>JADEYI010000041.1_pt1 | contig 246038 bp, 227 predicted proteins | sample 8542331 | NCBI WGS metagenome assembly JADEYI01 (sample SAMN16510988, study PRJNA670497) | mine drainage metagenome | isolation source: biofilm near Copperflume 1 | place: Germany: Marsberg coppermine Kilianstollen | collected 2018-02
GGGATTCTTCGCTGCGCTCAGAATGACAACCTAACTTGTGCAGAGGTTCCTTAGGCCACGACGCCGGATTCTTGCGATCGCGGCGGACTTGCTTTGAAGCGCAATTCCTAGCAGCCTGAGCCTCGGCCGGTCCGCCGACAGCTTTTCGTTTTTAGCGATCGCACGACCTCGATGGCGCGAATTCTCATCCTCGACGACGAACCCGACATGGTGGAAAGCTGCCGGCGAATTCTCGCGCTGGCGGGCTACGGATGCCTGAGCACCAGCGACCCGCAAGCCGCCCTCGCGATGCTCGAGTCCGAGCGTCCCGACCTGCTGCTGACCGACCTGAGGATGCCCGCGATGGATGGCTTTCAACTGCTGCGGCGCGCCCGGGAGATCGATCCGCTGCGGCCGGTCATCATGTTCACCGCCTACGCGACGATCGAATCGGCGGTCTCCGCGGTGCGCGAAGGCGCCTTCGATTACCTGCCGAAACCCTTTTCGCTCGAACAGCTCCGCGTCGCCGTCGAGCGCGCCCTGACCCAGCGCCGCCTGGCGCTCGAAAACCGGCACTTGCGCGAACAACTGCGCGAGACTTACGGCTTCGGCAATATCGTCGGCGGCAGCAGTGCGCTGCACAGCGTGATCGAAATCGTGCGCAAGGCGGCGCGCACCGACGCCGACATCCTGATCATGGGCGAGTCGGGCACCGGCAAGGAACTGGTCGCCCGCGCGATTCACGCCAACAGTCCGCGCGCGCACCATCCGTTCGTCGCGGTCGATTGCGCGTCGCTGCCCGAGAACCTGCTCGAGTCGGAACTCTTCGGCCATGAAAAGGGCTCGTTTAGCGGTGCCTCCGCGGTCAAGCTGGGACTGCTCGAGATTGCCGATCATGGCACCGTCTTCCTCGACGAGATCGGCGAACTGCCGGCCGGCCTGCAGGCCAAGCTGCTGCGCGTCCTGCAGGAGCGCCGCATCCGGCGAGTCGGCGGCACGCGTGAGATCGCGATCGATATACGCGTGCTTTCGGCTTCCAATCGCAACCTGCGCGAGAGCGTCACCGCGGGCCAATTCCGCGATGACCTCTACTATCGCGTCAACGTAATCGATATCGCCCTGCCCCCGTTGCGCGAGCGCACCGGCGACGTCTCCTTACTGGCGCAAACCTTTTTGCACAAGTACGCCCGATCGGGCGGCCGCGAGCTGCGCGGCTTTACCCGCGAAGCCATCGCAATGCTCGAAGCCCACGCGTGGCCGGGCAATGTGCGCGAACTGCAAAACGTGGTCGAGCGCGCCTGCGCCCTGGCCGACGGCGATCTGATTACGCCTGACGACCTGCCGGCCCATCTGGGAGCGCGGCTCCCGCCCGCTGCCCCGCCCGCCAATCACGCCGCCGCTGCGACGACGATTCCGGCCGCGCCGGAGATCGCCGATCCGATAAGCATGCTCACCCTTAAAGAGGCCAAGGAGCGCTGTATCGGCCAGCTTGAAGCGGCCTACGTGGCCGAAGTTCTGCGCCGCGAAGGCGGCAACGTGTCGCAAGCCGCGCGCGTCGCCGGCGTCGATCGCAAGACGCTCCATCGCATCCTCAGCAAGCACAGCTTGCGCTGAAGCGCTGGCGGTTCGACGCGGCCCCGCGTCGGGCAGGCGAAGATCGGAGATATCCGGAATTTTATGCGGACTTTATCCGGGTTCAGCCATGCGGCGCGCGGACCGGCAGAGGATCTGGCGCGATCGCCGCATTCACTGCGCGATCCAGTTCGGCCATCGAGAATGGCTTGAGCAGGTAGTCCACCGCGCCCACTTCAGCCGCCGCCGCCACTGCGTCGGGACTGTGATACGCCGTCATCAGGATTACCGGCAAGGGCCGAATCCGCCGCCGCGCGTGGCGCGCCACGGCCAGCCCGTCACCATCGGACAGGTACAGATCGGTCACCACCAGATCGGGAACCAGCTGGTCGATCATGGTCATCGCCTCGAGCTGGCCATGCGCACGAAAGCACTCGTGGCCCTTGAGGCCGAGCAGGCGCGCGCACGATTCGGCCAGGTCGGGCTCGTCGTCGACGATTAGTATTCGGCGGCCCGTCGAGAATGCGCTCGGCGCACGACCTCCAGGCGAATGCTCGAGCCATTCGGGCGGCGGGTCGCGATCAGACATTGATCCGCACCTGCTCCGGAACCTCGGCCAGCGGCAGCATAATGGTAAAGGTCGTGCCACAGCCCACTTCCGAGCGCACGTCGATGCGCCCCTGATGCTCGAGCATAATGCGCCGGCAGAGCCACAAGCCGAGTCCTGTGCCGGTCGCCTTGGTCGTATAGAAGACGTCAAAGATATGGCCGAGCGCGTCGGGCATGATTCCGCATCCCGTGTCGCTCACCGACAACTGCGCGAAGCCGGGCCGATCGGGCAGCGCATGGCCCTCGATCCGAATCGTGCCGCCACCGGCCGCCATCGCGTCGCGCGCGTTGGCCAGCAAATTGATCAGCACCTGCTCGAGCGCGATGCGATCGCCCTTGATCGGCGCGAGCCCCGGCGCCAGCGCTACCGCGATCGAGACGCCCACGCGGCGCATCTGCTCGCGGAAGTTGCGCAAGGTCTCCTCGACCAGGTCGTTGAGATTTACCGGACGCCGTTCGACCGGCCGCTGGCGCGCCGAGTTGAGCAGCTCCGCGGCGATCTGGCTGGCGCGCCGCGCATTGCGATGCACCACTTCGAGATCTTCGCGGGTCTGCGCCGAGAGACCCGGTTCAGCGGTCGCCATGATCAGTTCGATCCGCGACGAAACCACCGCCAGGGGATTGTTGAGTTCGTGCGCGACTCCCGCCGCAATCGCGCCGAGCGCGGTCAGCGTCTCGCCGCGGCGCGCCTCGCGTTCGAGCTTCAGGCGTTCGGTCACATCCGTGATGAAGGCCATTACGACGTCGCCTTTTATCGTATGCAGGAAATTCAGGCTGACCTCGATCGGAAATTCACCGCCGTCCTTGCGCGCGCCTACCAGCTCTGCGCCAAGCCCCATCTGGCGCGATTGCGGAGCGGAAAAAAAACTCGCGCGATGGCCCAGATGGCCCTGGCGCAAGCGCTGCGGAATCAGCAGCTCGACCGGCTGTCCGATTAATTCCTCCAGTGTATAGCCGAACATTTCAATCGCCTTCGGATTAGCGTTGTGAATTGTGCCATCCGGGCTGACGCGCAGGATGCCCCACGCGGCGGCGTCGAACAGGGCGGCGGCGCGCGCCGCGGTCTCTTCGAGATCCTGGTTCACCCGCCGGATGCGCCCCGCCCAGCGCGAGGCGAGCACGTACAGCAGGCCGCCCGACGCGAGGATAAACGCCACGCGGTTCAACACCAGCGTGCGCGCCGGCATCTCGGACAGCGCAAACTCCGAGATCACTACCCACAACAGACCAACCGCCAGGTAGGTCAGCGTGATGCCTACCGCATTGATCACCAATTCTTTTTTGCTGCGCGATTCTTCTGCCACCGGCGGCTCCGCGCTCCCCATCAGCGATATCCGTAAATATCATGCCGTGCGCCTCGCACGCAGCGATCTGGGCCGCCGAGCCGGCGACGCCATGCTGTAGGGTGACGTGCGCCGGTGACGCCGCGTCGGGATCCGCTCGAGCTCGAGCGAGTCCAGGCAGCGCCGGATGGCCTCGGGTTCGAGGCCCAGCGCTTCGCACAGCGGCTCGAACGCAAACAACCCATTGGGCTGCGGCGCCCACTCCGGACGCAGCGCGAACCAGTTGCGCACTTCCAGAAAACGTACCCGCTGCAAACGCGAGCGCGCATGGCGCGTCGCGACGTAACAGCGCAGCGCGTCTTCCAAAACCGCATAGAGCAGCCGAAATTCGCCATCCATCGGAGCGTGGCGCTTGATCATTTGATAATACTGGACGGGCATCAGAACGCCGCCGAAATCCTCGCCAGAACCATTGGCGTCATTGGACATAAAGACGAAGCTCTCCCTTGCGTTTGCATATGATGACCTGGGACGCGTCACGGCCTAAAGCACCGCTCATGCCATCACGACAAGGTCGAATTAACCTTATTTCGTTGACGATTTTTTTAACGATGAGGCGACGGTGCCCCAGTTTGGCGGGACCGGCGTGGAGTTACGAGTATCGCGTGCGACAGGTGGGACATCCGCTCCACAGATCCACGATAAAAATCGCACGTGAATGCGAGTGAAGCTGGCAGGTGCCGGAAAATCTTACGCCGGCCGCCAATGCTGGCAGAGCACGCGGCGGCGACTCCGATGGCGGAACTGCCGGATTCGCGGAGCCGCCCGATTAATCGATCAGATAGTAGTCGACGGTCGAGACCAGACGGACTTTCTTGTCGATCGAACTCTGGTCGTCGCCATTGGCATTGTCACCCGAGGCGTCACGCCCGGTGATCTGGAAGACGCCCTGATTGGCCCGCCGGATCGGGCCCAGCCGGCTATGGGAGTCGGCGGCGAATTGCGTGGCGACGCCGCGTGCGCTGAGGGTCGCAGCGGCGAGCATCGCGGGCCGAATAGCGTTGAGCTGGGTGAAGAAATATTGCGGCGCCTGCGGATAGTTCTCGCCCAGCGCGACGCCCTGCTTGATCAGGTCGCCGGTATCCTGGCTCGCCTGGCTTACCCGGTCGACCTTGATCGAGCGGATTTGCAAGCCGCCCTTGACCACGTAGCGCTGGTCGGCGTCGGGGCGGCTGTTCTGCGCGGCATTGGCGTAGGTGTCGGTAACGGTGGTCGGCTGCACCGCGATCTCGCCGGGCGCGAAGCCGTGGGCCTGGGCGAAGGCGCTTACCGTCTTTTGATCCTGGACCAGCTGGTCATTGGCCGCATTCAGGTCGGCACCCGCCGCGGTATAGCTGATCGACCAGAGCGCGAGGTCGGCCCTGACGTCACGCTCGACCAGCCCCTTGACCGTCACGTAGCGCTGGGCGCGTGCCCGGTAGAACCCATTGCCGATGAACCATCCGCCGGCCGCCAAGCCGATCCCGATCAACAGACCGGGCAGCAACGCGCTGGTCCACGGAAGCGATCGATTTTCCATTGGCGGGCGGCGCGCTGGATTAGCTGTTGGTGCCGGCTTCGGCGGCCAGCAACACGTGAATCGTGACCAGCTTGCGCACCAGGTACGATCGCTTGCCCTTGGGCGTCAGCACCTCGAGGTCGTCGTCGCAGGCCTTGCCGATCAGCGCGCGGCCGAGCGGCGACGACAGCGAGATCCGGTGCTGCGCGCCATCGACCTCCTCGGGCACGACGATCTCGTACTCGGTGCGCACGCCTTCGTCGAGGTCTTCGAGCTCGACGCGGCTGCCCAGGCCGACCGTGTCGCGCGGAATCGAGTCGAGATTGATCATCGCGAGTTCGGCCACCCGGGCCTCGAAGTTATTCAGGCGCGCGCGCAGAAACTCCTGGCGCTGCTTGGCCATCGCCCATTCGGCGTTCTCCGACAAATCGCCATGGGCACGCGCCCGCTCGAGCTCCTTGGGCAGTTCAACATTGAGCTCGCGCTTGAGCGTTTCCATCTCTTTGCGCAGCCGCTTGACTACGGGTAACTCAGCCATCGGTCACAACTTCCTTGCCCGGTTCCGCCGGTTATGATTACCACGCGCGGCCCGCGCCGCCGCAATCCGATGCGCCCCTGCTCCGCGACCGACGCCTTAATCCGCCATGCGCCTAATCCGCCACGATCGAGGTCAGACTGCGATTGACGCCCGGCACGCTCTGGATTTTCTGCACCACCAGCTCGCCCATCGCCGAGATGTCGTCGGCCTCGATCATCGCGATAATATCGTGCGGCCCGGTCACCGCATGGGCCGCCGAAACACCATGCACCTGGCGCAGCTTCAAGGCCACGTCGCGCGCCTTGCCCGGAGACGTATCGATCAGGATGAAAGCCTTTACCGCCATCGCTGGACCTCCCCTGGCGCGGCCCGGCCGCGCGCTGAGTCGTGCTAGCGGCCGTGGGTTACCGGCGCGATCGGATTCCCCTGTTTGTCGTACGTGTAAAAGCCGCGCGCGGCCTTGCGCCCCAGGTAGCCGGCGTCAACATATTTCTTGAGCAGCGGGCAGGGCCGGTACTTGTCGTCGCCGAACACCCGATGCATCACCTCCATGATCGCCAGGCAGGTGTCGAGCCCGATCAGGTCGGCCAGCTCGAGCGGGCCCATCGGCTGATTGGTCCCGAGCTTCATCGCGGTGTCGATATCGGTGACCCCGCCGACCCCTTCGTAGAGCGTGTAGATGCCCTCGTTAATCATCGGCAGCAGGATCCGATTGACGATGAAGCCGGGAAAATCCTCCGCCGTCATGGTGTTTTTGCCCAGCCGTTCGGCCAGCGTGCGGGTCGCCTCGAAGGTCTCCTGCGAAGTCGCCAGGCCGCGGATAATCTCGACCAGCCGCATCGCCGGCACCGGATTCATGAAATGCATCCCGATAAAGCGGTCGGCGCGGCTGGTCCGCGCGCCCATTCGGGTGATCGAGATCGACGAGGTGTTCGAGGCGAAGATCACGTGCGCGGGGCACACCTTGTCGAGCTTCTGAAACAGCTCGATTTTCGCGTCCTCCTGCTCGACCACCGCCTCGATCACGAAATCCGTATCCTTCAAGTCGGCCAGATTCGCCGTGCCGCTCACCCGGCGCATGATGCGGTCGCGCTCCTCGGGCTTGAAGCGGCCGCGCTCGGTCATGCGGTCGAGATTGCGCCCGACGGTCTGCAGGCCGCGCTGGACGAACTCCTCCGAAACGTCGTTGAGGAGAACACTCACGCCCGCCTGGGCCGCCACCTGCGCGACGCCCGCGCCCATCTGGCCTGCGCCAATCACGCCCACTATGCTAACGCTCATCCGCATCCTCTCCGTGGTCCGCGCTCCCGCCACCGGGCCGGAACGATGTTGATTAATTCCAAGCCGGCGGCTTTCCGCCCGCGGCTACGGTCCCCTCACCCGCGCCGGCCGCCATCCGCGTGCGCACCCGCCGCACGTCGTCGGGCGATTGCCGACCCGGCATGCCGAGACCGCGCATCAGCGCGTTGGCCATCTCCGAGGTCAGCCGATCGCGGATCGTCGGCGTATCGCCGAACGCCGCATCGAGCACGCAATCGACCCGCTCACGCGTGAGTCCGGCCGTGGCAAAGATATCGACCAGACCAATCATCCCGACCGCGCCGCCTGCGCGATCGACGATCGCCACCACCTGGGCGCAATCCGGGCAGACCCGGCGGACGATTCCGGCACGCGCGCGGCAGTAGACGCATCTCATTGAGCCGACGACCTCTCGTACCTCGCGGCGGTCCGCGCCGTCCAGCGGGCTCGGCGGTCCGCGCGCCATCCATCCAAAAGCGACGAAGCGAAGACGCGCGAATCGCGGTCCCGCTTCAATGGTGAAATTACACCCGCCGCAATTACCCGGCAAGCCGTCGGATAGGGAACCTCTGCACAAGGCTCCGCTGTCACCCTGAGCGCAGCGCATGGGTCCCGGATCCGGGATTCTGCGCTACGCTCAGAATGACAACCTAACTTGTGCAGAGGTGCCATAGGGGAAACCATGCGTCACGATTCTTAGCATATGCGCGCGGCAGTCAGTGCTTGCGAAATGCCTGGCGTCAGCGCACGGTCGTCGCGCGCTTGACATCGTTCGGCGCGAACGACTAATCTCCAATTGAGAATAGTTCTCAATATCGCGGCGCGGAAGCTATGCAAACGACCTCCACCGTCATCCCGTATTTCCTCTACTCCAGCGGCATCCTGTTTCGCGAAGGGCTCGAGGCGATGCTCGTGGTCATCGCGCTGGTCGCCGGCACTCGCGAGGCCGGACAGGAGCGGCGCGCGCGCGACGTTTACGCCGGCGCTCTGATCGCGATCGGCGTCAGTATCGCGCTGGCCTGGGCGGTCAATCACATAATCGGCGACAACACCAGCGACACGCTTGAAGGGGTGTTTCAACTGTTCGCCGCCGCGACGCTGTTTTACGTCAGCTCATGGATCACGGCGAAGAGCCAGGCCCAGCGCTGGAAGAGCTTTATCCAGTCGCAGGTCGCCGCCGCCAAGCTCAGCAAGGGACCGTCACTGGCGCTCGCCCTGACGGCGTTTCTGGCGGTGATGCGCGAGGGTGCGGAGACCATCGTCTTCTTTCAGGCGCTCGCGGCCGGAGCCACCGAACAGGCCGAGCGGCACGCCGTGATGTTCGGGGTGGCGGCGGGAGCGGTCGCGCTGGCGGTGACGTTTGTCGCGCTGCGCCGGCTGGTGAGCCGCATTCCGATCGGCGCATTCTTCTCCGTCACCTCGGTACTGCTCTACGCGATGGCGGTGATCTTCGCCGGACAGGGCGTCGCGAGCTTTCAGGAATCGGGCGTGATGAGTGCGACCTTCGTCAATCATTTGCCGACGATCCCGATGCTGGGGATCTTTCCGACCGTGCAGACCCTCACCGCGCAGGCCATCCTGCTGATCCTGGCGGCGGCCTCCGCCTTTGCGCCCTATATCCGGCGGCGCAGCGGCCGTCCGGATGAGGCGAGCGCCGCCGGCCATCGATCGACAGGCGTGACGCCTCGAGCGATCTAGCTTCGCGGCGCGCAATCGATCTGGCGCCGCCGCATCCCATAGTCTCAGCGCGATCCGGACCACGCACGCATCGGCGAATGCGGTTACAATCATCTGTGCCGATGAATCCTCCGCCGACCGATCAATTGCCCAACGACGACGCACCCACGGCCACCTCGACGGCCGCCGCGTGGCCCGGTCCGCTGCGCGCGTTATGGGGCGCGGTCGCGACCGTGCTGTCCGTCCTTTCCACGGTGATCTTTTCGTTCCCCTCCGCGATCGCCGCATTCTTCGACAACGGGCACGCCGCGACGCCGATCCTGCGCCAATGGGCCGGGAGCATCATGCGGCTGTGCGGCGTGCGGGTCGAGATCGAAGGGCTCGAGCATCTCGAGGGCCTCGGACCCTGCGTGATGATCGCGAACCATCAGAGCCTGTTCGACATCCTGGCGGTCATCTGGAAGATCCCGGGCGAGGTCCGCTTCGTCGCCAAAAAAGAGATCCTCAAACTGCCGGTGCTCGGCTTTATCCTGCACAAATCCGAAAATGTGGTGATCGATCGCGAGGCCGGCGGCCGCGCGATTCGCCGCGCGATCCAGGTCGTGCGCCACGGCTATAGCATCTGTGTCTTCGCCGAGGGCCATCGCTACAGCGACAACCGTGTGCACGAATTTAACGACGGCGCCGCGTGGCTCGCGATCCTGGCGAAGATCCCGTGCGTGCCAATGGCGATCAGCGGAACCTCGTCGATGATGCCGCGCGGGGCGCGCTTCGTCGTGCCCGGGCGCCGGATGCGTATCCGGATTGGCGCGCCGATCGCGACCGTCGGTCTCAAGAGCGTCGATCGCGCCGCACTTACGCGCCAACTCGAGGAGCGCGTGCGCGCCGCGTTCACGACCGAGGTTTAGCGAACCTCTGCACAAGGCTCCGCTGTCACCCTGAGCAAAGCGAATGGATCCCGGATCCGGGGTTCTGCGCTGCGCTCAGAAGGACAACCTAACTTGTGCAGAGGTTCCTTATAGATGAACGCAGGTTATTCGGCGCGAATCGGCCGCGCAGCGACTATCGCTCATCGATGGCCGCCGCCGCCATGGAAGCCGCCGCCGCCATGGAAGCCGCCACCGCCGTGGAAACCTTCGCCGCCCATTCCCGCGAAGCTGCCGCCGTGTAAGCCGCCCATCGCACCCGGCGCACCCGCCCTTCCGGCCAGTCCGATCGGCGATCCTCGCACGCCAGCCATGCGCAGCGGTGCGCGTCCCCAGCCGCCGCGTCCGCCGCAGAAGCCGTTGTCGCAATCATGATCGCCGTCGGCGCCATAGTAACCTGGCGCCGTGTATGGCGCCCAGGCCCAGTAGTCGGGCGAGTACAGAGACCAGAACGGATCGTACGTGCCGAAGCCAAGCGGGTCGGAGTTATAGCCGTACGCGGCGTACTCCGCCGGCCCGCCATAGCCGCCGTATCCGGCGGGCATGCCATAGCCGCCGTATCCGGCGGGCATGCCATAGCCGCCGTATCCTCCATAGCCGTACGGAGTGGAATTCGAGCATCCCTGTGCCAGGGATGCTAAAGCCACGAGCGCCGCCAGGCTTATCGCGATGCGAAAAATATCAGTGGGCCAGATGCGTTTTGCCGCGGACCGACCCTTCCGATGACCTGCGCCATCCAGACGATCGACGATGTCCATGGATCAACGCTAGACCTCGGCGTGCGATCCCGCAATGCGGATAATTGCGTCGTTCGGGAGCGTCTTCGCGTATGCGCATCGCTGACGCTTGGAAAAGTCGCCGCCGCGCGCGCTCAATTTGCCGCGGCGGTACGCGCGGGTGTGACGCTCCGACTATCGGATGGAAGTCAATTTCGGCGATCGAAAATGAACAGCGGGACCATGTTGGCGGCTTGCGGATCGACCTCAATCACGCGCCGATCGCCCTCGCGACGAATCGCGCGACGGGCGACTTGCGCTGCGTCGAGCGCCGCCGCAACCACGTCGAGGTCGTCGGCCTCGAGCCAGATGGCGGCGAGTCCCTCGCCCTGCGCGGCGATAATTTCGGCCGCATCGGCACCGGCGCGCAGACGGATCTCGCACTCGCCGATCGCGATCGCAGCCTCATCCGAGCCGGCTTCGCCCGAGCCGGCTTCGCCCGAGCCGGCTTCGCCCGAGCCGGCCTCGCGGCGCACGCTGAAGCCGAAATTGCGTTCGTAGATCGCGGCCGCGTCGTCCAGGTCGGCGGTCGCGACTTCAAGCCGTTCGAGTCGTTTGATCATCGATGTGATACCAGTCTTATTTCGCCGCGAGCGTGAAGTCGACGACCGTCGGCGCACCGGCCTTGACGATCACCTTGCGCGTGGTCGTGCCGAGCTTTTCTTGCCATACCGAGACCTTATAGGTGCCTGCGGGAACGTCGGCGAGGCTGAAATTACCATGCGCGTCGGTCACCGAGTAATACGGATTGGCGGCGACGTACCACCAGCCCTGCATCCAGTTGTGCGCGTCGCAGTTGACCTTGATCGCTTCAGGTTGGGCGACGGTCACCGCGATCGAATGCTTGAAGCCTGGCTGCGCCATATCGACCACCGGATTGATCGTCGATTCGGTGTGGATACTGTGCAGGATACCGTCGGAGTTGATCACGTTGACCGTATCGCCGGCGGCAAACGCGACCACATGCGGCACGTACTCGCAGCCCTTCTGATCGAACGTCACGGTGCGATCGGCGGCAAAGGCCTTGCCCTTCGCTATATCCGTGATGGTCACGACCGCGTTGGCGATACCGCCGTTGTGCCCCACTATCAGCGATTGATCGTAGAGTGGCGCGGCGCCGCAAACCTCCTTGTCCTTGCTGATCTCGAGCTGAGCCGGCCGCATCGGCGGTCCAGCGTATTTGACCACGCCGGTGATCGAGCCGCCATCGGCGACCGTCTCCGCTTCGTACGGCAATGCCGCCGAGGCAAGCGCAAGCGCGGCGGCACACAGCGCGGCGGCCACTAGCGCCACCCGCCGCGTGGCCGGCCGGACAATTTTATTTCGCCGAAGGCTCGCGAACATCTCAATAATTTATCATTGATCGGAGTGAAGGCGGACGGGTCGCGCGTGCCGCGAGAGCGGGCCGTCGATCGGTGCTAGCCCTCTTTGCGCGCGATGACGCAGTAGTGGACCGAGAGCGCCGAGAAGCGATCGTTGCGTTCGACGGCGATCGGCTGGCCGTCGAGCACGTCGCGCGCGCGCAGCCGCGTAGTCCAGCCCAGCATCTTGGTCACCGGATTGATGATCCGCGCCATGAAGTAGAGGATCGGGTTGGCGCTGGCGAAATGGCTAATCACCACGATTCGTCCGCCCGGCCGGCACACCCGGATCATCTCAGCCATCATCCGCTGCGGCTCCGGCACCACGGTCATCACGTGGAAGCTCAGCACCCAGTCGAAGCTGTTGTCGGGAAAATCCAGATTGAGCGCGTCGCCGCGATTGAGCGCGATATGCCGCCAGCCGTTCTCGCTGGTCTTGGCCACCGCCTGCGCGAGCATCCCGGCGGCCGGATCGATCCCGGTCAGATGGATATACGGCGGATAGGCGTCGAGCGAGATGCCGGTGCCGACGCCGACTTCCAGCGCCTGCTGGCCCGGGCGGAACGGCAGCGATTCAATCACTCCGTGTTCGTTGTCGACAAAGGCGCGGCCGAAGACCTGATCGTATAAATGGGCGAGGTCAGAGTAGACGCGGCTCTCGTGCGGTTCGGCCATCAGTTCTTTCCTTAGTATCCGGCAACGCCCGGGCATTCGCAGATGCCCCGGTACCCGGCAACGCGAGATCTTCGAGCGAACGGGAAGACGCCGCGAGTCCCATCGCTGAATTGATCAATCCACCGCCGCGCCACCACCCTCTCTCCACCTCATCCCCGGATTTAGTCGTCCCGTTTCTGATCGCCGCGAGTCGCCCGGATCAGGCCGCCGCGTTGAGGCCGCGCAGATGGCGCTTGAATAACGAGATGTCGCGCTTACGAAAACGCCATTGCCGGCCCTTCTTGAACGCCGGCAGGATATTGCGCCGGGCGAATTCGTTGACCGTGTCCGGGCTGAGGTCGAGCAGAAACGCGACTTCGCGGGAGTTGAGCAGGATGTCGTCCTTGTCAGGCATAATCGTGGAAAGAGACATTGTGCTATCGGTGCTTTCAGCAGTGCGCGCTTTTGTAGTACAGCCACGCTGCCGACGTCAAGGCATTCTCTCAAATCCCGTCCGTGAGCGCTATCGGAAGTGTGGATAGAGACGCGCCGAGAGGGTTATATCGTACGGTCCGCCGCCGCTCATCAGATATTGTTTTAAGATGTCATGAGACTGATTTTTCGCTTATTGCCAGTCTAGACACTGATCGTGTTCAGCCGACGCATCGCGATTTTGTGGTCGTACCACGCCCGCGTCACCACGAAGCATGAAAACACCCCCGTCAGTACGCCGACGCATAGCGTGACCGCAAAGCCCTTGACCGGCCCCGTGCCGAACTGAAACAGGATCAGGCCGGCGACGAAGGTCGAAATATTGGAATCGCGAATCGCCGACCACGCCCGTTCATAGCCGATCTTGACCGCTTCGCGCGGCGATTTGCCGGCGCGCAATTCCTCGCGCATCCGTTCGTTGACCAGCACGTTGGCATCGACCGACATCCCGAGCGTCAGCACGATACCGGCGATGCCGGGCAGCGTCAGCGTGGCCTGCAGCGCCGCCATCACACAGACCAGTAGGAGGATATTGAGCGTCAGGCCGCAGTCCGCGAGGATGCCCGCGCCACTGTAATAGACCGCCATGAAGACCAGCACCGCGACCGCTCCGACGATAAACGACATCTCGCCCTGGCGAATCGAATCGCGCCCGAGCGACGGCCCAACGGTGCGCTCCTCGATAATATCGACTGGCGCCGGCAATGCGCCCGAGCGCAGCACGATCGCCAGTTCGTGGGCGTCTTCGAAGGAAAAATTGCCAGTGATCTGGACGTCGCCGCCGGGAATCGCCTCTTTGATCACCGGCGCCGAGTAGACCGTATTGTCGAGCACGATCGCCAGATGGCGGCCGACGTTTTGCGCCGTCAACGCCGCGAAAACATCCGCGCCACGCCGATCGAGCGTGACCTGCACGTAGGGCCCTTCGAGCCGGCCGCCCGGACGCACCCGCGCGTCGGTCACCACGTCGCCCTGCATCAGCACCGGCGATTCGACCAGGTACTGCGGCGCACCACCAGCCGCAACCGGTCCCGAGAGCAATTCATCGCCGGGCGGGACGCCGTTCTTTTGCGCGTCGGCGAGGTTCGCCTTATCGTCGATCAGTTTGAACTGGAGCACCGCCGTCTTGCCGATCAACTCCTTGGCCCGCTCGGGGTCCTGGATGCCCGGCAACTGCACCAGGATGTCGCTGTCGCCCTCGCGCTGAACCGCGGTCTCGCGCACGCCGAGCTGATCGATCCGGTTGCGGATGGTCTCGAGCGCCTGATCCATCGCGTTGTTACTGATCGTGATCGCGTCGGTCGGGCGGAAAGTCGCAGTGTAGGCGGGGCCGCCCGCGCCGCTGTCGGCGGTCGAGAGCACGAAGTCGGGAAAAGATTTCTCCGCCAGGTCGAGAAAGGCCGAGCGTTCGCCGGGCTGCTTGAGCGCGATGCGCAGGCTGCCGTCGGCATTCTGCGTGATCGCGGCGGGCGCCAGCTTGTTGTCACTGAGCGCGCGCGTGAGATCGTCGCCGCGGCGCTTGAGCGCCGTGTTGACCGCGTCCTGCAGTTTGACCTCGAGCAGCAGATGCGTGCCGCCCTGCAAATCGAGTCCGAGCTGAATCTTGGGCAGCGTATCCATGAACGCGGGTAGCCGCAGGGGAAAGCTCGGCAACAGCAGCACGATCGCTGAAAGGACCAGCGCCGCGGCCAGGAACAGGCGCGTCAGGCCACTGCCGTTGGTGAAATGCAGATAGAGAAAGATCGCTGCGATCGATAGCAGCACGGCCACCGGAATCGGATTTTGCGTCGAAGCTTCCAAGTTTTTCCTTGCGAATTGGATTGTGGGCGGGTGACCGCGAGGGCGCCCCGCTACTCGCTCTTGTCTTTTTTGCTTTGGCTCTTGCCGTGCGCCGAGAGTCCGGTAATTTGCGGCCGCTCGACGCGCACGCGCACGTTGGGCGCGATTTCGAGCGTGATCAGATTGTCGCCGAGTTCGTGGATCCGCCCGATCAGGCCGCCCGTCGTCACCACTTCGTCGTTGCGCTTGAGCGCCTTGAGCATCTTCTGATGCTCGCTGGCACGCTGGGTCTGCGGCCGCAGAATCACGAAATAGAACACGCCGACGACCATCACCAGCGGAACGATTGGGTTGGTCAGAAGCGTGTCGAATATGCCCTGCGGAGCGGCGGACGACGCGGCCGCCCATGCTGTGCCTTCAAACCACATCAGTTTTTTGTCCCACGTATGGCGTCTTCGCCGGCCTCGATCGTTGCGGTCACGTTGGCGGCATACGCCTTAAAGGTCCGAGATGCGATAGCAGCTTGGGCTTCACGCATCAAGCGACCGTAAAAGTAGAGATTGTGCTCCGTCAGCGCGCGCGCCGCCAGTATCTCGCCCGACATATATACGTGGCGCAAGTAGGCGCGCGAGAAATTCGTGCAGCAGCGGCAATCGCAGCGCGGGTCCAGCGGACGCGGATCGCGGGCGTAGACCGCACGCTTGATCGCGACCCGCCCCTCGCTGGTAAAGGCGCCGCCGTTGCGCGCGTTGCGCGTCGGCAGCACGCAGTCGAACATATCGTAACCCATCCCGATCGCCGCCAGCAGATCCTGCGGCGTGCCGACGCCCATCAGGTAATGCGGCCGCGCCGGCGGCAACAGCGAGGCCGAGAGCGCCGCCATCTCGCGCATCGCCGCCTTGGGCTCGCCCACCGAGAGCCCGCCGGTGGCGTAGCCGTCGAACGGCAATGCGGTGATCTGCGCGGCGCTTAGCCGGCGCAAATCGTCATAGACGCTGCCCTGCACGATACCGAACAGCGCCTGCGTCGGGCTGGTGCGCGCGGCGAGACAACGCTCGGCCCAGCGCGCCGTCAGTTCGAGCGATGCTTGCGCGCGCGCGTGATCGGCGGGAAACGGCGTACATTCGTCGAGCGCCATCATGATATCCGCACCGAGCGACTGCTGCAGCGCAATCGCGCTTTCGGGCGTGAGCGTGATCGGCGCGCCGTCGAGATGCGAGCGGAAGCGGATACCGCCCTCGTCGATCGAATTGATGCTCGCCAGCGACATCGCCTGGAAGCCGCCCGAGTCGGTCAGGATCGCCCCCTTGAAGCCCATGAAGCGCGCGATTCCGCCCAGCTCGCTGATCAGTTCGGGCCCCGGCCGGACCGCCAGATGGTAGGCGTTGGCCAGCACCATCCGATAGCCCATCGCCCACAGTTCATCGGGCGCCATCGCCTTGACCGCCGCGCGCGTGCCGACCGGCATGAAGCAGGGCGTGGGAATTTCGCCATGCGGCGTGACGATCCGGCCCATGCGCGCGTCACCGTCGGTCAGACGGATCTCGAAGGCCACCGGCGCATCGACTAGCGGCATCGCAGGACCGGCCCTGGCGAATTCATCAGATGATCAGCATAGCGTCGCCGTAGCTTAGAAAACGATAGCGATGGCGAATCGCTTCACGATAGGCGGCGAGGATCGCGTCGCGGCCGGCAAGCGCCATCACCAGCGCCAGCACGGTGCTGCGCGGCATATGGAAATTCGTGATCATCGCGTCGGCCAGCTTGAAGCGAAAGCCCGGTGCTATAAACAGCCCCGTAAAGCCCTCGGTATCGCCGGTGATCGCGTAGGATTCGAGCGCGCGCGTGCTGCTCGTGCCGACCGCAATCACGCGGCCGCCGAGGCGCCGGGTGGAATCGATCGCGGCGAGCGCGGCCGGCGGTATCGTGTACCATTCGGCCTCCATCGAATGGCCTTCGACTTCGGCCGCACGCACCGGCGTGAACGTCCCGGGCCCGATATGCAGCGTCAGCACGGTGCTGCGAATGCCGGCGGCGGCGAGTTCGCCAAGCAGCGCCTGGGTGAAATGCAGGCCGGCGGTCGGCGCCGCGATCGCCCCGGCCGGCTCGGCATAGACGGTCTGATATTCGGTCAGGTCGGCCGGACCCGGCGGACGGCGGATATAATGTGGCAGTGCGGGCACGCCGGCCGCCGCAATCAGATCTTCCATCGCCACCCCCGCGTCGCCCATCACCAGCGGACGGCCGGGCCGATGCTGCCCGACCACGCGCAGCGCGCGCCCGTCCTCAAGCAGCAGGCGGGTGCCGTCGCGCAGCGTGCGATGGCTGCGCGCCAGCGCGATCCACGCGCCGGGCGGCGTATCGGCGCGGCGCACGAGCAGCAATTCGACTGCGCCGCCCGACTCCTTGCGGGTCTTGAGCCGCGCGGGAAAGACGCGGGTGTTGTTGAGCACCAGCAGGTCGCCCTCGCGCAACAGCCGGCCGAGCTTGTAGAAGCGCGAATGGGTCACGGCGGCGCTGCGCCGATCGAGCACCAGCAGACGCGCCGCGGCGCGATCCGCGATCGGCTCCTGCGCGATCAGCTCTTCAGGCAGGTCGTAATCCAGTTCGCTAAGACGCATGGATGCACGCCGACGGCCGCGCGCGATGCGCCGCATCGCGGTCGTGGCCGCCGGACCGGCGTTAAACTATCACCGCGCACCCGTCCAATATAAGTGGGTACGGGCTATGGCGTGCCGCAGGCGGTCTTTACGCCTCGGCACCACGCCGATCGGTGCGATGCCGCGGAACCCCTGCTACAAATCCGCGAGGCGGCGGTAGCGCGGCTTGGGCAGTTCGTCGGATTCGGGCACTGCGGCATCGACCAGCACCATATGCGGATCCTCGGGCTCGATATCCTCGAACAGGCGGCTTTGCAATTCGCGTTTGGTCTGCAGGTACATCAGGTCAAAGGCGTCGCGCGCGGACTTGCGCTTCCAGAAATCGAACGTGCCGATTGCGAGCTGGCCCGCCGGACAGATACTGAACACGTAGAGCAGCTTGTACTCTGCGTTGAACTCCGCCATCTCCTCGTGCACGCCGCTCAGCGCCTCGGCCGCGACCCCCTGCGGCGGCGCACTCCCGACCAGCGTATTGATGCCGAAGTCCAGGCGCTCGACGCGCTGGGCGAAGCGGTTAATCGTGTTGGCGGTGCTGAGCGCCTTGCGCTCGAGCACGCCTTGGCGAATGTCCGCGATCCGCAGCACCCGGCGCAATAGCCCGCCTCCGGTGGCCTTCTGATCCTCGAACGTCGCGTTGAGCGGCAGCACGAAGAGCAGGTCGCAATCCTCGATCGGCGCGCCAAAGCGGATCGGAAGATTATCGATCGCGCCGCCATCCTCGAAAGCCTCCTTGCCGATCCGGGCAAACGGAAAAGCCGGCGGCAGATCGATCGATGCGAACACCGCTTCGGCCGTGCGCTTGAGGGCGTCGTCGTCGGCGCCGATCAGATCGAAGAACCGGTAGTCGTCATCCTTATCGCGGCCCAAGGCGTCGATCCGGTTTTCGATATCGGCGCGGTTGGTCGCGTATTGGAGCACCCCCGCCTCGACGTCCGCGCGGGTGAAGTAAAAATTAATCGGCGCCTCGGCGCCAAAGGCGTGCTCGAGCCGCCGGTTGAAAAGCCCAACAAAGCTTTCGCGCCAGGGTGTCGCGCGCAGCATCGATTGGCTGACGAAGGGAACATACAGCCAGGGGAATTCGACCAGCTCGGAGAACTTGAGGTTCTTCCACCAAGTCTCGATTCCGGGTCGGCCCTGGCGATCCTCGGAGTCCATCAGATCGGCCAGCCAGAACATCGCGTTCCACGCCCCGATCGAAGTGCCGGCGATCATTTTGACCTTGTGCAGCGCCTTGTATTCGCGCAGGAATTCGTGAATCGCCTTGAGCGCGCCGGCCTGGTACGCACCCCTGGCGCCGCCGCCCGCCAGGATGATCCCGATTCGCTCGACGTGGCCCTGGAAGAACTGGACGTATTCGCGGCGCCGCGCGCGCGAATCGCGCTTGCGCCCGATCTCTTCGATCGGCTCCCCTTCATCGATCGCCGAGGGCGTCGGCCCGCTCGGCCCTTCAACCCCTCGCTCGCCGTAAAAGCGCACCGGAAAACTGATGATCGTATCGAGGCCATGGCCGACGCGCCGCCCGATATTGTAGAGCCAGAAGCCGCCGTTGAGCGCGATCAGCGCCTTGAGCAATTTTTCGCCGGCCCACAGCACGCCACGGCCGAAATTCGCCATCGCATCGCCGCCAAAGGTCGCCCTGATAGTCGCGGCGCACCACGCCACCATTCGCAGCGCGACGTTCGCGCGCAAGTTCGGCGGCAACGAGTCGAACGATCGCGCCAGGTAAGCGCCGATCGCGGCAAGTCCGTTTGCGATACGAGTGTCGGCCGCCGCCAGCATCGCCCTGGCAGTCGTGATCAGGTCCGGAATGTGCGCGCGATCAAGTAGTCCGGCGCCCAGCCGAACCAGACGGATTTGGCTCCAGTCGATGTAGTAGATGAAACAGTCTTCGATCCACCATGCGACCAGGAAAAGTGTCGAAGCGGCGAAGATTATGCCCCATGGTTTGCTCAACCTCGCCATGACATCACCCTCCCCGCTGCCGCCCGCATCCGCGCGCCCCGCATACTTCTGGTGTGCGAATACCAGAAATTACGCCAAATAGCCTTCTTAGGCTAGACAAATTTTATGATTAAGGGCTGAGGAAACCCACCGGCGAAGCCGCGATATCAGGACACGCGCAGAACGATTTTGCCGAAGTGTTCGCTCGACTGCATCATGCGATGCCCTTGAGCAACTTCGGCAAGCTTGATCGTCTTATAGACCGGCGGCCGCAGCCGTCCCGCCTCCAGGTCGCCGCCGAACCGCTTGAGAAAGGCCGTGACGATTGTGGCTTTTTCCTCGGCCGAACGGGAGCGCAGGGTCGATCCGAAGATCCTGAGATGGCGGCGGAGCACTACAGATAGATCGATTTCGGCCTTCGCGCCCTTCATCAGGCCGATCAGGATCAGCCGGCCGCCATTGGCCAGCGCCTCGAGATTGGCCGCCAGGTAGGCCGCACCGATACTGTCCAGGATAATGTCGGCGCCCCGGCCGTTGGTCGCGGCGCGGACCTTGGGCGCGAACGGCCCGGCGGCGTAATTGATCGCGACATCGGCCCCGAATCGCAGACATTGCTCGCATTTGGCGTCGGAACCGGCGGTGACGATCGAGCGCGCGCCGGCCAGCCCCAGCAGTTGAATCGACGCGGTACCCACACCGCTGCCGCCGCCGTGGATGAGCACCGATTCGCCGGCCTTGACCTCGGCCAGCATGAACAGATTGACGAACGCGGTGAGGAAAACTTCCGGCAGCGCCGCCGCCTCCTCGTCGCTGAGCGCTGCCGGCACATGCATCGCGGAGCCGTGATCGACCACGGCGCGCTCGGCGTAGCCGCCGCCCGGCAACAGCGCCATCGCGCGGTCGCCGACGCGCCATCCGGAGACCTGCGCGCCGACCGCGGCGACCCGCCCGGCGCATTCGAGGCCCAGGATCGGTGAGGCGCCGGCCGGTGGCGGATAATGGCCCTCACGCTGCATGAGATCGGCGCGATTGAGAGCCGCGCAGGTCACCTCGATCAGCAGGTCGGACGGCCCGGGAACCGGATCGGGAACTTCACCCGGCGTGAGCACCGATTCGTCGCCCGGCCGATCGATGAGAATCGCTTTCATGATGGATCGAGGCTCCCGCCCTCCGCGCGTCGAAATGACGAGGGTCCGCGCACTGGCGGACCCTCGTCGCACAAACTTAAAGCGCGATGCGCCGATTAGTACTTGGTGATTACCGACACGCCGACGTTCTGGAACGTGGTCATCTGGGCCAGCACGTCGGAGGCCTTCTCCAGCGCGATGGTCTCGGTGATCATCGACTTCGGATTGAGCTTCTTCGCCTGCACCATCTGGAGCATCGAGGGATAGCGCGAGGCCGGCATCCCGAGCGACGCGATGAGCTGCAGCTCCATCGTGACCATCCGATCGATCGGCACCGCGACCTCGCCCTTCTCGGCCGCCGTGGTCAGGCCAATCTGGAGCGACCGGCCCTGCTTGCGCAACGACAGGATCGAATTCTGGCAGGTCGTCTTGATGCCGAGGGCGTCGACGCCGACGTGTGCGCCGCCCTTGGTGATATCGACGATCGCCATTACGGCGTCGGTGTTCTTGCCGTTGACGACGTGCTGCGCGCCGACCTTCTTGGCCAGTTCGAGCTTGGCGTCGTCGAGGTCAACCGCGATAACATTGGCGCCGATCGCCGCCGCGATGTGAATCGCCGACAGACCGATACCGCCGCAGCCGTGCACCGCGACCCATTCGCCGGGCCGCACCTGCGCGCGATCGACCACGCCATGGTACGAGGTCATGAAGCGGCAGCCCATCGAGGCGCCTTCGGCAAAGCCGACTTCATCGGGCATCGCGACCAGGTTGGCGTCAGCGTTGGGAATTCCGACATAGTGGCCGTAGCCGCCCCAGTACGAGAACCCCGGCAGCATCGGATTGGAGCAGACGTGCGATTGGCCGCTGCGGCAGTATTCGCAAATGCCGTCGCCCTGGCTGAAAGGCACCAGCACGCGGTCGCCCTTCTTAAAGTTGCGGGAATCCTTGCCGACCTCTTCGACCACGCCGCAAAACTCGTGACCCATCACTAGCGGCATCGGCGGCACCAGGCCGATCCACGACCAGTCGCCCGACCACGCATGCCAGTCCGAGCGGCATACGCCCTCGGCCTCGGAGCGGATGATCACGCCGTTGGCGGGACATTTCGGATCGGGAACTTCCTTGACGACTAGCGGTTTGCGCACCGCCTCCATTACTGCTGCTTTCATTGTTCCATCTCCTGGATTCTTCGCTTGTCCAATTTGGTTGTGCCGAGCCGGCTCGGATGAGCCCCCCAGGCGCGACAGCTAAGACGATTGGTATAGCGCCTTGTCGCCACGGTCGGCAATGATCGAATAATGCCCGCGGCGCGCATCCGGGGCGCCGTCCGCCAGGGAACCTCTGCACAAGTTTAGGTTGTCATTCTGAGCGCAGCGAAGAATCCCGGATCCGGGACCCATGCGCTGCGCTCTGGGTGACAGCGGAGCCTGGTGCCGAGGTTCCCTAGCCGATCAGAGCTTCGAGCGTGCGCGCAAAGGCCCCCGGCGCGGATCCGGCATCGACTTCCACCGGATGCAGGTCGGCGCCCGCCGCCGCCTGAGCCTTGAGCCGATCGACCGCGCCACTCAGATCGCCAACGTAGCCGATTTCGCCGAGCAGGCGCGGCGCGACCGCTTGCGTCGCCGCCATCGCGCCACCGGCGCTCCACGCCTCTTTAATCGCCTTGACCTCATCGCCGAAGCCGAAACGGGTTAACTGATCGGCGTAAAAGGTACCCATTCGCGCGGCGTAAAATGCGAGCGTCCCGGCCTGGGCGGACCGCGCCCGCGCCACGTCGGCTGTGACATGAACCCAGCCAGGCGCCTTGACCGCGACCGCCTCGGGGTCGCGGCCGCCGCCGCGCACCATCCCGCGGAAGTCGTCGATCGCGCCCTTGAGCGCGGCCAGCGGGATCATCACGGGCATCCAGCCGTCGGCCGCCTGCGCAGTAAATTGGACGCTCTTGCGATTGAGCGACGCGATATACACCGGGATATGCTTGCGCACGGGCTCGAAGCGCAGCGTGAAGCCGCGCGCCAGTTTGAAGATCTTGCCGTTGTAATTGAGCGGCGCGCCGGCCATCAACAAGTTAAAAATTTCTACATATTCGCGCATCCGGGTCAGCGGCGGGTCGAACTTGACGCCGTGAAAATGTTCGATGACGTGCGGGCCGCTGGTGCCGAGGCCGGCAATCATGCGGCCCTCGCTTAATTCGTCGAGCGTGCCGAAATGCTGCGCCAGGGCCGCCGGCGTGCGCGAATAGACGTTGACGATCGAGGTGGCGAGCCGCGCGTGCGCGGTATGTTCGGCGAGCAGCGTGAGCAGGGTGAAGGCGTCGCGGCCCCAGGCCTCGGCCACCCAGATCGAGTGGACGCCGGCCTGGTCGGCGATTTTGGCGCGCTCGATGAGCGCCTTGAAGTCGAGTTTGCCCTGCCAGTTGATGCCGATCGTGATCTTGCGCGCCATCGCGATTTTCCTCCGCCATGCGCCCGCCGGCGCGCGCCCGTATCCGCGCGGCCATTGGCCGGTCAGTCCACAGGCTTAGCGCCATGCGGGCGGATTTGTCGAGCGCGGAACAAAAAGCCGGAGGGCGGCCGAGCATCGGGGGTCCGAGCTAACGCGAATTACCATTGCCGCGCGGCCGGCGCGGGCGCGGGACGGCTGAGGTGGTCAGGCGCAGCAGCGCGCGCGAGCTGATACCAAGCCGATGCGCCGCCCGATCGGTATCGCCCCCGGTGGCGGCCAGCACCCGGCGCACGATCTCGCGCCGCGCAATGTCATGCGAGAGCCGCCAGAGCGAACGCACATCGCCGGGTTCGCGCGGCGGAGTGAACGCGAGCTGTTCAACGATATCGTCGCGGCCGATCACGCGGGCGCCGGAATGCAGCGGCACGATCGCCAGTCGCGTGATGAAATTGAGCAGCTCACGGACGTTGCCGGGAAAGGGATAGTCGGCCAGCGTTTTGATCGCCGCCGGGCTGATCGACAGCGCCGGGTTGACGTGCCGCAGGTAGTGCCGCGCGAGCATCGCGATGTCGACTCGCCGCAGGCGCAGCGGCGGAATCGTTAGGGTGACATCGAACAGATCATAGAGCGCGCGCTGGAATTGTCCCCGCTCGGCCAGTTCGGCGAGCGGTTGCGTCGAGCTGGCGAGCAAGCGCACCGCGGCTGGCGACGGCGATGGCCGATGGCCGCCGCGCGACGGTCCGAGCGCCTCGAGCGCACTGATTTGCGCGGCCGGCGAGAGTTCACCGAGATGGTTGAGAAACAGCGTGCCGCCAGACCATGGCGATGCTGCGTTCGCCCGGGATGGCGGGTCGGCGAGCGAGGCCAGGTTCGCGCGCGCACCGAACGATGCGCGGGCGGAAATCTGCCGCGTGCCCTGACCGCCGGCGGCCCGCGCCTGGCTGAGCGCTTCGCGCAGGCGGGCGCCGATCGTACCTTCGTCGAGCGCCGGGCAATCGACGTTAACCAGGCTCGCCGGATCGCCGCTCGCCGCATGGATCAGCTTGATTAGCGACTCCTTGCCCGATCCGGTTTCACCTTCGACGATGATCCGCGCCGGCCCGCGCGCCACCGTAATTGCCGCGCGGATCAACTCAAACATGTTTTCATCGGCGGTCAGAAACGGGGCGTAGAGTTTCAGCGCACGGGAGAGAATAAAGCAGGCCGCCGGATGGGCGCTGTCGGCGACCAGATCGGCCGCGTAATTGAGCGTCCGGGCGCGCGGTCCAAAGGCGATCCGGATGGCCGAAATATCGCCCATCCGGCGCGCGGCGACCGTGCCGAATTCCACGCACAGATCCGGCGTGGCATAAGGCGCCGCGGGCGCACCGCACTCTTCGTCATCGGCGATCGGCACTTGCGGCTCCACGGACGCGGCCTGCGCCGCTTGCGCCGGCTTCGGCGAATTGTCCGACGATTGGGGCCGCGCGATACCGAGTTGGGGCAACAGCCGGATCAATTCGGCTGGCGCCGATCGACCCAATCGCACACGTGCCAAGGGTTCCAACGACTCATCACCTCGATTTATTTCAGCTATACGCTGGCGGCGGGCACGAACTTTTCCGCGGGCATCGTCAAAATGCCGGGCGTCATGATCAGATCTGTCAGCCAGCATGATTTTTCAGACGTCATGATTTTTCAGACTGTTTCCGATCTGTCAGGCATCATTTACAATCTGTCAGGTACAATCTGTCAGGCATCATGCTCGATGCGTACCGCACCCACCGCAGAGACAGCTTTGCAAGGGCGATACCATCGATCGGGGCAATGTCGCGATCGAAGCGGCAGTTCGATCCGGCATCCGGCCGCTCGCGCGGATGGAACGAATTTGCGACATGGCCCGGCGCGGTTGCGACGTGCGAAGACCGCCACATGCTTCATTCGGGAACATCGGGAGAACGCGGCGAGCCCGCGCTAGCGCCGTCGCGCCCGACGATTTTCGGTGCGGCGGCGGCGCTGACCATGCGCACTCGATCGATCGCGCCCCGCGTCAATCTTCTAATTCGCCGGTTGACGCGCTTATGTCCGCATCGCGCGTCCTCGACGAGCATCGTCGGCCGCGGCCGGAATTTCCGCCGCCCACGGAATTATGATCGACGAGACCGTCGTCGTGGTGTCGCACCGCGCGACATCGTCGGCAGGTGGACCATGGGCGAGCGCGAACTCGGCCAACCGAACTATCGCATAGTCATCGAAAAGGACGTCGCGATACGCACGCATGACGGCGTGACGCTGCGTAGTGACGTTTATCGGCCAGATACGAGCGGCAAATTTCCGGTACTGGTGGTGCGGCGCTCCCCGGAGAAAAAATGGCATCCTTACCCGAAAACTAAAATCGTTTATAATAGTCTGCCAATCAGGTCAGCACCGAGCGTCCGCGAGTCCGGCCCACGCGCCGATATCGAACGCGACGGGACCTGCGTATGAGCTATTGCGAGGAGAGCTGTTTGCCGCCTGAATCAGATTCCGCATTCGCCGAACGCGCGAACGCGCCGGCGCGCGCGCGTGCGCCAATCCCGCATGTGCTAATCAAAGGCGCATGGATCGGCGCGTTATCGATCGCGCTCGGGCTCTGCGCCGGATGCACGGACAAGGGCGCGGCGAACCTCGCGATGCGCCCGCCGGTGCCGGTCCTGGTGGCCAAGGCGGTGAGGCGTGACGTGCCTAATCAACTGCATGAAATCGGCTCGGTCGAAGCCTTCGCCGCGGTCGCGATCAAGGCGCGGGTCGAGGGCAACCTCGATCGAATCGAATTCAAAGAGGGCGATTACGTGCATCAAGGCCAGACGCTCGCAGTGCTCGACCAGCGGCCGTTCGCCGCGGCGCTGGCGCTGGCGCAAGCCAACGTGGTCCACGACCAGGCCAACGCCGACCGGGCGCGCACCGACGAACAGCGCAATTCCTATCTGCTGCGCGAGGGCGTCGGCTCGCGCCAGCAATACGACCAGTCTTACGCCGACGCGCGGAGCCTGAGCGCGACCGTGGCCGCCGATCGCGCGGCGGTGGAGACCGCGCGGCTCAACTTGCAATACACCGTGATCAAGGCGCCGATCGACGGGCGCACCGGCAACCTTGGCGCGCATTTGGGCGACCTGATCAAGGCCGACGCCGACACCGCGATCGTCACCATCAATCAGATCGAGCCGATCTACGTGGCCTTCTCGATCCCGGAAAACCAGCTCGCCGAGGTCCGCCGCAATATGGCATTGCGCCAGCTTGAGGTCGACGCGACGATTCCCGGCGATCCGGGTCCGGCCGAGCATGGCGTGCTCGCCTTTATCGACAACGGGGTCGACAAAACCACCGGAACGATCGAGCTCAAGGGTCTCTTCCAGAACGAGAACCGCCGCCTGTGGCCGGGCCAGTTCGTCAACGCGACGCTGACCCTGAACGAAACTCCGAACGCCGTGCTGATACCCTCCGAGGCGATCCAGAATGGTCAGCAAGGGACGTTCGTCTACGTCGTCGGCGCCGATCTCAAGGTCGCCAGCCGGCCGATCGTGACGGGCGCGGTCTTCGCCGGTGAGACGCTGATCGCAAAGGGCCTCGCGGCGGGCGAGACCGTGGTCATCGACGGCCAGTTGCTGCTCACTCCCGGAGCGACCGTGCGGATCAAGGATGCGCTCGGCGGCGGTGCGGGCCACGCCACATGAATATCGCGGAAATCTTTATCCGCCGGCCGGTGATGACGACGCTGATCTCGATGGCGATCGTGATCTTCGGCCTTGCCGCCTACCGCACGCTGCCGGTCAGCGATCTGCCCAGCGTCGATTATCCGACGATCCTGGTTTCGGCGAGTCTGCCCGGCGCCAATCCGGAGACCATGGCTTCGTCCGTGGCGACGCCGCTCGAGCGCGAGTTCTCGTCGATCGCGGGCCTGGATCAGATGACCTCGGCGAACACCCAGGGCAACACCAGCATCACGCTGCAGTTCGACCTCTCGCGCAATATCGACGCCGCCGCCCAGGACGTGCAATCCAAGATTGCCGCCGCGCAGTCGCAATTGCCGCATGAGATGCCCTCGCCACCTTCGTATGAGAAGGTCAATCCGGCCGATCAGGCGATCCTCTACCTGGGCATGAGTTCGGCCACGCTGCCGCTGTCCGAGGTCGACGAGTACGCCGAGACCAACCTCGGCGAGCGCATCTCGATGATCGGCGGCGTGGCCCAGGTGCAGGTCTACGGGTCGCAGAAGTACGCGGTGCGCGTGCAGGTCGATCCGCAGGCGCTCGTCGCGCACGGCGTCGGCATCAATGAGGTCGCCGACGCGATTGCCAGCGCCAACGTCGATCTGCCGACCGGCACGCTCTACGGCAGCAATCAGGCTTTCACGCTCAAGGCCAACGGCCAGTTGCGCGACGCCGCCGCCTATCGCCCGCTGGTGGTCGCCTACCGCAACGGCGCGCCGGTGCGCCTGAGCGATCTCGGCCGGGTGATCGACAGCGTGCAGGACGACAAGGTCGCCGGCTGGGTGCGCGGCGACCGCGCGGTGGTCCTCGCGATCGAGCGCCAGCCGGGCACCAACACGGTCGAAGTCGTCGATAACATCAAGCGCCTGTTGCCGATGTTTCGCGGGGAACTGCCCGCGGCGATCGATCTGACGATTCTCTACGACCGCTCGGTCAGCATCCGCCAGTCGGTCAACAGCGTGCAGTCGACGCTGCTGCTGACGATCGCCCTGGTCGTGATGGTGATCTTTCTTTTCCTGCGCAACCTCTCAGCCACCATCATCCCGAGCCTCGCGCTGCCGATGTCGATCATCGGCACCTTCGGCGTGATGGCGCTGCTCGGCTACAGCCTCGACAATCTCTCGCTGCTGGCGATTACGCTCTCGGTCGGCTTCGTCGTCGACGACGCCATCGTGATGCTCGAGAACGTCGTGCGCCATATGGAGATGGGCAAGGGCGTGATGGAAGCGGCGCTCGACGGCTCGCGCGAAATCGCCTTCACGATCCTCTCGATGACCATCTCGCTGGCCGCCGTCTTCATCCCGGTGCTCTTCATGGGCGGCATCCTCGGGCGCCTGCTGCACGAATTCGCGGTGACCATCGGCGTCGCGATCCTGGTCTCGGGCTTCGTCTCGCTGACGCTCACCCCGATGCTCTGCAGCCGCTTCATTCGCGCCCCCTCGAGCGAGCGCCACGGGCGGTTCTACCAGGTGACCGAGCGCGGCTTCGACAAGCTGATCGCCGGCTACGCGCAAAGCCTGGGCTGGGTGATGCGTCATCGGCGGGCCACGATGGTCACGCTGGGGCTGCTGGTCGCGGGCACCGCATGGGGCTTCCGCACGGTGCCGCGCGGCTTTCTGCCGCTCGCCGACAACAGCCAGATCCTGATGTTCACGCAGGCCGCGCAGGGCATTTCGTACGACTCGATGATCGCGCATCAGCTCGTGCTCAACCAGCTAGTCGCCACCGATCCGGTGGTGCAGACGTTCTTTTCGAGCGTCGGCGCGTCGGGGCCGAGCGGCACGCTCAACTCGAGCATCCTGTTCGTCCACCTGGTCGATCGATCGAAGCGGCGCGAGAGCGTCGATCAGATCATCAATCGATGGCGCGTCAAGCTCGGATCGATTCCGGGCCTGATGGTCTTCATCCAGAATCCGCCGCCGATCCAGATCGGCGCGCACTTCACCAAGAGCACCTACCAGTTGACGCTCCAGGGCCCCAATACCGACGAGCTCTACAAATACGCCACGCTGCTCAAGCAGCGGATGGCCGCGATGCCCGAGTTGCGCGGCGTCAACAGCGATCTCCAGATCGCCAATCCGCAGGTCAACGTCGACATCGATCGCGACAAGGCGCATACCCTGGGCCTCACCGCACAGTCGATCGAGACCGCGCTGGGCTACGCTTACGGTTCCGAGCAGGTCTCGACGATCTACGCGCCCACCGACGAGTTCTGGGTTGAGCTCGAACTCGAGCCGCAATACCAGGCCGACCCGGCGGCGCTCAACCTGCTCTACGTCCGTTCGGCGACCGGCCAACTGGTCCCGCTCAATACCGTCGCCAAACTCACGCGCACGCTCGGCCCGCTGGCGATCAACCATTCCGGCCAGCTCCCCTCGGTGACCATCTCGTTCGACGCCGCGCCGGGCGTCTCGCTCGGCAAGGCCCTGGGCAACGTCCGCCGGGTCGCCGAAGATACCCTGCCGGCCGCGATCAGCGCGCAATACTCGGGCGCGGCGCAGGCCTTCGAGAGCTCGATCGGGAATCTCGGGATGCTGCTGGCGGCGGCCATCCTGGTCATCTACCTGGTCCTCGGCATCCTCTACGAAAGCTTCATTCATCCGATCACGATCCTGTCCGGACTGCCGGCGGCCGGCTTCGGCGCGCTCATCACCCTGATGGCCTTCGGTCTGGAACTCGACCTGCTCGCCTTTGTCGGCATCATCATGCTGGTCGGACTGGTCAAGAAGAACGCCATCATGATGATCGACTTCGCACTCGGCGCGCAGCGCGGCGAGGGCAAAAGCGCGGCCGACGCGATCGTCGAGGGCTGCCTGGTGCGCTTTCGGCCAATCATGATGACGACCATGGCGGCCTTTATGGGCACGCTGCCGATTGCGATCGGCACCGGCGCCGGTGCCGACGCGCGCCGCTCGCTCGGCGTCGCCGTGGTCGGCGGCCTGGTCTTCTCGCAATTGCTCACGCTCTACATCACGCCCGTGGTCTACACGTACATGGACGGCCTGCAGGAACGCGTAAAGACGTGGACCGGCTCCCGCCGGGGCGACGGCGGCGCCGCCGCAATTGCGACCACCGCCGCGATCGCCGATCGCCGCGCCGAGGATCGGCGCCGCCGCGCCGCTTCGTAGCCGCGCCGCCCGCAGCTCATCGCCCGATGAAGCGACGACCGTCGAGCGCCTCCGGCACAGGGTCCGAGGCCGACGCGAGAACGAATATCGCTACTCGCGACTTGCGCGCGGACCGGCGCCCGTCCGCTCTGAGCCGCCACGGACTCGACTGGCTTAACTTTCTGCTCGCCGACGTGCAGACAGGGGTCGGTCCGTTCCTGGCGATCTACCTTGCCGGCCGTGGATGGAACGAGCAGCGCGTGGGCATCGCCCTGACCATCGGGGGCCTCGCGGGCATCGCGGCGCAAACGCCGGCGGGCGCGATCGTCGACCGGTTCAAGTCCAAGCGCGCGCTGATTGCGGCGGGAGTGATCGCGCTGGCAATCGGAGCGCTCTCGATCGCCCTGTTCCCCGCGTTCTGGCCGGTGGTGGCCGCGCAAATTTTAATCGGCGCAATGTCCACTTTCTTCATGCCCGCAATCGCCGCAATCTCACTCGGTATCGTCGGCCATCGACTGTTCAATCGCCGCGTGGGACGCAACCAGACCTTCAACTCGGCGGGCAACGTGGCCGCCGCCGCCGCGATGGGATTGATCGGCTATTTCATTTCGAACCGCGGCGTTTTTCTCTTTGTAGGGATTCTCGCCATTCCGACGATCCTGTCCCTGTGGCTCATCCGCCCCGGCGAGATCGACTATCAGTTGGCGCGCGGCGCCGGCGGCGACATGGATGGGCCAAATTCGGCGACCGTCCTCAATCTATTGAAGGATCGCCCGCTGATCATCTTCCTCGGCTGCGCGGTCCTGTTTCATTTCGCCAACGCCGCGATGCTGCCGCTGCTGGGCGAAATGCTCGCGCGCGGCAAAGGGCGCGCTTCGATGATGTTCATGTCCGCCTGCGTCGTGACGACCCAGTTCACGATCGCGCTGATTGCGGCATGGGTCGGCCGCGGCGCCGCTGCGTGGGGCAGAAAGCCCCTGTTGCTCATCGGTTTCGGCGTGCTGCCGATCCGCGGAGTTTTATATATCCTGACGCATAACCTCTACCTGCTGGTCGGCATCCAGGTGTTCGACGGCATCGGCGCGGCCATTTTTGGCGTGGTCTCCATCCTGGTGATCGCCGATCTGACGCGTGGCACGGGACGGTTTAATCTCACGCTGGGCGCGATCGCGACGGCGGTCGGCATCGGCGCCGCGCTCAGTCAAACAATCGCCGGCGTCATCGTTCATCATTTCGGTGACCACGCCGGCTTTCTGTTCCTGGCCTCGGTGGCGGCCGCCGCCTTTGCGATTTTGTGGTGCTTCATGCCCGAAACCCTCGAGCAGCCGGGCGAGGCTCCCGCGCCGGCGTCGAGGGCAAAGAGTTGACCGTTGCGAACGACTTGAAGGACGATCGCCACGCTGAGCATGCGGGACTTTCGCCCGCGCCGCCATGGCGGTAGAATTAAACCGTCAATCGCTCATCGGCTATGCGCCCACGGCGCGCGCGGTAGGATCTCTTGTCTAGCGAAAAAGATTTCAAGATCAGGGTAATCGGCGAAGCGCCGCGCGTGGTCGTCGATTTCGACCTGCTCCGGCGCATGGGCGGGCGCAACTTCCGCGACCTCGGCGGCCATCCGACCGCCGACGGAAGGCGCGTGCGCAGCAACAAGATCTTTCGTTCGGCCCATCTCGCCCAGGTGCCCGACGAAAGCCCGCTGCGCGAATTGAAACTGCGCACCCTGGTCACTCTGCAGAGCCGCCTCGAAGTGCGCCGTCTCGGACCGCCGCACGCCGAGTTCCTGGATTCGGGCGTGCGCTGGGAGCATATCCCGATCGGCGACCCGTGGTTCCGCGAGGATGGCTTCCACAAGATCGAGACTCAGCCCGGCCACGAGCATCTCGTGATCCTGACCGAATTCCTTGAGGACTGGCAGTCCTTCTTCAAGCTGCTCGCCGAGCGCGAGGTCTACCCGATGCTTTTCCATTGTTCGGCCGGGCGCGATCGCACCGGCGTCGGCGCGGCGATGCTGCTCGAGATGCTGGGCGTCGATCGCGAACTGATCGTTGCGGATTTTCTGGTCAGCAACACGACCTTTCCGCAGATGCCGCTCAAGCGCACGCAGCTCGAGCCGATCTTCTCGCTGATCGACGAGCACGGCGATATCGAGGGCTTCATGCACGACGTGCTCATGCTCGATCAGTCCGACCTCGACGCGATCCGCACCGACCTGCTCGAAGACCCGCACGACTGAGACAACGAAAGCGATTTACGAGCGCCGCACAACCGTGGCGTCGAGCGCGGCGAGCAGGCCGCGCAGATTCGCCGCGTAGCTCCATTGGGCGATTCGCTCGAGGCTCCGCGCACCCATCGCCGCGGCCCGCTCCGGATCGGACGCGATCATGCGCAGACGATCGGCGATCGCCTCGATATCGCCGACCGGCACGAAGTAGCCGTTGACGCCCTCCTCGACCAGGTCATGCGCCAGGCCGGCGGCCCGCGTGACGATTACCGGCTTGCCCGCGTTCATCACTTCGGCGACGATCGTCGCCACGCCCTCACGCTCCGACACCAGCACCAGTGCATCGCACAGATCGAAAAATGCGGGCAGTTCGGTCTGATTACGAAAGCCCAGGAACCTGATCGAGTTCCAGCCCAGTTCGCGCGTGCGCCGCTCCAGGCGCGGACGCTCCTCGCCGTCGCCGACGAACAACAGGTACGGACGCGGCTCGCCGCCGCCCGCGGAGGCCAGCCGCGCATACGCTTCGAGCAGATCGCCGGGGCGCTTATGGCGCTGCAATTTCGACGCATAGAGAATCACCGGACGGTCCGCATCGAGGCCCAGTCCGGCGCGAAATCGATCGCGATCGGCGTGCGCGGCGATCGCCGCGCGGCGAAAAAAATCGTTATCGACCGTCCATGGAAAGAAGAAAATCTTTTGCGCGGCAACCCCGTAATGCAGATAGTAGTCGCGATTGGGCGTGGCCGTCGCGAGCAAGCCGTCGCACATCCTGAACAGCGCGGGCAGCGCGAAGCGCTTGAGCGCGAGTATGGCGCGCGAACGCCGCCAGCCTTCGAGATTCGAGTCGCCGTACAAAAATACCTTGAGACCGAGGATCTTCGCCACGGCGATCGCGCGCAGGTAGCCGATATGCCCGTAGCCCATCACGCACAGCGCGTCGTAGCGTCCGGCCCGCAGCCGGCGCGTGAGTCCGTGCACGATCGGACGAAAAAACGACAGGCGATCCGCCGCGCCCGCGCCCGGCAGAAATTCGTGCCGATAGCCCTCGAGCAGCGGCACGTCCCACGCGACGCGCACGCCAAAGCCCTGGTCGTAGTAGCCGGCCGGCGACATCCGGCTCAGAAACATCACCGTGAGATCGAGCGCGGGACTCGCCGCGAGCGCGCGAAACAACGGCGCCTGGTACTGGATCGGATGGCTGGTGAGAAAGGCTACCCGGTATGCATCGGCGCGCGCGGCGGGCTGCATAATAAGGCGATCGCGCGGGGCGGCCAGCCGCCCGCGCCGCAGACGGCGCGTCAGGCCGGCATGTAGCCGTCGCGCAGGAGCGATTTCGCGATAATCATGCGCTGTACTTCGCTGGTGCCCTCGCCGATTTCGCTGAGCTTGGCGTCGCGCATGTAGCGCTCGGCGGCGAACTCCTTGACGTAGCCGTAGCCGCCGTGAATCTGCACCGCCTTGGTCGTCGTCCACATCGCGGTCTCGGAGGCGAACAGCTTGGCCATCGAGGCTTCACGCGCGAACGGCTGCCCGCGATCCTTGAGCGCGGCGGCGCGCAGCGCGAGCACCCACGACGCCTCGATCCGCGTCGCCATGTCAGCAAACATCCACTGGATCGCCTGGAAGTCGGCGATCGCCTGGCCGAACTGGCGGCGCTCCCTGGCATAGACGGCCGCGTCTTCCATCGCCCCGCGCGCGATCCCGATCGCGAAGCCGGCGATTCCGATTCGCCCGCCCTCGAGCACCTTGAGGGTCTGCTGATAGCCCGCGCCGGCCGCGCCAATCAGGTTGCGCACCGGCACCGTCACGCCGTCGAAGATCACTTCGGCGGTGTCTGACGAATGCAGCCCGAGCTTTTCGATCTTGCGTCCGTTGCTGAGGCCCGGAGTCGCGCGATCGACGATAAAGGCCGAGACCCCCGCACGGCCGGCGCTCCCGTCGGTCAGCGCCATCACGACGAAGACCTCGGCCACGCCGCCGTTGGTGATAAACATCTTGCTGCCGTCGATGCGATAGCTGTCGCCGGCGCGCACCGCCTTGGTGCTCATCGCGGCGGCGTCGGAACCCGAACCCGGCTCGGTCAGGCACCACGCCCCGAGCTGGCGCGCCGCGAGCATCCCGGGCAGGTAATGCGCGCGCTGATCATCGGAGGCGAACAGCCCGATATGGCCCGACGCCAGCGACATATGGGCCGCGCAGGCCAGGCCGACACCCGCGTCGTAGCGCGAGATGCCCTCGACCACCAGCATCTGCGAGAGCGTATCGGCGCCGCCGCCGCCGTATTTTTCCGGAAAGGCGACGCCCAGGAAGCCGAGTTCGCCAAGCTGGGCGACGATATGGCGCGGGAAGGTCGCTTCCTTATCCCAGCGCGCCGCATGCGGCTTGATCTCGCGCTCGGCGAATTCCGCGAGGGTCGTGCGAATCTGCTGCTGCTCTTCGGTGAGATCGAAATTCATCAACGATTACCCGCACGGCGGATTACTGGCGCGGCTGGACCTTTTCGCGCACCCACTTGACGATATCCTCGGTCGAGGCGCCAGGCGTAAAGACCTCGCTCACGCCGAGCGTCTTGAGCTTGGCGGAGTCCTCGTCGGGGATGATCCCGCCGCCAAACACCGCGACGTCGCCGGCGCCTTTTTCCTTGAGCAGCCGGATCACTTCGGGGAACAGCGTCATGTGCGCGCCCGACAGGATACTCAGGCCGACCGCATCGACGTCCTCCTGCACGGCCGCCTCGACGATCATCTCGGGCGTCTGATGCAGTCCCGTGTAAATCACTTCGAAGCCGCCGTCGCGCAGCGCGCGGGCGATAATCTTGGCCCCGCGGTCGTGGCCGTCGAGGCCCGGCTTCGCCACCAGTATCCGTAGTCTTTTTTCCGCCACCTGCTAAATCCAGCCCGGGTCTTTGTATACGCCGAATTCGGCGCGGTAAACGTCGCTGATCTCGCCGACTGTCACGTCGCGGCGGACGGCTGCGCAAATCGGTTCCATCAGGTTCTCGCCCGATCGGCAGGCCTCGGCCACCAGCCTGAGCGCCTCGCGCACGGCGACCGAATTGCGCTCGCGCTTCATCTTGCGCACGCGCTGAATCTGCCGCTCCTCGAGCACCGGATCGATCTTGAGCACCTCGATCGTGATCTCCTCGGGCACCTGGTACTTGTTTACGCCGACCACGGTCTTGATCCCCTGCTCGAGCTGGCGCTGGTAGAGGAAGGCCGCCTCGGCGATCTCGCGCTGCGGATAGCCGGTGTCGATCGCCTTGAGCATCCCGCCCATCTCGTCGATCTTGCGGATATATTCGAGCGCGTCGCGCTCCATCCGATCGGTCAGCGCCTCGACCGCGTAGCTCCCGCCGAGCGCGTCGATCGTGTTCGTGAGGCCGGTCTCCTCGGCGATAATCTGCTGCGTGCGCAGCGCGACCATCACCGCCTGCTCGGTCGGCAGCGCCAGCGTCTCGTCCATCGAATTGGTATGCATCGATTGCACGCCGCCGAACACTCCGGCCAGCGCCTGCACCGCCACGCGCACGACGTTGTTGATCGGCTGCTGCGCGGTCAGCGAGACGCCCGCGGTCTGCGCGTGCGTGCGCAGCATCAGCGACTTCGGATTCTTGGCGCCGAAGCGATCGCGCATCAGCCGCGCCCACATCCGGCGGCCCGCGCGCAGCTTGGCGACCTCTTCGAGAAAGTCGCTATGCAGATCCCAGAAAAACGAGAGCCGCGGCGCGAAGTCGTCGACGTCGAGGCCGCGGTCGACCGCGTCCTGCACGTAGCACAGGCCGTCGGCGATGGTGAAGGCCAGTTCCTGCACGGCGGTCGAGCCGGCTTCGCGGATGTGGTAGCCGGAGATCGACACCGGATGAAACCGTGGCGCCTTTTTGGCGCAAAACTCTACCATATCGGTGACGATGCGCAGGGACGGCGCCGGCGGACAGATCCATTCCTTTTGCGCAATGAACTCCTTGAGCATGTCGTTCTGGATCGTGCCGCTGACCTGCTCCCACGGCACCCCCGTGCGCTCGGCCTGCACCAGGTACATCGCGAGCAGCGCCGACGCCGAGCAGTTGATCGTCATCGAGGTCGAGACCTTGCCGATCGGGATGCGGTCGAATAGCCGCGCCATGTCGTGAATCGAGGTGACGTTGACACCCTCGCGCCCGACCTCGCCCATCGCGCGCTCGTGGTCGGCGTCGTAGCCCATCAGGGTCGGCATGTCGAAGGCGGTCGAGAGACCGTCCTGGCCCTGGCCGAGCAGGAAATGAAAGCGCGCGTTGGTGTCCTCGGCCAGCCCGAAGCCGGCGAACTGCCGCATCGTCCACAGCCGCCCGCGATACATCGATTCGTAGACCCCGCGGGTGTACGGGAACTCGCCCGGATAACCCAGCGCCGTGGCGTAGTCCCCGGTCACGTCCTCGGGCGTGTAGAGCGGTTCGACCTCGAGGTCGGAGAGCGTCGAAAAGCGCACCGGGCGCTCCTTGGAGCGCTGGTAGGTCCGTTCGAGCCATTCCTGCTTGGTGGTCACGGCCATGTCTTTAACCTGATCCTTGGAGCCTCATCTAAATCAGAGCCTGATCTGAATCTTCGGGCCCGCTTCCCGGCACCGATTGTCCGTGCGATCGCCGTGACCTTAGCCGCGCGGCTATTGCCCGCGCAGCACCTGGCTCGAGATTACGAGCCGCTGAATCTCCGAGGTGCCCTCGTAGATTTCGGTAATCTTGGCGTCGCGAAAATAGCGTTCGACCTTGAACTCCTTGGTGTAGCCGTAGCCGCCGTGAATCTGCACCGCTTCGGTCGCCGACTTCATCGCGGTCTCGGCCGCGAACAGCTTGGCCATCGCCGAGTATTTCGTGCACGGCCGTCCGGCGTCTTTGAGCGTCGCGGCTTGCAGCGTGAGCAGCCGCGCGGCGTCGATCTCGACCGCCATGTCGGCGAGCTTCCACTGAATCGCCTGATTGCTCGCGATCGGCCGGCCAAAGGCTTTGCGTTCCTGCGCATACTTGAGCGAGGCCTCGAGCGACGCGCGCGCGATCCCAATCGCCTGCGCGGCGATTCCGATCCGTCCGCCGTCGAGCGTTTTCATCGCAATCTTGAAGCCGTCACCCTCTTTCATCAGCAGGTTCTCGCGCGGCACCCGCATATCGGTAAACGCGAGCTGCGCGCTATGTGAACCGTTGATGCCCATCTTCTCTTCGATCCGCGTCACCGCGAAGCCGGGCGTCGCGGTCTCGACGATCAGCGCCGAAATCCCCTGATGCCCCTGGTCGGGGGCGGTCATCACGAACAGGATACAAATCCCCGCCTCGGGGCCGTTGGTGATAAAATTCTTGGTCCCGTTGACGACGTAAGTGTCGCCGTCGAGCACCGCGCGGGTCTTCTGCCCGGCGGCGTCGGAGCCGGCCTGCGGCTCGGTCAGCGCAAAGCAGCCGAGCGCCTCGCCAGTGGCCATTTTCGGCAGGTAGCGGCGCTTCTGCTCGGCGCTGCCGGTACCCAGAATTGGCCAACTGCCGAGCGACGCATGGGCCGAGACGATTACGCCGGTCGAGGCGCATTCGACCGACAGCTCCTCGAGCACCAGCGCGTAGGCCACATTGTCGAGGCCCGCGCCGCCGTATTCCTCCGGGATAAACACGCCGAGCATCCCGAGCTTGCCCAGTTCGGCGATCGCGGCGGCCGGAAACACGTGCGTGCGGTCGACTTCGACGCCGACCCGTTCGAGCCGTTCGCGCGCGAATCGGCGGGCGATATCGCGGGCGCCGCGTTGAGCTTCAGTAAGTTCGAGGTCCATGCATCAAATGCCGGTGTGGTAACAATCAGATAGCTTGTATCGAGCTGGCCTATACTACCACTAATTCTTTTATCGTAGATGACTTACGCCGTCGATAGAAACAACATTTCGTGCCGCGCGCAACATTGATGCGGGCGATTGCCGCGATGCGCCGCTTGCCGCGGCGGCTGATGCGGGCGATTGCCGCGGCGACGGCAAGCTCCGCGGGTGGCGCCTACCTATGCCGCCATTGGGGCGCGCGCTTCTCGACGAAGGCTTTCATCCCCTCGGCCTGGTCGGCGCTGCCGAAAAGCGCGCCAAAAGCGTTCTGCTCGAAGCGCAGGCCCGCGTCCTCTTCCATCGTGGCCGCGGCGCGCAGCGTCGCCTTGGCCTGGCGCAGCGTGAAACCCGACTTCGACGCGATCTTTTCCGCCAGCTTGCGGGTCTCGGCGATTAGTTGATCCGGCGCGACCACCCGGCTGACCAGCCCCCAGGCGAGCGCGCTCGGCGCGTCGAACATCTCGCCGGTCATGATCAGTTCGCGCGCCCGGCCATGGCCAATCCGATGAGGCAGGCGCTGCGTGCCGCCGAAGCCCGGGATAATTCCGAGGTTGATTTCGGGCTGGCCGAAGCGCGCCTTCTCGCTGGCGACGATCAGGTCGCAAGCCAGCGCCAACTCCAGTCCGCCGCCCAGGGCAAAGCCGTTGACCGCCGCGATCACCGGGATCGGCAGATCCTCGAAGGTATTCATCACGCGATGGCCCAGGCGGGTGAACTCGAGCCCCTCGACCGTCGACATGCCGGCCATCGCGGCGATATCGGCGCCGGCGACGAAGGCGCGATCGCCCGCGCCGGTGACGATCAGCACGCGCACCGCGGAGTCATGGCGCACGTCGCGCAGCACGCGCGCGATCTCCTCGAGCACCGCGCGATTGAGCGCGTTGAGCGCCTTGGGCCGATTAATCGTCAGCGTGGCGATCGTGCCACTTTCAAACATCACGTCTTCCACGACTACCTCATTGGGAAATTATATCGGCCAGCGCACGGAGCAGCGCCGCGCCGTCGCCTCGCCATGCGCTGCCGTGCATGCATGCCAGCGTGGCCGGCCGTTCCGCCGCGAAGCGCTCGAGCAGCGCGCGCGAGTTGGGCGCATGGGAGAAATAATCGAGCCGCGCGCGCATCGCTTCGCTGGGACCGAGAATGTCGTCTTCGGTAAGCGCTGGCGGATTGCCGCCCGGCTGCGTGAACAGGTCGCCGCATAGAAAGGTACGGGTACTCGTCTCGAGCATCAATCCGCACTCCCATCCATGCGGCAGATGCGGCGCGTCGAACCATTTTACGGAATGCTTGCCCAATGCGAGCGCCTCGCCATCGCTCATCGCGCGCGGCGGCCGATCGCCGATATCCTCGATCGACGTCATCGCGGCGACTCGCCCGCACAGCGGCACCGCACCGGGCGCCGCGGCAAGCCAATCGTTGAGCGCACCGCATTCGTCGGCCTCGACATGCGAGAGCGCAAGGTAGCGTAGTGTTTCGACCGGAAGGATGCTCGCCACCGCTTCGCGCATCAGCGGGAACATCCGGCGCAGTCCGCAATGGAACAGCAGCGGCTCATCGTCGGCGACCAGGTACTGGTTGAAGGTGAACCCGCCCGGGATCATCTGCTCGGAAACGGGCGTGCTGATTCGATAGATGCCGGCGGCGATCTCATTGACATTGGTGCCGGATTCGCGGTTTGTGATCATGGTCGTTTTAACCCTCGCCCAACAGTAACGTCGTCCGAATAGCCGCAGTCATACGGCTCACCAATACAATTATGATCGGTCCGATGACAGCGGCGGGCGATTATTTCCCGGCCAGCTTCTCGCGCACCATCCAGAGCCGATCGCCGCCCCAGTAGAGTTCGCCGTCGATCACGAAAGTCGGCACGCCGAACACGCCGAGCGCCTCGGCCTCCTTGCACACGCGCTCGAGCTCGCGCCGCCCTTCCCCCTCGGCAAACTCGAAAAAGGCTGCCGTCTCGGCGCCGCTGTCGTCGAGCACGCGGCGCACCGCTTCGCGATCCTCGATATCGAACTCGCGCTTCCAGAAGCGCTCGAAGGCCAGGTCGTTGTACTTGCGAAAGGTGCCGCGGCGCTGCGCATAGATCGCGCCGATCGAGACCAGCGCCGAGTCGAAGATTTTCTGCGGACCGCGCACCGTCAGGCCGCGCCGATTCGCCAGCCGCCGCGCGTCGGCGTAGCTGTAGCGCACGCGCCGCCACTGATGGTCGTTGCGGCCCTCGACCGTGCCGAGAAAGTCCGGGATGAACAGCACGTACGGATGCCACGCGAAGGTGACCCCGAACTCGCGTTCGAGTTCGTAGGCCGGATCCTTCGCCAGGTAGGCGTACGGGCTTTTGTAATCGATATAGAGTCGAAGATCTGGCGGCGTCATGCGCCGAGCTTACGAATCCCACGCGCAATTTTCAACGCCCCCACATCAAGCCGTTCCCGTCGATAGGGCGCAGCCCGTTCGTTCGCCGCTGCAACTCGGATTTTATTGAAATTCTAAATGGAGCGGGTGATCGGTTTCGAACCGACGACCTCGTGCTTGGCAAGCACGCGCTCTACCAACTGAGCTACACCCGCTCGCCGTTCCCAGGCAGGCCAGAACCAAAAGGTTTATTGGTCGCCGCGCCGCTTGTCAAATCGCCGCCCGCTTGGCTATCGACGCCGGTCCGGGCGGCATCAGCACGCCCCACGCGCGCACGAAATAGTCGGCGCCCGACCACACCGTCACGACCAGCGCGATCCACATCACAAACATCCCGGCGGCAAAGAAATCCACGTGAAAGTAGGTGTAGTTGATCAGCAGGCCGTGCAGCGCGATCGCCTGTAGCGCCATCTTGTATTTGCCCAGCTCCTCGGCCGCGATTATCCGCCCGCGGCTCGCCGCGACCGCGCGCAATCCGGTGACCAGCAGTTCGCGCGCCACCAGCACCACCACGATCCAGGCCGGAATCCGTGGCGTCCGCGGCATCGCCGCCAGCATGATCAGCGCCGCGGTCACCAGCAGCTTGTCGGCCAGCGGATCGAGGAACTTGCCCAGGTTGGTGACCGAACCGTAGATTCGCGCGATATAGCCGTCGAGAAAATCGGTCAGGGTCGCGACGAAAAACACCGCCGCGGCGATGGCCGACGGAATCGGTCCGGTGAACGTCAGCAGGTAGACCAGCAGCGGCACCACCGCGATACGCATCAGGGTCAGGACGTTGGGTGCCGTGATTGTCACTCGCAAGGCCTTCGCGCTGCCGCTTTGCGTCCCCCTCGCGGCTGGCGCCGTACATCCTGACTTTAGGCGATGGCTCCGGATCGAGCAAACCGCGCCGCGCATCCGTCGGCGCCGCGCCGCCGATCGGTTGACTCTGGCGCCAGCGGTAATCTAGCGTCGATCAGTCTATGGAGAGCGGCTGCCGCCTTCCGCGCGCTTGCTTAGCGTCGGAGGCGGCGGCTGGTGCGCGTACCTCCGGCGGCCCGATAATCATCCTCCGCCCTCCGGCCGCGCCTGAGCGATGAACAACAGCGGTATCGACAGCGATTTTCTGGTCATCGGCGGCGGCATCGCCGGGATGATCTTTGCGATCAAGGCGGCCGCTATTGGCAGCGTCACCGTCCTCACCAAGGCGGCCAGCGACGAGGCCAACACCGCCTACGCCCAGGGCGGTATCGCGAGCGTCTGGAGCGTCGACGATTCGTTCGAGTCGCATGTCGCCGATACGCTGCGTGCCGGTGCCGGGGTTTGCGATCGCGCGGCGGTCGAATCGATCGTGCGCGACGGTCCCGAGGTGGTCCGCGAGCTGATCGCGCTCGGCACCCATTTCACGCGCGTCGACGAGGGTGGCGAGGACGAATACGACCTCGGCCGCGAGGGCGGCCACAGCCATCGCCGGGTGCTCCACGCGCAAGACCTGACCGGCCGCGAGATCATGCGGGCGCTCGGCGCGGCGGCCCGCGCACGCGGGAATATCCGCGTGCTGGAAAATCACGTCGCGGTTAATCTCTTGATCGACAAGGGCGCCGACGGCCGTCCGCAGTCCTGCTGGGGTGCCTACGCGCTGGAAAAATCGACCATGCGCGTGCGCAAGATCGCCGCCCGCACCACGCTGCTGGCAACCGGCGGCGCGGGCAAGGTCTATCTCTATACGACCAACCCCGATATCGCCTCGGGCGACGGCGTCGCGATGGCTTACCGGGCGGGCGCACCGATCGCCAACATGGAGTTCTACCAGTTCCATCCGACCTGCCTGTATCATCCCGCCGCCAAGTCGTTCCTGATCTCCGAGGCGCTGCGCGGCGAGGGCGCGATCCTGCGCCTGCCCGACGGCACCCCCTTTATGAAGCGCTATCATCCCGACGCCGAACTGGCGCCGCGTGACGTGGTCGCCCGCGCGATCGACTCCGAGATGAAGCGCGGCGGCTACGATTGCGTCTATCTCGACTTGAGCCATCGCGACGCCGGCTTCATCCGCGAGCGCTTTCCCAACATCTACGAGCGATGCCTGGGCTTCGGCTTCGATCTCACCGCCGCGCCGATTCCGGTCGTGCCGGCCGCCCACTATATGTGTGGCGGCGTCGTTACCGATCTGATGGGCCGCACCGGTATCCCGCGCCTGTATGCCGCCGGCGAAGTCGCGATGACCGGCCTGCATGGCGCCAACCGGCTCGCCTCGAACTCGCTGCTCGAAGCCGCCGTGATGGGCCGGCGGGCCTTTGCCGCCGCGCGCGAATTGCTCGGCCATGACGAGGCGGCGATTCCGGAGTTTCGCCAATGGGATCCCGGCGCGGCGATCAAGAGCGAGCAGCACGTGCTGATTACCCATAGCTGGGAGGAGATCCGCCGCCTGATGTGGAACTACGTCGGCATCGTGCGCAGCGATCTCCGCCTCGAGAGCGCGCTCAGGCGCATCCTGATGCTCAAGGAAGAGATCCACGGCTACTACTGGCATCATCAGATCGATTCCGACCTGGTCGAACTGCGCAATCTCGTCACCGTCGCCGAACTGGTCGTGCGCTGTGCGATGCTGCGCAAGGAGTCGCGCGGCCTGCACTACAACATCGATCATCCCGAGCATCCCCACCATCCCGACGACGCCGGTACGCCGCACAACACGACCATGCGTCGCTTCGACGCGCCGCCTCCGGCGACCCTGTCCGCTTAGGGAACCTCTACACAAGTTAGGTTGTCATTCTGAGCGCAGCGAAGAATCCCGGATCCGGGACCCATGCGCTGCGCTCAGGGTGACAGCAGAGCCTGGTGCAGAGGTTCCCTAGCGCAGCTCTATTTGCGTGCCGTGGATTCGCGTTATCGTTCGATGTACGCTTCCCCACAGACATAGCGGCGCCGCCTGCAGCGGCGCCAGGCGAGGAGGACCGATACCTCACCATGCAGGTTCGACCAACGTCGGCTGAGAAACTCAAGGGCTTTTTCCTCACCCTGGTGCGCAAGAGCTTTGACCAGGTTGGCGTCGGCGACCGGCAGATCACCGACTATGTCGCCACCGTACTGGCCGAATTCGGCCACTCCGACCAATGGCTCGCGATCCGTGGCGCCGAAGGCCGCCGCCTCACCAGCGTCGTCGAAATGAACCTCGCGCAGTTGGGTCCCGACGAATCGACCCGCCTGGCCGGCGAGCGCGCCCTGCGCAAGCAGGTCGGCGACTACACGCTCTTCATGTCGGGATTGTTCCGGCGCTTCGTCGAGCACGGCGGCTATCTGGACTATTATCTCGAAGAGGGCTCGCGCTCGTACCGCGCCGTCTCCGCGCTCGACCTGACGCTCTACAAGCCGGGCTTCCTGATGTTCGAGGAGTTGAGCGACCGCTTCGAGCATTACTCGGGCGCCCTCGACTTTATGCAGAAATGCTATTTCACGCCGGCCCCCAATGAAGATCCCTTCGCCGGCTTCTACCGACAGATCGAAGGCTGGGTGCACCACGGACTCTCTGACAACTGAGGGCGAGCGGCTCGACCGTTACCTCGTGCGCCTCGGATGGGCAACGTCGCGCCGCGCCGCCAAGGATCTGATCTTCGCTGGCCGCGTCCGCGTCAACGGCCACCGCTATCGCAAGGGCGAGCCGGTCGCGCCGGGCGATCGCGTCGAGGTCGAGGACGCGCCCGCGCCGGTCCACGCGCTCGCGCCCAATCCCGATCTCGCGCTGGCGATTCTCTATGAAGACCCCGCGATGCTGGTGGTCGACAAGCCCGGGATGCTCCCATGCCATCCGCTGCGCCCCGACGAGCGCGGCACGGTGATGAACGCGGTCGCCGCGCGCTATCCCGAAACCGCGGCGGCCGGCGACAAGCCGCTCGAGGGCGGCCTGGTGCATCGCCTCGACAACGGCACTTCGGGCGCATTGATCATCGCGCGCACTCGCGCGGCGTTTACCATCCTGCGCGCGGCGATTCGGAGCGCCGGCGTGAGCCGCCGCTATCGCGCGCTGGCCGCCGGGCGCCTCGACCGCGCGCTCGAGATCGATGCGCCCATCGCGCATCATCCGAAGAATCCGCGCCGGATGGTCATTGTCAGCGGCGGCGCGGACGATCCCTCGATTGCCGCCGCCACGCCCCATCGCGCGGCCGCGCGGCCCGCCTTCACCCGAATCGAGCCAATCGATTATGTGGGAGATTTTACGCTCGCCGACGCGCTCCCGCGCAGCGGCAGCCGCCATCAGATTCGCCTTCACCTGGCGAGTATCGGCCATCCGATCGCCGGTGACGAACTATATGGCGGCCCGCCGCTCGACGGCCTCGCACGCGGACGCTTTTGGCTCCATCTGGCGGAGATCGCACTCGTTTCGCCGGCCGGCGCGCGCGTCACCGTCAGCGCCCCGCTCGCTTCCGACCTTGCTAGTGCGATGGCCGGTCTGGCCTGAAATGCGCCAGATAGAGCGCTATATCGCTCAGCCGTGGCCGTCGATATAGACCCGCCGATACTGAAACAGCCACTCGCCGTTGACTTTGCGCAATTCGTCCTGGTAGCGCCCGATCGCCTCGAGCGTCGCCTTGCCACCCTTGCAATGGTAGTACGTCAGGTAGCATCCGCCCATCCCGGTATCGCCCTCAACGCGAAAGGTCACGTTGGTCATCATGTGGCGGACCTGTGCGTCGCCGGCCGAGTTCTTGTACATTTGGGTGAACTTGGCCAGCGCTTCATGCCCGGCGTGGCGGCCCAGGCGCGGACTCTCAAAGACCCCGTCCGCCGTGAAGCATCGCACCCATTCGTCAAATGGCCCGTGATCGATCGTAAAGGCGTAGCGCGCGTACAGCTCGCGGATCTGCTCGCGATCTTCCGCCGTCCCCGTAATCGGCATCGTCGCTCTCTCCCATTTGCGTTCGTGGCGCCGCCTCAGGCCCCCGGCGCGTCCCCGTTCAGATCACTTTCCCGCTTAGATCACTTCCGCATCGCGCAGCTGGCCGACTTCGTCCCAACTGTAACCCAGCAGCTCGGTGAGGATCATCTCGGAATTTTCGCCCAGCTCCGGCGCCCGTCCGCGCGCGTTGCCCGGCGTCTTGCTCAGGATTACCGGCACGCCGACCAGCTTGGTTGGACCGATCTCCGGATGCTCGTAGTCGACGATGTACTCGTTGGCGATGACCTGCTCGTCGCCGGGCAGATCGTCGATCTTGTTGACCCGCGTGTAAATGAAGTCGCCGCCGCGCTTCAATATCCCCATCCATTCGTCGCGCGGCCGCGCAAGAAACACGCGGTCGAGGATCGCCACCAGCTCGCGATGGTTCTTGCCGCGCGGCTTGATCCCGTTGAAGCGCGCGTCGTCGATCAGCTCGGGCACGCCCAGCGCGTTGCAGAAATCCTTCCAGTAGCGATCGGTCTGCAGCATCCCCAGGCTGATCCATTTGCCGTCGGCGCACTTGTAGTGATTCCACAGCGGATTGAACGCGTCGTCGCGCGTCGATCGCGGGAACTCGTGGCCCAGGATCGTCCGGCTCGAAACATTCAGCCCCTGCAGCGCGATCATCGATCCGAGATGCGACGCGTTGACCTCCTGCCCGACCCCGTAGCGCTCGCGCGCGACCAGCGCCGTCATCACCCCGTAGGCCAGCATGATCGCGCCCATCTGGTCGGCCAGTCCGCCGTTCAGATAGATCGGCTCCTCGGTCGCCACGCTCGCGATATTCATGATCCCCGATCGCGATTGCGCGAGATAATCGAACGACGGCTCGCCGCTGTCGGGGCCGTTGGGCCCGTAGCCCGATGAGCTCGCGTAGATCAGCTTGGGATTGCGCGCGCTCAGCACCTCGTAGCCCAGGCCGAGCCGGGCCGCCACGCCCTTGCGGAAATTCTGCACGAAGACGTCGCTCTTGGCGGCCAGCCGGTAGACGACCTCGCGCGCCTGCGGCTTGCTCAGGTCGAGCGTCAGGCTCTGCTTGTGGCGATTATTCGCCTCGAAATAGAAGTTGTGCCCGCTCTTGGCCGTCGCCGCCGAACCGCCGATCGCGAAGATCGCACGCCCCGGATCACCCTTGCCGCGCTCCTCGATCTTGATCACTTCCGCGCCCAGGTCGGCGAGCATCGTGGTTGCCACCGGGCCCTGCTGCCATATCGTCCAATCGATAACCCGTATACCCTTAAGTGGTGCGTCCATGCCGCCTCTATACCACACATTGCCGCGAATTCATCACGTTGCGATGAGGCCGCATCCCCTCCGGCGCTGCCTACTTGAGTTTGGTGGCGGATCGCTTCATCACTATTGATAGCGTGCCGATGCTGCATTACCTGGTCAATTTTCTCTATCCACCGCGCTGTGCCGGATGCGGCGCGCGGCTCTCTGTCGATGCCGCCGCCCGGGTCTGCGCTCCGTGCCTCGCCGGCATCGAGCCGATTCCCGCGCCCTTCTGCGCCGTATGCGGAATTCCGCTCGAAGACGCCGGCACCGACTCCCGATGGTGCGACGACTGCGTCGAAGCGCCGCCGCATTTCGGCCGCGCGCGCGCCGTCGCCCGCTACTCGTCGCGCGCTGAGGACGACAGCGGCACCGTCGCCTCGATTATCCGCCGCCACAAGTACGGCCTCGATCAATCGCTCGCCCACGCGCTCGCCGAATGCCTCGGCGGGGAACTGCCGCTGCCGGCCGCCGACTACGACCTGGTGATTCCCGTGCCGCTCCATTCGAGCCGCCTGCGCTGGCGCGGCTTCAACCAGGCCGCGATGCTCGCGATTGCGGTCGCCCGCCGCGGCGGCCGCACCGTCGATCTGAAATCGCTGGTGCGCGTGCGCGCCACGCCGCCGCAAACCATGCAGAACCAGCGCGATCGCCGCGACAATCTGCGCGACGCTTTTGCCGTGCGCCGCCCCGCCCGCGTCGCCAACCGGATCGTCCTGCTGATCGACGACGTCATGACCACCGGCGCGACCGCCGACGAATGCGCCCGCACCCTGCTCGCCGCTGGCGCCCGCCGCGTCGACGTGCTGACCCTCGCCCGCGCGCTATGAACCTCGCACAGCGCGCCACCTGGGAAGATCGCCATCGCGACGCGGTGCCGGGCGACCCCGAATTGTCGGTCACCGAGATGCTCCCCGCGATCTGCGCACTCCATCCCCACGGCCTCGCCCTCGACCTCGCCGCCGGCACCGGCCGCAACGCGATCGCGGTCGCGCGCGCGGGTTTGCGCGTCGTCGCGATCGACTTCTCGATCACCGCGACGCGCACGCTGGCCGCTCTCGCACGGCGCGAGCGCCTGCCGATCTATCCGATCGTCGCCGACCTCGCAGCGCCGATCCCGCTGCGCCCCGCGAGCTTCGATCTGATTCTCAACGTGAACTACCTCGATCGCGACCTGATACCGCAACTGGTCTCCGCGATCCGGCCGGGCGGTCTCATCCTCTTCGATACGTTTCTGATCGACGAAGCCGGCCACGGCCATCTGCGCGACGCGCGCTTCACCCTCGAGCATTATGAACTGCGCACGCTGCTCGCTGGCCTCGAACTGCTCCGCTATCGCGAGGGGCTGACCGTCTATCCCACCGGCCAACGCGCCTGGCGCGCAATGGCGCTGGCCCGCCGCGGGAGTTGATCGCGTGACGGCGCGCCTCACCTACAAATCCGCCGGCGTCGATATCGGCCTCAAGCAGAGTCTCATTCCGCTCTTCCGCCGCCTCGCCCGACCGACCGCCGGCGCCCACGTCCTCGAGGGCATCGGCGGCTTCGGCGCGCTGATCGGCCTTAATGGCGCCCAGCAAATGCGCGCGCCGGTGCTCGTCGCCGGCGCCGACGGCGTCGGCACCAAGCTAAAAATCGCCTTCGCCACCGGCCGCCACGACACCATCGGCATCGACTGCGTAGCGATGTGCGTCAACGACATCGTATGCCACAACGCGCGGCCGCTCTTTTTCCTCGACTACATCGGCGCCGGCAAGCTCGATCGCGCCGTCGCACTCGCGATCGTCAAGGGTATCGCCCGCGGGTGCGCCCTGGCGGGGATGTCGCTGGTCGGCGGCGAAACCGCGCAGATGCCGGGGCTCTATCGGCCGGGCGAATACGATCTCGCGGGCTTCGCCGTGGGGATTGCCGAGCGCGCGCAGATCCCGCATCCCGTACGGATGCGCGCCGGCGACGCGATCATCGGCCTGGCCGCCGACGGTCTCCACTCCAACGGCTTCTCGCTGGTGCGCAAGGTGCTGCTCGAGCGCGCGCGGCTCAAGCTGGACGCGCACCTCGCCGATCTCGGCCGCACGCTGGGCGACGAATTGCTGCGCCCCACGCGCATCTACGCCAAATCGGTGCTCGAACTCTTCGCGCGCTTTCCGATCCGCGGTCTCGCCAATATCACCGGCGGCGGCCTGCCGGAGAATCTGCCGCGCGTGATGCCGCCGCAGCTCCATGCGCACATCGAGCGCGCCAGTTGGCCGGTTCCGCCGATCTTCAAGATGATCGCGCGGCTGGGTAAAATCGACCAGGCCGAAATGGATCGCACGTTCAACAACGGCCTCGGCATGGTGGCGATCGTCCCGCAGGTCCACGCCGCGGCCGTCGTCGCCCAGATCAAATCGCGCCGCCAGCGCGCCTTCATCATTGGCGAAATCGTGCGCGGCGCGCGCGGTGTGACGATCGCATGACCGCCGCCGCTTCCCCTCCGCGTCCGCCGGTGCGGCTCGGCGTGCTGATCTCGGGTGAGGGCACCAACCTGCAGGCCCTCATCGACGCGATCGCGCGCGGCGACCTTGCCGCCGAAATCCGCGTCGTCATCTCGAACCAGGCCGCCGCCGGCGGACTCGCCCGCGCCCGCCATCACGGTATCGATGCGCAAGTCATCGACCATCGCGGCTTTCCCTCGCGCCAGGATTTCGATCGCGCGCTGGTCGCCGCGCTCAACGCCCACGGCGTCGAACTCGTCGTCTGCGCCGGCTTCATGCGCCTGCTGTCGCCCGTGATGGTCGCCGCATTTCGCGATCGCATCATGAATATCCATCCCGCGCTCTGCCCGGCCTTTCCCGGCGTCGACGCGCAGCAACAGGCCATCGACTACGGCGTGCGCTTCAGCGGATGCACCGTGTTCTTCGTCACCGAAGGGGTCGACAACGGTCCGGTGATCGTGCAGGCGGTCGTTCCGGTTCATCAGGACGACGACGCCGCCACGCTGGCCGCACGCATCCACGCCGAGGAGCATCGCATCTATCCCTGGGCGATTGCGCTGTTTCAGCAGGGGCGCCTCGAAATCCGCGGTCGCCGCGTCCATATCCGCGACTTTCCCGCGCCCGCCGCCATCCCCGCTCTTATCAATCCGCGATCGTCCTGAGCCGCCGCGCGATGCCCGGCCCGCATCTGTCCGTAATTGTGCCGATGCTCAACGAGGAGCGCGCGATTGCCGCAACGCTTGGCGCGCTGCGCCGTGGCGCGCCCGGCGCCGAGGTCATCGTGGTCGACGGCGGCAGCTCCGATCGCGGCGTCGCGATCGCCCGCCCGCTATGCGATCGCCTCGTGGACGCGCCACGTGGCCGCGCCCGCCAGATGAACGCCGGCGCCGCCCTCGCGACCGGCGACGCGCTTGCCTTCGTGCATGCCGACACCCTCGTGCCGCGCGACTTCGCGCTCGTGATCGACACCGCGCTGACCGACGCGCGCGTGGTCGGCGGACGCTTCGACCTGGCCTTCGACGATCGCCGCCTCGCCTATCGCATCGTTGCGGCGTCGATCAATCTGCGCTCGCGTCTGACCCGCGCCGGCACTGGCGATCAGGCGCTCTTCGTGCGCCGCGATATCTTCACCCGCATGGATGGCTTTCCCGCGATCGACCTGTGCGAGGATGTCGACTTCGCCCGCCGCCTGCGCCGCCGCGGAAAGATTGCCTGTCCGCGTGCGCGGGTGATCACCTCGGCCCGCCGATGGCGCGACGGCGGTCTCGTCCGCACGATCATGCGCATGTGGCTGATCAAGACGCTGTTCCTGATCGGTGTACCGCCCGCCCGCCTCAAGCGCGCCTATCCCGATCGACGCTAGGGAACCTCTGCACAAGTTAGGTTGTCATTCTGAGCGCAGCGAAGAATCCCGGATCCGGGACCCATGCGCTGCGCTCAGGGTGACAGCGGAGCCTTGTGCAGAGGTTTCTAGGGAGTGTCTGCGCAAAGCCCGCTCCGTCACTCTCAGCGCAGCGAAGAATCCCACAACCGGCTTGGCGAAAATCGAATCGGGCGGAGCGGGCATGGGGGGCGAGCCGGCGAACCGCGGTTATTAAAACTGCCACTTGCGGCCACTTGCGGGAAGCCGCGCGCGTCAGCAGAATAAAGCTGGAAGGAGTAACAGTGGCCAAAGTACAGGTCTATTCCACCGCCTACTGCCCGTTTTGCACGCGCGCCAAGGCCCTGCTCAAGCAAAAAGGCGTCGCGTTTGAAGAAATCGACGTCACCGACGACGACGATTTACGCGAACGGATGGTCGAGCTGTCGGGCGGCCGCCGCACCGTCCCGGAGATCTTCATCAACGGCAAGATCGTCGGCGGCTACGACGAGTTGCGCGCACTCGAAGCACGCGGCGAGCTCGACCGCCTGCTCGCCGAAGCGGGTTGATCCTTCCCCCGCGCCTGTGGGCGAAACCGCGGCCCCGGCCGACGCGCGCGAGGGCCGCGGCATTACCCATCGATTAGAACCTATCGCGCGTAACCGATCATGATCGACGAATTCGATAGCGCCCAATTTCCCGGCAATTTCTACACCGGACTGGTCGTCCTGCTCGACGCGATCCGCGGACGCGGCATCATCCGCTCGCATAGCGGGCGCGAGATCCGCTTCGAATTTCCCTTCGTCAGCGTGGTCGGCGCGCCGATCGGCGGACGCGCCCCCGGCCTCGAGCTGTTGCACGAGGGCGACAGTGTCGGCTTCGACGTCGGCTGGACCTCGCACGGCCTGCGCGTCACGACCATCCGCCCCGCCTCCGGCTCACGCTGACCTGCTATCCCGCGCTATCAGGTTTCCGGGATTATCCCGCGCCCGGGATTCTTTGCGTCGGCAGCCGGCGCTCGCGCAACATTACTAAATGTAGGACAATCATGCAACTCAGGTGTCATTCGCGCCGCGGCTGAGCGTCCGCGCGACCGCGTCACGCCATCCCGCCAGCAGCCGTTCGCGCTCCGCCGCGCGCATCTTTGGCCGAAACACCCGATCGGTCCGCCGCAGCCCGCGCGTCTCGCCCGCCCCGCGCCACAGCTTCACCGCCATCCCGGCCAGGATCGCCGCGCCCAGCGCCGTCGTCTCGGCCATCGCCGGACGCCGCACCGGCCGCCCCGAAATGTCCGCCTGGAACTGCATCAGGTAGTCGTTGGCGACCGCGCCGCCGTCCACCCGCAATTCCGGGATAACCTGCCCACTGTCGCGCTCCATCGCGATCAGCACGTCATGCACCTGGTAGGCGATGCTGTCGAGGGTCGCGCGCACGATCGCCGCCCGCGTGGTGTCGCGGGTCAGGCCGAAGATCGCGCCGCGCGCGCCACTGTCCCAATACGGTGCGCCCAGTCCAACGAAGGCCGGCACCACGTAGGGCGCGCCGCGATCGCCACCGCCTTGCGCCAGCGCCTGCGTCTCCGAAGCCTGCTTGATCAGGCCGAGTTCGTCACGCAGCCATTGCACCGCCGCGCCGGCGATAAAAACCGAACCCTCGAGCGCGTAGGCGGGCGCGCCGGCCGCGTCCAGCGCCGCCGTGCTCAGCAGCCGGTGGTGCGAGACGATCCGATCGCTGCCCGTATGCATCAGCAGGAACGCGCCGGTTCCGTAGGTGACCTTGGCCGCCCCCAGATGCACCGCGCCCTGCCCGAACAACGCCGCCTGCTGGTCGCCGATACTCGCGCCGATCGGCACCGCGCGATCGCCGAACAGACCGGCCGCCGCTTCGGCTAGCGGTCCGCGCGAGGCGACCGGCGCCGGCAGCATTTGCGGCGCCACGCCCAGCATTTCGAGCATCGCCGGATCCCAGCGGCGCCGTTCCAGGTCGAACATCAGCGTGCGCGACGCGTTGGTATAGTCGGTCACGAAGGCGCTGCCGCGCGACAGCTTGAAGATCAGCCAGGCGTCGATCGTGCCGAAACACAACTCGCCGCGCGCGGCGCGCCGGCGGATCGCCGGGTCGTGATCCAGCAGCCATTTGAGCTTGGTTCCCGAGAAGTAGGGATCGATCAGCAGTCCGGTGATCCGCGTGACCTCGGCTGCGCGTGGCGCGAGCGCCGCGCAGATCGCCGCGCTCCGCCGGCATTGCCACACGATCGCGCGATGCACCGGGCGGCCGCTCGCGCGCTCCCACACTACGAAGGTCTCGCGTTGATTGGTGATTCCGATCGCCGCCAGGTCGCCGGCGCGGATGCGCGCCTTCCGGATCGCCATCCGTCCGAGTGCCACCACCGATTTATAGATCGCCTCGGCGTCGTGCTCGACCCATCCGGGCCGCGGATAGAACTGGCGCACTTCGCCATAGGTCCGCCCGCGGATCCGGCCGCCCGCGTCGATTACCATCACGGTGGTTCCGGTCGTCCCCTGATCGATCGCGAGCACGCATTGCGCCATCGCTCATGCCTCTGCGCGGCCACCTTAAGCAAGCCGCTTGCGGCTGACAAGCGCAGCCCATCCGGCAGCTTGCCTTAACGGATTTGCGAAGCCATGATAGGCGCGCGATCGGGGCGAAAGTCCTGTGATGCAACCGGACGCCGAACGCCACCCGCAAGCCAGGCATAAGCAAGATGACCGAGCCGCTGGAAAAGAAAGAGGAGTTGATCCGCTACTTCGAAAGCGGCGCGAAACCGCGGGATAAGTGGCGTATCGGCACGGAATACGAGAAGGTCGCGGTCAGCGTCCCCAGTGGCACGGCGCTGCCCTTTTCGGGCCCCGGCGGAGTCGAGGAAATCATGCGCCGGCTGATCGATCGCTACGGCTATCAGCCCGACGACGAGCACGGCCGAATCATCGCGCTGCGCGGCGAGCGCGCCCCGATCACCATCGAGCCCGGCGGCCAGATCGAGCTCTCCGGCGAGCAATGCGACAACGTGCATTGTGCGCTCCGCGAGTTCTCCGCCCACGCCCAGCAGCTAATCGAGATTGGCCATCAGATCGGCGCCGCGGTGCTCGGCCTCGGGATCCAGCCGCTCAGCCGCATCGACGAAATCGAGCTTCTGCCGAAAGCCCGCTACCACATCATGTACCCGTACATGGCGCGCAAGGGGCGCCTCGGCCAGCGCATGATGAAGCAGACCGCCGGGGTGCAGGCCAACCTCGACTACGCCGATGAAGCCGACGCGATGCGCAAGTTGCGCCTCAGCATGGGTATCGTGCCGCTGCTCTATGCGGTCTTCGCCAACTCGCCGATCTCCGACGGCAGCCTCAACGGCTATCAGAGCTTCCGCGGCCATATCTGGACCGATACTGATCGCGATCGCTGCGGCGTGCCACCGTTCGTCTTTGGCGACAGCGCCGGCTTCGAGGATTACGCGGAGTACGCGCTCGACGTGCCGATGTACTTCCTGATGCGCGATCATCGCTATCTCAACCTGACCGCCGGCTCCGGCATCACCTTTCGCCAGTTCATGGAGCAGGGCTGGAACGGCCACCGCGCAACGCTCGACGACTGGGCGAACCATCTGACCACGCTTTTCATCGAGGTCCGGCTCAAGAAATACGTCGAGGTGCGCACCGCCGACAGCCAGTCGCCCGCGCTGATGCTCGCGCTGCCGGCGCTTCTGAAGGGCGTACTCTACGACGACGATTGCTTGCTCGCGGCCTGGGACCTGGTCAAGCGCTGGAGCTACGAGGAGCGCGTTCAATTGACCGCCGACGCCCATAAGATGGGCCTCGAGGCCCGCGCCGGGCGCGCAACGTTCAAGGATCTCGGCCTCGAACTGCTCAACATCGCCGCCACCGGCCTCACCCGCCAGCGGGCATTGAATGAGCGCGGCGAGGATGAGAGCATTTATCTGTTGCGCCTGATCGACCTGGTGCGCAGCGGCCATTCGCCCGCGAGCCTGCTCGTCGCGCATTGGAAGGGCCGCTGGAATTACGATATCGGACGGCTGGTCGCGGATACCGCATACGACGCCGAGGCGGCGTTCTGAATGACGTTCAATCTTCACGAACGATATCTGTACGCGCTCAATGCGATGCTGGTCGTGGCGATCGCCTATTTCGCCGCGCTCGCCGTCAGCGACATGATTCGCCTGCGCATGGGGACCGATGTCGTGCCCGCGATGACCCTCGGCACCGCCGCTGGCACGGCCGGCCTCGACGCCGCGACTTCGCGTGCCACCTACCAGGCGATTGCCCGGCGCGACGTCTTCAATCTCGCGCCCGCGCCCGAAGCGGCGCCGGTCGCCACCGAAGATCTCAACGTCACCCTGCTCGGCACCTCGCATCTGAGCGGCGGCCTGCCGCCCTTCGCGATTATTGAGACGCAAGCCGGCGATCAGTCGCTCTATCGGCTTGGCGACACGATTCCCGACGTCGGCCGCCTCGTCCAGATCGACCACAACCGCGTAATCGTCGATCACCACGGGCGGCACGTGGCGCTGGTAATCCCGCACGACGATTCCGCCGTTCCCGATCAGGACAACGAAGGCATGCGTTCGCTCCGGATGCGCGGGTTGCGCCGCCCTTTCATGCATAACCCGATGCTGCGTCGCGTCCCGCCCACGGCCGGCGTGCACCGCATCGCCCCCAACCGCTACGCGCTCGATCGCACCGCAGTCGACCACAACATGCAGAACATGGCTCAGCTCTTCACCCAGATCCGCGCCGTCCCGAATCTCCAGGATGGCACGGCGAACGGTTTCGTCCTGTCGGAAATTCAGCCCGGTTCGATCTTCCAGAATATCGGCCTACAGAATGGCGACGTCCTGACCAACGTCTCCGGCCAGCCGGTTGGCGACCCGGCCAAGGCGATGCAGATGCTCTCGACGCTCGGCAGCCGATCGTTCATCACGCTTGGCGTGATCCGCAACGGCACTCCGGTTCAACTTTCGTACTCGATTCACTGATCGCCGAAGCATTGATCGACGAAGAGTGGACGCCCGCAAGCCCGACATCACCATGAGCCGGCGGCGCTTCGTCCGCGGTGGCGTCGCCTTCGCCGCTTCCCTATGCGCCCCGACGGTCTTCGCGGTTGCCGCCGCCGCTACCCGGCGCCATTCGCCCGCGCCGAAATCTTCAGCGTCGGCCCCCTCCGGCGCGAACTCCGCCGCGCTCAACGCACCCTATGCCACCGCTTGCGTGATGGAACCGGTCACCGGCACGATCATCTTCGACCATGACATGCATCGCCCCTGGCCGACCGCGTCGCTGGCCAAGATGATGCTCATGCTGATCGTCGCCGAAAAGTTGCACGACGGCAGCCTCAAACTCACCGACAAGGTCACCACCTCCGCCTTCGCCGCGCAGATGGGCGGCTCGCAGGTCTATCTCAAGGAGGGCGAAACTTTCACCCTCCAGCAGATGATGCAGGCCGTCGTGATTCATTCGGCCAACGACGCGTCGGTCGCGGTCGCCGAGTACGTCGGCGGTTCGGTCGAGGCCTTCACCGCGATGATGAATCAGCGTGCCGCGGCGCTTGGCCTCAAGGACACCCATTACTATTCAGTTCACGGCCTGCCGCCGGCGCCCGGCCACCAGCCTGACGTGTCGAGCGCCTATGATCTCGCCGTGATGGCCCGCGAACTGGTGAAGTACCCCGACCTGCTGCGCTGGGCGGCGACCGATAGCACTCCGTTCCGCAACGGCACCTTTCAATTGCGCAATACCAATCATCTGGTGCGCACGTTTGCCGGATGCGACGGGCTCAAGACCGGCTTTTACGATCAGGCCGGCTTCAACGTCGTCGCCACTGCCCGGCGCGCAGGTCTGCGGCTGATCGCGGTGGTCCTTGGCTCGCCACGCAAGGAGGTGAACTTCAGCGCCGCCTCGACCATGATGGCGCAGGGCTTCGCCGATTATGAAATGCGCCAGATTGCCCATCGCGGCGACGCCATCGCCCGCGTGGTGCCGGTTACCGACGGCGCGGCCAGCACGGTCCGCCCGGTCTGGAGCGAAGACGCGTCGATCTTCACCGCCCGCGACGATGAGAAAGCCGGCTTCACGATCGATTTTCGCCTGCCCGCGTCGATCGACGCGCCCATTGCCGCCGGACAGAACATCGGCACCGCGGTCGTCGTGGTCGACGGCAAATCGCGCCAGGAGCTGCCCCTGATGGCGCCCGCCGCCGTCGCTCGCGACACGCTCTTTCAACGCCTGACTGGGGGACTCTAGCGCCGGATGCGGCGCGCGACTTTACCCACCCCGCCGCTCCGGGAGACAATCGGCCCATGTCCCTGAAACGTATCGGTCTTATCGCGGCCGCCGCGCTCGTGGCGCTAGCCGCGATTAATCTCGGGCTGCATTTCGGCCAGATTTACCACGATCGCCTCGGCTTCGACGCCGACCAGGCCTTTCCCCCGGGCAAGCCCTTCGCGCCCGGCGAAATCTACGCGAGCACGCTCGCCGCGATCATGGATCACGAACTCAATTCCGGCTTCGGCTGGCGCCCCAACGATCTCATCATCTGGGGTCCGCTCCTGATGGCCGACAATAACGCTTCGCGCCAGATCGGCATCATCATGGCGGTGCGCGAGACGACCCGCGTCTTCAAGGACGACCTGACCAAGATTTCATCCAACGAGTACGATCCCAACCTGGTCGTCGCCGACACCGATTTCCGCAACGACGCGGAAAAATGGATGCTCCCGTCGGCCGAGCACAAGTATGCCGACGGCGTCGCTCATCTGCACCTCTACATCGCCGGCCTCCACAGCACGCCGCCCACCTCGCGCGAACTCAACCAGCGCAACGTCGAATTGATTACCCTGTTCGAGGCCTGGGGCGATTTGCTCGGCGACGCCCATGCGATGCTCTACATGACCCAGCGGCCCGACGGCGGCCCGATCCGTCCGTGGAACGATGATGACTATTTTTATCACGCGCAGGGCTATGCGCACGTGATTTACTACATGTTGATCGCGGTCAAACGCGAATATCATCAGACCGAGACCACCAAGCCGGTGATCGAACAGCTCATCGACGAGACCATCACGCCGCTCGCCAGTGCCGCCGCGATGAAACCGCTGATCGTGCTCAACGGCTCCGAGACCGGCCTGCTCGCCAACCATCGGCACAATCTCGACGCCTACATTTCCGAGGCGCGCCAGAAGATGTATTCGATTCGCGAAGAACTCGCCCGCTAGCCCGCGCGCGCGGCGACCTAGCCGATTAGCGGACAGATCAGCATCAGCCCGCCGCGCGCCACCAGACCGATCAGCGCCGGCATCCAGCGCGCCGGAATTCCGCTCGCGGCGGCGCCCACCGCGCCGAGCCACGATAGATCCGACGACACGTCCGTTCGTGACATCACGAAGTTGATCGCCGAGAGCAGGTTCGGCGCCGGATAGCGCACCAGATCGTGCGCCTGCGTCGCCTCGATTCCCGCCTTGGCCCGCGCGATCGCGACCGCCCGGCCCACTCCGCCCAGCTCGTCGACCAGTCCGCGCGCATGCGCCGCCACGCCGCTCCAGACGCGTCCGCGCGCCAGCTCTTCGGCTCGCGCCGCCTCGAGCTTGCGCCCCTCGGCCACCTTCGCGGTAAAATTTCCGTAGAGCTCGCCGACCACGTCGTTGAGCTGCGCCAGCTCGCCCACGCTCATCGGCCGCGTGATCGACATCGCGTCGCTGATCTCGTCGGTCTTGGCCACATCGATCGCCACGCCCAACTGCCCGAGCAGCGCGGGCAGCGCGAACTTGGTGTAGACCACGCCGATCGATCCGGTGATGGTCGCCGGCTCGGCCACGATCGCGTCCGCGCCCATCGCCACGTAGTAGCCGCCCGACCCGGCCACGTCGCCCATCGAAACCACCACCGGCTTGCCGCGCTTTTGCGCCTCGCGCACCGCGCGCCACACCAGGTCCGATCCGACCGCCGATCCGCCCGGCGAATTCACGCGAAACACGATCGCGCGGACCTCGTCGTCGTTCGCCGCATGGCGAATCTCGTTCGCCGTCCGCTCGCCGCTCAGGAACTCGCCCGGCATCATGCCGTCGCCGGTGACCACCGGTCCGAGGCCGTGGATCAGCGCGATCCGCGCCCGCGGACCGCCCTCGCGCACGTAGCTCGTATGCCGCAGGAAGCGGCCCAGCCCGATGAACGGTTTCGCCTTGCCCTCGGGATCGAACTCCGCGCGCACCTCTTCGCCGTAGCCCGCGCGATCCGCCAGCCCCGCCGCGCACGCCGTCCGCGCGCTGACGAAGCCCTGCCCGATCAGCTCGCGCGCCCGCTCCGGCTCGATCCCGCGCGCGGCCGCCAGATGGCCCGCGATGACCGTCTTCCAATCGCCGACGATCGCCTCGAGGCTCTCGCGCAACTCCGCCGACATCGACTCGCGGCTGAACATCTCGGCCGCGCCCTTGTACTCCTTCCATTGCAGCGTCTGCGCTTCGACGCCGATCTTCTTGAGCGCGCCGCTTAAGAAAAAGCCGCCCGCCGAAGCCCCCAGCATCATCATCGCGGTGTCCGGATTGATCACGACTTCGCCCGCGCCGCACGCGACCAGGTAGTCGCGCACGGTCACGTTGTCGCCCGCCAGCACGGCGACCACCCGTTTTTTGGCCGCGACGATCGCGCGCAGCAGGTCGTGCAATTCCTGCGCGGTCGCCAGCCCAATCGACGGCGCCGAGATCTCCACGATCACGCCCGCGATCTTGACGTCGGCCGCCGCCGCCTCGAGCGCTCGCCGCAGGTCGTACAGCGTCGCCGCGCCACGCCCGCGGATTTGCGCGAGCGGCGATCGCGGCGCGTCCTCGCGCATATCGTCGCCGATTTTGATCGTCAGCACGGCGTCTTTGGGGATGCGCGCCGGCCGCGTGACCAGCGCGTAGAATGCCCCGGCCAGCGCCGCCGCCGCCAGCAGCAGGATCGCGCCGCTCACATGCCAGCCCGCCGCAAACGCGATCAGCGCGATCGCCGCGATTATCGCCGTCACGCTGCCGACCCGCGCCTCGCGGCTCAACTTGAGTCCATTGATCTGCAAAAACTTCATCACGCGCCTCATGCCCAATACTATCGCAGCGGGACTCAACTTGCCCGGTGTCCCGCCGACCGGTCTACAAGGTTAGCATCCTCGCGCTCGATTCTGTTCAGGGCGTCATGCTACGGAAGGTACTTGAAGGGAGAGCAGTGGAGACCGCGATGCCTGACAGCAAAGTATAAGCAGTCGCCCGGGTTCTACCCCGAAAAAACTCCTTGACGAGTGTACGGCATTGCCGTACACTCCACCAATGATAATTCGGAGCGTCCAACATCGGGGGCTTTTGCGCCTGATCGAAGATGACGACAGCCGCGAATTGCGCCCCGATCTCGTAAGGCGGCTGCGTAATATTCTCGCGGCGCTCATCGTGGCTCCCGATATGGGCGCGGTTACTGGTCCGCCCGGCTGGAAGGTGCATCAGCTAAAAGGCAACCGGGCCGGGACATGGAGCATTTCAGTAAGCGGAAATTGGCGCATCACATTCGACCTGAATAAGGGAGAAATCGGCAATCTGAACTTGGAGGATTACCACTGATGAGCACGACACCAAACAAAATCGGGATGACGCCGCCGCATCCCGGAGCATTTATCCGCGATGAGGTTTTGTCCGAGCTAAAGCTGAGCGTCAGCCAGGCGGCGGTAATTCTCGGCGTACGGCGCGCGACGTTATCCGACCTCGTGAACGGCAAAGCCGCGCTGTCACCTGAAATGGCGCTGCGCGTTGAAAAGGCTTTCGGCATCAATCTGGATACGCTCTTGCGTATGCAAGCGTGGTACGACGCCCAGGCGATGCGCCGCCGCGCCGATAAAATCGAGGTGCGCAGGTATAAGCCGCCCATCGAATCACCGCACTAGCACCGCGCGCCGTTTCAAAAGGAACTTCCGGGGAGACCACTAACCGGGGGATTTAACATTCATCCCTTATGCGACTTTTGACAGCGCCTACCCCGACGCGCAGGGCTCACTTTTATCAAGTCTATTTACATCAGGCCGCAGGAGGTCGCCCGGGCCGCATGACCCGACGTATGAGACGGTGTATCTCACCATGGAACGTGATCGTTTGCGCATGTAGCGGAAAATGACAGAGCGCACTCCCGTTGACTTGAATTGCCGGTAAGACGTTTCTGAAGAAATCCCGGAACTCATGTTCGGTTAATGCTGGGTTCCTGTCACGCAACTGTCGAAACAGCGTGCGCCACTTCCACGCTTTGCGAAATCTGTCCTTTTCAAAAGCCGAGCGGATGAAGGCGCGAGCTACATGGTTGTCATGGAATAATGAACGGAGCTGGCGAACGGATTGGTCCATTCAGTTTGCCTCATAGCAATCATAGCCTTTATAATTTGGATGTCCAACGTAGTAAATACCTCTACAGTCATACAGCCCCAATCCTTTAAGGCTTCAGCGGACCATCAAATCTGTAAAATTGGTATGCGGCGACGCTTTGGAGATTTGAGGCTTAGCATTTGTCGGCAACATCGGAAAAGTGTTACAGTAGCAATGCAAAGAGCGATTTCCAATGACCCTCCCTGTGAAGCGTTTCAGAAGGTCGATTTTTGAAAATATTGAACCTTGGCGTAAAGACAGGAGGCTCGCATGAAACGACGCCGAACAATTAGAACGACAAAAGAAGCGAAGGGCGTTGCGGCTACAACACTCATTCAAAAACTCCGGAGTCAGAACCGCGAACTCCGGAAGGAAAACGAAGCCTTAACAGCGAGGGCTGAGAGGCAAGAAACGAGAGCTATTAAAGCACTCAAGCATATCATGAACTTGAAGCACGACAGGGAGCAGTGGGAGAGTCGAATACATACACTCCAAAATGAAAAGGGAAATTTAATCGCGAAGATGACAAAATACGATGAAATAGAAATTCCCGGTCTCAATCGTCAAATCGCGGACCTGAAGCAGCAAATTGTCAGAAGCCAGCCGGGAGGTTGGAGTGGAAGAACTCCGATGAACGTCATCGAGGAGCGCCAGATTCCGCTTCGACCACCTGGAGTTCAAGGTGGTTTAGGAGGTTTGTAAAGAACCACCACAGTCTTGCACAGGTTATTGTGGTGGTGCGTCTTCTCACGTATCGAAAAGGGTAGAATTTTAGACGCCCGGCGAGGTTGATATGGCCGTGACAACGACCGATTTTAGAAACTGGCTGGCGGTAGCAGACCCCGAGACCCCCGAAGAGGTTTACGACCTGTTCACAGCCGTTAAGGATGAGAAACGGGGACATTTGTACGACATTAAATGTGCCGAGGGGAAAACTTTTGTCAGCGCAGACAGTGTCGAGGAAACGCTAATGATTGTGCCACAAGCCAAAGACCTGTTTCTGAATATCCTTCGCGAGCACGCGGGCATCGACGAAGATGAGGATATCGAAACGTGGTACGCATTCAAGCGAGCCATTGCCAAGGACGAATAAAAATGAGCCTCGCCGTGGAGTACGCGGCTGACTGTCGCGGAGAGACGAGGCCTCGATTGTTTCAAAAAGGGTAGATTACGAAACATTCTGCAAAGCCCCTATAACCAAGGACCTCAATGGTTCAGCCTTGATGTTTCAACACCATCGACCGCTTTCGTCATTCTGAGCGCAGCGAAGAATCCCGATCCTTGCGCCGGATTCGTCCAGGCTACTTGCGCCATACGCCACTAGCGATTTCCCATGCGCCACCCGATTATCCTCGCCATGCTGCTCGCCATATCTGTCGCCGCCTGCGCGACCAAAAAGCCGGCGCCCGCGCAGCCCCCGCCGCCGCCCATCGCCGGACACACCGCGACGCTCGATATCACCGGCGGGATGCAGGTCGTCGGCGCGCTCGCGATGCCGTCCGGGTTCACGCCGGTACCCGCATGGCCGCCGATGTGGCTCGAGCAGGGCCGCGAGATCGCCGTGGCCGGTCTGGTCGGCGACAAGGCGACGGTGATTGCCTTCGGCGGTTCGGGCCTGGCCGATCAACATGAACTGGGTGAGGATTTTGGCCCGCTCGCACCAGGCGGACGGATCGTCGATATCGCCGCCAGCCCCGACGGCATGGAACTCGCCACCGCAGTCGCCGAGCCCACCGCAAATCGCCTCGAGGTCGTCGTCACCGACGTGCTCGCCGGCGGCAGCGGCCATCCGGTCGCCACCTTCGACGGCGACTATCCGTTCGTCACCTTGCAATGGCTCGACCCGACGACCATCGCGCTCTCGATTCGCGCCGCCCCGCCGCCGCCCGATCAGGCCGCCGCGCCGGTTGAAACCTTGCCCCCGGCCGGTGGCTTCTACGCCATCCGTATCGGCGGACCCGGCACGGTCGCGCACTTCGACAAGATTCGCTGCCCACTCGCCGGACTGAGCTTTAGCCCCTCGCGCCGCTATGTGGTGAGCGAGGGCGATGCCGCGACGCACCCCGCGATTGTCGATCTCGACTCGCAAGCCTGCGTCGCGCTCAGCGCGCCGGCGCCGCTCAAGGTCCTCGGATGGGCGCCCGACTCGTCGGCCTTCATTTACGCCGCCAACGCCGGCAACGGCGGTCTGCCCGGCGTCTTCCGCTACACCATCGCCAATGGCACGGTCGCGATCATCGCGGTGTCGTCATCGGCCGCGGCCTGGGCCAGCGACGGCACTATCCTCGCGATGGGCAACAGCCAATTGTCGTGGAAGCGCGTCGCACAGGCGCCCGCGGCGCTAGCGCGGATTCAGATCGCGCTCTTCAGCGATCAGCATCCGCAAATCCAGATGAATGGACTCGGCTATCAATCGCTACCCGCGATGCTCGCCCGGAGCACGATGACCTTTACCGCCGCGACCGATACCGCCGCGATCGACGCGATCAGGCCAGGCGCCACCGGGCCGCTGCGCGAGCTCATCGACTATTCCTATCCGGCACGCGCCGCCTTCATCGTCGCCGAAGGTCCCGCGCGCGGACCGCTCATCATGAGCTGGGGTCCCGACGGCCGCACGCTCGCGATGCTCGACGGCGATCGTTCGCTCGCGATGCTGACGGTTATCGTCCCGCCGCGCTGACGCGCCTGATTTGTTTGATATTTTCGCTTTACCCGATGAGCGAAATGGCCGATGCCGATGCTCAGTCGCCGCGCGCCGCGCGTCCCGCCCAGTATTCGTACGCCGTGCGCGTCGCCGCCGCCGCACGCTCGAAACTCTCGAACACCACCAGTCCGCGCTCGCGCGCCAGCGCACGCGCCCGCACCACGATCGTCTCGACGTGCGCCGGATGCATCACCAGGGCGAATGGCTTGGCCGACGTCCGCGCAAATTCCGCGAGCCGATCGAGCATCGCCGTCAGCTCATCCTCATGCGTCGCCCAGCGCTGCGCGCGCAACCCCGTGCCGACTTCGAGCACGATCGCGTCGATCGCCGCGTCGCGATCGAGAATCGCCAGGATGCGCTCGAGGTTGCCGGTATGCACGCCGCCGCCGATCGTGCCGCCCGCGTCGAGCGGATTACGATAGCTCCCACCGATTATATTGAAGAAGCCCTTGAGCTCGTCGTACGACGCCGACGACAGCGCCGGTATCTCCAGCCCCGCGCCGGCAAAGGTGTCGGTGATCACCACCGATTGTCCGCCCGTCATCGCCACCAGCCCCATCCCGCGCCCGGCCACGCGCCGTCCGCGCGCCAGCATCTCGACCGCATCGAGCATCGCGTCGAGTCCCGCCACGCTGACCGCCCCGCTCTGCCGCACCATCGCACTCCACACCGCCGCCGGCGTCGCGATCGATCCGGTATGCGAAAAGGTCGCGCGCGCGCCCGCCTCGGTCATGCCGCCCTTCCACACCACCACCGGATGCTGCGCGGCGGCGCGGCTGAGACTCTCGAAGAAGCGGCGCCCGTCGCGCACGCCCTCGACGTACATCCCGATCACTCGCGTCGCCGGGTCGGCCGCCATCACGTCGATATAGTCCGCCGCCTCGATCATCAGCACGTTGCCGATCGACGCCGCGAGGTTCACGCGGATGCCGCGTCCGGGCGCCTGCGAGCAGAAGTTGATCGAATGCGTGCCGCTTTGCGAGATGAAACAGACGTCGCCCGCCGCGCCGGTGTTCAGGTCGGGAAAATTGCTCAGCCCGATCGACGGATTGTAGAGCCCCATGCAGTTCGGGCCGACCAGCGCGATCTCGGCGGCGGACGCGATCGACTTGAGCTCGGCCTCGAGTTTGATCCCGATCTCCTCCGTGGTCTCGGAAAATCCCGAGGTGAAGAAGCCGATCCCGCCGACCTGGTTGGCTACGCAATCCTTCAAAATGTAGGGTGCGATCTGGCGCGGCACCGCGCTCACCGCGTAGTCGATCCGCTCGGGCACCTCGGCCAGGGATTGGTAATTGACCACGCCCAGCTCTTCGATACCCGCAATCTCCTTCGCGTCGATCTGGATCGAATAGAGCTTGCCGGTGAAGCGCTTGAGCGCGCGCACCCACAGGTAGCCGCCGGCCCGCTTGTCACCGATCACGGCGACCGCGCGCGCCGCGAACGCGCGCTTCAAATTTGCGATCCGCGCGCGATGTTTTTCAGGATTAACCGCGGCCGGCGTGGGCACGATTCCCGCACCGGGCGGGCCCAGCAAAATCCGCGCGTCGAGTATCGCCACGCCGTTTTCGTGCGCGACGATCGGGTTCAAGTCCAGCTCGCGAATCTCGCCCCGGCGCATCGCCAGATCGCCCAGCTCGACGAGCAGATCGGCGATCGCGTCGAGGTCGGCCGGCCGCGCGCCGCGCGCGCCATGCAGGATCGCGGCGCCGCGCAACTCCTCGAGCATCGCGCGCCCGGTGCGCCGGTCAAACGGCGCAATCCGGATCGCGGTGTCCTTGAGCACCTCGACGAAAATTCCGCCAAGGCCCGCGACGATCATCGGCCCGAAGCGATCGTCGCGCGTCACGCCCGCGATCAACTCGACGCCCGGCGCGATCTGCGGCTGCACCGCGACGCCCGCGAAGCGCGCATCCGGCGCACGCTCCGCCAGGCCGCGGCGAATCCGCTCGAAGGCCTCGCGCACTTCAGCCTCGCTATGCAGGTTGAGCGCGACGCCGCCGACCTCGCTCTTGTGGCTGATCTCCGGCGACAGCACCTTGAGCACCACCGGAAAGCCGATCCGCGCCGCCGCCGCCGCGGCGTCACCCGCATTCGCCGCCGATTCCGGAATCGCGACGGCGATGCCCGCCGCGGCCAGCACTCGCTTGGACTCGACCTCGGAAAGCGCCGTCCGTCCGGTCGCCGTGGCGTCGGCGAAAATCTTGTCAATGATGGTGTCGTTCACGTCACTGGCGTATAGCAAAGGTCCAGCGCCAATTGAAACGCGCGCCCGCCATGCCCGCCCGCACCACCATCGCCCATCGCGTCTTCGTCACCCGGCCGATTGCCGAGGCCGCGATCCGCCGCCTGGCCGAATCGGCGCGCGTCGATCTGTGGGACGACGATGCGCCGCCGCCGCCCGCCGACCTGGCCGAGCATCTGCGCCCGTGCGACGCCGTGCTCGCGATGGTCAGCGATCGTTTCGACGCCGCGACCATCGCCGGTGCGCCGCGCCTTGGCGTGATCAGCAATCTGGCCGTAGGCGTCGACAATATCGACCTTGCCGCCGCGACGCGCGCCCATGTCGCCGTCGGCCATACGCCGGGCGTATTGGCCGAAACCACCGCTGACCTCGCCTTTGCCCTGATGATGGCGGTGGCGCGGCGAGTGGCCGAAGCCGACCGCTTCGTGCGGGCGGGACGCTGGCGCATGTGGACGCCGCGCCTGATGCTCGGGCGTGACGTATGGGGCGCAACGCTGGGGATTGTCGGATGGGGCGCGATCGGCCAGGCGGTCGCGCGCCGCGCCAGCGGCTTCGGCATGCGGGTCATCTATGCGTCGCGTGAAACGCCGATGGCGGGCCGCCGCGCCAGGGCGTCCGCCACTCCCGCACGCGCCGCCACGAACGCATCGGCCGCCGGAGCCGAGCGCGTCGCCCTGGCGCAGTTATTCGCGGAGTCCGACTTCATCTCGCTCAATCTTCCGCTGACCGCCGAGACCCGCGGGATGATCGGGCGCACGCAGATTGCCGCGATGAAGCGCGGCGCGATCCTGGTCAACACGGCGCGCGGCGCGATCGTCGATCAGTCGGCGCTGGAGCGGGCGCTGCGTACCGGCCATCTCGGCGGCGCGGGCCTCGACGTCACCGCGACCGAGCCGATCGATCCGCGCGATCCGATTCTCGAATTGCCCAACGTGGTGATTACGCCGCATATCGGCAGCGCCAGCCACGCGACGCGCCTTAAGATGGCGGAACTGGCGGTGGACAATATCCTCGACGTTTTCGCCGGCCGCATCCCGCGCCGCTGCGCCAATCCCGCGGTCAAGCTGCGCGTCGCGCGGCGGAAATAAACCAGCGCCGGACCTGGTCGGCCCAGCGCTCGTTCGAAGCACATGAACGGTCGGTCTACCGCCCTACTTGATCAGGACGACGTCGCCTTTGGCTCCGTAATTCGGCGCATTGATCGTCGGGGTGCTGTTCGGATCCACCATCGCGACAAATGTTCCGGTGACGGCACCGCCGTTGACGCTGGTGATGTAAAAAGCCATGAAGCCGGTGATCGGAACCTTGCACGTACCGGTGCAATTCGCAAAACTCACCAGCGGCACGATGACCGCGCGCGGGTCCGTTGGATCGAATGCGGAAGGACTGCTCGGCGACGCGCTGGTGCGATCGGTCAGGCCAATCAGGCCCTGACTCACCGGTCCAACCTCGACGCCTGGAAGGGTGGTTAACGTGTTGCCGATACTCAATTCACCGTAATAGCCATTGGCCAGCGCGCTACGAATTGCGGCACCACCGCCTTCACCTTGGCCGCAGAGATCGACCAGTCCCCAGTTGCCCGGCGCGTCCGGCCAGGGCCCATTGGGGCCACTCGAGTCTACCCGATTAAGGGTGTAACTAGCGCCTAGCGACCAGGCACTCGCGGTCAGATTATCCACCGCGATCGGAAGGATATTGTATGCGCCGGTCGAACCGCCGCAGCCACCGGCGAAGGGCGCGCCGCTCGCCGGCGATCCGCTGGCCGTCGTCAGAGTCTGGCCGCCGGAACCCGTGCAGGCAATGCTACTGCATGCGATCGGGCTGCTCGGACCGGCGTTGACAGTGCCGATTCCGCCGGGAGCCTCAGCGATCGACGCTACCGACACCTGACCACTCTGGAGGCCGAGCACCCGCGCGAAGTAGTACGGGACATTGCGCGCGGCGGTGACCTGCAATTCCGTATCGGAGTTGATTGCGGTGGCGGAAACCACGTCGGCGCTCGTCGTGCCGTTATTGGTCAGGTAGGCTTTCGCGGTCGAGATGGCGGTGTTCGCGTCGTTGGGCAGATAGTTGGCGCCCGCTAGCGCCGCCGCATCGGCGGCTTTTTGCAACAGGACCCAGTTGTAATAGAGCACGCCGATATCGGTCCCCAGCGCCATCGCGCCGACCAGCGTGACCGAGCCCAGCGCGAAGATAACTGCTATCTGTCCACGTGAGAACAATCGCGAGCCGGCCCCACGCGTGGGGCGGCCTGGTGGCCTTTTTGCTGCGGGATTTTTTCTGTCCATATATGCCTGGTGCTCCGCGACGGTGATTGATCGATTGGAATCGCGAATCGATGTCTGACCGCGGAACGAGAAGCACCGGCTATGCCAATTGAAGATAAATTGAATCGTGCGGTTTTCGCGCCGACGCCGTGCGATGTATTGGCGCGGCGGCAACATCGGTTGCGCCGCTGCAACGAACTCGGCGAATCGGTCGAGAGCAAAAAGAAAAGCCGCGCGCCTTTGTGGAAGCGCGGCCGTAGCGATCTTCGAGGTCGCTTCTTACTGGATCAGATTCGGCGGCGCGATTGCCCCGAGGCTGGCTCCAGTGGAGCCGCCGACGATGGATGTGCTGTCGACTGCGTTGATGTAGCAGGCGCTGATTTTCGTGCCGTTTTGCCCCGTATTTCCGCTGCTGCTGGTCGGCTCGATATAGACCTGCGCAAAACCCTCGATCGTCAAATTCCCGCAACTTCCGGTGCATCCAGCGAAATCGACCGCTGGAACCGTCACCAGGCACGGGTCACCTGCCGGGATGTCATTGATAGCGGTTTGGCTGCCTGTGCACGGGTCCGATATTGACGGGCATGATCTCATCCGAGCATCAAAGGCGGACTTTACAGGGCCCGAATTTCCTTTGTTTCCGGTGGCAGTCGAAATGGTTCCGCCGACCATCAGAGTCCCGTCAATCCCATTCGTCACAGCGGCGCCTAGATCGCTCGCTCCGTTCCCGATGTTTACCCATTGCCAGTTGCCCGGCGCTCCTCCGATGGCCGGGGAAAATTTCACATTAAATGGAGCTGACGATCCAGGCACCAGCTCCGAAAGACTGCACGGTGACGCACATTCCAATCCTATCGGGAAAACGCTTCCCGAAGCGGTCACGTTTTGATTCGCCTTAGCCGTTGCCATCGCGGTCACATTATAGGTGCTCAGACCAATCAACTTGCCGAAATAATATGGCTGGTAATTCTTTTTGACAATTACTTGCAAATTCGGCGTCGGCGCCGTGGCCGGCAAGCCCACGGCCGGCTCGTTCAGCGTCATCGAGCTCGCGTCTGAGGCCAATCCGTTATTTAGAACGTAGGAGCACGCCGCCCTTTGCGCGTCGTCTGGTTCACCGGTGCAACTCGAGTTTATCGATCCGGTCGCCGGGGCGATTCCTCCATTGAGAAAATTCGCACCTGCCACGGCCGCAGCGTCAGCACCCTTCTGCAACTGCACCCACTGGTAGTACATGACACCAATGTCGGTGCCGAGCGCCATCACGCCCATCATGGTCGCAAGGATCAGCGTGAACACAACTGCCATCTGGCCGTTGAAATATTTCGAGAGCTTCAAAGCTCGATTCTCCTTAGCGAAGCGACGCCCGCAAAACGAATTTGCCTGCGCATGCGGCCCAAGAGCCGTTATGCATCTCAGCGAAGCCCCAACGCTGCTCGCCCACGCTGAACAAGATCATCATTTAATGTCTTCAAAGTCTTGTCAAGGTGGTTATAGAGACGAAATGCAAATCAACGCTACAATAAGACGTACATTAGCTGGTTAGAACCAACTCAGGTAAAAGTACACCGAGTTCAAGGCACTGAGGGCTGAACGCGACCAGATTATACCCCCAAGCGTCCATTTGGAGTTCGTCGCTTAGGATTGAATTTAACGATTGATGATAACTAACGCAAGATTAATTTAATTCAGCGCAACAAGGCTAAGACCTCCGCGAGCGCGAAGCGCCCCTCATAAAGCGCTCGGCCAGTGATCGCTCCCACGATTCCTTGCGCGAATAATTCTTTGAGCAATCGCAGATCTTCGAGTCGGGCGACGCCGCCCGACGCGATCACCGGCACGGCGGCGCGGCGCGCGGCCTCGGCGACCATCGCGAGGTTGGCGCCGGACTCGGTGCCGTCGCGCGCAATGTCGGTGACGATCACGGCGGCGACACCGGCGTCGCGAAAACGCATCGCGGCGTCGGCGATCGTAAGGTCGCTGGTCTCGACCCATCCTTTAATCGCGAGCTTGCCGCCGCGCGCATCGAGCGATCCGAAAACGCGGCCGGGCAAGCGCTGGCACGCTTCCCGCAGTAATTCGGGTTGGAGAAATGCGGCCGAGCCGATCGAAACGTAATCGGCGCCGGCCTCGATCACGGCGTCGATCGATTCGATCGTGCGCAGTCCGCCGCTCACGTCGAGTCGGCAGCTGACGGCGGCGCGAATCGCGCGGATCGCGGCGAGATTGCGCGGTGCGCCGGCGATTGCGCCGTCGAGATCGACGATGTGGATCAACTCGGCGCCATCACGCGCAAAGGATCGCGCGGTGGCCGCGGGATCGGAACCGTAGACCGTCGCGCGATCCATGTCGCCGCGCAGCAGGCGGACGACTTCGCCGCCTTTCAGATCGATTGAAGGAATAACGGTGAAGTGTTCAAACACGCGCGGCTCGTGATTATCAGATCGCTCCCGCGGCGCGCTCAGCTCAGCGTGCCCTTGGTCGAGAGCACGCCGCTCAGGCGCGGCTCGACGCCGGTCGCCTGATCCATCGCGCGCGCCAGCGCCTTGAAGGTGGCCTCGACGATATGATGCGGGTTGCGCCCGGCGATCAAATTAAGATGCAGATTCATGCCGGTTTCATCGGCCAGCGCCTTCATAAAATCGTGCACCAGCATGGTCTGGAAATTACCCACGCGCTCTTGCGCGATAGTCACGTTGTAAGCCAGGTAAGCGCGTCCGCTGATATCGACCACCGCCGTGCACAAGGCCTCGTCGAGCGGCACGGTCGCCTCGCCAAAGCGGCGGATTCCCGAGCGGTCGCCGAGCGCATTGCGAAACGCGCGCCCGATCACGATTCCTACGTCTTCGACCGTGTGATGGTCATCAATATGGGTGTCGCCGGTGGCCGCGACGCGCAGGTCAAAGAAGCCGTGGCGCGCGAAGCTATCGAGCATGTGATCGAGGAACGGCACGCCGGTCGCGATTTCGGCGCGGCCCGATCCGTCGAGCCTGAGCGCGACCGTGACGGTGGTCTCGCGCGTGCGGCGATCGACCTCGGCCATGCGCAACGGAATCGCGCTGGGCGCCGGACGCTGATCGCGAGGGCGCGACGCCGCAGCGCTCGCCATCGAGATTTTGGTTTTTTCTTCCATCTTCAATGTCCACCGCCGGGGCTCGGCCTAGTTTCATTCTTGCGGTCGTTTATTTTCAGCCACGTGCCGCTTGGTGGCCCGCAGGCGCCCGGCGCCGCGTACTTCGATCGCCCGCGCGTGCGCCTCAAAACCTTCCATCCGGGCCAGCCGCGCGGTCGCCGGTCCCAGCGCAAGCAGCGCATCCGCCGAGGCCTCGATTATACTGGTTCGCTTGACGAAGTCGTAGGCACCCAGCGGCGAGGCGAAGCGCGCCGATCCGCCGGTCGGCAGGACGTGGTTGGGGCCGGCCAGGTAGTCACCGAGCGCTGCCGGACTGCACCCCCCGACGAAGATCGCGCCGGCCGCGCGGATCCGCTTGAGCAAGCGGCCCGGCCGCGCGACGTCGAGTTCCAGATGCTCGGGGGCGATGCGGTTGGCCAGGTCGATCGCCTCCTCGAGGTCGCCGACGATAATCGCCGCGCCGCGCCGCTCGAGCACCCGGCGCACGTCCGCGGCGCGCGGCAGGTCGGCCAGGGCCTGCTCGATCGCCGCGGCCACCGCGACCGCCATCGCGCGCGCCGGCGTGACCAGCACGGCCGACTCGTCGCCCGAACCATGCTCGGCCTGGGCGATCAGGTCGGCGGCCACCCAATGCGGGTTGGCCTGCGCGTCGGCAACGATCAGGACTTCGCTCGGCCCGGCCATCTTGTCGATATCAGTCACGCCATAGACCATCCGTTTGGCCGCCTGCACCCAGGCGTTGCCCGGACCGACGATCTTGTCGACCGGGCGAATCGAGCCAGTGCCATAGGCGAGCGCGGCGACCGCCTGCGCTCCGCCGATGCGATAGACCTCGCTCACGCCGGCGATCGCGGCGGCGGCCAGTACCACCGGCCGATCGCCGGTGCGCGCGGCTGGCGAGACCATCACGATCTCGCGCACCCCGGCGACGCGCGCCGGAATCGCGTTCATCAGGACCGACGACGGATAGGCGCCCATCCCGCCCGGCACGTAGAGCCCCGCCCGCTCGAGCGGACGAATCATCTGCCCGAGGCGCATCCCATAGCGGTCGCGGTAGCTGAACGAACGGTTGAGGGTGCGCCGATGGAACTCCGCGATGCGCCGCGCGGCCAATTCGAGTGCGCGCCGCTCGGCCGCCGGCAGGCTGGCGCGCGCGGCGGCCAGTTCCTCGGGCGTGACCCGGAGCGTCGCCGCGGTCAGCTTGACGCCGTCGAAGCGCCGCGTCAGGCGCACCAGGGCGCGGTCGCCGTGGCGGCGCACGTCGGCGATAATCGCGCCGACCTCGCGATCGACGTCGCCGCCGGTCTCGCCGCGGCGGCGCGTGAGCAGGTCGAGAAAGCGGCCGCAGGCGGGCGTGGATGAATCGATCAGGCGCAGCGTCATAGATGGGCGAAGTTTTGCACGGCGGCGGCGGCGCGCCTAATCCGCCACCCGCTCGATCCGCGCGCCGACCGAGCTGAGCTTGCGATCGAGCGCCTCGTAGCCGCGATCGAGATGATAGACGCGGCTCACTTCGGTGGTGTTGTCGGCGACCAGGCCAGCCAGAATCAGGCTCATCGAGGCGCGCAGGTCGGTCGCCATCACGGGCGCGCCGCTTAATCGGGTGGGTCCGCGGACCACGGCGGTCGATCCCTTCATGACGATGTCGGCGCCCATCCGCATCAGCTCCTGGGCGTGCATGAAGCGATTTTCAAAGATCGTCTCGGTGATTACCGACGTGCCGGCGGCCTGCGTCAGCAGCGCCATCATCTGGGCTTGCAGATCGGTCGGAAAGCCCGGATGGGGCAGCGTGCGCAATTCGACCGGACGCAACGGACCGCTGCGCGTGATGCGCAGGCCGCCCTCGAGCGGCGTGATTTCGGCGCCCGCCTCGCGCAACTTGATGATGACCGCGGCGAGCTCAGCGACCGGCGCTCCGCCAATCGTCAGATCGCCACCGGTAATCGCCGCCGCGACCATCAGCGAGCCGGCCTCGATGCGATCGGGGATGACGCGGTAGTCGGCGCCGTGAAGCCGATCGACGCCCTCGATTTCGATCACGTGAGTGCCGGCGCCTTCGATCTTCGCGCCCATCGCATTGAGCAGGCCGGCGAGATTCTGGACTTCGGGTTCGCGCGCGGCATTCTCGATTACGCTGCGGCCGCGCGCGCGCACCGCGGCCATCAGGATATTTTCGGTCGCGCCGACGGAAGGATTATCCAGCCAGATGCGCGCGCCGCTCAGCGCGCCGGCATGCGCCTCGACGTATCCGTTGCGCATCTGGATACGGGCGCCGAGCGCGCGGATGCCCGCGATATGCAGATTCACCGGCCGCGCGCCAATCGCGCATCCGCCGGGTGTCGAGACGCGAGCGCGTCCGCTGCGCGCGAGCAGCGGACCCAGCGCGACGAACGACGCGCGCATGGTCTTGACCAGTTCATAGGGCGCCTCATGCGAGGTGAGCACGCGGGCGTGCAGCTCCACGTCGTGGTCGCCGGTCCAGCGCGTGGCAACGCCGAGGCCGGCGAGCAGCTCCATCGCGGTGCTAACGTCGCGCAAGCGCGGCACGTTGCGGATTATCAGCGGCTCGTCGGTGAGCACGGCGGCCATCATGATTGGCAGCGCGGCGTTTTTGCTGCCGCTCAAGTCGACCGTGCCGCACAAGGGCGCACCGCCGTGAATGATCATTCTATCCATCGTGGTCCAGCAGAGCCGCGGCCGGTGCCGGTCATGGAGGCAATTTATCCGCCGCCGTGCGCCGGCCCCATTGTGCCAAACCGCGGGCGGCAACGCACGATAATCGAACTGCGAATTTCACATTAAAACCACCGTATCGGTCGCGCTGGGAGCCAAGGTGCAATCGAAAATTCGCCGCAGTCGCGATATAGTGGGCGGCGAAGGGGCCCCATCGGCCCTTATCAAGTGGGGAAACCACATCCGGGAGGCAACTCATGGGGATTCTTAGCTGGCTGGCAGTGGGACTGATTGCGGGCTTCATCGGCAGCAAAATCGTCAACAAGAGCGGCGAAGGCATGGTCCGCGATATCATTCTGGGAATAATCGGGGCGATCGTCGGTGGAGCGATCTTTCAGGCGTTGGGCCGGGGCGGCGTCAACGGCTTCAACCTGTACAGCATCTTCGTAGCGGTGATCGGCGCGATCATCGTTCTGGTCGCCTATCACATGATCATCGGCACCTCGTCGCGCAGATAAGCTGGCCCGTGATGCGGCGCGCCCCGTCTCACGATGCGGCGCGGGCGCGCCCGCAAAGCACGCGCGCCCGTCCCGCGAGATCGTTTAACGTGGTCACCTCGCCGAGGCCGACCGCCCGGATAATCGCCTCCACCGCGGCGCCCTGCCCGTCCCCGATTTCGACGATCAGCGCGCCGCCCGGCGCGAGATGGCGCTCGAGTCCGGCGGCGATGCGGCGGTAAAAGTCCAGTCCGTCGTGGCCGCCGGCCAGCGCGATCCGCGGCTCGAAGCGCACAATCTCGGGCTCCAGTCCGTCGAGCTCGCGGTCGGAGATGTAGGGCGGATTCGACAGCACCAGGTCGAAGCGTCCGAGTGCCGGGGCGCCGCACCCAGCAGCGGCCGTCCAGCAGTCGGCGCGGATGAACTCGATTCGCGCGGCGTAGCCGAGTCGCTCGGCATTGCGGGCCGCGAACTCCAGCGCTCCATCCGAGATATCGGTGGCGACAATCCGCGCGGCAGGGGCGTGCGCGGCGAGCGCAATCGCAATCGCGCCCGAGCCGGTGCCGAGATCGAGCACGTGCGCCGCGGGATGCGCGGCGAGCTCGCCCAGTGCGGCCGTCACCAGCGTCTCGGTTTCGGGACGCGGAATCAGGACCGACGGCGCGACGTCGAGGTCGATCGCGTAGAACTCGCGCCGGCCCACGATATAAGCGAGCGGCATCCGCGCCGCGCGCAAGTCGATCAGCGCGTCGAAGCGCGCGCCGAGCGCGTCATCGAATTCGATCAAGGCGGCGATCACGCGCTCGCGCGGTACGGCGGCGGCGGCGGCCAGCAGGAGTTCGGCGTCGAGTTGCGGATTGTCGACGCCAGCCGCGCGCAGGGTCTCGACCGCGGCATGCAGCCGCAGGCGCATCTCGTCGGCCCTCGCGCTGGACATCGATCGCCTCAAACGCCGAGCGCCGCGGCCTGTTCCGCCGTGGCCAGCGCGTCGATCAACGGATCGATCGCGCCGTCGAGCACCTGGTCGAGTTGATGGAGCGTCAGGTTGACGCGATGGTCGGTGACGCGCGACTGGGGAAAATTGTAGGTGCGGATGCGCTCGGAGCGATCGCCCGTGCCGACCATCGAGCGGCGCGTCTCGGCGGTCTTGGCGTCCTGCTCGGCGTGGGCCAGTTCGAGCAAGCGGGCGCGCAGAATCTTGAGCGCGCGGGCCTTGTTCTTATGCTGGGATTTTTCGTCGCGGCAGACGATGACCATCCCGGACGGCAGATGCGTGATGCGCACGGCCGAGTCGGTGGTATTGACGCTCTGGCCGCCCGGCCCCGACGCGCGCATCACGTCGATGCGCAGGTCCTTTTCCTCGTTGATGTTGACTTCGACTTCGTCAGCTTCGGGCATCACGGCGACCGTCACCGCCGAGGTGTGGATGCGGCCCGAGGCTTCGGTGGCCGGCACGCGCTGCACGCGATGCACCCCGCCCTCGAACTTGAGCCGGCTATACGCGCCGCGGCCGGTGACCAGCGCGACGACTTCCTTGAAGCCGCCGAGGCCGGTGGTGCTGAGGCTCAGCGCCTCGATTTTCCAGCGCTGCCGTTCGGCATAGCGCGAGTACATCCGGTAGAGCTCGCTGGCGAAGAGCGAGGCCTCCTCGCCGCCGGTGCCGGCGCGGATTTCGAGCACCACGTTGCGTTCGTCGTTGGGATCGCGCGGCGCCATCAGCTCGCGCAGGCGATCCTCGAGGGCGGCCTGGCGCTTTTGCATCGCGGGCAGTTCGCCGCGCGCCAGTTCGCGCAACTCGGCGTCGTCGCCTTCGAGGATTGCGCGATGGCCGGCGATCTCCTCGAGCAGAGTGCGATAGCCGCGCACCGCCGTTGCAACGTCTTCAAGCTGCGAGCGTTCGCGGGCGAGCTGGGCGTATTCGCGATTGTTGCCGATTACCGCCGGATCGCTGAGGCGCCGTTCCAGATCGGCATAGCGGTCCTCGATTCCCTTGAGCTTGTCGATCATCTGAGCCTGTCGGTCATCGAAGCGCGCCAATCCCCTGCCAATCACGGGCAGTCAGTCGGCGGCGCGCGCCAGCCTGAAATAAAAACGGCGCCCGACCGAGGCCGGCGCCGCACCGTATGTCCCGTGCGCCCAGGCACCTTGCGGCGCCGCGGGCGGCGGGATCTCTTATGCTACTTCTTGCCGTACTTGCGATTGAAGCGCTCCACCCGGCCAGCGGTGTCGACCAGGCGCTGGGTGCCGGTGTAGAACGGATGGCAATTCGAGCAGACCTCGATCTGAATCGTGGGATGCGTCGAATGCGTTTCGAAAGTATTGCCGCAGGCGCAGGTCACCACGCAGCGGCGGTATATCGGATGAATTCCAGCTTTCATGTGACTCTTTCAGCCTGTCGTCTCCGGTTGGACAGCCTACCATCGCCAACCAATCAGCACAATTGACCCCCTGAATCTAACGACGAGCGCACGAAATGCAATCTGTCGATCCGCGCGCGTAACAAGCGCAACTCCCGGAGATCGCCGACGGCCCTCCAGCGGGATTGGCGGACGACTTGCGGACCCATTAGGGATTTGTGTATTCAAACGAATCCAGATTAGTATAGCGCGCTCTTGGAAACGCCATTCACCTATAGTCGGCGCGGCTAAATCCGCGATGAGGATGCGAGGTATTCGAGCGCTGATGTTCGCCGTCACAATTGTCTTTGCGGGCGGATGCGCGTCATCGGCCGCAGTCGCGAAACCGCACGACAAGACGGTCAACAACGGCTTCCCTGCGGGCGTCGCAGCGGACAGTTCGGCCGCGGTGCCGACCGATCAGAGTCCGCGCATAATCACCAACCTCAATCAGCTATCGGCCGCGAACACCGCCCCGCCAATCGTCGATCAACAGGCGCTGCTCGCCAGCGGCACGCCGGTCCTGGACGCCGCGCCGACCTCGCCCGGCCGCTCGGCCGTCGATACCAACCTGGCGCGGCTGTTCCTCGCCGATCCCAATTCCCAGGCTTACCATGAGGGGCCGCAGGCGGCCGGCGACACTATCCTGCTCAATAACAAGGCGCGCCAGTTTCCCGCATTCAGCTATGCGCTGTTAAATCGCACACTGACCGCGATGCAGCGTATCGAAACGGCGACCTACAATGGGCGCAAGCTGCCCGACGAGATTAAACCGGTAATTCTGATTGCCGTGATGACTCCGCAGGGTCAGCTAACCGACCTGACCATCGACCAGCGGTCGGGCGTCGCGGTGGTTGACCAATCGGTGATTGAAGCGTGCAAAAAAGCACTCTTTGCATTGAGTCCGCCGCCGGACGCGCGCTCCAGTGACGGCGGCTACCGGATGCGCTTCGAGGCGCTGGTAAAGAATCACACCTATGATCGTGAGGGACAATACGACTACGTCACCCATGTTGGACTTGCGGTGCTGTAAGGCGGTCAAGCGATGATTAGTCGTCTTAAATCGGCGCGGCATCTGATCTCTGTCGGATCTGCTAGAATACGCAGAGTGACCCGCCGCCTTCCCTATCGCCCGCCCGAGGGACTCTCGGTCCCGATCGTGACCGTGCTCGACCGTGCCGGCCGGGTGCTTCAGGACGATCAGCGTGCGGTTATCCGCTACGCGATTCAGGACGGCGCGGGCGCCGACATCATCTTTGCCGCCGGCACCACCGGCGAATGGAACCGGCTCGACAATCCGCGCCGCCAACTGGTCTCGCGCATCGCGGTCGAAGAATGCCGCCGGGCGTCGCGCGCCGGCTTTGCGGTCGAGGCCTGGGTCGGCATCACCGCCCATACCAGCGCGGAGACGCTCGCCAACCTCGATCATGCGCTCGAGATTGACGCCGACGCGGCGGTCGTCGCGCCCTTGTCGATCATTGACGTCGATGACCCGGTCGATTTCGTCACGCGCGAGATCGGCGGCCTGTTCGAGCGGCGCGGACGCCGTCTGCCGATCTTCCTGTACGACAACGAGGATATCGCCGCGGTCGGCAAGGCGCCCCATCTGCATACCCGCGACGTCAAGCGGATGAGCCAGATCGACTACGTCCGCGGTATCAAGGTAACCGCGGGCAAGGCCGTGTTGGGCAACTACACGCGCGCCGCCGCGCACTTCAAGAGTCTCGGCGAGTTCGCGATCTATCCGGGCAACGCCTACCTGATCTTCGATCTCTTCCGCCCGCGCGCGGGGCTCGCCGGTAATCTGCGCTATCAATGGAATCGCTACCTGACCAACGACTCGCTGCCTTACGGCGTAGTCGCCGGCGCCGCCAATCTGATGCCGCGCGAATGGCGCCGCGCATGGCAGGTATGCGGCGCGGGCGAGGAATCGCTGATGGGCCGCTACCGCGGCATCATGCACGAGTTTCGCGCGGCCGGCGAATTGACGCGCGGCGGCAAGTGCTACCGGCCAACGGTCGCCTGCCTCAAAGCGGCGCTGGCGCATATCGGCGTCATCTCGAGCGACGCGGTCGCCGAGGGCACGCCCGCGCTCGACGCCAATGAGCGCCGCGATTTCCTGCGCCGCTTCACCGACCTGCGCCGGCGCGCCTGCGTGACTCTCGAGCCCGAATGGCTCAGCCATTGGACCAGCCGGCGGCCGGTGCTGATACGAGCGCTGCAAGATGCCTGACGCAAAGCTTGACGATGCCTGACGCGAAGCTTGACGCCGTCGGATGCGGCAGCATGGTGGTGGATCTGTTCCATCGCACCCCGCGCATCATCAGCGCCGACGAAAAAATCCTGATCGATGGCGGCCGCGCGGGCGCCGGCGGCGAGACTCCCGCAGTCGGTGGCGTGGTGCTCAATCATCTCGGATGGGCGCGCGTGCTCGGCCTCGAGGTCGGCATCTTTGGCAAGATGGGTGACGATCGCCACGGCGACTTTCTGCGCGGCGGCATGAACGCGCTTGGCGTCCATCATCATCTGACGCTTGACGGCAGCTCAAGTTCGTGTGCGACGATTTTCGTCGACCCGGCGGGCAATCGCGCAATTTACATGGAGCGCGGCGCGACCGCCGAACTCAAACCGGCCGAAATCCGCCGCCGCCACGGCGCCTTCATCCGCAACGCGCATCTGGTCTCGACCGAGATCTCGCAACTCCCGCTCGCCACCGTCATCGCGATTCTGCTCTTCGCGCGCGCCCACTCAATTCCGACCGTGCTCGACGTCGACGTACCGCCGTCCGACGCCTGCGCCACGCTCGGCTCGCGCGCCGAACTCGAGCGCGCCCTCAAGCTTGCGACAATCCTGAAGCCGGCCAAGGCCGCCGCGCGCGAATTGGCCCCCGGATGCCGCGACGGCCTGAAGCAGGCCGAAGCGATCCGCGCGCGTTACGGCAGCCGTGCCGTGGTCATCACGGAGAGCGAACGCGGATGCGCAATCGCGACGCGCGACGGCGCGTTGCGCGCGCCCGGCTTTCGCGTTCGCCAGGTCGATTCGACCGGAGCGGGCGACGCCTTTCTGGGCGCGATGCTGGCCGGCCTGCGCTGGGGCCTCGAATGGGACGCGATAGCGCGTCTGGGCAACGCGGCCGGCGCGGTCTGCGTCACCCGGATGGGCGCGTTTCCGGCCGGACTCGAGATGCGCGACGAGATCCTGAAACTCTACGGCGACGCGATTCCGTCCGCGACCCGCGCTCCGCGTCCGCCCGCCGTGGCCGACTCGAGCGCAATCGATCCGGTGACCGAGGTCGAGCGCTTTTTCACGCTCGGCCTGGCCGAACTGGCGACCCTGCGCGAGGCCGTCGAACTCGACGCGATCGTGCGCGCGGTCGCCCTGATTCGCGCCGCCGAGGCACGCGGCGGACGCGTCCACGTGACCGGCGTCGGCAAGCCCGAACACGTCGCGCGCTATGCCGCCAGCCTGTTCTGTTCGGTCGGCACGATGGCCACGTTTCTCCATGCGACCGAAACTCTCCACGGCAGTCTCGGCCAGGTCGATCCGCGCGATGTGGTCATCGCGATTTCCAACAGCGGTAACACCGCCGAACTGTGCGGCGCCGTCACCGCGGTCAAAGAGCACGGCGCGCGGATTATCGCGGTGGTGGGCCGGCTCGATTCGGAGCTCTCGCGCACCGCCGACCTGGTGCTGCATGCGCCGGTTGAGAACGAAGGTGGCGTGCTCGGCCTCGCGCCACGCATCAGCGTGCTCGGCCAGGTCTTCGTGGTGGCGGCGCTCTCGGTCGCCCTCGAGGCGGCGCGCGGTCTCACGCTCGAGGAATACAGCCGATGGCATCGCGCCGGATCGCTCGGCGAAGCCGCCCGCCGGCTGGCCGCGAAACGCGCGATCGAAGAACCGTCGCCGCCGGCCGCCGGCGCCCCCCTCGCATTGGTACCGCGCCGCCGCCGCCGCCTCCCCGGCGCCCGCTAACCGCATCCCGTCAGCCGGGGTCGGGCTCCTCTGCTCCTTGCTGGCGAGCACCTCCAAGTGACGGCGATGCGAGAGGATGAGTGCGATCAAGCGGTGCGGACATCAGCAGGCGCCCGAACGACGGGACGTGTGCAAATACTTGAGGGTGCGCGGGATGGAGCGGAATCTATTTGCCGGAGAATTTCGGCGGGCGCTTTTCCTGGAATGCCGTGATGCCTTCGCGATAGTCGTCCGTCCGCCCGGCCGCGCCTTGCGCGCGCGCCTCGGCCGCCAGCACCTCGTCGAGGCCCGGATGCTCGTCGAGGATGCGCCGCACGATGCGCTTCGATTCCATCAGTGCCGCCGTCGGCCCCGCCGCGACCTGCGCGGCGAGCTTGCGAATCTCGCCGAGCACCGCGTCGCGCGCGAACGCGCGATTGACGAGGCCGGCCGCCGCCGCTTCGGCGCCGCTCAGCAGGCGGCCGGTGTAGATCAATTCGAGCGCGCGATGGCTGCCGAGACGTTCGACGAAAAAGGCGTGGCCGCCGGAATCGAGCACCGCGCCGATCCGCGCGAAGGGCGATCCGATTTTGGCGTCGTCGGCGATATAGACCACGTCGCACGCGAGCGCGATTCCCAGCCCGGCGCCGAGGCACGGTCCGTGGACCGCGGCGAACGACGGCGCGGGGAAATTCGCGATGCGCCGGATGACGGGATTGAAGACCGTGCGCACGATGGTCTCGGCGTCCTCGGTGCCCGGCGCGGCGTCGCCCAGGTCGCGGCCGGCGGAGAAGCCCGGACCCTCGCCGCGAATGATCAGCGCACGCACGGCAGCCCGCTCGGCTTCGCCCAGCCGTTCGTTCAGTGCGGCGACCATCGCGTCGTCAAACGCGTTCATCTTGGCCGGCCGGTTGAGCACAATTTCAGCGACACTGTTCGCAATTGTAAGATCGACGCTCATCGCCAATGCCCTCCGTTCGCTACGCTATCGTGATCTCCGCAACCCGCTCCGCACGCGCCCGTCAGAATACCGGGATAATGTCCGCGTCACTTATATCGCCGACGTCGACGCCTTCGATATCGAGTTCGGGAATCGCCGGAAATTCGATCCGCCAGCGCTCGAGCAGCTTGCGCACCTTGGCGATCGCGACGCGCCAGTTCTCCGCCTGATCGTCGACCGACAGAATCCCCAGGCCGGCGCGCCGCGCGATATTGAGCAGCACGCGATGGTTCTGCAGGAAGTAGTCGGGCAACTGCCAGAACATCATCGGCGGCTCCCACAGGACCATCGAGAGAAACACGAACCCGGCGCGCAACTGCTTGGTCACGAAGCCGCGATATTCGTCGCTCAGCCCCGGCCATTGCTGCTCGAGCAGCGTGATGCAGATCTGCAGATGGCGCGACTCGTCGCGGCCGACGCTGCGGAAGACCTGCTCGAAAACCGGATGCCGCGTCGCTCGCGCCATCCCGTGGAACAGCGTCGATGACGCCACCTCGCCGAGCATGAACGAGGTGAAGAGCACCGCCAGCGGATATTTACCGACCGCATTGTTGAAACCGGTCCAGTAGCGTCCGCCGTTATGGTAAAGCCATTGGATATTGTTGACCGCCGCGTGCTCGAGTTCGCTGCGCGGCTCGAAGTTGAGCGGGCCGCCCGGCACCAGCCGCTGGATCGCGCGCTGGCAGCATTCCTCGTGATTGACCTCGTCGCGCGTGATCGAAAAAAAACATTTGCGCACCGGATCCTCTTCGTGGACCTCGAACGCATGGATCATCGCGCGCGCAAAGACCGCCGGGCCCGACGAATCGAAATTCGACAGCAGCGCCCACCAGTACATCATCGCGACACGCTCGTCGGCGGTGAACGAATCGGGGTCGAGCGTCGCCCATGGAATCGACGCCGGGTTAAAGCCCTCGAGCTTGGCCCGCTCGTAGATCTCGGCAAGTTTCGGCGTCTCGACGCGCCACTCAAAAGGAAAGATATTCGGCTGCGGAACTTCGGGTGCCGGCGTCAATCCGCCCGCCGGATAGAAGAGCGCCTTTTTGAGTTCCTCGACCGTCGGTTCGGTGACGTTGAGATTTGCCTTGGCGAGCTTGATTGTGGACGCGCCCATCTTAAATGGCCTCCGAGTCACGCGGCGAACTAAATCAACCGTTTGGTAGATTTATAAAATGACCCGCCGTTTTTGTCAAGCGTCGGATAGCCCGATGCGCGGCGCGCTACTTGAGTCCGTCGAACGCGATGCGCGTCGCCGCCGCGACGATATCCTTGGCGCTCAGTCCGCCGCCTGGCCGGTACCATTCGGTGATCGAGTTGAGCATCCCGAAGAGCAGGCGCGTGACCAGACCGGCGTCGAGGTCGGCGCGCACCTCGCCGGCCGCCTGCGCCTGGGCCACGATCGTTGCCACGAGATGGTCGAACTCGCGCCGCCGCGCCACCAGCGATCGCTCGGTCGGCGTATTGCCGCGCACCCGCAGCAACAGCGCCACTTCGGGCAGCCGCGTCGCCGTAATCTCGACCGTGCGGCGCATCACGTGGCGCAACCGATCGATCGCGGGACCCGACTGCGCGGCGGGTTCGTCGAGCACCGCGAACAGGGCGTCGAGCGCCCGCCCGACGCCGCGCGCCAGCAGCGCCTCTTTGCCGCTGGCGTGGTAGTAGATGCTGGCCTTGGTGATGCCGGCCGCTTCGGCCACCTGGTCGAGCGACGCGCCGTCATAGCCGCGGCGCAAAAATACCTGCACCGCGACGTCGACGATCGCGTCCATGTTGTACGGCTTGCGCTCGCTGGCTGACGGCCGGCCCATGAATCGTGCACCCGCTCCGCGCTATGCTTTAGCCTAGCCGTGCCCGCCGCGCGAATCAGCCGGCGCGCGCACCATCGAATACAGCCGGGAGAATCACGATGAAATATGGCATTGCCGTGCGCAACATGGGACCACAATCGACCCGCGAAACGATCCGCGAATGCGCCCGCGTCGCCGAGCAACTGGGCTTCGATGCGCTCTTCGTCTCGGACCATCTGTGTATCCCGCCCGACGACACCGAGGGCTCGGACGGCCGCTACCTCGACGTGCTGGCGACGCTCGCGTTCCTGGCCGGCGTAACCGAGCGGATCCGCCTGGGCGTCTCGGTGCTGGTGCTGCCCTATCGGCCGGCCGTGCTCACCGCCAAGCAGGTCGCAACCATCCAGGAGCTGTCGGGCGGGCGAATGATTCTCGGCACGGGTGTGGGCTGGATGAAGAGCGAGTTCGCGGCGCTCGGCGTGGACAAGCGGATGCGCGGGCGGATCAGCGACGAGACCCTGCGCGTGATCCGGCATCTGTTCGCCAACGACGCGCTGGAGTATCGCGGCAATCTGGTCAACTTCGCGCCGTTCGTGTTCGCGCCGCGGCCGCCCCGCCCGCCGATCTGGATTGGCGGCAATGGCGCCCCGGCGCTCGATCGGGTGGTCGAGTTCGGCGACGGATGGCATCCGATGCTGCCGGCCGACAAGCTCGCGCATGCGGTCGCCGCGCTCAAGGAGCGGTTGCGCGCGCGCCGCCGCGAGGACGTCGAGATCGTCGTGCGGCGCGGACTGAAGCTCGACGATCACGCCCGGGCGCGCGCGCATCTCGAAGCCGAACATCATGCGGGTGCGACCTACTTCATCCTCGACCTCGGGCGCTACGAGTCGGCGCGCGAATTCGCGATGCAGGCGGAAATCTTCATGGCAAAGGTCGCCACCTGAGCGACCGTCGGACGCTCCGATGCGGGCAAGTTTGGCCCTGCGTTAGCGCACCGAGGTCCGCTCGATCCAGCCGCGCACGGGGCGTTTTCCATGTGCGCGCGGCGGGTTAATATAAGTGACGGCGGACGGCGATTAATCTCTGCTATGGTTGAAAAATGTTCGAAGGATCACTGCGCATGAGCGGCGCGATCGATCGGCGCGACTTGACTTTCAAGGCGCTGGCCGGACTGGTCGGCGGCGCGATCGGATGGATTCCAGTCGAGCTGGTCAGCCACAACCATTCGCTGACCGAAACCATGTCGAATTGGCAGATCATCGGCAATTTCCTGGCGATGGCGCTGATGGCGGGTGCGATCGGTGGCCTGGTGCTCGCCGCCGAGGACAATTCGCTCGAGCTTACGCCGCGCGTCAGATCCCGTTTTATGCGCGGCTTTGTCGTCTGCGTCCTGCTGTCGCTGCCGGCGACCTATTACTCCAATATCGCCTTCCGCGCGATTCTCTCGGCCGGCGGATGGGGCGTCGATCAGGCCGGCTCGGACTTCTACATGGTGCTCGCCCGGGTCGTCGGATGGACCCTGATGGGGATGATGTTGGGCGCCGGCGTGGGGCTCGCGACGCTCTCGCTGCCCAACGTGCTCAAGGGCGCGTCGGGCGGAACGGTCGGCGGATTCGTCGGGGGCCTGACTTTTGACTTAATCGCCTCGCTGAGCCAGAGCGGGATGCTCTCGCGGCTGGTCGGGCTGAGCGCGATCGGCCTGGCTATCGGGCTGTTCATCGGTCTCGTGCAGGAACTGACCAAGGCGGCGTGGATAGCGGTCGAAGCGGGACGGCTCAAGGGACGCCAGTTCCGGCTCGCGGGCGCCGCGGTCACGATCGGCCGGGCGGAGGAAAATCAGGTCGGTCTGTTCGGCGACCCCGGCGTACAGGCGCGCCACGCGCGCATCGAGAAGACCGCCGCGGGCTATGCGATCCGCAATCTGGCGGTGCAGGAGGGCACGCTGGTCAACGGCAGTCGGATCGAGACGGTCGCTTTGCACGACGGCGATCGCATTAAGATCAGCGACTATGAGATGACTTTTCACGAGCGGACCGCCGCTCATCCGGCGCATCTGGCCACGACCGCAGCGGCTGCGCGTAGCTACGCTCCGCCGATCGCCCCGAGCATCCCCGGTGGGACGGGAAATTCGATCGCGGGATCCGCGCCCTCAGCGTCTTCGTCGTCGCCATCCTCATCGGCGGAGCAATCGCTGCATGCGACGAACTTATCTCCTTACCTGGCGGGCACCGCGGGCCAGCGCTTTACGCTGCGCGCCGACGCGGCGACGCGGCTCGGGCGCGCGCTCGACAATGATATCGTGATCAGCGACGCGTCGGTCTCGCGCTACCATGCGGCGATCGAGGCGGCCAACGGCGCATTTCGGGTGCGCGATCTCGGCAGCCAGAACGGCACCTGGCTCGGCGGCAGTCGCGTCAGCGAGGCCCCGCTGTCGAGCGGCGACGCGGTGAAACTGGGCGACGCGGAGTTCACCTTCCACGCCTAGCGCGGCAATCAATCACTGAGCCGAATAACGATGCCTGACTCAGCCTCAATCAACGCGCGCTTTTGCTCGCAATGCGGACAGGCGGTGACGGTGCTCGACGCGTCGTTCTGCAAGGAATGCGGCGCGCCGCTGGCCGGGACGCTATGGCTCAGCCACGAGATTAGCTGGCGCCCCTTCACGGCATTTTTTCTCAGCCTGGTGCCCGGACTCGGCCAGTTCTACAAGGGCCGTCGCGGCGCCGCGATCGTCTGGTTCTTCGGCGTGACCTTCGCCTATCAGGCGTCGCCGCCGCTGGGCTTCCTGCTGCATCTGATTTGCGCGGGCAATGCGGCGTTCGCCGGTGCAATCCGGGAAGAGGCGGTGGCGCGATCGGCGCGCGCCAATGCCTCGCGCGCCCTGCCGGCGGCGGCGCGGCGCCCGCAGTGAACGCGTCCGGACGCAGGTTTCCATGATCGCTCCGGCGACTATCGTCGGCGGGCGTTACCGCGTCGTCAGGCCGCTCGGCGGCGGCGGTATGAAGCTGGTCTACCTCGCCGAGGATCTGCGGCTGGCCGGGCGATCGTGCGCGCTCGCCGAGATGGTCGACAGCTTCACCAGCCCCGACATGCAGCAGCAGGCGGTGGCCGCCTTCCAGCGCGAGGCCGACATGCTCGCGCGCCTCGCCAACGAACATATCCCGCGCATTTTCGATCGCTTCAGCGACGCCAATCGTCACTACCTGGTGATGGAATTTATCGACGGCACGACGCTCGAGGAAGAGTTGCGCGAGGCGGGCGGCAAGCTGCCTCCCGCGCGAGTCATCGAAATCGCGGTCCAGGTGCTCGACACGCTCGAGTACCTGCACAATCTCGATCCCCCGGTCATCTACCGCGACTTGAAACCGTCGAACGTGATGCTCACGCGCGACGGTCAGGCCAAGCTCATCGACTTCGGTATCGCGCGCCATTTCGCGCCGCTGAGCAACGCCACCATGATCGGGACGCAGGGCTACGCGCCGCCCGAGCAATATCGCGGGCGGGTCGAGACGCGCTCGGATCTTTACGCGCTCGGCGCCACGATGCATCACGCGTTGTCGGGACGCGACCCCGCGGCCGAGCCGCCGTTCAGCTTTCCGCCGCTGCGCAAGCTCAGCCCCGAGATCAATCCGGCGCTCGCGGCGCTGGTCGATCAGGCGCTCGCCTACGACGTGGTCAATCGGATGCGCGACGCGGCCGAATTTCGCCACCGCCTGATCGAGATCCGCGCGGGTGTGAGCAATCCGTCCACGACGCCGCCGCTCGCGGCGAACCCGATCCCGGCCGGCGGCCGGCCGCAGATGAACCTGCCGCTGGGCACCGGCAGTTCGTCAGCGAATGCGGCTGCGGCTGCGCCCGGTGCTGCCCGCGCCGCGGCCTCGCCGGCGGCGATCGCCGGAGCGCCCACCGTGCTGAGCGTCAATCGGAACATCAAGTGTCCGAGTTGCGCGCGGTCGATTCCGGCCGAATCGCACTTCTGCTCGTACTGCGCCGCCGATCTGCGCGCGACCACCGCGCCGTTCGCGCTGGGTCCCGGCGATCAGACCATCATCCTGCCGATGCCCGGAGCGGGCCGCCACGCCACGCATCGCCGACGGCGTCGCGGCGACACTTTCCCCGACGGATCGCCGGTGCATCGGCGCCGCGGCATGCGCCATAGGGCCCTGATCATCGTTGCGCTATTCGTGCTCTCGTTCATGCTGGTGAGGGCGCTCTGGAACAGTATCAACGCGGCCAACAATGCGGACTCGACCAGCGGCTCCGCGGCTGCGCCCGACGCGCCGATGCCGGGCAGCGGCGCGTCACCCGCAGGCGAGGACCTACGGCTGGTAGCATTGCGCCAGGCGCTCGACGCGTCGGGCTACTCCAACGTGCGCATCGCGATCGACGGCGACACGGTCGACCTGTGGGGCACCGTGCCCACCGAGTTCGATCGGGCGCAGATCCAGGCGCTGGTCTTCAGCACCACCGGGATGATCTCGTTGCGCGACCATCTGCGCGTGCATGACGATTTCGCCGGTCCCTGAACCGGACGGCCTTCCAAGCGCCGTCGCGCCGTGTGAAAATTCATCTCGTATGCTGGTTGATCTCCACGTCCACACGCGGCTCTCGTCCGATTCAAACGTCGCGCCCGAGCAATACCTCGAGGCGATTGCGCGCCATCCGGCCCGGCTCGGCGCGATCTGCTTCACCGAGCATCGGCTGTTTCCGATCGACGCGGAACTCGACGCCAGCTACGCCGAAATGGCCCAACGCTTTGGCGTGCATATCTTCAAGGGCATCGAAGCCGACACCGACCTCGGTCATCTGCTGCTGTTCGGCGTCAACGGGGCGGTACGCCATCGCTTCCATCTGGACAGCCGGATGATCCGTGCGGAGCACCTGATCGAAGTCGTGCACGGCGAGGGCGGGGTCGCGATCCCGGCGCATCCGTTCCGCGACTCGGGTTACGGCACGCGCCTGGACGATCTGCTCGCCCGCCTCGGCCCCGCGCTTGCGGTGGTCGAAGCGATCAACGGCCAGAATACGCACGAGCAAAACGCCGCGGCGCTCGCGGTGGCGGAAAAGCTCGGGCTCACCGCGGTCGGCGGCAGCGACGCGCATTTCTCGACGCCGAACTGGTTCCTGACCTGCGCGACCGAACTCGAACGCGAGATCGCGACGGTCGAGGAACTATGCGTGGAATTGCGCGCCGGGCGCGCGCGCCCCTATCACTTCCCGCGTCTCGACCCGCCGCCCCGTTAAGCATCCGTGCAGGTGCGCGGCGCCCCGCCGCCGGCCTTTGCGATCGCCGCCGGCTCCGGCTAAAGCTGCGATAGAGGCGGCCGCCGCGAATTTCCGACCGGACCGGCCGCGACGGGGGATCACATGAAATTCGGCACCTTCATCACGAGCGTGCGGCCCGACAAGATTGCGACTCACGTGCGCCGGGCCGAAGAGTTGGACTTCGAGTCGGCGTGGATCGGCGAGCACCTGATTGTCCCGGTGGTCTCCGCGTCGAAGTATCCCTACTCGCCCGACGGCCGCTTTCCGGCGCCACTGGACGTGCCGTTTCACGATCCGATGCTCGCGCTGGCGTACGCCGCGGCGCTGACCAGTAAAATCCGGCTCGCCACGGGAATCTTTGTCGTGCCGCTGCGCAACGCGATCGCCACCGCCAAAGCCGTCGCGTCACTCGACGTGCTGAGCGCGGGCCGCGTGATCTTCGGCGTCGGCGTCGGCTGGTGGTCTGAGGAATTTGCCGCCGTCGGCGCGCCCTTTGCCGATCGCGCGCGGCGCACCCGCGAATATATCGAGTTGATGAAGGCGCTGTGGACCAGCGACGAACCGGCCTATCACGGCACCACGGTCAGCGTCGCGGGCGTCCGTTTCCAGCCCAAGCCGGTGCAAAAGCCGCATCCGCCGATCGTCGTCGGCGGGACCAGCGACCTCGCGCTTAAGCGCACCGTGCGCTACGGCGACGGCTGGTATGGAATCGCCAAGACGATCGACGAGGCGCGCACCCTGATCGGCCGCCTGCGCGAACTCGAACGCGCCGCCGCGCGCGCCAGGCCGGTCGAGATCACGCTGAGCCTGCGCACCGGCAAGCCGAGCACGCTCGACGAAGTCCGCCGGCTCGGCGAGATGGGTGTCGACCGCGCGCTGGTCGGCCTGCCGTTGCGTGCCTTCAGCGAGGACGAACTGGCGCGCTTCCGTGACGAGGTGATCGAGAAACTCTGACCTCTCGTTACGTCGGCGGCGGATCGCCCACCATCTCGAGCGCGCGCGTGAAGCGCCGCAGGTCGGCTGGGCGGCCAGCGGCGACGATCAGATCGCCCGGCCGGAGCGCGCGGTCCGGGGTGATCGGTGCGAAGCCGGAAGTCGGGTCGCTGCCGTCCTGGATCGCCAGCACGCTCACCGAAAAGCGCGCCCGCGGATCGATCTGGCGGATCGTCTGGCCGCCCGCGCCGGCCGGAATCCTAAGCCGCGTGACGCGGTAGCCGGTCGCCCAGAAGATGCCGCGGTCGCCAGTGTCCATGGCGGAGAGCGAGACCGTTACGCGGTTGAAGGCCTGGGCGACGTTGCGCCGCGAGACCAGGCCGAGAAAATGGCCGCCATGCGGTCCCGCGACCACCGGCAATTCGTCGAGCGCCTCGTATTCCATCAGTTGCGCCGCCTGATCGAGGTTCGACTCCGGCATCACCACCGGCGGATTGCGCCGGCAGATGTCGTAGGCGTTGACCAGCGGCCCGAGCTCCGTGCCGCCGGCCAGCAGCGCCAGCAGATCGCGCGTCACCACCAGCCCGGCCAGTTGGCCTTCGCTGTCGACCACCGGCAGGGTCGCCTGCGAGGTCTCGCCGGCCACGCGCAAGACGTCATGCAGCGACGCGTTTTCGGTCAGGATATCGACGTTCTTATGCATCACCGAGGCGACCGGCAGTTGCGTGAGCACCATGCGCTCCTTGCCGATCGCCAGCGTCTTGCCCTCGCGCGCCAGCGAATAGGTATCGATCGATTCGCTCTCGATCGATCGTGCGACCACCAGCGCCGTGATTGTCGCGATCATCGCGGGCAGCGCGACCGAGTAGTTGAGCTGGGTCATCTCGAAAAGCAGGAACAGCGCGGTCAGCGGCGCATGCGTCACGCCGCCCAGAAAGGCGCCCAACCCGATCAGCGAATAGGAGCCGCGCGGTCCGACCATGCCGGGCGCGAACCAATGCACGGTCTGGCGAAACGCCCCGCCGGCCATCGCACCCATGAAGAAGATCGGGCCGAAGACGCCGCCCGGCGCGCCGCAGTCGAGCGAGATCGCGCTCGCGACGAATTTCGCCACGGCCAGCCCGGCCAGGATATCAAGACCGAGTTGCCCGGTGATCGCGCGATCGATTTCCGGATAGCCGTCGGAAAGATTCTGCGGCAGAACGATCGCGATTACGCCGACGACCGCCAGCCCGGCGGCGAGCTTGGCCCATGGCGGCAGCTTGAGCGCGCGGAAATAGCGCCCGGTCGCATGAAAAAACCGGATGTAGCCGGCGCCCATCAGGCCCAGCATCCCGCCCATCAGGCCGTAGCCCAGCATCTCCCAGTAGCTTTTAATCTCGAAGACCACGGGATGAAAAACCGCACCCGACTCGCCCATGATGGTGCGCGAGGTGACCACCGCGGTGAAGGTCGCGACGATCACCAGGACCAGGTTGGTCAGTTCGGTCTCGCCCATCAGGACGATTTCCTGGGCGAACATCAGGCCGCCCATCGGCGCGTTGAAGGTCGTCGCGATACCGGCACCGGCGCCCGCCGCGACCAGCACCTTGGCGCGATCGACCGACAGGCGCCGGGCCTGTGCGACCGCCGATCCGATCGCGCCGCCAATCTGCGCGATCGGACCCTCGCGCCCGACCGACGCGCCCGCGCCGAGCGAGAGTGCCGCGCCCAGGGCCTTAACCACGATCCAGCGGCGCTTGATGCGCGCGTTGCCGAGATTCACCATCTCGAGAAAATTCGGAAAGCCGTAGCCGAGCACGTCGCCGGGAAAAATATAGTTGAGCATCAGGATGCCCGCGCCGCCGGCCAGCAGCACGATCGGTATCAGGATCATGGTCCACGAACCCTGACGGATCGCGAGCGCGTTCCACAGCAATCCGCGAAAGACCCACGAGAAAAATTCGATTAGCTTGCGAAAACCGAGGTTGCCCAGCGCCGCGAGTGCGCCGACCGCCACCGCCATCAGGATCAACTCGAGGTATTCGAGCTGATCGTCGCGCAACGCCAGCGCCTCGGCGGGGACCAACGGCTTAGGCGGCGCCGTCACGCCCGGACGGGGCCCGTTCAGCTCGTCGTTCAAAGGTCCAGAAACCGCCGCACCACGACGAGAAATTCGGCGAGTTGATCGTGATGCACCCAATGGCCCGCATTGCCGATCGTCGCCAGCTCGGCGCTGCGAAACGCGGTCAGCCGTCCGTCGCGCTCCCAATCGCCCGCCCACGACGTGTCGCCGCGCACCAGCAGTGTCGGACAGCGGATGCGCGACCAGATATCCATCGCGTCCTTGAGGTTGAACTGATAGGGCGACGTGGCGCGCGTGTAATTATCGTACTTCCATGAAAAGGTGCCGTTCTCGTTGCGCCGCACGCCGTAAATCGTCAGATGGCGCGCCAGATCCTCGCTCAGATGCGGATTGGCCTCGCGCATCCGCGCCATCGCCTGCTCGATCGTGGTGTACTCGCGCGGCTTGCGCTGCGCCAGCGCCAGCATGTCGCTGACCCAGCTCTCCATCCGCTCGTGGGCCGGCGTCTCGCGCACCATCGAGCCCGGCGGCCCCAGCCCCTCGATCGCGATCACCAGCTTGACCGCGTCGGGAAACACGCCCGAGCGTTGCAGGACCACACCGGCGCCCAGCGAATGGCCGATCAGGATCACCGGTTCTTGGGGTTGGAGCGCGTTCATGAGCTGGCCGATATCGAGCACGTGATCGGTGATCGAATAGGCCCCGCCGATCGCCCAGTCCGAATCGCCATGGCCGCGCAGGTCGGGCGCCACCAGATGGAAATGCTTGCGCAATTCCAGCGCGACGAAATCCCAGTTGCGGCAATGGTCGCGTCCGCCATGCACCATGATCGCGAGCGGCTGGCCGTGATTGCCCCAGTCCACGTAATGCAGCTTGAGACGCTGCGAATAAAAGAAATGCGATGTCGGCCCGATAATATCCGCCATTAAACTACCCGTCTTGCGCGATTCGCCAGGTCCAAAAAAATTAGCTCACGCCGCGCGCCACAAACAGTACCGGATTTCCGCTACGCCGGCACGCGCCCGCCGCCGGCGCGTCAGCCCAGTTGCGCATGCACGTCGTCGAGCGCGGAGCGCAGATTGCGCACGATATAATCGACCTCGGCCGCGCCGATCACGAACGGCGGCGTCACCAGCACGCCGTCGCCGCCCGCCTCTCCCGCCATCCCGACCGACGGATAGACGAACAGCCCGTGCGCAATCGCCGCGCCGATCACGCGGCTGGCCACGCGCAGATGGGGCGCATACGGTGTGCGCGCGTCGCGATCGCGCACCAGTTCGAGGCCCCAGAACAGTCCCGTGCCGCGAATATCGCCGACCATCGGATGGCCCGACAACTCTTCCTTGAGCTGCGCGCCGAGCCGCGCACCAAGCTCCGCCGCGTGCTCGACCAATTGTTCGCGCTCCATAATCTCGAGCACCCGATCGGCGATCGCGCAGGCCAGCGGATGCGAACTGTAGGTGTAGAACATGAACTCGGCGCCGAGCCCTTCGCATTCCAGGGCCAGCCGTTCGTCGACCGCCAGCATGCCCATCGGCATGTAGCCGCCGGTGAGCCCCTTGCCGCCGATCAGCAGGTCGGGCTTGAGCTCCCAATGCTCCACGGCAAAGCGCTTGCCGGTGCGGCCGAAGCCGGTCATAACCTCGTCGGCGATCAGCAGGATATCGTTGCGCCGGCAGATTTCGGCGATCTGCGGCCAGTATTCCTTGACCGGCGGCACCGCGCCGCCGGTCGCGCCCATCATCGGCTCGGCGATAAACGCGGCGATCGAATCGGCGCCCTGCTTGCGAATCTCATCTTCGAGCGCGCTGGCGCATTCGATCGCGCAGCCCGGATAAGTCTTGCCCCACGGGCATCGGTAGCAATACGACGGCGGGATATGCGGCCAGTCGAAGAGCACGTGCTCGTAATCGGCGCGCCGTCCGCGGTTGCCGCCGACCGACAGCGCGCCCAGCGTATTGCCGTGATACGAAAACCAGCGCGAGATGATCTTCCGCTTGCCCGGCCGGCCCTTGACCTTGTGATACATCAGGGCGAACTTGATCGCCGCCTCGACCGCCTCCGAACCGCCGCTGGTGAAGAAAAAACGGTTGAGGCCCGGCGGCGTCCAGCGCGCCAGCCGCTCGGCCAGGCGCGCCCGCGCGGGCGTATCCCAGATCGGCACGACGTAGTTGACGCGCGCGATCTCCTCAGCCGCCAGCCGCGCGATCTCTTCACGCCCCTGGCCGATATTCACGACCACCGCGCCGGCGCCGGCGTCGAGAATCCGGCGGCCGCCGCGGTCGTACAGCCACGGCCCCTCGGCGCGCTCGATGATCAGCGGATCGTAAGGACCCTTGAGAAACATTGCCGGCGGTTCAGCCATCGCCACCCCCGCTCGTTACGTCGTGACGCGCCCGACGGGCCGCGTCCGGCCGCCCGCGCTTCGAAGCGCGCTTCCATCGTACTCCGTCGGCGCTCGCCCGGCGACGCTCGACGCCTGCCGAAATACGCCCTTGCGGCCGATCGATATACCGGCCGATTCGTCGTACCAGTTGGCGCGCGCTATTTGATCGCGCCTTCCTCGCGCCAGCGCGCGATATCGGCCATCGAGTAGCCCAGGTCGCCGAGCACCTCCTCGGTATGCTCGCCGAGGCGCGCGGCGAGGCTGCGGATCGATCCCGGCGTCTCCGACAGCTTCACCGATATCCCCACCTGCTTGATCTTTTCGCCAGTCGGCGTCTCGACTTCGACGATCATATTGCGCGCGCGGATTTGCGGATCGCTGGCCAGCTCATCGAGCGTCAGCATCCGGCCCACGCAGATATCGGCCTTGATCAGATGCTCCCACCACTGGTCGCGCGTGCGGGTCTTGAACAGGGCCGCCAGATGCTCCTGCATCTCGGTCCACTTGGCGTGATTGTTCTGGTCCGTGATGTATTGCTCGCAGCCCATCGCGCGGCACAGGTTGGCGTAAAACCACGGCTCGACCGATCCGATCGTGATGGTCTTGCCGTCGCTGGTCTCGTACAAATTGTAGTACGGCGCCGCACCGTCCATCGAGGTGTTGCCGCGCCGCGGAATCTTGTCGTTGGTGTAGTAGGTCGAGAGCGCCTGCGCGATCAGCAGCATCACGCCGTCGAGCATCGCAATATCGACAAACTGGCCGCGGCCGGTCTGGCCGCGCGCGACCAGCGCCGCCAGCACCCCGATCGCCGCGTGCATCCCGCCGCCGGCGTAGTCGGCGAGCAGGTTGAGCGGAATCGTCGGCGGCTGATCGCGCCGCCCGATCAGCGAGAGCGCGCCCGAATGCGCGATATAGTTGAGGTCGTGGCCGACCAGGTCCTTGTACGGCCCGGTCTGGCCGAAGCCGGTCACCGCGCAATAGATCAGCCGCGGATTGCGCACCGAGAGCACGTCGTAGCCGATCCCCAGGCGTTTGGCGACGCCCGGGCGGAACTCTTCGACGACCACGTCGGCACGCTGCGCCAGGCGCACGAAGATCTCCTTGCCCGGCCCGCTCTTGAGGTTGAGCCCGATCGATTTCTTGTTGCGCGCCAGCGCGTTGGTCGGCACCGAACCGAAACCCACCACGCGCTTGACCTTGCCGGTCGCGCCGCCCTGCTCCGCGCGCCGCCCGGTGGGCGCGCCCGGCTCCTCGACCTTGATGATATCGGCGCCGAGGTCGCCCAGGATCATCGTGCAGTGCGGACCGGGAGCGAGCTTGGTCAGGTCGATAATTTTAATTCCCGAGAGCGGCGCGATTGCGGCCATCGTCTATCTCCTCGCGAGTAATGCGCGGGTCTTCAAACATGCGCGGCGCGATCCGCCGCGATTGAACTACTTTTCTAAACCGGATGAGCCCCGGCGCGCAAACTGGGAGGCGATCCGCCGCAGCCCCCCCGCAGTGCGATCCTAGACCGTCGCGGCGCGCACGCGCGCCAGCAGCGCGGCCAGCGACTTGAGCCCATCGACCATGTGCACGCCGTACCAATGCAGGTCGCGGCCATCGATCAGAACCACGCGGCGGCTCAGCGCGGGCGGCAGCAGCGGCTTGAGCTCGTCGACGTCTTTCGCGCCGAATTCGTAGGGCTCGTTCGGCAGCAGCACGTAGTCGGGGCGCAGCTCGAGCGCCGCCGCCAGCGTGGTGCGCGGATAGCGCTCGCCCGCCGGCGCGTAGATATTGTTGAACCCGGCCATCCGCAGCACGTCATGCGCGTAGGTATCGCCGTTAAAGACCATCCAGGGGTTTTTCCAGATCGGACAAAAAACCCGGAAGCGCAGCTTGTTCCACGCGCCGAGTCCGGTCTCGATTTCGCTGACCGAGCGCACGATCTCGCGCGCCATCGCGCCCGCTTCGGCCGGCCGTCCGACCACCGCGCCGAGTTTGAGGATCGCTTCGACCGCCGCCGCGATCGATCGCGGATAGGTCGTGAACACCGCCACCCCGCCTGCGCGGATCCGCTCGATATCCTCGCGGCGATTCTCCTCGGCGTTGGCGATCACGAGATCGGGCCGCAGCGCGAGGATTGCGGGCACGTCGGGATTCTTGGTGCCGCCGATTTTCACCACCGACGCGACCGCCGCGGCTGGTTCGATACAAAAGCGCGTGACGCCGGCGATCTCGCTGCCGCAGCCGAAAGCGAAGAGCGTCTCGGTCCAGCTTGGCACCAGCGAAACGATACGCCGCGGCGGCTCCTGCAGCTCGAGGGGCACGCCGAGATCGTCTACCGTCCGCATCCAGGCCATTTTACGTTCAACCATTCGCAGGGGATCGCCCGGCGTCATTCGCCCGCATCTCAGTAGTGCGGTGAAGGTACTCAAGCCCGCCGAACCGCTCAAGTACGCGCCGCGCAATGCCGATCGAACTTGCCCTTCCGGCGCCCAGTCTCGAACGCATGGCACACGCACCTGAAACAGATCGCGGCGGAGGACGCTGTTACGCGCCATCCGCCGCGATCGTGGTTTTTGCCAGCCGCGCGGCCGGCGACGATTCGATCGTCAGGCCGACGCCTGCAGCAGGTCCGGGCGCCCGACCATTTCGGCCTTGCCGCTGATCTTGACCGATCCGGGCTTGCGACTGAAAGGATCCTCGAGGCCGAGTTCCTTGCCGATGTCGCGCAGCGCCGGGACCACTTCCTTGCCCAGCAGTTCGACGCAGCGACGCCGATCCTTGAGCGGTGAAGGGCCGTCGAGCCAGAACGAGAAGATGCCGGGCCGCAGCACTTCGAGCACGTGGCGCAGCTTCGGCACGATCGTTTTGGGCGTGCCGGTGATCATCTGCGACTCCTTTAGCCACTGCGGATAGGTGTCGTAGAGCTTCTTCTTGAGCGCCTGCAGATCCGCGTCGTCGACCGGATCGTGGTCCACCATGCCATTGATGTTGCCGGGCAGGTTCGGATTAGCCGCCTGTGCGGCCAGCCGCCGTGTCGCCTCCTTCGAGTTGTAGCCCGGAGGAAACATCCATTCCGGCCGCGCGAAATGCGAGAAGCCGCCGCCGAACAGGAAGTTCTTGCCCAACTCTTCGGCCTTCTCTTCGGTATCGGCGCAGAACACCGGCTGCAGATAGCCGAAATTCTCCGGCCCGGCCTGGTAGCCGAGATCGGCGGCGCGCTTGGCGTACATGTTGTACATTTCGAGCGTGGGTCCGAGCAGCGTCGCCAGCGCGACATACGGATAGCGATGGTCGGCGCACCATTTCACCGTCTCGGGGCTGATCAACCCGGGAATCCAGATCGGCGGATGCGGCTTCTGCAGCGGCAGCACCCACGGATTGACGAAGCGATAATGGAAGTGCTTGCCCTCCCAGCGAAACGGACCGGGCTTGGTCCAGGCCGCCAGGATCAGATCGTGCGCCTCGTCGAAGTATTCGCGGTTGTACGCCGGATTCGCGTTATTGGCGAGCTGCTCGCTACCCGCGCCGCGCACCCATCCGGGCACCAGGCGTCCGCCCGAGATCATATCGATCATGGCCAGCTCTTCGGCCATGCGCAGCGGATTCGCCACGGTCGGAATCGGGTTGCCGAGCAGCACGATCTTGGCCCGCTTGGTCGCGCGCGCCAGCACCGCCGCCTCAACGTCCATCACCGCGCCCATGCAAAACGGCGTGCCGTGATGCTCGTTAAGCATCAGGCCGTCGAAGCCCAGCTCGTCGCACAGAATCTTCTCATCGATATATTCGTTGAGCAGGCGGGCGCCGGTCGGCGCGTCGAAGAACTTGTTGGGCACACCGAAAAAACTGCGCCGCTTGAAGACCTCGTCCTCTGGCACCGCGTGATATGCCCGTTCGGTGAAAAACATTATATGCATAGAGCAGACCTCCCCGAATTCGATTTGTTCATCCGCCAGCGTGCGGCCGGCGTTTCAGTCCGATTATCCCTAGTCTTTTTCACTATCAGAACCGCTCATTTTTGGCGAATCGCAGTCCGTTCGCCAAAGCCATTACCTGCAGGCAAATGCTGCGCCGCCAATCCATGCGGTCGCCGCGCACCCTACAGCGCAGCCAACGCGGCCGGCGATCCGACCCGCTCGGCCACGCCCGACGACGGCAGCGGACGCGAACCTGGCGCCACTTCAAACGGATCCTTGAGGCCCAGTTCCTTGCCGATCTCGCGCACCGCCGGCATCACCTCGGTGCCGAGCAGCTTCAGGCAGGTCATGCGATCGGCGAGCGGCGCCGGTCCGTCGAGCCAGAACGAGAAGATTCCCGGCCGCAGCACCTCGAGCACCTTGCGCAGCTTTGGGATCACGCTCTTGGGCGTGCCGGTGATGATCTGCAGCGACTCTTTCGCGCCGTCGTAGGTATCGTAGACCGCCTTCTTGATCGCCGCGATATCGCTCAGCGAATGCAGATGCTGCGGGATGAGCGTCTTGCCCGGCAGATTCGGATTCGAGTAGAGCGCCGCCAGCCGCCGCGTCGCCTCCTTCGAGTTGTAGCCCGGCGGGAACATCCATTCCGGCCGCGCGAAGTTCGCGAAGCCGCCGCCGAACAGGAAGTTGCGCCCCAGCGCGTCGGCCTTCTCCTCGGTCTCGTGAACGAAGATCGGCTGCAGGTAGCCGAAATTCTCCGGCCCGGCCTGATAGCCGTGGCGCGCCGCCTCGGTCGTGTACATGTCCCACATCTCGAGTGTCGGGCCGAGCATCGTCGCCAGCGCCACGTACGGGTACTTATGCGCCGCGCACCATTTCACCGTCTCGGGGCTGATCAACCCGGGAATCCAGATCGGCGGATGCGGCTTCTGCAGCGGCAGCACCCACGGATTGACGAAGCGATAATGGAAGTGCTTGCCCTCCCAGCGAAACGGACCGGGCTTGGTCCAGGCCGCGAGAATCAGATCGTGCGCCTCGTCGAAATACTCGCGGTTGTAGGCCGGATTCGCGTTGTTGGCGAGCTGCTCGCTGCCCGCGCCACGCACCCATCCGGGCACCAGGCGGCCGCCCGAGATCATATCGATCATGGCCAGCTCTTCGGCCAGCCGCAGCGGATTCGCCACCGTCGGAATCGGATTGCCGAGCAGGACGATCTTGACCCGCTTGGTCGCGCGCGCCAGCACCGCCGCTTCGACGTCCATCACCGCGCCCATGCAAAACGGCGTGCCGTGATGCTCGTTGAGCATCACGCCGTCGAAGCCCAGCTCGTCGGTGTAGATTTTCTCGTCGAGATATTGATTGAGCAACACGGCGCCCTTGGCCGCGTCGAAGAACGTATTCGGCACGCCGAAGAAGCTGCGCCGTCGCAGCACCTCTTCCTCGGGCACGTGATGATACGCGCGCTCCGTGAACCACATTATATGCACGGTCGCTTCTCCCGCTTAGCTCATCCGAGGAACGCCGATACTTCCTTGACGAACTCGGCCGACTGCTCGACTTCGGGCATATGTCCGCACTTATCGATCGTGACCAGCTTGGCGCCGGCGATCTGTTTCTTGTAAAGCTCGGCGACGCTCAGCGGGACCACTTTGTCCTGCTTGCCCCACACCAGCAGCGTCGGCAGGCCGACCACGTTCTCGAGCAGGTTGGCCATGCTCTGGGTGAACATGTACGGCTGCCATGCGATGCGCGCGGTTTCGGCGCGGGCCTCTTCCCATTCCTCGTATTGCGTGGGAGTCTGCTCGCCGCCGAACATCGCCGAGAAGTCGCCGGCGTTGTGAATATCGGCGACGTTCGCGTTGAGATAGTTGCGCGCGGTCAGCGTGAACATGTCCATGATCTCGCCCGACGGCGGACGCAGGCCCGCGGCACCGACCAGCACCATCTTGCCGAACTGCGCGCTGTTGGCCGTCGCCATCTCGGCCGCCAGCCATCCGCCGAGCGAAAACCCGATCACGTCGACCGGCGCCAGTTTCTGCTCGCGGATAAACCGCGCGTAGAAGTTGCCCAGATCGCGCATGTCCATGATCCAGTTGGCCTGCGGGGTCTTGCCATAGCCGGGATGCAGCGGAATATGGAGAGTCCGTTTTTCGGCCAGCGCCGTCATCCACTTGGCCGGTCCGGGGAAGCCCAGCTCGCCATGAAACACCAGCAGGGGCTTGCCCGTGCCAGCCTTGAGCACCTTGAGTTCCGTCGCCCCGACCGGAAACTTTACTTCAGTGAAAAAGTTGTCCGCCATCTCGCTCTATCTCCAACTTCAAATTGTTCGCTTCGTTGCAACGGTGCGAATTCTCTCCGTCGTGCCGACGCGCGCCACCAACGCCTCGCGCTTGAGCCCACCGTCGTCTCAGCCGTGCGGCAGATTGTGCCGCCGGCGCAAATATAACCCGAAGTCCGCGCCAAATGAAAACGGTCGCTTGTCTTGTAATGTGCCGCGCGGGCGACCGACAGCGCCGCCGATTTCGACTAAGCTCAGGCAATTGAGGTAGCGCCCGCCATGCCGATCCCGATTGCCGATTTCGCCCTCCAGCGCGACGCCTTCAGCAGCGCCGCGATGCGCCGCGTGTTTTGCGACGAAACCCGCCTCCAGCGCTATCTCGACTTCGAGTCCGCGCTGGCTCGCGTGCAGGCGCGCCTCGGAATGATTCCGGCGCCGGCCGCCGTTGAAATCGCCCGCCATGCGCGCGTCGCAATCCTCGACCTCGACGCGCTGCGCGCCCGCACCGAACTGGTCGGCGCGCCGGTGCTGCCGATCGTCGAGCAATTGGCGGCACATTGCGCCGGCGATCTCGGCAACTGGTGCCATTGGGGCGCGACCACCCAGGATGTGACCGACACCGCGACCGTGATGCAGATGCGCGACGCACTGGCGCTGATCGAAGACGACCTCGCCGCAATCGCCGATACGCTGGCCGGGCTGGCCGCACGCTGGCGTGACACACCAATGGCCGGCCGCACCAATCTGCAGCAGGCGGTGCCGATCACCTTCGGCTTCAAGGCGGCGGGCTACCTCGCCGCAATCGAGCGCCATCGCCTGCGGCTGGGCGAACTTCGCCCGCGCGTGCTCGTCGGCCAATTCGGCGGCGCGGCCGGCACGCTCGCCGCGCTCGGCACCCGTGGCCTAGAGGTGCAGGCCGCGCTGATGGACGAGCTTGGCCTCGGCGCGCCCGAGATCGCCTGGCATACCCATCGCGACCGCGTCGCCGAAACCGGCGCATGGCTCGCACTGGTCACCGGCACGCTTGGCAAAATCGCCACCGACATCAAACTGATGATGCAGACCGAGGTCGGCGAGACCTTCGAGCCTTACGCCGCGGGCCGCGGTTCAAGCAGCACGATGCCGCAAAAGCGCAATCCCGTCGCCTGTACCTATATCCTCGCCTGCGCCGCGATGGTGCGGCAGCAGGCCGCCGCGCTGTTCGACGCGATGGTCGAGGATCACGAGCGCGCGTCGGGCGCGTGGCAAATCGAATGGGTCGCCGTGCCCGAAATCTTTATGCTCAGCGCGGGTGCGCTCGCCCACAGCCGCGCGATGCTGGCCGGCCTCGAGATCGATCCGATCCGGATGCGCGCCAATCTCGATTTGAGCGGTGGCCTGATGCTCGCCGAGGCCGTGATGATGGCGCTGGCAACCCCTCTCGGCCGCCAGCATGCGCATGACCTGGTGCAGACGCTAGGCCGGCGCGCCGCCCTCGAGTCGCGCCCCTTCATCGATCTGCTCGCCGCGGATCCCGAGGTCTCCGCCCATCTCGATCGCCCCGCGCTCGCGCGGCTGCTCGATCCGGTGAACTATCTCGGCCTCGCCGGTGCGATGGTCGATCGGGTGCTCGCCGGCCGCCCGCCGCGCTAAACGCTAAATCATCCGCCGCCGCCCGATCGCTACCGATGCGCCCGCTCAATCGTTATACTGCCCTCAGGCTGATCGTGCGGGAGGTGACGCGGCGGTGGATTTGCTGGAAGCACGCGAGCGGATGGTGATCGAACAGCTCGAGAGCCGCGGGATCAGCGACGCCCGCGTGCTCGACGCGATGCGCGCGGTCGCCCGCGATCGGTTTATCCCGCCCGAATTTATCGACCACGCCTACGACGACGGCCCACTGCCGATCGGCTCCGAACAGACCATCTCGCAACCCTACATGGTCGCCCTGATGAGCGAAGTCGCGGCGCTCACCGGTGGCGAACGAATCCTCGAAATCGGCACCGGCTCCGGCTACCAGGCCGCCGTGCTTGCCCGGCTGGCGGCGCAGGTCTATTCGGTCGAGACCATCCCCGGACTCCACGATCGCGCGCGCGTGATTCTCGCCGCGATGGGCTACAACAATATCCACCTGCGCGTGTCCGACGGCTCCGACGGATGGCCCGAGCAGGCGCCCTACGACGCGATTATCGTCACCGCCGCGATGCCTGGTGTGGCGCGCCCGCTGCTCGATCAACTCGCGCCCGGCGGCCGGCTGATCGCGCCAATCGGCGAAGATGAATTGCAGACGCTGGTGCGGCTGTCGCGCGTCAACGGCGAGTGGCGCGAGGATTATTTCGGCGAATGCCGCTTCGTCAAAATGACCGGCAAGCTCGGCTTCCAGGATTGAACCGCCGCCCGCCGCGGGCGCCGAGGGCATTAGGGAACCTCTGCACAAGTTAGGTTGTCATTCTGAGCGCAGCGAAGAATCCCGGATCCGGGACCCATGCGCTTCGCTCAGGGTGACACCAGAGCCTTGTGCAGGGGTTCCTTAGCGGAGGCGTGGATGTGGTGGTGATGTGGAATCACGAGTCGCAGATCGATCATCCCGGCTGACCGTATTGGGTGGCGCGCCGCGGCGCTCGTACATCATTCTCGGCTGCGCGCTGGCGGCCGCGATCATTCTGGCGGGATGCGGCACAGCCGACACGTCAACCTCCGCCTACCGCAGCGCCTACTCGTCCGCACGTGCGGGCGGCGAGAATCACATCGTTCAGCCGGGCGAAACTATCTACCATATCGCGCAGGTCTATGGCGTCAGCACCAGCGCCCTGATGGCCGCCAACGGGATCAGCGATCCGCATGATCTGCGCGTCGGCCAGATCATGGTGATTCCCGCCGGCGACGCGCCGACCGCCTTCGCCCGCTCCGACCGCTGGTCGGTGCCGCGCGCCGATCGGCAATTCGCGTGGCCGGTCGCCGCTGGCATGGTCTCGTCACCGTTCGGGATGCGCCACGGGGTGATGCATGACGGCGTCGATATCGCGGCGCCGGCCGGCACTCCAGTGCTCGCCGCCGACGACGGCACGGTGATCTTCGCTGGCCGCGAACGCGGCTACGGCAATCTCGTCATCGTGCAGCATCGCGGCGGCTACGCGACGGTCTACGGCCACAATCGGCGCAATCTCGTGAGCACCGGCGCGATCGTGGCGCGCGGCCAGGAGATCGCCGAGATGGGCGCGACCGGCCGGGCCAGCGGTCCCAATCTGCATTTCGAGGTGCGCTACGAAAACCACGCGCAAAATCCGCTCGCCTATCTGCCTGAGCCCGATCATTCCACCTCGATCAGCTTTGCCCGGCTGGGCGGCTCCTAGTATTCTTGAGCGCCGCCCATTGCGGGCGGCATGATTTATTGGCGGCGGGCGAGATGACCAACGACGAACTGAAAAACCTGATTCGTGACATTCCCGACTTCCCTCAGCCCGGCATCTTGTTCCGCGACATCACGCCGCTAATCAGCGACGCGCGCGGACTTGCCGCCGTGGTCGATCAGATCGCCGCGCCGTGGCTCGGCAAAGTCGATCTCGTGCTGGGGATCGAGTCGCGCGGCTTCATTGTCGGCGCGCCGGTCGCCTACCGGCTGGGCGTCGGCCTGACGATCGCGCGCAAGCCCGGCAAGCTGCCGTACCGCACGGTCGACGAGAGCTACGATCTCGAGTACGGCAGCGCGTCCCTTCAGATGCATGAGGACGCACTCGCCGGCCATTGCCGAATCCTGATCGTCGACGACCTGCTGGCGACCGGCGGCACCGCGCTGGCCGCGATTCGTCTGGTCAATCGCCTCGGCAGCGAAGTCGTGGGCTGCTCGTTCATAATCGAGCTCAACGCGCTCGAGGGCCGCGCGCGTCTGGCTCCGGTCAACTGCACGGCGCTGATCGAGTATGCTTAGATGCGGTGTCCGCAGCCCTCCACGCCGGGACGGATTCTGACTGCCGCACAGCTCCGCGCGATCAACTGCGGATCGATCAAGCTCCGCTGATTGCGGCGTTGCAGCCGTCGCGAAGATTCTCGTGGAACATCCGCATCATCAACCCGGACAGGCGAGCGATCGGCAGCGGCTGCTGATCGTGCTGGCGGTCACGATTTGCTTCTTCGCCGTCGAGCTGGCCGGTGGCTACTACGCCAACAGCCTCGCCCTGATGACCGATGCGGTCCATATCCTGACCGATATCGCGGCGCTCTGTCTCAGCCTGCTGACGCTTTGGATATCCTCGCGCCCGGCCAGCGCGGCCAAGACCTTCGGCTATCTGCGCGCGGAAATCCTGGGCGCGCTCTTAAACGGCCTGTTCCTGTGGGCACTCGTGGTCTTCGTCTGGTTCGAGGCCGCTCAACGCATCCGCAAACCGCCCGTCGTTCACGCGCCGACGATGATCCTGATCGCGGCGATCGGCGTGGTGGTCAACAGCTTCTCCGCATGGATGACCTTTGGCGGACGCGGCCCCGACGGGCGCGCCGGGATGGCCGTGCGGGCGGTCTTCGTCCACGTCATCTCCGACCTCGTCGGCTCGCTCGGCGTGCTCACCGCGGGCGCCCTCGCCTGGTTCACCGGGTGGCGCGAAGCCGATCCGATCGTCAGCATCCTGATTGGCGGCCTGATCATCTATGGCTCATGGGAACTGGTGCGCGACGGCGTCGACATCCTGATGGAGTCGGTGCCGGCGGCGATCGATCTCGACGAACTGCGCCGCGACCTGCTTGCCGTGCGCGATACCGAAGAGGTCCACGATCTCCACGTCTGGTGCCTGACCGGACGGGAATTCGCCCTCGCCGCCCACGCGGTCGTGACGCGCGGCGCGGATCACGATCGCGTGCTAGGCGACATGGCGGCAATCCTCGAGGACAAGTTCAACATCCGCCACATGACCGTCCAGCTCGAACGCGACAATCGCCGCGAGCAGGAGCCCGAGCATTTCTGACCGGCGGCGCGCAGCTTGCGGCGATCGCTACCGGATCGCGCGAACGACCGGTTTTCTATCTATAATTTACAGATACGTCCGGCATGGGATGCTAATGTGCGTAGTGACGCGAGCAACCGTGTTAATAAGTCTCCGTGGCCGGTCCATCGTCGCCCGCGACTCTGATCGTTGGTGTGCCTTCCGCGTTGAATTTGAGGGAGGATAATTTGAAAATTGTTCGGTCGGCTATTGTTGTCGTCGCGATCGTCGTGGGCTTGGCCGGCTTCGCGGCCGCCCAACAGAATACTCAGCCATGGCTTCCTGGCGCGGTCCCGCGCTTCACCGTAATCCGTCACCCCGGCTTAAACGTCGATGACGCGCTGAGCCAATCGCTCGCCGGTACCACTATCCCGCTGTGGAACGGCGCTCTGCCCTCCCCGTCCAGCAACTATCCGTTCGTGATGGTCGGCACGGACCCCGCGGCCGGCTCGGTCTCGACGACTGTTCCGACCGTGATCGTTCCGCTCATTTTCAAATTTCACGACAAAAGAGTCCTCCACACGCTCAATCCGATGCGAAACGTCTGCCAAATCAAAGCTTCGGCCGTGAATCTCACGATCAACTCGCCGATTTTTCAGTCATTCGCTTTCAGCGCTGGCGGCACGGCCCTGGGCACCACCCAGTACCTCGACGCATTCCAGCGCGCGAACTTCTGGAATGACGTTTCGACGACCTCGTCCAACTACCACATCCTGCTGAGCGCGACCGGCAAAATGAAGGCGGTCGTGGTCAACGTTCCGCGCAAATTCGGCTCCTCAATCCCTGGTCCCTGCGCGCGGATCGGCCAGGTCGACATCGACTGGTTCGATGGCACGATCGTGCCCGCCCTGTTGCTCAAGCTGAAGACCATCGTACCAACCAGCTTCCCGATCTTTCTTTCGTACAATGTGTTTTTTTATGTGGGCAACGTGTCCACGTGCTGCATTCTCGGCTACCACAGCGAAATCGTGAATACCAAGGGTACGCAGACGTACGCCTACGCGGCGTTTGCCGATCCGAATATGTTCTCAGCGGCGGCGGTCCAGGATATCAACCCGCTGAGCCATGAAGTCGCTGAATGGCTGGACGATCCGCTGGTTCAAACCGACGTCAATTCCACGCCACCATGGGGCGATGTCGGCCAGGTTCCGGCCGGTCAGTGTTCAAACAATCTTGAAGACGGCGACCCGCTAAGCGGCGTCGGCTTTACCCTTACCAATCCGGCCAACCATTTCACCTACCATCCGCAGGACCTGGCCTTCGTCTCGTGGTTTGCCCAAGGCACATCCTCGTCCTCGGTCAACGGATGGTACGACTTCACCAATCAATTCGGCAGTTCGGCGGCGCCATGTCCGCCGGGCGGCCCCTGACTCTGACGGCGGTGCGGCGCTAGGCGACGCCCGCAAGATGATCGATCACGTCGAGGTGCTCGGCGCGCCATTGCGCGCCGGGTGCCGCGCGGCCGAGTAGCTGGATCGACCCCAATTCGATTACCGGTTCGACCCCGGCCAACTCGCGGGTTACCACGCGAATTACCCCGCGATGCGCCACCAGCAGCGCGGGGCCGGCCGCCGGATCGGCCGGGCGCGCGGCCATAACTTCAAGCATTACTTTAACTCCGCGCGCGACCCGGAGCGCGAAGTCGGCGCGCCGCTCGCCGCCCGGATAGGTGAATCGCGGGTCGAGCCGATCGCGATTCCAGCGCGCGAAATCCTCCGGATAGCGCGCGCCAATCTCGTCCGCGGTCAGCCCCTCGAAGCGGCCGAAGTCGACTTCAACGAATTCCTCAAGTTCGACAATCGACGCGGCCGGCCCCGCGATGATCCGCGCACCCGCGCTCGCCCGCCGCAGCGGACTGGCGAAGACCGGCGCCAGTGGGGCGTCCGCGAAATGGCGCATGAGCCATGCGCGCGCGGCAGCCATCTGCCGCCGTCCGAGGTCCGAGAGCTCGAGATCGGTGCGGCCGTAATAGCGGATGCTCGAGTTGCCGACGGTCTCGCCGTGACGCACCACGGCCAGCGTCGTCGCGCCGGCCGATTTGCGCGCGACATCCAGCGGTGCGCACGGCGGTCCGCCGCGCTCACTCATCGTCGAGCGAGTTCATCACCAGCCCGGTCAGCAGCTTGGGCTGAAAGTAGGTCGACTTCTCCGGCATCGTCGCACCCACCGCGCACACCGCCGCGACGTCATCGACGGTTGGCGCGTTCATGATGAAAGCGCCGTCGGCCCGTCCCGCGGCGACCTCCGCAAGCGCCGCCGGAGCGTCGATAGTGTATTCGAGATTGCCGCCGGCGCGGACCTCGTCGGGCTTGATCCCGAGCAACCGGTCGAAGACCAGCGTATGCAGAATCGACACGTCGAGTTCGCGCACCGCTGCCGGCACGCCCGGCAGCTCCTCCGCGGGCGCGTCCAAACGGTTGAGCATCAGCAGGCTCGGGCGCGCATCGCCCTTGAGCGCGTAGCCGAATGCGCCGTGGCTCAGCGTCGGCAGTGACCGGCGCAGCGCGCCGATCGAAGCGACCTCGCTCAGCGCAAAGTACGCCTGCGCGCGAGAGGTGAACCACGCGATCGCCTCGGGCTCGATGCGCCGCACGATCCGATGGGTCGGCAAAATCATCAGCCCCGGATCGTCGAATGCCACCAGCGTCATCATCACGAAATCATAGGGCATCGCGGCGGCCGGATTACCGTCGGCCGCGCGGCGCCGCCGGCGATATTCGAGTGCGGTCTCGTAGCGATGATGCCCGTCGGCGATCAACACGCGCACCTCGGCCAGCGCGCGCTGGATCGTCGCAAGCTCATCGGGCGCCTCGATCGCACGAACCTGATTGACGATCCCGAGATCGTCGGTCACGTCGATCTGCGGAGCGCGCGCCGCCACCTCGGCGAGGAGCCGGTTGAGCGCCGCGTCACCGGGCGGGTAGAGTCCGAAGATCGGACTGACGTTGAGCCGCGTCGCGCTCAGCAGGCGCAGGCGATCCTCCCTGGCCTTCGGAAAGGTGCGCTCGTGCGGCAGGATTTTGCCCGCGGCAAACTCGTCGAGCCGCACCCGCGCGATCAGCCCGGTGCGCACGCGCGGCCGATCGTCGATCGAAAACTTCTGCGTGTAGAAAAAAATCGCCGGGCGCGCACCGCGCGTCAGGATCCCGCCCGCGCGCCATTCGGCCAGCGCCGCCGCCGCCGATCCGTAGGGGTCGGCGTCACGATTCAGTTCGAGCCGCACGATATTGTGTGGACTGCGCGCGTAGAGCGCCGCCTGGCGCGCCGCGTCGATCAGGTCGTAGGGCGGCGCAATCAGATCGGCCAGCGGCCCGGCGCGCTCGCAAGCGAAGGTCAGCGCGCGAAACGGCGCGATCCGGATTCCTGGATCGATCATCTGGCTGCCGCCCTCGAACATGCGGCGGCGATCGCTGCGTCGTCGATCGCCCCCGCGCGCAAAATCCGCCAGCCGGTCCGGTCGCAGGCCACGAGGGTACTCGGCGCGCCGCCGGCCAGCGTTCCACCATCAAGTATCACTTTAACTTTTTCGCCGAACGCTTCGCGTACCGCGGCGAGCGTCGGCGCCGGTGGTTCACCGGCCAGATTGGCGCTGGTCGCGGTGATCGGACGGCCCAGGCCGGCGGCAATCGCGCGGGCGATCGGATGACTCGAGACCCGCACGCCGACGCCGCCGTCGGGACCGGCCAGTGCCACCGGCAGATCCGCCCGCGCGGGCATCACCAGGGTCAGCGGCCCCGGCCAGAAGGCCGCGGCGAGCGTCCGGGCGGATTCGGGAACCTCGCGGGCCAGCGCAAACGCCGCCGCCGCATCATCGGCGATCAGCGCGACGGTCTTGGCGGCCTCGCGGCCCTTGAGCGCGAACAGTTTGTCGAGCGCGCCCGCCGCGAACGGGTCCGCACCGATTCCGTAGAAGGTCTCGGTTGGATAGATGATCAGGTCGCCCGCGCGCAACGCCGCAATCGCGCGCTCAATCGCCTCGCGCGTCGCGCCGGAAACTTCGTCTGGTCTGAATGTTATATTTTTCGTCAAATTGAATAAGCCCGGCGACGCGCCGGCCCGCTCTCCGATCCTGCCCCCGCAATCTTAACGATCGGCCGCGTCGCGCCCCAGCGCCCGCCGCCCGACGTCGCGCCGCAGATGCATCCCCTCGAACTCGATCAGGCCGGCCGCTTCATAGGCGGCGGCGATCGCGCGCTCGAGTCCGTCGGCCATCGCGGTGACCGTCAGCACGCGCCCGCCATCGGTAACCAGGGTTGTACCGGCGAGCGCCGTACCCGCATGGAAAACCTTGACCCGCGTGCGTTCCATCGCCCAGCGCACCTTGGCGTCCGACGGAGCGGCGCCATCGATTCGCTCGAGCCCGGCAATTGGCAGACCGATGCGGTACTCGCCCGGATAGCCGCCCGAGGCGAGCACCACCGCGACGGCGGGACGCGGCGCGAGCCTCACGGCGGCGTCGCGCGCCCGGCCCTCCGCAATCGCGAGCAGCGCCTCGCCGAGGTCGCCCTCGAACCGCATCATGAGCGGCTCGCATTCGGGGTCGCCGAAGCGGACGTTGTATTCGAGCACGTTGATTCGATCGCCGTCGACCATCAGGCCGACGAACAGCACGCCGCGAAACGGCACGCCGCGCGCGCGCATCGCGGCCAGCGTCGGGCGCACCACTTCGTCCATCACGCGCGACTCGAATTCCGCGCCGTAGCCCGGCACCGGCGAATACGCGCCCATCCCGCCGGTGTTCGGGCCGCGATCGCCGTCGAAGACCGCCTTATGGTCCTGCGCACAGCCGAGCGCGATCGCCTCGTCGCCGTCGCACAGCGCGAAGAACGACAACTCCTCGCCGGCCAGCCGATCCTCGATCACGATGCGGGCGCCGGCCGCGCCGAACCGCCGCGCGTCCATCGCCTCGCCGATCGCGGCGCGCGCCTGCACGGCGTCGTCGCACACTGTCACGCCCTTGCCATAGGCTAGGCCGTCGGCCTTGACCACGCACGGCCGGGCGATCGCGTCGACGTGGCGGCGCGCCGCCTCCGCGTCATCGAAGATCGCAAACGCCGCGGTCGGCACACCCGCCTCGCGCATCACGGTTTTCGCAAACGACTTGCTCGATTCGAGTTGCGCGGCGGCGCGCGTCGGACCAAAAATTGTGAGCCCGGCGCGCGCGAACTCGTCGACGATTCCGTTGGCCAGGGGCTCTTCCGGGCCGACCACGGTGAGATCGATTTTCTGCTCGCGAACGAAACCGATCAGCCCGGCGAAGTCCCCAGGCGCGATCGCCACCGGCTTGGCCACCTGATTGATCCCCGGACTGCCGCTGGTGCAATAGACGCCCCACACCGACGGGCTTTGATTGAACCGCCAGCATAGCGCGTGTTCGCGCCCGCCCTTGCCGACCACCAGGACCTTCATCGCAAATGATTATAGCGGGTGCGGGCGACGCGCGCGCTCAATGGCGGAAATGGCGCACGCCGGTAAAGACCATCGCGAGGCCGAACTGGTCGGCCGCCGCGATCACCTCGGCGTCGCGCGCCGCACCGCCAGGCTGCGCGATCGCGGTCGCGCCGGCTTCGGCCGCCAGCGTCGGCCCGTCGGGAAACGGGAACAGCGCCTCCGAGACCAGCACCGAACCCCTGAGACTGACGCCGAGGCGCGCCGCCTTGTCGCGCGCGGCAAAGAGCGGATCGATCCGCGAGGTCGCGCCGCCGCCGATCGCGAGCGTGCGATCGCGCTCGACAAAGGCGATCGCGTTGGACTTGATGTGCTTGCAGACCCGGATGCCGAAGCCCATCGCGTCGAGCTCGGCGGCACTCGGCGCGCGCCTGGTGACGACGCGGCCGGCGCGCGGATCCTCGAGGCTCAAGTCGGGCGTCTGCACCAGCAATCCGCCGACGATTTTCTTGACATCGAATTCGTGCCGATCGACCGCCGCCGGATGAAAGCGCATCACGCGGCGGTTTTTTTTCTTGCGCAGAAACTGGATTACATCCGGCGGATAGTCGGGCGCGATCAGCACCTCGGTGAACAGCTCGTCGACCGCCCGCGCGAACTCCATGTCCCATGGGCGGTTACTGATGATGATGCCGCCGAAGGGCGAATCGGGATCGGTCGCAAAGGCCTTGTCCCACGCCGCCTTGAGCGTCGCGCCGACACCGATCCCGCACGGCGTGTTGTGCTTGAGGATCGCCACCACCGCGTCCGGGTAGTCGCCGAAATCGATCATCAGGTTGATCGCCGAGCTGATGTCGAAGACGTTGTTGAACGACAGCTCCCGGCCGTGAAGCTGCTCCGCGATCCGCGGAAAGTCGCCGTAGAGCGCACCCGTCTGATGCGGATTCTCGCCGTAGCGCAGCATCTGCGCACGCGGCATCGAGAGGCTGAAGGTCTCGCCCAGGCCCGCGGTCTCGCCGCCGCCGACCGCGCCCAGGTAGTTCGAGATCGCGCAGTCGTACGCGGTCACGCGGGCAAAGGCCTTGCGCGCCAGCCGCCAGCGGGTTTCGGCGCTGACGAAACCGTCGTTGTCGTCGAGCTCTTTAATCAGCGCCGGATAGTCGGCCGGATCGACCACCACCGCCACGTCCGCATAATTCTTGGCGGCGGCGCGGACCAGCGTCGGCCCACCGATATCGATATTCTCGATCGCCTCTTCCAGGCTCACGCCGGCGCGCGCGATCGTGCGCTCAAACGGATAAAAATTCACCACCACCAAATCGATCGGCTCGATCCCGTGGCGGCCCATCTGCCGCTGATGCGACGGTTCGGCGCGCCGCGCCAGGATCCCGCCGTGAATCTTGGGATGCAGCGTCTTGACCCGGCCGTCGAGAATCTCGGGAAAGCCGGTGAAGTCCTCGACCGACTTCACGCTCCGGCCGGACTCCTTCAGCGCCGCGCGCGTGCCGCCGGTCGAGAGCATCTCGACCCCGTGGCGATCGAGCGCCGCGGCCAGTTCGCTCAAGCCGCGCTTGTCCGACACGCCGAGGATCGCGCGGCCGATTTTTACGTTGCCACCCGCCATAAGCCGATTAACTCCGGTAAACGCGCGGTACGCGCCGGCCAACCGTACAGAGCATTTCGTACGAGATGGTCTGCGCGAGCCGCGCCACGTCGTTGACGCTGATCAGCGCCTCGCCGGCGCCGCCCCACAGGATTACCTCGTCGCCGATCGCGGCGCCGGGCACGTCGGTCAGGTCGGCCATCGCCAGGTCCATGCAGATCGCGCCGACGATCGGCGCGCGCCGACCGCGCACCAACACCTCACCGCCATGCTGCAGGCCGCGCCGGTAGCCGTCGGCGTAACCAACCGCGAGCACGCCGATCAGGCTCTCGCGCGGGGCGACGAACGTATGGCCATAGCTGACGCCGCTGCCCGCCGCAAGCCGGCGGAGCTGCATGACCCGCGTCTTGAAGGTCATCACCGGGCGCAGTTCGACCAACTCGCGCATCGCCTGCACGGGCGGCAGGCCGTAAAGCGCGAGCCCCGGACGCATCAGGTTGAAATGCGCGTCGGCGCGCAGCACGATCGCCGCCGAATTGGCGACGTGATTCGCGCCGATCGCGAAGCCCGCCGCGCGCACCGCCGCGACCGCGTCGCGGAATACGCCGAGTTGGCGATCGGTCACCGGACTCGCCGGGTCGCCGGCACTGGCCAGCAGCGTGCCCGCGCCCTCGAGCCTGAGCGCGTCGGCCCCGCGCATCAGATCGAGCGCCGCGCCGAGATCCGCCGGGGCGATCCCCAGGCGTGCCGCGCCGGTGTCGATCTCGAGATGCACCGCGAAGCCACATCGCCCGGCCGCGCGTGCCGCGCGATTGAGCGGCTCGATCAACGACAGGTCGAAGATCGGTGCGGTCAGATCGAGCGCGACAATTGCGGCGAGTTGATCGGCAAAGTAGCCGGCCAGCAGGTAGATCCGTTCGCTGACGCCGGCCGCGCGCAACTCGCGCGCCTCCTCGATCGTCGCCACGCCAAAATGCGCGCAGCCCTCGCCGCGCAGCGCCGTCGCCACCTCGACCGCGCCGTGGCCGTAGGCGTTCGCCTTGACCACGGCCATCAGCTTCGCGCGGTTGCTATAGGTGCTGAGCGCGCGATAGTTGGCGCGCAGCGCGCCAAGATCGATTTCCGCAAAGGTGGGCCGCCCCGGCTCAATGGTCATGATCAATCAGGCTCGGCTCCCGCTTTATTCGTGTTTTTTCGTGCGCGGCGCCACGCCACGCCGCTCCGCTGGATCATGTAACGACGGCGCGCGCTAAGCAAACAACTCGCCCTCGCCCGCCGCATAGTTCGTCCACAGGCGGGTCCGCCTCAGCGCGGTTTTGACAGCCCCGCAGGCCGATGCTATAGCTCGCAATGGCTGGGGGTGTGCGCAAGCACTGAGAACTCGCAAGAGAACCCCTTGAACCTGATCCGGGTAATTCCGGCGGAGGGAAGCCAGGTCCTTACACCAGCATGCGGGACGATCGGGTTCCGCAATTGGGCCGCTTCCTTCACGAATTTGGAAGCGGCCTTTCGATGTCCACCGACGCCGATACTCAAATCATGCTTAATGGCGAACCGCGACGGCTAATCGGCGACGCGCGATTGGTCACCTTGGTCGAGAGCCTGGCGCTCAAGCGGGGCCGTATCGCGATCGAGATCAATGGCACGGTGGCACCGCGGGCCGCGTGGCCGGAGATTCTGCTGAAGCCGGGCGATACGGTCGAGATCGTAAACTTTGTCGGTGGCGGATAACTCCGCCGCGCGCGGCGGCCGTGCGCATCGGGAATGCAATGAAAGAAGATTTCTTTGAACTGGCGGGACAGCGTTTCACCTCGCGGCTGATCGTGGGCACCGGCAAGTACCGCGACTTTGCCGAGACCCGCGCGGCGATCGAGGCGAGCGGCGCCGAAATCGTCACGGTCGCCGTGCGCCGCGTCAATATCACCGACCCGTCGCAGGAAAACCTGCTCGACTATATCGACCCGAAAAAATACCAGATTCTGCCCAATACCGCCGGCTGCTACACCGTCGAAGAGGCCGTGCGCACCTGCCGCCTGGCCCGCGAGGCGGGCGTCGGCGACCTGGTCAAGCTCGAGGTAATCGGCGATCAGCGCACGCTCTTTCCCGACGTTCCGGCGACGCTCGAGGCCGCCCGCATCCTGGTCAAAGAGGGCTTCCGCGTCCTCCCGTACATCACCGACGATCCGGTCGCCTGCCTGCGCTTGGCCGAAATCGGCTGCGCCGCCGTGATGCCGCTGGCGGCGCCGATCGGCTCCGGCCTGGGCATCCGCAATCCCTATAACCTGCGCATCATCCTCGAACAGGCCAAGCTGCCGGTGATCGTCGACGCCGGCGTCGGCACGGCTTCCGACGCGGCGCTCGCGATGGAACTCGGATGCGACGGTCTGCTGATCAATTCGGCGATCGCGAGCGCAAAAGATCCGATCGCGATGGCGCGCGCGATGCGCATGGGCGTCGAGGCCGGACGCCTCGCCTACCTCGCCGGACGCATCGAGCAAAAACTCTACGCCACCGCCTCGAGCCCGCTTGGCGGCCTGATTCGATGACGTAGCCGCGGTAACCGATGACGGTGCCGCGCTAGCGCGGAGGCGATCCGATTGGCGCCAGCTTCAAGCTCTACCTGATTACCGATCGCCGGCTGGCCGCCGCGCATGGCGGATTGATTGCGGCCTGCGAAGCGGCGCTCGCCGCCGCCGTGGCGATCGCGCCACCCGGTGCGCTCGCCATTCAATTGCGCGAAAAAGATCTCGCGGCGCGTGACCTGCTCGAACTCGCGCATGCGCTGCGTTCGCGATGCGCCCGCTATGGCGCCCCGCTCATCGTCAACGATCGCCTCGACGTCGCGCTCGCGGCCGACGCCGACGGCGTGCATCTGCCGGCCGCTTCGTTCGCGATGCGTGACGCGCGCGCGATCGTCGGCCCAGCGCGCCTCGTCGGCGTTTCGGCGCACACGCCATCCGAGGTCGCCGCCGCGGCCCGCGAGGGTGCGGACTTCGCCGTCTTCGGACCGGTCTTCGACCCGCTCTCCAAAGCCGCCTACACCGCCGCCAGCGGCGCCGCCGGACTCGCCGCCGCCTGCCGCGCCGCGCCGCTCCCGGTCTATGCGCTGGGCGGCATCACCGCGGCGCGCCTCGATCAATTGCGCGACGATTCCACGTTCGGCCGCGGTCCACGCCCGGCTGGTGCGGCCGTAATCGGTGCGGTCTTCGGCGCGGACGATCCCGCCGCCGCGACCCGCGAACTCCTCGCCGCTATCCTTAAGTGAACGTCAGCGCGAGCCCATCGATCGCATCTGCCCGGCGATCAGCGCACGCGCTTCGTCGGATTTCATGATCGCGTTGACCTCGCGCTTCTGCTCGGGCGTGCGCGCCATGATTCGCGCGATCGCCTCCTGCTGGATCGTGCGCTTGGTATGCGCATAGGCGAGCTGGCCGTTGCGTCCGAGCCGCCGCGCCTGATCGAGGCAGCGCGCCTCGAGCTCCGTGGGCTCGACTACCTCGTCGACGATCCCCAGTTCGCGCGCGCGCGCCGGGTCGAGAAAGCTCGCTTCGAGCGCCACGTAGCGCAGCGATCGATTGGTCAGCGCGAGCCGTGCGATCTCATACGCGCCGTATGGAAACGCCAGCCCGATCGCCACTTCGTTGAGACCGAACTTATGCGTGCCGCTTGCCGTGATCCGAAAATCGCAGGCCAGCGCGATAATCGTCCCGCCGGCGATCGCGTGCCCGTTGACCATCGCCACCGTGGGCTTGGGCAGCGTCCAGAGCGCGAACACGCCGTCATCCTCCGCGCCGCCCAGGTTGCCCAGATTGCTCTTGCCTTCGGCCGCCTGCTTCAGGTCGACGCCGGTGCTGAAGAACCGGCCCACGCCCGTAACGATCACCGCGCGCACCGCCGCATCGTCGCGCGCCGCATGGCATTGCGCGCACAACTCGTCGCTCAGATCGCGACTGATCGCGTTGGCCGGCGGACGGTTGAGCGTAAGTATCCGCACGCCTTCCGCGACATCTCTCGCTTCGATCAGCATCGCTCTCGCGAACCTCCTTGCCCCCGTCATCAATTAAATCAATTCCGCAGCGCGCGCACGATTTCCATCGACCGCAGCACGCCGCTCACATTCACACCCGCTTGAGCACCGCCATCCAGCGCCCGCCGCATTGCGCAATCGGCCGCGTCAGCGACAGGTCGGCGTAGCTCGCCACGAGCTCGAACATCCCCGACGCGCGCGCCATCAGCTCGATCGTCGGCGGCGTATGGTAGCGTACCGGGATCAGGTCGCGCGTGCGCACCGCACCGCCTGGAAACCCGATCGTGCATTCAAGTTCATAGATCGAATGCATCGCCTGATGCCACGCGATCGGCCGATGGAATTCGCGCACCCACACGCGCAGCCCGTCGATCCTGACCTCGCGCTTGCGCCACAGGCGCCGGCGCCGAACCAGGTCGATCCCGTCGTGGCGATCGATATCGATGCAGTAAAGGCCGCCCCGCCGAAGCGTCCGGCCCACCGATCGCAAATGCGACATCAGGGCCGCATTCGTCGCCATCACCGGAAAGGTCTCCGACATGAAGATTGCGGCGTCGAACGGCGCCTCGGGCAATGCGAACCGCTCGATCGCCCGCCGATAAAACCGCATCGCCCCTGCGCCGCGCGACGCGCGGCGGCCGGCCGCAATCATGGTCGGCGATCGATCGATTCCGACCACCGCGATTCCTTCGCGCGCGAGCATCTGCCCATGCGGCGAATTGCCCGACGCGATATCCAGCACGCGCCGCACCGGGCGCTTGCGATGGCGCTCCCAGACCTGCCGCATAAAGCGCACCTCGTCGCCGATTTCATGCGGCCGCTCCATATGGACGCGGCGGAAGATGTCGGGAAATTCGTAGATGCTCGGCTCCATGCGCCCGCAGTCTAGCGATAGCGCGCCGGCCGCGCCAAAACGATTATTGGAACTTGAGAGTCCGAAAGCGCTTGAAGCTTTGCCGCCGCCTGCGGGATAATCGGCGCGCTTCAAGTCAGCGGAATCGTCCGCACGCGGGGTACCAGCGCATGAGCAAGCCGCTCGATGGAATCAGAATTATCGAGATCGCCCAGGAGATTCAGGGGCCGTTCGCCGGGCTCTTTCTCGCCGACCTCGGCGCCGAAGTCACCAAAGTCGAAAATCGCGAGACCGGCGATCTAAGCCGCTGGCTGCTCGCCGGATTGCTCGGCGGACCCGCGATCAAAAACGCCGGCGTCTCCCACTATTTCATCGCGATGAACCGCGGCAAGCGCAGCATCACGCTCGACTTGAAGCAGGCCGCCGCGATCGAAATCGTGCGGCGGATGGCCGCCCACTACGACGTCCTGCTGACCAACTATCGTCCTGGCGTGCTCGATCGCCTGGGCCTCGGTTACGAAGCCTTGCGCCAGATCAATCCCCGGTTGATTTACGCGCAGGCCAGCTCATGGGGTCCACGCGGGCCGTGGGTCGCACGCCCCAGCCGCGATACGCTGGCTCAGGCGGCGAGCGGACTGATGTCGAAAACCGGGATGCCCGCGGATCCGCCGCTGGCCGCTGGCGCCGCGATCGCCGATCAATCGGGCGCCCTGACGCTGGCCGGCGGCGTGCTCGCGGCACTGTTTGCGCGCGAGCGCACTGGAGAGGGCCAACGCGTCGACGCTTCGATCTACGGCACGATGATCGCCACCCAGGGCTTCGAGCTCAACTACGCCTCGCTGACCGGCACCGAGCCGGCGCGCGCCGGCCGCGGCCATCCGTTTCTGCACGGCGTATGGGGCGCGTTTCGCACTCGCGACAGCCACATCTGTATCGCCGGAGTCGACGACAAGCGCTGGCCGGACTTCTGCCGCATCATGGGCATCCAGGAGATCGAACACGATCCCGATTACGAAAACGCCACGCGCAATTTCCACGGCGACAAGATCGAGAAGATTCTCGACCGCGTCTTCCCCGGCAAGACCACTCGCGAATGGCTCGAGTTGCTCACCGCCGCCGACATCCTGGTGACCGAGGTCGCCACCCATCAGCAGGTTCTGGCGAGCGAGCAGGCGCGGCTCAACGGCTACCTGCTCGACCTCGAGCATCCGGTCGCCGGCAAAATTACGGTCACCGGATGTCCGGTATCGCTCAACGGCGAAATCGCGACCGAGGCCCGTCCGGCGCCCGAGCACGGCGAGCATACCGAGACGGTCCTGCTCGAGCTCGGCTATTCATGGGAGGAGATCGGCGCGCTGCGCGAATCGTCGACCATCTGAACGCGCCGCCGCGCCCGATCCACCGCGCGATCGCCACGCCGGATACGCCGCTGCGCGCAGCCCTCGCGGATGCGGGTTCTCGGCGCGCGGCGGCGCGAATTCTGCCGGGCGCACGCGCCGCATCTGCGGCTTGTTCATGCGCGCCCTCTGATATAATCCTTTGCCTGAACCACGCCGCACGCCCCGGTAGTGAAAAGGACATCACGGAGGTCTCCGGAACCTCAAGTCCGGGTTCGATTCCCGGCCGGGGCACCAGCCGATCCGTAAGTGCCTGTAAAATCATGGTTTTCAGACTCGTCGAAGACTTTCGCCTTTTCACTTGGGCAGAACTTGGGCAAATTTGGCCGAATCTGAATCGCACGCGGGAGGGCAATCACCGCCGCGAAGAAGCGCTCAAGGTCTAATTTCTCTTCGTCCGGGGTGTTCGACCAGCGGCCATACACCTCGTCAATCTTCTTCACTCCGACATGGCCCAGCTGATGCGCAATCCACTGGATCGGCTTGCCAGCCATCAGCATCAGAGTCGTGTAGCTGTGCCGCAAGTTGTAGAGCACCCGGTAGGGCACGCCAGCACCCGCGACCGTCTGACGCCACGGCGCGTCGCCTTGCCATGCCTCCGTAAGCGGCTTCCCGAACCGGTTGCAGAAAACGAATTCACTTCGCAGCCGGTTCTGCATCGCGAGCGACGCCAGCGCGATCTTGACCGACCTGAACATGCGAACGTCGCGCAGTGATCGCTCTGTCTTGAGATTCTCGCTCACTTCTCCGTCAACGAGTTGCTGGCGTATGAGGATAAGTTCTCTCTCGAAATCGAGATGCCGATCCCAGCAGAGCGCGAGCGCCTCGCTCGGGCGTAAACCGGTAAATGCGAGTGTGATGTAAAATGTCCGCTGTTGGCCTTCGGTTGCGGCGAAGATGCGTAGCAGTTCGTCAGGCGTGAAAGGTTCGACCCGCCGTGGTGGTTTCTTCAGGTTCTTAACGAGCAACACGGGATTGCCTCTCTCACGGGCGATGAGGCCGCGATCAAATGCAACGGAAACCATCGTGCGAATGCGGGCCAGAATCTTATTGATTGTGCTGGCCTGAAGTTGTCGGCCGCCGGGGATTTGCTTGAGTTCAAGCTCCCGGATCAGACGCTTGATATGCCCGTCATCAAGCTCGGCCAGCGGCACGAGAGCGAACTTCGATGCCAGTACGTGAGCCTCAAATATGAACCGGTACTCCTCTCGGGTTCGCTCCCTGAGTCCGGCAAGCTCCTGCAGGTACTGGCGGACAAAATCGCCGATGGTCTCGACTCTCGCTGCGCTCTGGTCGGTAGCCCGGCGGCTCCATGGGAACCAACGAATCGGATCAAAGCTGTGGGCGACTATCTCACTTTCGATTTCCTTGAGTTTCGCGCTCCAAAGTCGGCGATTGGCGCGATTGTCATCGAGGCGCGTGGATTCCCGGTAACGGCGGGGCCGTGAATCCTCCGGGCCTTTCCATAGGAACGCGACCCGCAAGCGGCGCCTGACGCTGCCGTCCGCCGCGCGGTACGGCGTGCTTTCGAAACGAGCGAACCGCACTTTAGATTAGCTCTCCCCGATCGAGGGCGTCCTTGAACACCCGCCACTCGATCCTCACACTGCGCCCGGCGTGACGCAGGCCACGTTCGTTCGTGAGCTTGCCGTCGGCGATCCAGTGGTAGATCGTCCAATACGAAAGCCCGACTCTCGCGGCACATTGCTTGACCGTGATGTAAAAGGGCTCGAGCCGTTCGACAGGAACAAAGGCCGTCACTTCTCCACTTGGGTTCTGCACTGCACTCATGGCGGGATCTCACTTGCTAGACTGCATGCAGATTTAATAGCAAAGGCCCGAAACCATTACAAGCCCTCACGATCGCCACTTCCGCTTAGCGCTCGACGTTGTGCAGGTAGCCAAGCTGGGACAGACGCACTCCGGCCGCCTCCGCAGACACCGTGAACGCTTCGCTGACGCGCTGCTTGAGGTCCGTCGCCTTGGAAGAATCAGCGCGAACTTCTGAGTCGCCGCCCTTGCCAAGGCATGCTTCGACCGCCAGCTTGAGGCGGCTCACCGGCATCAGGAGTGCCCCCGCAGCGTACCCAGCCTGCCATTCCATCCAGTCCACCTTATGGTCCGACGGTTCGATCTCTTCGTCCTTACACTTGTGATCTTCGCTCTTGGCAATGCCAGCAGAATTGTAGAGCGGTGCGTGAATTCGGACGTGCGCGTACTCGTGAGCGAGCGTGAATCTCAACCGGTGCACGCGCCAGCTTTCAGTGAACAGCTCGCGCGCGATCCGAACCTTTGGCTTGCGCGGCGGGTCGAAATAGGTGACGCCGTGGATACCTTCCGCGAGATCGGCGTATACGTTCAGTTCCTTGGCGTCGCGCTCAATCAGTTTTATCAACGCGCCGTTTGGAACCGGTATCGTTACCTGTCCGTAAAGGTCATTGAGAAAATCAAAGAGGAGCCGTTCGCACTGCTGGTCCAGGTAAGTTTGCTGGTAGTAGGGACGACGGCTGAAACGACCCGTGGTGTCCCGTACCCATTCCATGGTCTTCGCTCCCTATCGCTTCTTCCCCTTGGTCTTGAGTTCCTTTCGAAAGGCCCGGTACGCGGCGAGTACTTCATCCTCGGACGCGTCCACAGGCTCGATATCTCTTGGCATGCGCTTCGCCGCGAAATAAAGCAAATCCACTTCGAGTTCGAGTTCCTTGGCGAATTGGTCGATCAGATGACCGCGCGGCGGATGGCGCAGGTTGTGTTCGAGGTCGTTCAGGTACGGCGCCGAGATCGGGCGGCCGTCCTCCATCTTGATCCGGGCTGCCAATTCCCGCTGCGTGAGTTGCGCCCGTTTCCGGCCTTCCGCAATCAGCTCGCCAAATGTCTTCATGCCCCTCCCGCCACTCCGGTTCTGCGAATTGCAAAATTATCACGCCTGCATGCAGATGTCCATCAGCCAAGCTGCCTGAACGCATATCAGCACACAGACGTGGCTCACGTCGTCCGGTGTCCATGCGAGCAGCATTTTGAAGCGCCCGCCCTCTCAACCGAACCGAGGGCGGCGCCAGATTTCCGAGTCGCCGCCGATGTGCAGCTTGCAGGGCTGCGTGACAAGCGCGTCAGCGCGCCCGGTTTGCCGGTGGCACGCGGCCGTGCGCGGAGCACGGCGGCCACCTTGTTCCGATGAAGCTTGGAAGACGCTAAGCTGCTTGAATCGTGAAGCTGCCCAATGGCAAGAAAGCGGTAGTCGAAATCGCGAAATTGCACGATTATTGTTTGAGTGTGGCTCATCCGGAAGGTCGCCATAAAGCGCGCGTCTTTCGGGCAGTGCTGGGAATCGGCCCGGCCGACAGCCATATGTTGCAGGAGCGGCTGCTGGCGGTGGCACGCGATCAAGATGCCATTGTCGGCGAAGTTGACGAATTCGGCCACCGTTATGTGATAGATTTTTCGCTGGAGCATGCGGGACGCCGAGCGCTAGTGCGTTCCGCTTGGATCGTGCTTACAAATGAGGACTTTCCACGCTTGACGAGTTGCTATATTTTGCGAGGAATCTGACATGAAACTATTGGATGTCGTTGCGCTTACCCAAGACGAGCCAGAAAAAGGACTTCGTCGAGGACAGGTGGGGACTATCGTGGAGACGCTCGCGGCGGGGGTCTTCGAAGTTGAGTTTTGCGACTTGGAAGGGCGGACATATGCCTCAGTTGCGCTGCCTGAAAGTCACCTCATGCTTCTTCATCACGAGCCCGCCTCGGCGGTGGCTTAACTAGACTTTTGGGCTTCGCAACAAAATCCGAATCGTCGCTGAGGTGGATGAATAGGCGCCCTTCGAGACTCCCGTCGGATTGAAGGCTTGCCCATCCCCGGCCACACACACTGTCGCCTTCGCTCAACCCCTCCCAGGAAAACTCGACGAAGGGTAGCCCGTCGCGTTCCGTGAATCTGCAATCGAGCCATCCCTTCACAGCGCCAAAAACAAATTCGCCCTGGCCGCGCTTATCGATCGTGATGCGGGCGGTCTCGATGAGATCGAGATATTCCGCATCCCACTCATCCATATGCACGATCTGCCATGATCCATGAAACGATTTGGACTTTGCTGGCATCAGATGTTCTCTCGTGCTCGGGGCTCGCGTCACCGCCGGATTCCATAGCTGCGATTCTGCGCAAGCAATGTGCGCTCTGGAATGATCTTGAAGCTATGACTCACATTTACCGGAATCTGCTCCAAAGCCGTGGACTTCTCGCGGCTTCGATTGACGACTTGGCGTAATCGCTCTCTATCGTCGGCATAGACGCTGATACCATGCCGGGCGCGGCTGATTGAAACATAAAACTGCTTGCGGTTGACGAGTTCGGCGCTTCGCATCGTGTCGATGTTCACGATCACGCGATCGACGGTTGCACCCTGGCTTGAGTGCGAGGTCGAGGCGTAGCCGTAATCGATGTGGCGTAGACGGTGGGCTTCAACTACGCGCCCGTCCTCGGTGCGGATTCTGGCCGTGCGTTCGTCGATTGCGACGATGGTAGCGAACTCACCGTTGGCGAGCTTGAGGGTTCGCTCGGGGGCACGAAACTGAATGCGGTCACCGGCGGCGAATTTGCGCTGCTCGGCGCGGAAGACTTCAACTCCCGCAAGCCGCTTCGGCGAGTACTCGAAGTGCCTACCATCGTCCAGCACCACCGCAAGCCGGTCGGCATCGAAGTCCACGCGTTCGATCTCGGCGTGAGATCCCTTCTCGATTAGCCTCCGCTTGCTGCCGCGCGTGAACCGGACGGTGTCGCCAACTTCGTAGTTTCGGGCATGGGCGCGCTGCGAGCGGGTAAGGTCGCGGTTCACCAAAACGGTCTGCGTTACTTCGCCCGAACCGACCAGGCTGCGTTCCTTCAGCGCCTGCCGGATAACAGCATTAAGTTGCCGCCTTTCCTCGTTGGCCGGACTGACCACCAGCACACGCTCGCCTGCCGCGGTAGCGACGGCGTATTCCACAGCGATTGACGCGTAGCGCTTGGCGCTATCGCGAAGCTCCCGGATTCGACCGAACCGTTCCAGGATGCCGATCGTCTCGGCAATCTCTCCGTTCGCGGCGTGATTAACCGCCTTGCGCAGTTCGGGATCGCGCTGACGGCGAATCGTGTCGAGCTGCGCGACGCGCATTCCGGCTTGCTGCATCTGATGGAGCGGCCGTCCCGCCTCGATCGCATGATGCTGGCGCTGGTCGCCGACGAAGACGATCCGCGCAACGCCTGCGTCGCGAGCCCTGTGCAACAGCGCGTTAACCTGCCGCGCACCGAGCAGACTCGATTCGTCGATGATCCAAAGCTCCTTGCTTTGCGCTTCTGGTAGTGGATTCTCGATGAGGCTCGCGACAGTGCGGGCGGGGACCCCCGCGTCGGCGAGCGCCTTGACGGCACGCGTGGTGGGCGCAAAGCCACGCACGGCGTAGCCGCGCTGCTCGGCGAACTCCCGAATCGCGCCGACCGTCGTGGTCTTTGCCGTGCCGGCGCGTCCCTCAATGGCGGTGACCCAATCGTTTGCCGTCAGCGTGACTTCGGCGACCGTAATCTGGTCGGACAAGAGGCCTCGTTTTTCGGCCCATGCTCGGACTTGCTCAGCGCTTGCGATACTCTCGGCGCGGCCCTGGCCGTGCCGCATCGAGTCGAGATTTGCGCGTTCGAGCGCGACCATCTCTGACGTGATATAGGCGCCCTGTGGCGAGCTGACCGCGGTGCCAATCCGGATCAGCTTGTTGTCTCTTTCCCACGCATCCGCCACGCGCCGGACCTGCTCAAGATCGGCTTTGCCCATCGCATGCTGGAGCGCCGTCGCCTCCAGCGCGCGGCGGTCGATTACCGCCTCGCGTTCGGTGTTGTGGGCGACACTGTATTCGAGCGCATCAGCGACGGAGCGCTGCGCAGACACTGATTGGACATAGCCGCTGGGATGGGCAAGTTGGATTCCGTATTCGCGGGCGCGCTCGCGCCATTCCGCCTTGAGGCTCTCTTCGTCGCGGCGGTCCTTGGAGCCCCTGGTCTGATGCGCAAGGTTCTGCGCGGCGGCGGCGCCGCTCAGTCCCTGCCGCGCCATCGCGGCCTCGATATCCTGGCGCCGGCGCGAAAACGCCATCACCCGCTCGCGCGTGAAGCCTTCCAATTCCCAACGCCCATCGGCGCCCGTCACATCGATGCGATAGCCGAGTTGCTGTACTTCGCGCGAAAGCTCCGAGCGATACACCGCAGTTGCAAAGCTCTGCGAGCGGTAAATCTCGACCGGATCGAGTCCGCGCCACGCGCCGTCGGGGCGCATCGTCATGTTGGCGATCACGACGTGGGTATGTAGATGCGGGTCGGGACCGTAGCCGTCGTCAGAGCCCTGTGAAGGACGGGCTGCGATATGGTCGAAGCGGGCCGCGACAAGGTTCCCGGTGATCACCCATTCGTGTCCGCCGTGCTGGCGCGACAGCGCGTAGCCCTCAAGCTCGCCAAGCGCCCGCTCAACCGCCGCGCGATGCGCATCGGCAAGCCGTGCGTCAGTCCCAACCAGCGCCTGAATGCTAACCGACTTGGGCGCATTGAACGTCGCGTCCCATCCGGCGCGGCGTTCGTCGCTCCGCTTGGCGTTTGGTACCAGCACTTGGCCGCTCGCCGGATTCTGCCCATGCAATACGGCGCGAAAATCATCGGGCGAAATCTGGTGCGCTAGTCCGAGCGCTTCCGCTCCTCGGCCGAACCACTGTCCGACCACTCGGCACTCCTCGGTGTAGTAGTCGTCCTGGGAGTATTTCTCCTGATAATAAGTCTCGGCCTGTTTGGCGCTGAGCGCACCTTTCGACATTACCAACATCGCTTATGCCCTTAGCCGTCTGCCGACCGGCACCTTCTGGCCACCCACAGCGTTGATTACGCTCTCGCTCGGTTTGCGGAGATCACGCTCCGGGATTGGCGTGGCGCTTTGATCGGTCGGCTGCCCAGCCATCAGCCGCCGAACGAAGCCTGGATGCCGCTTGACCGGCGCCAGATATGGAATCGTCACTCGCGCGCGATGATGCCCGGTGATGCACAGGTAGCCCTCGAAGGGTTGCAGCATCTGGATCTCGCTGCCGAGCACCGCGCTCTCGATCAGGCGCTGCGGATGCACGCTGAAACTGTCCCGCTGCTCGCGAACAGCGGTATTGGTTCCGATCTGGGTGCGGCTGATTTCGCGCTCGCCGATCTGCGCGCTTGACCAGCGCGCCGTGTCAGCCTCGCCGGTGCGCAAAATCAGCTTGGTCGCCGGCGCCGCCGCGAGCGTCGCGGTCTGCTCGTGACCGTAGATCGCGCGCAGCTGGGTAATCGCCTGAAACCCTAGCACCGCGCACAGCCCGCGTTTGCGGCCGCGAACCACCAACGCCTCGAGCTGGCTCTGGCGCTTCAGAACCGGCAACTCGTCGGCGATAATCCAAACCTGCTCGCGCCGATCTTGTTCCGCCATCAGCCTGCGGACGATGCAGTCAAGCCACACGCTTTGCAGCGGTAGTGCTGCATCTCGCGAGTCCTCGGTCGAAGTCAGGAACAGCCAACCCGCACGTGATTGCGCCCATTCGAGCGCGCTCCACGCCCGGTCCGCTTCACCAACCAGATAACGAAACGGGTTGGTCGCGTTGAAGGCGGTCGCGACGATTCCCGCACCCTGATCGTGCGCGCCGGGATCGATAAGCGCCTCGGCCGGCGCGCCCCGCAACGCTTCCTTGAGCTTCGCTCGCGGTAGCGCGAGCAGCTTCGGGATGTCGCCGGCCTCGCGCGACTTCACGCATTGAAGGAGGCTGACGATCAGGGTGCGAGCTGATTGCCGGAAGAAAAAATCAGCGCCGCTCTGGCCGAACATATTGGACGGGTCCGGAATTAGCGCCGCCGCCAGCGCCTCAGCGTCCATCGCCTCGCTGCCGGGCTTTAGCTCCCACCACGGCGACCACGTCGGGCAGCGCGCATCGAGCGGATTCAGGATGAGGTCGCCGCGCGCGGGCCGGTAGAACTCGGGGAGGTATTCGCACTCGGGGTCGAGCACCACTGCGGTTTGGCCACGTTCCTCGATTTGGCGCAGCATGCGCCGGATTGCAGTCGATTTCCCTGAGCCGGGTGCGCCGACGAAGAGGAAGTGCTGCGGCTCGATCTGGCGCGAAATGCGGATGCCGCCGATCTCGACGCCGTCGCCGCCAAGCTCACGGCGCAGACGGCGCTGCGGAATCACGTCGGCGCCACGAACGTAGCGGTCGTCCGTATGGTCGCGCGCGGGCCGGAAGATGACCCAGACCGCCACGAAGAAGATGACGGCCGTAATCAGGAAGCCCCACGGCGCATAGTGCCAGAACCATCCGGGGAATGAACCGCCGAGGTAGTACTTGTAGCAGAGGAAGCGGTACATGCTCGGGATGGTGTAGCGCCCGCCGCGATAGGGGACCGAGCCGAACGGCAGCGGAATCAGGTCGGTAAAGAACCAGGTCAGAATCCAGCGCCAGAAATACCGGTGCGCGGCGAATCCCCCGTAGTAGCCGGTCCAGTACCAGACCAGCGTGAACGTCAGGAGCGCAGACGAGAGCAGGGCCACGACGACCGCTCGCGCCGCCATCTGGGTCCAGAGCGCGAACGATGCCCCGCCTGACCGCCATCTGATCGCCCGATAAATTCCTGCGCTCATTGCTTTGCCTCCGGCGCGGCGTCCCGACGCACGAGGTACTGACGCGCGCTCTGCTCGGACGCTTCGATGATCTCGTCAACCGCATTCGCGCCCATCGTCTGGTCGAGCGAGTGAAAGAGCGCCGAGCGGGTCTTGATGACTTCGAACAGGAGCTGGCCGTAGCGCTCGGCCTCGGCCTGCGCGAGCTGCTCGCATACCTTTCGAACGGCTTCGAGTTTCGCGGCGAGCGCAGCGAGGGGCGCGCTATCAAAACTGGTTTGGCCGCCGCTCTCGAAGTGGTGGACGATGAGCGATTGGAGCAGCGTGGTTGGCGTTACGTTCATGCTCGCCGCCTGGGTCTCCGTCTGCGCGGCCACCGTCTCCGGCAGCCGGATCGTGTAGGTCTTCTTCGTTTCCTCCGCCATGTTGCTCAACCTCCTGCTTGCAAGCGGGGGTATACCGCCTGCTTACATCGGAAAATCAAAGGGTTTTTCGTTCTGCTACTTTCTCTCCGGATTCCTGCAAGCACGTCACGAATCCCGCTGCTTGCATAATGAATTCGCGGGCTTCTCCCGCTCCCGCCTCTCCGCTGCTGCAAGCAACCTTCATCAAGGGATGAGTGACGTGTCATACCCTCCCACGTGCGAGGCCCTTGGCCGAGCACGTCCGTGGAGGTGCTTGAATGGCAGTAAGTTTCGCACATCGAGGCTATGGCATCGGCAATGCCCGGACGAAGGAGCCGCGTGTGACGAAAACCCATCATGGTTCTCTAAATTCGGCGGCTGCGTCGTCTCTAATTGGGCAGGAAATAGTTGAGGAGCTTCACTGCTTCGATGGCGAGGGTCATCACGAACCCCGCCTTCAGCAGCCGGCCAGCAGCTTCCGACTTTCCCGCCACTCCGTAAACAATGACGCCCGCCGCAAATGCAAATGCCATAAAGGCGTGCGCCACTGGCCCGCTGAAGATGTTCGCAAGCTGCTCCAGCACGGGATCCCAAGGAAGCGTGCCGACGGAGGTCTGCACCCAAATCGACCTGAGTGCTGTTCGTGTGGGTTCATTTCTCAGCAGGGTCGCCGCAGCCCCGCCCAAAATCGCTCGCGTCATGTGTCCACCTCTACATGCATGTATGCGGATTTACTAGCAAGGCTCATCCCGATATGCAAGACACCCGGCGTGACGCGCAATCTCTGGATGCTTGCCTGCAGACGCTTGAAGTCGGCGGCTCGCCAACTGAATGACGATCTAACATGGGCGACGCGCGCTTGGCTTCGAGCGTCGAGCGAACCGAAACGTCAGATGCCGACGTGTCGAAGCGCCGGGGGCGCATGGCCGCCCATTGTACGAGGGGTCTGAAGGCCGCCGCGCACGGCGAAGCGCCGCGAGATGGATTCCAGGGCCAGATGAGCTGGACGCGGGCCGACCGGCAGCAAATTCAGCGGTGAGAAACCGGAGCGTTGCGTACACTTCGTATCCGAGATCGAATTTCCTTGACGTCGGCGGGGGTTCGCTGAGACGATGGGCGCGCAAATGGTGATGGGGTTCACCGGTTAACCGCTCTCTATTTCAGAGGGCTGATGACCCCTACGGGAAAACCCGTAGGGGTTTATGTTTTTTTTACGGAAGGGCAAGCGACCTTCAACTGAGGATGGGACATCATGAAAGAGAATCTAAGAAGCAAGACCATCACGCAGGGCGTGCAGCGCTCGCCTAACCGGTCGATGCTGCGTGCGGTCGGCTTTACCGACCGCGACTTCGACAAGCCGATCGTCGGTATTGCGAATTCCTACAGCACGATCACGCCTTGCAACATGAGTCTGAACGTCCTCGCGCAGCAGGCCGAAGCAGCAGCGAGGAGCGGAGGCGCGATGCCGCAGGTGTTCGGCACGATCACGGTCAGCGACGGAATCGCGATGGGGACCGAGGGGATGAAGTATTCCCTGGTCTCGCGCGAGGTGATCGCGGACTCGATCGAGACCGTGTGCGGCGCTCAGGCGATGGATGGGATCGTCGCGATCGGTGGATGCGACAAGAACATGCCTGGCGCGATGATCGCGATTGCGCGGATGAATATCCCGGCGATCTTCGTTTACGGCGGCACGATCAAGCCGGGCCATTACAACGGCCGCGACCTGACGATCGTCAGCGCCTTCGAGGCAGTCGGCGAGTTCAGCGCCCACAAGATCGGCGAGCAGGAGTTGCTGGAGATCGAACGCCACGCCTGCCCCGGCGCAGGGTCGTGCGGCGGGATGTACACTGCCAACACGATGTCGTCGGCGATCGAGGCGATGGGCATGAGCCCGCCCTACTCTTCCACCATGGCGGCGGTTGAACCGGAGAAGGCCGAGAGTGCGGCGCTGTCGGGGCAGACGCTGGTCGAGGTGATTAGCCGCCAGCTTCTGCCCCGCCAGATCATGACGAGGCAGGCGTTCGAGAACGCAATCGCTGTGGTCATGGCGGTTGGCGGATCGACCAACGCCGTGCTCCATCTGCTCGCGATGGCGCACGCGGCACAGGTGCCGCTCACTATCGATGACTTCGAGACCATTCGTCAGCGGGTGCCGGTATTGTGCGACCTGAAGCCGTCGGGACCTTACGCCACAACGGATCTGCATCGGGCCGGTGGTATTCCGCAAATCATGAAGATGCTTTTGAACCACGGACTTCTGCACGGGGACGCAATCACGATTACGGGCAAGACCGTCGCCGAGAATCTGGCCGCGGCTCCCGATGCCCCCGCCAAGGACCAGGCTGTCATCCATCAATGGGAGGCGCCGGTATATCCCCAGGGGCATCTCGCGATCTTGAAAGGCAACCTCGCGACCGAGGGCGGCGTTGCGAAGGTCACGGGAATCAAGAGCCATCACATCACGGGACCCGCTCGAGTATTCGAGTGCGAAGAGGATTGCCTGAAGGCGATTCTCGACGCGAAGATCAAGTCTGGCGACGTAATAGTAATTCGTTATGAGGGGCCGAAAGGCGGCCCTGGGATGCGCGAGATGCTATCGCCCACATCGGCGCTGATCGGCGCTGGCCTTGGCGGCTCGGTGGGCTTGATCACCGACGGCCGCTTTTCAGGTGGCACCTATGGACTGGTGGTCGGACACGTCGCACCGGAAGCGCAGGTGGGCGGATTGATCGCGCTGGTGAACGAGGGCGATTCGATCACAATCGATGCGGATGGACGTAAACTGACGCTGAACGTACCGGAAGCCGAAATCGCGCGCCGCCGTGCGGCCTGGAAGGCGCCGGCGCCGCGATATACCCGTGGCGTACTGGCTAAGTACGCCGCTCAAGTGTCGTCCAGCAGCATCGGGGCGGTAACGGACTAACTTCGCCTGCCCCGCCCGTCTCGCCAATACGCGTTGGCATAGAAGTGCGGTCCGATGACCTTCCAGAGCATACTTTATCCGGATCGATCTCACGGTGTTTCAGACGCACAATGTGCCGCGCCCGAGTGTTTTGTCGATCTCAATCTCGATCAGGTCGTCGCCGCCATCACGGTTGGTAAAGATGAATATGACCTGACGCCCTTCTTCCATACCTCACTGCGTGACGTTGACGCTATTACGTACCGGCACGAGGTTATGCGGGCTCTCGAAGATGTCACCCTGGCGGATAGCATCAAGTCATTTGCCGAAAAGATGCATGCGATGCGGCAGCATCTTGCGCAATCCGGGGCGCTCTCGGGCCGCCAGAAAGAACGCTGGTTCCTTGATGCGATGAACGTTTATTGCGACGCCGTGACGCGCCTGGTGCATGACCTGTCGCATACCGAGCTTACCTCGCGCGGCCTGATAGCCTTCCGGGAATATATGACCCGGTATGCCGCATCAGAGTCCTTCGCCTCCCTTTTGAAGGAAACGAAAGAGATCCATGCCGAGATCTGCTCGATAGATTACTGCGTGCTCATCGACAGTCCCCACGTCCAGGTCCGCAAGAGCAAAGGTGAGTCCGACTACAGCGCGGACGTCCAGGCGACGTTCGAGAGGTTCAGGCGGGGAGCGGTAACAGGATTCCATTTCAGGTTCCGCGATTCACCCGAGATGGACCACATCGAGGAAAAGGTCCATGAACTGGTTGCGCGGCTGTATCCGGATATATTTGCCAGATTGCACACCTACTGCTCGGAACACAAAGACTATCCTGACGAGGCGATTTTCACTTTCGACCGGGAGATACAATTCTATATCGCCTACCTGGACCATATAGCCAAGTTCAAGAAGGCCGGACTGGACTTCTGCTATCCGCGAATCACCACGGCATGCAAAGAGGTTTACAGCTATCGAGGCTTCGATCTCGCGCTGGCCAACAAGCTAATAGGTGAATGTGCTATACCTGTCCGCAATGATTTTCACCTCAAGGGTCGAGAACGGATCATCGTCGTCTCGGGTCCGAATCAGGGCGGCAAGACGACTTTTGCCCGGACCTTCGGACAGTTGCATTATCTCGCGAGCCTGGGCTGTCCGGTGCCCGGAAGTAAAGCGCAACTCTTTCTCTTCGACGAGCTTTTCACTCATTTCGAGCGGGAAGAAAGTATAAGCAATCTCCGCGGCAAGCTACATGATGATCTCGTCCGAGTTCATCAGATTCTGAACCACGCGACGCCCAACAGTATCATCATCATGAATGAAATCTTCACGTCCACCACGCTGCAGGATGCGATCGCCCTCAGCAAGCGCATCGCAACCAAGCTCCTGGAACTGGATCTATTGTGTGTCTGGGTGACCTTCGTCGACGAATTGGCGTCTTTGGGCGAGCAGACCGTCAGCATGGTCAGCACGATGGTACCCGGCAGTCCAGCACTGCGGACGTACGAGGTTGTCAGGCGGCCCGCGGATGGCCTTTCCTACGCAACGTCGATCGCGGAGAAGTACCGGCTGACCTATAAGATGATTATGGAGCGCATCGGCTGGTGAAGGCGCATCTCCTATTCGAGGATCAGGATTTTCTTCTCGAGCGGTCTCTGCCGTGGAACGAGGGTGCGCTCGTCAAGGATTTGTCGCTGGATACCCTGTTCACCGCGATGGCCAGAGGCGACGCATTCGTCTTTGAAGTGAGCAAGAGGGTCGTCTTGCTGGGTTCCGACAACGGCCTTGAAACGATCCGGTACAGGCAGAGGATTTTGCAAGACTGCCTCAACCAGCCGGAGGTCGTCCGCGAGCTTTACTCTGTCTCGGTCGAGGCGATGGTTGAGCAGAAGAGACACTATCTTGGGGTCTTCGCCCGTTCCCCCGACTCGGTTCTTCGCTACTCGATCGAACTGATGGAAGGATTCCTCGGCATGCTTAAGGCGTTGAGGAGGAGCGCCGATTTGCACGCTGACAAGTTTGTTTCGGAGGGATGGACCGCGTTTTATGCGATGCTGAGACGCGAACTTAGCGACGATTTCTTTGCCCGCGTCGATTATCATCTGGACCGATTGAAATTCCGGGACGGGGTTTTGCTCAGCGCCCACCTCGGCCAAGGCAACAAGGGCGACCGGTATGTATTGCGTGAACCGCCTGACCGAAAGGGGACCTTCCTGACTCGGCTTTTCACGCGGCAGCCGCCCGCGTACAGCTTCACGCTGCATCCCCGCGATGAAAGTGGTTTCAGCGCTCTCGCAGACCTGCGAAACAGGGGGATCGGCCTCGTTGCCGATACGATTGCGCAATCGACGGGACATATACGGAGTTTTTTCGACATGCTCCGAACGGAATTGGCCTTTTACGTCGGGTGCGTTAACCTGCACCAGGTTCTCCAGCGAAGGGGAGTGTCCATGGCCCTTCCCTCGCCCGTGGCCGCGCAGGAGCGCCGACTCTCGTTTCAAGGATTACGCGATGCCTGTCTGGCATTGAGCACGGACGAGTATGTGGTCGGCAATGATGGCGACGCTGACGGGCAAGACCTCGTGATCGTCACAGGCGCCAACCAAGGTGGCAAATCGACTTTCCTGCGCAGCGTAGGATTAGCCCAGTTGATGATGCAGTGCGGGATGTTCGTGAGCGCTGGATCGCTATGCTCCAGCGTTCGCGCCGGCCTCTTCACGCACTACAAGCGCGAAGAAGATACTGCCATGAATAGTGGCAAGCTCGACGAAGAGCTCAGCCGGATGAGCGACATTATCGACCATATAACCCCGAATTCCATGATCCTGTTCAATGAATCCTTCGCGGCGACCAACGAGCGCGAGGGTTCGGAGATCGCGAAGCAGATTGTATCCGCACTGTTGGACAAGCGGGTCAAGATTGTATTCGTGACGCACCTGCATGAGTTGGCGCGCGGTTTCCATGAAAACAATAGTGGTGACGTTCTGTTCCTGCGGGCCGAAAGGCAGGCCGACGGTGTCCGAACATACAAGTTGCTCGAAGGAGAGCCGTTAAAAACAAGCTTCGGAGAGGATCTGTACAATAGTATTTTCGGCGGCTGACTCCCGGCTCATCGGTTTACGGACCCGGACCGCCGGTGGACGCCTTTGCTGCTTGCTCCGGCGCCATCAGTACCTTCAATGGGAGGTGCCGGTATATCCCCCAGGGGATTCTCGCGATCATGAAGGGCAACCGTGCGGCCGAGGGCGCTATCGCGAAGATCACGGATCCTGCGCGCGTATTCGAGTGCGAAGAGGATTGCCTGAAGGCGATTCTCGACGGGAAGATCAAGGCGGAAAACGCCTGCTGGTGCTGAATGTGCCGGAAGCCGAGATCGCGCGCCGACGCTCAGCATGGAAGCCACCGACGGCGCGATACACCCGCAGTGTGCTCGCAAAATACGCTGCGCAAGTATCGTCCAGCAGTTTGGGCGCGGTAACGGATTAGATCATTCAGGGTTCATGGCGTTGCTTCTTGGGTATTCGTGAAGCGGCGAAGTCGCGTTTGCGCTTGAGCGTGATGCAGGGGAATGCACAGATCCGGGGGACCGTGAGCGAGACGCCTCTAGGAAAGGTGCCAGAACCAAACAAACGCGATGGCGACGCCCAAGAGGATGACCGCTGCCAGCCAAACGGGTAGTTCTCGATCCTCGACCTTGGGCCAAAAGGGCCACCACGGAAAGGGGTTCGATTTCATGTCATCTCCGCCCGACGGGATCGGTCCGGACTTGGACCGAGTGCAGAGCACTCGACGCAACCCGCTCGAGGGTCCGGTTCTCGAGATCACTGAAACCGAGAAACACCAACCCCAAGATCACGACGAGTGCCGATGCAACAGCAAGACGGCGAACCAGTGCGGTCGCGCGCGTCTGTTGATAAACGATTGGCAAGTTGACAAGCGCAATGGTCATCGAGGTCAGAACCACAGCGACTCCGGCGGTCTCGGGTGTGATTTTGCCTGTCGTGGCGAGCGCGGCGGCGGTAGCCGTGGTGCTTGCACTGCTCACGAGACCGCCAACCACGCTTAGCCCGAGAAACCCGAAGCTGCCGAAGCATCTTTGCGCTAGGGTGCCGAGAGCCGTCAGAGTGACGAAGAGCGCGGCGAACTTAAGCACGTAAGGAACTGAGACGGGAGAGGACAATTGGAGTTGAGGTATCAAAGCCTCTGCGTGGTCTCGCCGCAGCCATACCAGAGCCAGTGACCCGGCGGTCATGACAGCGAGTGGGAGTAGCGCGGTGGCGAGGGAAGCTGGTGCAAAGATAGCGAGAATGAGGAGGTTGCGCAGGAACATCGCGAGACTGGTGAGCATAAGGACAGCCACTGCAAGCGACACAGAGTTGGCTACTCCTCTAAATACTTTCGACAGTTCGGCCGCGGCGGCGGTGCTGTTCACGAGACCTCCCAAGAAGGCGGCGTAGTAGGTGCCGCACGGACCATACATTCGGAGCATCACGTAATTCGTGAAGCCGAGGCCCGCGATGACGACGACGATGACCCACGCCTGTCGGGGATTCAGAAGTTGCCATGGATCCACGAACACGTTTGGTAGAAGCGGATAGATGACGAAAGTAAGAAGGCCTAACAGCACCGCACTGCGAATCTCCTCCGGCTGCAGAGTCCCTGCGAAACGTGCAAGCCCGGCCTTCCAGGCAAGCAGCATGGTCATGAGGATGGCCGATGTGATGCCGGTAAAGTAGTGGCCTTGCCCTATCAGCGCGCCGACCAAAAACATCACCAATAGGGCTGCCGAGGTGGTCATCTCGAGCGAAGCATCCTTGATGAGGCTTTGAACCTTCAACAATGCCACCAGCAGGAATGTGCCGGCCAGAGCGGCGCCAAGAAGCTGGGGGGCCGCGAGGGAAGTCAACGTGCCGAACAGCGCGATAATCGCAAAGGTGCGGACACCGACCTCCTTTTGTGCCCATTCGCGTTCGAGGCCGACCAAAAGCCCAGCCCCCAACGCTAACGCGATTTGGGATGCGACCTCGGTGTAGGGAAATGACGGAAACATTTTCGATGATTCTGGAGCAATCCTATTTTTGTTCGAACATATGCTTAAGCGTCCAACCAGTCACGGAGGGCTAATAAGGCCACCGATCTCGTCCGAATGACTTGGGCAGCGCGCGCGAGTGGACGGCTGAAAGCGGCTGCTCACTTGCCCGCGTGATCACGGCGATCGTTCGTATGATCGTGGCGCTTCTGCTGGGACTCGCTCAGAACGGCGCGCTTGAGGCTCAGCCACCACTGTGCGGTTGCCTCGGGCTTTTCCTCGCGTACCCGGTGAAGCATCTCAATTACCCAGTCGATATTTGAGAGCGTCGCCTGGCGCTCGCGCGCGGGTGACGTCGGCCGTATGCGCGCGAGCATGCGCTGCAGGAGCGTCGGGCGCCGAATCGCCGGACCAGCGACCGCCTTTTCCGTCCGTCTGATTCCGACTGGCCGCTTCATGGACCTGAATCATCGGTGGATGCCGTTGCCGCTTGCTCCGGCGCCATCACTACCTTCGCGTGGAGATGCTCAAGACGTTCGAGGCTTGACCTGACTGCCTCGGTTCCGGCGGCACGGGTGGCCTCCGCACGGACAAGTGTAGTTTCGGCGGCGGTGCGCAATTCGTTGAGCATCTCCCTGATCTCCGCTTCCAGCCGGCGTCCGCTCTCGCGAACGATCTCGTCGAAGTCGTTAAGTACTCGCGTGCTGTTGAGGGACAGGAGAGTGTCAAGATAGCGGGCGACTTCTCTTTCGATGGTCTGAAGTTGGCGGCGGCGGGGATTGAAAATGTTGATGATTTGCTCTGCGGCCGTCTGGCGCGGGAAGCCGAAATGCTCGCCGAAGTAGAGCCGGCCTTTCACGCGGAATCCGGACTCTTCGCTTACCGCTGGCGGTAAGTCAGCGAGCGCCGGGTCGCCCGAATCGGCGATTCGCCTCAGCAAGTCATTGGCTAGAGCGACGAAGCGACGAGCCGACTCGCGGTACATCGCCTCGGCAACGGGACGCTCTTTCTCCAGCCACTGATTTAGAAGCCGCCGCGAAATGGACTGAGCGATTTCCGCTGCACGGCTATGAAGCGCGGCTCCATGCCGCTCCGTCGCCCGGAGGATTGCGTCGTGGAACTCCTTGCGGGCGGCCGGAATGGCCGTGACCAAAAACTGGTCTCGCCGGTCGGTGCAACGGCGGCTGACCCGTTCCTGCTCGGCCTTGAAAAGATGGCTCAGGTCGCTCAGCGAGCGTTCGGCATTGGCGATCACCTCCCGCATGCGCGCCGCGACGCGTTGAAATTCTTCGACCGGCGCAATCAGCACGTTGCGCTGGTTGTCGATCTCACGGATGAGCGCGGCTGAGAGCCGCTCGATGCCGCGCCGCTCCGCCGCCTCGACGAGGGCGGGGCCGGACTCGCGCGCGATGCGTTCAAGCTCGGCTTGGAGCATTGGCGCGTCGCGTGATGGGCCCGCACCATCGAGCCATTCGGACGCGCTAACCAGAAACACCTTTCCGATATCGCGTCCGATTTTTTGAGCCAAGGTGCGACGCGCGAAATCGGTAGCTTGAGCGCACTCGTTCGGCGTCAGGCGGTCCGCTTTGCTGAGGACGAACACCATCTCGTCCACATGGGCAGTGAGCTCTTCGAGCAGCGCCAACTCCTCGCCCGAGATCGGCGGGTCGGCGCCGAGTACGACCAGGGCGGCATCGATGTGGGGAACGAATGCCTTCGTCACCGCGGTATTGCCCGCGTAAACCGAACCGATACCGGGGGTGTCCACGAGGCACATGCCGCTTGCGAGGAGCTCCGCCGGCAGGAAGACCTCGACAGCCGCCACGCCCCGAAAATTTGTGGGATTACGTTCCTCGGACACGTAGTCGGAGATCGACTGGACGGGAATGTTCTGGCGCGATCCATTCTCGAAATGGACGAGTGCGTGCAGTATCGCCCCGTGACGAAGGATCGTAACGATGGCTGTGACCGGTATAACGCCCGTCGGCAGCACCGGGGTTCCGACGAGCGCATTCAAGAGGCTGGACTTACCGCGTTTGAATTGGCCCAGACAGGCGACGAAAAAGCGCTTGTCGGCCACGCGATCAGCCAGCGCCCGCGTCGCTCGCTCGATACGTTGGCTTCCCAGTTCCTTCGCGACGTCGATCAACGCCAAGAGCGGAAGATGGCGCGAGATCCTCGCGTTGTTCGCGGGATCGTCGAATGCGTGTCGTCGAAGCGGTTCCACGTGCTCTCCTTGGCCGTCACACTTAGAGTCCGCGGAAATAAAAAACTCCCACGGCTCTATCTGCCGTAGGAGTCATTGGCCGTTTACCGGAAAACGGCAATTCGGGCGAACTCCACCGCCTGATCGGATTCTAGTCGCTATCGGTCCCAGCGCAAGAGATCCGCCGGACTCGAGAATCCGGCATCGGCGCCCGCGTCGGTTTTCTGACTCGACTATCCCGGCCGGCGCATGGTTCAGATGAACGCGGGGCAAAACTCGCTCTCATCCGTTCACAGACTTCCGCGCTGCTCGAGCGATTGCGCCGCTGATGTACTCGAAGGTCTCGTCGAGTTCCATCCAGTGAGAGACGCTCAGCCGATTGCCTTCTTCAAGGTCCTTGTAGTGGTTGAAGAAATGGCTGATCTGTTCATGCAGAATGGCCGGGAGATCAGCCAAGGTGTGAACATCAATATAGTATGGGTTCAATCTGTCCACGGGGACGGCGATGATTTTCTGATCACCGTCTTCCATCGCAAGCCCGCCAATCGGGCGGCAGCGAACGACCGCGAGCGGGATGATCGGAACTTGTGAGACAACCAGCACGTCGCAGGGATCCGCGTCGCGACAGAGCGTGTGCGGAATAAATCCATAATTGGCCGGGTAGGACATGGGGGTATGCAGGAACCGATCAACGAAAAGGCAACCCGAGGCCGGATCGAACTCGTACTTGATCGGCGCACCGCCTTGCGAAATTTCAATTATCACGTTGACCTCAGATGGGGGGCTGTCGCCGCTTGAAATTTTGCTGATATCCATCTTTTCGAGCCTCTTCTCGACGTTGCTAGCTTCCTATCGTCAGCGAGTTCATTCTGCGTTCAACTTTGGCGGGAGCGGTTCGTGCCGGCACGGTGGCGCTGATTTGACGGCTAAGCATCAGGGCGCCCGATCAGATAAAAAACTCCCACGGCTTCTGTCTGCCGTAGGAGTCATTGGCCGCTCTGCGAGAGCGGCAGTTTTGGTGGACTCCACCGCCTTTGAGATCAACTTAGCAGAGCGGTCGGTCCACTGGCCAGCTTTCAATCATTCCAAAAGATCAGGAAAGCGGCGGAGACGAAAGGCGGCGGCGAAAGCGTAAATCGCGTCCGGCATGGCAACCGACATCAGCAGCGGATCGGCGAACGCAACCCGCCAGACTTTGGTAGCGGCGGAGGCATACCAGGGGTAGCAAAAAACAACCCGTCGCTCATCTGGCAAAATTAAGGCGCTCAGGGCCTTGGCCACTGGGCACTCGGCTTCGGCTCTGTGGGTTGCGCCGCGCGGAAGCGCCGCGAGCACGGGCTCGCCAACTTCGCGTCTTACGGCATTGACCAGTTGGAGTGCGTTCGCGACAAGTTCTGACGCGCATCTTACGCGCATGGCGGACTCCGATGCAGGAGTCATCGGCATGCCGCGGGGGCGACAGCGTAACAGCGGACTCCACCGCGTCCCGCGCGATGGTCGCGCGCGGGCGAAATTGCCAGTACCAGCGCAGCAGCTTATCGCCGCGCGAATGCGTTTGCGCCGGCATACCGAGCCTTTGCCCCCAACTCCTCTGAAATCACCAGCAGCCGATTGTACTTCGCGATCCGCTCGCCCCGGCAAACCGACCCGGTCTTGATTTGGCCAGCTCCGGTCGCGACTGCAAAATCCGCGATGGTGGTGTCCTCGGTCTCGCCGGAACGATGCGAGATCACGCACGTATATCCGGCGTCACGTGCGACGCGCATGGCCTCGAGCGTTTCGGTGACGGTCCCGATTTGGTTGAGCTTGATGAGCACGGAGTTTGCCACTTTCTGAGCGATGGCGCGGCGGATGATCGCCGGGTTGGTGACGAAGATGTCATCGCCGACGATCTGGACACGAGGTCCGATCTCGCGCGTCTGATGCTCCCAGCCCGTCCAGTCGTCTTCGGCCAGTCCGTCCTCCAGCGAGATGATGGGGTAGCGGCTGATCCAATCGGAGTAGAGGCGGGTCATCGCTTCGGCGTCGCGCGACTTTCCGTCGGAGCGCGCGAACACATATTTGCCATCGCGATAAAATTCGCTGGCGGCCGGATCGAGCGCGATCCAGGCGTGCTCGCCGGGCCGGTAACCGGCCTTCACAATCGCCTTCAGGATCAATTCGATCGGTTCTTCGTTGCTGCGCAGTCTTGGCGCAAAGCCACCCTCATCGCCGACGGTCGTGGAATAGCCGCGCGACTTGAGCTCCGCGGCGAGTGCGTGAAAAACCTCGACCGCTATCCGCAGCGCCTCGGCAAAGTTTGGCGCGCCGGCCGGCACAATCATGTACTCCTGGAAATCGACGCCTGATTCGGCGTGCCTGCCGCCGTTCAAGATGTTCATCATCGGCACGGGCAAAAGGTGTGCATCAGGTGCGAGATAGCGATAGAGCGGAAGCCCGCACGAGGCTGCCGCGGCATGCGCGGCTGCAAGCGAGATTCCGAGGATCGCATTGGCGCCGAGTCGCGACTTGTTCTCGGTTCCGTCCAGGTCAATCAACGCGCGGTCAAGGTCCGCCTGTGCGGCCGCATCGAGGCCGCGAACGTGGGGCGCGATGATTTCATGAATGTTTGCGACCGCTTTGAGAACACCCTTGCCGCCGTAGCGGTGTGGATCACCGTCGCGGAGTTCGTGCGCTTCGCGCGACCCGGTTGACGCGCCCGATGGAATCGCCGCGCGGCCTCTGGAACTATCGTTAAGCAGCACGCTGACTTCGATCGTGGGATTGCCACGGGAATCGAGTATCTCTCGAGACCTGACATCGGTAATTGCAGTAGAGTTCATTGCGTGCGAACCTCGTGGGTGCCGGTGAATCCAACGCACTGTCTATCAGTCGCGTGTTGATTGCCGGGTTCTATCGATGTCTGATGGTATGCGCAACCGGTGACGGATTAAACCGAAAAGGCGCGCCCCTTCCGGTCGCAGATATTAAGAGCCCGAGGCTAGTCATTTCAGGTCTGCCCGCTGGCATATTTGGTGAATCGCTCCACCCTGCTTATCCCTTGCGAAAGACGCCCCCGATGGGCTCGCTGATGGCCGAGCAGGATGTTCAGGATTGCAAGCCTGCCATCTATGCGTCGCATACGATCCAGGAAAACAGACACCGTAACCGTCGACGCTGCTTCAATCACGTCGAAGCGATCAAGCCATCCGCTTACGCGCTCCTCGATTTGCGCAATCTCCGTCAGAAGGTTTTCCCGCGTGGCGCCAGAGTAGAGGCGAGACGCTCGATCGCGTTCCAACCCGGACAACACCTTGTCGCCAATCCAATCGGCGCGAAGAATCAAGAGCTCGATAAGGGTTCGCGGCAATGGACGCGCCGCCGCGGAAGCGGCTGCCAGGTACTCGACTGCTTCGGAAACGTACAGGGGATTACCGTTAGCTCTGGAAACGATCTCGCGCAAGGCGCCGGCCGGAAAGTTGAGGCCAGTGTAAGATGGCGACGCTTCGACAAGCTGCTTGATTTCGTTATTGGACAGCGGGGTGAGCCGAAACCGGAACTCGACCATGGAGGAATTCATTTCCTCAGCCTGAACGAATGATGGCCGGTAAGAGAGAATTGTCAGGGACCGATCAAGACTCCCGATCATCTCCGACATGCGGCTGCGCGATTGCCAGTCGATCCAGTGCACGTCGTCGATGACCATCAGTGTCTGGCCACCCAGTTTTCGGAGCCGGTCCAGAATTTCCGTCACCGAGGGCATTGATGAACCGCCATCAAGGGCGCCGCTACCGAGGGGTTCAATTAGCCGGAGCCAGGATCGGCCCGCATAGTCGCCATAGGGCACGCCGCTGCAACCGAGTCGCGTCCAGCCGTCGAGAACACCCGATCGATCGCCTCCGCCCAGCCATTCACGGATGAGACGGGACTTGCCCTGCCCTGCCTCACCGATAAGACGACAGACCACGGCTGTATTGGCGGCCAGACGGAGCGCCACGTCCAACTGCTCCGCAACCTCATCTCTCCCGACCATTGGCGTCCTGTCCAGACCTACATGAGCGGTTCCGGAACGCTCGTCCTTCCGGCCCAGCAGCTCGAATACCGTGAATCCGCCCTCCATCCTGGAGAGGTTGAGATTCAGACCATTGAAATCGAATTGATCCACTATTCGCAGATATGCCGACTGGCCGAAGAACACCCGTCCCGGCTGAGCGAGCGACGCCAGGCGAAAAGCTTGCGCCGTGGAATTCGACTCAGCACTCAACACCACGCCCAGCGCTGTGTTGAGTGCTGAAGATTTGTCCAGCGCGGTCCCCAGCAATCCAAGCTTCCTTATAGCCAAAGCTGCCCGGGCCGCCTGTTCGGGACCGCCGCCAGCATCGGTCCAACACGCGATGGCGCCGCGCCGGCGAATGATCCGAACAATTCCACCGAATGCGGCAAATCGCGCGAGTATTTCCTTGAAGCTGTTGCGCGCGTGGGCGGTAACGCTGGCGGTTTTCGAGCCGGATCTCAACTCGACCGCTATGATTGCGGCGCCGATCGCTTCCTGAACATCCTCCGGCTCTCCTTCCGCCGGAACGACTCGGCAGATGCGCTCGTTGTGCTCGCAGCCATGCAACCAGGTAGCGCAGTCGTTGCAGTAATCCCAATCGGCCGGCCAATGACTGTGACACCGTGGACATTCGCGAAGGGTAACCTCGCTCGAAGAAACGACGAGGTGAGGCCATCCCGGTGTTGAGTGTTTAGGTGAGTGTTTAAAGGAAGCCAACGTGAAAATCCTGTGATGCCAGCCATCGCAGGAGTCATTGGCCGCTACGAAAACGGCAGGTTGTCAGAAGGCGGACTCCACCACCCCAGCTACATAAGATACGCAATACAACTTCCCTAGATCAAGACGAATTGAAAAGGTCGATATTGGTTCGGCGGGCCAGCGCCGAACCACGCTGCTGTTGCTTCCTAGTAAGATTATGCTATTGTCCGCACGCTGGTGGTGGAGTTCACCGTAACCGCTCTTCCTGACGGAATAGCCAATAACTCCTAAGGCAATGAATTTGTCTTGGGAGTTTTTTTTGCTGCGTTTTGTCTGCGGAGAGGATGAAAAATGGACTCCAATCGACTCGCGCCGCTTTCGTTTGCTGCAAGCTCTTCAGCTCCTTACCACAACCTTAGAAAATGGACTGCGGATTGGACCCTGACCGGCCATGATCGTAGACCGCCCCATTCGCCTGGCGTATACCCCTTATGGCGCCTGATTGCGGGTAGAAGCGGCCGTGGAAGGCCGGGCGGTCTCTTGGTAGCATGGACACTCTGGGAGCGATGCGCCAATCGGATATGGCCTTCCAGATCGATTCCAGGTGCGCCTTTTGGCCTGCTGCGATTCCGTCCGATGCGATACTGCGGTAATCCGCTGCTATTGCCCGACGGCGCCCTTATAGTTCCTGGCGATCTGGTAGGCGAGCTTCACTGCAACAATACTGCCCTCGCCACCCTCATTGAGTTCCGTGAGATAAGCCGGCTGCGTGCGTGCCGCGCCGATCTTAACAGCCTCGGGCGCTGGCTCGGGCAAAGCGGCGAGCTTCCCACGCTCAAGGCATTCTACGGCGTAACTCTCCTCTGGTGGGCCGCTGCGAGACTGGGATTCAACGTCCGAGAGCGGCAAGCACCATTACGTAATTGGTTCGACTGGATCTTTATGGGCGGGCTTCTGTTGATTTACGCAGCCGATGGAGCTACCCGAGCAAAACTCGGAACCACTCTGAGCCGTACACCTCGCGAAGTTTGGATTTCACGTAAAGAACTCTCGCGTGGATACGCGGACAGTGTACGGTAATTGCATTCGCTCCAAGTGGAAGAGGGATTACTCCGCGATCGAATGCTCCTTTACTCGAACTTTGAGATGATCGGCGAGGAGGAACAATCATGCCACTCGATACTGCGCTGTTTTCGTCTGAGTCGGTCTCGGAAGGCCATCCCGATAAGATGTGCGATCAGATCTCCGATGCAATTCTGGACGCACTGCTATCGCGCGATCCCGAGTCCAGAGTCGCGGTTGAAAGCCTGGTCAAGACTGGCTTCATCATGATTGCGGGTGAAGTAACCAGCTGCGCGCATGTGGATTTCGTCGACATAGCCCGCCAGACGGTGCTTCGGATTGGCTATGATCGCCCGGAACTCGGATTCGATGGCCGAACCTGCGCGATCACGACAGCGATCGAGCCGCAGTCGCCTGACATTTCTCAAGGTGTCACGGAGGGACAAGGGCTGTTCAAGGAGCAAGGCGCAGGCGATCAGGGCTTGATGTTCGGCTTCGCCTGCGATGAGACCCCCGACCTAATGCCGCTCCCCATCGTGCTGGCTCATCGCCTGATGGAAAATTTAACCGTTCTGCGAAAGTACAAGCGCAACGGTTTTCTGCGCCCGGACGGCAAAAGCATGGTGACAGTGCAGTATGTTGACGGACGCCCGACGCGCGTGACCAATGTAGTCATTGCCGCGCGGCACGATCCCGACGTGAAGTATGAGACGCTGCGTAATTTCATCGTCGAAGAACTGATAAAGCGGACAATCCCGGCTCAATATATCGATAAAGAAACGGAGTTTCTTGTTAATCCGACCGGGAGCTTTGTGAGAGGCGGTCCTCATGGCGACTGTGGCGTCACTGGACGCAAGATAATCGTCGATACTTACGGTGGTTACGGCCATCATGGCGGCGGCGCCTTTTCCGGCAAGGACCCGAGCAAGGTAGACCGCTCGGGATCCTATATGGCTCGTTACGCGGCCAAGAACATTGTGGCAGCGGGATTGGCGCAGCGCTGCGAAATTCAAGTAGCTTACGCCATTGGTGTGGCCGAACCGGTGTCGATCCGGGTTGACACGTTTGGCACTGGGCTCGCCCCGGATTCACGACTTGCCAGTGGTTTGCGCGAACTCTTCGATTTTCGACCGGGTTCCATCATAAAGACACTCGATCTGAAACGCCCTATCTACCGCACTACCGCGGCCTACGGTCATTTCGGCCGTCCGGCGCGAAACGGTTTCTTTCCGTGGGAGCGAGTCGATCACGCAGATGCATTGCGGAGTTCCTTCCGCAACTGATCGCTGGACGTGGAGGATGGCGCTTGGGTGCGAGTCTCGCGTTGGATGGAGACCGATGAGTCGTGAACGATGAGACAAATTCTGTGTCTCTGGGAAGTATCGTTGCATAGGTCGAACGGACTGCCGAAAATCGTGCGCATGGAACTGATTACGGTGATGAGGTTCCACCGAAACCGCTCCAGGCTTGTGTGATCTGGTGAACCCTACTGCTGTTGATCATGCGTAGGGAGCTTTTTTTGGGAGGTCTCTGCCGAAAGGTAAAGGGTCCTTTTGTGATCGTGAACATCGCCCATCTGATACGCTTTCGGAAGCGCGGTCCGCAGGGGCGCGCCAGCGCTTTCGCAATGCCAGGAGGGCAGTGATCAATGTTCACCGGAAGGGCTAAACAGATCACGATCTTTATCGGCGAAACGGATCAATACCATCACCAGGCGCTGTATATGGCGATTATCGAGATGCTCCGGCGCGAGGGCTGCAGCGGCGCGACTGCGACTCGCGGCGTGGCGGGCTTTGGGGCCTCATCGTTGATTCACACCGCGATGATTCTTCGACTGTCCTTCGATCAGCCACTCGTGATCACAGTCGTGGACCGCCCCGAGCGGATCGATCGCGTCCTCGCTCCTCTGCGGGAAATGGCTCCGAACGCCCTGATCACGGTTCAGGAAGTGGAAGTCGTCCAATCGGGTGCTCCCTTCAAAGAGGGACTGCCCGATTTGAAAGTTTCCGAAGTGATGCGTCGTGAAGTCGCCACGGTGCATCCCGACAGCGCAATTACCCAAGTTGTCGAATTGTTGCTGGATAAGGACTTCACGGCGGTGCCGGTGATCGACGATGAGGGCAGGGTTGTCGGGATGGTGAGCGACAACGACCTGCTGACGCGCGGCGGGATGAACGTCACGATCAGTCTGAAAAAGGCGACCGATTTGGATTATGTGCGCGAGCTTCACGAGTCTCTTGAGAACGCGAACCGCAAAGTGTCGGAAGTGATGACGCGCGAGGTGGTGACGACTACTCCCGACGCCATTCTCGGACGAGCGGCCAGACTGATGGTCGAAAAACATCTCAAGCGGCTACCGGTCGTGAACAGCGATGGAAGGCTGGTGGGCATCCTGGGCCGCCTGGATGTTTTGAACACGATTGCGGCGGTCCATCTGCCGGAGTGGCATCCCGAGGCGCATGCCAACGGCGCACAGTCTACGGTGGCCGGCGTGATGACCCGCGAAGTTCCCACCGTCCACGAAACTGCGACAGTTGAAGAAATTTTCGATCTGCTCGTTTCATCGTCGCACAAGCGGGTAGTCGTGGTGGACGACAAAAGGCATGTTGTTGGAATTGTCGCCGACTCTGATTTGATTTCGAAGGTGAGCCGTGAGAGCTGGCCGGGGATAATGGAAATCCTCATCTCCAAGGTTCCAATCGGCCGAGTCAGCGCAGAAGCGCGCAAGCACATCCAGAAGTTGCGTGCCCGCTCCGCAAAGGAACTGATGACGCGCAACGTCGTCACGGTTCGCGAGAAGATGCCCGTGGCGAGCGCCTTGGCGTTGTCTGCGGAAAAGCGGGTTAAGCGGCTGCCGGTGGTGGACGCTGAAGGCGAGCTGGTAGGAATCGTCGGACGCACGGAAATGATGCGCGCACTGCTGGCCTAAACCGCGACATGGAGGAACTTGGAGAGTGCTGGGAGTTTTGTTTGTCGCGATTGGCGGGGCCATCGGGTCGGCGACTCGTTATCTGGTGGGCGGATGGTTTGCATCCCGGTTTGGCCCGTCGTTTCCGTACGGAACCTTCGTGATCAATGTGACAGGGAGCTTCATTATTGGACTTTTCCTCGCATTTGCTCAGGAGCGGGTTTCGCTCAGCCCTTATTGGCGACTGTTCTTTGCGGTGGGCGTTGTCGGAGGCTATACTACCTTTTCGACCTTCGAGTATGAGTCGGTTCGATTGCTTCAGGATGGGGAGATGCTGCTGGGGTCAGTTTATCTGGTAGGGAGCGTTGCGATGGGCGCTATCGGCGCCGTGGCCGGAATCACGCTTGGCAGTTGGATTTGATTTCGCCGCCCAGATTCCAATTGACAGTCGGACAGCGCCTGCTACACTTCTATGGACAGCGTTGGTGATGGGGTTCACCGCCACAACCGCCCTTTCCTGAGCAGGGCTGATAACCCCTACCGAGGTGTACGCCGGTAGGGGTTGATTTGTTCAGGTTCCCTACTTGGTCATTCGAAATCTCTCCCGATCAGCACTTTCCACGCGCTGAAGGGGAGAGATATAACGCCGCATGGAGTGAGCGTAGCGGAGGATGGCGCGTTCGGTCGGGTTCAACCTGCTTCAAGTGCTGTTCGTTGTCGCGCTGGCTCCGCTGGCGTCGGGCGTGTTGTCGCGCCTGAAGGAGATCGTTCAATCGCGGCGCGGTCCCAGCATTTTTCAGCCCTATCGCGACCTTCGAAAGCTGTTCAACAAAGACGAAGTCGTTTCGGAACACGCTTCGTGGATCTTCCGGTTTACGCCGTATGTCGTGTTTGTCGCGCCGATCTTCGTGACCACGTTGATTCCGGTGCTTACGAACTATCCGCTCTTTTTCGCCTTCATGGGCGATATGCTGGGCGGTGGGTTTGTGCTCGCGCTGGGTGGGTTTTTCGCGACGCTCGCCGCCGTGGATACCGCTAATCCTTACGGTGCGATGGGCGCGAGCCGGACACGGATGGTCGGCTTCCTTGCAGAACCGGTCTTCATGATCGTTTTCTTTACGGTTTCGTTCGTGGCTGGTTCTACAATCCCCTACATCGTGCAGCAGCATTGGGTGACGCCGCTCACAAACTTTTTCGCGCCATCGCACGTGCTGCTGGTGATTGCGTTTATCATGCTCATCCTCGCCGAGGCGGGCCGCATTCCGGTGGACAATCCGGCGGGCCATTTCGAACTCGCCATGATCGACGAATCGAAAAGCCTCGAGTATTCGGGTCCCGGCATGGCGCTGATGAAATGGGGCGGTCAGATGAAGCTGCTCGTGCTGATATGTATTCTGCTCAACGTGTTGGTTACACCGTGGGGACTTGCCGGCGGCCGGAGCACCGCCGAAGTCCTGCTGGCGGCGCCGCTGGTGCTGTTCAAGGTGGGGATTTTTCTACTCGTGCTGGTGGTGATTGAATCCTCGTTCGCTAAATTGCGGCTCTTTCGGGTCAGTGAGTTTCTGGGCGCTGCTTTCGTAACCTCGGTCGTCGCAATGATCACCGGGCTATTGAGCTTTTAGCCGGAGAATCAAGTGGCGAACTCAAACGCACTGTTGACCTCGCTGAACGGGTTGGCCGCGGGTCTGTTCCTTATGAGTTCATTCGGGCTGGCGGCAACCCGCCAGATGCAGGGGTGCCTGCGATTCTACATTACCCAGTCGATATGCCTGGTTGTGTCCGCACTATTACTCGGACTTGGTTTGCATGCTCCGGACTTGCTGGCGGTGGCCGTGCTCGACGCGGTCGTAAAGCCTATCGTGATCCCTGTGTTGCTTCGACGCACGGTACCCGAGGCGGTTTTTCGAAGACGCGAGATCGCTCAGGTGCTGAATATTCCCAGTTCGCTTCTGATCGCGCTTGCGCTGACTCTGTTGGCGTATTTCCTGAGCGGATATCTCCCGCCCGCCACGGGGAGCCTGGCAAGCATCAATCTCCCGGTTGGCCTTGCCGGGCTATTCATCGGCGTTTACACGCTCACGGTCCGGCGGGAGGCGGTGCCTCAACTGATTGGAATCTTTGGCATCGAGAACGGCGCTCTTCTTTGCGGCTTCGCGATTGCGTCTGGCCTGCCGCTGGTCATCGAGATGGCCTTCCCGTTCGACATGCTGATCATCGCGCTGGTGATCGGAATTCTGACGCGGATGACGCACGAACGCGTTGGAACGACTGAAGTCGGCGGCTTCACCAGTCTTCGGGAAGGTATCGGCAAGTGATCCTCTTATTTATACTCGGCCTTCCGCTAATGGCCGCGTTGATTTCAGCGCTCCCGCTCGGTCGCCGTGTTGCGCCCGCTGTAACCGTTGCTACGTGTGTCGCCGTACTGGTGCTAACGGTCGCGGCGGCGCTGCGAGTCGTGGCGGGAGAATCGGTGGTTACAATACGGAACTGGATCGCGATTGACGGACTGAGTGCGTTGATATTGCTGCTGGTGGCGACGGTGGGGAGCACAGCGGCTCTTTTTTCCTGGGGCTACATTGCTCGGGAGAAGAGTTCCCGTCATCTGCGCCGCTATTACGCGAATTACAACCTGTTTGTCTTCGCGATGCTCTCGGTGCCGATGCTGGACGAACCGAACCTGGTGTGGACCGGAGTGGAACTGACCACGATACTTTCTGTTTATTTGGTCGCATTTGAAAATACCGGCGAAGCCCTGGAGGCGGCGTGGAAGTATTCAGTGCTCACGATCATGGGGGGAGCGATCGCTCTGCTTGGATTCCTCGCACTATACGCTGCGACGCGGGGCCGGTATGCGGAAGGGGCTTATACCTGGCGCACACTAATCGTGCTGGCGCCCGGCGTTTCGCCGCGCGTGCTCGAGACCGCGTTCGTTCTGATTCTCGTTGGGTTCGGGGCCAAGGCGGGGTTGGTTCCGTTGCATACGTGGCTGCCCGACGCGCATAGCCAGGCGCCGAGCCCGATATGCGCCCTGCTTTCCGGTATCAAGACAACCGTCATCCTGTACGTGATATTGCGCCTCATCCCAGTATTGAACTCGTCTGGAAAGATAGATGTCGACGAGTGGGCGATGGTCGTAGGATTGTTCTCGGTGGGTATCGCCGCGTTTCTGATTATTCAGGTGACTGACTATAAACGCCTGTTCGCATTCTCCACGGTCGAGCATATGGGAATCATCCTGACCGCGGCGGGGATTGGCGGCGCCGCGGGTCATTACGGCGCCGTATATCAAATTCTCAATCACACGCTGACCAAGTCGTTTTGTTTTTTTGCGGCCGGGGCAACATTGCTCGCGGTGGACACGCGACAAATCGCGGACGTCCGGGGGCTGATACGAACCTCACCGCCGGCGGGCGTGGCCCTCCTGTTTGGGGGAATCGCGATCGCCGGCGCTCCGCCGCTCGCGGTCTTTCTGAGCGAATTTTCGATCCTGCGCTCAGGAATCGCGAAGCAACACTACGTTGCAACCGCTTTGCTCGCTGGATTCGTTATAGTCGCTTTTTTCGGCATTCTCTATCACCTTAACCGGATGGTCTTCGGGCAGCCAGACCCGGCAATCGAAAGCGCCGCTCCGATAAGACTGCCGGTGAGTTGCGTACTGACCCTCATTCTGGCCGCGGCACCCATCATCATACTCGGGGTCTATATGCCAGAGCCGCTCCACAAGCTCCTTCTAATGGCTGCGGACGGTCTGACGAGGTGAGCGATGCCAGCCGAACGGAAGCAAGTGCTCGATGAGGTTGCGGCTCGTTGGAACGGCAGAGTTCAATTGAGCCCGGAAGACGGTTCGGAATCGGCTTATCGGCTGGAGTGTGAACCTGCGGAGCTATCGGAGGTTTGCAATTGGTTGTTCTCCGATCTGCATTACAGTTTCGGCGGTCTGGTAGTCGAGCAACTAACGCGGTGGGAACTGCGGTACGTATTCTATGGCGGGCCGGGAGCGGGCTGGTTGCATGTGCTGACTCATCTAGCTCCGTCGGATTATCGGGTGCCCAGCGTCAGCAGGCTCGTGCATGCGGCTGACTGGCACGAACGCGAGGTCGAGGACCTGTTCGGGCTGGTCTTCGAGGGGCATCCGCGCCTCGGCGATTTCGTACTTCACGACGACGCCTGGCATGAGGGCGTCGCTCCGATGCGTAAGAGCTTCGATGGGCGCCAACCGGTGACGCATCGTGCGCCCGACCAGAACTGGAAGCCGCGCCAGATCGTCGAGGAGGCGGGAGCGTTCTTGATGCCGATCGGACCCATCTATGCCACCGCAACCGGGCCGGTGCACTTTCAGCTTGAAACCGTGGGCGAAGATGTAATCCGCGTGCAGCCGCGCCTCTTCTATGCATACCGCGGGCTGGAAAAGATCGCCGAGGGGCGCCGGGCTGAGGACGTTCTACTGATAGCGGAGCGTATCAGCGCAACATCAGCATTCGCTCATTCACTCGCGGTCTGTCAGGCCGTGGAGCGTATCTGCCACATGGAGGTGCCTCCGAGAGCGCGCGCGCTAAGAATATTCGTTGCGGAGTTCGAACGCCTTCGGCATCACGTCGCGGCGATCGAGGGAATCTGTGAATCGACCGGCCTTGCGGTTGCAGCCGCCCAGGCCTCGATTCTCGAAGAGGACCTGCTGCGACTTTCCTGTGTGCTGACGGGGCATCGTTATCTCTTCGGCCTCGGAACCTTCGGTGGCTTGACGATCAACCTTGACGATTCGGCCTGCAACCGAGCCGCAGCACAGGTGCGAGAAGTGGCCGAAAAGCTCTCGCGCCTTGAGCGGATGTTGAGCATATCCAGCAGTTTTCTAGACCGACTGGAGGAGGTCGGCCACGTTTCCGCAGGCGAGGCCGGCGACTTCGGGCTGGTCGGACCGATCGCCCGCGCCTCAGGTGTCTCGCGGGATATGAGGAAGGCCCAGCCATATTCCGGCTATGACCAGATCGAGTTTGAGGTTCCCCACGAATCGGAAGGAGACGGATACGCACGGTTGCGTATGTTCTTTCGAGAGGCGGCGCAATCAGTGCGGATCATCTCGACGGTTGGCCAAGCGGTTCCTGGGGGGCAGGTTCGCGCGCCGGAAGTCAGCTTCAGGCCGGGTGCCGCGCTGGGCTGGGTCGAAGCACCGCGCGGGGCCGCGTTGCATTGGATTCGCCTCGGCGAGGACGGCGTGGTGGATCGCTACCGAATCATCACGCCGTCATTCGCGAACTGGCATGGCTTCAGGCTCGCGGCCGAAAACTTTGCGTTTCAGGATTTTCCGATAATCCTCGCGACGTTCGCGCTCTCAGTTCACGAGAACGATCGCTAGTAGGTACGGCTAACCATCATGAGCCAATGGGTAATCAAGGGTCTCAGAACCGGCGTTAAGAGCACCCGCTACCCGCGCGCCGAGGAAACTGCGGCTGGAATTTCGCCGGGCCTGCCGACTGCCGCGACACTCCCCTTGGAAGTGGCCCAGTCACTCGTGGCGCGTTGTCCGGCCGACGCTCTTGAACTGGCTCCGGCCGGCGTGGACGTGAACCTGCGCCGATGTATTCACTGCTTCCGCTGCGTGCGTGGCACGAACAGTCCGCTCGGATGGGAACACAGCTACGAATGGGCCACCGCAGTTTCGGGTGGCAATGATCAAAAGCGGCAGTTCGGTCCGGCGTTCGATCGATCGGTTCACATCCTCGTGGTCGATACAGGCGACTGCGGGGCGTGCCTGAACGAGGTCCGACAGCTCAACAATCCCTACTACAACATGCATCGCCTCGGCTTCTTTCTCACTCCAACGCCACGTCATGCCGATGTGTTGCTGGTAGTCGGAGCGCTGACCGACCACATGCGAGTGCCGCTGCGCAAGGCCTACGACGCGATGCCCAGCCCGAAACGGGTCGTAGCCGTTGGGGCCTGCGCGCTATCGGGAGGAATCTTTGGCCGCAGCTTTATGTGCGCAGGCGGAGTGGCCGAGCTGCTCCCGGTCGATGTCGAGGTGCCGGGCGATCCGCCACCGCCACTCGCGATTCTGCACGGACTGTTGGTTGCGGTTGGCCGGAAACCCCCGGCCCGTTTGCATCGCGCAGTGAGCGACTCGGTGGGGAACGCGTCGGGATGACCTCCATGGGCCTGCTACTGGTCATTATCGTGGCGCTGTGCGGCGCCGGCGTGGTTTTGCCGCTGGCCATTGAAGAACGGCGAACGCCAGCGATCGTGGGCTGGTTCGGAGCGTGCGCGGCGGGCGTCTTGCTCTGCTTCAGCGGAGCCTCACTGTTTGCGGGCGCGCCGTTTCACGCGACGCTGTGGACCATTCCATCGCTGGCGACGCTCACGCTGTCACTCGACCGGCTCTCTGCGCTGTTTCTTTTTATTTCAGGCCTGGTCCTGCTTCCCGGTTCGATTTTCGCGGCTGGCAATCTCCATAGGTACATGGGCCGTTACAGTCTTAGGGCCTTTAGCGTTCTATATTTCGCGCTCTATGCGACGCTGGTGCTGATTCCCCTGTCGGCCGACGCGGTCTCCTTTCTGATGTTGTGGGAATCGATGTCGATCCTGATCTACCTGCTGGTGAACTACGAAGACGAAATGGAAGAACACCTGCGGGCGGGATACTTGATGCTGGCGGTTGGCGAGGCCGGCACACTCCTCATCGCGCTGGCGTTCATAGTACTCGCCAATAATGGCTCGCTTGAATTCGTCGCGATGGAGGCTGGGGGAGGTGCGCTGGGCGAATACGCGCGATGGGCTGTCTTCCTGCTCGCGTTCTTCGGCTTCGGAGTCAAGGCCGGTCTCATCCCGGTTAATTTCTGGCTCCCGCAGGCGTACGCCGCGGCGCCGGATGCTTTCGTCCCGGTGCTGGCTGGAGCAACCTTGAACCTCGGTCTTTACGGAATCGTCAGAGTGAACGGTGACCTGCTGCCGGTTGCGGCGATCGGCCCCGGCCTCGTCGCGCTCATCGTCGGCAGCGTTACCGCGCTGCTCGGCATTCTCTACGCGACGACGCAGAGCGATCTCAAGACCATGCTCGCGCACAGTTCGATCGAGAATGCCGGCATTATCACAGCGGCGCTCGGCGCGGGGTTTATCTTCGTGGCCTTGGCGCATCCGTCGCTTGCGGCGATCGCGTTTGCGGCGGCCTTCTACCACATGGTGAACCATTCGATTTACAAGGCCCTGTTGTTCTTCGCGACCGGCGCGGTTGATTCGAATACCGGAACCCGAAACATCGACCGGCTGGGAGGCTTGATAAAGGCGATGCCTCTCACCGCGTTGTTCTTTCTGGTTGGCGCACTGTCGATCGCGGCGCTGCCGCCGTTCAACGGATTCGTTAGTGAATGGCTCACGTTGCAGGCGATGCTGCAAAGCGCGGGACTTGCTTCGACTGGCGTGAAAATCGTCTTTGCGCTTTGCGGCGCGATCCTCGCCCTGACGGCGGCGCTTGCGGTGACCTGCTTCGTTAAGGCGTTCGCGATGAGTTTCCTCGGGATGCCACGGTCTGATTCGGCGGCGCAGGCCCGGTCGGCGCGAGCCTCGGCGACTATTCCGATGGCATTCCTCGCCGTGCTCTGCTTCATCCTGGGAGTGACTCCGACCTACGTCATTCCGGTGCTCGACGGAGCTATCGCGCCGATCGCGGAGCAGGCGCGCGCCGCCGACGCCCTGGTGCCACCCTTCTTTGCTGGCAACGTCCATCACGGCGAGCTGCCCGCATCCTTCGTCGCGGATTTTCACGCGCTTGGCGCGCAAGTCGGGCAGAGCGTAATGCCGGGACGTGGACTCATTGTGATGCATCGCGGCGGCGCGGCCAATCCGGTGGTGTTCGCGATGTCCACCACGTACATGGCCGTGGTCCTGGCGCTGATGCTGCTCGCTACCTACGTCGTGTTTCGATTGATTGTCGCGCGAAGCCGCGCCGTCGAACGGCGCGCGGTCTGGGATGGTGGAATCCGACGCTTGCTGCCGGAGATGACCTACACCGGTACCGGATTCTCGAACCCGGTGCGCGTCATCTTCGAAGCGGTATTCAGGCCCACAACCGTGGAAGACACCCGGGAGACGGTCGGCAAGCATTTCCGGGCCGCGATTCGGCGCACGCACGGCGAAAACCATGTGCTGGACCGCTTGGTGCTCAATCCGATCGCGGACGCCGCGCTATGGGTATCAAACGGTTTTGCCCGGATGCATCATGGCTTCCTCAATGCCTACGTTCTCTACGGGCTCATCGCGCTGATTGTGGCGCTTCTGATCGCGAGGTTCTCCTCATGAAGCTTGACCGGCGGTGCGGCTAGACTTAGCTTATGGGTACAGGTGGTGGAGTCCACCAGGAACCGCCATCCGGCCAATGACTCCTGCAGCGGGTAGAGACCCGCGGCGGGAGGACTCCTTCCGACTCTCGGGTCTCGAGACCGCTCCGACGATTGTTGATCGGAGACCGGAAGTGCTCGAGCGCCTGACAAAGAATTTCCGAGAACTCCTCAAGCAGTTCGGTGGCGCCTCGTGCTCCCTGTGCGCCGTATTGAAACGGCGGGAGGAAGAGGAAATCGAGCGAGTGCGCGCTAGCAGTGCCTCGGCCAGAGTCTTGTGCGGCCCGCATCTCGAGATGGTGCTGTTCGCGGTTGCCAGCCCGATGACAAGGGCGGGAGTGACTCGCAGTGCGATCGAATCGGTCCTCGCCGACCGATCCGATTGCGACGCGTGCTCAAGGCTCAGCCAAATCGAGCTTAGGCTTGCACGCGCGATCCGCCGTTTGGACGGCGGGATGCGCTTCAGGAAGGCGCTCGAATCGGCGCCGCTTTTCTGCCGCAAGCATGCGGATATCGTCGCGCAACAGGATGTCGCGGTTAACTTTGCACAGGTTCAGAGGGCGAAGCTCCTCCACTTACGCGATGCGCTCGCTCAGGCCGAGTTGCGTAACGGCGCAGAGATGGAATCGCTGATATTGACGGCGCTCACCTATCTGGCCGCTCCTCTTCAGCAAGAACCGCCGCCGGTGGAAGTCCACGATTCCTCCGATTGCACGGAGAACGAGGCGGCGGAATTCGAGCGATGGGAGGAAGCACGCCAGTTCAAGCATCTGGCCGACCTCGAGAGCGAAGCGGCAGGCCTGCGCTATCGCAACGCCGTGCTTTCTGAAGAGAACCGCAGACTCAAGCTCGCCCATGTCGCTGGCGAAGCGATCCGGCGCGACCTTGAGCACGATCGAGCACAGCTCCTCGCCGCGGCGAAGGAACAGGATGCAAAACCGCTGAAGTTTTCGAGCCGACATTAAAAAGAGCCAATCACTCATATGCGAATCTGCATCATTTCAGACCTGCACGCGAACCTCGAAGCTCTTTCCGCCCTGCCACGCGACTATGATGAGTTGTGGGTATTGGGTGACCTGGTGAACTATGGTCCTGATCCGGCCGAAACGATCGACTTTGTGCGATCTCACGCGTCAACTGTCATCCGCGGAAACCACGACAACGCGGTGGGATTTGGAACGAATTGTGGGTGCTCGCCTCGATTCCGCACTATGGCCGAAGCGACGCGCCAATACACGACGTCGGTCCTGAGTGCTAGAGACAAACAGTTTCTTAGGGAGCTACCGACATGCGCCTGCCGCCAGGTCGACGGGCGGATATTCTTTCTCTGCCACGCGACTCCATCGGATCTGCTCTATGAGTACCGCGCGCCCGACTCGCCGCTGTGGGCGCGGGAAGAGGAGTCCAGTTCGGGAGCGAATGTCATCCTGGCGGGACACACACATCTGCCGTTCGCGCGCGTCTTTGGCGAACGTATCGTCGCTAATCCAGGAAGCCTTGGACAATCGAAAGCAGGAGACCCGCGCGCCCGCTACGCCGTCTGGCAGGATGACCATATTGAGCTAAAGGCCTACGAATATCCCGTCGACAAGACGGTCGAGAAAATCTTGGCGCTTCCGTTACCCGAGGAAGTAAAGCACGACCTCGTCTGCGTGCTTCGTACGGGGACAGCGCCGTGAGTACCAATAGTCATCGAAACACCGCTCCGGAGCCGGCTGCGATCACGGCTGACGCCGTAAAACTAGGCGATCTGAGACATCACCTCCGATCGCTGCACGATGGAGACGGCGCGGTGATTGAGGCAATCGGCATCGGCGCTCCAGCGATTCCGGTCCTGCGGGAACTCCTGTTTGAGCGAGATCCCAGCGGGATTTTCGAGCCGCGGATGCGTGCCGCTCAGGCGCTGGCCGCGCTCAGAGCCACGAGCGAATTGCAGGAGTTTGTCCGCGAATGGAAATCGGCTTCGGACCCAGTCGAGCGGTTTGGAGACGAAGCGGTGCTGGGAGCCGTCGCCAGATTTTTGGGCGCCACGATGGAAGAAGACGTCTATGACATCCTGATGGCGATCGGCCGAAAGTATCCGGTGCCGGGCGTTATCGAAGCCTTAGGGCGATATGGCCGTTCGGAATCGGTTTCAATGATGCTCAGAGCCCTTGCCGATGACATCAGCCGGACCGCGGCGGAACAGGCATTAAGGATCCTCGGCGAGGCGGGAGTTCCCGCGCTCATCGAGGCCGCCATGCGGCCGGTCGCGAATTTTTGGGGCAGAGAAATTCCATCCAGTGTGCTTAGGCGGCGCAGCGCGTTAATGCTGCTGCTAGAATTTGGTGTTACGCGCGATACTTGGGACCGCATCCGCAGGTTGGTATCAGACTCAGACGACGAAATTTCGGTCCGTGCATGCGCAATTGGATTGACGGCGGGCATTCGTGCAGACCAGCGCGACTGCGCGTGGCGGATGTTGGAGTTACTGCGCGGGGTCGCGTGGCCGCTTCATCAGGAAATCGAAAACTGCCTGATAGACAATTTCGCAATCGCTCGGGAGTTCGTCGATCAGGCTATCAAAGGACCGACGGACGACATCGCGGATGACTTCGCGCGCGCCCGATTCAAGCGATCACTCCGTCGGATCGCGGCAAGGGCGTTAACCAGACAGGAGCCCGGGAGTTGACCTCGATGCCGGAAGCAGCGCCGCAGCTCTCCAATATCGCGGGTGACGCACTCCGCCACTATGACCATCTCAAACTCGAGATTGCGGCGATCGGGCAAGCGGCGATGCTTCAGTGCGCGAAGGATAAGGACGAGGAAGGCGAACGCGCTTTCCAGCGGTTGCTGGCGCGATTGGCGGAGGACCGCTTCAACCTTGCTGTGGTGGGTCCTTTCAGCCGGGGTAAGAGCAGCCTGATGAACGCAATTCTCGGCTTCGATGGTTTGCCGACCGGCCTTCTTCCGCACACTTCCGTTATCACGACGGTCAGTTATGGACCACACGAACGAGTTCTGGTTCGCTGCGAGGGGTGGTCGCTTCCCCAGGAGATTCGACTGGATGGGCTCGCGGAGTACGTTACTGAACGCGGAAATCCGGGAAATCGGCGGCGGGTGATGCAGGCGGAGATCGAACTGCCCGCTGAGATTCTCCGCCACGGCCTCCATTTCATCGATACGCCCGGTGTTGGTTCCGCGATCGTTGCAAACACCGAGACAACGGACCGATTCCTCCCGGAGCTTGATGCGGCGATATTCGTCTCCAGTTTCGATTTTCCGCTCAGCGAGATCGATATCGAGTTTTTCCGAAAGGTTCGCGGGGCCGTCGGCGTCGTGTTCTTGGTGCTGAACAAACTTGATCTGGTCTCGGAGTCAGAGGCAGAAGAAGTAGTGAGATTCGTCCGCGAACGGCTCGACCGTGAACTGGGTATTGGGCGCTACGCGCTTTTCGCGGTTTCAGCCAAGCGCGGGTTAGAGGCGAGACTGCATGGAGACTCGAACGCTCTGTCCCAGTCGGGGTTGACCGAATTGGAAGCGGCGCTGGCGGCGTTCATGGCCGGCGATAAGACGCGCCAGTTGGCCGTGCGCGTGATGGACCGCCTCGTAACCCTGCTGCAACGCGAGGTCACGCATGGCGGGTTCTCACTTGATCCAAAGCGGTCGCCTGGGCAGGTCTCCCAAGCCCTCGCCGGGTTCGATGAAAAGACGGCCGTCCTCAAAGCGCGGCGCGCGGAGCTCGTGAACCGCCTTGAAACGCTTGGCAATGATGCGTTGCGTGCCGTTGAGCGTCGTCTCGACTCCGCGTTCACGAACCTCAAGCAAAGCGCAGCTCATAAATTCACGCCGGACTTTCTCGCCGGTCGAATATTCTCCAGGCCGAATGCCTTCGATGCGTTCGCGCGCAATGTGCCGGCGTTTTGTGAGCGCGCTCTCACGCGCGAGTTACGAGTTTACGAGGCAGCCCTGAATGAGCATTTGGACCGGAGCGCCGGTCCGGTACGCTCGGAAATCCTTGCGCTACCCGACGAACTCTTCGATATCGCGACGAATGGTAACGGAGGCGCTCGCGAGTTATCAGAGCTCTCCGCACAAGAGCGCGAAGCCGCACCACCATCGGTGGAAATCGCAGGGATCGCACGCGTCGAGTGGAGACCGCGGCTGCCGTGGTGGATATACCTGGCGCCACTGCGCTGGTCTTCGGCGGCGATGAAAAGAACATTTGCCGTTGCGCTCGGCGAGTTGCTCGCGCAGTACCGATCCCGCATCGATGCGTCGATCCGCATCGACATGAACGAATATGCGGAGAAACTGGGCCGCGAGATTGAAAAAACAATCGACGGTCGAGCGGCTCGCGTCAGGAAATTACTCGCGTCGGGAGGTTTCGCACAGAATCGCAAGGTGTTCGAAGCGCTGCTGGATCGGGCCAGAGATCTGCGTGGACAATTTGAAGATAAGGGAGACTGCCGATCGCGGTCTGAGGAGGGCGACCTCGGTGGCTCCGACGCAGTCGCTGCAAGTTCCGTGGCTTCCGTCGGCAGTGCGCATGGGTGTCCCGTCTGTCGTGCAGTCATCCGGACAGTTTTCGATTACCTGAGCAAGCTGCAATATGAATTGAGCATCGACGCCGACGCTCAACACGAACACGCCGAAAGCGGCGGCTTCTGTTCAGTACACACGTGGATTTACTCCAGTATGACCTCGCCGGTAGCAATCTCGCGGGCCTATCCGCCACTGCTTGACTCGCTTGCCACGCGGCTGAAACGTGCCGCGCGTGATGCGGTCTCGGTCGAAGAACTGAACCGGAAAATCCGCGATCTATCGCCTTCGCCGGAGAGCTGTAGAGTCTGCGCGGTCGCGCATCACGCGACCGATCAAGCGGTCACGGATATCGTCCGGATTCTCGACCCAGACGGACGCAGCGAGGCGCCGACCTTATGCTTGCCTCACTTGGCGATTGCACTTCAGCTCGGATCAGATTTGAAGAGCGCCCATCTGCTATCCACACAATGTGCGCGCGCTCTGCTCCGGGATGCCGATGACATGCGCCATCACGCTCTGAAGCACGACGCGATCCGGCGAGGCCTGATGACGACGGACGAGCGTGATGCGCATCAGGCCGGCCTCAGAAGATTGGCCGGCAACATGCTGCTGACATTGCCACCCCGTGGTGATGATCGGCTTTGACCCGCTGCCGGTGAGGACAACCCACAAGGGATGAGCGAGGAAATTGAAGAATGGATGGAAGACCGGCGCCGGCTGTTCGGAAAATCGAAACCGCCGACTCGCGTGCGACGTGGTTTAACCGCAACGTCGCGGGTATGTGCCTGGCGAGTCTGCTCTCCGATCTGGGACATGAGATGGCAACCTCGATCCTGCCGCTGTTCCTGACCGCGATTGGAGCATCGCCTTCGGCGCTGGGGATTATTGAGGGCGCGTCGGATGGAGCCGCGACGTTCGCCAAACTGATTGGCGGCAGGATCGCAGACCGCAAGGGCTTGCGCCAAAAGGTTGCAAGTCTCGGATACCTGGTCACCGGTCTCGCGACAGGATCATTCGCGGCGGCGATGACTTGGTTTGAACTACTGATCGCGCGGACTGTGGGATGGTTTGGCAGGGGGACACGCGGGCCGTCGCGCGACAATCTTCTGGTTGATTCGGTACCCCACGCGAAGGTCGGCGCGGCGCTGGGGCTTCACCGAACCGCCGACACTCTGGGAGCGATCTTGGGGCCGCTGACCGCGATGTTCCTTCTCCATCGAATCGGATTCCGCAACATCTTCCTGCTGAGTCTCGTGCCTGGCGTGTTCGCCGCCGCGGCGTTCTACTTCCTTGTGCGCGAACCCGATGGCGCAAACTTGGCACAAGCGCCGGAGTTTCGAGGCTGGCACGCGGCGCTGCCCTCCTCCTTCCGGACGTTTCTCGCGACGATTCTACTGTTTGGAATCGGAGACTTCGCGCACAGCATGCTGGTGCTTCGGGCTGCACAACTGCTCGGATCGACACCCAAGGCAATGAGCATCGCGATCGGTTTATACGTCATTCACAACACGGCGCATGCGGCTTTGTCTTATCCGATAGGAGTTACAGGCGACCGCATCGAGCGTCGGCGCCTGCTCGCGGTTGCTTATGTGATCGCGGCGGTCGCCGCGGCTGGCTTCGCCATCGGACCACACAGCGTAGGTGCGCTGGTGGTGCTCTTCATTCTCGAAGGCGCCGTAATGGCTGCTCAGGAAACGCTCGATTCGGCCGTGGCGACAGATCTTCTGCCAGCCGACTCGCGCGGCGCGGGATTCGGCGTAATGAATGCCACAAGCGGCGTCGGCGACTTCGTGTCGAGCATTGTCGTCGGATTTCTTTGGACTGGCATATCCGGCCATGCCGCATTTGCGTATAGCGCAACCTTGAGCTTGCTGGCCGCGGCATTGATGACCTGGGGGATCTGAGAGAGAGGCCTGGAACTGGTGATAAGGAGAATGAATTCCTTTTGCTGGAACTGCTTCCAAATGATCGATAGCGACGACACGCTGTGCCCCTATTGCGCGCGGCAGCAACACCCGGTACCGGGCGATCTTCGCGAGAAGCTGATTCGAGCGCTTAAGCATCCAATAGGAGAGACACGAAGACGGGCGTCATTCGTACTTGGAGAGAAGCGAATGAGCGAAGCCGCGACCAACCTTATCGACCTCGTCGAGCACGATCCCGACCTCTATGTGGCCGCTGAAGCAGTTACGGCGTTGGAAAAAATCGGGACTCCGGACGCGCTGTATGGAATTGAGCGTGCGGCTTCGCACGAATCATTCGTCGTCCGGGAACGTGCCGTCGAAGCGCTCGTGGCGGCCGGCGGTGAGTGGGCGGATGCAGCGAGCGAAATAGCAGAAAACGACCCCAGTCCGTCGGTCAGAGAAGCCGCGCAAAGCAACCCTGCGAAAAAGGACCCCTTGGCTCGCCATCTGTGAACTATTCGCACACACTACGGCTGTCTATCGTGATGCGCGCAGTTGAGGACGCGGTAATCGAGATAGAGCGCGCGCTCGATCCAGCGGCGCAAGCTCCCCGGCGCGTGATGACCGAGTATCAGAACGACCTCCCCGACTCGGCAAGATGTGCGATGCGGGCGAAGCTCGGGGAGATTCGTGCAGAAATCCAAGATGCGAAGGATTGCTATGATTTGTACGCCGACACTGTTTCTAATCGTCGGCGTCTCTCGACCAAGTTGTCGATTCTCGCGATTGATTTGACCGACTGCAGACCAGCGTATATGCGCGGCTACGGGGAGGTGCCGGATGAAGAGCGTCAGCCGCTTGACGAGCGAATGTCACGACTGGAGGCGATGGTTAATGCTCTAAACAGAATGCTTACATCGCACGAATGATCGGAATCGCTCACGCCCCCGGAATTGAGGCTCATCGCGTTGGCGCCCTGGACCCCGCTACGATCGACAGGATTATCGATGCATGAGACATGCACGACGTGACGGTCTTTGATTCGCCAACGCGCAACGAACGTGGACGAACCCTGCTCAAACCTTCGAGGAGCAGATTCGCGGCTCGAAAGCCGGCCCGCATATGGGCACAATGGCTGCGGCAGTCTGCCAAAGCCCTTGGGCAGAACTTGGGCAGATTTGGCCGAAAAATGGGGCGAAAGTGAACAAAAGGCGGCAAAGCGCAGAAGCTGGAAGAGCGCGAAATCATTGGGTTTCTTTTGGTGGTTTTGGTTTTGCTTTGTCCGTGTCTTCAGTCCGGGTTCGATTCCCGGCCGGGGCACTCATAGCGCAGAAAATTCTTGAATTACTCGGCCGGTTTCATCGGCCGACGTTCTTGGAGAAAAATTCTTGGCAACGCTGGGCTTGAGGCTTGCCGCTGAACAATTCCAGCTGTCTACCAATCCGGCGGGATTAATACACCATCGAAGAAAGCTACGATATGTCAGCGCCGGAGATCTTCCGGACCAAATGTAGCTGCGTTATAAATCAATCATAGCTGGAAGAAACGGCCGGACCTATTAAGATTCTTTATGTAATGGGAGGACTGGTTTGAAGCGGACATTGTTAGTCGTTCTGTTGGCGTGTCTGTGCGTCCTATCAGGATGTTTCCAATGGACTGAAGATTCGCAGGGCAATCTGCAGTCAGCCGGTCTGCCGGGACTTCCGATTTGGCAATCAAAAGCACCTCCCGCGCCAATGAATCCGACCGATCTTGGCTTTACACCCGAAGAGGCCTCGAAGCTCGGTGGCGAGGTACTGGTGATGCCGACCGCAAACTCGAAAGGCTTACGCTACAGGTACTACCAGATTGGTCAGAATCATTGTGAAGATGATCTCAAGAAGATGCTGGCCGATCGCGCCCAGCAGAATATGACTGATCCGGCGCCCTACTGCACGGATAATCCTACGCGACCGACAATGACGGGAAATGCACTCGTGTTCTGAATGCGGATTGCGTTAGGAGTCACGTCCAGAACTGACCTTCGCGATCTACCGCCTCAGACTGGCGCACCAGGTCACTAGGAAATGTTCAAGCGCGCGCAACCGGCACGTCTCCTGGCGGTCAATCAGCCGCCGATGGGACCACGGCTCATGATTCTGGGGCGGAGTGACGTGGTGGTCGGCAACGGTAGCGCAAGCGCATTGCAAATCGCGGACTCGAGCCTGGCGCATAGTCACGCGGTCATCAGCCGCCGGCGCGGACGTTATGTAGTTTCCAACACTAAATCGGCCGGCGGCACGTTCGTCAACGACAAGCGGGTGCGCCGCAGCCGAACACTTAAGCATCGTGACTCGATTCGGTTCCGCCATTCGCAGCGGCGACTCTCTTGGTGCCGCCACGCATGGCGAGGACCCAGCCAAACCCGGATACACCAGCGGCGGTTCGTCGGTCGCCGAGAATAGCCAGTTCGCCTGGGGATGCGGATCGCTGGACCTGGAGGCGCAAATAAATCAATGGATCGCCGGTCCCTTTCACGAGCATTGCGCGTTCGATTCGCATAGCTATCTCAACCCGGACCGCGATGCACAGGAATATGGTCGCTGGACGCTGCGCAGCTCAGGTGCAGTGGTGCTTATACCACGCGAGCCGCTGATTCGAGGTGCGCAGTATTCGGTCTCGATTACCGTGCAAGGACATACCTACGCATGGACATTCAGGATTGCCGGTTGATCGGGCAGGCCCAACGCGCGAACTGCTAGCGTCTTTGGTAAAGTCCGCCGCCGATGAGGATAACGCCTAAGATTAGTACGCCAGCGCCCAATGCTGGAGGAACCATGTGCGTCGATTTCTCGGTGCTCTGGACTTTAACGGCGCCGAGATTTACCACGTCCCTGGTATGCGAGGTTGAAAACTCCGGAATCACGAGTCCTAAAATCCCTAACAGCGCGAACAGCGCACCCAGCCATACGATTGATTTCATGAGTTTTACCTCTCGTTCCGGCCTCAGCCGCAAAAGTAATAGCAATTGATTCTACCATCAAGACCGCGAGCGCGATCCAACGACGAAGCGCGAAAAAAAATGGCAACCTCCCGCTCTTGGGCGGGCTCCGGCGGCGGATCATGCGGGCCGACACTTTGTCGGGTTTTATGCCGACCCGATCGTCTCGAGCGGCCTACGGTGAGGCGGTCTTGCGGATGTCCGAGGCCACGACCTCCGGAGCGATCGACATCCCGTGGTACTGACGCACCATCTGGCCGTTGCTGCCAATCAGGTAGAGCGCGAAGACGTGGGTCAGTTCGTCCTGCTCGTCTTCGTGCGGAACATTGTAGACGGCGAGCACCCGGTCGACCTGGTCGGGCGGGCCGGTCAGAAACAGCCAGCCGTTGGCGTCGACACCCTCTTTCTTCGCATAGGCGAGCAGTTGCGGCGGCCGATCTTCGGCCGGGTCGGTGGTGATCGAGACCATCGTCACCCGCGCAGCGGCATCGCTGCCGAGATTGTCCGCGACCTGCCGCATCTTGGCGGTCAGCATCTCGCAGACGCCGCGGCACGAGGTGTGGATAAAGCTGACCAGGACGATCTTGCCCTTGAGTGACGCGAGCGATACCGGATGGCCGTTCTGATCGATCAGCTTCGCCGCCGGCAGCCAATCCCTGGGTTCGCTTGCCCCAGGCGCAGACGGCGTGACCGCCTCCGCACCGGCCCGCGCCGGCGGCCCGCCGATCGCGATTGCGATTAGCGCTCCCGCGCATACTCGGGCGATCAGTCCCCGCCAGTGACGGCGCCTCGCGACGCTGCGTGGTGCTGCGCCCTGGAATGCGATCGGCTGGGTCAATGCTGCGCGTGGCATGACTAATCCTCTCACAATTCCGGGGTTCCGACTAACGACGCCCGTTTCCGCCGATTACCATCGGCGCGATGCTCTGTGCGGGCCACGCCTGTTAAAGATTTTTCTTTGCGCATTCGCCGGCAATATAGTCGGCCTGCCGAATCGCCAGCGTCACGATCGTCAGCGTCGGATTTTCCCCCGCGCTGGTGGTGAATTGGCTGCCATCGGAAATGAACAGGTTCTTCAGATCGTGGGTCTGTCCCCACTTGTTGCAGACGCCATCGCGCGGACTTTCGCTCATCCGGCAGGTGCCGAGATTGTGCGTCGACGGATAGGGCGGCGTCTCGATCGTGCGGATCGCGCCGACCGCGTCGTAGACCGCAGCGCCGCGCTTATAGCCATACGCGCGCATCGCCAGGTCGTTGGGATGATCGTCGTAATGCACGTTCGGAATCGGCAAGCCGAACTGATCTTTTTCCGTCGGATTGAGCGTGACCGCGTTGCTCTCCTGCGGCATATCCTCGCCGACGATCCACATCCCGGCCATGTTGTTATGCTGATCGAGCATCCCGGCGTAATCGCGGCCCCACGCGCCGGGATTCAGGAACGCGGCGGTGAACGGCAGCCCCAGCGAGATCGTCTCCATCTCGAAACCGCCGGCGAAGCCCCGGCTCGTGTCGAGCCCCGATTCGTCCTGAATAATTCCCGCCATCACGGTGCCGCGATACATATGCACGGGCTTTTTGAAAATCGCGAAGACCGATCCGGTGGTATGCCGCATGTAGTTCTTGCCAACCTGGCCCGACGAATTGGCCAGCCCCGACGAGTAGGTCGAGGTTGCCGAGTTGAGCAGCAGCCGCGGACTTTCGATCGAGTTGCACGCGACGCATACGATTCGCGCCTTCTGCACGTTGTGCTGGCCGTTCGCGTCGGCGTAGAGCACGCCCGTCGCCTTGCCGTTTTTGTCGGCGAGAATCTGCAGCGCCTGCGATTGCGGCCGCAAGTCGAGCTTGCCGGTCGCTTCGGCCTTGGGAATCTCAGTGTAGAGCGTTGACCATTTCGCGCCCGACTTGCATCCCTGGAAGCAAAACCCCAACTGCCAGCACGACGATCGATCGTCGCGCGGCCGGCTGTTGATCGCCATCCGCCCGGTATGCACGGTCTTGTAACCGACCCGCGTCGCCCCGTTGTACATCACCTTGAAGTTATTATTGCCGGGCAGACCGGGAATATCGTTGGTCCGCGTCACCCCCATCTTGTCTTCGGCCTTGGCATAGTACGGCGCGAGATCCGCAAGCCCGATCGGCCAGTCGAGCAGGTTGGCGCCGGTGATATTCGAGTAGTTAGTCTTCGCCTTGAACTCATGCTCTTGCAGGCGCAACGAGGCGCCCGCCCAATGCACCGTGGTGCCGCCGACCGTTTTGCAAATCCACGCCGGCAGGTTCGGAAAATCCTTTGCCACGCGCCAACTGCCCGAGGTCGTGCGCTTGTCGAGCCACGCCAACTGGTTGAACGCGAACCATTCGTCGTTGTGAAAAGTGGCCGAGGATTGGCGCTGGCCGGCTTCGAGCAATACTACTTTCAAGCCCTTTTGCGTAAGCTCGTTGGCGAGCGTACCGCCGCCGGCGCCAGAACCGATAATCACCACTACTGAGTCATCGCCTGAATCAAAGCGCGCCACTACACAGACCTCCGCGTCACGAAGCTTTGGGACTGGCCGAGGCCGGCGGATCCGGCAGCCATTTCAGATCGTTGAAGCCATGATGGAGGTAGCCGCCAAACGGATATGACGCTCCTGGATAGCCAAAGCGTTTCCACACGGCGGGATTATTGTAGAGCGATACCAGCTCGATACCGCGGACCTTCTGAAAGAACGGCGTCGTCTCGATCCGCTTTAGCCCGGCCACCTGCTCGGCGCTCGAGCGCGCGGCGAATTTCTTGGCGCCGCCGGCGTCAAGCTGCGCGATCCCGTCATGCATCATTTGCGCACTGGCCGGCGTGGCCTGGGCCTCCTGATCGAGATCGTGCACCACCTTGATGTAGTAGCTATCGGCAAGGCGATCGTGCGGAAAAATCTCCCGCACCATCTTGAGCAGCGTCTCGCCCTCATGCTCGCTGAAGGCCTTCAGTTCGGCAGTCCACGAAGCCGCGAAACTGACCGCCGCGGCCCCCGATGTGGCAATCGCCACGCCAGCTACCGCGATTGCCCCCTTCTGCAAGAATTCGCGTCGCTTCATCTCCGCTGCGTCCTTCCCTGCGCCACATCCTTGCCCTGCGCAGGCGCTTCATCGGCCCCGCGGGCCAATGCCCTCATCGTTACGAAATGCCAGTTCGCCGCGAACTGCCTATCGCCGCAAAATGCCGGCCACCATGCATTACTTACCCAGCTTGCGCACGCGCTCGACCAGCGCGGCGACTACCGCCGGTTCATTTTCGAGGTCCGGATTCGAGGCCATCTCGGCACTCAAGCCCACCGCCTTGCCACCCTGGACGATCGCCTGAGCGATGCGCGCGTCGGTCACCGAACGCTGCCATTTGCGGCTGTGGAAATTGACTGGCCGCGGGTTCAGATTGGCCGCCGCCGGACCGTTGCCGCGACCCTGGTCGCCATGGCACGTGGCGCATCGCGAGGTAAAGATCTCCGCCGCCTGCGCGCGCGCATCCGCGGTGACCGCGGCCGGCGGCGCGCTATCATGATTATCCGTCGAGGCCGCCTGCGCGAGCATTTGATAGGAATTCGCCGCCCGACTGACTAACGGCGCAGCGCCCGCCGCGGTCATCGCCATGACTGCGGCGACGAAGCCATAACCGAACCTACGCGCTTTCATCCGCTACGCGCGCCCTGCCGTCCGCCCGATCAAGGTATCAGTACCGCGCGCCCTTTGATCTGGCCGTTCTTAAGATCCTGCAGGGCGGTATTAGCTTCGCTGAGACGGTATTCTCTGGTCGTCAGATTGACTAATCCGCGATCCGCCAGCGCCATCAGTTCGACCAGGTCTGAGTAGGTACCGACCAGGTTGCCGACGATCGTCTTCTCAGTGACGATCATCTCCATCGTCGCGATCTCAACTTTGCCGCCGTAGCCGACGATATAGTAGTAACCGGCGTTGCAGGTCATCTTGAGCCCGTTGGCCACCGCGGCCCCTTCGCCGACAAAATCGATCACCGCCTGCGCGCCCGCGCCGCCGGTCAGTGCGAGCACCGCATCGACCTCGTTGCCGTCGGCGCGGACCGTATGCGTCGCGCCGCACTCACGCGCGAGCTTCAGCGCGGCTTCCGATCGGTCAACCACGATCACATCGGCGGCACACAGCGCCTTGAGCACCTGTATACCTATATGTCCGAGTCCGCCCGCGCCGATCGCGACCGCACAGTCGCCCGGCAGCAGATGCGCCGCGGCCTTCTTCACCGCATGGTACGCCGTTAGGCCGGCGTCGGCGTAAGGCGCGACGTCCTTGGGTGCGAGTGTGCGCGGCAGCTTGATCAGTGCGCGCTCGGCGGTCTTGAGCAACTCGGCGTATCCGCCGTTCGAATCGATTCCCGGAAATGCGCCGCCCGCATGCATATCGTTGCCGCGCCGCGCCGCCAGCGTCTCGCCATGGCTCAACAGCGGATGACAGATCACCGGGTCGCCGACCTTCACGCCCGTGACGCCCGCGCCGACGGCCTCGATCCAGCCGGCGTTTTCGTGGCCCATGATGTACGGCAGTTGGACCGGCACGCGATCGCGCCACAGCCCCTCGATCACGTGGAGGTCGGTGCGGCATACGCCGGCGCCGCCGACCCGCACGATCACGTCGAACAGGCTCTCGATCTTCGGTTCGGGCACGTCCTTGTAGACCACGAACTCGGGCCGTTCGAGCTTCAGATCGTACTGGTTTAGAACTGCTGCCTTCATTTAATTATAACCGCGGCTTCGCAGACTCGCCCGCACCCCATGCCCGCTTCGCCCGATGCGAACTTCACTCGCCTACGCGCCATGACCAACCGCGGCTTTGACTGGGATGCGGACGAGTCCGCGAAGTCGCGCTTTAGGTCTCGCCACACCCCATGCCTGACCGCGGTGCACCTGCGTTTCGCTCAATAGCCACTCCGCGCTCGCTCTACGGCAGGTACTGCGGCTGAAATTCGGTCGGGATCAGCACCGATTTGACGGTCACCAGATCGTATTTTCTCCGCTCGCCCTGAAAATGCACGAGCCCCGCGATTAGCTGCTGCGGATCGTGCAACGGAATCAGCCGCTCGTCGTTGAATACGTCGCCGCTCATCGTGAGCTTCACCGCGCGGGTCTCGCCCGGCGCGATCGGTGTATTGGGCTCGACGTCGAGTTTGCCGGTATAGTCGGCCGGTCCCGCCTGCGCGATCGCCGCCGCGTCGCCATTGACGAACGTCGTCATCGCCATCGAGTATTCGGTCAGCGTCAGCGGCATATCGCTGATATTCTTGATCTGGGTATTAAGGATCAGCGTGCTGGTCTTCTCGTCATAGGTTGCGCCGGTGCCGCGCACCGTCGCCAGATTCACGCCAGGCGCAGCCGAGACCGGCTCAAAGCGATCGGTCTGCTGCGGCAGCCGCACTGGAAATTTTGCCGCCATGTAGACCCAGCCACCGACCATCATCGCGACGGTGATACCCGCCAGCACGCTCATCCAGAAATGATCGCGCGGTGTGATCAATCCAATATCCGGCGCGTCGTCGTTGATCGGCAGTTGAATCGTCACCGCCAGGCGGGTCACCGTGCGCTTGGGCACCGTCCAGTAGAGCATCCAGATGACGCCGATGATGAATCCGGCGAGCGACCACCACCAGACGAACGCACCGCCGTAATGCTCGAGGTTAACTTTCTGCCCATCGAGCAGCGACACGTCGAAGCGAAATGGCGTCGCACTGGGCTCGACCGTGACCCATTCGCCCGGGCCGATCAGCGTGCCGGTGCCCTGGATCGCAATCCCGGGATGGACGTGCCAGCGGCCCGGATTACGTCCGCGCATCACCATATTGAAATTGTAGACGCCGCCCTTTTCCACGAAGATCGATCCCATGTCGGGTTCGCCATTGACCGTGCGATCGGCCAGCACAAATACCGGGCCGGGCACCACCGGCGTGATATACGCCGTGGCCGGCGGATCGAGCGTGTAGGGCCAGGTCTCGAGGATCTTGAGGCTCCCGGTGATCGTGACCGGATCGCCAACCTTGATCACGGTCGGCGAGATATGGACATTGAAGAACGCGACCGTCAGGTCCTTGAGAAACGGCTCGTCGGCCGCTTCGCCATGGGCCCAGGCGCCGCGTGCGCCGCACAGGATAATCAGAACGGCCGCCGTCAGACCGGCCGCAAATCGCAATCGCATCTGCGCACTCCTCACCGGGCGGCGGCCCATAACGGGCCGCGCCACTGCGCAATCGGGCGGATTCTTATCTACTAATCGCCCGTCGTTTCAGGTTTTGTGACTTCGAGACCGGCGGCTCGCGCCGCGTCGGCCACAGAATCATGATCCAGTAACAGATGATTCCGAGCCCCACCGACAGGCCTACCGGCGGTCCCAGCTCCCCCGGACCCGCCATCCCGCCGTGAGCGCTCGCCGACGGAGCGAATAGGCCGATCCACGAGATCGCGAGCGCCATTCGCCGCGCCCATCGGTAATTATGCGTTCTTCGTGTCATCGCCTGCCAGATACTCAATTGACGCCAGTTACTGAATACTCAGATCGTCTTGATAAAACGCCCGATCGGCCACACCGCGAGATAGCGGCCGATGAATTGTCCGATCCAATAGCCTATCACCGCCATGGTCCCGCCAAATACCAGTGAGACGTACTGAGTCTCACCCAAAAAGCTCCGCAATGCGCCACGCTCGATATGCCGCATGTACTCGGGCGTCTGCGAACGGATATAGCCGATGCCCTGCACGTCCGACACCGTCATCACGTGATGCATGAACACGGCGGGCTGCAGAAACGGAGCGAGCGGTATGTAATTGAACGCCCAGACCATAAAGGCCCACGTCGCCCCTCCGATCAGCGATGTGAGCACAAAACTTCGCGTCTTCATCAATAGCCAGTCCAGGATGATCGCAGCCGGCACGGTCGAAATCGGCCAGACGAAATTCAGCGGATAGGTCTCGGCCACGTGCCATTGAAAATAGCGCCCGATCCACGAGGCCAGGAACAGGCACACGCAGGTATAGGTCGCGCCGGTCGGAAAGCGCCACGCCACCCATTGAATCCATTGCAGCGCCGACGGAATGATAATCGTTGCGAAGGCCGTGATCACCGGCCACCACTGCGCGTCTTTCCAATCGGTCCAGAAATCCCAGTCGCCGGCGAACAGCAGCTTGGTGATATCCGCCGCCCCCGCCACGATAAATATCGCCGTGACCCAGAAGACCACGTCCCAGGTCCGATCGATATACTTGTATTTCGCGTTCAGCAGGTCGCGCAGTTCGAGCCGCCGCTGGCGTTCAGCCGCGGACATCGTTAGCGCAGAAGGTGTCGACGCCATCTATTCTCCCCCAAGCTCCCCAAGCTATTGCGCGCCGGTCCCTCCCGGCGCATTACTCAACCAGCGGCCGCACTATGGATTGGCGCTTCCTCGCTGGCCTGCGCCGACTTCTCGATCTGATAGAGCCGCAGGATACTCTCGCCCCAGACCGCGAACATGCCGCTCGCCAGCCATCCGTAGGCCACAAACGGCCAATGGAACGGCACCGAGAAAAATTCTTCCGATAGCCACAGGCTGTGGCCCCATTCGTTGAACGCGACCTGCATGAACTCGAGCACCGCCGCCGAGATCAGCAGGAAAAACGACCACGGAAAGCCCTTGTCGGGACTGTACAGCGCGGGTATCCGGTAGCGTCCGTAGATATACGCGCCCAGCGCGAGCACCACCGAGAGCGGAAAGAAAAAGTAGAACATCGGGATATGCGTCGGCGTCAGCGCCGTATCGCGCACCATCGTCTGATGCCACGCGCCGTCCCAGTTCGGCCAGAAACTCGCCTCGATGTAGAGCGACAGGCTGGTCGCGCCGATAATCCCCCACAGCACCGCGATCCGCCGCACCTCTTCGCGCGGCGCCGCCTGCGGATTTTCGAGCGCACGGCCGGTCCGGATCAGCCATCCGTACCACAGCCCGCAGAAGATCCCGTTGGTCAACAGTTCCGCCCAGAACAGCGCCCGGTAATGCGTCGTGAAGGCATGCGTCGCCGAATTCAGGCCAATCGTGAAGGCGTATTTGTAGTCGAAGAGCCAGAGAAACAGGTTCGCCGCCAGCAGCGCCGCACAGCCGACAAACAGCGTCTTCCAGCCTCCGAGCCAATCCGTCGGGCCGCGGCCGCCCGCTTCATCCAGTCCCCGTGTCGAGTCCATCCAGATCTTCCCCTGTGACCAGAGATTGACTTATCAATCAAGGGCTTACACCGCATTGACGCGCGGCGTCAACCATTGCGATTGCCCTCGTCCGGCGCGATCGTCCCAATCGGCGCTGCGCGTTCAGGCCGGCGGACGCGGGCGGCTCGCGATCTCTTTCGATTCCGCCACCTTGAGCTTGCGCGCGGCCGCCGCCCGCCGCCGCGCGTAGACCGCCGGGTCGGCCAATGGCGAATGGTCATGCCCATGCGGATGCGGTTGATTCTTGGCCGCGGGCACGCCGAGTTGCGCTGAGCGCTCGGCGCGCGCCGCCACCGTATCGTCGTATTCCGCACCGCGGCCATGCTTATAGGCCGCAAAACGCGACGCCGACTTGTCGTCCATCCAGCACAGCCGCGCGCCCGGCGGCACCTTGAGGCTGGTCACTTCCGGCCGCGACGGATCGCTCCGTCCCACAGCCGGTGGCGGACTTCCACCGCCCATCATGAAGCTCACCGCCGAGATTATCCGCCGCGCCGGCCGCGCGCATCGCGGACATGGCCGCGCGCGCATCCGCGCCGCACTAAGCGGCACCAGCACCTCGAAAGTTACTCCGCAGGGCTCACAGCGGCATTCATACAACGGCATCGCAATCTCTTTACGCGCTCGCGGCGCGGCGCAGGCCATTCGATCGACGCGCGCCGCGCCGCCCCATCGAATCGATTCGAACCCTATTCAACCAGATGCGGATGTTCCTTCCAGTCGTCGGGGTCGTGCGTGATCCAGACCGTTGCGCCATGCATATCGCGAATCGCCTTCACCCGCCGGATCGATTTCACCGACTGAATCGGGTCGGTGTCGATCCCCATCGTCGCCTCCTGAGTAATCGCGGCGCGCAGATGCACGGTGTCGCCGGTCAGCAGGAACTTGCGATTGGACAGGTTGACCAGTAGCGAGCATTCGCCGGGCGTATGGCCGGGGGTGTAGAGAAATTTGAGCGCGCCGTCGCCGAACAGGTCGAGGTCCTGGTCAAACTCAAGCCAGTTGTACGCGCGGGTCGGCAGAAAATCGTTCAGGATAAACGCCCAGCGCCGATCCGGGTCCGGCCAGTAGGCGTATTGCAGTTCGTTGGCGCCGACGATAAACGTGGCCTTCGGGAAATACGTCAGGCCGCCCGAATGATCCAGATGCGAATGTGACAGGATGACGTATTTCACGTCGGACGCCTTATAGCCGACGCCCGCGATCTGCTTGTCGAGCGTGTCCGACTTGCTCCATTTGATCGGCAGCGCCTGCGCCACTTCGCCCCAGTAGCCCGCCGCGTCGTCGATAATCTTGGGGTTACATCCGCTGTCGAACAGCACCAGCCCCTTGGGATGTTCGATCAGGAACGAGGGGCACGGCAACTGCAACAGGCTCGCGTCGCCGCCATGCATCAGGAGCGACGCCGGCGCGGTCAGTTCCGCGCCCGGCAGGGCCCACATCTTCTTCGCTTTGCCGTCAGCCATTGGTCCACTCCAATCGATATTTCGTTAAGTACAATTGCCGCAATTGCCACGCACGGCGCATCGTCCGCCAGATTGCCGCCAAGCTAGATCGGGCCGTCCGACACTGTCAAGCAAAGGCCGCCGCGACGATCCCGCGCGCCTCGAGATACGCCGCGATCGTCGCCGCCCGCGCCTGCGCATCGGCCAGCGCCACGTAACCGTCCGGCCGCACCAGGTAGAGCGCGTTTTGCCGCAGTCCGGCCCGGCCCATCGCCGCGCGCCATCGAAATTGATGCAACGGCAGCTTGCGCTCGTCGCACACCGCGCGGATCTCGGGCGCCGCCTCACCATAGACATGGACTTGCCACGCGATCGCCGCCAGCGGCGTGAAGTTATCGCCCGCGACGCCCTCGCGCTCCGCCTCCACCCACGGCAAGCGGTCGCCGCCGTATACGGCTCCCGCATTCCCCTCACTCAGGAGGCTGGTGCGATAGCTCACGGCGGTCTGCGAGATCGTGCGAAACATGAAGCGGCGCACCGCCGCTACCCTGAATAGCCACGGAATCACCCGCGGCACGATCTGAAGCCGCACGCGCCGCGCGATCGCGCCACGGTTGGTAACCGCGCTGAACGCCCGATCGGTGGTCGCGACCAGCCGCCGCGCAAAGGCGCTTCGCTCCGGCTCGTAGCTGTCCAGGATCGCCGCGCCCGCCCGTCCCTGGATCACCGCCGCGAGTTTCCACGACAGGTTCACCGCGTCGCCGATCCCGGTGTTCATCCCCTGTCCGCCCACCGGACTATGGATATGCGCGGCGTCACCCAGGATGAATGCGCGCCCCTTGCGGAAATAATCCGCCACCCGATGATGCACGCGGTAGGTCGAAAACCAGTTCACCCGCTCGACCTCGATCTTCATCTCCGCGATCACGCGATTGCTCACGTCCGCCCATCCGAGCCCCTCGCGCCGATCCTCGGCCGATTCCTGCAGCGTGCCGATCAGCCGCGCATGCCCGTCGGCCTTGAGCGGAAAAGCCGCGAGAAAATCGCTCGCGTCGAGCCCGACATGCAGCTCGCCGTTGATCGCGGGTCCACGCGCCGCCACGTCGGCGACGTAGTAAAGATGTGCATACGAGCCGCCCGGAAAGCCGATCCTGAGTCCCTCGCGGACCGTCGAATGGGCCCCGTCGCATCCCGCGAGGTACGCCGCCGTGCAAGTCTCGAGCGCGCCATGAGGCCCCTTGAGCCGCGCCACCACGCCGGCCGCCATCTCCTCGAATTCCATCAGCTCCGTGCACCGCTCGACCGTGACGCCGGCCGCGCCGAGGCGCTCGACCAACAGCCGCTCGTGCTCGTCCTGGGGAAAGATAATCGGATACGAAAACGGGCTCATGCCCGCGCCCAGTTCGCCGATAATCGCCCGCGCCGTATGCGCGCCGGCGACCCAGAAGTTGACCGCCGCGACCTTCCGTCCGCGCGCGACCACCTCGTCGGCAATTCCGATCTGATTGTAAAACTCGAGCGTGCGCGCCTGCACCACGAGCGCCCGCGAGGTCGTCCCCGGCTCGGCCGTCTTATCGACGATCCTCACGCGCACGCCAATCCGCGTGAGCCACATCGCCATCACCAGCCCGGTCGGCCCCGCGCCGACGATCAATACGTCCACGGCGTCCGTCCCGCTCATCGTCAATCCATTCCTTGGGCGAGACTATGCGCGGGCCGCGGCACATCGCGATCGCCCGCGGCGCGCGCCGCTCACCCGGTATGCGCCAGGACGAACTGGCCCATCTTGTCGATCGCCTGCTGTCCCTCCGGCAGGATCTTCGCGAACACGTGCCATACGTGCATCATGTCCTGCCACACTTCCAGCTCGACCTTGACCCCGGCGGCCTTGGCCCGTTCCGCGACCCGCGTGGAATCGTCGAGCAGGATCTCCGCCTCGCCCACCTGGATCAGCATCGGCGGCATCCCGCGATAGTCGCCATGCAGCGGCGAGGCCAGCGGATTGCGCGGGTCCTGGTCACCGACGTAAACCTTGGCCATCGGCTTGAGGCTCGCCTGATCGACCATCGGATCGCGCGCCGCCTTGGTCGTCACCGAATCACCCGTCGCCTCCATGTCGGTCCACGGCGAGATCGTCGCCGTCGCGGCCGGCAGCGCGACGCCCTGATCGCGCAGCGCCAGGATCGTCGCGAGGGTCAATCCTCCGCCCGCCGAATCGCCAGAGATCACGATCTTGCCCGGCTTGTAGCCCTGCGCGAGCAGCCACTTGTAGACCGCTGTGGCGTCGTCGACCGCCGCCGGAAACGGATCCTCGGGCGCCAGCCGGTAATCAATCGCGAGCGCCTTGGCCTGCGCCGCGCGTGCGATCCGCGCGACCATCGCGCGATGCGTATTGACCGAACCCATCACGTAGCCGCCGCCATGCAGATACAGGATCACCCGATCGTCGGCGGCGCCCGGCGGCACGATCCATTCGCCCTTGACGCCCGCTGCCGCGACCGGCGTGCAGGTCACGTCCTTGGCCACGCGCTCGGCGAACTTCTCCATTCCGCCGCGCATCTGGCCGAAGCTGGCGTTGGGGTTGCGTGGTTGCGCCTTGAGGATTTCCAGAACCTTGCCAAGTTGTTCACTCGCCATTCGCGCGCTCCTCCGAAACTGTTTCGCGGATGCTAAGGGTTCAGCCGCTGCGCCCCGTCAGGTCGCGCGCGGCCACGAGTTACTTGCGCTAGCACAGTCCCGCCCGCCCCGTACAGGATAGCCCCCGCCGCGCTTCATGCTATTCACGATCGCGACCGCTCGCCGCGGTCACGGAGTTCGTCTATTGAATCACCCCGCTCGTCTGACGCTCGCCGCGCTCGCCTTCGCCGCCCTCTTCTGCCGCGCAACTCCGGCCTGGGCGTGGGGTAATCAGGGCCACGAGATTGTCGCGATCATCGCCGCCGATAACCTTACCCCTGCGGCCCAATCCCACGTCGCCCAAATCCTCGGCACGAGCGACACCCCCGAAGCGATCGCGCGCGCGATGGCCGAGGCGTCGACCCGACCCGATACCGAATTTCGCGACGAAGATCGCGCGACGGCGCCCTGGCACTTCATCGATATCTGCCTGCGGGACGGGCCCGCCGACATCGCCGCGCGATGCCGCGGCGGAGCCTGCGTCACCGCCAAAATCGACGATTACGTAGAGCGCCTGCGCGACGGGCGCTACGACAACTGGGGTCGGTCGGGCGATCTGGCCTTCGTCATCCATCTGGTCGGCGACGTTCATCAGCCGCTGCACGCCACCAACGACGCCGACGAAGGCGGCAATTGCATCGCCGTGGATCGCCCCGCCCGCGCGCGTAATCTGCACGCCCTGTGGGACAATACCCTCGTCTACCGGCTTGAGGGCGATCTTGAGGCGCGCGGCGCCGCGGCCACCGCCCACGACCTCGAACGAACTTACGCCGCCGAGCGGGCCACCGACGTATGGCGCGCGAACAGCGCCGACGACATCGCCTGGGAATCGCATCAGATTGCCCGCACGGAGATCTATGGCGCGCTGCACCTGCCGATCAAGCCGTGCCCCTCGGCGGTCCACGGATGCTCGAATGCCCCGGGGGTGACGCTCGACCTCGACGATTCCTACCTCGATCACGCCAGCGTCATCGCGGGCCATCAGCTTGCGAAAGCGGGCTTTCGCCTGGCCAGCCTCTTAAACGGTATTTGGAGCGGTCCGGCCCGCGCCACCGATCTCACGCGATGACGCGCGGCAGGAATCAGTAGAATGCGTCGGTTGACGAGCGGGGGGAAGAGGCCAATCCAGGAGACCGCCGCGAGGGCGAGCATCAATCCATCCGCACAGCCGAGCGCCGGGCCGCGTTCAGCTCCGCCAGGCCTCGGACGTTAACCGGTCGCAGCCGCCGATCAGTTGCTGCGGACCATCTTCCTGACGAACTTGCCACCGCACGCCTCGATCCCTTCCGCGATGGTCGAGCCCCTGGTCGCCGTCAGATGCGGCGCACCACCCCAGCAGTTGCCCTGCGAGAGGATATGGCCGTCGAGCGTGAGACTGTTCAACGCGATCGAGTTGTCGGTCAGTGTGATGATCGATCTCGGGCCGCCGACCAATTGGAAGGTCGGGCTGTTGCCCAGCATGAAGAAGGTCGAGGCCGTGATGAACAGCGACCCGGTGCTCTGGTAGTCGATAATCGGCGCGTTGGCCGGCGAGAACTTGTAGTCGACATTGGTCAGGCTGACGTTGACGCCGTCGGTCCCCGTGCGCAGCAGGGTCGCCTGGTCGCCTTCCGCCGACACGTTCACGATTTCGATCGAATGCTGGTAAAAGCCCCAGGTGCCGTTCGACACGTTCTCGAAATCAAAAGCGACGTCGGTCAGGTCGTCGAAGTGCGTGCCCGACATCTTGATCGAACCGCCTTGCATGTAGACTCCGATCGGGCCGTAGCCGACGATCCCGCCCTGGATCGTCAGGCCGAGCGGATTGACGCCGCTGATCGAGTAGCCGGCGTGGGTGAAATTGTTGATATCGACATTCTCGATGAAGCCCAGGTCGTTGTTCCAGTCCGCATTGGCCGGATTATAGTACTTGATGCCGTCGACGATGCTGGCGGCGCTCAGCGATCCGACTTCGACATCCTTGATCGTCAGGTGGGTCGCTTCGCCGCCGGCCGCCGAGTCCGACTCGATTCCGGCCGAAGGTGGCGCGCCGCTCAGCCCAAAGACCGAGAGGTTCTCGATCGTGCAGTGCATCGCGTCGGTGAACAGCACCACCGGCTTGCCGGCCATCCCGGAGGTCGGCTGCAGGTCGGTGGCAAATACGCCGTCGCCCAGAATCCGCAGGCCCATTACCTTGGTGATCGTGAGACTCGCGCTGATCCCGTAATTCCCGGCGGGAAGGTAGATCGTGTCGCCATTGCCGCCAGCGCTGTTGATCGCCGCCTGAATCGCCGCCGTGGCGTCGCTGCCGTCGCCCTTGGCACCGAAGTCCGCGACGTTGATAAAGGCCGCCGCGGTTCCCGCATAGCCGGCCAGCAGGAGTATCGCTCCGGCCGCGGCAGGCGCCCATCGGTTGAGCCTGAAGTTCGGAGCGCTGGCGATGCGGTTAATGTTGCGTTTGAGCATGCCATGAGTAAGTGCAACTGCGGGGCCAGCAATCGCCGGCTACCGTATCCCACTATCAACTGACTAATCAGACGATAGCGAATCGCCAGGTCCAATCTGGAACAGCCCGCGAGGCCGCTGCGGGTTGAATTGGCGCAATCGTTACGAACGAATTCCCACTTCCGGGACGCGCGGCGCATTTCCATCTTCATCCGAACACTACAGCGCGTATATGACGTGTCAGACTAATCAAAGCCCCGTCAGGACGAAGCATTTCACTTCTCGACCTTCAATCGCTCACCGCGCCAACTGATTCCGATTCCCAATTTGCCACGAACCATCGGCCGTGCGTGTGCTATTGGTTAATATGATCGATCAGTTGACCGGGCGCGCGCCCTGAACTAACTATCGATCAAAGCGCACGCTATGAATAACTACCAGATCCGGTGAACGAATCAGCGACAGTGCTCCGTGATCACGCGGCCCTTGCGGCCGACGACGCCGCCCGCCCAATCGACGCGGCGCGCATGCGTTCGTGGTACGAGATCGTCACGCGTCCACCCGCCGGATCGTTCACTCTCGCCCGGCGCGTGGCCTTCATTCTCGCTTTCGCATTGCTGATCGCCGCGCTCAATCTCTTCGGCTCGTCCAATCCGACCGTGCGCGAGCGACTGCTCGCGTCGGCAATTATCGCGCTCTCCGCCGTGCCCGCGTGGCTCTGGATGGACGGGCGGGATCCGGGGCTGCCGCTGATGCCGTTCTTCGGACTGATCTTCACGACCTACTATGCCGCGCCGCTCTTCATAGTCCGGGATTACGGCACGATGTGGGTCGCCGCGCCGATCTCGCATCTCTATGTCGCGCGCGCGCTCGAACTGATTCTGCTCGGGCTGGCCTGCGTGATGGCGGGCTATTACGGACCGCAGCGCCTGCTCCTGCAAGAGGTGCTGCCGCGAGTCACGATGCGTTGGCGGCGCGTCGGCAACATCAAGTTCGACGGCATATTGTTCAGTATCGCCGGCTTGGCCGTCTATCTGATCGACCGGACGGTCGAGATTCCCGCAAGCGTCGCCCAGCTTGCGACCTTCGCCTCCGATCTCTGCCTCATCGGCATGTGCATCCTGCTGGTGCTGCAACTGATCGGCCGGCTGGATCGCGCGACCGGACTGTTCCTGTGGCTCGTCCTGGTGCCGCTGCGCTTCTGGTTCGGACTCGGTTCGGGCCTGACCTCGCAAGGCCTGATCGTCGCCGTCACGCTGATCTTCACTTATGCCGCGATCCGCCGACGCATCCCATGGCTCATCCTGATGATCGGCGGCGCGGCGTTCTTCATCCTGCGGCCGGCCGAGGGCGCCTTTCGCCTGATGACCTGGAGCGGCGGCATCATGCAGCAGGCGTCGCAGCTCGATCAGACCCGGATGCTCGCCCAACTGGTCGGCCAAACCGCGACCGGACTCGTCGCGGGTGAGGACGGATCGACCGACGAGCTGGTCCAGATTTCGCTGCGCCGCCTCGAGACCGATACGCTGACCTTCGCCGACGTGCTGCACGATACGCCCGGGATCGTGCCCTACTGGTACGGCGCGAGTTACTATCCGCTGCTGTACAAGCCGATTCCGCGCTTTATCTGGCCCGACAAGCCCGCGGAGATCACCGGCCAGACCTTCGGCCATCGCTACGGCCTGCTCGATCAGAATAATTCAAGTACTTCTTTCAATTTATCCCAGCTTATCGAGGGCTATAGCAACTTCGGCGTGCCCGGCCTGATCATCTCGATGTTCCTGTTCGGGATGCTCTATCGCGCGACCCAGATACTGTTCGTGCATCCGGGAATGGGCCTTGGCGCAGTCGTCGGCGCGGTCTACACCTGCGTCAACCTACTGCAGATCGAATCGGCGACCTCACTGGTGCTCGGCGGCACGCTGTGGGGATTGATCTACCTAGTGCTGCTCAATTTGCTGATCCAGTCGGCCGAACTCGCTTCCCCTCCGTCCGCGACCGCGATTGGCACGGCACGCGCCACATCGCCATAGCGAGATCCGGACCAGGCGCTATTTCACCATTCGGCCGAAAATATCGGCGCGGATCCCCGCCAGCATATCGAAGCGATTGACCACGCGCTCGTAGCCGACGCCGGCCAAAAAAGCGATCGGATTGAAGACCAGGTAGCTTGGCTCGGCCTCGCACATCCGCAGTTCGACCGACGCGAAATCCGCCGCGCGCGCGATTTGGCCCAGCGCCGCGCGCGAGTTCATCCGATGGTACGTCGGGTAGGGTTCATGGTTCGCCGTGTCCAGTCCGCGCACCCGGTTGGCGAAGCGCGTGTGAAACCAATGCGGCGTGGCGCGCGCGACGATCGATACATAGTGCATACGGTTGGGCGTGCGGAAAAAAAATGATCCGCCGGGCCGCAGCACGCGGCGCACCTCGCCGGCGAATTGCAGCGGATGCTCGATATGTTCGAGCACGAAATCGCTCAGCACCAGGTCGAACTCGCCGGCCCCGTAGGGCATCGGCGCGCCGGCCTTGAACACGCGCGCGTCGTCGAGTTCGCGGTTTTCAAGCACGGCCGGGTCGACGTCGGCGCCGGCCACGCGCGCGACCGCGCCCTTGAAGATGCGCAGGGGCTGATTGGTCGCAGGCCCCGCGCCCAGGTTGAGCATCACGGTCGCCGGCGTGACGAACTCGCGCACCCATCCGTAGAACGCCGCCGTACCGTTGCGCGCGCCGCCGGGATAGTAGCGATCGATGAGTTTTTTCCTGCCGGGGTGCGCGATGGCCTCTCCGGTTCGCGGACGGCGCCGCGCTACTCGGCCTCGCCCGCCTTCATGCTGCGAAACAGCCGCAGCAGGACCGCGTGAAACTGCGGCTCCTGTTCGCCAATCGGCCCAAAGCATTGTTCGTAGGCGCGTTCGACGATCGGAATACATTGCAGGATGATCGCGCGTCCCTCGTCGGTCAGGGTGAGCAGTTTTCTGCGCGTATCGTGCGGATCGGGAGTGCGCGCGATCGCGCGGCGCTTCTCGAGCGCGCGCACCACCTTCGAGATCAGCATCGGGTCCATCGCGCAGAACTCCGCCAGCCGCACCTGCGACGGCGGCTGGCCGATACGCGTCAGCCACAGCGTCGATCCGAGCGCGATAAATTGCAGATGAGTAATGCCGTGCGGGACGAACTCGCTGTTCAGCCGGCGCATCCAGCCGTGCGCGGTCTGCCACAGCAGATAGCCGAGGCTGTCCTCGGGCTGCTTGAAGCGCGAGACCGAGTCCCAGTCGAACTGCTCAGCCGCACCGACTGCGGCGGAGCTCGCCGCGGGCGCCTTGACGGCCGCGGGCGCTAGCTCCCGACCGTCGTCGCGCGCCTCGCTATCCTTCAATTTTTCCACCCCGGAGAGATCCAACCAGATTTGGCGAATGGATCATAGTTGGATCGGCAGTTGAAACAAACGTCGCGCGAGCTTGTTCGGCGGCGCTATGATAAATTAGACGGGCACGATTCGCGCTCGAAATTCGACTGGGATTGTAGCGTACTTTCGACTGGTTACCGCAGGAGCGTCAGCCGCGTGAATAGACCGTGAACGCGCGAAGCACGCGAGGGACAAGGAGCAAGATGGAATCGAACGGTGAACATGCGGTGGCGCTCTCCGCGCCGGTATGGTTTCCCAGCGCGGATTACGTGACCGGCAGCCAGCTTGCCCGGCTCGCCGCCGCGATGGGTATCGCCGCCGACCCCGCCCATCCCGAAGCCGCGTACGCCGAGCTTTACCGCCGCAGTATCACCGACAGCGATACTTTCTGGCGCAAGACGCTCGACCTGCTCGGCATCGAATGGTTCGCGCCGTTCACCGCGGTCGTCGACACCTCGGCCGGCGTGCAATGGCCGCGATGGTTCCCGGGCGGCCGCCTCAACCTGACGCACAACGCGCTCCATCGCCATGCGCGGGGCGCGGACGCTGCCGAGCCAGCAATTATTTGGGAGGGCGAAGACGGCGCGACTGCCACGCTGAGCTACGCGGAGCTGGCGCGCGAGGTCGGCCGCGCGGCCAATGCCTTGCGCAAGCTCGGCGTCGGTATCGGCGATCGGGTGGGACTGTTTCTGCCGATGATCCCCGAGACCGCAATCGCGACCCTGGCGATCGCGCAGATCGGCGCAATCTTCATCCCGATCTTCTCGGGTTACGGCGCCGAGGCCGCCGCCGTCCGCCTGAGCGACGCCGGCGCGAAGGTTCTGATCACCGCCGACGGCTTCTGGCGCCGCGGGCACCCGGTCGCGCTGGCCGACTTCGCCCGCCACGCCGCCGAACTCGCCGGATGCGTCCGGCATATCGTCGCGGTGCGCCGCATGGATCGGTCGGCGCCCGTCGCCGGCGCGCTCCATTGGGACGAAATCGTCGCCGCCGAAGCCACCGACGCCCCGGTCGAGTCGATGGCCAGTATGGACCCGTTCATGATCATCTACACCTCGGGCACCACCGGCCGGGCCAAGGGCACCGTGCATTACCACGCCGGCTTCCCGCTCAAGGGTGCGCAAGACATGGCGCATCTGTTCGACGTGCGCGCGGGCGAGCGCGTCTTCTGGTTCAGCGACATGGGCTGGATGATGGGTCCGTGGCTGATTATCGGCGCGCTGACGCTCGGCGCGACCGCCTTCCTCTATGAAGGTGCGCCCGACTTTCCCGCCCCCGATCGGCTGTGGAGCATGATCGCGCGCCATCGCATTACTCATCTCGGCATCTCGCCGACGCTGGTGCGCGCGCTGATTCCGTCGGGCGCCGCGCATGCCGATCGGCACGATCTGTCGTCGCTGCGCATCCTCGGATCGACCGGCGAGGTCTGGAATCCCGAGGCCTGGACCTGGCTGTTCGATCAGGTTGGGCATCGCCGCCGCCCGATCATCAATTATTCGGGCGGCACCGAAATCGCGGGCGGCCTGCTCGGATGCGTTACGATGCGCCCGATCAGCCCGTGCGGCTTCAACACCGCCGTGCCGGGAATCCACGTCGCCGCACTGGACGACGAAGGGCGCGAAGTGGTCAACGTGGTCGGCGAACTGGCCGCGCTCAACGTCTGGCCGGGGATGACCAACGGCTTCTGGAACGACCCCGATCGCTATCTCGAAACCTACTGGAGCCGCTTCACCGACACCTGGGTGCATGGCGATTGGGCGCTGACCGACGCCGCCGGCAACTGGATGCTGCTCGGGCGCTCCGACGATACGCTCAAGATTGCTGGCAAACGGCTGGGCCCGGCCGAAGTCGAGTCGGCGGCGACCGCGATTACCGCGCTTAAGGAGGCGGCGGCGATCGGCGTGCCCCATCCGACCAAGGGCGAAGTGCCGGTGGTCTTCGCCGTGCTCAAGCCAGGAGCGCAGGCCACGGCGCAACTCGCCGGGCGCGTCGCCGACAAGGTCGCCGAGGTGCTGGGCAAGCCGCTGCGGCCGCAGGCGGTCTACTTCGTGCCCGATCTGCCGCGCACGCGCAACGGCAAGATCATGCGCCGGGTACTGCGCGCGATTCATCTGGGCAAGCCGCCGGGCGACCTCGCCGCGCTCGAGAATCCGGCCGCGCTCGAGCATATCCCGCGCTTGCCCTAGGGAACCTCTGCACAAGTTAGGTTGTCATTCTGAGCGCAGCGAAGAATCCCGGATCCGGGACCCATGCGCTTCGCTCAGGGTGACACCAGAGCCTGGTGCAGAGGTTCCCTAGCGGGCGCCGCGTCGATAACATCGACGCGGCATCTGCGATAGAATCGCTCGCGATGACTTCGTATCGACGCCGCCCGCATCCGGAAAACGATCGCCCTGCCCGCCCACGCCATGTTGCCGCAAGGCCCAGCCGCCTGGCTCGCTATGCGATCGCGCTAGCCACGGCCGCGTGGCTGGTTGCCGCGACGCCGCACGGGGTGGCCTATGCCGATCCGCCAAGCGCCATCGCGGGCGCGCCCGGCGAGGCGATTAACGATCCGATGCGCCTCGTGCAGGGCGGGGTCGGCGAAGTGATCGCGGTGTTCAACGATAAACAGATGGCGCTGCGCGATCGGCGCGAAAAGCTGCGCACGCTGGCCGGGAAGTATTTCGATTTCGAGTCGATGGCGCGCTCAGTGATGGGCTACCATTGGCGCGAGTTGACGGCCGCCCAACGCGCGCAATTCGTGCCGCTGTTCGCCAGCTTTATCCAGGATGCCTACCTGAGCAAACTGCAGGACTACACAGTGCAAAAGGTCCAGCAGGAATTGCTTACGGTCAAGGTGCAATTCACCCATGAAACCTTCGAGGACGCCGACTACGCGCAGGTCTTCAGCAATATCAACGTGACCGAGCAGAAGGACGCTATCCCGGTCAATTACCTGATGCACCTGAGCCATGGCGAATGGAAAATCTACGACGTGACGGTCGACGCGATCAGCGTGATCGCGAACTACCGCAACCAGTTCAACCGCGTAATGAACACCGGCGGCTTCGACAAGCTGGTCGCCGATCTGAATCTCAAGCTGGCCGGCCTCCAGAACGATCTCGAAAACCCGCCGGCCCGGCACGAATAGCCATCGCCGACGATGCGCCGCGGCGATCGCGGCCGTCGGTCTACGCGCCGATTAGTTTGCGCAGGATGTCGAGTCGGAGCGCCAGCTTCTCGCCAAGCCACAGCGCATGGATCGCGTGATCGGCATAGGCGTCGCCGGATTCGGGATGAATCAGGATCGTCAGCCCGTCGCGATTGAGCATCAACCACGGCACGATCATCGCGAATTCCGTCGCCGCGAACGCCACCTGGTACATGGCTTGCGGATGCGGGCCGACCGGCTGATCGCGCCAGCGCCCCATCGCCACCGCAAAGCGCCCTTCGATCAGCTCGCGCAGGCGCGCCGCATGCGGACGCGATTCGTCGTCGTAGTAGATATGGGCGTGGTAGCCCGTGATCAGAGCGGTATCAGCCGGCTCGGCCATCGCTAGTCACCCGCAGCGTGTGGATATTGTTCACCATAAGCGTATTGACTCTATTTGTGGATATGCGAATCTCTCCGCGGATGTTCGCGGTCGCGGCTTGCGATCGCGGGCGCATGTTTGCTCCGCGCATTCGCCGTCAAGGCAACCTCTGCACAAGGCTCTGCTGTCACCCTGAGCGAAGCGAATGGGTCTCGGATCCGGGATTCTTCGCTGCGCTCAGAATGACAACCTGACTTGTGCAGAGGTTCCCTAGCGGGCGCGACGCCAGTCGAAGTTGCGCTCGAAGGCGTCGCCAATCCGCAGCAGCGCAAGCTCGTCGAAATGCCGTCCGGTAAGCATCAGGCCCACCGGCAGACCACCCGCCAGCGCGCACGGCACGCTCAGTGACGGATGGCCGGTCATGTCGAATGGGGCGGTATTGCCGAGCATGTTCCATCCATGAGCGACGATTTCGCCGGGGCGCAGGTTGGGCTGGTAGCGATGCGCGCGCATCGGCGTGGTCGGCATCGCAATCGCGTCGCATCCGCCGAGCACGGAATCGTAGGCGGCGCGCAGCGTCCCGCGCAGATTTTGCGCCTTGGCATAAAGCCGGCCGTGGTAGCGGCGATTCAGGTAGCTGCCGACCAGCGCGACCAGCTTGACGGTCGGTGGCAGGTCGTCGCCCTGCGCCTGGCAGAAGCGCCCGAAGGCCGAGGCGAAGCCGGCGTCGTATTCGCCCTGGTAGTGATAGCCGATGCCGTTGCCATAGATTAGCGCCGCCGCACCCTCCGCCATCAGGGCCCACGCGATACCGTCGGCCTGGCGATGCATCGGAATCGAGACCTCCTCGACCTGCGCACCCATTTTGCCGAGCGCCGCGATCGCGCCCTGCACGGCGCTGTCAACCTCGGGCTCCGAGACCGGCCAGCCAAAACCCTCGCGGACCACGCCGATGCACATGCCCTTCAAGTCCTTGCCGAGCGCCGCGGTGTAGCGTTCAACCTTGATCTCGCCCTGGCGCGGATCGCCGGGATGCTTACCCGCGATCACTTCGAGCAGCAGCGCGACGTCGGCCACCGTCCGGCCCATCGGTCCGGCATGGTCGAAGGTCGGATCGATCCCGACGCATCCGGTGTACGGCACCAGGCTGTGGGTGGGTTTGAGACCGACCACGCCGCACCACGACGAGGGGATGCGGATCGAGCCGCCCTGGTCGCCGCCGACGGTGAGGTCGAAGTCGTCATAGGCGAGCGCCGCAGCCGAACCGCCTGACGATCCGCCGGCTAAGTGGTCGCGATTGAGCGGGTTGCGCGTCGGTCCGAAGGCGCTCGTATCGCCCGCGCCGGAGAAGGCGAAGTTATCCAAGTTGAGCTTGGCGACGATCTCGCCGCCGGCGTCCAGGATGCGGGTTACCAGGGTCGCGTCGTGCTCCGGCACGTAACCTTCCATCACCAGCGAGCCGCAGGTCATCGGGATTCCCGCTACGCTGATATTGTCCTTGATGCCGATACGCTTGCCGGCCAGCGCTCCGCCGCGCGCGCCCTTGACCGAGCAGCGCCGGATGATCGCGTTGAGCGGATCGTCCTTGGGATGCGGACGCGAACCGGGATCGCGATCGGTATATTTCAGCGGACGCGACGGCACGGGCATCTGATCGAGTCCGTCGAGCACGGCGAACATCGCCGGTGTCAGCGCCTGAAAATCGGTCAGCTCATCAGCACTCAGGTGAAAGTGATTGGCCGCCGCCAACTCATTCAGTTCTGCCGCCGTCGGAATTCGCAGTGCCATGGATGGATCCTCCGTGAGCGTCGCGCGCAATTAGGGAACGCCGCGCCCGCCGCATTCTAAATCGACCGCCTGGAGGGTCGTCGTGTCAAGTGGTGACCGCGCGCGCATCGGTCGCATCGCCGCGCAGGCCGGGGTTAGGATCGTCTCGCACCGGAGCGCCGATCGTCTCTGAATGACACGCTGAGTAAGGCCGCGCCAAAGACGAAATCGCGACTGAAATGCCAGCTATTGAATAATTAAAGTCGATTGAATGTATTAGAGAAAAACATATCCTACATTGTCTGCAACAGCGTGTTGCTCCGCTGCATCAATGTTGCAGCAACTCCAATAACCATTGTAAATCACCAGCGCGAAATCCCGCACAGGAAGGATCGATACAGGGCCGTTGAGGTCTCTCAAGACAGGCAATTCATGTGGCGTATCAACATGTTACGTGATGTCCACGTGAGTTATTGCGATGCGCTAAGCCGGGCCGCGACTGGGTGGCCCGGAGGCGCTAGTAGGTGCGGGCAGCGGGGATGGTGCGGCCGACTGTAACTTCCGGCATCGAGCTTGCTTGCAGGTTTCTCGGAAGCCACAGAAATGCGGCGCCGCAAGACCAAGGTGCAGCATGGCATCTGAGCCAATGATTCGGAATATCGAAGCGGAAGAGAGCGAACGACGCCACAGTGGCTTCTTCGCCTCTGGAATCACCCGCTACAGCGACGCGATCGAGGACGCGAACGAGGATCAGATACTGCGCTTCAGCCGCTTCGGGATGGCGGCGATTCTGGTGTTCGAACTGACTCATCTGTGTCTCGGCCTCTATTTTGCCCCCAATCTCACGCATCTCGTGGCGCCTATTTTAGGTGCCGACCTCGGCGTGACCGCCTTGATGCTCGGGCTGACATGGAGCGAAGTCTATCGGCACCGCTGGCGCACGATGGCGTTCGGTCTATGTACGGGGTTGGTGCTCAGCGCGACCGCAATCAGCATTATCTCGCACGACGGAATCGCGATTTTCATTTCGCTTTTGCTGCTGATGTTCGGCTCTTCGGCGGTGGTGCCGTGGGGACCGCGCTGCCAAATGGTGTTCTCGGGACTGTGTCTCAGCGCGATGGGCGCCAACGCGGCGGTAGTGCACTTCGCCGATGGCTACGCGCCTTTCCGCTGGCTGGCAATATTGACCGCGGTGGGTTTCTCGCAGTTTACCGCGGTGATGGGCGAGAACTATCGCCGCAGGCTGGCGGCGCGCCTCAGCGCGATGCGCGAGAGCGAGCAGCAGATCTGGCAGATCTTCGAAGCCAACCCCGACCCGGTCTCGATCGCGCGCTTTCCCGACGGACAATTCCTCAACGTCAACAGCCAGTTTCTTAAAATCGGCTTTACCCGTGACGAAGTCCTGCACTCGACCGATCGCGCGCTGGGCATGTGGGCGAACCCCGGCGAGTGCGAGGAATACTACCGCCAGATCAAGCAATACGGCTACGTGCGCAATCTCGAAGCGACTTTCGTCAATCGCAAGGGACAGGCCCGTTCGTGCCTGGTCTCGGGCGCGCTGATGCAGTTCAGCCACGGCCCCTGCGTGCTCGCGGTGACGCGCGACATCAACCGTATCAAGGAAGCCGAACGGGTGCTGGTGACGGCACGCGAGACGGCCGAACAGGCCTCACGGGCGAAGTCGGATTTCCTCTCGAGCATGTCGCATGAGATTCGCACGCCAATGAACGCGATCCTGGGGATGGCCGAATTGCTCAACGATTCCGAGCTCAGCAACGAGCAGCACAAGTACCTGAGCATCATGATGAACAACGGCAACGCGCTGCTCGACCTGATCAACGATATCCTCGACTTCGCCAAGGTCGAGAGCGGCAGGCTGAACCTCGAGACGGCCAATTTCGACGTCGCCGATCTGGCCGAGCGGGTGGCCGAAACGCTTTCGATCCGCGCCCACCAGCAGGGCCTCGAACTGGCCGTGCGGGTGGCGCCCGAAGTCCCGACCGCGATCATCGGGGATCCGCTGCGGCTGCGGCAGGTGCTGATCAACCTGATCGGCAACGCGCTTAAATTCACTGAGCATGGCGAGATCGTGCTGACGATCGATCGCGCGGCCGGCGATGCGGCGCCCGGCGCGCTCGAGTTCAGCGTCTCCGACACCGGCATCGGGATCTCGCCCGAGGAGCGGGAAAAAATCTTTGCGAGTTACGCGCAGGCCGACAGCTCGACCGCGCGCAAATATGGCGGCACAGGGCTCGGACTCGCGATCGTCAAGCAGTTGGTCGAGTTGATGGGCGGACGGATCTGGGTCGACAGCGAAGTCGGCCGGGGCAGCACCTTCCATTTCACCGCGACGTTTGGGGTGCAGGCGGGTGCGAGCGAACGCAGTATCGACCGGGTAGCTGATCTGGCCGGGGCGCGCGTGCTGGTGGTCGATGACACCGCCGTCAATCGGCAGGCGCTCGGCGAAATTCTCACCCAACAGGGCGCGGAAGTAACCGCGACCGACCATGGCGAAGACGCCCTCGAGCGCCTGCGCCAGATGAACAGCAGGGGCACGCCCTTCGATCTCGTACTGCTCGATTGCCGGATGGCGGCAACCGACGGCGTCGAGCTGGCGCGGCGGGTCAGCGAACAGGCGCACGGCGCCGGGATGGTCATACCGATGCTCACTTCGGACGATCTCAACATAAAACTCCCGCTGCTGCGCAAGATGGGATTCATGCATCACGTGATCAAGCCGGTGCGGCGCGCGGAACTCCTCGCGCTGATCCGCACGATGATCGGGCAGCGCGCCGCAACTGCCCAGCCCGCGATGGCAGCAGCGATCGCGACGACCGTGGCGTCCGCTCCGGAGACGACGCCGGAGGCGGACGCCGGCACGCCCGCGCCGCTGACGCTGGATCGGCCGCTCAAAATTCTGATCGCCGACGACTCGCCGGACAATCGTCTGCTGATCGAAGCCTTCCTCAAGAAGAGTGCCTGTCAGCTCGACCATGCGGAGAACGGCGAGATCGCGGTCGAGAAATTCGTCGCCGGCCGCTACGACGTGGTCCTGATGGATATCCAGATGCCGGTGATGGACGGCTATACCGCCGCGCGGCTGATTCGCGAATGGGAAAAGAAGAATAATTGCGGCCACACGCCAATCATCGCACTGACCGCATCGGTGCTCGACGAGGCGGTGCATAAGAGTTTCGACGCCGGCTGCGACACGCACGTGAGCAAGCCGGTGCGGCGGCCGACGCTGATCGCGGCGATTCACAGCCTGACCAGCCACGAGGCAAAGCGCACCAAGCTCGACGGTGCGCAGCGCTTCGACGAGAGCTACGCCGACCCGCGATAGCTCTGCCTTGGCCCCCGTCGGCGGCCAGGCCGCGCGCGGGCGCCTCGCGAGGCCACACGATTTCTTCAGCGGGCACTTAAGCGCGCGACGAATGTCGAAGGTTCGCGGCGGCAAAGTGAATCGGTCCGGGTCACATGTCCGGATATCGTTTGCCTCAATGGCTATAACCGCACGAAACGGTCTCGCGATGCGTCATTGTGCGACGCGGATCGTGTTCGCAGTCGGCCATATTCTTGCCGCACGCCAAATTCTTCAATTCCCTGCTTAGTATTTCGGGCGACCTCAGCGATGGCGCGAGCCTTGCGTCAGTGATCGCGGGAGTGAGTCGGATCAATTTTGTCGTTTGATCTGACTAGGACACGCATTACATGGATATTGATCATTCTCTCGAGGCAGAACTCCGCGGCACTAGCGATAGCGAATATACCGATCACGTTCTGGTGAAGGGCGAGAACGGCATCCAGCGCTCGGCCTTTCGCATGCAACCGCCGACCGCTGCTCGCGCGCCGGAGGCCGCCGGCAAGTTAGCCGCGGCATCCGCGCAACTCACGCCACCGCGCGATGACGTCAGTCACCTAGCGGCGGATCGCACCGAGGATCGAGCGCTATCGCGCCCCCTCCGCCGGGACGGCGTCGATCGGCTGAGCGCGCGGGCGCTGCAGGGCGAGCGCATCGTCGTGCTGGTGAATGAGGCGGCGGCACTGGCGGCGCGGGGACTCGGCGCCGACCTTGCCGCGGTGACCGAAGTGGTCGAAGAGACGAATCAACTACGCTGTATCGCGAACTGGGGCTTGAACAGCGAATGGGACGTGGGCTTAACGGTCGAAGCTGACGGCAAGTCGCAGACCGAATTCGCGCTGTCCGTCGATCAACCGGTGGTCTGCAATGACCTGTCGGCGGAGACCCGTTTCACGCCGCATCCGCGGTTGCTGGCGTACGGAATATGCAGCGGTATCGCGGCGCCGCTCAGGCTGCGCGGCCGGCCGCTCGGGGTAATCAGCGCCTACAGCCTCAAGCCGCACAGCTACTCGCGCGCCGATGCGAGCTTCATGCAGGCGATCGCCGATATTATTGCCGGGGCGATGGAGCGTGAACGGTCCGGCCGCGCGCTCGCGCGCAAAGATGACTACCTGCGCGCGGTGCTGGAAAACTCGACCGACGCAATCGTGATGCTCGATTACGCCGGGACCGTGCGCTTCATCAACGGTGCCAGCATGACGCTGGTCGGCTTGACGCCTGACCAGATGGCCGGACGGCCGGGCGCCGACTTCGTCCATCCGGACGATCTCGCGAACCGCGACCGCATGATGAACGAAGCCATCGCGCATCCCGGAAAGGTCGTCAGCGGCAAGCTGCGGCTGCGGAGCAACTCTGGCGAAGGGCTTGAATGCGAAATCGTGATGCGCGCGCTGCCCGACTGCGGAAATGACCCGGGAATCCTGGTGAACGTGCGCGATATCTCGGAGCGCATGCGCGCGGCCCGCATGCAGGCACTGCTCGCCTCGATCGTCGCCAGCACCGACGATTCGATCGTGAGTATGGAGCCGGACTGCACGCTGACGAGCTGGAACGCGGGGGCGGAACGCATGTACGGCTACCGTGCCGATGAAGTGATCGGCCGGCGGCCCGACTTCATGTGGATGCCGGAGGATGCCAGTTTGATCGAGGCCTGCGTACAGAAATTAGCCGCGGGCAGCGGCACCGAACGATATGAGATCCAGCGCCACCGGCGCGACGGCAGGGTAATCAATGTAGCCGTGACGCTCTCACCGATTCGCGATGAGCGGGGTGTACTGACCGGCGTCGCGGGCATCGGCCGCGACGTGACCGAGAGCAAGCGGGCGGCGGCGGAACTCGAGCGGGCGCGCGACGCGGCGCTCGAAGCGTCGCGGCTCAAGTCGGCCTTTCTGGCCAACATGAGCCATGAGGTGCGCACGCCGATCAACGTGATCCTGGGCTACAACGATCTCATCGCGGACCATCTGGCGAGCCTCGGCGACGACAGCCAGGCCGAACATGTCGACGCCGTCGGCCGCGCCTCCCGGCGTCTGATGCGCACCATCAACACCATCCTTGACTATTCCAAAATGGAATCGGGGACCTTTGAATTCAGACCGCGGACGGTGCGGCTGGGACCGCTGATCAATCGGCAGGTCGAGGAGGTGCGGGCGCGGGCGCGGGAAAAGAATCTCAGTCTGACGGTTGAAATCGAAGCCGAGGATGCGGCGACGCACGGCGACGAGTACAGCGTCGGCCAGGCGATTGCGCATCTGCTCGACAACGCGATCAAGTTCACCACGGGCGGCGGCGTGCGCGTGCGGCTGTATCGCGGCGACCGCGGTCTGCCGTGTATCGCGGTGAGCGACACCGGCATCGGGATCGACGAGCGCTTTCAGGCCCATCTGTTCGAGCCCTTCAGGCAGGAAGAGGCTGGCATGACCCGCAGCTTCGAGGGCGCGGGACTGGGCCTGGCGCTGACCCGCAGCTACCTGGAACTCAACCAGGCGCGGATCAGCTTCGAGAGCCATAAGGGTAGCGGGACCACCTTCACGATCGGCTTCGCGTCGAGCGCCAGCGCGGCGGGTCCAGCGCCGCTTGCGCCGGCGGCCGATGCGGCCCGCATCGCGACCCGGGCCGGCGCGGAGCGTCCGGTGATCATGGTGGTCGAGGACGATCCCGACAACCTGCTCTACATGGACCTGCTGCTCAAGAATCAGTTCGACGTGCTGCTCGCCTCAAATGGAAGCGAGGTGCATCGGATCGTCGCGACGCGGCGCGAACCGATCGACCTGGTCCTGATGGATCTGTCGCTGCGCGGCGCGGACGATGGCCTGAGACTCACCCGGATGCTGCGCGGCACGCGGCGCTTCAACCGCACGCCGGTGGTCGCGGTCACCGGCCATGCCTCGCCGGAGGATCGCGAACTCGCGCGGGCCGCCGGATGCGACGGGTTCGTGACCAAACCGATCGAGCGCGCGCTGCTCTTCGAGACCATCGAACGGCTGTTGAGCCGATCGCGGCGGGCCGGCGCTTTTGCCGTGCGATGATTTCGGCTATCACACAAGGCGGAGACCGCCATGGACGCCGCTGCCGAATCCGTCAAATTCTACTACGACTTCAAGAGTCCTTTCAGCTACCTGGCGCTGGCGCCGACGCTCGCTCTCGAGCGGTCGCATCGGATCGCCCTGCGCTTCCTCCCGCGCGACTTTGAACCGCGCGCGGCCTATGGCGGCGAGGTCGCGGATCGCCAGCCGATCCATTGGTTCAAGGTGCGCTATCTCTACGCCGACGCGCGGCGCTTCGCTAACGATCGCGGCCTGATAATCCGCGGACCGCAAAAGCTCTTTGATTCGCGCCTGGCCCTGGTAAGCGGCCTCTACGCGGCGCGCGAGGGCCGCTTTGCACCGTATGCAACGCGGGTCTTCGAGCACTTTTTCAAACGCGAACTCGATCTCGAGGACCCGGCGGCGCTATCGCGCGTGCTGCTCGAGAGCGGACTCGACGCCGACGCCTTCGCCCGCTACGCCGAGTCCGCGGGTCCCGCCGACCTCGCGCACGCCTGCGACGAAGCGGCGGCCGACGGGGTCTTTGGCGTGCCAACGCTGATCGTCGCGGGCGAACCCTTCTGGGGCAATGATCGGGTGGCGTGGGTAATCAAGAAACTCGACGCGATGGGTCTCGGGCGCGACGGCGCGCCGGCCGCGCGTTGATCAACCGAGGGGAGAATCGCGATGCGTCAGGTGCCGGTGGGAACGAAGGGAACACATGAGTTCGTGGTCGCGCACGCCGACCTGGCGGGGACCCGCGAGCCCTCGCTGCCGCCGGTGCTGGCGACGGCGTTCATGAGTCTGGCGATGGAAATCGCGGCGATGGATGCGATCAAGGATTATCTCGAGCCGGGCGACATGACGGTCGGCGCGATGGTCAACGTGAGCCATCTGGCGGCGACGCCCGAAGGCTGGAAGGTCCGCGCCGAGGCCGAAGTCACTGGCGGCGATACGCGGCGCGTTGAGTTCATCGTGCGCGCCTTCGACGAGCGCGAAGAGATCGGCACCGGCACGCATACGCGGGCGGTGGTCAAGCGCGCGAAATTCGACGAGCGGTTTGCCGCCAAGGTCACATCGAAGGCCAAGTCCTAGGCGTAGACGGGCGAGGCGCTAATGCGGCGGGTGCGCCGCGCATGCGGAGCGAGACCATGACTACTGAAATATATTCGGACAGGGAAGTATACGTCGGGCGCGACTACGGCGGATTTGCCGCAGAGATCACCCCCGACGCGATCGAGAACTATATCGCGGCGACCGGCGACGACCATCCGTGGTACCGCACGCCCGCGCCGCTCGGATTTCCGATCGCGCCGGCCCTCGTGCTCCATTCGGCGGTCTTCCGCACTCAGGCATGGTACCTGCCCAACGTCTTCGGCAATCTGCACGCGCGCCAGGAATGGGAAGGCTTCGCGCCGATTGCGGCCGGCGAGACGCTGCACACGCGATCGGTGATCATCGATCGCTACGTCAAGCGCGATCGCGAGTACGTGGTCAACGAGGTGCTGATCGCCGGCGCCGACGGGCGTATCGTGCAGCGCAGCCGCACCCATCAGAGCTTCCTGATCGCGGCCCACGGCGCGCCCGCCGGCGGCGGCTTCGCGGTCGATCGCGATCGCGAGAAATCCGCCGCGCGGCGCTTCGCCGTGGGCGAGCGCGGCGGCGAGCCGATCGACGGTCCAATGCGCACGATCTCCCAGGCGATGTGCATGGCGTTCTCGGGGCCCGCGCGCAACTACCATACCGACGCCGAGGCCGCGCGCCAGTTCGGCTTCCCGGACATCGTGGTGCAGGGCATGTGGTCGGTATGCCTGGTCGGCGAGATGATGACGCGGCGCTTCGGCCTGGGCTTTATCGCGGGCGGCAAGTTCGATCTGCGGCTGGTCAACGTGCTGTGGGCCGAGGAATCGTCGGGCGCGCGCGGCAGGATTATCGCGCGGCGGCCGGAGGGCAATCGCACGCGGGCGGAGGTCGAAGTATGGTGCGAAAAAGCCGCCGGCACCAAGACCATCGTCGGGACGGCGAGTGCAATCGAATTGTAGGTTTTTGATACTAAATGAGTCGCAGCGATCGGCGGCGCGCCGGCTATCCCGCGCGGCCGGTTACGCGGCGGCGGCCGTGGTGAGCGCTTCGATCTCGGCGACCGTCTTGGGCACCGCCGCGGTCATCACTTCGCAGCCGGCGGGCGTGACCAGCACGTCATCCTCGATCCGGATACCGATGCCGCGAAACTCCTCCGGCGCGGTCTCGTCGTTGGGCGCAATATACAGCCCCGGCTCGACCGTCAGGACCATGCCGGGCTCGAGCGTGCGCGACTCGCCGCCGACGCGATAAAGCCCGACGTCGTGCACGTCCATGCCCAGCCAATGGCTGGTGCGATGCATGTAAAATCTGCGCCACGCGCCACTTTTCAGCGCGTCTTCGGCCGGAACCTTGAGCAATCCGACGCGGCACATACCCTCCACCAGTATCCGCACGGCGGTCTCGTGCGGATCGTCGAACTTGATGCCGGGGCGGATCGATTCGATCGCCTGCAACTGCGCGTCGAGGACAATCTGGTAGAGGTCGCGCTGCAGCGGCGCGAAAGCCGCGCCGACCGGAAAGGTGCGGGTGACGTCGGAGGCGTAGAAGTCGTACTCGCAGCCGGCGTCGATCAACAGCAATTCACCGGCCTGCATCCGGCGATCGTTGTTGATGTAATGCAGGGTCGCCGCGTTGGGGCCCGACGCGATGATCGACGGATAGCTCGGCCCGGCCGCGCCGCGCGAGCGAAAGGTGTAGTCGACGAGCGCCTCGACCTCCCACTCCATCATGCCGCCGCGCGCCCGGGCCATCGCCTGCCGATGGGCCTCGGCCGAAATCGCGATCGCCGCACGCATCGCCGCCAGCTCCTCCGGACGCTTGTGCAAGCGCGCCTCGTGGATCAGCTCGCGCGGATCGAGCAGCGTATGCGGCCCGGTGCCCAGCCGCGGACGCATCGACTGCGCGTAGCGCATCAGTTCGAGCACGCGCGCGTTCATCCGCTCGTTGACCGAGAGCGGATAGTAGACGCGGTCGACCTTGTCGAGATGGCGGCGCAGCACGGCGTCGAGCTCCTCGATGGCGAAGGCCTGATTGGCGCCGTAGCCGGCGACCGCGCCCTCGAGTCCGGCGCGCCGGCCGGTCCAGGTCTCGCGCTCGCGATCGCGCGGACGCACCATCAGGATGAATTCGTGCGGCTCGCCGGGTGCCAGGATCGCCACCGCTTCAGGCTCGGCAAAGCCGGTCAGGTAGTGGAAATCATTGTCCTGGCGATAGACGAATTCGACGTCGCCGGAGCGCATCGCGACCGGCGCGCTCGGCATAATCGCGAGTGCTCCGGGCCCGATCGCGTCCATGAAGCGGCGGCGCCGCTCGGCGAAGACTTCGAGGTTCGAGATGACGCTCACGCTTTACCGCATCCGTCGGCTGAAAATTCGCGCGCGCCAGAGCCGCGCCCGCAGCCCTATTATGGGCATCCGGCGCCGCCCACCGCCACTTCGCCGGCATAGACTTTCGCGCTGCGCCTGGCCCGGCATTCGTCGGGGTTGATGCTCTCGGAAGTGAGCACGTACAGCGTGCGCCGGCCCGCGCCGCCCATCGCGCACGCGATCGGCATCGAGTCGAACTTGATTCGCTCGGCGACCGCGCCGCCGTCGCGCACGCGCAGCAGCTCGTGGGTGAATGGCGAGGCGACCCAGATGGCGCCCTCCGCATCCAGCGCGATGCCGTCGGGGACGGCCTCGCCGAGTTCGGCCCATACGCGCCGATTGGACAGCGAACCGTCGTCGGCGATCGCAAACGCGGTCAGCCGATGGCCCATCGACTCGCCGACCACGAGCGTCTTGCCGTCGGGCGTGATCACGGTGCCGTTGGGAAAATCGAGATCGCCGGCGACCACGCGCGCCGATCCGTCGGGATTCACCAGGACCAGCTCGGCGGGCTTTTTCGGCGCGTTGGTCAGCAGGTCGTAGCCGAAATTGCCGACGTACGCGCGCCCCCTGGGGTCGGTCACCATGTCGTTGCAGTGGAACGACGCGAGCTTGCTGATATCGGCGTGAGTCTTGAGGCCGTCGGGATCGAGGCGCAGCAGCTTGCGATCGGTCATCGAGACGATCAGCAGACGCCCGTCGGGCAGCCATCCCAGCCCCGAGGGCCACGCGGCGACCTCCGCAACGACCGTCTTGCGCCCGGCACTATCGACGCTCAACACCTGATGGGCGTGCATGTCGGAGAGATAGAGCTTGCCGTCATGCCAGCGCGGCCCTTCGCCGAACGCCAGACCTTCAACAAAAACTTTGAATTGCGTCATGTTCCTGAACTCCGGCTATACTTAAAGCGATACATCAGATTTAATCGAGCACGCGCGATGGCGCCGCCCGTAGCCCTAATCCAGCGCGCCCTGCGCGCGCAGCTTCGCGATCTCCTCGGCGCCGTAGCCGAGCACCTGGCCGAGCACCTCGTCGGTATGCTGCCCGATGCACGGTGCGGCGGCGCGCACCGCGGTCGCCGTGCGGCTCATCTTCCACGGTATCCCACAATGCTGCAGCGTGCCGACCTCGGGATGCTCCTTGTAGACGAAGTATTCGCGCGCCTTGAGCTGCGGATCTTCCTCGGAGAGAAATTTGTTGTCGGCGACCACCGCCGCGGCGACGCCTGCCGCCTGCAGAATTGCCGCCGCCTCGACCGCCGTGCGCCCGGCCGTCCATCCCGCGACGATCACATCGAGATCGCTCTCGTGGGCTTTGCGCGCGGCCAACGTCGCGTAGCACGGATCGCCGCCGAGCTCGGGACGGCCGATCGCGCCCGCCATGCGCTTGAACTCGGCGTCGTCGGCCGCCGCGATCGCGACGAACTGATCGACCGTCAGGCCCATCACCTGCCCGGGCCGATCGCGGCATCGGTAGATACCGTGCGGCGCCATCCAGGGATCCTCGTTGCCGATCCGTTCGGGCTCGCGCCCGTTCATGGTGTACTCGAGCAGGCCCTCGGCGAGCACGCCCATCGCGCATTCCCACTGGCTCATGTCGATGTACTGGCCCTGGCCGGTCTTGCCGCGATGATAGAGTGCGGCCAGGATCGCGAACGCACCGTGCACTCCGCCGTTGGGATCGGCGTAGCTGAAGCCCGCATGCATCGGCGGCCATCCACGATAGCCGGTCAGCGCCGAAAGTCCCGACAGCGGCACCTGCGCCGGGCCGTAGGCGATATAGTCGGCGTAGGGACCGGTGTCGCCGTAGCCAGTGAGCGAAATCATGATGACGTCGGATTTGATTTTGCGCACGTCGTCGTAGCCGAAGCCCATCCGATCCATCACGCCGTGGGCGAAATTATTGATGACTACGTCGCTCCGCGCGATCAGCTTGCGCGCGACCTCATGCGCGGCCGGATCCTTGAAGTTCAGCGTGATCGAGCGCTTGCCCTGGCTGTATTGATTGAAATAGCCCGAGCGGTTGAGGCCGCCGGGCTTCATGCCGGGCCACGGCGGCAGCATCCGCGTGACGCATGGGCGGGTCTTGGTCTCGATACGGATGACGTCGGCGCCGAGATGGGCGAGCTGGAGCGTGCAATACGGGCCCGCCCAGACCCACGTGAAGTCGGCGACCCGGATGCCGTCGAGCGGTGGCCTGGCCATCAGATGACCCCCGCGCGCGTGAGCTCGGCGAGGCGCGCGGCGTCGAGCCCCAGGCGTCCGCCGAAGATCTCCGCGTTATGCTGGCCGAGGGTTGGCGCGGGCCGCCGGATGGCCCACGGCGTCGCGCCGAACTTGAGCGGCGCGCCCGGATACAGATGCGTGCCGGCGGCCGGCTGGGCAATTTCGACGAAGAAGCCGCGCGCTTTGAGATGCGGCGAATCGAGCAGGTCGCCCATGGTCGAGACCGGCGCGAAGGGAATCCGCCGGCTCTGCGCCTTTTGGTAGAGATCCATTACGGTTTGTTGGCTCACCCACTCTTCGAGAAATATCTTGAGCGCTTCCCAGTTCTCGCCGCGTTGCAGCCGATCGCGGAAAAGTTCCTCGCCCGCCCATGCGGGATTGCCCATCAGGCCGACGAACGCCTTCCACTGATGCTCCTCGACGCAGCAGACGTAAATCCAGCCGTCCTTGCACTCCATCGCTTCGAGCGGCTGAATCGGTTTCTTGCCGAGCCGGTTCGCGATCACCTTCATGTACGGCCAGTACTCGAAGGTCAATTCGAGCTGCGAGGCGATCGCCTCCTGGCACGAGACGTCGACGTGCTGGCCCTCGCCGTCACGCACCTGCGCGAGAATCGCGCCCATCGTGGCGACCGCGCCATGCACGCCGCCCTGGAAGCCCGACTGATTGCCGAAGGTCTTGAGCGGCGGCAGTTCCGGATGATCGAGGCCGGCGCCGTTGAGCACGCACACCCCGCCCGCCGACCAGACGGTGAGCTCTTCCGCGCGCAGGTCGCGCCACGGTCCGGTCAATCCATAGGGCGTGATCGAAGTCATCACGAGGCGCGGATTGATCTGATGCAGGCGATCGAAATTCAGCCCGACGCGATCCATCTCGGGCGGCGCGACGTTATGCACCAGCACGTCGGCGTCGGCCACCAGCCGCTCGAGCAGCGCGAAACCCTCGGGCCGCGCGATATCGAGCGTGACGCCGAGCTTGTTGGTATTGAGGTAGAGGTAGAGCCCGCTCTTTTCGCGATGCGCCGCGCCGCCGGGAAACGGTCCCCGATCGCGCGCGCGATCACCCGCGCCGGGCCGCTCGATCTTGATCACCTCGGCGCCCATATCGGCCATCAGCTTGGCCGCGTACGGAGCCGACGCCAGCTCGCCGATTTCGACGATCTTGAGGTTCGCCAATGCTTGCGCCATCGATGCTCCGCCGCGTGGCCGCCGGGCCTACGGGACGACCTTGCGAAATGGTTTGACGTCGACCCGCTCAAAGACGCCCTGAGTCAGGTATGGGTCGCTATGGGCGAAGGCGAGCGCCGCGGCTTCGTCAGGAAAGTCGGCGATCATCAGGCTGCCGGTTCCATCGGTAAAGGGACCGCCGATGATCATCTGGCCGCGATCGACCAGCGGTTGCAAGTTCTCGAGATGCGCGGGACGCACCGACGGGCGCAGCGCGGCGCCGTTGGGTCCGTCATGGCCGATAATTACGAAGAGCATCGCGGCGACCGTCCCCTGAGCGGAATCGAGTTGAACCTAGCATGCACGCCGCGCGCCGCTCCAGCGGACCGCGTGGTCCGATCACTTCGCGGAGATTGCGCCGTAGCCGGTCCAGTAGATCAGAAAATAGGTCGCGGCGAGGCCGATGAGCAGCGCGTAGGCGATCCGATCGCGCGGGCGGATCGGAAAATCGATATAGCTGGTCGGCATCGCGCTCATCCCGAAGCCGCGCGCCTCGAGCGCCATCGCCATGTTGTTGGCCTTGCGCAACGCGCCCATAAAGACCGGCACGACCACCGGCACGTAGCGCTTGACGCGCTCGAGCGGGCCGCCGCGATTGAAATCGTAGCCGCGCAAACTTTGCGCCTGCACGACCGTCAGCGCCGAATCGATAAACAGGGGTGCCAGCCGAAACGCCAGCGTGATCGCGAAGCCGACGCGGTAGGGCACGCCGATCCGTGCGAGGCCGGCGGTGAACTCTTCGACCTTGGTGGTCGACAGAAACAGCACCGAGGTCGCCAGCAGTTCGGCCAGCTTGATCCCGCGGCCCAGGCCAAAGGTGAGCGAGGCGCGGCTCAGATGGATAATCGGCGTGTCGATCAGCGCCGGCCCCTTGCGATAGAAAACCATCCAGGCGAGGGTCGTAAAGAAAATCAAGAGGATGAACAGCCAGCGCAACCGGTAGAAATTCGGCCACGAGCCGGTGAGCTGCGCGAGCACGATCATCAGCAGGCCGAGCGGCAGTAATGCGAGCGGATGGTCGACCCAGTAGACCGACCAGAACATCACGAACAGCGCGAACACCTTGACCGTCGGGTTGAGCCGATGCACCACGCTGCCGTGGTCGATGTAGAGATAGATCGGCATCAGGTGCGCCCCTCGATCCACGATGCGAGTTCGGCCGGTCCGAGCGCGACGACGCCGAAGCGCCGGCCGAGCGCAGTCGCCTCGGGCGCGCGGAACGACGAGCCGGCGAGCAGGTCGTCGCGCGCCAGAAAGGCCCGCACGGCACCGTCGAAGGTCACGCGCCCATGGCGCATCAGGACGACGCGCCGCGCATATTCCGCGACCAGCCACGGCGTATGCGTGATCATCACGATCGCGATGCCGGCGCGATTGAGATCGCCAACCAGCGCCATCATGCGGCGCTGCTCGCGATAGTCGAGCCCGGTGGTCGGCTCGTCGAGGATCAGCATCCGCGGCTGTAGCGCGAGCACGCTGGCGACGGCCAGGCGCTGGCGCTCGCCCTTGCTCAGCAGAAAGGGATCGCGATCGCCGAGCGCGTCGAGATTGACCGCGCGCAGCACCTCGTCTGAGCGGCGCGCGATCTCGGCGGCGTCGAGGCCGAAGTTGCGCGGGCCGAACGCGACTTCGTCGGCGACCGTCGCGGCGAAAATCTGATGGTCGGGATTCTGGAAAACGTAGCCGACCGTCGCCGCGGTCTCGGCCGGACGCAGCGCCGCGCGATCGCGTCCGTCGATCATGATCGTCCCCGCATCGCCCGCGAGCAGCCCCACCAGATGCTTGGCGAGGGTGGTTTTGCCGGAGCCGTTCTGGCCGATAATCGCGACGAACTCGCCCGGCGCGATCGTCAGGCTGACGCCGTCGAGCACGCGCGGTCCGTAGGGATAAGCAAAGCATAGGCCGCGCACGACGACGATCGGCGGCGCGGGCGCGCGATCGTCGCTTGGCGCGGCGAACGATTCCGCCGGCGGCGGCGCGGCGCTTTGCGGTGAGGCGTCAGGCGGCGGTAAATTCGTGTGGCGCGCGCGAATCAGCGCCTCGGCCTCATCGATCGACGCGGCGTGCACGGCGATGCCGAGCAGGCCCAGCACGCGGTTCAAGTCCGGCGGATGCACGCCGCAATCCTCGAGCAGATCGAGCCGCGTCAGCACCTCGGCCGGCGCGCCGTGGGCGATAATCTCACCCTCGCGCAGGATCACGATCCGATCGCATCCGCGCAGCTCCTCGGCCTCATGCTCGATCACGACGAGGCTCAGGCCGTCGGTGCGCATCCGGCGAATCAAGGCGAAGACCTCCGCCTTGCCCTCGGGATCGAGATCAGTGGTCGGCTCGTCGAGCGCGACCACGGCCGGCCGCAAGGCGAGCACCGAGGCGATCGCCAGGCGCTGCTTTTCGCCGCCCGAGAGCGAGGTCGGATCGCGATCGTCGAAGCCGGTGAGGCCGACCGCCGCGAGCGCCGGTGCGATCCGCGCCGCGATCGCGTCGCGCGGCATCCCGACCTGCTCCATCGCGAAGGCGACCTCGTGCGCGGCATTGGTCGAGAACAGTTGCGCCTCGAAATCCTGAAAGACCATACCGACGATCGGCGCGGCGTCGCAGACCCGCTCGGCCCCGAGCGCGCGGCCACCGATGCGCACCACGCCGCTGAACGCGCCGTCCTCGAAGGCCGGCACGATACGGTTGAGGCATTTGACCAGGGTCGATTTGCCGGCGCCCGACGCGCCCATCACGCCGACCATCTCACCGGCTCCCAGAGCGAACGTGACGTGCGACAGCGCCGCGCGATCGCCCCCCGCGTACGTGAACGTCACGTCTTCGAGCGCCGCCGCCGGCGTCGGCGAAGCGGCGTCGCGCGCGCCCTGCTCCACCGCCGCGCCGGGCACGTCGAGCCCTTGATGCGGGCCGCGCGGCTTCACAGCATCCACGTGCCCACCAGCGCGATCGCGATCAACGGACTGACCAGCACCGCGATCGAGCCAGCATAAGGCGGCTCGGCGAAGCTCGCCGGCAGGAACGCGGGAATCCAGTAGCCGGTCGAAACCAGGTTGCCGACCGCCCACGCGCCGAGCTCGCCCGCGAGCAGGATCGCGAGACCGGCGTAGCTGCGGAGGCCGGCGCGCGCGTTGAGCTCGGGCATCACGTCGATATAGAGCATCCGGCCGGCGCGCACGCGCGGATAGACGCCGAACAGGATGAGCGGCGACAGGAACAGCGCCGAGATCATGTTGTTGAAGATGATCACGTTGCCCAGGATGCTGAACGGGCGGAAGCCGAGCAGATTGTCGCCCCATCCGACCAGGTCGGCGCAGAGCACGCTCGCGGCGAGGCAGACCGCGACGTATTTCGCCAGGTTCATCGGCGAGCGCGAGACCGGACTCTGGCCGCGCGCGACGATGCTCCAGACCTTGTAGGGAATGAAGCCATACATCAGGTTAGCGAGAAAGCCGAAAATATCGCCGGGGCCGACGCCGCCGAAAAAATCGCCAATCATATTGCCGATCGCGGAGCCCCACGCGGCGGCCGGGCCGAACAGAAACGAGCAGACGATCGGAATCGCGTTGGCCGGGCGCAATTCGGTCACGCCCGGAATCAGCGGCACGACCTTGAACGGCACCAGCACGGCGGCGTAGAGCGCGGCGGAGATCGCGCATAGCACGACCATCCGGGTGTTGCGCCACATCAGGCGCAGCTCATGCATCAGTGAGGTCCGCCGTCGCGAATAAGGCCACGTATGCCAAGTCGCGCCGCTCGCGGCGCCGTGCGGTGACGCGCCGGTTGCGGCGCGGTGGTGAGCATGCGATGAGCCGGCTTCATTGCGACGCTGACCCGTTTATAGCCGCGGCTTCGCAGACTCGCCCGCACCCCATGCCCGCTTCGCCCGATTCGATTATCGGTAAGCAGGATGCGGGATACAAGCGGCGGGGGGCCGGTCGCGCGCGCGGCGCCAGCTTGCCGATTCGCGCCGACCTACGCAAAATCGCTGTAACGGCCGCATCATCGGATTTGCCGGAGGATTGCCATGCCGATCTACGAATACGAATGCGAGAAATGCCGGCGGCGGAGCAGCGTCCTGACGATGCGCGTGAGCCAGCGGGTCAAGCCGGTCTGCGAGCATTGCGGAGCGACCGCGATGCGCCGGCTGATGTCGCGCTTTGCGATGCCGCGCAGCGAGGAGGCGCGGATGGACGCGTTGGCCGATCCGTCGAGCCTCGGCGATTTCGACGAGAGCGACCCCAAGAGCCTCGCGCGGGTGATGAAGAAGATGGGGCGCGAGATGGGCGACGAATTCGCCGGTCCGGAGTTCGACGAGGCAGTCGAGGAGATCGAGAGCAGCGGCGATCTGGGCGACGACGGCGGGGATGACAGTTCCGGCAGCCGCGGTGATCTGTAAAATTTTTGTCAGCGTGTAACGAAACGATGGCTGATACGCTAACCCCCGAACAACGTAGCGAGCGAATGAGTCGTATCCGTAATGGGGGAAGCAAGGCGGAAATGACCATACGGCGGCTGACCCATCGCATGGGGTTTCGGTACAGACTGCATGTCTCGAGTCTGCCTGGTAGGCCCGACCTCGTTTTTCCGTGTCGCCGAAAGGTTATATTTGTGCATGGATGTTTTTGGCACAGACACGACTGCCATCTGGGTAGAATGCCGAAGTCCCGCCTTGACTTTTGGCTCCCGAAGCTTGAAATGAACCGCCTGCGGGACCAAGCGAATCGAGTCGCTCTAGTCGCCCTTGGTTGGGACCAACTGGTGGTTTGGGAATGCGAACTAAAGGACAATAGATTAGGTGAGCGAGTCGGGCGTTTCTTGGTTGGGGAGAAGGGATGCGGTCAATCGAATTATTCGCGGGAGCCGGTGGCCTAGCGATCGGAGCCTCTAGGGCAGGATTTAGGCCGGAGGCCGTCATCGAGCGGGACCGTTACTGTTGCGACACCATCCGAGAAAACCGAGATCGCGGATTCGAACCCGTGGTCCATTGGCCATTGTTCCAAGGCGATGCGCGCGAGTACTCGTATTCTAGTGTCAAGCGTTCTATCGACTTGGTTTCCGCTGGGCCGCCCTGTCAACCTTTCTCGATCTGTGGCAAGCACGGCGGACCCTCGGATTCCCGCAATATGTTTCCCGAGACAGTGCGGGCTGTGCGCGAGCTTCGGCCGCACGCCTTTATGGTCGAGAACGTCAAAGGACTCACGCGTCCTACATTCGCAAGCTATCTGGAATACGTCCGGCTTCAATTAAGCTATCCCGAGATCGTGGCGCGCGGTGGCGAATCATCGAATGATCACTTTGGTCGTCTTGAGCGCCACCATACTCATGGGCGGCGCCTCGGATTGCATTACAGAATAGTCGTGCGGGTGTTGAATGCTGCCGACTACGGCGTGCCGCAGCGACGTGAGCGAGTCTTCCTGGTTGGATTCCGCTCAGACCTCGACATCGAATGGGCATTCCCTCATTCGACGCATTCCCAGGAAGCGCTGTTGTTCTCACAGTGGCGCTCTGGAGAATACTGGGAGCGCCACCGGGTAACCCGAGCTAAAAGACCATCTGGCGAAGGGACGAAGAATCCCGAGCTACAGCTTTCCCTTGAGGAATCCAATCTCTTGCCATGGGTCACGGTACGGGACGCTTTGTACGGGTTGCCTGATCCGGAAAGAGATGCACTAGGGGCTGACGGGTTTCTTAATCACCGGTTCCAGCCGGGTGCTCGATCGTATCCGGGTCACACGGGTAGCCCGCTTGACGAACCGGCCAAAACACTAAAAGCCGGCGATCATGGTGTGCCAGGTGGCGAGAACATGCTTCGTCGTCCGGACGGTTCTATCCGTTACTTCAGTGTACGCGAGAGCGCTCGGCTACAGACCTTTCCTGACGATTTCAAATTTCACGGATCGTGGACAGAAGCCATGCGCCAGCTCGGAAACGCGGTGCCCGTAACCCTTGCCGAAATCGTAGCCCGAAGCATTCGCAGGCAGTTGGGGAGCGCCGGTGCCTAAAGGCAAACGGAAAGCGCTCAATCGCCCTCTCGGTGAATCATACAATCCACTCGACAAGCTGCACCTTGGTGAGAGCATAACCAAAGCGCTGCTGCTTAAAGGGATCGAGCCACTTTCGAAAACAGAAGATCTCGTCGGAGCGGGAGTCTATGCTGTCTACTACATTGGAAGCTTTGCGGCTTATGCTCGGATCGCAGACAGCAATCGCGCCAATGAGTTCGGCCAACCCATCTATGTTGGCAAGGCGGTACCGAAGGGAGCTCGCAAGGGCGGCCTGACGTATGATTCCTCCAAGGGTCGAGCACTCCGTGATCGACTTCGCCAGCATGCGACTTCGATAAATGAGGCCTTAAACCTCAACATCGACGACTTCTATTTTCGCTCCCTCGTGGTGGACGACATCTGGATTCCGTTGGGCGAGAACATGTTAATTGAGCAATTCCACCCGGTTTGGAACGTCGTCATCGACGGGTTTGGAAACAAAGATCCTGGCAGGCGTCGGAAAACGCAATACCGCTCGTCTTGGGATGTTTTACACCCGGGCCGGGCTTTTGCGGTGAAGCTCGCGGAGGGGGAAACGACATCGGAGACGTTGAGCAAGCGACTCGACGACTACCTCTCGGGAAAGACGGTCCCACTCATACCTGCGGACGAGGCAATAGATATCGGGGCCCAAGACGACGATGACGAATAGCCAGCGAAGTGCCTTGCTTGGCGCGGCACGGCGGGGAGTTCGTTTGCAATTCGGGCGGCGTCCGGTTGATAAGGGCGTGGGGACATTTATCTCCCGCAGGGGGTTTGAATCATGGCCGGAAAGGTCCAGGGAAAAGTCGCGCTCGTGACCGGTGGCGGATCGGGTATCGGACGCGCCACCGCGCTCGTGCTTGCCCGTGAAGGCGCCAAAGTGATGATCGCCGATTACGTGCCCGAGGGTGGCGAAGCGACCGTCAAGATGATCAAGGAAAAGGGTGGCGAGGCCGCCTTCGTCCATACCGACGTCGCCATCGGCAAGCAGGTCGTGGCGATGATCGAAAAGACCGTCGCAACCTTCGGACGGATCGATTGCGCGCACAACAACGCCGGCATCGAGGGCCGCATGGCTGACGCGGTTAGCGACTCCGAGGAGAACTTCGATCGGATCATCGCGATCAACCTCAAGGCGGTGTGGCTCTGCATGAAGCACGAAATCCCGCAGATGCTCAAGCAGGGCGGCGGCGCGATCGTCAACACCGCGTCGGTCGCGGGGCTGGTCGGCTTCCAGGGGCTGGGCGCCTACACGGCCTCCAAGCACGGCGTGATCGGCCTGACCAAGACCGCCGCGCTCGAATTTGCGCAGAAGAAGATCCGGGTGAATTGCGTATGCCCCGGCGTGATCCAGACCCCGATGGTCGCGCGACTGATGGACAGCGGCACCATGAACGAGCAGGACATGGTGCTGGGCGAGCCGATTGGCCGGCTGGGCCAGCCCGAGGAGATCGCCGAAGGCGTGGTCTGGCTGATGTCCGACGCAGCGTCGTTCGTCACCGGCCATCCGCTGGTGATCGACGGCGGCTGGGTCGCCCGCTAGAGAATCACGATCGCCGCGCGCCTGCGGTGTCGCGCAATGCGGCCACGGGCGCGCGGCTAATCCGCCTCGAGCATCACGATCGCCGCCGCGGCCATCCCTTCGCCGCGGCCGAGCGCGCCGAGCCCTTCGGGATTTGTGGCTTTGAGATTGAGCCGCGCGGCCTCGACACCGAGCGCCTCCGCAATCCGATGGCGCATCGCGGGCAGATGCGGCGCGAGTTTGGGCTGCTGCGCAAAGATCGTCAAGTCCGCATTGCCCATCCGCCAGCCCAGATCGCGCGCCCGCTCCCATACGGTGACCAGCAGCACGATACTGTCGGCGCCGCGGTAGCGTTCGTCGCGGTCGGAGAAATGGAGGCCCAGGTCACCCTCGCCGATCGCGCCCAAAATCGCGTTGGCCAGCGCATGGGCTGCTACGTCGGCGTCGGAATGGCCGCGCAGGCCGGCGCTATGGTCGATCGCGACGCCGCCCAGGACGAGCTTGCGGCCGGCTTCCAGCGGATGAAAATCGAAGCCCTGTCCGACGCGGAATTTCATTGCGGTCGCCTGGCGAGCGGCCGGTCCGGCGCGGCGCAAATGCGGCGCGTCAAGCGGACCACGTTGACATTGGCTGGGCGAGCATCCAAGCTTTTAGCGTTATCCGATTGGAGGATCAGCGATGCCTGAGTTCTGGAAGCAACCGAAGTTCTGGGGAGCCGCCATCATCGTCCTGTGGCTGTCGTACATCATCGGCGGCAATCTTGCCCAGACGGTTACGATTCACGTGGTGCCCTGGCTGGTGCAGCCGATACTCAAGGTCTCGTCCATCGTAATCTGGTCGGCGATCGTCGGCGCCGGCTTGACGCTGCTGATCCAGTACTACTGGCGCAAGCGCCGTTCCTCAAAATACGCCACACAATCGACGCCCGCACCCGGCGCCAGCAGCAGCACGGTCGCCTGATCGCCGGCGCGCAGCACCGACTTTTCCGCCGGACCGATCAGCAGCGCGTCGGCCCGCGAGAGCGAACTGAGCACGCCTGAGCTCTGGTTGCCGGTCGGCACGGCGTAGACCGCGCCGTCGCGGCGCTCGAGGCGCACGCGCACAAATTCCGTCAGGCCGTTAGCGATCTTGATCTCGGCCGCGCATCGCACCTCCATCCGCGGCAATCCCAGCTCGCGCGATCCGCCGAGCGCGAGCAGCGCGGGCCGCACGTACAGATAGAAGCAGACCATCGTGGAGACCGGATTGCCCGGCAGGCCGAAGATCGGGCGCCCGCCGATGGTGCCGAACTTGAGCGGCCGGCCCGGCTTCTGCGCGACGCCATGGAACAACTGGCGCAGGCCCAGCTCGTCGAGCACCACCTTGACGTGATCGAACTGCCCCACCGAGACCCCGCCGGTCGAAAGCACCATGTCGAACGCCAGCGCCTCGGCCAGCCGCGCGCGGACCTCTTCAGGGGTATCGCGAGCGACCTTGAGCATGACCGGCTCGCCGCCGGCCGCGCGGATTGCGCCGGCCAGTGCGTAGGCGCTCGAGTTGACGATCTGCGCGCCCGACGGCACCTGGTCGACGTCGACCAGCTCGTCGCCGGTCGCCACGATCGCGACGCGCGGGCGGCGCCAGACGTCAATCATCGCACGATTGAGCGAGGCCAGCATCCCGAGGTCGCTCGGCGTCAGCGGCTTGCCGGGGCTCATCACGAGTTCGCCCTGGCGCAGGTCCTCGCCACGCGGCCGGATAAAAGCCCCCGCCGTTGCGGGCGCCAGGACTTCCACCGAATACTCGGTGCCGCGGGTGCGCTCGACCTGAACGATCGCGTCGGCACCCTCGGCGATCGGCGCGCCGGTCATGGTGCGAGCGGCCTGCCCCGTTTCGACCCGCCGCGACGGCATCGCACCCGCCGCGACGGTCTCGACCACGGTCAAGCGTACCGGATTGGACTCGCTGGCGGCGGCGATATCCGCCGCGCGCACCGCGTAGCCGTCCATCGCCGAGTTATCGAAACCGGGAATATCGCGCGGCGCGCGGATCTCTTCGGCCAGCACGCGGCCGAGCGCCGCGACAATCGAGACGCGCTCGACGCCAAGCACGGTCACGTTATCGAGCACCGTCCGCAGGGCCTGGTCGGCGCTAAGCATCGCTCACGCCGTCATTTATCGTTGCCAGAGATTGCATCACAGCAAGAGTTTGCATCGCTTCGCCCGGAATTCACATCACAGCGCCCAGAATACGCGGCGGACGCAAGATTTGGAATCCGGGGACGACCGCGCAGGCTTGCGCGATCCACAGCGCGTCGGCGGCAGGAGCGTATGGCTTGCTTTGACAGTCTGAACTTGAGACGCGGCGCACTAACGCCGCATCGGGGCTAGAACTCCGACAGTTCGGCCTGGAGCTCGTCGTCGGGCAGGCGGATTTGATAGGTCTGCACGCCAGGCGGGATGCGATCGCGGAGCAGCGCCGGATTAGCCTGCTTGATCGAAGCGACGCTGATATGGCTGGCCGCCGCGATCCGCGCCAGCGGCACGCCGCCATTGACCGTAATCAGCCGGTAATGCGGCGTTTGCTGCGCGCTTACGTCGTCGAGGCCATAGTCGCTGGCATGGTGCGCCATGATTGCCACCGCCATGAAGCGGTTCATCAGGGCGCGCGTGCGATGGGGCAGCCGAGACATCAGCTTTTCGTAGCTGGCGCTGCGCAGACGGACGTAATGGTCGATGCAGGCGTCACCGTTGTTCCAGGCGACCAGCGCGGTCCGCCAGTCGTTGTCGGACCGATCGTGCAGCGTCGCAAGGTACTCGGCCGCCGCGCGGGTTGATCTGATCGGGTCGCGGCGCTCGTCAACCCAACCATCGATTTCAAGCCCAAAGCGGCGGGCGGTCGCCCGGCTGAGCTGCCACGGTCCGTCGCCGTCAGCCGAGAAACCGCTTTCGGCAAAAGCCAGGTAGACCAGATCCGGCGGCAATCCCTGGTCTTCGAGGACCTTAACCATTTCCGCCATGTAGGGGCTGCTGCGGCGAAACGACTCGCGTAACCCTTGCGGCTGGGCGACGTAGTTGTTGACGTACTTCTGAACGGTGCGGTTAAGCACGACCGGGAACGGGGCTACGCCGCGCGGCTGGCTGCGCACGAACGGCTCGCCGTCGGTCGGTGCGGAAGCAAAGATCGGTTTGGCCACCGCCGGACTCTCGGCCGAAGTCAGAAGGCGGGCGGCCTGGGCGTCACCACTTACCGAAATCAGGCTAGCCGGGTCGTTCTGGGTATCGGCGGATTGGGCACAACCGCACATCACGAGCGCGAGCAGCGCGGCAATGATTGAGTTGGTTCCCTTTCTCCACATAACGAACATCGTTGAATTGCGCCTACCCTATCGGCCCGCCATAGGAGGATCAACCCCCAAATAATAAAAAAAACTAATATCCAGTAGAAGTAATCCACAGGTCGCAAGATTATCCACAGGCAGAACCGAGCCGATCTGGTGGCCTTTTAACATGCCAATGATCCTGCGTTTCAACGCGACCTAATAACCATGTGTCTTAGTTGGGCACGGGCTTTATGCTAACTTCGCTCGCGAGACTAGCGACGAGCCGCCTTTGCAGCATGGAACTCTGGCAGGAAATAGCCGACAGCCTGAGCGATGCCGTCATCGTGGTGTCACCCACCTACGAACCGATCGCGATTAACGCCGCGGCCGAGGCGATGATCGAGGCCTCTTACGTCAGCCGTCCGATGCTCGGCAAACTGCTGCGCCGCAATGAATGGCTCAAACAAATGGTCGATGTCTGCCTACGAAATGGGCAAAGTTTCGATAACCCCGAAGCGACGCTCACCCTGGACCGCCGCACGATCGTGATTCATGCCGAGGTTTCACCACTGATTAAACCCGACGGACATGCACAAGGCGCCATCGTCCTGTTCCACGACCTGTCCCATCAGAAGAGCGCCGAGCAGGTTATCGAGGCCGGCGAGAATATCTTCCGGCTCTCGCCCGCCGGACTCGCCCACGAGGTCAAAAATCCGCTCACTGGAATCAAAGGCGCGGCCGAGCTGCTCGGCACGATGTTCCCGGCCGACGCCCGGGCGCAGCAATACTGTGGATTGATCCTCGACGGCGTCAACCGGATCACGGCGCTGGTCGAGCAGGTGCTCGCGGTCAATAGCCCGCAACGGCTCAAGCGCGAAGCGGTCAATATCCACCAGGTGCTGCATCAGGCGTTGCGCATGGCCGGTCTGTTTCCCGATACCGACAAGGCCTTCCCTATCGAACAGGACTTCGACCCGAGCCTGCCCGAGGTCAGCGGCGACGCGGCGGCGCTCGAGCGCGTCTTCCTCAACCTGATCCGCAATGCCTGGGAGGCGGTCGAGGCGACGCGCGGGGGCGGTCCCGCGATGGCGGCGAGCGGCACCCGCGCGCAAATCGCGCCGGCCGGCTCGAGCACCTCGGCCGACGGCACCGCCGGGTCCGAATGGCACGGCGTAATCCGTCTGCATACCACGATGGAGACCCAGTTCCGCCTGAGCTCCAATGGCAAGCGCCGCCAGTTTTTGCGGGTCGAGGTGAGCGATTCGGGCAAAGGGATGTCGGCCGCCGAGCTGCGCCAGCTCTTTACACCGTTTTTCACCACCAAGCCCTCGGGCACCGGCCTCGGCCTGGTCCTGAGCCAGCGGATTATCGCGTTGCACGGCGGCAAGCTGTGGGCCGAACGCGGCGGGATGCCGCCGCGCGGTAACCGGTTGAGCGTCGCGTCGGGCCACGACGGGCAACGCACGGTCCATGCCGTGCCGGGCCATCAGCGCGCCGACGGCGCGGCCGCCGCTCCGCTCGACCATCAGCCACTGCCGCGCGGGATGACCTTTTGCGTGATGTTGCCGGTGGGCCCCGAATGACGGCGGCGCGGCCGCGCGCGGCGGGGCCAAGTGGCGCGGCACAGACGCCTCGGCCGCGCAGCGTCTCCGATTTGTGCAAGTTGACGCCATCGGGCGCGAAGGGCTGGCTTGGCCCCTGCGCGTCGCAATACGATAGAAGCGGGTCGATAGCTGAACCAGATGTCTCCCGAAGAACAAAAAATACTCGAAACTAACGGTGCCGCGAACCGTCCCTCGGTGCTGGTTGCGGACGACGACCCGGCGATCCGGCTGGTCTTGCGCCATCGCCTCGAGAGCGCCGGCTATCGCGTCGCCGAGGCGGCCGACAGCCAGGGCGCCCTCGAGGGTCTGCTCAGCAATCGCCACGACGTCGCCCTCATCGACATCATGATGCCCGGCGCGGGCGGCCTCGAAGTGCTCACCGAGGCCCGCACCCAGGGCGTGCGCACGCTCATCGTGATCATCACCGCCGCCAGCACGATGGACAATGCGGTCGAGGCGATGAAGCGCGAGGCGCACGACTACCTGACCAAACCGTTCGAGAACCTCGACCTGGTGGTGGCGGCGGTCGCCAACGCGGTCGAGATCGCGGCGCAGGCGGCCGACCTGACGCGGCTCAAAGATGAGGTCAACCGCCAGTTGGTCGGCGGCGAGATTATCGGCGCAAGTGCCGCGATGCAGGAGGTCTACAAGCTGATCGGCCGGGTCGTGAACAACGACGCGACGGTGCTGCTGCGCGGCGAGAGCGGCACCGGCAAGGAGCTGGTCGCGCGCGCGATCCATTTCAAATCGCCGCGCTGGCGCGGGCCATTCGTCGCGGTCAACTGTTCGGCGATTCCGCACGGACTGCTCGAGAGCGAGCTGTTCGGCCATGAGCGCGGGGCCTTTACCGGCGCCACCGAGCGGCGCGCCGGCAAGTTCGAGCAGGCGGTCGGCGGCACGGTCTTCCTCGACGAAATCGGCGACCTGCCGATCGAGCTGCAGCCCAAGCTGCTGCGCGTGCTACAAGAGCGCGAGTTCTCGCGCGTGGGCGGCTTCGAGACGCTGCGGATGCAGGCCCGGATCATCGCGGCGACCAACCAGGACCTGGAGACCGCGGTGGCCGCGAAGAAATTTCGCGAGGATCTCTACTTCCGCCTGCGGGTCATTCCGATCGACCTGCCGCCGCTGCGCGAACGGCGCGAAGATATCACCAACCTGACCGACTACTTCGTCGGCAAAGCGGTGCGCGAGATGGGCGCCAAGTCGCGCTACATCAGTCCGGAGGCGCGCACCAAGCTCGGATCGTACGAATGGCCGGGTAATGTCCGCGAGCTCGAGAACACGGTCCTGCGCGCGGCGCTGCTGGCCCCCGCCACCACGATTCGGGCCGACGATATCGAGCTCGGGCGCGGCGGTTCGCGCGCCGCGACGCCCCTTCCCGGCGCCGGTGCGACGCTCGCCGAACTGATCACGCAGCGCATCGCCGACCTGATCGAGGCCGACGGCGGCGAGCCGCATGACCTCTATCAGAAGCTGGTCGCGGAACTCGAAAAGCCGCTCATCGAGCTGGCGCTGGAGCGGGCCGCCGGCAACCAGGTCCACGCCGCGCGGATCCTCGGCCTCAACCGCAATACGCTGCGCAAGAAGCTCACCGAACATCGCATCGTGCCGCATCGCGCGCCGCCGACGTAAGTCCATGTTGAAATTGCCGTCGCACTTCTACGCGATGGTCGATCCGGCGGGCGGCCATCATCCGATCGATCTGGCGCAAGCGCTACTCGCGGCGGGCGCGCGCATTATGCAGTTGCGGCTCAAGCAATGCGGCAGCCGCGAATTGCTCGAGACCGCGCGGGCGATCGCCGCACTCTGCCGCGCGCATCACGCAATCCTGATCGTCAACGATCGCGCCGATATCGCGAAGCTCGCCGGAGCCCACGGCGTGCACGTCGGCCAGGACGATCTGCCGGCGGCGACGGTGCGCACGATCGTCGGGCCCGACCTGATCGTCGGCGTCTCGACCCATAGTGTGGATCAGGCGCGCGCCGCCGAGGCGGCCGGCGCCGACTATATCGGCTTCGGCGCGATCTATTCGGGTGGACTGAAAAACGTGAGCAACGCGCAGGGTCTCGAGCGCCTGGCCGAAGTGCGGGCGGCGGTCGCGATGCCAATCGTCGCGATCGGCGGTATCACCGAGGCCACGATGCCCGCCGTACTCGCGGCCGGGGCCGATGCCGCCGCGATTATCACCGACGTCGTGCGCGCACCCGACCTGCCGGCCAAGGTGCGCGCGCTGCTCGCGATCGGCCCGCCGCAAGCGGTGCCGCCGGCCGGCGAGCGCCGCGGCTAGTCCGCCGCGCGATGCGTCTCGACCTCTGCGGACCGGTGCTTGGCGGACGCGCTGTACTTGAGCGCGAGCATATAGGAAGCCGCCAGGCCGCCGGCCCCAAAAAAGGCCATCGCGAGCAAGCCCCCGATCAGATGCCGCGCCGAACGCGCGTTGCTGACCATCAGGATCGACGCCGCGAACGGCACCGCCGCCGCCGTCTGGTAGAACCAGAGAATTCCCGCGTGGGTCTCCGCCGCGATCGTCCGCAGACCGGCCAGCGCCCCGCCCAACGGCATCAGGTGCACGCCGCTCGAGACGACGATCCGGTCCAGCCCGATAATCCATTGACGCACCGCGTACTGATAGGCGGCGGCCGAGCTGAGGGCGAAGATCACGCAGGCAATCAGCAGTCCGGGCGCACCATAACGCATCGCGAGCGGCGCGACCATGACCGCCGCGACCACCTCGAAGGCGCCCCAATACCTGCTCGTCAAGCGCAAAGCCGCAGCGCGTTCCGCGTCGGGTACGACGAAGGCAGTGCGCGCCCTGGGCACGGCAAAAAATAACAGTCGACCGTCGTCGGTATGACCGAACGGCCCCTCGTAAATCGCCCTTGGCCAATTCATCGAATGCCTCCTGTCGATAACACTAAGATCGAGGCACGTGTCATCCACGGATGCATTCTACATGATTTAATTTACTATGGAGTGCATGAATTACCCGTTATTGGCTAATACACTAAAATAGTTGCAGAACAGTGTCATAGCGACCGACTTGTGGCACGACTGAAACAAAGTCGCCGCCCGGTCCGTACCCTCCAGGCGCGGCGGCTATTCCAGCGCACCAACTGGGATAAAGCCCTCGGTGCCGTCCTTCATGCGGATCTTCATGTAGTTGAGCGCCAGGCCGACGACGTGAACCGAACGGCCCTTATGCACTTCGGCGAGTTTCCGGGCCGAATGATTCGGCGCGCGCAGCACGGGAGCGTCGGCGGTGAGCTGAAAGAGTTTGTCGGAAGGTGTAACCAGTTGCACCGCGGTCAGCGGAACATAGGCTATTTCGCTGCTCTTGAGCTTGACCTGCACGTAGCTGGGCGACGTGCCGATGACATTGACGAATTTACCGGCCTGCATCCGCTCGACGTGCTTGCTCGATTTCGACGGGCGCTCGAAGGCCCATGAATCGCTGACCAGCTTGAGATGACCCTCGGCCGGCTCGAGCAGCGCGTACTCGTCGGGCCCCGCTGCGCGATGATGACGGGTCGTCGTGCGATGATGCGCCGACGGGCCTGGCCGCGCTTCGGCGGACGCCGCGGGCGGCGCTTCCTCTTCTCCGGACGGCCCCGCGGGCACCAGCACGGTGGCACTCGAGCCGCCGCCGGCCGGCGGGGGCGCCGCGATCGATCCGCCGCCGGGCATCGACGGTTCGTAGCCACCACTCGGCACGCCGCCGTTCGGGACCGTTGACGGATATTCGGCGCCGGTCTGCGCGTATGCGATCGGCGCACCGCCGACGAGCATCGCGAATGTGATCGCACCGGCGCCAAGGCCCACCGCGATCGCCCTGCCCGTCCGCGCGATCCAACCGCTTGCCGGCGCGATAAATTCGCTTGCCGCGGCCACGTCCACCTCCGCCGCAGCGCTCAGCATGCGCCGCATACCGTGCAGCGGGTCACGTCGCACGGCTTGGTCTGATGCTCGTAATGGGCCTTCTTGCGCTCGGAATGGAGAAACCATTTCTCGATATGATGATCGATGAAATCCCACGGCAGCACCTCGTCATGGGTATAGCTGCGCGTCACGTAGAAATCGGGGTCGGGCAGATCGGTCGCGCCGTCGGCCGCCTCACGCCGAATCGCACGCAACTCGTGCCAGATCGCGCCCGGCTCGTCGCATTCGCGCTCGCTCAGGCGCTCCAGGATGCGCCCGACGCGGCGGTCGCCGCGCGAGACCATGGTCTGGAAATAGGCTTCGCGCGGGGATTCGGCGTCGAGTTCGATGGCCGCGCCACCGATCCGGCCGAGTGCCGCACGCAGCATCGCGATCTTGCGTTTGAGGCTCGCCGTCTCGGCCATCGGATCCCACTGAAAGGGCGTCCACGGCTTGGGCACGAACGGATTGAGCGAGACCGTGACGTGGCCGACGCGCTTTTTTTGCGCGCGGGCGCGCTCAAGGATCGTACCGGTCAGGCGCGCGATTTCGAGCACGTCGTCGTCGCGCTCCTCGGGCAGTCCGATCATGAAATAGAGCTTGAGGTTCTCGACCCCGCCGCCGACCAGCAGCGCGGCCGCGTCGAGGATCTCGCGCTCGCTCAGGTTCTTGTTGATAACCTTGCGCATCCGCTCGCTGCCCGCCTCGGGCGCGACGGTCACGCTGCGATTACCGTTGCGGGCGAGCGCGGTGGCCAGCGCCGGCGAGATGCAATCGGCCTTGAGCGACGACGGCGAGAGCCGCCCGCCGGCGTCGGCCACCGCGCTCGCGATACCGGCGACGCCGGGCACGCTGGCCATCTCGGCGCCGACCAGGCCGATCACGTCGCGCTCGGCCAGGCCGCGCGTGGCCTGCTCGATCAGCGTGTCGGGACTGCGGTAGCGAATTGGCCGGTACATGAAGCCCGCCGCACAAAACCGGCATCCCCATTGGCATCCGCGGCTCGCCTCGACCAGGTACATATCGCCGAAGACGGACTCCCTGGTGAGAATCAGCGACGCGGTGGTGAAGCGATTGAGATCGTTGATCAGGCGGCGATTGACGCGCGGTTTGCCCGCCCCGCGATAGACCACGCGTGCGATGCGCCCGCACTCGTCGAGTTCAGGCATGAAGTGATCGGGGATATAGGCGCCTTCGACCTGGGCGAGCGCCTCGATCGGCACCGCCGCGCGTCCGGCGCCGGCCCGCGCCTCCTGATAGGCGGCAAGGAATTCGGGCACCATCTCTTCGCCCTCGCCAATCAGAAAAAGATCGACGTAGTCCGCGATCGGTTCGGGATTGAGAAACACCGCCGAGCCGCCCGCGATGATCAGCGGATAGTTGCGGCCGGCGCGCGCGGCGCGGGTCAGCGGAATCCCGGCCATCCGCAGGAAGCTCAGCAGGTTGAGGTAGTCGGTCTCGAACGAGATCGAAAACGCGATGATTTCGAAGTCGGTCAGCGCGTCGCCGCGCTCGAACGAGACCAGCGGATTACGGCGCGTGCGGATCGCGGCGCGCTCGTCGGCGTCGGGCAGAAAGGCGCGGTCGGCGGCCACCCGCGGGTCGGACTCGAAAATATGGTAAACCGCCTGGAAGCCGAGATTGGCCATCGCGAGGCGGTAGACGTTCGCGTAGGCGACGCAGATCCGGATATCGCCGCCCGCCTGACGCTCGTAGAGCACCTTTTCGTTGGCGATGCGTGCGAGCGCGCGTTGGCGTGGAAACATCCTTTATAACCGCGGCTTCGCAGACTCGCCCGCACCCCATGCCCGCTTCGCCCGATTCGAATATTGCAAAGCGGGTCGTTGGATTCCTCGCCAAGGCTCAGAATGACAGACTGACTTGCGTAGACACTCCCCAGAGTAGCGCCGCCGGGCGACCCGGCTCAAGGGGCTGGCGGACGCCGCGGTCAGCCTTTGAGCTTGCGCAACTGGCGCTGGGTCATCATCCAATGGAGTTCCGCACCGCCCCGTTCGAGCCGCCCAATCGGCAATTCGAGCGCCACGCAGGCACCCTTGCGCATCCGCAGATGGATCCGATCAGCGGCACCGGTCACGAGCGTCGCGATCAGCGCGGACAGTTGCGGCTCGTGGCCGACGATCAGCACATTGTCGTGGCGCGCGAACGGCACGATCGCGGCGAGCGCGTCGGCCACCGACGGACCGATCCCGAGCGCCGGGCGGACCTGCGCCGCCTGGCGTCCGTCGTAGGCAGCGGCGACCAGTTCGGCGGTCTCGAGCGCGCGGGCCAGCGGGCTGGTCAAGATGACGTCGGGAACAATCCCCATCGCGCGCATCCCGGCCGCCGCCGCGCGCGTGCGCTCGCGGCCCTTTTCGGTCAGATGGCGCGCGGCGTCGTCGACGCCGGCGCCGGCGTCTTCGGCCAGCCCGTGGCGCATGACATAGAGCATCATTCGAGAGTCACCGGCACCTTCACCTCAATTGGCAACGCATCCGCGCCGCCGGCCGAATCGGCGGGCGCCGGATGCGCGGCGGGAACGGTCACTTCGGCCATACTCTCGACGGCGGCACTCGCCACCGCGTCGCTCGTGGGTAAGGCCGCATCGAACGAACCGCCCAGGGCCGAGGTCGCGCCAGGCATTGCCGATATCCCGTCGAGTGCGCCGTGCGGCACGGCGCCGGGTCGATCGATTTCGCGTTGGCGATGCGCTTGACGATCGACCGCACGCATCCGCCGCGCCTCACGCGCGATCTCCTCGAGCGCCTCGTCGAGCACCCGGCTGCGGACCACGCGCCGCCAACGCTTGCAGCTTCGCGCGGCAAGCTTTTCGCGGCGCTCACCGAACGATTGCAGCAACGCGCCGGCGGTCAGAATCGCTGCCGGCGGCGCGTTGTCGGCCGTGGCGTATTCGTGCAGCCATCCGATCGCCGCAACCAAGTCCTGATGTTGCCCGAGCAACTCCTGCATCGCGGCCAGGCGCGCGGCTGCCTTGCGCACGCGCTTGCCGCCCGACGCCGGGAGGATCTCGAGGCCATAGCGCAGGCGCTTGAGGCGCACGCGCAGCCGATGGAACAGCAGCGGCGACGCGTCGCGCTCCAGACGCCGGCCGCAGCGCGACACCGCGCGCGCGATTGGCGCGATCATCGCGGGCGCCGCAAGACCGACCGTCGCGCGCTGGTCGACGCGACGGACCAACGGCTCGCTCAGCCGCGCACAGGCGAGCCGATAGCGCCGGGCGGCGAGAATCGCCACGAAGCGGCCGTGCTCGAGCGCGCGGCGTTCGGCGATCGCTCCCATTAGCGCCGGCATCGCCGCCGCCAGGTCAGGCGAGAGGCGCGCCCCACGCCGATCGAGCATCGCCGCGATCACGTCGCATTCGCGCACCGCGCCCGCCGCCCGCCCGAGCCACGGCAGGTCGCTCCGGTAGACCCGCGCGCGCGATCCGTGAATCGCGCCGGCAAACAGCGCGACCGCCGCGCGCAGGCGGCGCGTCGCCACGCGCATCTGATGGAGCGGTTCGACCTCGCCGGCGATCGCGGCCGCCTGATGCAGCCGCATCGCTTCGACCCCCGCGCGCAGCACTGCGCATGCAGCCGCGGCGCAGGTATCGGTGGCGCTGAGTGCGCACTGCACGGTCCGCGCATGCTCGGCAGCGACGGGCGGCACGCCGAGCGAATCGCGCGGGTCGGGCGCGCCCGGGTCGATCGCGTGGCCGTGCCTGCTCATAATTCGAATCGTAGAGAATCGCGCGCGCGATGCAAAGCGGATGCGCATGCGATCGGGGATTGCGCAGGAGCATCGGCGCTATTGGCGCAGCACCACGCGCCGATCGAGCAGCTTCGAGAGCAAGTCGACGCGCCGCTCGCCGGTCCATAGCTCAAGGTCGGCCCGATCGCGCTGCGCGCCGAGCTCGATCACCAGCCGGCCCGGCGCGTAACGAATATCGATTTTGCGCACCACGCCGAAATGGCTCCGATCGAGCGCGTCGGCCACGCGCAGGATCGCGGCAAGCCCGCGCACCACGCGGCGCCGGCCGGCCGTCAGCGTGCGCAGTTCGGGCGAATCGAGGCTCGGCGCCTGCTTGCGATGGCCGCGGGCAGCCTGCGCGATCACTTCGATCTCGACCGGATCGAAGCCGAGCAGCTCGGTATTCTTGATCAGGTAGTAGGAATGGCGGTTGTGGCGATCGTGATCGATCGCGTGGCCAACGTCGTGGAGCAACGCCGCGTACTCGAGCAGCTCGCGCGACTCCGCCGGCAAGCCCAGCACCAGCGCGGTCTCGTCGAACAGCTTGAGGCTCAGCCGCGCGACCTGCTGCCCATGGCGGTTGGCGCCGCAAAAGCGCCGCGCCAGCATCGTCACCGATCGCCGGCGCGCGTCAGTCGAAGTGCGCCCGCTGGTATTGCGCACCAGGCCGAGCAGCAATCCCTCGCGCAGCGCCCAGGTGCATGCGGTCAGATCGCCGACGCCCGCTTTGCGCAGCACGAAATCGGCGAGCATCGCCGCCGCCGGCATCAGGTCGGATCGCTTCGCGTCCATCCCGGGCAGCTCCGCGCGCAGCGCCGCATTCGCCGCGCACAGTTGGCGTGCGAGATGGGTCACTTCGGCGGCCGAGGCGCTCGCGCCGTGCAGCCGGCCAAGCTCTTCGCCGCGCGCCGCCCGCGCCATCGCGACCAGCGTGTTGATCGTCCCCGAGGTGCCGATCGCGCGCACCGCTTTGGCGTCGCGCGCCTGGCGCATCAGATCGCCGATTTCATTTTCGAGATGCCGGGTGAGCCGTTTGCGCTGCGCCGCGGTCGGCGGATCGTCAGTGAGGTAGCGCTCCGCCAGCCGCGCCGCGCCGAGCTTCACCGAATGCATCCACAGGCGCCGCCCGTCCTTCACCAGCACCAGTTCCACACTGCCGCCGCCGACATCGACCAGCAGATGCGGACCGCCCTCGAGGCCCAGCGCGTGGCGCGCCGCCTGGAAAATCAGCCGCGCCTCCTCGTTGCCCGAAATGACCTCGACGGCGAGGCCGGTCTCCTTGCGGATACGCCGGATGAAGGCCGTGCGATTGCTCGCCTCGCGCACCGCGCTGGTCGCCACCGCGCGCATCCGATGGACCCGGCGCACCTGCAGCAGATGGCGGAAGTTCATCAGCGCGCGCACCGCGAGATCCATCGACTCTTCGGTGAGCCGGCCGGTGGTGAAGGATTTGCGGCCCAGCCGCACCATCTCCTTGACCCGGTCGACGACTTCGATATGGCCGTCGCGGCTCACGTCGGCGATGAGCATGTGGACGGAATTTGAGCCGACGTCAATTGCGGCCAGCCGCATAAGGCCCAAGCCTAGCCTGCGCCCGCGGCCAAGTCATCTAATTAAAACCGCGGCTTCGCAGACTCGCCCGCACCCCATGCCCGCTTCGCCCGATGCGAACTTCTCTCGCCCGCATCCCATGACTAATTATAACCGCGGCTTTGACTGGGATGCGGACGAGTCCGCGAAGTCGCGCTTTTAGTGTCTCGCCCGCACCCCATGACTAATTATAACCGCGGCTTCGCAGACTCGCCCGCACCCCATGCCCGCTTCGCCCGATGCGGACTTCTCTCGCCTACGGTTGTGTTTGTCACCCTGAACGAAGTGAACGGGTCCCGCAGCCGGGATTCCCGGCTAGCGCAGCATCGGAATTACGGTGAACACCAGTTCGAGCAGGATCAGAAAAACCACCGCGACCTCGAGCACCAAAAGCCGCCGATCGCGCGCGACGTCGACCAGCAGTTCGAGGGTCTCCTGGATCGAGCGCAGCTTCATTTCGAGCGCGGTGTAGCGATCGCGCAAGTCGAACTCCGCCCGCAGATCGTCGTAGATCAAATCCATCGCCGGGTCGTCCCACGCCTCGTCCGGCTTGTCGAGCAGATGGAGCACCGAGAGCACTTCGGTCCGCGTCGTGATCGCCTCGCCGATAAAGCGATGCAGCGGGCGTGTGCGAAACGGCACCGTGCCGCGCCGCTCCATCACCTCAACCAGCCGCGCCGTGCGCGCAAACAGATCCTCGACCAGCTGCTCGTAGTATTCGGTCGCGGCGCTCTGCCCGACGGTCAGCGCGACGATCCCCGCACGGCCGGGCGTGAAGCGATCGACGCGCAGCACGCCGTCGACGATTCCGGTGCGGTACTCCGGATCCTCGGCGACCGTGTAATCCTCGCGCACCACCTTGGCCGTCAGCTTGGGCAGCGCACGGCGCAGCGCGGCGAGTTCGGCGTCGCGCCGCTCGGTCCCCACGTCATGGGTGACGACCGCGCCGAACGGATAGACGTACATGCCGCCGCCCGGCGGGATCGTCAGGCGTAGCTCGCGAATCGTCGAGCGCGCGCCCGGAAAGATCGGCACGAGCTGCTTCAAGTTGAGATTTTCCTCGAACGCGATCGCGTTGAACTGATGAATGCGGGGGGCCACTGATGCGCAATCTAGACGATTGCGCCGCCGCGCCCAAGCACATTCGCGCAGCGGACGGGACGCTGCGCGGCGCGCTCGATACGGCTCTCGACTCCAGCAAACGTGGGGCGCCCGGCGGCGCCCGCGTGAAGGCGGGCGCTGCGCGCTAGCTCGCCGTCGGCGTCGCGCCGCCGCTCGAACGCGTTTCAGGCGGCTTGCGCATCGTCCGATCGGAATTTGGCGCACCGGGTGAAGCCGGCGCCGCGGCGCCCGGCGCGGCAACCAGCGCCATCGGGTCCTTCGCATTCAGCGCTCTCGCGATCGACGCTTTCGCGCTCGCGGTCAGCGGTCCGGGCGGCTTGATCGGCGCTGGCTTGGCGTTCTTCACCGGCGCCGTGCGCGCGGGCTTGGCGCCGGACTTGGACGCGAGCGCACTCGAGACCTTGCCGGAGGTCCTGGCCGCGGGAGCCTTCGCCGCCGGCTTGGTCGCTTCGCGCCAGAGCGCGATTCCACCGAGCAGACCCTCGGCATTGCTGACAATCCTTACGTCGGCGGCGAGCTTCCGATCGACCAGCCGGCTGTTGCCTCCGCCGAGATAGAGCGCGTCGTAATTGAACGTGCGCCGCAGGTCGTCGATCGCCTGCGCCAGCATCTTGTTCCAGCGCTTGCGCCCGCGCCGCTTGAGCGTCTTCTCGCCCAGCTCGTCCTCATAGGTCTTGCCGTTGTGAAACGGATGATGGCCGAGCTCGAGATGAATCCGCGTGCCGTTGGCGAACAGCACGGAACCAAATCCGGTGCCGAGCGTGATCACCAGTTCGATGCCGTGGCCGCGGACGCATCCGAGCCCCTGGATATCGGCGTCGTTGGCGACCCGCGCGGGCCGCTTGAGCTTGCGTTCGAGCGCGCGGCGGAGATCGAACCCCTCCCAGCCTTTGCCGAGATTGGCGGCGGTGTAGATTACGCCGTCCTTGACGACACCGGGAAAGCCCGCCGAGACCCGCTCGAAGCCGTCCTGCGCCTTGGCCAGCTTGCGGATCACCCCGATCACCGCCTTGGGCGTGCCGTGTTTGGGCGTCGGGATTCGCGTGCGATCGTTGAGCGGCTTGCCGGCCGGGTCGAGCGTCAGCGCCTTGATTCCCGTGCCGCCGATATCGATCGCGAGGGTGCGTGGCGCGGACGCTGCGGCCTTGGCGGCGGTGGCTTTCTTCATGGCGACGATCCTCCCGCGATGCGGCGGTTGGCGCGCGGCGACGGCCCAACCGCGCTCCGCCATTTCGTCTTACGAACGCATGATCCGTTTATACTAGATCGCGCCGCCCGGCGCATCGGGTCAGGGCGCGGCGGTGCCGCGCGACTTACCTCGTCGCGATCTCCTAAGAACCTCTGCACAAGTTAGGTTGTCATTCTGAGAGTTTGTGAAGTTTTTAGATTCGCGAAAAAATTGTGTCCATTTTTGCACGGCAATTTTCGCCGATTTCAATCGAAAACCGAATAAATTCACAAACTCTGAGCGCAGCGAAGAATCCCGGATCCGGGACCCATGCGCTGTGCTCAGGGTGACAGCAGAGCCTTGTGCAGAGGTTCCTTAGCGGCGATTACCCGGCCGCGATCACCCGCTCGGCCCCGCTGTAGACGTTGAAACTCGTCTCGCGCACGAAGCCGGCCAGCGTCATGCCGACTTCGATCGCCAGTTCGACCGCCAGCGACGACGGCGCCGAAACCGCACACAAAATCGGGATACCCGCAGCTGCGGCTTTCTGCACGATCTCGAAGCTGAGCCGCCCGCTAACCATCATGGCGCAGCCGCTCAGCGGCACCCGATCGCCGAGCAGCGCGTGGCCGATCACTTTGTCGACCGCGTTATGCCGCCCGACGTCTTCGCGCAGCACGCTGAGCGCCGGCGCCGCCGGGTCGCCGATCGCGAACAGCGCCGCCGCATGCAGTCCGCCGGTCGCGCTGAAGACCGCCTGCGCCGCGCGCATCAGCGCAGGCATCCGCAGGATCGCGGGCGCGGTAATCGTGGCGCCGTCGACGATCGGTGCAAGCCGCCGTTCGAGCGCTTCGATACTGGTCTTGCCGCACACCCCGCAACTCGACGAGACCGTGAAATTGCGCTTGAGCCGTTCGCGCAGGCCGGCCGCCGGCACGGCCAGGATCACGTCGATCGCGTTGGGGTCGGGCGCGCCTTTGCGATCGCGCATCCGGCGCACCTCGCCCAGCTCGGCGCGCGTCTGCACAAACCCTTCCGCCAGCAGAAAGCCCGCCACCAGCTCCTCGTCGTGGCCGGGCGTGCGCATAGTCAGGGTAAAGCGCCGGCCGCCGAGACGGATTTCGAGCGGCTCCTCGATCGTCAGCCGATCGGCCTGGTCATGCGCGACGCCGCCGCGCCATTTGAGGGCGCGGGCCGGCTTGACCGAAAGATCGTCGGCGTCGCTCATTGCGCTCGCGCCACGCGCGTCAGACGATCCACGCCTTGGCGATCGTCTCCAGCTCGCGCTCGTATTGGTCCGGCGCCAACGCCTCGGAAACCATGATCAGCCGATGCGCGCCGACCTCGCGGAAATTCGCGATCGTGCGTTTCGGGTCGCCCTGGATCGGCGGCGCGTAGACCGTGATCTCGAGCGCGGCGTAATCGCGTCCGGCTTCCGCGCACATCTTCTTGAGCTTGGCCAGCTCCGCACTCAGCGCTTCGGGCGTGAGGCCGAGCGGTGCCCATCCGTCGCCGATCGCGACCGTATCCTTGAGCGCGCGTTCCATCGCGGGGCCGATCCCGCCTGCGCCGATATGCACCGGCGGATGCGGCTTGCGGGCCGGCTTGGGGTTGCTGCGCACGGCCGGAAACTTGAGGAACTCGCCCTCGAACGACGCCTCGTCCTTGGTCCACAGCTCCTTCATCGCGCGGATATATTCGCGCGTGATCGCCCAGCGCTTGCGGAACTCGACGCCCATGATCTCGCTTTCGTCCTTGAGCCAGCCCGCGCCGATGCCGAAAATGAAGCGGCCGCCCGAGTAGTAATCCAGCGTGGCGACCTCCTTGGCCAGCACCAGCGGATGGCGCTCCGGCACCAGGCAGATCCCCGTGCCGAGCCCGATCCGGTTGGTCGCCCCCGCGGCCAGCGCCAGCCCGACGAACGGATCGATCATGTGCGCGTAGGGCTTCGGTATCTCGCCGTCGGCCGACAGCGGATAGCGGGTCTTGTGCTGCACCGGCAGAATCGGATGCTCGGGCAGGTAGAACGACTCGAATCCGAGCGCCTCGCATTTGCGCGCGAGCGTGGCCGGGTCGGCGGTGAAGGTCGAGGCAAACGCCAGTAGTCCAATTTTCATTTCGCGCTCCTATTCCATCAATAAGTTAGCCGCACCGTAGTGCGGTCGATTATGCGCCTTCATAGGAAATACCGCGAGCCGAATATCGCGCCTGGCCGCCGCGGCCAATCCAGCGATCCGGACCGCGCCAAGCAACCTGCGCAAATTCCACCCGCGGCGCGCGTGCGGGCGAGTGAAACTCAGGTCAGGAAGACTTCGCGGACCAGATTGGTATCGTTGTATTCGCGCCCTTCGGCAATCAGGTCGCCCTCGAAGCGCAGGAAGAAATTGTAGCGCTGGCGATAGCGCCGCCCGTTCATCGCGATCGTATCGGCGCTGGCGGTGGCGGCGACGTGGAACCCTTCGGCGATGACCGTCTCCAGGCGCAGGGCGAGACCGTCGGGGAAGAGCCGGCGCAGCGTCGCGCATTCGGTGGCGGCGAAGTTCGCGCGCCCCACGATCGGCGGGAATTCGGTCAGCGCCGAGACGATCTCAAAGCGGAAGTTCTCGGTGGTCAGCGCCTCGAACACCGCCGGATCGGCCGTATTCAAATTCTCCAGGAATCTGATCGCGCGCTGTTTGCGCTCATCTGAAGTCATTGGTGTTCCATTGAAATCATCGGCGTTCCTTTTCATGAACTCGGCCGCGCCCGCCACACGATCCGGGCGGGGGATTGTCACGGGCGGCGGCCCACGCGCCGCGCGCGCTACTTCCAGCCGAAGAATTCGGCCGCGTGGACGAAGCGGCCGATACCGCCGGCCTTAGCCGCCTGCGCGTCGATCTCCTGGTCGCCGACCATCGTCGAATGGGCCAGGTCGACACCGTGGACCTCCGCCAGTTCCGCGATCATCCCGGCCTTGGGCTTGCGGCATTCGCATTGGTCGGTGTCGTCGTGCGGACAGATCTCCCATCCGGTGAGAATATCGCCCAACTGGCGATCGAGCTCGGCCAGCGCGGCCTCGACTTTCTCGCGGCGCAGGCGGCCGCGCTTGATTCCGGCCTGGTTGGTCACGACGAAAATCAGATGGTCGTGCATCGGCGCGAGCTTTTCGCGCACACCGGGCAGAATCGTAACCGTGATATTGCCCTGCGCGTCGACCGGCAACTGGCGCGTGTCGTCCATCGCGACCAGCGTGCCGGCGAGATCGCAAAACAGCGCGATATTTCCCGCGTCACCCGACACAAGCCTTGCTCCGCCAATACTTATTCCCGGCCACTACTCGTTCTCCGCCACTACGCATTCTCCGCCAATACCCACTCGGCGCCATTACTCACTCGCTGCTACTACTCAGTCGCCGCCGCGCCAGTCGACGTGGTCGCGCAGGTGGGCAAAGACCTCGTCCATAATCGCGATTCCGGCCTCGGCCTGTTCCTCGGTGATCACCAGCGGCGGGTTGATGCGCACGCGCGGGAAGTACCCCATCAGCAGCAGGCCGCGCTTGAGCGCTTCCGTGAAAACCTGCTCCATCACCTGGCGGCCGAGCGCGCGCTTGCTCTGGCGATCGCGCACCAGGTCGAGCCCGATCAGCAGGCCGCGGCCGCGCACGTCGCCGATGAATTCATATTTTTCCTGCAACGCGAGCAGCCGCTTGAGCATCAGCGCGCCGACCTTGCGCGAATTTTCCACCAGATGCTCGCGGCGGATCGCCTTGATGGTCTCGGCCAGCGCGGTCGCCGCCAGCGGATTGCCGCCATAGCTCGACGACGACGCGCTGGGCTTGGCAAAGGGCTGCGCCTGGGCCAGTCCGTCGCCCATCAGAACGCCCGAGACGGGAAAACCCGAGCCCATCCCCTTGCCCACCGTGACGATATCCGGATCGACGCCGCTATGGTCGACGCCCCACCAGCGGCCGGTGCGGCCAAAGCCGGTAATCATCTCGTCGGCTATGAGGAGCGCGCCGTTTTGCCGCGCGACCTCTTTGACCGCGGGCATGAAGTCGTCGGGCGGGATCACGTTGCCGGCGGTACCCTGAAACGGCTCGACCACCACGGCGGCGATATCGCCCGCGCTACTGTGCTTGACCTGTTTGGCGCCAAACTCGACGCAGTACATCCCGCAGTCGGGATATTTCATCTTGAACGGGCATCGATAGCAGTCGGCATAGGGCACCGCGTAGCGCCCGCCCGGCAGCGGACCGTAGCCCTGCTTCGATTCGTCACCGATCAGGCCGAGCACGCCGCCGGTCTTGCCGTGAAAGCCGCCCCAGAAGCTGACCACCTCATGCTTTTTGGTCGCCGAACGGGCCAGCCGCAAGGCGGCCTCGACCGCCTCGGCGCCGCCGCTATACAAATGGGCGCGCTTGAGCCCCGCCGGCGCGACCTCGCCGAGCAGGCGAAAGGCCTCGGCCCGCTCGCGCGTGGCAAAGGTCCCGACCATCAGGCGTCCGGCCTGGCGGGCGAGCGCGGCGGTCATCGCGGGATGCGCATGGCCGAGGCTGGCGACGGCGACCCCGGCGAAAAAATCGAGATAGGTATTGCCGTCGGCGTCGGTCAGCGTCGCCCCGCGGCCATATTCAAAAGCGACGCCCGCGAGCAGCGAGATCCGCTGGCGGCCGGGCGCGATATGGCGCTGCTCTTCGGCGAAGATCTCGCGCGATTTGGGCCCCGGCACCGCGCTCACGATCTGCGGCATACCGGGCGTGGCGGCGGCCCCGTTGGCGACAGGTTTTGCAGCTGGAATTTGCGCGGTCCTCATCTCCTCATCTTCCCCGGCGGCCGACCTCGTTTGAGCCCTAAAGCCGGCCCGCCGGCGACCTGTAACCACTGTCGCGCAATCGCATGCAAGTCAAGTATGTACGATGAGTCGAACGGGCCAATCCGCACCGCCTAAGGAACCTCTGCACAAGGCTCTGCTGTCACCCTGAGCGCAGCGCATGGGTCCCGGATCCGGGATTCTTCGCGGCGCTCAGAATGACAACCTAACTTGTGCAGAGGTTCCCTAACGCGCCTGGACGGCCCGGTGAGGCGGTCGTCCGTGGCGCTTAGACGCGCAGAGCTTTGGCCATCGGATGGCGGCGCAGGAGCAGAAGCGAACGGCGCGCGATCGCGCGGGCGGCTTCGACGCGCACCCGGCTAAAGCTCGGCCAATCGTTGAAATCGATAATCGAAAAATGATCGCCCTCGATCACCGCGTCACCGCCCCACACCTCGAGCCCCAAAGCGCCGGCCGCGACCGAGGCCGCACTCTGAAGCGCGCGTTTTTGCGCGTCGGTCAGATGCCGCCCCTCGTCGCATACGGTGGCGAAATATTCGCCGCCACTGACGCCATAAAACTTGACCACCTCGCCCAGCACTTCCTGCTGCACGTAGGCTTGCGCCACGCCGCGCTGGGCAAAGCCGTTCAACGCTGTCTCGAGCTGGTCGAAACCGGCCACCCGCTGCACGTCATCGTGCGCCAGCGCATGCAGGTCGCCGCGCTTGATGTAAACCGGGCGGGTCAGGTCGAGCGTGCGAATCGCCTTTAAGTCGAGCGGCCCGGCGGTGCTGATCACCACACCCTCGGGCACCGGCACTCCGGCGCGCATCAGGCCCGCGCCGAGCAGGTCGCGGTAGCAATTGCGGATGGCCAGCGCGGAATTGATCACTACCGCGCCGCCCTGCTCCGCCGCCGCCAGACGGCTGAGCGCGCCCTGCCCTTGGCACATCGCGAGCACCATCTGCGGGGCGAGAAACTCGCCGCGGGCAAAGTTGTCGGCGTCGGCGGTGACCGTCTCGACCCCGAACCCGCGCATCTCGGCCAGCACCGCGTCGATAATCGCGGCGTCGGCGTCGACCTTGCCGGGCGAATACTCGGCCTCGCGATAAATCCCCATGATCTTCAAATTCATATCCCAAAGCTCAGTCCCCGCGGCAGGGCGTCGACCAGGCCGGATTCAGGAACCTGCGTTCCGCCCAGCCGCCAGCGCACGTGCCGCGTCCAGATCCGCTGCCTCATCCACATCGATAACGCCGTCCACGGTACAGGCAGCAAATTTCAGGCCGTGGTCGAGTAGCAGCCCCAAATAGCGCCGCATCGCGTCCAGTCCGGCGATCCGCGCCGCATCGGCAAAGGCGAATATCCGGGTCGAGAACAGGTATATCCCCGCCGTGACCATCGCGGATTCACGTTCGCCCAGTGCACCTATAATTCCGTCCGCTGCTATCTCCGCGAACAGCGGATGCCTGTCGCCGCGCCATTGTACCACAGCCAGCGCGCCGTCAAGCGGCTTTTCGCCCTGCGGGTCGGTGAGCGATGTCGCGCGGGTGACAAAACGCTGGAACTCCGCCGGCGCGACCACCGTATCGACGGTCGTCATCAGGAAACGTCCCGGCCCAATGCACTCACCCAGCGCGAGCAGCGACTCCATCGAATTGGCGGTGTCGCGCACGATTATCTGAGCCTCGGCCGGCAGCGCGAGGCCCCGCGCGGCTATCAGGCGCGCGGTTTCGTGGTTGACGATCGCATGGATCGGGCGGGCGCCCGCCGCCGCGATATAGCGGACCTGGCGCGCGAGCAGTGTCTCGCCGTCGATTTCGACCAGCGGCTTGGGCAGCCCGCCGCTGGCCCCGCGCAGACGCTCGCCACGCCCGGCGGCGATAATTGCGCCGCTTACTCGGTCCACCACGTCAGACCTTCTAACTCCGCCAGAGTCTCGATTGTGAAATCGGCCACGCCGCGCTCGACCCCGCCGCGATTCCGCGACCCCTGCGCGGTGCCTGCATCGCGCGTATCCCCCGTCTCGTTCGCATCGTGGGTAGCGCGCAGCCAGATCGTGGCGAGGCCGAGCGCATGCGCCGGTGCGCAATCCTTATCGAGCGAATCGCCAACCATCGCGGCCGCACCTGCCGCGACGCCGAGGCGCTCGAGCGCGGCGATGAAAATGCCGGGCGCGGGCTTGAAAATTCCAATGCGCGACGAATCGACGATCGCGCCAAAATATTCGCTCAGGCCGGCTTCCCTGATCACCCGATCAAGATTGCCGTAAAAATTCGAGACCACGCCCAGGCGAAAGCGCGGCGCCAGTCGGGCGAGCACCGCCCGGCTCTCGGCCATCCCGCGCGTTGTTTCGGCGATAAACGATTGCGCGATCCAGGCCACCGTCTCGTCAAGGCGAAAGCCGCTGGCGACCGGCTCGATCGCGTCGCGGGTGGCGGCCGACCCGGCCCGCCGCAGATGCCCAATCTGCAGGCGCACAAGATAGGTCACCAGTTCGGCCAGGCCGAAGTGGCGGATCGAAGCGGTCGATCGATAGGCGACGCGGGTCGCATGGGCGAAGCCAAGATCGAGCTGATCGCGGGTCAAATCGAGACCGGCGCCACGATAGTGGACGAGGAAGCGATCGAGCCAATGGCGCGGCGCATCGCGCGGGCAATCCAGGGTGCCGCCGAAATCAAACAGTAGCGTCCGCGTCGCCCTCACGCCGGACCTCGCGAATTCCGGCGAATGTGGCCAGTTGCGCGCATCTGGCGATCGAGCTTAGCAGCCGCGGTACGTATGGCTCCACCATCCATCACAGCGTTCGGGTGTGAGTTGAACGGCACGCTTGAGACATTTCCCCGCGCTCGCCAAGGCTAGCGATTTGCTTGTATTATTAGCTGAGCAACATTCGTCATTACGGCGCGATGATTGAAAAATTGCGGATGAGTGACATTGACTAAGCGGTCAGAATCCCTTAAAAACCTAGTTCTAATTTGACCGTCTTGATTGAAACAGCGCTTATCACCGCGCCCTCGCGGGCCGCAGATTTAATTTTCGGCCGTCCATTGCTGGAGCGCCTGATGCTCCATTGCCAGCGCGCCGGCGTCACGCGCTTCATTGTCGAGGCCGATCCCCTCGAGCGCGAACCCCTGACTCGTGCCTTGGGCCGCTTCGCCGCGCATCCCGACGTTATCTTTATCGATCGTGCCGGGAGCATGCGATTAGGTGATTCGACGGCATCTGGTGGCGCCTTCGATCCGTTGGCGCCATGTATCGCGCTGCGTGGCAATCTGGTGCTTGCCCAGTCCCATTTGCGGCGTGCGCTCGCCGAATACGCGTCCAATCCGGCCCATGAAGTGCGGATGGTCAGCACCGACGACGATGGCGACGGCATGATCGAGGTCGGTCCCCTGGCCACACTGATGAATCGTGACGGCGTGGCCGCCGGCGCAGCGACCCATCTATCGACCCGCCTGCTGCCCTTCGCGCTGAACGGACGGCCCGAGGACCGCGAGGAGGCCGAGTTGCGGCTGGCCCGCTCGATTCGCGCCGAGAGCCTCGCGACCGACGCCCCGCTCGCCCGGATGCTCGATCGGCGGCTGTCCTGGCGGCTCAGCTATCGGCTGGCGCGGACCCGGGTGATGCCCAACCAGGTGACTCTGACCAACACCGCGTTGGGCTTCCTGTGCGCGGCGCTAATCGCCTCGACCAGCTATTGGATGCGCCTGCTGGGCGCGGCGCTATTCGTGATTTCGATCACCCTCGACGGGGTCGACGGTGAACTGGCGCGCCTGCGGATGGTCGAAACCGAGGCCGGGGCCAGGCTCGACGTGCTGACCGACAATATGGTGCACGTCGCAATCTTCATCGGTCTGATGATCGGATGCTATCGCTTGAGCCATAGCGCGGCCTACTTCTATCTGCTTGCGATTTTGCTCGGCGGATTTATCGCCTGCGCATTATCGGTCAACCGCGCGCTTAACCTCAGCGGCGATAAGGCCGCCCAATGGATTGGCACGGTGGAACGCGCGACGGGCCGCGATTTCGCTTATCTGTTGCTCTTTCTTGCGATCTTCGACTGGTTCAAATTCTTCGCCTGGAGCGCCGCTTTTGGCAGTTGGATATTCGCCCTCGGCCTGTGGTGGCTGACCAATCGGCAGGCGGCCCGGAATAACGAGAAAACCTGACACCCCATTCACGGGGTGCACGTGGAGGATGGAATTTTGAAGAAACCGCGGATTCTCCTGGTTCAACCGACGACCGTGCATCTCGACGGTACGCCGCACAAGACCCGGTGGCGGTTGATTATGGGGCTGATGATTCCCCTGATGGCCGGGCTGACACCGCCGGACTTTGACGTGACGCTGTGCGACGAGCGGCTCGAAGACATCAACTTCGACGGCGGCTGGGATATCGTCGGCATGACCACCACGATCGGCGCGTCGCTGCGCGCCTATCAGCTCGGCGACGAATTTCGCCGCCGCGGTATCCCGGTCGTGATGGGTGGATTTCACGCGACCCTGCAGACCGAAGAGGCCCTCAAGCACGCCGACGCGGTCGTCCAGGGCGAGGCCGATCTGGTCTGGGAGCCGCTCCTGCGCGACTGGCAGGAGGGCAAGCTGAAGCCGGTCTACAAGGCCGATCGGCTCCACGATCTCAAGAACCTGCCGCGCCCGCGCCACGAGCTGCTCAAGCTTAACAAGTACCTGTTCAAGGCGGTGCCGGTGCAGGCCAGCCGCGGATGCCCGTATCGCTGCTCGTTCTGCGAGATTCCGGTGTTCTACGCCGGCAGCTATCGGACGCGGCCGATCGACGATATCGTCGAGGAGATTCGCCAGGTGATGCAGGTCACCGGGTTCCGCCGCTTCCAGTTCATCGACGACCAGATCACCGGCAAGCACAAGTTCGCCAAGGAGCTGTTCCGCGCGCTCGAACCGCTCAAAATCCGCTTCTCGTGCCTGTGGACCGTGAACTCCAATCATGACGAGGACCTGCTCGAACTGGCGGCCCGGGCGGGCGTCTTCCACGTCAATATCGGCGTCGAATCGATCAGCCAGGATAGCCTGCTGTCGATGAACAAAATCCAGAATCACACCAAGGACTACAAGAAGCTGCTCAAGCGCCTCGAGCATTACGGGATTTACTACTCGCTCAATTTCCTCTTTGGCCTCGAGGACGACCATCCGGAAATCTTCGACCAGACGCTGAAGTTCCTGCATGAGGTCAAGGCGCCCGAGGCGTTCTTCAACACCGTCACGCCGCGCGTCGGCACGCCGATGCGCACGCAGCTCGAAGCCGAGGGCCGCGTGATCATCCCCGACGCCGACATGTACACGAATAACTTCCGCTGCATGTTCGTGCCCAAGAACCTCTCGCCGCAGCAGGTCGAAGAGGGCGTGTGGCGCTGCACCAAGGAATTCTATTCGTTCAAGTCGATGTTCAAGCGGCTGCTCATGCCGCCGGGCAAATTCACCTGGCAGGGGCTGACCGAGAACATGCTGTTCTGGTATGGCGCCAAGCGCCAGGTCGATCCGGTGGATTACTATTAGAGCGGCGTAATCCCAAAGGACCAATACGCCGGCTTGTGCGATGACGGTTAACTGGAATTTCGAGTTAACGAATCTCGCGCTGGCCGGCGTAGCTATTTGGGCGATAGGGAGCGCGGCCGTCGCGCATCGCTCGGCCAGCCTGAAAACCGCCCGCCAGCGCGGTGCAATGCACTCCGGTCGCGGTCCATGAACCTGACAGTTTTTCGTCCCACCTTTATAGGGGGGAAATGCTGGGCCGTAAAACTGAGAGCAGCAGCGACAGGACAATGAACCTAAGATATGGCTCCTACTAGCGTACGAGTGGGATACCCAATAGGGGCAAACCACGACTTCCTTAGCTGCGGGTTATTAGGAGCAAGCTCGGGCGCAGTACTTCCGCCCGGTCGGCAACAAAAGCTTGCGCGACGCGGCCGGCCGAAAAGGGGATTAAGCTTCAGGCGAGGCGGGTAGGATCGAGCTCAAAGTCTTGCAGGTACGTCTTGACGCCACCGGACAGATGGAGAAAGTCCTCAACGGCTTGGTCGATACTAGCTTTGATTTTCCCGATTGGTCGGCCTTCTTTAGCTGCTCGAAATCCATCTCGTCCGAGATCACTTAAACGATCAAGCGTGCCGTCGTCGAATTTCGGCACTGGAATCCGCGATGCATAGCCAGATGTAATCATGTTCCCGCGGATTATAATGCCTTTGGTAACGTACAGGCATAGTCTGCTGTTGAGAAAACTTAACAACCACCAGCGCTGGTCGTCATCGACAACAACGTTGGGATTTACTCCGCAAGCAGTGTTTTGTGGTCTGATTGTAGCGCCGAATTTGACACCCATGGACGAGCACGAAATCCCTCCGCGAAAAATAAGACCCTTGTTGCGGATCATAAAATTGGGGATTTTTCGCCCGACCTCGTCAAAATTCGTGCAGAGATATCCGTCAGGCTCGGCGTAAAAGCGCCGGCTCGCTGGGTTCTTGTAAAATGGAACGGCAAAGTCTTCCGACGGAGTTTGTCGTATATACTTCTTATCATCTCCGGTAGAGATTCCGGTCACACAGGGCGCGATGTCGGAGAGCCGCCTTTCGCCGAAGAGGCAGCGTATTTCCTGTGGCACACCGACCGCAAATTCTGAACTGTCGCGGGGGCTGGTAAGTAAGATTTGATTTAGATCACGGCTCTGAAAAAGCTTGTCCCGCAATACATTCCTAAACTCTCTTGTTGAGGAAGGTCTGTTTGATACCTTGATCGCCCCCGTTCTTTTGGTGGTCTTTTCCAGAACAAGAAGGCAAGTCCTTACATCAGCCCCTTGGTCCAGAAACAGGTTTGTCGGACACAGGTGAAGATTGTAGATAACACAGTTATCTACAATGTATTGCCGGAGCTCTTGGTGGCCGGTCGCTGTCAAAAAGGAATCGTGGGTTACGAGACCTATTAAACATCCGTCCGGGGCATAGTCGAGGATCGCGCGTATGAACAGCGCATACATATTAAGTGCCGCCGCCTTCCCAAAGCGACGGATCAGGCTGACTTTCTGCGTGCGGATGTATCCCACTTCGTGGCAGTTATAAGGCGGGTTCGCTATGATTACGTCGATCTGCGGGCGCTGTGCGTGCTGAAACAGCGATAACGAATCGTAATCCATAACAACTTTCAGAAAGTCTGCATTGGCGAACTCGTCGCAGCCGCGCGGACTCATATCAACGACATCGTAACCGATGACGTGGCAGCCTCTGGCTTTAAAGGGCGCTGTGAATTCGCCTCTGCCGATGCAGGGGTCGAGCACCGAACGGGCATCAGGTCTTAGCTCTAGTATGCGGTCTGCAAAAAACTGAGCTACGAACTCGGGCGTAGAGTAATACCCCAATTCCCTTCGGTCTATATCATCCGCCGAGACTATGGTCTTATGTCGCCGACCCAATTTTCGCCCTCTCTGATGATGACGATAGGTATCATGACGAACTGGAGCCGTCAACCGAAGATTCCTTCGACGGCAAAGCTGTCACAACCCCAAGCCAGGGCTCAAGGTACTTATTGTCCGTGGACTCTTAAACATCATCGTGTTGCCTTGTCGGCATGGCGGGCGATTCGGTATCCAACATAAAAATCCATTTCGGGACGCGCATTAGAGAGCTACGCAAAGAACGTGGCCTTTCCCAAGAGGCTTTCGCTGATGTTTGCGGTCTCGACCGAACTTACATAGGCGGAATCGAGCGGGGGGAGCGCAATGTCAGCCTAACGAATATTTCCAAGATAGCAGCTGCTCTGAACATTTCAGCAAGCGAATTGTTTAGGTTCTCCGATGGCAAATAAAATAGAAGACATCGAGAAACACCGTGCTAAGCTTGAAAGAAAGCTACGGATCCTTCTAAAGAAAATCGGCGAGATTCCCATCGGTAAGCCGGGACTACTTCCCTATGGCTGGCGTAAAGCTGCCAAAGGGCGAACAGTTTGGCGCATCTTAGAGGAGGCGATCTCCCAAAACCTGGAAGCTCAGGCTTCGTCTCTCGGCATACATGATTTTTTACCGGCTAACTCTGAGGTCGGCGTGTATGATTTCTCATTCAAGTTTGTAGATTCGCGGACGATTTACGTCAATATAAAGTCCGCTGTTCAGGGCCGCGCCGCCAGCAAAGATGACATCTCGAAGGCTGAGAAACTTCTAGAGTTCTTTGCCACCGATGACGCTACGCTATTCATCGCCACAATCGAGATAGCATTTTATACGAATCCCAATCGCATCGATCTCACAAATTGTTATGTAGTTCCTGTTGCTTGGCTCCCAGATGTATATGTCAACCCCAGCAACAATGCGAACCTGCAATCGTCTAAATATAAGGATCTCCCAGCAGCCATACGGCGGAGTCTGCCAGAATTTGTTATGCTTTTACGCGAACAATTAGCGTTAGCTCGTCAAAAGCGCCTCGCGAGTTCTTCCAAAAAGTAGCTAAACCAAGACGCCCGCTCCACCGGGCTGGTGCAGAAGTAACCGGCAACCGCATTGGCGGAGCGAGGGCGATCGCGTCAACTCGCGCCGCCGCGCGCCAGGGCGTCAACTGGCATTGGCGAGGCCCAGTTCGCGCGGACGGTTTTGCCCGTCGACGTGGATTACGGTCGGCACGTGGCGGCGCGCGCGCACTTCGTCCATCGGCGCGAAAGTCGCCACGATGATAATATCGCCGGGCTTGCCCTTGAGCGCCGCCGCGCCGTTGAGCGCGACCTCGCCCGAGCCGGCCGGCGCCTTGATCGCGTAGGTCTCGAGCCGCTCGCCGTTGGTCACGTTCCAGACGTGGACCATCTCGTTTTCAATGATGCCGGCGGCGCGCAGCAGGTTGACGTCGATCGCGATGCTGCCCTCGTAGTCGGGGTCGGCGCCGGTCAGATGGAGGCGATGAAGCTTGGCACGCAGCATTATACGCATGGCAATAAACTCGCTTCGGCTAGTCGTACTGACTATACTAAGTGGTTGAAGTCCGATTACTCAGTTGGAAAAAGGCGAGAAGGTCATATTATCGATCAGGCGGGTCGCGCCGACCCGCGCCGCGATCGCGACCACCACCGGACGGTCGAGCGCCTTGAGCGGCGCCAGCGTTTCGGCGTCGACCGCCTCGATGTATTCGATTTCGAGCCCCGGCGTGCGCTCGAGCACGTAGCGCGCCGCACAGGCCAGTTGGGCGGTGTAGCGTGCGCCTTCGTCGAAGCATTGGCGGGCCGCCTTGAGCGCCCGGCTGATCGCCAGGGCGCGCTGGCGCTCCTCGGGCGAGAGATAGGCGTTGCGCGAGCTCATCGCGAGCCCGTCGCGCTCGCGCACCGTCGCCACCGGCACGATTTCGAGGTCGAAGTTCAAGTCGACGACCATCCGCTGAATCGCGCGCAACTGCTGAAAGTCCTTCTCGCCGAACAGCGCGAAGTGCGGCTTGACGATATTGAAAAGCTTGGCCACGACCGTCGTGACGCCGCGGAAATGGCCCGGCCGATGGTCACCGCATAGCCCCCGGGTGACCTCGGTCGCCTCGACCCAGCTCTGCGAGCCCGCCGGGTACATCGCGGTCGGCTCGGGCGCGAACAGCACGTCGACCGGCACGGTTTCCATCAGCTCGCAGTCGCGCGCGAAGTTGCGCGGATAGCGCGAGAAATCCTCGTTGGGCGCGAACTGGGTCGGATTGACGAACAGCGAGCTGGCCAGGATCGAGGCGCGCGCGCGCCCCTCGCGCATCAGCGTGAGATGGCCCTCATGGAGGAAGCCCATCGTCGGCACGAACGCGATCGTGGCGCCTTCGCGGCGCGCGTTTTCCGCATAGCGCTGCATCTCGATTGGCGAAGCGATGATCTTCACGATGGTCGGGCTCCCTTGCCGCGGCTCGCGCCGTAGGTATGTTCGGCCGCTGGGAAGGCGCGTTCGCGCACCTCGCGGATATAGCTCGCCGCCGCGGCCGACGCGTCTTGCCACAGGTTGGCGTAGGGCTTGGCGAAACGCGGCACGAACGCTTCGCTCAGGCCGAGCACGTCATGCATCACCAGCACCTGGCCGTCGCACGCCGCGCCAGCGCCGATGCCGATGGTGGGAATCGCCGCGCGATCGGTGATCTCGCGGGCCAGTTCCGCCGGAATCCCCTCCAGCACAAGCGAAAACGCGCCTGCCTGCTCGACCGCGAGCGCGTCCTCGAGCAGCCGCTCGCGGCATCCCGGCCCGTTGCCCGATTGCCGCCCCTGCACGCGATGGCCGCCCATGCGATGGACCGATTGAGGCGTGAGCCCGATATGGCCCATCACCGGGATGTCGATATCGACCAGGCGGCGGATGGTCTCGGCCATCGTGATGCCGCCTTCGAGTTTGACCGCTTCGGCGCCGCCTTCCTTGATCAGGCGGCCGGCGTTGCGCAGCGCCTGCTCGACGCTCACCTGGTAGGTGAGAAACGGCAGGTCGGCGACGACCAACGCGCGCTGGCGTCCGCGGACCACCATTTTGACGTGGTAGATGATTTCGCCGAGCGTGACGGGGAGCGTGCTGTCGGCACCCTGCACGACCATCCCGAGACTGTCGCCGATCAGCAGCACGTCGATGCCGGCCTGATCGAAGATCCGGGCGAAGGGGTAGTCGTACGCCGTCAGCATCGCAATCGGCGTGCGGGCGGCCTTCATGCGGGCGAGGTCGGGAACCCGGACTTTGTCATTTACCATAGGATCATTCACCTACCCTGTAAAAACCCATCCCGGCCCTGTAAAAACCCATCCCGTTGCCGAAAAATCCAACCCACTTCGGTCAAAGCCCGCCCGGCCCCGTAAAACCCAACCCGCCATTAGCAGAAGCCGCCTCGCCCGCAAAACGTAAAAATGCGGAGCCGCCTCAAACCGGCAACCCCGCATCAGCCCGCGCGCACAGCCACGCGCCAAAGTCTCGCTCGGGGGTCCCGGTCTTCATTCCAGATCCAGGCTTGGAGCCAACCCTATGTCTTTTGCCAAGGGCGATGATCGCCCCGCCTTACCTCGCGCAAATATCTCGCCGGGAAGCAAACCTCAGCGGACGAACCCTTCTAGCGCGATCCGCACGCAAGGTAAAGCATCAATCGCACGGTATCGATTAAAGTCCCGGACTGTTCGATTAAAAGCCCGGACTGTTCAATACGCGCGGCACGTTGACCGGCACCTGGACCCGCGAACCGTTGCGCACGATGCTCAGGTAGACGATTTCGCCCGGCTGCACGTCGCGCATCTGGTCCTCGAAATCGATCACGTTGCAGACCCGCGCCCCGTCGACGCCGATGATCAGGTCGTAGCTCTCGCCCATAGGAACCTGATCGAGAATCGGCAGCACGATAATTGCTGGCGGAAAGAACATCGCGGCGGCTATCGCCGCACCCTCGATCACGTCGTGGGCGGTGCGCTGTTCGGCGTGCAGACCAGCGCGCGCCGCGGGGGTGCCGGGGGTCACCGCGACGACCAGCAGACCGTCGGCCTGTTCGCCGGACGCGAGTTTGCGGCTATCCTCCTGCACCTCCATGCCGAGCAGCGAGGACTCGTCGCCGTCGTCGATAAACTCCTGCAGCGAATGGAGTTGCGGGGCGACCAATAGGGGATCCTGGCGGACCTCGTAGTCGATGACCTGGCCGTTATCATCCGGCAACGGCGCCGGCACCGTATTCGCGTCGGCCGCCTGCGCGGGCACCGACTGCGGAATCTCGCTGGTGGCCGACGCCGAATCAGCATCGTCCGGCCCCGGCTTCGCCGATGGGCCGATGGCTGGCGGTGGGCGCGGCGCCACTTCGGCGTCGCTGTCGTACATGACGACGCGGGAGGTTGAGGTTTCGCCAGCAGATATAGCGGACCCGGCCGTCGGGTGACCCGAGGCGCCGGCCCTGCTGGTCGATTCTGAAGGGCCGGGAGAAGCCGCAGTGCCGGAGGACGCCGAAGCGTCGGCCGTGACCGCCGGGAGCGGCTCATAGGCGGCGCCCGCTGCTACGGTCGCGGCGGCGCTCCGTGTGGCGGCGGAGACCTGCGCGCGCGCGCGGTCCGATCCGCCCAATACGATCAGCGCGGCGCCGACTGCCGCGATCGCCCACGCGCGGTTTCGTCTAGTTGAGACTCCAGCGGTTCTCATGCTCCACGACCCGGCCGTCGTTGCGCAGCTTCCTCAAATGGGACCGCACCGACTGCGCCGCTGCCGGATGCAGGAACTCGGGCACGTCGGTGTAAATCTTTTTGACGATTGCGATCACTTCACTCGGGCCGTCGCCGAGCGCGCCGAGCACCTGTCGTTCGCGCAATTCGCGATGCGCGATGTACTCGCGCAGCTTGCCCTTGGCGTCGCGGATCACCGGGCCGTGCGCCGGGTAGATCGTCTCCACGTCGAGCGCGAGCAGCCGGCGGAGCGAGTCCATGTACTGCCCGAGGTCGCCGGTCTCGTCGGGAATAATCGTGGTCCCGGCACCGAGCACCACGTCACCGGTAAACAGCGCCTTTTCCTCGGCCAGGAAGTAGCAGATATGGTCGGGCGCATGGCCGGGCGTAAAGACCGCCGTCAACGTCGCGCCGGCGGTCTCGACCACCGCACCGTGATCGATCGCGGTAATCGGGGCGCCGGCGGCGTCGTCCTGGCCGGGCCACGGCTTCTTCAGCACGGCGATCGGTCCGAACTGCCGATGGGTATCCGGCACGCCGCCAATATGGTCGCGATGCGCATGGGTCAGCACGATGCGCTCGAGCTCGTCCGTGCGGCAGAGCTCGCGCAGGCCCACGGGCAGGTTCTCGGCCCATCGCGGCACCCCGATACCGGTGTCGAGCAGGATCGGCCGCGAGCCGGTGCCGACGAGGTAAGTATTGGTGCCCGGGCCGGTAAACGGTCCCGGGTTATGCCCAAGCACGGTGGCGACGCGCGGCGACAGCCGCGCGAAGTCGGGCAGCTTGAGCCCCATCATCGAGTCGGTCACTACACGCCTGGGCTGCGCTTCCATCAAGCTCTCCTTCCGAGGCCGTCCCGCGCGCGCCGTCGGGCGGGCGGGAACCCATCACCTTCAGAGGCGCCGGTTGCGTTCAAAGATCAATCGGAGTCCCTTGAGGGTCAGGAACTCGTCCACATCCTCGATCGTATCGGACTCCGGCGCAATCAGATCGGCCATTCCGCCGGTCGCGATCACCCGGGTCTTTTCGCCGCGCTCGCGCACGATCCGTTCGACCAGGCCGTCGACCAGCGCGGTGTAGCCGAAAATCAGTCCCGACTGGATCGCCCCGACCGTCGTGCGGCCGACCGCGTCGCGCGGCCGCACCAGTTCGACCCGATAGAGCTTGGCCGCATGCGAAACCAGCGCGTCCATCGAGATCCCGAGTCCGGGCGCAATCGCTCCGCCGACGTATTCGCCGCGCGCGGTGACATAATCGAAGGTCGTCGCGGTGCCGAAGTCGACCACGATACAGGCGCTGCCATAGCGCTCGAAGGCCGCCACCGCGTTGACGATCCGATCGGCGCCGACCTCCTTGGGATTTTCATACAGAATCGGCATCCCGGTCTTGATCCCCGGCCCGACCATCAGCGGTGCGCAGCCGAAATAGCGCTCCGCCAAAAGCTCGATCGTCTGGTTGAGCGGCGGCACCACGCACGCCACCACCACGCCCTCGGGCTTGAGCGGCGTCACCAGCCCGGCGCCCTGCAGCAGCGCGTTGAGCATCACGCCATGCTCGTCGGTGGTGCGGTCGGAATTGGTCGAGATGCGCCAATGCTGGGTCAGGCGATCGCCTTCGTAGAGCCCGATCACCGTGTGGCTGTTACCGACATCGATCGTTACAAGCATAAGCCGGTCAGCCTCATAGCCGTGCAGAGCGGAGAATCCGTCGAAACATAGGAACCGCCGTCAGCCTTTCTAGTTATTCCGATCTGAGCGCGTAGGGAATGGCCTAATAATTCAGTGCCGCGTCGCCTTGCGCAACACTCATCGCGCGCGCCTCCCCCATGCGCCCGGTAGCGACGGGCCGCGCGCGGGCATCAGCATCGGACTGGTCGGCGTGAACGCGCCATTCATCGAATTGATTCGCGGACGAAAATTGTAGCCCCCCGCCATCGGCATCCGATTCATCCAACCGGGATGCATGTTTTGCGGCACCGGCCGGAAGCCATAGGGCACGACGATCTGCGGCTGAATCAGCACCGGCTGGATATAGATCGGCCCGGCGGCGTTCACCTGGGCCTGATATTGATCGATCGCGTCACCTGAATCGGCATCGGCATCCATGTCGGTGTCGGCATCGCCGTCGTCGCCCGCATTGGCGGTCTGCGCCGCATCGCCGGGCGCGGCGGCGGGATTGTTCGGCGCGTTGCCGTCGGCCGGGTTCGTATCCACCACCTGCGGCAATTCGAGCACCGAGTCCGCCGCATCGCTGCCGTCGTATGCGCTGCTATCGTCCGTGCGAATCCATCCCGAATGAGCCGCGGCACTCGCGTCCGATGACGCCGAGGGATCGACCTCCGATGGCGGTCCGGACGAGGAGTCCGGTGCGGTCGCATCGGCGGCACTGGCCGAGCCGTCGGACCCGGCCGGCGGGTCGCTGGCATAGCTCGGAGCGGACGCCACGGGAGGTTCGGAAGGTGGCGGCGTCGCAAGATCGTCGGCGGGTGCGGCCAGCGCGGCGCTCCCGTAATCCGCGTCGCCGACCACGGCCGCCGCGCGATCCGTCATCGCCGGATCGCTCAGCGAAGGATCGTCAGATTGGGCCAAGGCCGGGCGCACCATCAGCGCGATGGTCAACGCCAGGATCGCGGCACTGAACCGGGCCGTCCGCGCGATCGCGAAATTATCGCGCGCCGCCTTGGCGAAATTTGCCCAAGCGCAATTCGAATATTGGAAGAAACCTTGCATTGGTGCTTCGGCTCCGGCAATCAAGTTAACACCGACTCGCATGCGCGCCAAGTAGAGATCCGCGCGGCGCCTCGCACCCGCGCTGGACGGCGAAAAATCGCGCCCGTGCCGTTTGCAGAAAATCGCTCGCACGCTAAGATGCGCCCCATGTCAGAATCGAAAGTCGCATTAATTACCGGCGCCGGGCGCGGCATCGGCCGCGATATCGCATTGCGGATGGCGCGTGAGGGCTACGCGTGCGGCCTCATCGCGCGCACCAAGTCCCAACTCGACGAGACCGCCGACCTGATTCGCGCGGCCGGCGGCAAAGCCATCGTCACGCCGACCGACGTCTCGAACCGCGCGCAAGTGGTCGCCGCGGTGGCCACGGTCGAGCGCGAGCTTGGCCCGATCGGCGTGCTGGTCAACAACGCCGGCGCCTATCTGCGCAAAGCCTTCGTCGAAATCACCGAAGAGGATTTCGACTTCCAGCTCAAGGTCAACTGCTACGGCCCCTTCTTCGTCACCCAGGCGGTGGTCGGCGGGATGGCTGAACGCGGCGCCGGGACGATCATCTTCGTGCTCGGCTCGGAGACTCGCGGCGGCCCGGCCCAGTACGCGGCGTATAACGCCTCCAAGGTGGCGCAGCGCGCGCTGGCCGAATCGGTGGCCTACGAGTTCATGCATCGCGGCGTCCATGCGGTCGCGCTCGACGTCGACGGCGCAGTCGGCCTGCCGCGCGTGACCGACGCGGCGCACGACGAGGAGCCCGACCATTTCGTCTCGACCGAGGCCATTTGTAATGAGTTGGTGCACGTGATCAACCAGCCGCGCAATGCCTGGACCTTCGCGGTCGATCTGCGATCGTTCTGGCAATGGCGTCCGCGGGTCGCGGCGAAGAAGAAGGCCTAGCCGGCGGCGGATTCGCGAACGGCGTCGCTCGCGCGTGGCGCGCGATGGTTTTGCGGGGGCGCGCCGGGCTATACTGCCGCAGCTTACGCAGCGCCGAAACGTCTTGCCGTCGCGGCGGCAGAGGCGTGGGCGACGCGGCCTGCATCGGGTCGGGGTGTGGCGCAGCCTGGTAGCGCACACGCTTGGGGTGCGTGTGGTCGCCGGTTCAAATCCGGCCACCCCGACCAACCAAAAATCCTACAAATCCAAGGGTTTCTGCGAGTTTCGATTAGGTAGGCCTTGGCCTGCGTCGGCAGATTGTGTCCAATTTTGTGCCCTCCCCTGCCGGTGGTCAAAAGGGCGTTCAGTTTCCGTGTTTCGCTCCAGCGTCGCGATTGCAGCCTTGAGGCGACCGCGCTTCACCTCAAGCCTGAGAAAAGGAACCGAGACGCTCAGGCTAATGTACGCCGCCTGCCATTCCATCCAATCGTGCTCCGGAGCGGTGACGATGGTGTCGCGATGGCAAGTCCATGATGGCGCGGCAGGTTGGCGCTGCGCTTCTGGCCCGGACTTTCTCCACAGCGGAGCGTGAAACCACACGTGGCCGTACTCGTGTCCGAGAGTAGTTCGGAGCCGGTTTTTGTAGCGCGGATCCGAGAGCCGTTTCGCAATCAGCACCCTCGGCTTTCGGTCGAAAAAGAAGTCGGTACGACATGTATGCCGATCTCTCGCAAGAAGAAGACGGACTCGATCATGCGGATCAGGTCATCGGTCGGGATCGGAAGTCCGAAGCCGCCGGAGTGCTGGTCCATGAACTCAGCGGCGATTCGCTCGCATCGCTCGTCAAGCTCTTCCCTCTCGAAGTAGACACGCTTGATCGGGCGTCCGAGCGGATCGCGAAGCAACTTCATTTTCGTTTACGAGTCGGTTTGACTCCCAGCGCCTTGCGGAACGCGCGGTAGGCGGCTTCGACCCGCGGCTGGTCGGCCTCGGTCTTCACGTCCGGGGGCTGGCGATTCGCATGAAAGTACAGCACATCGGGCGAGATGCCGACAATCTTCGCGAGTTGCT
>JADEYI010000042.1_pt1 | contig 245781 bp, 385 predicted proteins | sample 8542331 | NCBI WGS metagenome assembly JADEYI01 (sample SAMN16510988, study PRJNA670497) | mine drainage metagenome | isolation source: biofilm near Copperflume 1 | place: Germany: Marsberg coppermine Kilianstollen | collected 2018-02
CCGGGAGGGGGGCCGAGAGGGGGGCCGGGGAGTTCAGAGATGTCTCCAGTCTCCACTGTTGACACAGTACTTGTCTTGCTGTCTGCCTCAGATCGGTTTACAGAGGCGATGGAAACGTCGTAGTGGAAAGCCTGGGACACAACCACCCGTTGTTGAGACTTCAAGATGTTTTACAATGCTATCAGTTCACATCAATGTGCATGGTTCAACAAATGCTTTGATTACAAAGGGGTGAAGGCTTGCCTCCTTCAGCTTGCAGGAAATTGGGAAGTGGTTGGCAACGAGCTGTATGGTGCGGTGAGACATTGTGCCAAACCCAGGCCTCTTCGCGCGAGGCTGGATCCCATATGCCTGCATGCCATGCCATAATATTGGCAATGACTGGATCCCATGATGCTCAGCTCAAAGGTGACAGACCACTTCTCCTATCAGCTCTGCTAATAAAAGATTGGTCATTGCCACCAAGAAGAAACAGAAGAAGAATAAGAAGAAAAACTTAAAGAAGGCGATTACATGGCAAAGCTGTGCTGCAGCAGAGCAGGCTTCAGTGATTTGCACCTGGAGGGCTTTGGGGAATTCAGTGAAAGCCCGCTCGGCGTTTTGAGCTCTCGCATGCCGCCCCTGCAGGGGGACCATCTCTCCCGGCCTGGCAGCGGAGCCCAGCTGCGCCTCTCTGTCCGGGCCAAACCTTGGTGGGGGACGATCGTCGAAATCTCCACGCCCGCGGCCGCCTGCATGCATGCATGTCTTCAGTGCATGCTGCAGATCCACAGGAAATGACGGCAACAATTCTCTGTGAAATTACTCTGTAAAGCGCAAAGAAAGCCGCTCTGCAACAGTCGGTGAGAAGGCACGACGCAACATGCATGCAATTGCAGTCTTTGAAGGGGCTGCATGGGGATGCGGAGCCGAGAGAGAGAGTGGTTACGGACCTCCGCGGCCCCCGCCGCGGCCGCCACCACGGAAATTGCCACCATAGCCGCCGCCGCGAAAATCGCCGCCGCCGCCGCGATAGTTGCCACCGCCGCCGCCGCCGCCGCGATAATTGCCACCGCCGCCGCCGCCGCCGCGGTAATTGCCACCGCCGCCGCCGCCTCCACCTTGGCCATAGTCTGTGTCAGCACATGCACATCCTCATGAATTTATCAAAATCTGCCAACTTCAAGCACAGCAAACCCAGAGCTCACGCATGCCATGCCACAGTGTGCAGGAAGGAAGGTATCATTGGCTTGCAGGATATTCTCTGCATGCATGCTGTACAAAACAACCGTCATGGGATAGAAGTTACATGCATACAGCCAGTCAGAAGCTCCATTAGATGCGTTCATGCATCACGGTCATGCATTAGTACAAAACACTGCGCAGATGTGAGACATGCATGCTCAAGGGAGAGATATCCAGAAGAGGTTGGTGCTCACCGCCTCTGCTATAAAACTGATCACCTCCACCTGAAAGCAAACAAAGATGATCAGCATATATGCAAATTCCTTAGGCTCAGATCAGCCCAACCACAGTCGGTTCATGCATGAAGGCAACTTGTTGCATGCAGGCTGCAGGGTCGGTCGAGACATGACTCGAAGATCATGCGACAAAGCAGAGGACATCGAGGGACAGGAAATGTTGCTTACCACGGCCACGATCCCTATCTCGGTAGCTCATGTTGCGAAGTCACCTTTCCGCACAGGCCGCCTGCACGACGAGGTAGTAAAAATTTGCGCGAATATAGCTGCGTTCTTGAGGAATAATCAAAGCACTATCATACATTGCAATCACTTCGTGAATGGCAGTGTGCAAGCGGTGCAATCCTGGCGGACTTTTGTGCAGACCTACCTCGGACGAATCTCACCTGGAGGCGCCAAGCGTAGTGAGCTGAATGACTCGTTGCTCTTCAGATCTACATGGAGTGTACTTCTGCTTCAAGGCACAGTTGTCGAATGGATTGTCTCGAGACAACTTTGGTTGCTTTCAGATCTCTGTCTTCACGCTTGAAGCTCCGCAAGGTTGTGATGAGGTACAGCATGCTGTGCTGCGCTGCATGACATGCATCCTTGCATCAAAGATATGCTGCCTCTCTTTTTAGCCCACAAGGCTGTTGTTCAAAATTTAGCGAATTTGCAAAGGGCTCTCATGTTCAGGTGGTACTGTGCAGCCGCAGAGTCACAGAATGCCAAGAATGTCGTCTCTGTCATGGCAGATCATGATCTGTGCCAACGCAAATGGGATGTCTTTGTTCAGGTAAGTTTAGCAGGACATCGCATTCAGTGGGGAACCATGGCGTGCGCCAGGTGGGACATGAGCAATCCACCATCCTGGTTCACTGTGTTTTCACCATGAAGGAGTGCCTCTAGAGATCACACTTGAATATTACATGAAAATACAAGCCACCGAACATCGCTATCTCAGTACCGTTAAAAACACGCCGATCTGGAGGTAACGAACTGGGATACTCATGCATATCAAATCGTGCAGGGAGGAATGCAAATGGGCCGATCTAAGGGCTGTCACAGGCGATGAACATCACAACAAAATAATTGAAAGGCTAGAACAACCTCCAGAATGAGCATTCCGCTTGCAGAGACTACTCGATCGATAAATACAGAGTCTTGAAACTACTCTGTCTCACGCATTGGTTAGCAAAGTGGCTCCTTTCGATTGGGCAACAATGCAACCTTGAGGCGCGCGTCAAGATGTCCTCTTCACACGTAGAACATCCTGTTGAGGAGATTCTTGTGTGTCTCGGCAAAGTCGACCTGCATGAAGGCACAGAAGCAGGACTCAACTCTAGCCATCCAAATGCGCTTCTTGGTGCCAAATCTTGTGGCATGCACTTCCAATGCCACGATCTTCCGACAGCTCATAGTTGCTACAAGAGAGGCGTGAAGCCATAGACAGGCTGTCCGTACAGCCGCTGAGGACACACTGCCAAAAATATGCGCCAGAGAAGTTTGCTGGCGTGCTGGACCGTTGCTTATTGAGCTGAAACAGCAAAGCAGATTGTCGCAGGGGGCAGGGGAGGGTGCGCACATTGGTGGGGCCGGCGCCGGAAGAGACAGAGCTCTCCGTGTCTGACAGGCTCTCGCTCAGCAGGATGCGGCCGCGGAAGGCAGCCAGGTGGGCGTAGTAGCAGGGTGGCACGATTGACACAGAGCGCGTGCAGCGGCAGAACAGGTAGCACATGCTGCGCACACACCAGCCACTGACTAGCAGGCGTCATTGAGTCAGACATGCCAGAATGAATTCTGTCATCTGCTGTGAGGAAGACCCTCCGTGTCTTGATATATAGAGGGCTGCAATGGGGTCATCACAATGCAATGCGTGCAGAGCAGAGGACATGAGATTTTTCTCTGCAGGCCATTCTGGATGCACGGCCGACTTGTAGGGGCGTACTCATAGGTGAAGCTCTGCAGCTGATCTGGGCCAAGGTTGTTCTGGTCCAGCAGGACGTGGTAGTGCACGGGGCGGCTGGTGCCCTGGATGGAGGCGTGCGCATTCAGGTAGAAGTCATACTCCTTGGGGTGCACGATCGCCCTGTCCACCACAGTCCCTGCAGCGTGCACATACTTTTCAGAGACATTGAGAAGTTGCAACCCACAGCCATAACCTTTATTCTACACATTCATCCTTCTTTGCGTGATGCAATACTTGCATTTCAGCACAGGCCATATGAGGTAGCCATGGCTGGCCGGGGGCGGTACAAATACTGAGCACCGTGCCCACGGTTGAGTTGGGTCTTGCTTGGATCTGGCAAGTCCATGAAAGGGTAGGATATCTGGCACCCTTTACTGCGCCTTGTCTGCAGACAGCCTTGCCTTTGGCAAGAAACTGTATGATGATACAACAACAGAGTTGCAATTTTTTTCCTTCAGAGCCATGACGCCTCGTTATGGCATAAGTTGAGACCCAGGTTGACTTCAGGAATGTCTCCATAAGAGGTGTGCTGGGCTCGCCTGGAAATACATTGCCGTTCCTGTCGCCGTCCCTGGACATCGCAGGGAAGAGGCGCGTGTGGTGGCCCTTGGAGACCACCACGTAGGTGATGGGGATGTCGCAGTCTCTGACATCGCAGCTGTTCAGCTCGCAGATCGCCTCCACAATCTGAGGGATCTCCAGGCGCTGCACCTGCGCAGCCACAGTGCTTCCAACTTCAGTCAGCTCCTGAGTTCCATGTTTGCCGCGCTGCATGGTGCTTGCGCCTGCTCACTCTTATGCGCTTGACAGATAGCAATGATGATTTCAATTTTTATTCAAAAGCCATGGACGTGGCATGACACTGTACCTGCGGGTACTGGCCCTCCGACACACCATCCCTGCACACCATTGCAGTGATCAGACTAAATCTACGAGCACAACATAGCATGCAAATTTAGAAGAAAAATCCAAGCACAATCCTTCCATTGCAGTTTATGATGGCATGCCTGTACATGATGATGCGTCTTGGCTTGACTCCATTGTTCCTCCTCCAGAACTCTTTCAGCAGCTTGATTGTAGCCCCCTTCAAGTCCTGCACAGCCCCGACAGAACAATGAACCTATAAAGCAGCTGAAATGTGAGAAAGTTTTGCTGAGTAATGAGGCACATGTCGAACTTGTGAGATCATGTGAGCCATGCCCATTATGTAAAGGAGCAGGCACGCTTTGATTTGAGCAGTGTGCAACCAGGTATGGAGGAGAGCGAGCTGCAGCTATGCATGGCTCACTGAGACGCACCCCCAGAATCTCAACACGGTGCGCCTGTGGCATGATGTGTGCGCCAAAGCAGGACAGAGATTTGTCCAGTGAGCCAACAACAGCTGCCACGGATGGGCTGCTCTGACTGAAACCGACAGGGTGAGTCACATCCGCGCCTGCATATGCCCAAACAAAATCATGAGACTTCCATCAGGGCAGTATGCAAGCTACACAGCACTGTGATATCGGGTGGCCAACCATGAAGCTTAGAAAGGGACTCACCCAGAATCATGAAGGGCTCATTCATCCACGAGACAGGCTTTGAGATGAGGCTGACATTCACACCGCCCAGCTTTGCATTGATCTTCATGGCCTGCAAAACACAGAGAGCAGTCATCTTGGTGTCACCTTCATGTTGGTCTCACCTTCAAGATGCACGAAAAAAAACCCTAACAGATTTAAAAGGGCAAGCGTGCATCTGGTTCCAGCCTTCAGAAAAGTGATGCAATGAGCAGTATTTTATACATCAAACAGGTTGAATCACTTACCACATTGCCAATGTACTGATCGCGTCCACGCTTTGGTTGGACGCCAATACTGCCCTTCTGCGGATTGAAACACTGGCTTGGGACTCCCAGATGAGAGTCAGATGCGCGCTTCACCTGCTTGTACACCTCTGTCTGGCCTGCAGTGCGCCACAGAATGGTCCTGAGTTACTCAAAAATTACTAATAGGTGCTTGGCGCTGCTTCAGGGATATTCTCTTGGTGTTGCTTGGCAGAGATCTGTACGGAAGATGTTTCTGCAAATGGGCGCACCCCTCTCTGGCAGGACGACAAAGATGATGTCTGGGTCTCTCTTGAAGAAACCCTTTGCAGCCTCGAATGCGGCCACCATTGTCTCCCCAGGAAATGTGGACCTGCCGTCGTGCCAGACAATGACGGGATCCGGCACAATCGTCATCCTGGGCACCTGTATGCCCACCTTGCTGCAGCCTCTGAACAGTTCCGCCATGAAGTTCTGCAAACGAACAACATGATCCCTCAATCAGGGTTTTGCGAAAGTGACTTGCTGAGCTGATGGTCTTCATCAACACGCTGCAAAACATTCTTGACATACAATTTTGACTGAGCAAGCATGCAAGGCAACCTGCAGCGATGCAGGATCGTTGGGCGGGCCGCCAGCAAAGCGCTGGTTGCAGAAGCAGACGACCGCAAAGGAGCTGATGGCACCAGGTCTGAAGAAGCCGCTGCCCCGCATGTCCCAGGAGCCACGGTCAGCTTCTGGCACAATCTTCCGGTTGTTGGAGTACTGCAGCTCAGGTGGGGGCAGCTGGCGCCCAGTCACCTGCGCATGCATGCAACAAGGGCACCTTACATCTGCTGCAGCCAATTGGGCCATTGAGCCCTGTAGTATGGACAGCGGCAGAGATGCTACTGCTCACTCTGTAATATTTAGCAGCAGATGATGAAGGTCTTGAGGCTCACCTTCAGGAAGGCTGGGTCCACAGTCATGCCGAATGACTTCACCACCGGGTCATTTGGCAGGTCTGCAAGCTCCCTGATGCACTTCTGGAGATACTCCTTGCGCTCCTGGGGCCTCTGTGCAGCTGTCTTGATCATCTCTGCAGTCTGCCTCCTGCACCATGCAACACATGTCAGCATGCATGGTTGGTGCTCAGGTTGTCAAATGGAACTCCCTTTGCTCTAAGGGTTATCGGTGATCAATGTGCCAGGCCATGTCAAGGGTAGCAGAAGAGCATTACTCATCCAGCTTGAGGCGCCTCTGGCCCGGGGCAATCCAGCAGACCTCGGGGGGCAGCCACACCGGCTTGGTGGGCGTCCCCACGTTGATGCAGGGGACCTCAGGGAACTTGACGCTGCAAGCACAAATCCCAAAGTCAGTTGATTTTGCATGCAGAGGATTGCTTGGCATGTTACCAGTAGGCACATTGACAGCCAGAAGAGAGCAGGTACTGGTGTTGCCAGAAGACATGCCAACCTGATGTGGTAGTGCTCTTCGTAGTACTCAGCCACCGTCATGTCCCTGCCATCTTGCTGATTGTGGAATGTCAGGTCAGCCGGGCCCTTTGGCATCAGGCCCTTGGCGCGGTACTTGCGTGAGAAAGCCCCTCCCAAGCGCACTTCCACCTGCCTCACAGTGACATGTGAGCTCCTGACATCAAAGGACATGTCCAGGTTGTCAAAGGAGGCATGCCTCATTGTTATTGCACATTTTGCAGGCCAGATGAATGAGCTGTAGAATCTTCAAGCTGTAGAGTCTCACCCGGATGCCTGTGATGGCCTTGCTGGCGGTGCGGAGCTGCTGGGGAGTCAGTCGCGCGAAGTCCTTGGGGCTGCGCAGGCCCACAGCGCGGCAGAGGAAGTCGATGACAGGCTGGGGCTCCAGGAAGGCGGTCGCTGCCAAGTCGACATTCAGTGTCAGGCCGCCCTGAGAGGGACGCAGCGATTGCTGGTAGCCCAGCCACACCTGCATGGCAGAGCCCACAGCCAGAGAGCATAAGAGTACAAGCCTGCATCGATGTGAATGCAGAGATGAAGGGCAACAACGTCATAACATGTCACACTCTGTTCTGAACGTTTGTCAGCGAAATCAGCTGCATCAAAGTCATGATATTGGTGGGAATGGTGCATGCCTCGGCGCCGTTGCCCAGAGGCCTGACTTTGTCCGGGTCATTCCAGAAGATGGCGCGCGCAAAGGTCTTGACCTCATCGCGGTAGCTGATGGAGTGCTTCAGGGCAATATCCAGGGCCTGCACAGCGTCCTGCGGTATCTCGTCCCCATCCTGGCCCCTGCATGACATTCATGTGTTAATCCCAAGCCATTTCTCAGCGAGAGCGGCCCATTTCCTATCATTTCTGGGTTGTCAAGATTCTCAAAAGACAGCATGCCCAGGTTTAAATGATGGGTATGGCAGACAAGCCAGGAGAGGTCCTGTTCGGCACCAGGCAGCCACATGCCTGATTTCCAGGTGGGCTGAATGCAGCAAGTAAAAGGGAGCATGATGATCCAAACGGGACAAACCTGACAAATTCGAGGAGGCTTGTGATGCTGATGGTCTGCGCCCATTTGATGCTGACTTTAAACAGCCGCTCGCGTTCAGACTCGCCGTCTGTGGTCTCCACCTGCAAGCGATGTAAGACATCCTGTCACCTCACATCTGAGGCTTGTCATCAATGTGTATACATGGAACATTGCCATGCGCTGTTCTTCCCTGACCATGTGCTTTCATCTTTGCTGTTCATGGAGCATGCTGACTCTGCATGCATGGACCCAATACTCATGTCGCAATTATTCAGGATGTCATGCATCAGTTGGCATGCCAGAAATTAAGCATCCTTGCCGGACGTTACCCTGAATATGCTCTCGTGCTGCGGGAGGAACAGCTTGGCAGCATAGATGTTCTTGCGCCCATCATACGCCCACACATTTGACCACCTCTCCTGTTCTGCAAGAGCCTTAACAACACGCCTGCATGCACACAGGCTTCACATGAAACATACTCCATCAGATCCAACACATGGAAAGGTCTTGAGCCTCTATTTCAGTGTGCCCACAAAAAATGCCATCAGTAGCTAGGGGAAAGCAAGCTCCACCAGCAGTTGCATCCTGAGCTTAGATCCAAACCTTCCAATACAGTGGCCGGTGATGCATGCTGAAGAGAGTGAGCACTCTTGACATGAACATGTCAAATGATGAAGCTCACCTGGACAGCTCAGATGTCAGTGGCTTCTCCGGGGCAGGAGGAGGGTTGTCCCTCTCAGCAATTGCCAATGTCTCCATCTCCTCCTCTGGCGGGGGGCGGCGCATAGAGGTTACGGTGACATCATAGTGGAACGCCTGGCAACACATGCAGAGTGTCACTCCCAACCTTCTTCAAGGCCACTCTCTCACTGTGAACAAATATGTGCAACTCATCAGGCAGCAATGTGACGCTTGACAGATGTACATGCCCTTCATTTCACAAGCATTTGAAGCGGGGAGGAGTTTGGTGCCTGCTCCAGCTTGCAAGACACTGGGAAATGGTTGGCAACGAGCTGCAGCGTGCGGTGGGCGAGCTTGCCAAATCCAGGCCTTTTTGGACGAGGCTGCATCCCGGTCGCCTGCATGTATGACACATGTTACGCAGGTCTTGACAATATCGCAATAGTGTTTTTTTGGTCTGCCAGGTAGCTATAAGCATGAGCTGGGGTGCTTTGGAAGCTTGATTAAAGTACTGCTTTACCTGCACGGCTTGGGGGAAGCTGCCAAATGTCTCCTCAATTCTAGAGACGCTCGATTCTGCACTGGGCAGGGTAATCTGCGCGCCAGGACGGGCTGCAGAGCCCAACTCCGCCTCTCTGTTTGGGCCAAAGCTTGGAGGAGGGCGGTCGTCAAAGTCGCCACGCCCTCGGCCACCTGCATGCAGGCATGCATGTGAGACATGCTCAAGGCAGGCTGTATAGTTCTGCAGGCCTCCCTGCATGTGATACATGCACAGGCAAATCATGTCCTGTACAGCAACATCTGAATGGGGAGAGGTGACTTGACATGCATGCTGTCCCCGTCTGTGCTTGTCAGCCCAGAGTTATGAAGCAAGTGCCTGACTCACCTCCCCCGCGGCCGCCTCCGCGGGAGTCACCCCCACGGCCGCCACCGCCGTGACCAACGCCTTCCCTTGGCCCACGGCCGCCACCACCGCCCCTGCCAAAGTCTGCACCAGAAAACAAGGATGACCATGACAACAGTCTCAACACATGCATAAAGCTTGTTGTGGTTCATTCTCTGGTGTCTCTGTAGGCACACATCAGTGCAGACATGGCCAAGCAAATGAGTGCAGGTGATGAGCAGCACTGTATCTCAGTGGCCTCACCCCTGCTGCCTCCTCCCCTGCCTCCTCCAGGCTCTCCGCTGCCTGCAAACCCAAGGCAGACAGTTAGGAAACGGGTGATGCCCTGACTGCAAGCAGGAGATGCAAAGCAGCGGAACAAAATCCATTGCAACGAGAGAGTGCGAGGTGTCCAGGGCAGCAACAGGGGAGCAATTCGAGATCTGACCTCTGCCACCGAAGTGATCACCTCCACCTACGCACAGACTTTTAGTATCACCATCGAAGTGATCTCAAGGTCCAGCATTCTTGGCAGACAAGTAATTCGACGAGAAGCAGTGCGGCCGTCTGAGTAAACCCTAGTGCTTGTGTAGTGGTTTGTAGACTGAAGCGTCTTGTCAAACAGGGGACGGATCTTACGCTCACTGATACAGAGGCAATACAGGGTGCTCACCACGACCCCTGGTGCTCATCCTGATGCTTTCGAGGCGCTAGTACCCCTCGAGCCCCAGAGACCACCTGCAACGATCGCAACGGTCTGGCCGTGAACGCTAAGCGACAAGAGTAGATCAACAAAATTGTGCAAAAAGAGGACAGAGCAGCTGCAGGGGATCCCTGGGTGCTTGTTGCAATTGCAAGAGCACCTGTAGAGAACTTACACACGCAGAGAACGCAAGGATCGGTTCTGCACGGTCTTGTATTCGCTGCTCACGGCTTCTGAGAGCTGCTATGACCCTCACAACAGCATATTCTGTGGAATTCACAACTTGATATGCAGTATGGGACTCGAAGGTCTGTGCCCTGTGAGGTGAGTCTGACGCGTCGGGCGTAATGAGGTAGAGCAGTTGCATGTCTTTTTTTCATGGGATGGGCCAAGGCGGGCCATGGCATCATTTTGCAATGAGAAGAGACAATGTAAATTGCTATAGATACACATGAGCTCAAACTTGTGTATTCTGAATTCAACTTGATCACTCATGTGTACAGCTGCATTTCTGCCGACAAACTTCAAAACTCATGCATGCACTGAAGCGTCTACATGCTTAAGCCTATAGCATGGTCAACTTAGTCACTGTGCCCCAACAAGCTGCAACTGCATAGTCGCGGACAGGACAACGCCCCAGCCTTCTGGGATGCTGGCCTGCAGACGTAGCTGCAGCGAATGCCTCCGACTGGAGCCATCCTGGAGACCGGGGCAATGAGCTTTCGGAGCACTCATCTGCAGCTGACACTGGTGCTGCTCCAGCCGCATAGTGGCACCTGCAAACAACAATCCAATCAAAATGGGAGAACTGCTTTATTGACTTCTCCTCTAAGGAGGCAGGCGGGTACATCCCTCAAGGGATATCGATACCATTGCAAAGGCGGTGCTTGCTGTCTAGAAATGCAGGTACTTCAAAAAGTATTCTGGCAATGTCAAACAATGCTGGATAAAGCTAGAGGCAAAGAGGTCTTGCCCTACCTTCTAGGTGCAGCACAGCTGCCACATGTGAGCCTTCATCTGCCAGGACCACCAGAGCAAAGTCTGCCAGGACCAGAAGAGGCCGGTTCACAGCCAGCGCACCCAGCACGCCCCCCTCTGACTCCCCAAGCAGGGTGGCCTCTGCAGCCCTGCAGTGCAGCTTGTACCCACCTGCCTCTGCCAGCTGCGGCAGTGCAGACAGCAGCCGCCTGCACAGCGCTGGGGAGGCACTGCTGTCGCCCTCGCCTGCATGCATGATATGCATGCCAGTCGAAAATTCCACATGCAGCATTTCTGCAGCAGGGGCCTCATGCACTATGACCGAGTGTCCTCTGCTCCCCAGCCAAACTAAGATTCCATTTGTTTGAAGACACTCATGCAGGATTCTTGTCAGGGAATGACCTGCAAGGTGTTGGGCACGCCGAACCGATGCCTGGCGAGCAACTCCAGTTGAAGAGGCAATGCCGGCAGTCACGCCTGACACCAGATCCAGAGCCCCAGTCAGGGGCAGCCCAACTGCTCCCAGGAGGCCCCGACTGACGCCCGCCACAAGGCTGCTGCTCTTCTCCGCGCCTGCGCATATAGAGCTGCATTGAGGCAGAGCACCATGCAGATCGCAGCGACAATGCATGGCGCCTGAGCAGAAATTGACGATCATGCACGAGCAAAAGAAGCCTGTCCTCAGAGCCTCTCATTGGGGTGATTGATTACCTTCTTCTTCCCCAAGACGCTGAATGCCGTGTGCAACTCCGTTCCCCGCACCCAGGGCCGTCCTGTTAAAAAGCATAATGCAACTTATGCTTACTGAAGAAGGGACTCCTTTTGATACACGTTCACACATGTATGTTGCCCCTCGATGCTGCCAAACTATCAGATTCGCAGTCAAACGGTCATTAGATGCGTATTGGAGGGATGAGACAGGTGTCTGTACCGGCTTGATGGGCGGACAGCCATTGAGCGCTTGAGCACATGTGAGGCGGCTGTGGAGAAGCCTGAGATGGAGGTCAGGGTCCACCCGCTGACATACCACAGCAGAGAGGCCGGGCCTCTGCCCAGGCTCGCCAGAAACTGCATATCAAAGAACTCACTCAACTATACCGCATTCCCACTTCAATAAGATGTATATGTAAGCTTATTCTTAGCATATGCATTTGCTCATGGTCAATGTCAATCAGTGCAAACATGCATGCTTGTCCTTCTGTTTGCCTGCATTACTGCTCCCACTGATCTGCACACCCAGGGTCACCCGAGAAAGAAGAGATCCCACATGACAAAGGAACGAACTGCTCCCAATGCTCTGCATACCCAGGGTACACCCTGAGAATGCAGATCCCACATGACAAGCAACGCCCAGCAAAAGCAATGGAAGATCTCCCACCTGGGCTGGGGAGCCGGCCATGAGGGCGGCCAGGGGCAGGCCCAGGAGATCCGCCAGGCCGGCAGACATGCTGGACAGGAGGCCAGTCGGGTTGAGCAGCAGCTCCAGAGAGCCCAGCACGCCTGGCGCGCTCAGCAGCGCCTCTGCTGTGTAGTGCGCCAGCGCCCCCTGCAGCACCACGTCCGGCCGGAACACCAGCCGCCGCCCGCGCAGCGCCGACAGAGTCACTGGGGCCCTGCAAGCGCGCACGACACTGAGCAACCATCACAAACTGCATTTTTGGGTAGAAGATATCAGTTCTCCGACAGGCCATGCTGCCACACTGCCCGCTGGCTGGCGTGTCTTGCAGAGTTGAGCACTTTTCAGGAGACTCAATTCTCCGATCCTTTTTCTGCTGCCTGTCACCTCCCATAATCATAGCATAAACAGTATATATATTGTAATAACGCGGCAATTACAAGGTATATGGGATTATTCTCACCGATGGGTGTCAATGGGGTAGGGGATGCGCTGGCTGGTGCCGGCCACGTGGATGTCCACCAGGAAGTGCAGCGGCCCAAAGTCCAGGTGCTCTATCAGCAGCAGGCGTGCGGCGGCAATCTGTGCCTCGACCGCCAGCTCGTCACGCCAGGCCTGCTCTTCCGACTGCCCTGTGCCCTGCCCTCCGCTGCCCGCGCCATCAGGCTGACTCCCACTGCCTCCAGCAGAGGGGGTTGTGAGTGCGGTGACAGTGGTGCTGGCCGCCTTAGGCTGGATGAGGGTGGCTGCGCGCTCTGCAAATGCGAGGAGGGCGTCGTCCAGAGCCAACGCGAGTGCAGGCAGTCTCAGGCTCAGGCTGCGGACCCAGCTGTTTTGCAGTGATGCCACTTGGGTGCTGCAGCCATCTGACGCCTGGATGACCTGACAGAACACAGAAGTCTTGGTTGGAAAAAGCGTATAGAACCCACATGCCATGCGATCAAAATCTAAGTGCCACAAGGAGGTTGGCTTAAGTGCAAAAGAAGTCTCTCCTGAGCATGGCAATGGCTCAGAATGTCAATGGCTGCTCTCACGTTCTCACAGTAGATTATTTGAATTAGGATCACTGACCTGCAAGTCGAGCAGCAATGGCGGGCTGCTTGCAGCTGTTCCTGACGCCTCTCTCCTGGGAGCTTCCGTGCAACAGATCACTGGATGGGTGCTCCCTGGCAGATAAGAATCGCACTGAATACTCCTGGCTGCCAGCCTGGCGTTCATCCGGACGGCAGAGTCATTGGCAGCACCTGCATATCACAAAGGGATTTTTCAGAATTGCAACAGCCGCAGCGTAATTTTCAGAAATCTGTTAATCGCATTACTTGCCTGCATGCGAGCAAAATATTGTCCACAGCAAGCAGGCAGTGCTTCATTACATTGTAAGGCAACTGCAGTATCATGTAATGCAGTATCGAACAAAGAAAAGCATCTCACCCCTGTGTTCACTCCTGCAGAGCAGCACACTCAAAGCATCCACAGAAAAGCAGAAAGCCTCTCTGGCGGTTGGCTGCATTGCGACCTGCTGTTTTCTGGATCCTGCCTTCACAGAAGGGCCAGACCCCAGCAGACGCCTGCGCTCATCGTCCCAGAGACTGATCTGCAGGCACTGCAGCTCCACAAAGAGCTTGATCGGCTGCCTGCCCGTTGCAGCAGTCTGGTCCACTTTGCTGACAGAGCTGCTGCTGGTGCTCGACTGCTCAGTGCTGCTAGCATCTTCTAGCTTGACATGAACTGTAGCCCCCAGCTGCCAGACTATGGCATTAACCCATCCTGCATCAGCAGGCCATGGATATGAGACGACCTGCTGCACCAAACAGAAACAACAACAGCTTCAGAAAGAGAGGCTCACCTTCTGAGACTTCGGTCCCGGGAAGCAGGACAAAGCTTGCATCCCAAACATCTGACCCTGGCCTCCTGATCCGCATCAGGGGCCCAGGCCCTACTGCCAAGTCCCTGCTGGAGCGCTGACCAGCCACAGACTCCAGGAAAGCCTCTTCCTCCTCGGCATCGTCAGCGCTGGCTTCTCTGGTGGACTGCCTTTCTGCTGAGGCAGGAGCCGAGGCACTGTCAAAATGCTGAGACGTGCCGGCTGCAACACGCCACGTGCGCTGCCGCTCCTCATATACTACATTACCCTCTTCCGCCACGATTGGCAGTGAGATGCCAATCTGTCACAGAAATGCCACAGCAAACCTGAAGTCCCAATGCAGTATGGTCCAAAAATATTTTAAAATTGTGTGTCTGTCTGGTCAATATATATGTAGGTAGTACAATTTGATGCATGATTCTCACCTCCACATCAGCATGGCTGTTGTTGGAGATGATTACCGGCGGCTGAGAATCCACAAAGAAAACAAAATGAAGGCGGCCACTCTTAGAGAGCACTCTGCAGGTCAGGAGAACTTCCTGCATGCCACACAAATATCAGACTCGCTCCAATGCTGTAAAGGGACTTTTTAAACCTAAAAATCAGTGCCCAGCTCCATAATACGGGCATTCACCCAGGAGGCATTCACAAGGCCTGTTACCTGGCCTTGCTCATCTTTGAGCCGGAAGCGAGTCCGAGCGCCTGCGCCCTTAAAGAGCGGCAAGCTCCGCTGCATGCTATCTGTGTCATGCACGCCTGGCGTTGGGTTTGGTGCAGCATGCTGCTTCCTCTCCACTCCAGCAGCCTCCTCAAGGAATGTTGCAAAGCTGTCCACAAAGGATGGCGCGGGCTTCTGAGCTCGTGCTCTCTGCTGCTCACCCTGTGTGCTGCTGTGGGGTGCGCTGCTGCCTGCTATGCTCGGTGTGAGGGCCACAAGAAGAGCATGCTGCTGGACATCAGCGCCGCGCCAGGTGTCCAGCAGCGGCTGCATGCTGCCTGCGGGTATGGCTGTGGACTGACTGCCAGTCTCAGGGCTGCTGGGCAGCACATGAAGGGCCCAGGGAGTGAGGTTGCTCACAACCAAGCCTGGGGAGACAGATATGTGCGCGCTCTCGCAGGGGTCTCTGAAACCGCCAGTTGCTGTGACTCCCCGATGCTCGCTGACTTGCATGCTTGCTGAGATGTAACGCACCCGCTGAGCGGCACCTGCAGGACACAATCACTCTTCTGAGCGGAGATTATGCAGGCAAATTCAAGATTCCATAGATCCCGTCAATAGGAGTGTGGAATGCAGTCAATCTAAAATCCAGGTATCTCGTGTACCTGTCTCGCTGGATCGCAGTGCAACAAGGCTCTGCTTGTCATCTTCCAGGTTGACAGCTGAGGAGCGTAGACAGGTGTCGCCCTCGCCCTGGGCAGAAATTCACAGCCAAGCATATCAGATTTTTTGCTGCATATCTGCTTACAAGAGGTCATGAGCCATGAAATTGCGGATGGCGACTAAGTCTTCAAGACAGTTCTCTACCTGCAGCTGTGAAGCTGCACAGCTGCTCTGTGCCAGGATGAGCTGGCTGGGCCTCTGGCCCGATGGCTGCCAGTCAAGCATTGAATGGCCCAGCCCATCAATTGTAATCGATGGAGCGCCCGGCAACTCCAAAGTCACAGGGAGCTCTGTCCTGTTGTGCAGCTCAGATTGGGGCATCACTCTCAGGCGCACCACTGGCTGACCCTGCCAAACGAGCAACCAAGATGAGCTTCACTATTTGGTCAAACTACGGCCCAGATGAACAGCCACTTTCCAGTATAACGAAAGGTACCCTCTGGTGTGTCTGATACATTTAAACAAAAGACACGAAGGCTTCAGATACCTGTATGACAGGTTCTGCCAGCAGCAGCAACAAAAGACGCCCTTCCCCATGCCCAACTTCCACTCCCCTGAATTGAGTAGCCTTTGGGAGAGCCACATTTTGGCTGTTTTGACTGCCCTTCTCCTGCACCTCACATGACCAAGAATAGCTGACATGCTGAGACTTACTTGGCCATGCAACAAGCACTGTGCTGCATAATAAAATGCCTCATACCTTCCACACTCCTGGAAAGACAAGGGCCTCAGACCAGTCTTGAACATGTGGTGGACCTGCTTCCCCGTCATCACCTGGAGCATGCAAGAACATTCCTCCTGAGCGCCGTACACTGAAAAGATAAAGGGTGTTCCCCCCCGCATGTGATACATGTTTTAAGCGTACTGTCCGTATCACATGCACAGCATGCGCAATAAATTGAATCTTAAGAACTGCGTACCAGGCGTGGCAAGGCACAGAGCAAGCCCTTCACCGCCCTCACTTGCTATTGGCAGTGGAATCTCCGCCCCAGGCTGCACGATTGCTCCTACAGGACTGCCTGCACAAAGTCAAAGACCTGATAATACCTGAACTTTTGTCGATATCTGAATGAGAGAAAAAGCGCCTTTCATGCATCGCGACAGAGTAGGATGATCATAAAAGGAGATGGAACGCACCTGAATGCATTGCAACGTCAGCAGCATGCAGGCGCCAATGCAGGCCGCGAGAGAGCCCATTGTGGAGCAGCATTGGTGGCCAGAAGATGACATGTACAAGCCCACTCGCATCAGCATGAGTGACCTGGCAGAACAGGCCTGATGGCGAGGTGGCATTGGGTCCCTTCGGTGTCTCAGGGGCGTCAGCACTCAGACCTCCTGCTTGGAGGCGAATCACCTGTCACAAAAGATTCAAGGTGAATGTCACTGCTCTAGGATAATTGAGATGTGGGATATGGAGAATCGGTGGAAATAAGGCAGCAGAAGTTGTTATCTAATGCGTGGTGATTTGAAGCTTTGGAACACCTGTGGGTTGAGGTGGCCGAGTGGAATCTCCAGGGACCAGCCATTGCGTCTGCCTAACCAGATCCTGAGCGCTGTCTGATCGCTGGAAGGCACAGCACTGCTGCCGGAAATAGCGTAGCTGACCATGAGCGGCTGAATCACACTGGAATGCTCGTCCTGCTGCACACAAACCCGCAATACTTCACCTTAATACTAGTAAACGACTGACTTCCCACATATTCTGCGCAAACAACTTATGCTGCTCACATAACGATTAGTGAGAAAAGCAGGTAAGGTCCTCTCACCTGCCGGGGGCCCAACTCAACGGTGTTGTTGATTGGTGAGCACTGCAGCGGACTGCTGATGACTTGCAGCTGCAGGGCTGTAGCAGTCCTGTTGACCAGAGCATGGCTTGGCCGCAGCACAATGTGCCATGTGCCATCCACCTGTGAGGTTGCCAAGATATCAAGTTTGTCATCAATGAATCATTAAGATATCATATCGCTGTGTTCCATGCATCCTGGCTTTCGGGACACTGAATGAAGCGAAAGGTCTGAAACTTACCTGGGTGGTCAGCACGGACAGGAGAGCACGCACACCAGCTTGCACTGGGATGCTGATTATGGTGGCAGACTCTGCCAGGCCTTCAAATGCCTCACTCCACTGCAGTGGCACGTCACAACCATCCACTGAGGAATGCCCCGCCTGCTGCATCTCTGAACTGCTGGTTCCCGTGTGCCGGACCTGCTCCCCTGTCAGCACTGCAGGTGCTGCGCTGGATGCTGCTGAGCTGACACGAAGCTGCCTCCTTGCGTTCTGGTCCAGCCCGGGAGCAGAATGCCAGGTGTATCCCTTGCTGGCGCCACTGGGCAGGAAAACTCGCTCATGCGTGCCCACCTGCCCAATGCAGAGGTCTATGGGGCTGCAATTCTCCAACTGCATGCAAGCCTTGCCGCTGCTGCCTGCCCTGCTGGCGAGCCCGGTTGCCTGCTGTGCAGTTTCATCTCTGGTGCCTTCCCTGTGGGGTGCGTCTGCTGAGGAAAGCTCGCCATTGTGAGGCAAAGGAGGCATGTCTGGCTGGCTGGGGGCCTGCAGCTTCTCAATGCTCCCTGCTGCAGATGCCATCAGGCGGCGCAGCTGCTGCATTCCCAGCTCGCTGAGGCGCACAATGAGAGGCCCATCTTCCACACTGCAAATCAACAATATTATGTCTCGGATTGCCGAATTTGTTCATCAGACAACACACGCTTTGTAATCTTTCAGATGATAATATCAGTTCCACAAACTCTGATTTCAGGGCGCACCAAATTCTGATGGAGATGCCGCCGCTCTGAGGCAGGGGCCTTGCATGCAGCATTGAAGCTTGAGGTGACATGCTTCCCGCCACGCCTGCCACACTTGCCGTGCCTGGCTCTGGCTCGCCAGAGACCTCTGCTGAGGCGCTCATGCTGAAAGGCTCCAACAGCAGCTCTTGTGTGAGGGTGGACTCATCCAGGTAGGACACCTGAACAGAGCCCGAGAGCTGCACAGCTTGCGCAAGAGGCCATCGGCTGACGCCCACCTGCACGTCATTTACAAGGGAATTAATGCAGCACCGCAGGGATGCCTTTCACAGAAGAACTTGATGGCCTCATCCTTCAGAAGACATTCTGCATCACTGAGGAGAGAGATTGACAAGTCATTACCTGCAGGTCCCGGACATCCACCAGGACACTGTCTTCTTGCAGCAGAGAGCTTGTTGCGTACGTTGACGAGCTGTCATTCAGGCAGACCCCGAGGCGCGCATGTTTCGCGCAGAGGATGAGCGTGAAGGGGACGAGGCACAGCGGAGGACTGTGGGGCACATTAGGAAGGCCGGCTCCAGCAGGATTGATGTACAAGCTGCGTAGCATGCTTGCAGCGCCGCACCAGGAGCTTTCAGTGGGCCGACCCTCCCAGGAAAGCTCCCACTCTTCCGCTGCTGGCACATCACCCTGCAGCAACGTTTCAAAGATCTGATCTGAGTCGACCCCAAGACATACTACATGTCTCCATACTATTCATGTAAATGTACACGTCAACGTTGCAACGTTGCATACGCATGCACTGAGTGGGCCTACCCAGACCTGCGCGGTGAGGAGCCAGTGGGATCCAGGAGCAGCGTCAGCGCTCAGGCTCCCTTGCCATGTGTCCAGCACAAGCGGTACAGTCACCGAACCGCCAGAGCCCTGATCGATCCCGGACAGCTGCACGCTCACGTCCGCCAACCCTTCGTGCGGAGCTGCGATGAGGACGCGGTGCACTTGTCGCGGGTAAGGTAACCTCCAGGAGACAAAGCTGCGGGCTGGCTGGCTCCAGACCCCTGAGGTGGCGGCCTGATCCCCACAGCTGATCTGCAGTGGCCCTGCAATAGTGCGCATTCGCACAGCGTCACCATCTAGAAAAAGACATCATTTGGTGAATGTGACAAGCAAATTTTGGCGTGTATCAGCGATCGGTTCTTCCGTTACCTGGTCTTGTACCAAGGTTGTCCATTGGCTCGAAAAGCCCACAGCGCAGGTCATCCGCTACAAAGCCTGGCGTGTCATGGCCATCATCGATCTGGCCCAGAATGGGCTGCATGCTTAGCGCCATCTGCATTTCACATCCTCCTTCAACTTTCAAATGATAATCCATGGATTTCTTTTTTTGGCACTCTAAGACCTCTTCTTGTTGTTCAGGTGATTGTTCAGGTAATTGTTGACAGGTACCACCAGCATGACCAGAAACCACCTACCTGCGGCTTGCTGAAGCACTCTGCCAGCGATTTCAGTGCCAAGAGCACTGGCACTGAGATTTGCAGGAGGAGGAACTCTCCATCAATGTTCAGACACAAGGAATCGTTTCTGCATGTCGCGCTCATGTGAATGGCCGCGGGCAATAACAGGGGGGCACCCCTGTATGGCAATCCTGCAGCGCTCCATACTCAGCTCAGATCATGACCATTCCAGGAATGTTTCAAGTAAAAATAGCAAAAAAAATCTGTCTCGCAGCATCGGCACACCTGGACCAAAGAGAGTCAGGGCTGCTGACACCATGCTCACATCCACATGCGAGCTGAGCGCGGTGGGGAGTGGCCACTCGCGCATTCTCTGCCGTCCTGCAGCGTGCATGAGCAGAACCACATCCTCTGCGCGCCCCACAGCGCTGGTGGCACCCTTGGGCAGATCGCCGGCAGACATGCTCGACTGCTCATGACTCGCCATGCAGTCAGATGCAGCTTCCAGGGTGATGCTGCGCACAGCCAAGCGTGTCATCCTTTCTGGCTGCGCTGCAGTGCTGCTCCTCTCTAGAGCCCTCTCATCTGCACCCCGTAAATATACCGCTCGTCACTCATGCGCTGCCAAAGGGAAAGCGTGGGGCACAAGCATGATTGGTTGTAAGCATGTGCACAGAAACACACCTTTTGAGGATGCTGGACGAGCAGGCACTGCGCAGAGGACAGCCAGTAACAGGGCCTGTGCTTCACTTGCCACTTCTGGGGTGACTCGGGTCTCCACCGTGTGCACAGTGATGGAGACGTCCTGGGTCTGCTTATCTACAGCACCGCTGCCAGCCTTGACTCTCGAAGTCACTACAATTCCAGGCTGGCTGCTGCTAGGACCTTGACACCTGCAGCTAACACGCAACAATTCTGCAGCGACACTACTACTAAAAATGCGAGCTCACGCCTATAGGACAGGTGCATGTGGAGAAGCTGCAGCTTTAGAACAAGTACCAAAAGTAGTTCCATACAAACTTCTCTGATTTGTCACCTCAATGTCGAGATCAGCTGCACTTTCTGGTCTGACACAGGGCACAGTGTGCAGATGTCAACGAGTCCCAGCTGCATCTGCATTAATTGCATCAAGCTCCTCGACTTGTCAGTAACATGCGCAGAAGCCTGCACGCCAGAAAGAATCCAAGTCAATCACACGTGCATCCAGATGCATGCATAAAATCTCGACAGAACCATTGAGCGTTCATGATCAAGCTCATCAATATTCAGCTTCTTCAGCACCACTCTCTTTCCTGGACCATTATATCGCACCTGTGAAGATGTAGTCTCTAGCTGCAAGGCTACATTGTGAAGGCCCACAGCAAATCCCCTGGTGCAAGCAGAGAGCTGGCTTGTCTCTGCAGGCAAGGCGTCCACAGTGGCCAGCTGCCCAGAGATAATGGCAATGCTCGCCTGCATGCTCCTGCCTCGATGACCGCTTGCAAGCTCTGCTGCAGGATATTGCGGCAGCACAGGTAGGAGTGGAGCCCGCACGAGGCCCAACATCCAAGATACCTGTGCAGAATGCCCAGTCAGCATTGCTGCGGATGTGAACCACCTTTGTACATACCGCTATTGTAATATTGGGAGGGAGGGAGGGTTGCCGAGGAACTGCAATTTCCGTACCAGCAATGTGAGCTGCCGCAGCGCCAGTGAGAAGGATATGCTCTGAACGCTTAAGCTCAGCGGCCCTGCCTCCTCTCCACCTTCTGGCTGGGAAGGACCCTCCAAGCGGATGTCATGCGCCAGCAGGATCGGCGAGCCACATGCTGACAAGCCAGAGGTATGCTGGCTGGCCTCCTGGCTGAAAATACCGCCCCCAGGGAATTTGCCGACGCTGACCTCACAGGCTGGCACCGTCACACACAGACCGGGCCCCGCCATGAGCACCAGCCGCACGGCTGTGCATGAGACGCCTTTCCCCACCGACGCGCCATCACCATGCTGATCACACTGAGCTGCTGCCGCATCAAGGCAGAGAGCCGCAGATACTGAGGGGCAGGAGAGCCTGAGCGCATGGTGCGCATTTGTGTTTGCCTCCTCTGTAGCCATGAAGTGGCCTGCGCCGGCCGGTGCGTACAGCATCTGCAGGCGGCTCGTCTGCAGTGTCAGGGTTGCTGAGGATCCTGCTGAGCCTGCCTCATCGGTCGGTGGGCACCTCTGCGGAAACGGACCCCTGAACTCCCTGGACGTCTCTGCGATCGCTCCCTCTGCGACTGCCTTTAGGGCAGCCACCTCGCCGCCGCCCATGCGAAGCAGCAATGGGCTCGCCGCCATCGCCGCTACCCAGGTCTCACCGCCGGCAGGAGACGTCTGCCCGGTGTCTCGCTGAAGCGCCTGACCGCTGTGAGCACCGACTGGTTTCCCCTCCTTTGGCTGAGCGGTGCCGGCTGACGCTGAGGCATCGCGTGAGATACTGGCGGCAAATTCCGCCTCGTGCACTATGGCTTGCACCTCAATGGCGTCTGATATGCATCGCACGCCCGCGGCGGCAAGCGCATCCTCGCCGCCGCTCCTGCTTGCGGCGTGCAGCCATCGCTCTGCAACTCCAAGGCGAGCCCCGACAACGGCCACTCGCAGCGCGCTCCCTGGCAGGGGCCGCCTCAGCAGCCCGAAGAGCTCGGCCGTGAGGCTGCCGGGGCGCGCCGTGGGCCGGAAAGGCCCCAGGTGCACGCTGGCCCGCTGCACGCACAGCGCCGCGGCTTCCGCGCGCAGGGAAGCTGCCGACAGCGCCACCAGCTGCAGCGACATCACCGAGCAGCCGATCACTGCGCCCCCTGTCAGCCACGCGGGCGGCGCGAGTCTCTGCGCTTGATTCTGTTGCGAGTCTCCAGAGTCTGCTGCATCGCTGTGGCCATTTACTGATCCGGCCGTCTCCTGATCGCCAGGTGCGTTCCTGCTCGATGCAGGATCCCCCATCCGCGGCGGCAGCAGCCCCCTGAAGAAGTCGAGGAGGTTCATTGCCAGGCCAGGCACGTACGCAGCAAAGAAGTGGCCCACGTGGACGGAAGCCAGATGGGGCACTGGCGCAGCCGGGTCCCTGTCAGGCTGCCAGCGGATCCGCAGTGCCAGGCTTTGTCCATCGCTGTCAATGAGAGCAGAGCTCTCCACGCCCTCCACAGGATACAGACCAAGCACCTGCAAGACATGCGTATCACTGAGATGCACAACTGAAATTCACGCCGGTGACATATTACAACTAAATGATGAACAGTGCAATCTGTCCTAATATTACAGCTTCACATGGCAGCAGAATAGCACTAATAATCGTCCATTTCTCCCCAGAAACTATTGCCAAGGGTGATCTCGCAGGTGTCCTCACCACGTCCTGCACGACTGATTGTTCGGGCTCTTCAAGGGTGCGCAGCACGCTGCAGCTCCGGAGCTGGACATCAAGTGACGTCAACTGCTCATTTGCTACTGCGAGGCCCACTTGCAGGAAGGTGAACTCTGCTGACAAGAAGGCTGCTGTTGAAGGAATCCTGCAGCCACCAGGATATGTCAGAACACCTTCAAGCATGACAAGCTCCTCAACTGAAAAATTTCCAAGCAGCAGGCATGTCGAATCATAATTACCTGGATGCCAGCTGGGTGCGAATTTTGGATGTGAAATCCGCTGCTGCCTGCGCACCGACCTGGACATGCACAGCTCAAATCAGCAAGCATGCAGAGTGCAGTGCCCGTACTTGAGCACCAAATTGTGCCCCTCTCAGGGCCGTTCTATACCTGCTCTGGTAGCGAGGCGGCTGGCGAGAGCGGCAGGGAGGCGGCAGCTTCCTCCAGCTCCTCCAGGAAGGACGGGGAAGCTGCAGGTATTGCTTTATCCTTCAGCGACGCTCCTGGGAGCGGATTGCCAGGGCCAGCCTTGCCCCACGCCGTGGCTGTGGGAGTGCAGGGGGTAAGAGGAGGGCTCAGTGTCTGTCCTCCTGCTGTCCCTCCTTCATCCACAGAGTCGTGCAACAGCAGCACAGTCCCGCCTGCAGGAAAGCTCAAGTCAGGTGCCACATGTCGTGAAGTCATGTTGATGTGCCACAAGGTTGTGTGACCTTGTAAAATAAGAGTGGCACCTGTCAGGCTGCACGTGAGTGCGACGCGGATGTTGGACTTGGATATCTTCGGCACAGGCGGCCCTTCGTGTGCCGTCTGAGCGCTCTCCGCTGCAGCGTCGTTCACAATGAAGCCCCAGACCGATCCTACTGCGCCCATAGCGCCGGCTGCTGCAGAAGAGACCCCGGAGGTTGCGCTGCCACCGTCGCCTCTGAAGATAGCCTCCGCTGCGCGACGCCGCCTCTGCATCTCGCGCCTGCCTGAGTCACAGACATACATGCTCTACCCGAGGCCTAGCGAAGCAAAGGCATGTGAGGTATGTGCAAAGAAATATAAAGCTGCAAGAAAGGCAGGCGGCAAATACCCACCCACAGCCTTGCGGGGAGAAAATGTGGACGGGAGGGATCTTGTTTGGGTCTCGGCCAGTTCCTGTCCCTGCTCTGCTTGGCTTCCTGCATAGTAAGTGTACACAAAATGAAGTTCAAAGAATGTATTTTTTGACATGTAAGAACCATTATGCTTTTTCTCTTGATTGCTGGGAATCTAAAGATTCAAGAAGCAGATGCTCTGCAAGTAATCACAACCTTCTGAGTGGCCAGCAACCCTGGGCAATGCAGCAATGAAGGCAGCCAACGTTGACAGCCGCGACTCGTTCAGAGCGACAGCTGTTGATTCAATCTTGACATCAACAGATCCATTGTACACTCCCTGATCCTGCTTCTCCAGGACGGCAAATACTGGAAACTGTGCTGATATCTGCAACAAAGGAACAGATATGTTTGAGCTATTTTGGTCATGTCCTGTATGACTTATACTGAGTATATTACGGCCACAGGATGAGGACACACAATGAACACTTACCAGGGCTCCAACAGATACAAATAGGGGCTGCTGAGGTGACCAAGGGCTGACACTTGCTGCCAGGCTCTCCAGAGATATGACAAGGCTTGAGAACTCTGCATCCTTTCTCAGCCAGCTCCTGGAGTCCTGAAGAGCACTTGCCCAATCTCAGCTGCTGATCTGCTCCAAAGAATCTATCTTCGATTTTCAGCAAACATCGGAATAAGGTTCGCAAACCCTGAGCAGCCATCTGCAGTGGTGACCAACCTCCAAGTTCTCCAGCCGCAGGTCATCGGCAGTCTTGACATGCAAATATTTGCAGGTCAGCGTTGCCAAAGTGGCAGGCGTCTTGTATTTCACGACGATGTTGTTCACTTTGATGGTCACGTTCAAGAGCGTGCGCATGAGCATGTTCGCCAGCGATCCCATCCAGCCCCCGCCCAAGAAAGGCTCATCGCTGCCCTTGGCCTCTGTTGACAGGCACAGATGCTTCGGTGCAAACCAATTGTCTGAGCATGCGCATTCACGTCAATGCACGCATGAGATTGTCTTCCCTTAAATGGGGATGCTAGCTTTGGCACCTGCAGAGGCATCCACGCTGTCACCCCACGTCTGCTCCCCAGCACCTTCTGCTTCGACAGACCCCGACAAGACCACCTCCACAGTATCCAGAGTGATCTGCAGCCATGCATGCTTTCAGCGCTCAACAGTCCATGCATGCGGTGCCTTGTAATGCTGAATGCTGCCACCACCGCATTCAAGGATAGAAAGCAGAACCTGGATGGGCTGCGAGGTCAAGCTTGTCCAGGGAATCGATACTGTGAGCTGCATGGCAAATGCACGCTCCACAGCAACGGGCAGCTTGTGCAGCAGCGTGTCCAAGTTTAGCTCCAGGTTGTGCAGGGTGACATTGCCCCCTTGAAGTGACGCACGTAGGTCTGCTCCATCACTGCCAGCCGCACTCTTCACAAATTTGCTCAGGAGTCTCCCCACGAGAGGAGTGAGAAGAGACTCCATTGGAAAGAGCCACAAGACCTACAGCTTTAGGGGACTGTTGTGTTCCCAAAACCTGGGAAATAGAGCAGAGACATTCTTATATAAAACAAAGCAGTACACGGAGCTGGAAATTGGCACCCCCTTTGCGTTTTGTACCATCGATGCCGGATAGAAATGACTAAGAATAACTTCAAGGGAAGCTGCACGAATATTGGAAAAGTGCAACCAAAACAATTGAGATGCTCAACACAATCCCGTGGTTTATGTAAGGGAATTTTGTGCTGACTTGCATGAGGACGGTGATGTCAACATCTGCAAAAAAGCTTCTGACCGCACAATTTTAGTGCCGGGCAGATTGATGCGCATCACCGTCTGAATTTTTCGATGGTGACTTTCAATATGCTGATGTTGTATAGAAATTCTCTCTCTTCCTGTTGCATGTCGTCCAAGGATAGACGCGGTGACTCACCATCCCAGCTCCAGCATGCATCTTGCCAAACCTTTTCGGAACGGAAATATCATCGTCTTGATTGCTCAGCTGACTTGCAGATCGATTACAGAATCGCCAATACATAGATGCTTTGTTTTCTCGCCTGATGGATTCTTCCTGATCAGATCCCCTTCAAAGATCTGGTTTCGTTTTTGAGTGGCCGAGCCCAATATGGTGATAGGACCTCTTCAACATAATCCATGATCCTCTCCGCTGCGTCTGCAAGGGCCTCTGTGTCTTTGTTTGCTCACCACAGGGCAAGGTGACCACTGCTTATCGACACAATTTATGTACCCAAGGAGATATCATTTATTACAAGTGTCACCACAGCGCCTCAGAAACCGACCTGACATGCGTGCTGTGGGGCAGGAGGCTCATCACCAATGCGATGGGTAAAGGAGAGGATTTCTTGCAAAGCTTCATTAACCATGAGAAGAAAGGAGTGCCTGCTGGAGCTGGTAAAGATGATAAGGGAGGGTTTGATATGGTGAGATTGCACAGAGTTGAACATTTCTATATCCCAAAGCACCACGGATGTCAGGCAGTCTGCCTACATGTGCTTGCTCACCAGGCCCTGGTTTTGTCGCCCGTCAAACCTGGTTGATTAACTCCAGGACATCAAGCATTCCCTTGCATGCAGGGCCGTATGCACCGCCTTCTACACGCCATTGGGGATCCACACCACAAATTGAAATTGGTGCACGTGGCCGGCACAAAGGGAAAGGGCTCCACAACTGCGATGCTGGCGTCTGTTTTGCAGGCAGCGCAGTACAGTGTGGGCACATACACCAGGTGTGAATTTATGCACTTATCCACTTCGGATCCCACATTTGTGCTCTGTTGCCGTTGCCATGTCGTACTTGCTGGTTCCTAGTGCATACGAGGCATTTTCCTGGACCACTGAGGCTCGACGACAAATGTTCTGCAGTCCTCATGTGACCACCCTACGGGAGCGCATCTCCATCGATGGCAAGGCCATCTCAGAGGCGTCCTTTGATGGGCTCATCAGCAAATCGGAGGCTGGTCTGGTCAGAGCACGGGATGAGGAAGGGTCTGCTCTGTCACACTTTGAGGTCATGACAGCCCTCGCCTTCAAGTATTTTCAAGATCAGCAGGTGATGCTTTCTGCAATGCAGTATAGCCCTTCCTTGACCCGCGAATTATTAAAGTCTCGGTCATGCCTGCTGGGGCTTCCATTACTTTCTGCAACAATAATGTCTGCTGTGTCATGGAGTAGCTCTGCATAAAGCTGATATTTGTGATTGCCAGGTTGACATTGCCATAGTAGAGGCTGGCCTTGGAGGAGCACGTGACGCAACAAATGTCTTCTCATCTGACACTCTGAAGCTGGCCATTATCACTGCCATTGGCCTTGAACACCAGAAAGCTCTGGGGGACAGCCTTCGGGAGATAGCATCCGCCAAAGCAGGCATTTTCCACCCTATACAGTATTGTCAAAACGTTAATGACACTGTGTTTCTGCTTGAAGCACCTTTATTGGAATAGCTGACCTCTGAAGTCAATAACGAGAATGGTTGGTTGAGGATCGTCCTTTTAAATGGCGCCGCAGGCATCATGAAGCAGGGGCGGCCAGTAGTCATCGGGCGGCAACCAGAAGCAGAAGCGCTCCAGGAGCTCCAGAGAGCTGCAGCAGAAAAGGAGTGTGAGATTGTGCAGGCGTCAGATGTGGTGAACCTCGTGTTCAAGGTATGAGTAGAGTGTGAAGAGAGTAATTGCAATTCCTTTGATCCTGATGGCTCTGCTAATAGTGTGTTTCTTGTGCAAGCAGGGTCTTGATGATGTGGAGGGGCAGAGGCGACAGAGGGCTTTGATGAGCTTTTCTGCAGAAACATCTGGAGAAGTGACAGGTGAGGCCTGTTTGCCTGCACCTGATGTGGAAGCTGCGAGTTTTGCCATCTGTCCGGCTGATCACCATTTTCCTGGTCATGCATTTGTGGCAGTGATAGAACAGTATATTGTCTTGCAGATGCACAGGTAGACTTGCAGCTCATGGGGGACCATCAGCTAGACAATGCAGCAACAGCAGTGGCGGCTGCTCGCTGCTTACAGCAAGATGGCTTTCCGGACATAAGCGCTGATGCCATAGTGAAGGGATTGTCCGCAGCAACTCTGCCTGGGCGCTTCCAGGTACCTGATTTATCTTTAGCAACTTTCTCTACTCACACCTTCTCGCATAAGGGCAAAAGACAGGATGTTTCTGTGGAAAATTTGCTGAGTTGCAAAAATTTAGTTCAGGTAATAAATGCTGTGGTTTGCATGCCAGGTGGTGCGGCTACCAAGCACTTCAGAGCAGGAGCCTCCATGGCTTGTTCTAGATGGTGCACACACCCCTGCATCCGCTGGGGCGCTGGTGAAGACCCTGGCTCAGGTCTTCCCTGATCAGCCGCTGGCATTTGTGGTCGGCATGGCAGATGACAAGGACCACAGGGGCTTCTTGGCCCAACTGAGGGAAGCAGGCCCCAAAGCTGTTGTCTTCACTTCAGTCCCAATAGCGGGTGCACAGCAACGGTGAGCAATGTAGCATAGTGAACTGCACAACCGAGCTATGGTCATGACATGCAGCACAGGTGAAGCTTGTACCCTATGTGGATGTTGCTGCACTGAGTGCTTGAGCAGATGATGCTTTGACCTGCATGCAGGAGTGCCGCTCCTGGAATGTTGGCGGCAAACTGGCAAGCAGTGGGCATGCAGCTTAGACGGCCTCAGCGGTGCAGAGAACTGATTAAGGTGTTGATTGTTACCCAACAGACATGATGCACGTGTCTGTCTTTCTGCTGTCTTCGCACTTTTAGGGTGACATGGTATGAAGCATCCTTGCTTTGCATACATAAATAGGAAATAAACTTTGAATAACTTTGCTTGTGCGCAGGCATCTCTGGCGTCTGCTGTGGAGGCAGCGAGGAGGGAGCTGATGGCGACAAGGCAGCAAGGAGCTGGTGTTGTGTGTGTCTGTGGTTCACTGCATGCAGTTTCTGAGGCATTGTGTACACTTCCCTTTGAAGGATGAGAAGCGTGCTGGCTACCATCTAAGGAGCAAGCTCTGAAGACCACTTTCAAGAGGACAAATTGAACCGGACTGTGGTACATGAAATTAGTATCCGTATGTCTGCAGGCTACAGTCCTGAACTTCTCTACTTCCTAGCTCACAGTATAGAGCATGCTGCATGACATTGCATGACATCTTGATACTTGGATTTCACTTCCCCTGAACATTCAAGCTGGTAACTAGAAACAATTCATGAAGAGCTCGATACAGCAAAACTGCATACTGTAGTATTTACAGCTCTTCCTTGGAAGCGCCTGCTCCTGTAATGGGCGGCAGCAGGCTGTAGGCGGTCTTTTCCCGCTCCCTGAGGCGCTCAATGGTAAGTCGAATGACCCTTTTGCGCTCCCGCCTGAAGTCAATGATCCTGTGGCTGATCCAGTCCAGCTTGCTACCCTCCTTTGCCAGAATCTTCTCGTCTTCCTCCTCTGTTGTTGGGAATGTGGTGAGCCTGGCCTCAAATTGTGAAATCAGTTCCTGCGCACCCATGCCACACATGACACTTCAGCTTTGTCATGACAGGAAATCTCACTCTGTCAGGGACATCCTGGGATCCCCAAGCAATAGGAGGCAGGGAATTTACTAATACAACAGTCTTATGGTGCCCATACACAGCCTACCTGAATGGCTCCCTTCTCATGGGGCAGGTAGCGGTCGTCGGGCTCTGTGAACCCGCCATCCAGGTTGCCATCAGGCAGGTCTAGAGCGCACAGCCGAGGCGGGTCCAAGGTCTGAAAGAAGAAGTAGTTTATGAGAGCGTAGTCGTTGCGCTCATTGTCCCAGTTGTAGCAGTGTGTCACCTCCTCCCCCTTCCTGCACAAACACCCGTGAGATGAACTTCAGTGTTCGGTTGTCAACAGGAGAGGCTCTTGACTGCCCAGAATCTGTGCTTATCAGCACCTCGACAGCATGCTCAGATGACAGAGCAGAGTATGAGACTTACTTTATGTCCTTTGAGGCAATGAGGTGATAGGAACCCGTGGTGGAATCCTTGCCCACATAGCTGTTGGCCCCCTCGCCCTTGTGATTGATCAGATCAAATAATGGCAGCATGACGCGCATATACTGGCCTTCTTTATTGGGGAACACAAAGCTGTATGTAGCCGTCTGCAAGCATGAGACAATCATAAGCCTGCCTGCCATCTCTGTGGGAGGAATTGCTACACAATGTGAATTTGGTCAGTGTAGTCAAGAATGCTCTGGACTTACCAGCGATGCGGCATGCTTGAATTCCTCAAAGGTGACCTTGTCTGCGCCAGACAGCTTCTCTGCAAGCAAGGAAGGAAACATCTTTTCTGGCCCTAGTGACGCATTGCCTGCAAACACATCTCTGGTCCAATTTGCATTGACTTCAGCGTACGCAGCCTGTTCACAAAGCACCCCCACAAGTCATACTGACCCAAAGATTCGATCTATTTTCCGACAAATACATGTGTACACGCTCGTCATGATCTCCAGCGTCTGTCAGACATTTCTTGCGCACCAGGTACTCGTTCTGGAGCAGCTCTCTGTGCTCTGGATTCTCAAAGACTTCCTTGCTGTGCAGGCTCCCCGATTCTGGCAAGCTCTTCCAATAAGGCTCAAATGATGCATTCCACTTGGGGTCTGTCAGCTGGCGCCGGAATAGGTGGACCGCAAGCTCCTGGAAAATCCCATGCAGGCTCACTCACGCACAGGTTCAAGAGTCCAGATCCGGCAAACTGCTCATTTGCTTTACCTCTGAATTGCCATTGCAAAGGTAGCAGTGACTTACTGCACCGGGGAGAGAGTAGTCGCCGACATCTATGGTGGCTGAATTAGGGATCTGCAGTATCAGCTCCCCTGAGGCAATATCTTTGGTGGCCACTGTGCCCCTCAGCCCGGCTTCATTCACAGGCCCAACAACAAGGTGTACCTGCGGTTGTGTGGTCCTTCTGTGAGATATATGGTGATAAGCTTTTTGCATGCAGGCGATAAAATTGCCTAAGTCCATCGGGGTTGTGCTTTCACGATAATTCAAGTCAGACAGTGAGCGACTGGCGTGAAAATGCAGTTGATTTGCCCAGAAACTATGAATAAAGATTCCATGCTTGGACTTGAAAATACCATGACCGGCTGATCTTGCAAAATCTGAGCTCGAGTGCTGCAATATGCTGGCCAGAATTAGGTTGCATTATTGGGCGCACCGTTGCTCCCAACGTTTCCAGCCAGGTGTAGAGATCAGGACTTGGTGTTGGGTGCTCGTGATTCGGCACAGCATTCTTACCCAAGACGAAGGACGACGTCAAGCACAACATCAGCACAAAATTAATTGTCACCGTGCCAACAGCATTGGCCCTGGCAAGAGCATATTTGGAGCCCATTGCACAATGATTGCAGAAATTACACAGCGAAAAACATCAGCGGAGCCGTCAACAATGGCATACTATCACAGATGCTTCATGTTGCATCAGCATATGTCATCGCATCTTTGGACGCTTTTCAGATCTGAATCAGAGCACAATGCACGGTTCCTCCAAGAAAGTCAACGGAACGCCGCTGTACAAAATCTGCACAAAACAATTCATCAATTTATCCTCAAGAACAAGAAGAATTGGTTTCTTTTCAGCTTTCAATGAATTGGATCGTTATCCTTGAGATAGGCGATTAATGTTTCAGATCAAGCTTGGACACGAAGAGCTACACAAATATTCCAAAGCTTGATCTTGCTATATTGTTCATGATGCTTGATTATATCCACACGATCTTGCTCAACAAAAATCAAAAAAAGTTGAGCGCGTGATCGAGAGACAAATGGTGAGTTGAAAGAAGAAGCGCAAGGCGCACTTATGGTGAGCAGATCGAATTTATAGTATTTTGGGGGCTTCTTTTGAGATCCATCTGGATTTCTTACTGCAGATTGTCGTTTTTTCACAAATTACTCATGTGAATGTCTTGATTACTTGTGCAGATCGCGAATGCATTCTTGTTGGCCGTCACTTTTCTACATGTCTTCCTCTGCCCGTACACGAAAGTAGAGGAAAGCTTCAATCTGCAAGCCGTCCACGATCTGCTATTTCATGGCACTTATCTAGCAGAGTATGACCACAAGTCGTTTCCAGGCGTTGTACCGCGCACATTCGTTGGTGAGCATAGCACCACCTCTCTGTCTTGAGCTTGGAACCGTTCATCTTGTAATGCAGTCATACCGGCTTTCGATCTGTGATCCAAGGAAGATAGATCACTGGTCTTGGTGCAGGTTCAACAGCAGTGGCTGCAATCTGTGCGGCGCCTTGCAGAGCATCGATTGCATTGGGCTTTTCAAGGCTTGCATGCCTTTACATTGCTAGGCTTACCCTGGTACATGGCCTTCCCCAGACACCTCACCATGGGACTTATCTTCCTCACTCTGGTTCTCACTCACTATGGAGAGGCATTCACTCCATCTCTGGACACAGGCAGTCCTAGTGGTCGCAGCTTTGTTCTACCTTGGGAAGGCAGTCCAGGCTCAATTGGGACGGCCAGTGGGTACTGCCTTCATCCTGATCACTGCACTGCAGTTCCACCTGCCATTCTATGCAAGCCGTACCCTGCCCAACACCTTTGCGCTCGCTTGTGCCAGCGTTGCACATGCAGAGTGGCTCGCTGGCCGGCGACCTCACAGGACCATTCTGCTTCTTGCCTTCTCTGTGGTGAGCACTGACGACTCTCAAGATGACATTGTCTGCATGACTGAATGTCCACACACCCAACAATTTTTGCATGCAGCTGCGTAGAATAAGCAGTGACCTGACCTTCAATTGGCTGCTGTGACCCAGATTGTGCTGCGGTGCGATCTGTTGCCATGGGCGGGCCTGGTGGGGCTGCACATGGTGGCCTCAAGGCAGATCTCCCTGGTGAGGGGCCTGCTAATTGGGATAGCGGCTGCAGCTGCCAGCTTGGCGCTGACTGTATCCGTTGACTCAGTCTTCTGGGGCCGCTGGCTGTGGCCGGAGGGAGAGGTGATGTGGTTCAACACAGCTGAGAACAGGTGCACCACCCTATTGACTATTCACCAAGCCCTGTGAAATTCTTCTTTACCTCGGCAGGAGAAGATGCTGCTCGATGAGGAAGTGATCAGTTGTGTGGGCGTGCAGGAGTTCAGAGTGGGGTGTGATGCCGCTGCATTGGTACTGGACGTCCGCCCTGCCGAGGGCCCTGCTGGGAGCTCTGCCGCTGGCTGCGCTGGGGGTCCTGCTAGAACGGCGCTTGAGGCCTCACCTCGCATGCGTGGCGCTGTATATTGCTCTCTACTCCTTCCTCCCACACAAGGAGGTACAATCAATCTGCTCCAAATTGATGACGAGATCCTTTTTCTGCTTTGCAAAGCATGATATGAAACTTCCACCAGAGCAGGATATCTGAAATATGACTAATTGCCTATGCAGGTGAGGTTTCTTCTACCGGTGCTGCCGCTTTTCAACATTGCGGCAGCAGCTACAGCGTGGCGGCTCTGGATCAACTGGAGAAAGTCGATAGTTTGGCGATGTGGGTGCTGGTGTGCTGTGGCGCTTCTGGCGGCAACGCTGGCAGCAACTGTGCTGATGACGGCTGTTTCACGGCAAAATTACCCGGGCGGCTATGCTCTGGCCAAGCTGCACAGACTGGAGAGCAGGGAGGCATTGGTAGCGCAGCAAACAGGTGTGGGCAAATTGCCTGCTGCTCGCCCTCTAGCGTATTAACAGTCCCTACTTGCACATGGATTTCGCAAAAAAATAACAACCAAAAAGGCTGACAATCTTGCATGATCATGGAATGTATTTCTGATGCCATGCAGGGCGAAATCTGACAGTCCATATTGATGCGAGCGCGGCGATGACTGGTGTCTCAAGGTTTGGGGAACAGGGTGTGCCCTGGGTGTACTCCAAGGTAATTGCGCTGCCATTGCCCACAGACAATATTTAGCTTTGTCCCTGATGTGCTGCAACTGTAAAAATTCCAATGATAGTCACACTAACACTGCTCAGCCCCGCAGGCAGAGGGACTGAGCCAGGAAGAATTTGAGGAGCAGAATTTTGAATATTTGATATCTTCAGAGCAAAGTGTTGGAGGGTGAGCGAGATCTGCTTGGCCCAATTCTTTTCCCATGATATCCATGTTCTGTACGATTGAAAAGCTGATTTATCGCGACACAGAAGCACAAGGTGGTGTTGTATCTGAAATGAGAATGGCATGCACAGGTACACTGTGATAGGGATGCAAGAAGGCTACATGGGGCTACGGTTACATCAGGAACCTAGAGCAATTCTAGAGCGCCTCATTAAATTTTGGCAGAGTCCAGTAGAAGTCTTGCTAGAGCCAAAACTATACATGCACAAGCATCTATAGCCAGCTCTCTGCTGCACTTGTGTGGATGACTTTCACGGAGCGATTTGTTCTGCGAAAGATTTTCTAGTTATGGAGGAAAGAACACTTCATTTCTGCCAGTGTGGGAACAATGTTCCTAGCTAGCTACAGGCTTTATGGTATTAACAAACTTTGGGAGCTCAGGAATAAATTTTGAATGACAATAATTGCACTTCTATACGTAGAAAACACAGCTACATCTACATCTACACTACTTCAACATACAGCACATTGCAGTGCTGGCCAGGACTGCTGTCACAGTTCACTAATTGTGTCAGACAACACATTGGTGCGGCTTGGAGGGGTGCTGCCTACATTGGAAGCCACATTGAGGGCTCTTGCAGGTTTGCCCAAAGCCTCCTGCAGGGATTGAACTGTCACCCGTAAAGCTTCCTTCCGCAGGACTCTGTACTTCACCAGCATCTGCTCTCGCCAGTCTTTCAGAGAGTTTCTGTCCAACAGAGCCCTGTCTTCAGCCTCACTGGTGGGAAAGCTCGCCAAAATTTGCTCAAGGCGTTGCAGCTCCTCCTGTCCAGCAGATACAGATCAAGACAAGAGTTTGCCGTCAATTGCATGTCAATCGCATATTTGGCAGGCAAGAGTGGAAATGTCAGATACAGCCAAGCTCGCCTTGTTTGAGTACATTGAGGCCAACAATAGACATACAGTACCTGTGTGCACAGAGAGCCTCCGGGGGAATAATCTGAGTCATCAGGGGGCTCTTCAATATCTTCCCAGAGCGTCCTGTAACCCACTGGCAGATCCACAGCACACAGCAGGGGTGGCCGCCGATCGTGGACGAAGAAATAGTTCAGCAGGGCTTTGTCATTGCGATTTATGCTCCAGCTGTATCTATATGTCACCTCTTGGCCCTTCCTGCCGAGCAGCAGTGTTTTCCTCGTTGAAATTTTAGGTCTATGTGAGTTTATCGAGCTGTTCTGTTTGAAAGCATAAAAGCAAGTTTCAAACGCACTCAATGCATGCACGCTGGCTGGAAAGTTTAGTAAAGCTTCTTGTTGGTAGTTTGGCACCGATTTTGCTCACCTAATGTCTGTGAGCGCCACCGCGACAAAGGACTGGGTCTTGTCGTCCTTGATGACGTTGACATTGCCATTGCTCTCATGGTTTAACATGTCCATCAGGGGCAAGAGCCACCGTCGAGGCTGCCCTGTCTCATCTGGGAATCCAAAGGAATAGGAGTCCATCTGCAGGATAGTCAGAGCATGTTAGGGCAAAGGGCGCCAGTCTCTTTGTGTCTATTCAAAGCCATGGAAGATTTCCTCGTTACCCACCAGAGCTGCATAGTGTGAGAAGTCCTCGAGCATGACCAATTTGGATTGAGGAATCTGCCGCAAAGAGGCAAATGTGCGATCAGCCTCCACGGGTGCCGTGCCATTGAACACATGCTCTGTCCAATCAAGCACCCGTGTCACAAAAGCCTCCTGTCGCCCCAGAAGCATCTACTTCAGCCAGATGCAATGTTAACGTAGTGTGCAAGGCACACTGTGTGTATCAGCATCATCAATGTGAGCTCATCTCAACAATTTAGAGGGAGTCTAATCTAACCATCTGTTTGTCCTGCAAGAGCGGCACATGCTTGCGTTTGAAGAGATATTTGCTGTACAGCTCGCTTTTAGTGGGTATGTTCCTCAGGTACGGCGCCCAAAACTGCAGCTTCTCTGGGTTCTGGAAAAAGATGCCCAGTAGCTGCGCGGACAGTTCCTGCGTGTGTACAGGGCACACCCCGCTTGGAGAATATCTCAGGGGCGCACTGTGAAAGCTTTCCAGCCTGATGTAAAATCGTGGCCTGGACAATGCTGTGCTGTAGTCACTTATATGTCACTAAATAGGACATGCACATACCGCAGCAGTATAATGCGCAGGTCCCACATTGATGGCAACTTTCAGCGGTACTGATGTGACACTTTCACCCTGTTTAAAGTCACGCAAGGCCAGGCCTCCCCGTAGTCCCTCGAAATTTACACTCCCAACTTCAAATCCCACCTGTTGCACATCCATACTTTGTCAGGTTTGTGGTATAACTTGGCATTTCCCTGCCTCTTTTGAGTGGCAATTTGCACTGACCTGACCCCCATTTGTCAAGATCCAGGGTGTGAGATCTTGTGCCGGTGAAAGTACGGGAACATCGATCGCAAAGCTGCGGTCACTGGCGTTCAACAAAATGGTGAGAGCAAGTCCAATGAGGAGCTTTCTAGGCCCGTTTAAATGTCTCTCCATGCCAGTCTGACCTCACATCGACCAGAAATCTTGCATCAGATCGATATATATATATATTTAAGCTGGAAGGCACAGATTTGAATGAATCTGGACCAAACTTCCTAGTGGCAGACGTTTACAACCCTTTGCGTACTGCTTCAAAATCGCACAATCACACTTATGCTGCAATTCTTATATCTGTGGTTATCTGAGATTATCGTCATCACATAAATTTTGTCAGGATCGCACTGTGCAGCTGCTGTGTTGTGTTTCAAAAATTGCGACCACGTGCGTGCACATGCACTTTATTCAGGTCCCACCAGCGATCAACAGCAATAAATATTGAAGAGATCGTCAGAAATGACTAGCAATGATGCCTGGAATATGTCATGAAGTTTAAAGCGACCTTCACAGATCGTGGACTTCGAACACTAGAAAAAGGTCAGTGTGCGTCTTGTCCTGCCAATGATCAAGACAGACAGACAGAGCTACATTAATGTATATGTAATTTTTGCAGGGATCTGTCCAGCCCTAGAACGCCATGGGAAGGCGTGCCACATGCTCCTCAGTCGTGAGGATGTGCACTTAATCCAGACAACCTTGGATGCTGATGGCATGCTGATATGCGCTCGCTGGGCAATTGTAAGCCTATAAAACCTCGTAAAGAATCTCGTTATGCCAAGTTTTGGATGTCACCATTTTCAATGTCTCCTGAAGCTGATCAACCAAGCATCCCGCTGCAGGAAGTTCTATTTGAGCCAAGCACATACACTTGTGACAGTCGACACCACAACCTTATTGCTTTCCAGCTGGAGGTGGGGCTCTTGCGGCGCGTGCTGCAAGCAGCTGGAGCAAATGATGCAGATAGCTTGGAGGTGAGCAGCCTGCTCTGCTGCACTAGACTCCAGTCATCCAGACACTCACAGTACATGCTACTCAACTCAGTATTCGACGAATATTGCCAATGGTACACCACGTTTGAATGCTGCTGCCATGCGCAGGTCAAGCTCGCAATGCGCGCTGTGCCGACTGGGACGAACACGCCGCCAGTCTCAAAGCCCTTCCTGACATTCACATGCAGAGGATTGAATCTGAACATGGTCCAAGACTTGCCCATCAGCAAGCCTCACCTTCCAGCAGGTTATTCTGCTTGTGCCAACAACACCCAGCATTTTTTTGAGCAAATTGTAGCCTTGGACCCGTGTTGAGTCAGGGTAAATGGTGAATGCCGGTGTTCCCATGTGTACAGAGATCGATCGCCTGGTGATGGACAAGGACATCACCCAAGTCTGCCCCTTCTACCTGGATCTCCAGGGGGAGGGCCAGCGCCTCCAGGTAAATCTCCTTACCATCCCAGGGATGAACAGAATCAGCTGCAGTCTTCACCAGGACTCAATCTGCTCCCTGACCGCAGACCTTGCATTTTCCAACGTCCACTGATGTAGCCCGTCAGGCAGGCTTTGGGTCTTGCTCCTCACTGCTCTTTGCTGATGCTTTCCTCTGAAAGCCAGATCTGGCTGTCTTGCACTCCCAGGCGTACATTCAATGTCACTGGACCATATCGAGGGGTGGCTGCAGCTTGTCTGCAGACGCACCTTGCCTGTGGCAGGAACAGTGTGTCACAACAGCTCTGAAAATATCGGGTGGTTGTGCGCAGGCCATAGTGGACAAGCTGCGCAGCATCAGCGCCACAATGACGCTGGTGACGACCAAGCACGGGCACCTGCACCTGCAGGTGGCTGCCGAGCAGCTGCAGCTGGCCACCGAGGTGCAGAGCCTCGAAGTGCTGCCTGCAGCCGTCGCGCGCGATGCGCAGCCCCTCAGGCGCGCCACCACCTTCTGCCCTGACGGCCCTCCCTACTGCTCTGATGTTGCACTGAGAAAGGCTTTGGAGCTGCAGCATGCCTTGCCATGAACATCTCTTTTTTTGGGACACCAGATATGCTATATGGACTACTAGTGTAGACCGTGCAAACAATGAAAACTTAGTACAAGTTAGTGAGTAGGCTGCTGATTTGGATGGATTCTGATGTGCAGTGAGGCGGCTCCAGAGGGGAGGCTGCGGGAGGCGGCGAGGAATGGGGATGCTGCCTCCGCCATAGTGCAAGTGAAGCACTTCACAAAGAGCCTGCACAGCAGCCAGCTCACCCAGCCCGCACAGGTCTGCACCATCATCTGCACAACAAGGGAAGATTCTGCTGATTGTGCCTACCAAGCCTGAAGCGATAGGTGCTGATGTGCATGCTGGTGCGCGCAGGTGTTGTGTGGGATTGGGGAGACAGGGGGCCATGTCCATTTCATGTTTGTGTACCGGGACCCCTTCAGCGAGGCTGGCTACGATGATAAGATTTCCCTCAGTTACAAGCTGCCGGTTCTCCAAGACAACGATTTATAGCAACCACTCATGACACTGATCAATGTAAACAACCTTGTTCATTCCGATGGCCTCGACCTGCAAGTTAGGACTTCCGTGCGATCCCTTAATCTGTCATATTGATAACGTCCGCTCTCATGCCCTCAGCTCAGCCCCAAACACCTTTTTGACTGCACCTTCATGGCCGACAAACATTCCAGCTCCTATGCAGACACCGTGTAAGATTACTGGCTTGGGCTGGGAATTATGAGGTATCTCAGAAGCCAGTCAGCTCTCCACTGTCAGCTATGGTGACAGGTACGCGTGGCTTGCCGCTGCTGTCGCCCACAGGCTCAATCTCATGCACCAAGTCCATTCCCTCTATGACACGCCCAAACACCACATGCTTGCCATCCAGATGGGGCGTCGCCACAGTTGTGATGAAGAACTGTGAGCCTGCACAGAAGAGTACAAATCACGCACGTCAGATCAACGCTCGTGAGTTTTCAGGCCAAATGCATGTGCCGACATGTGCAAGTTCATCTCAAAACCTTCCAAGAATTTACCGTTGGTGTTTTTGCCGGCGTTTGCCATGCTCAGGGTGCCAGGCTCTGTGTGCTTCATCTTGAAGTTCTCGTCATCAAACTTTGAGCCGTATATGCTCTCTCCGCCCGTGCCATCCCCCTTTGTGAAGTCCCCTCCTGCAAGTAAGAAATCCATTGATGTGTCAACAGCGCACCACCCACTTCAGAAGCGAATGGTCCTGGCAGACGAATATCTGTAGATTGACAGGCATGGGGGTTTCCCGAACAAGCACAGGCTTACCTTGGATCATGAAATTGGGAATGATGCGGTGGAATGTGCTTCCTGCACAGAAAGAGAGCTGAATCAATTCACTTCAAAGCAGTCTGGCTCCGATTCATGTTGTGAAGGTACAAAAGTCCACACACCCTTGTAGCACAGAGGCTTTCCATTGGTCCCAACGCCATGCTCACAAGTGGCCAGCTGCCTGAAGTTCTCCGCAGTGGCTGCTGTGATATCATTGTATAGCTCAAATACAATCCTTCCGCCCTGGTGATCGCCGAAAGGCGCAATATCAAAGAAGACCCTTGCGCGTTTTACGCCAGCCACTGTGCTTTCACTGTCCTGTGCATGCAGCCCTGCCTGTCAGAACTCGCCGAAGGAGAGCTCAAATGAGCAGCAATGCAGGAGGTTTCATTAACGGTCATTGTATGGCAACGAAGACTGGAACTTGTGTTCACCCCTTACATCGGAGAGAGCACTTTCAATAGGGGAGCAGTGCTTTTACCTTTGTTGCTGTCTTCAGGGGTGCGGGTTGTCCCCCAACTTGCTGAGCCTGCTGCGACGGGCCATCTTTGGTCGTGAGCTGGTCAGTCTCTCCAAAGTTACCTGCACCACATAATATCTTACTCAGCATCTGGGTTCATCGGGACAGTGCTCTGCTCTGCACCAACGCTTCTTCGTGCGCACCTGTGAGGCTCGTTTCTCTGATGCTGGGCTTACTCGTCAGCTTGTTGTAGCTGAAGATCTGTGTACCTATCAGGATGCAAGCTAGCACACCGAAAAAAATGAGGAGGTTTCTCTTCTCGGTTTCTAGAGCCATTGTGCTGGGAATTGCTCAGACCAAGGATTTAGTCAGGAAAAGCGTATACTTTTTAGCAGTAAATCTGGAATTTTTGCGTCTGAAAATTTGCGTTCATGCGAGTTTTGTCTCCCAGCAACAGCAACTTATTGCCTGATCATTTTACTGCATCCCCACTGCACGTCTGACAGTGTAGTGTAACAACAGATACTGTCAAGCGATCTGCAGCAAACTTCGTTTTATTTCCGCGTGTCTTCTTGGGCCTTTGTGGCCACAGCATTCTCAAAATTTATCGAGAGATCAAAATTTGGAAGGGTGTGACTCAGCAATGATGACATCAGCGGATGTCATGTGCATGCCACAAGGGCAGAATGATCTGGCCTGAAGCCTGAAGTGATGTGATCTTTCTGACTGATTCAAAATGAAGAGCATCAGACATGGTTGCCATGAAGAAGTCATGCAGCACATCCTGGGGCACTCACGTGCATGCGGAGCTTAAATTTTCTTTAAACATAAAATCATCGAATGAATGGATGCCATCAATCCCAGTACTGGGATGTGCCTGGCTGCGCGAAGGGTCACCAGCAACGACTAGGCATTAGACATCCAGCCTCACCTTCCAAGAATGCAAACCAGAATGCAGATTGACAACTCATAATCAATATTCCTATCAGTGTCTTCCTATTTCTGGCTTGCTTTTAAATTTGCAGTCCAAAATGTCCTCAGTCCAATTCATCCAGTACACTCTACTTCCTGAAGCATACCGCTGACTTCCGATGCACCCAAAACAGTCCAGTACACTCTACCCAGCAGCTCAGTGTCAGGTTGACACTGAGCTGCCATACTGACAAGGAAAAATCCTTCAAGCATGTTGGTACATTTGTTCACGCCTATTGCATGCACAACGTGCAAAGAAAATAGATAGAACAGTCCAGACATGCAGGATGCCGCATGATACTTCAAGCGGAAATCCCTTCCAAGACTGGGATTCCATAAAATTGCACGCATCTCAGTGGCGCATTCGTTCAATTGGCCACAGGAAACTTTCGATGGCATGAATCTTGGCCCAACTGACAGGCACACAACACAAGATACAAAGCAACTGCTTGCCAGCTTCAATGTTGGCGCAAAAAAGCGATGCTGCATGCCAGCACCATGAGTAGCTCCTCATCTGCATCCGCCGTTGGAGACATAGAGTCTGCTTCAAATTGTAAGTTGATTGCCGTGATCACCTTCAGCTTGTGCAGCTGGAAAGAAAACTTCTACCAGCAGTTGTGAGGGACAAAGTCCACCCCAGCATAGGGGCAGCTCCACCTATTGCCGCTCCAGAGGAAGCATAAGTTGGTTTCTCACTCCGTGGTATGGACACACCGGCAGTGTCAAACTCACTGCTCCGCCCTGCGCATCTCAATCTCATTGGTTGCGTCGCCATCCACTCCATTGCTGGCGCCCTGTAGTCATCAGCACAAAAACCAGCTGAACGATTGTCCATGCTGTGCATTTCTCATCAAGACTTCCCAACATGTCAGTATGTACTTGCTAATGATGGGCTTATTATTTAACACACAGGCAAGCATTCAGAGAGAGACACTCACATTCTCGGCAGTGACTCCCTTTTCGGCGGCTCTCTTCTGCTCGAGAATTCGCTCCTGAAGGGAGTGGGGATCCTTGATGTTGGCAAACCTGCATCAACAAGTGGACAATTTATGTCGTTCTCCACAGGTGCAAGTAATTTCATGTCTTCAGACAATTTCTTGAAGCAAAAGATTGCAAAATTGGCACAGCCAGGTGGCAGCACGTACTTTTTCCAGTACCAATGCTTCTTGAAGACGAAGGGGCAGTCCTCAATTGGGATCCCCTGCACCGGTAACACAAGGTTAGCAGCTTCAATGCAGCGCCAGAAAGGTCATGTAATGGATGCTTGCAAATGGCTTCACCTGCATGAGGCTTTGGGAGACTGACACCACGCATTTAATCACGAATAGTTGCAAGCTAACCTTGGTTTCTGGGAAGAAGAGGGCCACAGAAATAGTCATTGCCAGGACACAGAAGGCAAAGAGGAGGAACACGCCCCACTGCGCACACAGCACATGCAGAGTTTGAGGCTTGCACATCTGAACATTCATGCAATGCTCCCATATTAACATCAAAACACTTTATATCAATTATCAGGAAGCCACAGACGAAAGTCGCAAGAGCAGCAGTATCAAGTTAGGATAGCTTTTGGCATTCCAGATTGATCAAGAGGCAGCCATGCCAGATGCTTCTTTTTAGCCAGTCAATTCTTGCAGGCAGGCAGTGGGAGGATAACACCTTCATGGTGCAAAGCATGCTGAGGTAGGTCTGCCCGATGACAAAGGAGAATAGCAGGTTCATGAGGGATGCCACTGCTCCGCCGGCTGGACGAGTCTCAAGAGGCTGGATCTCTGGGCAGAGCACACAAACAATTGGTCAGATCCCCAGCCTTGCATGCAGCCACCGTGCTATGTGGATAACAGTATGGAGACTAATGCTGCAAGGTGGACCTGCCTTGCAGGCCATCATTTCGATGCCAATGGAAAACTTGATGGATTGAATCTAGTGGATCAATGGGAGAGCACCGAGCCCTGAGGGCTGGCCCAAGGGTGTATTCAATAATGGTTATTATAGAAATGGAAGAGCAAAGGCGCACCAAAGGGATAGACCCAACCCAGAGGGCCCCAGGACCAGGCGTAGGCGGAGTCAAAGAGCAGGATGAAGGCCATTATGTACCAGCCAAGCCAGCTGGGCGCTGGGTTCATGAGGGCTAGCGAGATCGCTATCACAAGAAGCGCAATGAGCATCTGAACACCCGCCTGCACACACAAGATACAGATCACAAGAAGTGCCACACATTCAATGTTGGCACGAATTGAAGATGAGGATTGCATGCAGCATTGTAAGCTGTACACAAGGGGAATGGGAAAGTTGAGGGAACCTGCCTGCAGGAAGAGGAAGCGCCGGCCGAATTTGTCGGCCGACCAGAAGCTCACGTACGTGCTGAAGTGGTTGCAGAGGCCAACAACCACCGTGGCAATCAGTGCGTCGGTCCTTGAGCCCTGCATGAGAAAAGGAGTGTTCTGATCAGCACTTTGACCAGTTTGCTGCCGCTCCGGGAGAAACTAGCAGATGAAGATGAACGTACCCCAAGGGACAGGAAGAGCTGTGGCGCATAGAAAATGATGGTATTGATACCGGTCCACTGCTGGAAGAGAGTGCTGCATGCTGCACACACCAGCTGTGGCCTGCACACCAACACCACTAAGGAAATTGACTGAGATCATCAGGGTGAGATGTGAGCATTGTGTTACGAGACAACTCTAACATATATATGGAGCTGGAGCTGGAGCGTGGGCTCACCTGTACTTCTTGTGGAACAGGAGCAGAGTCCATGGGTTGGTGACCTGCTTGGCCAGCTCGGCCTTCTCAAAAATGTCTGCGTACTCTTCGTCCACGTCAGTCGTGCCTCTGATCTTCTCCAGCACCCGCCTCGCCTGTCACACAATCCCATTTCCTGCTGCTCAGCTTGCTTTGCACGTCCAGAACACCCAGCACACTTCACATAAAAGGAACCAGAAGCAGATACTGGCTTGTTTGGAACGCTTTACTTGGAAGCCAGGAAGCCTTCACAGCAACACTGGAACAGAAAAGAAGGGTTTGAGGTTTGCTGGATATGACTAACAGTTAGTCACCGAGTGAAATAGCCATTCTTCTGCGCACCTTCTCTGGGTGCCCGCGCTCAATGAGACTGTTGGGAGTGTCATCCAGGAAGATGCCTCCCAGCAGCAGGGTTGTGGCTGGCACAGCAGCCAAGCCCAAAGACAGGCGCCACCCCCACGGATACAGCTTTTCCGTGCCAATGTTGATCACCTGCCACACACCCACATCCTCTCACTGCTGACTCATCCACAGAGCTCAAGGTGCATGCATGAGGCTCTGCATGTAGCATGAAGCCTTCAGAGACATCCTCTCACTCCTGATCCATCCACAGAGCTCAATGTGCATGCATGAAGCTCATGAAGCTACTGTATTACGCATTCTAAATTCTCACTTCATAAATTATGAGCCTGCGGTATGGCTTAAAAATAGTTTTCCAGCGGGAAAGCCCTGCGGGAAAATATTTTAAACAACAATTTTTGAAGGGTGTGGTTTTCAGAATGGTTACAACTGTATATATTTGGCATGCAGCGAGCAGGGCAGGGGTTGGGACCTGGGCGGCGAAGATAGCAAAGGTGAGGACGACTTGGAAGAGCTGGCTCAGCCTGCCGCGCAGCTGAGGAGGCGCCATCTCAGAGTTGTACATCGGCACCGACACACTGGCAAATGAAATCTGCATCCCACACGCAGCGCTCAGCCCCTCCACATACATTGAAATTTGATGACATTGTGCCCAAACTCAAACTTGCATTGCGCCCAAACTCAAACTTGCATGCTCCCTTTGCAACATGCAGAAGTGGACTTGGGATGCAACGCACCGCAATGCCTAGGAAGACGCGCCCCAAGATGAGCATGACATAGTGCTCTGCGGCTGCCAGCAGAATTGCTCCGATCTCGAACATGACGCCGGAGGCAAACATGGTGAACTTCCTTCCGTAGTTCCTGTTGAGGCGAGCTGCGGCACCAAAGCATACTAATCACACCCGATGCAGCGCTCACATTCTAACAATGTCACCAGATATCCTTGCAGCACTGCCAAAGCAAAGATCTGACTGCATGCCGGAGTACACACCTGTAGTGCCTGAGATTTCAGTGACAGCCCCAGCAAGGAAGAGGCTGGAGGTGAACCACTGGATCCTCTGATCATCATAGGTGCAGTACAGATCGCCAACCTGTCATGCCAATCAAGGCAGAAATGAAAATCCATTCTTCCTCTGCATGATCCTCGTCAATTGAGGAATGTCAATCACATCATTTACCTTGGCTGCTAGAGCATTGCACCCTTTGTGCAAACACCTACCTGCGTTGATTCCCTGGTCAGAATGTCCGGGAAGAATTTCTCCAGGAAGCCCTTCATTGATACAACGCCCCCCGTGACACCCTGCAGCCAATTACCAAGGCAGCCGTAGGTCAGCCATTGCTGCAATGTTGTTACCTGGGAATATGAAAGCAATTCTAAGACTTATTACTGTCAAGAGGAGCCTCACATTGTCCCATCCGAAGAGCGCTCCTCCGCTGGCTGCAAAAGGCGACAACATGCATGCGGTCAGATCTTCTCATAAAAACTACCTTACAATATATTTGTGCAGGTCCTGTTAACAGGGGCGGACGACTATCCCGGGACGCAGTCTTACCTGCAACAGTGCAGCTGAAAAACATGTACCATGTGAAGTTAGCTGTGTAAGTCTTCTCAGACTCGCCTCCTACCACTGCACCCCCCATCGCTCCTGCACAAAGCGCATGGTGCGATCAATCCAATGCAATAAGGTTGTTGCAATGTGCATGCAGAATGCTACTCAAGCCTGATAGTGGAAGCAGGATTGCATCCACTGGCCAAGCCTGTAGTTCGTCCTGTCTGGCCGTACCTTGCTTCTAGAAAAAGCAGGATGCTGGCTCAGCTATGTGTAACAGACCCAAATCACCTGCAAGAAGATGATAAGGTGATCTCTGTCAGTTCGTCACACTGGTGCAGTGTATCGTCTAACGTCAACTCGTCCAATGCTGGTCTGTGTACCGCCTCATGGGCTTTAAAGTCTGCCATTTCAAGTTAAGCAATGATAAAACATTCATGCTGCGCTGTAAAATTGAGATGCTGAGATTTGTTTGCAGCAGTAGTGTTTCTGGTGCGTTGCGAGACTCGGTGGACGATACGGGACTGCATCGGATGGGGTGCACCATTCGACATGGGGTGTATCGGAATGCATTCCAATGCTATGGCCTATCACATATGATTTTGAGCTTGTAACCACATAACAAGTCTGCAAAGTTTGGGGCCCTGGCTATGAGCCCGATCCTGTGGCTGCAGTACAATCCCGCCTCCACTTCAAGGAAAAGGGCCGATCCCCACAGTTTCAAAACATCCACTGCGAGAATTCAACTCTAATGTCCTATGGAACACCTTATGTTTGCCCCGCATGATGATCAATCCGTACGACCACCTGTCATTTTGAAGCCTCCGATGGAGCACATACCGGGGTGCCTTTCGCGAAAGGCGCTTCGAACGCTCTTTACTTAGCACCGTTGCCCTTCAGACTGCAGGCAGCTCCTGCAGCGACACAGCTCCTCCTGTCGCAGAACTTCAAAGAGTCAAATACATAGTTAGAAGACCATGTTTTAGGCAGCTTCCGACGTTGTACCGGCAGCAGAGCAACTACGCACAAGGGGGAAGCTAAGGATCTCTGGAGGAGCTTGTCCTTCGTGTCGGGCTTTGAAGAAGGAATTGCCCTCCAATGCTTTCGAGATCAACATCATTGTACATTTGCCCGAGCATTGCCAGGTCATTGACCTGCCTATGAGCTTTGATACCACATCGGCTTGATGAGTTCCTTGGTGGACATCTGCATCGAGGTATGTATGTACGATTACTGGCAATTCTACATGCCGCAAACTAGAATTTAGTTGCTAACGATTGCAAAATCATTCAATGCTTGAGTTGCTTTTGCTGTGCCTGTCTTTCTCAAGCACCCAACTGTCTTGCTCAGGCTGTTTTGGGTGATGAATTTTGGCGCATCCAACGCAAGCAGATCATGGTGAGTTTTACAAGGAAAATAACTACAGCCTGAGACCGTTCCCCTCCTTGAGTACCTGCAAGAGGTCAGTGCTTGTTGTTCTGTGACTGCTAGAGAGTTCTCCAAACTCTGATCGCCCTGACTATGGATATGTGCCATGGGCAGCTGCTTCCAGAGCACCTCGCCAACATACTGCTGGACAGCCTCCTACAGCAGAAGAGAGTCAATCATGTTCAGCTGGGCATATTCGCTCCATGTGCTACTTCCATCCGATTGGCAGATCAACATCATGTTGGAGATGGAGGTGCCTGGCTTGCTGCCATCTCACGCTTCAGGTCAGCAATCTCCAAGTTTTCTTATGCCGTGCATCAAGCAATTTGGGTGGTTATGTCAGGGGTAGTCCAACAACATCTTCGCTCTCTTAGCGTGATTGGGTAATTCACTTTTGCGGCTTGTGACTGGCAGGGCCGTGCACACACTGCACTTGCAGCAGTGCAAACGTCTCCGTGATGACAGGCTCGCGTTACTTGCGCCATTTTCATCGACACTTTGCGACCTTAACCTTAACTCATGCACGCGACTCACCCCCAGAGCTGGCCAGCACTTGTCCGTTCTCACCTGCCTCACCAGCCTTGACCTGTCAGGTCCTCTTCCTCACTCTGCAACAACCCACGTCATAGCATGGTTTCAATTGACTTGCTGTTGAGCAATGGGCCAAGGTTTAATTGCATCTCAAATGTTGCTGGAGGATCTTTTCTGGATTGGTGCAGGGACTGCTTTGGAGGTGGGGCCGCTGCTGTCCCTCACCAGGCTGGCCTCTCTCAGGCTTGTCGATATGAAAGTGGGGGACAGAGACTGCGCCGGCATTGCAGCCCTGACACAGCTGACCGAGCTGGACCTGCGCGCCACAAGTGTGAGTGACACCGGCGTGCAGGAGCTGTCTCGCCTGCTGAGGCTGCATCGGCTGGATGTGACCTGGACGCAGGCAACGGCCCCACCAGCTCTCAGCTCGCTCACAAACCTCCACATGGAAAACTGCCGGGTGCGCGCTCCATGCTTTTGCATGCCATCTGCCTTGAGCACTTCTTTGCTCAAGTGACTGCACTCTGATCCCTTGTCAGACTGCACCAGTTCAGATGGAAGTTGGCGTGACTCCAGGCTGATCCTTTGCCAACTTGCACCAGCGCAGATGGCATTGGTACACACATACTTTGGAATAATTGTGACATGCAACTTGAATTTCTGTTCAGAAATTGTGAAACTTTCTGGCAGGTGGGTGGCGAGGTGGCATTGCGAGTGCTGCACAGCACGCGCTTTCCAAATCTGCGCGAGCTGCACATGTCTATCACGCAGTTTGATGATGCTGGCGTCGAGCTGCTGAGGGCCTTCTGCATCGACTCTGCCCCAGTGTTGCACACTCTGATCCTGTCCAACGCCTCTCTCCACACGGCAAGCTTTGTTGCTCCAGCTGTGGCGCTGTGCAGGCTTGACCTGAGCGGTGAGGCCAAACACAACAATATACCGAGGGCTTGCATGACAGTTTGATTGCGGTCTGCTCTTCTCTCTCTGTGCATGCAAATCCATGTAGCTGTTACTGTGCTGATATTTGCTTCCATGGAAAGTCAGGGTGAGCAGAGCTTCCTTAGAAAATAAGAGAGCTCCTGGTGTTGCAGGTGTGCAATTTCAAGAAAGGTCCTGGGAGATGTTGTCGGCGCTGAGCAGCCTCCAATCACTGGTTTTGCAGGACTCGAGTGCGAACAACGATGTTGTCAAGTGCCTCACAGACTTGACCAATCTGCAGATGCTATCCTTGAAGAGCACAGAGATAGATGATGCGGCCCTGCCATTGTTACAGAGCCTGAAGGGCAGTCTCACCAGTCTTGACATAAGCGGCAACAGCATCACTGGGGAGCAAGCACCCGAGCAATCCTGGGGTAGGTCAACGCTGCATCACTTGAGACAAAATTGAACAGCCAACAGCAGGGAGTTCAAGTGCCATAACACAGAGTGACATGTCTGGTAAGCTTTTGCTGCAACTTGACAAGAAGGCCTGTTTCTGCAGGGATGCTGCATCAATTACACACCCTCAAACTGCTTAACACTCGACTCTCAGATGTTGGCAGCCAAGCGTTGGGCCAGCTTGGAACCTCTTTGACAGCTCTGCACATTGGCAGCAATCGTCTCACCAACTTAAATTTCTTGAGGTGCGCCCATACTTGCAGTTATTGTAAACATGTGGTTCCAGCTGGATCAATTATTTGCAACTCTGCTGGTGTATTCATGCATCTTGAAGCAGACAGCCTTTGTGTCCCTTACAGGTCATGTCGGCAGCTTCATGCTTTGGAATTGGATAAGTGTACTTTGCTCACAGCCCCACATTTTCGAGGTGATGTCATATGTCTGAGAGACTTGGAAGCATTGATAGTGAATGACTGCGCGTTTGTGGGCAAAGATGCCGTTGTATTTATGGCAAAATCTCTGCCAAGTCTGCGTCATGCTAGATGGAACAATGAAGTCCTGTTCAACGCCATGAGCAGACACTCAAAGAGCAGAACAGGCAGAGCAGCTCTGAGCGCAAGAATGCAGGAGCTTGCAAGTTATGACGAGCGCTATTGCTATACCAATGAGGAATTATTCGAGGTGCGGTCCAGCAAGTCTGTGCCAGGGCTTGATCAGGATGGGGCACTTGCAGCAATTTTGAGTGAGTTAGAGCTGATGCCTGTACAAGGAATTAGAGCTTGATAGCCTTGGTCAATAATTTTTATAGCTAACATAATGGCAATGATTAAATAATACTATGGCAAGTAGTAGTGTCGCCAACCAGGCATTTGATCAGGGGTTGGCACCACTCTCACCTATGCAATTGCATAATGCTCTTTAGCACAATTTCCATGCTACGCTACCAAGCATATACTACTGCTGCCTTCACTACAGCTGTCTTCACCCTTGGCAACAAGACCCTCGGCAAACTACTATCAAAGCCCTGCCTGCTGTCCGACAAATGAACACTCAATATGACTTATACGCTCGCACCTAAGCTGCCCTCAAGAATAAGCTGCTCCTTTTTACTTTCACATAGACAGGGCAGCGCACAAGACGTGCAGGTGCTCCACCCTGTTTATGTCAAACCCATAAAGAATTCCTATTGACCCAAAGTTGCTGCATCAATATTTCTTCCCCGTTGCAGCACTACTGCACTGGAGTAGCTAATTACAAATGTCAAGATCCCATGAAGATGAGGCGCTGGCCCGAAGCCTTTCTGATAGATATTTGATGCGCGCCAAGCACTACTGGCATTTCACACTTCCCCAGCAACCCTTCTGCGCTCCCGTGACACTGGCACTCCATGAGGCTAGTAACGGCCAGGCCAGTTCCCATTCTCGCGGGCCTCGTTCCACCTGCAAAGCAACCAGGCCACTGAGTGTGGGACATTCCTTACCTGCAACATGAACAAGCTCTTCACACCCCAATGAAGTGCCACAATATGCCACTATAGTGCCCGCTGCGAGTGTTTCTTTTGCTCCTACCTAAGCTGGATATCAAGACAAACCTCATTTTGCAGCAAGGCATGCTGGTGAGGACATACATTTAGATTACTCATTACGTGTCAGCTGAAGAGAGACTATGGACACGCACCTTTCCAGCCACTCGCCGGGGCAGATGGAGCGGTAGGCTCTCTGGAACACGCTGCACTCCGGATCCTCCTCCCCCTTCTGGGCCACGCAGCGGTGGTACTCGTTGTAGCGCGTGTAGCAGTGCCGTGCCTGGCCAGCCAGCAAAACAAATGTAAAGAGAACTTGAATTTTCCACTTTCTGTTAAACATGCTGTTCCTGCCAGGAAACAAGCGCGTCTGCAGACAAGCAGTTGGGTATAAGGAGAATGTCATCACCCCCTTTATCAAAACAAAGCTAACAAAACTGATTCTTGGATCTGTGCTTCTTGAAGTCAACAATTTCTACGTGAGCAAGAATCTACCTGGTTTGTGGATGGGAAGCGAGGATCATGAGAGGCCGTCTTCAGCTCAATTACCGGCTTGGGCTCCTCTTCCTCCTCTGCCTCCTCCTCTTTCCCTTCACCTTCCTTCCCTTCCTCTTCTGCCTCACCACCACCCTCGCCCTCCTTTATTTCATCTCCATTTCCATCTTCCGAGCTAGTCTCAGTCTCCCCTGCGGCCTCGTCCTTGGCCTTGAACTCTCCATCAAGACCGCTCAGGACTCTGTCTGCTGGAGGCAGCGGCTCATCCACGTCTGCAACACCATTTCAAGGGATACTCAGTACTGACAACAAACCCTTGTCAATAGCAAGTCGCAACACAGTTTGGCGGATGCTCTGGGCGAGTAAGGTATTCAAAGCTTGCTTTAAAGGACTGTACGGTATATTACCCTGGTCAGCGGAAGCCATGTGTGCAAATACAGGCCCCTCAGACTCCTCCATGGTGTCTGTCACCTTGTCTGTCACCGCCTCCACAGCATCCTGAAATTTCAAGGCATGCATGTTACCTAAAGGGCATGTGCGTACGCATTATACGAGAACTTGTTGTAAAACAAGTCTGCAGAGCATATGACAGGGCTGGCAGGTGTGTTCTTGCCTGTGCAGCATTTGCTGCGGACGCTGCAGCGTCCTTTGTGGCTTCCACCGGCCCCTTGCCTTCCTCCGAGTCTCCAGGCGCATCCTCTGACTTCTCTCCTTCTGTGACTGCACAAAAAAGGAAAGCAAATGTCATTAGACCAGCACTAATTGGACAGGGTCTCTCAATCATATGCCCGACTGATTATGTTCCTGGCGGCACTCCATCTGTAGCCTGGCATGGTGTACGTATGGGAGGCAAATGCCTACCTGGCTTTTCAGGCTCGTCGCTAGGGGCGGTGTCTGCCTCAGGAGTGCTGCCCTCATCTGGGCCCTGGTTAGGCTCACTGTCCAGCATGAAGTCCTTGTAGTAATCTCTGTGTTCCTCCATGCATTTCTGCAGGTCTAGTGTGGCATCCCTGCACTCCTCTGTGAAGTTGTGGCCCTCGCCCCTGTTGGTGTCCACGCATGCACTCCAAGCCTGCATATGGAGGGGTCATTAATAGCATACTTCCACTGCAACTTCCAGAATTAGATTTTAGGGCGCTCTTCACTCGGCATAACTAGTACAACATGGTCAGGTCCAGCACCGTGAACTCCGTCTTGCAGCCTCCAGCCTTCATAAATCGGCAGAAGCCACATGTTTCGTCGTCATCGTCGTCGTCATCCTCTCCATTAGCACCTGCAATATTATGCCAATGCATGTGTTGATCTTGTTGCTTACTAGCAAGTGTCCTTGGCCAGTACCCAGCCATTCTTGCACTGGCTCAATTTGGAAGTGGGTGTTAAAAGAATGTTACAATGACAGAAAGTTCATTTCTGCTTGCCTTTGGCACCGCCTTCATCAGATATGATTTCCCGCAGGCTCTGGAAGTCATCCTTCAACGCCTTCTCCTCCTCAGAGTGGACGTCTTTAGACTCTGCAGCTTCCCAAGAAATACATGAGATCGAAGCTTCGACATAACATGATTTGAGATCGCACCATTAAGCAGGAATTACTCAGATTTAAACTTCGTGATCAGCAGCATCGAGGCAGTTGAGTTTGACCTACCATCCTCGGCAGCCATCTTCCTAGATATTCTTTCGGTAAAATCAAGATTTGGAGCAATCAGTTCTAATTCAGATCTCCAGATTCACCCCAGGAAACAGTCGTAAGACTAATTTTTTCGTGGTCTAAGTTGCATTTTGGGCCGAGCCCACCTTCCAGTTCCGACATCGCCTTGGTGGAGTGTATCTGCAGTGGTTCTGCTCCTATGCCTTGTAAAAAAATCCATTTTTACCTGGTGGAGACTCCCAAAGTGTACTGGGCAATCCAAGTAAGGATAGAGACTGCAGTCCTCAACGTCATGCAGGCTGCATGCAACGTGAGGTACCACCGGCATCCCACGGGCCGGGAAGTCCTGGAATTCCAGAGCGCGCCCTAAATACTTAGCTCTATTATAGAGCCTCTATAGTGGGGCTGCACTTCATGATCATGTTTCCATCACCAGGAACAGTATGATGCATTGCCTTAAAGCCTCTCAAGTCATGCAACTTACAGAATTGCTGGAATTACAATTAAAATTTTGATACATCACCGTGACATCATGCTAGCATGCTGTTGGTCGACCATGCTCTGCTACTGTACCTGCTGCACACTTGTGCCATGCATGACCATATGGGCCTGCTTTCTCTTCTTCGACTGTGTGACATACTGTCCCCATGTGACATGCCTGGAACGCTAATCCAAAATATGTTGCATCCAACCACAGCCCTCCTCTCTCTAAGCAGACACATAAATCGCTCATATACACAGAAACTGTACAACACCGCGCAGCGCATTCTTGCCATGACGCAGCTGCAGCGGCTGCCCAACAACAAATACCCAGCCAGCTTCACTTGAGCAGCCGCGCCCCAAGCTTGACCCCCACAAGCACCAGGGGAGCCATCATGACGGCAGTGGCCACCACTGTCGCCACGGTGAGCGAGCCGTCATCCGGCTCTCCCTCTGCGCTGTACATGTTGTTCCACTGCCCCGTCAGCTTTGTGAAGTACTCGTCGTACGCGCCGCGCTGCACGCTGTAGGAGATGGTGTGAGTCTTCAGGTAGTCCATGGAGGTGAAGCCGAAAAGCATCTGCTTTGCCTTCTTCGACACGCCCGGCGCTGAGTGCCGCGAAATCTGTTTGTACAAAGCCATGGCTTCCTCTTGGCGCCCCTGCAAGTCCAAAACGGTCAAATATCGCACAGAACAATACATGCCTTTCCATGACCAAGTTAGAAAAGTGCATCTTAAAGGCAAGTGCACGGTGGGGTGTGCAGGTGCGCACCAAGGAGTCAAGGCAGATGGCCTTTTGCAGAGTAGTCTCGCCGCCCACTCGAGTCCTCATGGATACGAAGGTGAGGACCTCATCAAAGGGCACTAGAGCCGCAGCCAGCTGCCCCTGCAAGCATGCCATAGCATGACAGCCTCCGCATCCAGCAATGCATGCTGGCAGCGCACGCAAAATACAACAAGAGTTATTATACCCTGCTCCCATGTGCACAGTCAGTGTGCGTGGAAGCACACAGTCAGGCTGCAGGATGTGACCCACCCTCTGCATGAGCTGTACACCGCGGTCATAGGCCTCTTTGGCAGAGGCCTCTGCGGCAGGGTCGACCTCGAGGCCCGCATTCTTCTTGTAGCTGGACAGCGCCTCGGCCACCCGCTTCTTCCGCGCCAGCGTTTCTGCCTCTGACTCCAGCGCCTGAGCATACGCACATCATTAGATTAGGTACAGTGGTGCTCTAGAGAGAGTCATTCGATATCAATACGCCCCCCATACACAGAGCCACATGTATGCATGCCTGATGCAACTGCCGAGCATCATTCACCAAACTCGGGTGAGGCCACCAGCACTTGCAGTGGGAGTTGATGGTTACCTCGCCAGGCCGGATGGTACGGCCGCCCCCATACTCTCGACTGATGTTCGACGGCCTCGGAAAGACTCCCCAGGTGGCCACCTTGGGCCTGTATGCCCCCTCTGCACCGCCGCCAGCGTCCCTGCTGTCAATGGTGATGAGATCTGCTCCACGCTCACGCTGCTCCGCCTCCTTGGCCAGCGTGAACTGCTCTGCACTGAGATCCTGGCTGATGCTGCTGCTGCTCGCCTCCCTCTGAATTATCTCCCTTATGAACGGGGCGGCCTGTTGCACATGTGGGACCACTCAGCCTTTAACATTAGTCAACCTTCCGGGCTGCATGCAGGCGCCTTTGTAGAAGCAACAAAACAGAACCTATTGGCAACCTATTGAAAGGCGGAGGGCATCTGTGCACCTGCGCAGCGCTGCCAACACTGCTCTGCACCCACTCTGCAGGTCCCTCTGGTTGCGCAGAGGGGCTGGCAGGGCTGGAGACTGCAGGAGGAGTGCTGGCCACCCCGGAAGGCTGTTCCACTGGTTTTGAGGCAGAATACTTGCGTGCTGCCTCAATCCTCTTCATTGCTGCTACTCGCAAGCTCGCTGCATCAGTGGCGGCCTTCTTTTGGTTACCAAGCTGCAGCTGTGCAGCCGAAGGCTGGCCTTTCTGCTGTGCTTCCTGCAAGCGGCCTTCCTGCTGCTGCAGGTCCGCCATTGCTGAGCTTAAAACTTGCTGTTCTCTCGCAGCAGCACTCTGTGCGAAGGAAGCCACCTTCTCGTCCAATAGCTGCCAATCATCACTGGGCTGTGCTGTCAAAATGGGATCTGTCACTGGTGAGGCGCTTGGCTGCAACAGCAACATCAAGCGGTGAGTGGATTCCCAATATTGAAGGATGCATGAATCTCTACACAAACTGACATTGCTTAGATTGGCACCTGACTGTCTCTCTCGCGTTTGTACTCTTTGGCTTCCTTAATCCTTTTCAAGATCTCATTAGCATCGCCCGTAGCATGTGTGCAGATTCGTCTCCGATGGTTCGATCTCCGAGAAGTATTTCTTTTGCACCCAGGTGCGAGAGGAACATTAGGAATTCGCCTGAGAAACTGACCTCCACCTGCAGCTGTGCTGGAGTTTGGGAGAGTAAAGCGCTCAGGCATTTGGAAAGAGTTTGGAAGCAAAAACCCGACACAACTATTGTTTAAGTGATTGAAGGCACACAATCGTAGGCAATCGGCCCTGAGACGAAAGAGCGGTCGTGGCTCGAGGTCATAAAGTCACGTGCCAGCAGGCTGAAGCCCACGTGCTGTTTGTACTCACAACTCTCCTTCTCGTGTCCTTCTCCTGTCGAGAGCATTTATGAGCGATTAATCTATCTGGAAACGGGAGGACTGGTCCTTTGATCAACACCTGTTATGCGCCAAGAATGCGATATCTGACTTTTTGTGGTTTGGCTTAGCTGACGATCTGAAGCCGTGATGGCACCATTCGTCAGGGCGAACGTAAGCATAAAATCTCAATATGACTTGTTCGTTTCATGTTCATTTTCTGCCATATACCAGAGCATTTGCATGTTTTCCAATAGTTCCCTCTAGATGACGCACAGGAGCCGTCAGGCGGTTTCCAACTGTATTCGTTGACCCATGGATCATTGTACAACCCCTTTCATGTACTTTTTGTTCTGTCATGAACATCGCACCCAATTTTTTAATTATGCACCTACGTCCTAAATTCCCTCTGAGCGCACATCACAGAACAGGCATTGAACTCGCTGTGTGGTCGTGCAGGTCTACAGCCATATGCCAGCTCAGTGCCAAGCAGGGGTTGGCTTCCCCACTTGCCGAACCCTCCAGCTAGGTGCTGACAGGAGGAGGCCTGCAGCAGCGTTCTCTGCTGTTCGGCGGAGGTCACTCGCTGCGCTCAGAGCTGTCTGCGCATCAGCGGTCCAGGATGGACGCTTAGATGCACAAGTTGCGGTGGTGCTGGGAACACAGTGGGGAGATGAGGGCAAGGGGAAGCTGGTGGACATTCTCGCCCAGCAATACGACATTGTTGCCAGGGCGCAGGTCTGCATGTGCACCTTCTCTTCCCTGTTTGTTTGCACGGATCTCTGTGGCACAACTGCATATTCACTTAGATGGTGCCGTTCTGAAGTTTCCCACGAAGCTTCAGGTTGTCTGTCTTGCACACAGGTGTGAAGTGTATATCTCAAAAAATTGGCTCGGCAATAAATGCACTAGGGGCAATCCCAAATGTGAGACCTTGCATGTTATTTGCGATGCCAAGGCCTGGCAAATTGCACAGCAGATGTGCATGACGATATTGTAGAGCTGGTGATTCCACAGGGTGGGGCCAATGCGGGGCACACCATCTATGACAGCTCGGGCAAGAAGTATGCGCTGCACCTGGTGCCCTCGGGCATCCTGAACGAGAATGCGCAGTGCGTCGTGGGCAACGGCGTCGTCATCCACCTGCCGTCCCTGTTTGAGGAGCTCGCCACACTCAAAGAGCAGGGCGCCTCCACCGAGGGCCGCCTCATTGTGTCAGACCGCGCCCACCTCCTCTTCGACCTGCACAAGGTGGGCAGATCCATCTGGATCACTCCTGCTTACAGACCTGACTTCCCTCCTCAGACTTCCAGCTACTGAGGTAGCATTTTTTGTCCACTAGTCACATGCAAAGATGGGCTACTCATTCTCTGCGCCATTTTCCTCTTGGTTCTGCTCACTCAGAAAACTTTCTTGGTGCCGGTGACCTACATGCACTGCTAGTCCTCACAGGCCTCGGGATTCTGACGAAGTAGTTCGGCGTTTTACCTGCAAGAGTACACCAGGAGGACTTCAGGCATTGAGGCTTGGCGGTGGCGCATGCTCGAACAGGAGATTGACGGGCTGCGAGAGGCGGAGCTGGCGGGCAAGCAGATCGGCACGACCAAGCGCGGCATCGGGCCGGCGTACGCGTCCAAGGCCACGCGCAACGGCATCCGCGTCGGCGACCTGCGCGACCTAGACGCCTTTGCCGCCAAGCTGCGCGTGCTCGCGCTCGACGGCCAGAAGCGCTTCCAGGGCTTCCAGTACGACGTCGAGGTGCGCATCAACTCCCACGTGTCAGGGCTTGCAGAAACACAAGGCATCGCTAACTGAGCCTGCCTATTCTACCAGCCTTCCTAAGCAACTCAGCAGGAGTCTCAGTTCTTCAACCACAGCCCTTGTCCTGCACGTCATTCTAGTTTCACAGATTGGCTACTGGAGCCGATGATTTTTGGAGGAATGCTTGTGCAGACACTGTGCGCTCTTCTGATCCACACGCCAAAGTATGTCACCTCGAGGAGCTAGGATAAACATCTACCACGTCTAGGGCAGTCAGAAATGGGGGCCCTGAAGGGGAGGGTGTGCTGCAGGCGGACATAGAGCGGTACAAAGACATCGCACGGCAGGTGCTGCCGTTTGTGGGGGACACCGTGGAGCTGGTGAACGATGCATGGGAGGCCGGCAAGCGCATCCTGGTGGAAGGCGCCAACGCGACCATGCTGGATCTGGATTTTGGCACCTACCCCTTTGTCACCTCCAGCAACCCCTCCATCGGGGGCGTTGCCTCCGGCCTCGGCCTCGCCCCCACCAAGTTCCAGGCCATCATCGGCGTGGTGCGCCTCAACCCCATTCCAGGGGTGTTGTAGGCCCAATTGTCAAGCCTTTATTCAATATGGGAATGAATGGATGAGCAAGCATTTTGGGCTGAATGACAAGGTGCATAACCTTCTTGACACCCAGGCCCTTTGAGTGCCAAGAAATCCTTCCACGCATGTGAGAGAACATGCTCGCTACAAGATCACAATTCCAGAGCAGCCGACTGAAGCAAGACAATTTCCTGCTGCGCAGGCCAAGGCGTACACGACGAGGGTGGGTGCGGGCCCCTACCCGACGGAGATCTTTGGGGACCTGGGCGAGGACATCCGCCGCATCGGCGCCGAGTACGGGACCACCACCGGCCGCCCGCGCCGTGTCGGCTGGCTCGACATCCCCGCCCTCAAATATGCCACCCGGTGTGCCGCCGACCCACTCCTCTCAAAACTTTATTTCCAATTGTTTCAGGGCTGAATGGTATATGTGAAGGTGAGAAGGAGCGTATGCATGGCAGCTAAGCAGAGCCCCCACCAGGGTGAAATGTGTTTCTGACAAGGAGGAGGGGCCCAAGCATAGATGCTAAAGAGAGCCCCTACCATGTCCAGGGAGGAAGGTATTCCTTGAAAGGAGAAGGGCTCGGGCTCCTTCATTGAAAATGATGAGAGCCGCCGATGCACTGCTGAGCTTGAGGTCAGCGGCTGGCTTGCAGGATCAATGGGCTGACGCACATCAACCTGACGAAGCTGGACGTGCTGTCAGACCTGGCCACCATCCGGCTGGGCGTCGGCTACAAGCTCAACGGCGCGGCCGTCAGGGGCATGCCCTCAGAGATTGCCGACCTTGAAAAGGTGGAGGTGGTGTACGAGGACATACCCGGCTGGGAAACCGACATCTCCAAGGTACACCTCTCAGAAGTTCTGAATCAGTATGCCATATCCGCAAGCAATGTTGCACGCGCGGTGGATGCCTGATCCTTGTGAGAGTCTTGGCATTGTACCTCTGATGTGCAAGAATGTGCTTGGTCCAATGACGAGATCTTGATAGGCTGCAATTAGATTGACATGCGCTGCATGAGCAGGTGAGGACGTGGGACGATCTGCCGGAGAATGCGCGAAAATACGTTGCGCGGATTGAGCAGCTTATCGGGGTTAAGATAGAGTGGATTGGGGTGGGCCCTGGGCGGGATGCCATTGTGGTGCAGCCTTGACATGCATGGCCTCGCATGCATACTGCGTGGCATAATGCAGCAGAAATGCTGCATATGTCCAACAGTGCCTTTTAAAACGATGACATGCACGGTGGTTTCACGCCTAACCCTCACTAGCATTTTGCTAGACTGGGGACTCTACTACAGCGTGCATTACGCTGCAGACGAGCTTCTGCCAGTATAATGCAGCAACTGAATTCTGCCCATTTAGTGGTGATAACATTCCTTCTAGCACCATGCTTTCAAGGCTGCCAACAGGCGCCCACGTAGAATAAACGAGTTTAGAGGTTCAATGTAAGCCTCAGCAAAGTGCGTCAAAGTTAAACCAAGATGCTTAAGTTCAAAGCAGTTTCAACAAGTTAAATTTATTAGCTGCCAACGCATTGTTGAAATTGCAGCTGGGTCTGAGCCACCAACTGCGGGTTCCCCAGAGCATCTCTGCCGACATTTAGATGCACAACCGGCAGAATATCCTCCTCAGCAGGAGCATCCTGGCCTCCCTTGGCCTTTGCCTTCACCTTCTGTAAGGCGCTAACGACCTTGCTGTTGAAGCCCCCGTGCTCCCGGCTTGGCTTCTTACCCCCCGTTACTGCCAGCTGCTTCCTGGCCGCCTGCTGACTGCTCCACGCCCGCAGTGCTCGCGACACATATCGTGTCATGAGCGTGCCCACCTCCTTTGCCCCTTCTATCGGGTACGGCCCCTCAAAATCAACCTGCACCCCCAACAATGGAGAATTTATGCATGCATACCCATCAACACTTTCTGCATCCTGCACAGGGCCCTCCTGACCTCCACATCATAACAAGCACCATCTCTCTGGACCTCTCTGGAGCGTGCACTGTACTGAGCTCTGTGACTTGCACATATACAGTAGTAGACTCTCGTTAAAAGACGCTGAACCAAAACAGAGACGCTGAACCAAACAAAACTGCTTGGATCCATTATGGCGCCTTGGACAAAGAAACCATGAACCACACCCTGTCTGTCAGAAACTTGACGACGTCCTCATCCCAGGTGAGCCCCGCGGCCTGCTTGAACTCGGCCAGCGAAGCGCCGCGCTCCTTGAGCTTCATGCGGAACAGGCGCTCGATGTGCGGCCGCTCCAGGGGCAGGAAGGGCAGGTAGAAGTCCACCAGCGCCAGCATCTTTAGCGTGTCTGAGCGCTCCTCGCAGCCGTCGGACCGCCACAGGTCAAACACCAGGTCCTTCAGCACGCGCTGCGCGTCCTCCGCGCGCACCTTGCCCCTGTGTCCCGCCGCCTGCAGCAGCTCGTGCAGCTGCAGGTAGCCGCTGTTCGACTCCAGTATGATCACCGACCTGCATCATGATACGGCTCAAATGCCGACTATTCTTGATGTCATCATTCTTTCACATTTCTAGGAAGGATTCATGAAGGAAAATTTACTGCTAGGGCTCTGAGGGCAGTAATCTGGCTCAGTACAGGACCCAGGAATGCAGCACTGGAGACTTGCAACCCTCAGCCTCAACCCCACTGCTTCCTGCTGGTGCTGGTGCCACACGCTGTGCTGGACAGCACAGTGGTACACTGGAATGATACTGTAGACCTTAATGTGATATTACTTTCCTTGAGGCCCTTGATTGTCGGTCGGTGTCCCAGCACCGCATCATCTATGTACTCATGGGACTGAAGAGCAACGGTATTGTGGCGCTGTCAGAACTTGAGCGCACCTGTCCAGGGTGACGTTGGCGGCTCTGGCGTTCTCAAAGAGCTGCCGCATGAAGCCGCGTGTGGAGCAGTCCAGCTTGTCGTACTCCTCCACCACAATGAGCGCCTCGGGGTAGCGGCTGCAGTGCTCCAGCAGCGAGGCCCGCAGCAGCGCGTGCTGCTGATCCCTCTCGCTCGCTATGTAGTCCATGCCATACAGCACCTGTATGCTCCAGCATCTCAGGCGCCTGAGCTATTGTCCGATCTCCAAGCTTCCAGAGTCGTTTCTGGGGTATGCCGCTCTTGCTTAAGCCATGACTGTCAAAAAGATGATTCCAAGGACTTGCCAATATGCTTGACGAGAAATCATACAAGTAGGATGGGAGCCTTGGTGGAGTTACCTTGTAGCCAGGGCAGTCCTGGCCGGGGCACTGAGTCTGTGGGGAGGGGTCCTGGTTGTACAATGCTCGTGCTGCCAGCAGGTGGGACATGGACTTGCCCACGCCCGGGGGCCCATGTACTGATACGATGAGGGGCTTGAGCGGGTTCTCATTGCTGACATGATCGCAGATCGCGTCACTGAGCTGCGACACTGCGAGCTCCTGCCCCACCACCTCAGAAAGCAGGTATGGTTCCAGGCGCTCGCACACTCCAGGAACGAAGGAATTTGGGCCTGCACAATCTTAGAATTAGTAAGAGCAATGACACATTAGTGCCGTGTGTTGAGGGAGGAAGGTCGATGGTTTCTAAAGTCGATGTCACCTTGATGGATGAGGGCAACGAGGCCTGCAAAAATTCCAACTACCGCATAACCAATAGCAGCTGGGACTGGCATTATTTTGAGCTAGGGATCACATCATTGCGTTGTCAATCTTCAACGCAGATCAACCTTGAAGTATTCGACAGTTCTGGATTTACTTTTTCACAACTTCAGCTTAAGGATAGTTCGATGATTTGATTTGATATTGATATCTTATTATATTCGACCAAATTAGAGCTTCGGTACTTTGATGAATGACTTCTTGATGTATTTGCAGTCCAGTGATGACGTCAGCTTCGGCACCGCTCCTTCACAGTGTGAAGTCTTCACTGAACACTTCATGTGTATCTTACCTGATACAAAAAACTCACATTTACTCAACATGATCTTGTGATATAAATTGAATCTCGTACAATACACTGGCAAAGATAGTAGCATAGCAGTGCAGCGCAGTATGTTAGTGTAGGATTCTTTTCTATAAACGTGCCTGGGCTCCACCAAAGTTACACAAGATTCTTCATCTTTCAATTGAATTGACTGGATTGCGTGGTGCCTTGGAGTGTTACAGAATCAGAGTCTGAAATATCGTATGTTGGCAACTTCTAGTAGTGTCAGAGCTGCAAAGCAGTCTCTCTCGCCGATGAGAATATATTGTTGATGGACAGGATAACTTACTTGAAGATTTCATGACGAGATCACTATGCTTATATATGGCCCTTCTCGCGCTGATTACCATCTTTGTGGCCGGCACCTGCCAAGCCACTGGGGGTGTCCTCACGGGACAAGGAGCACTCAAGGTTCCAAGTCAGGCGCCTCGAATCAGTCCTCGAGGCTGGCAAGCGGCAATGGCTTCAGAAAGAGCGCTGCACAAGGGTCCAAGAGTCCAGAAAGCAACACCGGACAAATCAGCAGAAGAGCAGCCTGTGGTTACCCATGAGCCTCATATAGCTGGATCAGATGCGTCAGATGAGCACCAGACATTACTGGACCAGCTCATTCCCCAGCTCGCTTTGGCAGCTGTCTGCTTTGCTGCTGGTGGAATGGTTGGCTATCAGTATGGTGTGAATTGCCAGTGTGAGCAGCCCAGACTGGCAGCCTCGGACAGCAGATCAGCTGAGGAGGAGGATGCTATGCCAGACACAGACAGGGTCGATAACAGAGACTCTGCAGCGAAGGAGCTGCGCACGAGCGGAGCTGCAGCGGCTGGGGCCATACAGCGGGAGGCCGAATCACACAGCCAGGGCAGGCTCTATGCATCCGCTGACGCCGCTCCTGGGGCAACACCCGACAGCAGAGCCAGCAATGCGACTCAGCTGCCTGCCCCCAACACAGCGTTGGGCCCGGCAGGCCAGGGTGAGCCGATCGAGCGCTCCTCTGAGGGAGTGGGTGCGTCAGGACAGCAGGATGCCAAGGAGGAGTTGCCCTTCGTCCATGTGCTGACGCCGCGAGGTGAAGGCAGCGATGAGGAGCCAACAGGAGCTAGCCCATGCACGCCAGCTTCGAGCAGTCCTGGCAGCGTGGCAGACGGGGCGGGGAGCAGCGATGCAGGCACCACTGCAGAAGCCGCCAGCAGGAGGGATCCGGACAGAGGCGCGGGGAAGTGCTTTGGGAGTCCCCTGGAGGAGCGCGTGGCGGGGTCAGCGGAGTGTAGCAGCAGCGGGCGCGGCACGGTGGGATTTGTGCAGAGCATGAATGAGACGCCCGGGCTGCAGCGGCTGCGGTGGGCCATGGGCGGCGACGGCGGGCAGTGGCCGCAGCTGGACCACTGGGACGAGGCCACCGCCTTCTGGGCCGCCTTCAGCCGCCAGCTTAATGTGCGCCACCCTCTCGACCCTGTGGCACTCTGTTTGACCTCCCAGGCTCAGCCTATATGGGCCTCTATTGAATGATTCCCCAATCTGCACCCATAGAGTGTCCAGGCAAGGCTGAGGAAAGAGGAGTGACGGGTGGATTGTCTTGTGTGCGCAGATCAACCCAGAGGCATTGAGCGCTGGGGAGCGCGTGCAGCTGGCAGGGGTCCTGCTGCAGGCCTGGACTGCCTTCCAGCAGAAGGGCCACCACGAAGTGACCAGCCAGTGAGCACCTGCGACCCACTCTCTTTCAACATGACCAGATGACATCTTTTGCAGATTGACTAGTTTAGTTGATCCACTCAGTCTCTGCTCAACCCCGTGTCATCCTTAGAAGATTGGCTTATGGTCAGAATGCGCTCTGTCTCGGCTTGACTAAACGTAATCCTGTGCCGAGTAGCCCTCAATTGTTCTTCTCGCAATACATGATCAAATTATATTTGAATGGTGGTGATGCGTGGCGTTGCAGGCTGCGCGCTGAGGCGAACGTGCACCACGCGGTTCAGGCGACGGCGGCGCAGCAGGCGAGCGCGGTAAAGCAGGCGCGCTTCCAGCACGACCTGCACTCCAAGCAGCTCGTGCACTTCCGCTCGGCCCTCGGCGACGGCCTGCTGTTCGGCATGGTACGCCGATTCCCAGCTCCTGCATCAGCCTCTTTCCATTCACAGCTCTGATCCTGAACCCCCTCCTCAGTGGAATAAGTTTCCTTTGCCTCCATCCCGCTCTGATCCTGGCTCTGCCTCACGCATGGGATGATCCATCATGCCTCGTTGATAGGCTACCTCTCACCCTGTGTAATCTGTCATGCAGGCAAAGTCTGTGCGCATGATCGATGTGCATGCATGGTAACTATGCGAAGTTGAGTGCTCTGCATGGCCTCCTGTGGTGCAGGTGGTGATGTTGGCGTCTGCAGGGGTGTGCGGCTATTGGAGCGGGGTCGGCGACCTGCTGTTCGGCCACTGCCGCCCCATGTCCAGTGTCGGCGCCTTTTCGATCCTGCGCCCCTGGGCTGCCCTAGAATTCGGCGGCGTTCTTGGTGAGAATGTGTCTTATAGGCTTTGGGCTGCCACTGAACCTGTAATAAGATCTCTGCTGCAACTCTATGCTTCAAGGTCGTCACCGATGTTATCTTCTGTTTCATGTCGACGGCCATGCCTCGTTGAGTCCATGTCACAAGAGTGTGAAGGGCAGCAGCGTCCAAGGCACATGATCTGCATTTCAAGTACCACTTAAATCTGATGTCACCCTGTGCTGCAGTGTGCTGGGCGGGGGCGCTGAGCGATGTGTTGGTGGCGGCGGTGGTGATGCTGCTGGTCGGCCGGCACATGGCGGCAACAGGCGCGCTCGTGGGCGCACACGGCGCCCCCCTGCGCAAGCTCGCGCTCGGCCTGGGCGCCGGCTGCGGCGCGGCCGGCTACTTTGTCATACACCGCCTCCACGGCGACGCCCAAAGGTCCGCCCTGCTCAGCCTGCACTTTCCACCCCCAACTCGCCTGCTCACTCTGCATTGCAGAGCTTGCATCCCAGCATTGCTGTACTGTTTGGATGTCGTGCAGCACAGTTGGCAGCAAGCCACATGTGCAGCAGCGACGAATCCAAAGTGATGGTGGGCTACCCTGGAGCCCAGTGGCGACTAGGTGTGGGGGACAAGGCCTGCAGAAACCCTGCAGCCAATATGGCTGTAGGTGAGCTGTTACATCATGGCACGCTGTCCGCACCCTGTCTGAAGAGATGTGTCACGTTGCGCAGGTGGCTGCTGGGATGGGAGGCGTGGGTGGCGCTGCATGTGCTGGTGGCCTGGTTCATGCCGTCTGTGCTGCGCGCACTGGCGGCGCAGCCACAGGCCGGTGGGGTGCCTGGGCCGGGCGCTCATCTCAGGAGCGCAAAGGGTCAGAAATGGGTGGATTGGCTGGGATTGCCCAGCTACCATGTGATGATGGTGGCGCTCATTCCGGCCCTGGTGGGCTATGCTCCCTTCAGCAGGCGGCTGTCTGCGCTGCAGCTGTTGAGGTCACTCGTGGCCTCCCTGTGACTGCCACTGCTACTGTGGCAGTAGTGGCAGAGATAGCTGAGGGTTCTGTCAGCAGACACCCCGTTGAATGAATGTTTTCTCGTGATGTTGTGTCCTAAAATATATGCCGTTGACAATTTTGATTTAAATCCAGCATCGACAGGAGAAGATCTCCTAGAACTGGCAAAGCAGATGCAGATGGCCATCCTGGCATGATCAATGCATTCCACTGCATACCTGAAATCTTGTAAGCCAAAATTAACAGGAAGCCTCGATTTATTTGTCATTGTCCCTTAGGGCTTAAGCGTCTGCTTTTGGTACCACTCGACCGGTTGTCTACATGTACAGAAGCAGCTGAATTCATGTCTGCCACAGTCTAGGATTAGTCCATTTGGCCCATGGGAAGTCTGAATACCGTCTCACAGACACACTATGCTTGCATGTGCTCGAGACCTCACCGAACTTAACAATACGTCTGACACAGCTGATTGCATAACGACCTGACAACCCGCCGCCAGGGCAGCACAACAGTATGATCCAATTCGGCTCACGGCTCCGCGGAATACCCCAAACACCATCATCTTTCACAGTCATTCAACATACAAATGGACCTTAGCAGAAGATGAAGATGTGTAGCATGGTAGAAGATGCTACACAGTATGCTTGCACATATGGGTGCTCTCAAGCGGTTGGGGCGCAGAAAAGACTCCGTAAGCCTCTCACTGGATGTGCCAGGCTTGCCGAGACCTTTATTGCAAGGCGACAACATCCAGCCCACATGAACCATAATAAATTCGTTATGACATTTATAAACCAAATTGCCATGCATGCAGCTAAGTTGTCACCAGCCACAGCCATGGAGCTACCAGACATTGATAATATATGATATTCAGTATTCTTCAGCAACATGAAATTTTGCGGCTAGCCAGATTGGGTTGCGAGCGTGGCTTCGTGGTGCAGATCCCCGTGCAGGCTCGCTAGGCGCTCCAGTGTCTCCAACTTCAGCAGCTCTCCCTTCCGCTGCGCCATGGCTGCACAATAGCCCAGCAAATGTGTGTCAAACCATGAATTTTTGCATCCATCCATGCCGATGCTACTACCAGGTTGCTAGTTCCTTGAATGGATTACAGCTGAGTGGTCGAGGGCACGACATGCGAGGAAGCCAGTCATTGCCGGGCTGGTAAAGGACTCCCAGAATGAAGCCTTGTATGTTGTCAAAATTATAGGAGGCCTCTTTGGGATTGCCAGGAATCAAACGCCTCTGCAATGCCTTCAAGGTCCCCGTCAGACCTCCCAAAAAGACACGTCCTGCCTCGGCCACCTGCTGATTACATTCACTGTCCCAGCAAACCCGCAAGCTATCTGCTTGCGATGATGCAGCAGCAGCGACAGGGAGGAAGGGAAAGGGCCGCACCTGCGCGCACAGCGGCCTCGGCTTCGGGGCGGGCCTGCAGCAGGGTGCGCAGGTGCGCGCGCGTCAGCAGCAGCGCCTTGAGAGAGCCGCGCGCACGCACGGATGTCTTCCACTGCGCGTCGCCCGTGTGGCCCTCGAACAGCGACACCTCGCCTATGAACTGCCCGGGGCCCCGCGTTGTCACCACCACTCGCTCCGACCCGCACGCCCTGCGCAGCCGCCAACAGCTCATCTCCCTCTGCTCTTATGTGTGCCGTCCGTGGTTGCCTCGACTTTGCACGATGACATCATCACTAGTGCAGAGTATCACGTTGTGAAAGGCACAGAGAGAATCTGTTCTGCTCGACAAAGCAACCACAAGGACCAAGGGATGGAGCTCTTGAAAGCACAAGTACTCCAGAAGAAAGCTCTTGAGTAGAAACCATCATATAGGCTGCATCAGCGCGCAAGGCACAGGCCCGCACCGCGCTGAGATGACGGTGTCGGAGGCGCGGGCAGCGGCGCGCAGCATGGTCGGCAGCAGGCCATCGTGGCGGCGCAGGCGTGGCTGCCCATGATGCCGATGGTGGCCGTACAACTGCGGCTCGCTGCCGGCATGCATGATCTCGCTGGCGCGCGAGTCCATGGCCGCCTCGAAGGCCGACCCCCGGCCCTCCCAGTCGGCCGGAGCGGGCGCGGACGGCGAGTGCAGTATCCGGTGCGCGTGCGGCGACGCCATTAGCGTTGGCGCCATCTCCACGTCGCTGTCGCTACTCTCCTGCACCCGCGCATGTGCCGTTTCAGCCATTTGTTGCCACTTATGCTCCTTGCCAGCTTATTTCGCTTACTCGGTGCCAGGCTTTTCGATGGCACGAGGCTTACAATCATAAAAGCTTCAAAGGTTATTTTTCCAGGTTGTTTCTGCAAAATCTAGCAGCACAAAGAAGAGAGTAAAGATCTGAAGGGCACGAATCTGAGAGTACAAGATTGGAAGGCGAGGGGTGCATGCCTCGCTGTCGACCAGGTCCTCGTCAGCGCGCTGCTTGATGCTGAAGCAGATCTCGGCCTCGCCCTCCTCCACATAGAAGAGGGTATCCGCCGGCTCCCCCTCGCGCGCCAGCAGGCCACCCTTGGTGTAGCAGCGCTCCTCGAACAGCGGGCTCAGCAGCGCCACCAGCGAGTCCAGCCCGTCATTGGCATCCCCTGACGCCGGGATTGATACTTTGCTCTGCACCACACAGCACCCACCCAGTGCATCAGAACAATCACAACCCCCAAAATTCCTTGTTCAGAAAACCGCTTCAATGGGAAGGAAAGGGATCTCAAACATTGCTCCACCTACTGCTTACACAGGCAAGTCAAACAGCAGTAGTTTAGAAGCAGAACTCATGCTAGTGGGGAATAATATAGGCATGTAAGCAGGCCTTAGAATAGAGAGGAACAATGAAGTGGCTAGGGTGTAAATGAGAGTGCCAGGCACAACCTGCAGGCAGCGCATGGGGGCGGCGCCGCCATGGGTGACCCAGGGGTGGGCCATGATCTGGGGCATGGTGGGGCGCTGGGCAGGGTCCTTGGCCAGCAGCGCGTACAGCAGCTCTGCCAGCTGCGGCGATACGGGCGTGCTCCGGGGGAAGCGCAGCGGCGCATCCCGGATCTCGTCGTACAGCCGCATCATCGCGTCCGCCCGGAACGGCAGCACTCCTGCACACACACTACTTCGTTGAGCATGCCGAAAGGAATAGCGAATTGAGCTGAGGTGCTCCTGTGATGTTGAGGTGGATCAGATGAGCCCAGAGATCAGGCAAGCAAATCAAGCTCGAGAGAAACCCTGGGTCTGATGCGCCCAGTGCACAGCAGGCCTCCTCCGCCAATAATTCCTCATGGGAGAACATCAAGACGGCAGAGCAATGGACTACGAATGCAATGGACTTGCGTTGTTTTCTGTCACAGCCAAGTTCCAGGCCAGTGGGAAGCGCATAATACGATGTCATTCAGACGTGGCAATCGGAACAAAAGGACGCTGCAAGAGGCGCGCTCACCGAAGACAAAGATGTAGAGGCAGACGCCGAGAGCCCACAGGTCGGCGGCGCGCAGCGAGAAGGGGCCGCCGCGGCACATCTCTGGCGTGAAGAAGGCCGGCGTGCCCACCGTGCGCAGCGCAGTGTCCGTGGCACCGCAGAGCTGCGCGGAGCCAAAGTCGCAGATGCGCACGCGGCCGTCCGCGCCCAGCAGCAGGTTGTCCGGCTTTATGTCGCCGTGCGCCACACCCATGCTGTGCAGGTAGTCCACCCCCTGCAGCCGCCCACGAAAGCATTTAATCTTTGGACAATATGTGGGTGCCAAGCTTTGGGGGAAACGTTTTTTGGTTTCGCAGCAAAGCTGCACAACAAAGATATGATATTTTCCTCCCCCTGCTCACTGTGCAACTCCTGACACCTGCTGAATGCCACATGGGCCAGTGCCAGGGACTGAAGGAGCCACCATCTTCTCCCCTTCCCAGAAACCAGAGCAGGCAAAGAGGGAGCCGTCAGCATTCCACTGCAGGACAAGAGAAACCCAAGAGGTTGCCAGCTTGATGAAGAAAATGAGTCTGCATGCTCAGTGATATGACCACGACGCAGCCAGGTGACCCAAATTCCCCCTTTAACACAGTCAGCGAAACAAATTAGTCATAGCGTGAAGTCAAGCTGAGGCGCACCTGGACGGCGTCTCGGAAGAATTTGCGCGCGATGGCCTCGGACATGCGCGACTGGCCGTCGCGGCCCTCGCCCAGCACCACAGGGCCGCCCTCCAGGTACTCCATCACCAGCAGCACCTTGTTGCTGCGCGCATCGTCTGCACCCACACCAGCCACACCCGCTCAACATTCCCTCTCTGTTAAGGGTTGATCCCTGTTCCAATCACTTACCTGGTTTCCATCTCTGATAGGAGGTTGCGGATCCCATATGTCAGCCCATGTTCCTTTGCAAATCTTGAAATCACACGGGCGTTTCAAGAGCACACACAGGAGACAGCGAGGTGAAGGACTAGGGATGCATGACACCGGGGGGCATGTGTCAGGAGCTGGGGCGGCTCACCTATGACCTCCATGAGGCGCACGATGTTGGGGTGGCACAGGTTGCGCAGGATGCTGATCTCGCACACCGGCTCGCCCGCGTCGGGGCAGCCGCCGGACGCCGCCGCCGAGCGGCCGGACGCGGCTGCCCCGGCACCCGAGGTGCCGGTGCGGATGGACAGGGATCGCCGCGGGAGACGCCCGCGCCGGGAGTCCGCCTGTCGCACAGCCCCATACAGTCAGCTGAGCTGACTGACTCAGCTCTTTTGCAATGACGCAGGGCGCCAGCCGCAATCTAAATGTCTATTTTTTCTCTCTCTTTCTGTCAACACTGTCTGTGCCAATGTAATTTCACTATTTGTGGGTCTATAAAATGCTTGATGGAGCAGTGCTGACATCGAAAAGGAGAACGACATGGCATGTGAAGGAGATATTGCAGTTGTTGAAAAGCAGTACGCAGATGCTCACCTTGGTGACCAGCTTCAGGGCATAGAGGCTGTGGTCCTCGCTGTTGAGGCACAGCTTCACCTTGCCGTACGCGCCCTCACCCAACGTCTTGATCACCACATACTGGTTCACAAACGTGCAGCCCTGCAACACAACAGCAAGCCAGCGCTGACTGACATGCTCACTGTTGCCGTGCATGCAGCACTATCTAGATGGATTTCTGCTCTACAACAAGGTGACCCTACGAGTAAGGTAGAGAGCCCCTAGCAGGAGCATCTTGCGCCTGCACAGCCATGTCACGAAGGAAAGCATTGGTGGATCTAGCAAGACTGGTGTCTAGATATGAAGGCATGCCTTGAAGCTGTCGACCAACATGACGCGGGTGTCAATCACGTCCCCGCACTCAAAGCAGAAGCCCTCGTCTGTGGCCGCCCCCGACAGAACCCGGGACAGACCGCCGCTCTCCAGCGAGCCGAAGCCGCTGCGCGAGCGCACGCTGCTGCTGACAGAGCTTTCCCTGGACAGCCCCAGCGAACTCCAGCCGCCCGAGCTCCTGCACGTGTGCACACCCCAAGTCTGCTCCAGAAATCGCAAATTCTGCTCGTCCCCGGGGCGATAAATTTGAAGATTAAGTTGTGCTGACAGGGTAGGACATTTTCAGGGAGTAATGGTTTGTTGCACAGGCAACATTGGCAGCACAATCTTCTTGGCATAGCTGCTCAAGCTGGTTCCTTTTTTGGCCCACTGCACAAGCAGTATCGCCAGCACCAGCATATGTGTCAGGGGGCTGTACCCGGATCGGTGCAGGGGGCCGCTGCTGCGCTGGGCCTCCAGGCGGCGCAGGTCCTCCTGGGAGGAGCGCAGCCGCGCGGACACCTCTATCAAGTTGCGCGGCGTCGCCAGGCCGGCCCAGTCCGGGGTCGCCACGCTTGGCAGGCTCCGGCTGTGCCGCATCGCCATCGCAGCCGCAGAGCCCATACCATTCGAGTCGCCTGCCAAAGAGCAGCACAGCACATTTGTGAATTAACCGAACAATTGTTCGGTAAGCTCACCACCAGAGCACATGCCAACCATTTGAAGGGTTTGGCGAATTTGGCAAGAAGAGGTGAGTTGGTACTGGTGACATATTCTACACCATAGTAACAGTACCTCCCCATAGACGTCTTTCTAAGGACGTCTACAACCAGCAGATACTCACCTTGCTAGCGTTTGCACTGGCAGGCAACTGGGTTAAACAGGGTGCTGAGAGGCAGGCACACAGCAGGCCCACCCGACTGGAACATCTTGGCGCTGTCGTCATGGAAGATGTGGGCGCCGCTGGAGCGCGACTTGAGAGGCGTATCGGCGGTGCAGCCGAGGCTGGCGCGCAAAGCAGCGGTGCGTGCGCTGTCCGGCGACTGCGGCGCGCTGTTGCTGCGGGTCTCCAGGAAGGAACGCCGCGGCGTCATGTCCACCTCAGCGATGCTCGGCAGCGGCATGCCCGCGTCCGGCAGCACGCTGAGCGGCTGGCTCCCCATGTACGCGTGCCCCTCGTCCGCCACCGATGCAAAGGGGGTGGGGATGTTGAGCAGCGCCGACCCCTGCATGCCCTGGATGGGCTTGCTGCTCTGCTGATCTGCAGGCTGAAAGCTGGGGGAGCTGCTCTCTGCGTATCCTGCATGGGTCCGGCTCGGGGAAGGCCGGTGGTACCCGAAGGTGCCATTCTCCAAATTGTGGCCGTTGGTTGCTAGGGAGTCCAGCTCGGCGCCGCTGTCCGGCTGGCTGAGGGAGTTGGGCGCATCTGGTGAGCGCAACAGAGCTCTGCCCTCATCCCATCTGCTGAGCTCCTGCTCTGCAGTCTTCCTGCTGACAACTCGCTTCACAGTCCCCAACCCCAGCGATACCCTCGACAGGTCGCTGATGGACACCCCTGTAGCAGGCATAAGCGACCCATCGAGTCTGATGAGATTGCAACAGCCAGAATAAGCAGGTATGTGAGGCCAGCATATGTGGTACCCACCTGACTTGTGGCTAGCTCTGCCAGTGGATGTCGCTGCTACCAGGTCAGGCCCGGAGGCCTTTGACCGGAGATCGACGCTAGTGGGGCCCTCGGTCACGTTCCCATCGGATCTGCGGTGGAGAAGGGGCTGCTTGCTTCTATTGAAGGAGGATGTTCTTGGCTTGGAAGGAAAGCACCCAATTGTGCCTCCTTCTCTTGGGTCAAGCAATGTCCAGGAAGGTGCGACACTAATCGCAGTCCCTCCAAAAGCTAAGTACTTCCTCCAACTAGCAGCCCTAGGTATGAAATCCTTCGATGTCTAAATCGTGTAAGTGCGAAGACTCTTACAGAGATGGTATATCCAACCCTTTACGCGTCTCAAATAGTGCATTATATGGGCAGAGGGCCCTTTGACCCTTGGAATCAAAAAAGGTGGGGCTAGAACAAGTTTTGGGCATAACGAAGGAAACAGGAAATTTCGTCACGGGAGCGCTCGAGCGTATCTTCGTCTGAAACACATGCACCCGCCAGGTGTAAAGCGCTCCTTCTTGTTGGCATCAAAATCTGACGAAAGAGCAAACGAACAGAAAATATTGAACTTATTTGCAACCTTGCAATCTTGCAGAGTGCTTTTAGATTGACGAAAGCTGTGATTGTCTTGCACATCATCACAGAACTTTTCTTGAAGTCACTCAGTTTGGGGGTTGCGATCGTCCTGAATAACCCTCAAAATCCTTTATAAGCACACGAGGAACTGCAGAAGGACATTCAGTGTACCATGACGTGAAAAGTATCGGCCATCGAGCGAAGCATGGGATCGAAAGGGAAGGCGCCAAGCATCATTGATGACGCTCCGTGGGTGGAGAAATACAGGCCTAAGACGCTCGATGATGTAGCAGCACACAAGGAAATCATAGACACAAGTGAGGGACACACAAAGCAGTGTCTGCCAAGATCCCAAACTTTCAGCTTTGGCCTGCTTATGCTCATATCAGCAGATGCTGTAAGATACTCAGTGCAGCTCAATCAACCCTCGACGTCTAACGGTGTTTTCCTACGATGCAGTAAAGCGGCTGGTCAAGGAGGATCGGTTCCCACACGTGCTCTTCTATGGGCCCCCTGGAACTGGGAAAACCTCCACCATTCTGGCAGTGGCACGGCAGATGTATGGCGCATCATTAAGGAGTATGGTGCTAGAGCTGAATGCCTCAGATGACCGTGGCATAGGCATCGTCAGGGAACAGATTGTGGACTTTGCCAGCACAAAGACCATGTTCAGGTCAGCTTCTGTTTATGCACAGGGAGGATCTTCAAACGTAACGAAGACCCTCCTGTGATGGATTGCACATTATACAGCACCGTGCAATCCAGTGAACCTGTCAGAATTGAGCTTAGATAATCTTGTGCCTCTGCAGCAACAAGTTCAAACTTGTGATCCTGGACGAGTGTGATGCGATGACCAAGGATGCTCAGGCGGCGCTTAGGCGAGGTATGACCACTGACATCCACCATCAGGGCCAGAAGGCTGCTTCCAAATGACCAGCATGTCAAGGATTTCCAATGGTTAAAAGAAGTGAACGACATCAGTTTTATTGATGTGCGCAGTGATCGAGAAGTACACGCGAAATACGCGTTTCTGCCTCATCTGCAACTATGTCAACAAGATCATCCCAGCGCTGCAGTCGAGGTGCACGCGCTTCCGCTTCCCGCCGCTGGCAGACAGCTACGTCAGGAGCCGCCTGCAGTTTGTCATCGACAGTGAGAAGTGCGCTCACCTGGCCCATCCTCCCTTTGCTGTCCCGCCGTTTAGTCTTACTGTGTTAACGCGCAAATGACGATAAGGCACCAGGAGTTACGCCCAAGTTGGGGGTGGCTGCAGGGTAAATATGGGGGACGGTGGCCTGGATGCTGTGGTGACCCTTGGGGCAGGGGACATGAGGCGAACCCTCAATATCCTCCAGGTGTGCGGTCCTTGATCCCACAGGTTGATGCAGATTGAGCACTCTTACATGTCGCAAACAGGCAGGACCTGCTCCAGAGATTGATGCAGAGAGCACAATCAGATTTCAGAAAACAGGCATGACCTCCTCATGCACCCTGGTACAGAGAGGCTGCTGTGCTCTCACTTCTCAACTCTCTGACCCTGCTTTTTTGCAAGCAATTGTTGCAGCATACTACCGTATGTTCCCTAGCCATTCAATCTCGTGGAATACAGACTTCCCTAGCTCTTTGAAATCACATGAAAACATACAGTTCCTAGTTCTCGGTGAAGAATTCTTACATCCACTCAAGCCGATTCGAATGCTCGGGCAGGCGACGCACATGTCGGCGGATGTGGTGAGCGAGGAGGCGGTGTACCAGTGCACAGGCAACCCGCTGCCCAAGGACATCGAGGCGATCGTGCAGGCGCTGTTCAACGAGGACTTTGTGGACGTGTTTGCCAAGGTGCAGGACATGCAGATCAACAAGGGCCTCGCTCTCACCGACATTGTCCAGCAGCTGCACCCGTGCGCGCCTGCCTCTCCTGCTGCTATATAATATCCATGTTGCACCAAAGTCTTGAGTAATATTGCGAGGAAGGAAGATCTGAGCAATTGTGCATGCAGTGCAGCAGTCTAGATGCCAGCCATGTTGCAGAAGCCTCCTGGTGGGTGTTGTGATTGCATGATGGGGAAATATGCCTGCCTTAATTGCAACTTTTGTTGGCTTCATGGAAGACATCTTCCAGGGCTCCAGTGTCCTCATCGGCTTTGGCTGCATGGAGCTCAGGAGGAGAATTCTGTGCACAGTGCTGAAGGGGGCTTGCTGGTGGCATGCATGCAGGTGGGTGTTCCGGGTGAACATGCCGGCGTCGGTGCGCATAAAGCTGGTGGATGCGCTGGCCGACACGGAGCACCGGCTGGCCTTTGGCACCAGCGAGCGCCTGCAGCTGGGCGCCCTCGTGGGGGCATTCTCCGTGGCCAGAGAAGGCATCGTGGCGGCTGCCAAATGATTCACAAAGCTGCTTTGGGGATCGTGTATATCCTGAAACTACCTTGGGAATGTATATTTCCTGCAAGACTTCTTGGATAATTTCGGATTTCTATGGAGTCCCCGAGGGACTGCCCGGCTCTGGCAGACCGCGGCCGCCTGGTTGCAATTTGATATTGTTAGAGGTCTCCAGGCAAATATTTGATTGCACGGTCATTTTGAGCTTTTCCCAGCATGGTGATTGATTGGCAAGAGTTGTGTAATTGCCACGCTCTGCTCTGGGAAACGTGAGAGGGCTCCAGCTGGCTCTGGCAATTTTGGAAGTGGTCAACAGGTTCCAGTTTTGGCTCGGTCAACGGGCTTCCGGAGCACATCCCGACTTATGAATACTTGTAAGCTCTGTTTGCGAAGTTTTCTCATCCTCCAAGAAACACGAGCGTCTCCACTTTATAATACCTATCTCAGAACACGATCTATTAGGATGGCTCGATCAGGTCTATAGCGCAGGCGTCGATATCCCGACTCTACTACTGGTCTGCTGGCGGGGATCTGGTTGATCTTTCCCACACGGTGCGTGGTTGAGTACCTAGCAGCGTCATTTTCATATCCTGTATCTATGTGTGATACGTTGAGTTGCTTGGTGTCTCTCCGGAAGTTACACGCAGACCTGCGGCACATGCAACATTGCCACCATCACCGTTCCTGCTGACGAGGACCGTAAAACCATCAAGAACATCGCTATGATGCCTGACACCCGGTAAGCACAACTATTCAATTGCCGTAGGTGACGTATCACTACATTCTGCGGAGTTCACACAGCAGCCAGGCGCAATGGCTGTCGGCGGACTCAATGTGTCGAGCGGTGCAAGGGCTGCAGAATACGAGGGACGAATGACATGGCGGGTCTTCATCACCTGTGCCATGGCAGCATGCGGTGGCCTGCTGTTCGGCTATGATCTTGGTAAGCACAGCCAGCCTGCAGGCTTTTCTCAGGAGGCTCACCTCATGTCGTTGCCTTACTCAAGTTCCCATTTCCTTGAATTGCATAGATCTCAAAATGTCGACTCTCTTGCCCGGCAGGTGTCACTGGAGGTGTGACGGGCATGCCAGCGTTCTTGGAGGCGTTCTTTCCCAATGTCATTGCAGCAAAGGAGCGCGCCGCCAATCAAGTCTCCAGCCCCTACTGCCAGTTTGATGACATGGTACTGCAGCTGTGGACGAGCAGCATGTTCCTGGCAGGCGCCTTTGCAGGTACAAGGAAATAACACCTGCACACTCCCCTGCATGGCAGACAAGCTCTGTGATCATCTGCGAGCGAGGCTTACAGGCATCCCTTTCAATAATGCCTGAAGATTGCAGGAATAGAGCAGGTGCAGTGTAGCCAAATCACATCAGCTCGATGGGCTCTCTGGCCACAACATACAGAGACAGTCAAAGCAGCAGAATACAATGACGCATGCACATAAGTGGAAGCAGCAGCGAGGCTCTGATGCGCATGATCTGCCGCAGGAATCGCGACGATCATATTCAAGCCGTTCTTCCAGCGCATCGGGCGCAAGGGAGTCATGATCAGCGGAGGCATCGCATTTGTGGTGGGTGCTGCTCTGCAGGCAGGCGCTGTCAACATGGGCATGCTCATCATCGGCAGGCTCTTTCTGGGCCTGGGCATCGGATTTGCAAACCAGGTGAGCCAGGAGTCAGCTGACTCGCCTGCAGATTGCCTGTCTACGTTGAGTCAGGGCCCCTGAGAATCGATCAAGTGCCAGTGGAAAAGCATTGTAGGTTTGGGAGGCATTTCAGACCATCAGCTCAAGCGCTCAATAAGTCCGAGTTCCAGAGCTTCTTTACTTTATTGGCAATCCGCCTGCAAAGAAACACACTTTGGTCTATAAGTTGCTTGATCAGGTGATGTGATGTGCAGGCGGTGCCCATCTACATTTCCGAGATGGCGCCCCACAAGTACCGCGGCGCCCTCAACATCATCTTCCAGCTCATGACCACTCTGGGAATTGTGCTGGCCAGCCTCATCAACTACTGTGAGCCCCTCCCTTTAACGACTGTTTCTAACGCTCAGCTGTACCTTGTTTTAACTTCCATTTTCACGCTCAGTGGTTCGTTAAGGTCGCTAAAGACGACTGCAACTATGCTAGAAGTTGAGAGATCTGTTTATCGGGCGTCTCGATTGGGGTTTGATATCATGTCTGCTCAAGTAGGTTTCTCATTGTGCACAAGATGTATGATTAAGACGTCAGATGATGCAGAAAGTTACCAGGTACCAGGGGATCAGCACCCCTAGCAGGCAATTACGCCTGGCAACAATTGCATACTGAGCAAGATAGGCTGCTATGCGCGCAGTGACGCAGGACCATGTGTGGGGATGGCGGGTGTCCATTGGCCTGGCGGGTGTGCCGGCGCTGGTGTTTCTGGTGGGCAGCTGCATCCTGGACGACTCCCCCAACAGCCTCCTGCTCAACTACAAGGAGGCCAAGGGCCGCCAGGCACGCCCCACCAGACTGTCTCCCTGCACCTATGCATGAATCCCTCAAGATCTGTGGTGGTCTAGTGCTACTTCAAGCGCTTATGTAGCATGCAGGAGTGTTGCATTAACAGCCCTGGCATACAGGCCTGGTATGCCGCCCTCTTCTGTGGAGCCATCAGAACCTTTGTGCATGCCATGTCTGTGCAGCGGCCGATCCCACATCAAGGCAACTTCCGACATCTTCTTTCTATCAGAGCCCTCTTCGCAATGGCAGCACAGCTGTGCACCTCCAATCCCAGCCTGGCGCCATCCATCAGAAGACTGCTGCCACAGAGCACATGCTGACATGGCGCTGATGTAATGCTGACGTGGCGCTGATGTGGCACTGACATAGCAAGCTGAAGTGGCATGCGCATGCGCGCGCAGGTGCTGGTGCGCATGCGCGGGACGGAGAACGTGGGCGCGGAGTGGGCGGACATCTGCGCGGCGGTGGAGGAGGTGAAGGCGCACGAGGTGCAGTTCTGGAAGTCCCTGGCCGTCCTCTTCAGTCCGCGCTTCTGGAAACTGGCGCTCGCATCCGTCGCCATCCCCCTCTTCCAGCAGTTCACCGGAATGAACGCCATCATGTTCTACGGTGCGTTGTTCCTCTCTTCCCTTGTTGTTCCTGCCAGCTGTTGAGGGGTCATTGCATGAGCGGGTGCAGGACCATGTTCCACGGTGGGCTGCCATCTTCCTCCCTATATTTCTTGCAGATCCAAAGCTGGATGCCAGAGGGTCCCTGCAAGCTTCTGGGATGCAGTGCCTGGGTCATTTGCAGCTGCTGCTGCTTTGACGGATTGTAACATTGCAGCTTTGTGACAGGAGGTCACCCAGCAGCCCTGATGTCAGGGGTTACATCTGGGGTTGAGCCTGGATGTAATCCCTAGAAATATCAGCCCAAAATTTGCAGTCGTAGGGTATCTGGTAGGAGATCTATACGTAAAAGAATGCCTACATTAGCAGAAAGCGGGAAATTTGGCTAAAGTGTTCTGCTTGTTTGTATGCGCTGCAGCGCCCCAGATATTCCAGGTGATGGGCATGGGTGTGCGCGCGTCGCTGATGTCGTCCATGATCACCAACTGCGTCAACTTCTGCGCCACCTTTGTCGCCATCCTCACCGTTGACAGGTGCCCCCCTGCAAATCAGCTCCCTGCATTGTGCATGTCATGGCAGTCTTTTGTCCTAGTCTCAATGCACTCCATTGGGCTTCTGAGTAGGTGGAGGAGAGACCAACGGAATAGCTCAAGCCTGTGATTATGGCATCCAGAATCTGGATCAACTCAATCCCCATCAGCAATGGAGCATGCAGCACTCACGCCAGGACAAATACAGAGACAAGAATATCTGGCCTGAATGCAAAATTTGCCGTAGACTCACACTGTCTCCTGTGCCGGTACAAGTGTCCTGGTTGCTGAAGAGGCAGAGCATGTTGTGTGTGTGCCAGGTTTGGGCGTAAGCCGCTGTTCTATGTGGCGGGAGTGACCATGTTCATCATGCAGACTGCTACCGCAGCGCTGACTGGACTGACCTTCACCGGAGCCGCCATCCCCAAGGAGCCCGCCGACGCCCTGATCGTGTTCATCTGCATCTTTGTCGCCTGCTTCGCCTTCTCCTGGGGGCCCCTCGGCTGGCTGGTGCGCCCTCTGCCCACTCCCGTCTGTGTACCAGCTCACCGGCAGGCTTGAGCGTTGCAGACTTCCTGAGTGATTGATCGTGGGGCGGACCATTGCCCCACACCCCTATTGTTTTTCAATTCTGCGCACCAAGAGAGCCCAACACCTTAAATATGGCTGTCGTTATCTGCCGCCTGGCGGGTTGAACTAACACGCTTGAGCCAGCAAATGCATCCATGCACAGGCAAGTGCAGGATGGGAATCCGCAGCTGGAGCAAGGGTTTGCCTGAGGGAGTTTGTGGTGTTGGGGTCAGGTGCCCTCTGAGATCCACCCCCTGGAGACACGCGCAACAGGGCAAGCCGTGACTGTGTTCACCAACTTCATGGCCAGCTTCATCATCGGCCAGTTCTTCAACAGCATGCTCTGCAGGATGCAGGTGGGCTTGCCTTGCCCTTCCCAGCAACAGACATGCAGACCAAACTTTCCACTGAAAAGATAGCTCAGTCTGAGGGACAGTTGTGTCGTGTGAAGCAGAGTGAACGTACACCCGACTTTGATGTGTGCTGCGCAGTTCGGCGTGTTCTTGTTCTTTGCAGCCTTTGTGGCAATCATGACAGTATACGTCTGGATCCTGCTGCCGGAGACTAAGGGAGTCCCCATTGAGGAGATCATGAATGAGTGGGCCAAGTAAGTACTCTGCATGCAGATCTGCCTCTTTGGCATGATGCTCTTCGACTTTGAGATACGTAATCATGATGTCCGTGAAATCTTGGGCTTCACAGGAGCTTTTAAGGAGAGGAACTTAAATTAATTTTCAATGCTGATGATTCAAACTGCAGGATCCCAATCAACCCCTTAAGGAGCAAGGCAAAGGTGTCTGCAGACGGCAAGGCCCTGAAGCAGAGGAATGTGTCCAGCCCTCCCCACGGCGAGAAAGATGGAAGCTCTGATGCATATGACAATGTCGACCTGCGTGCATGATGGCGCATGCAAGGATCTAACTGACCTGTACAAGGCTTTTATTTGATGTACTACAATTTTGATGACATCATTGAATTTTGGAACATATCGCGGAAGTACGCAAGCTGCAAAGGATCCCATGCTGTTGGCCCATCATGAAGTGTTTTTGACTGTGTAAGCTTGAGAAGTTGAAGTGCATCTTTGAGACGTTACAGATCCCTGCACAGTGCAAGGTAGAGGGTGGTTCAGACCAGCACTGCAACAAGCTCAATCCCAAATGTCCTCTGACTTTTCTCAAACACTAAATTGCCGCATTCACTTTCAAAACCTGAGTCCAGGCAGGTGTAGTTAGAAGGCTATTAGGCCTTGAGATTTGCATGCACACTGTACAACCAGGGCTGGTCATGGCAGCGAAAGAACAAAGCAGGGTCCCTCCAAGGATGTAGCACACTTCTCACGCTTAGATCTCACACACAGTCCCTCTCAAATTTTGAACAGGTTCATATCCTCACGTCCCGCCACCTCCCAGCAAAATTGTCAGGTGTGTCCAACTCTGGCCTCACCAATCAAAAGTCGTGAGCAACGACTTTGCTCCCAGGGACATCACAAGCATCTCTTGACATAAGACGTTACTGCACAATTGCTTTCCAGGTGTAATTTACTTGGAAGGGCTACGCAGGATGCATCCTCATCCGCTGAAAGCTTGCGCAGTGCTCATGCAAAGCTCAGCTAGCGCTATGCTCTCACGGCACCAAAGCTGCATAGGATGGTTGCAACGCCGCTGCCCTGATGACTTCAAATGAAAAGATATGAGCATGAAAAAGGCCACCCAATCTGGGATATCTACCCGGCTGTACATGCCTCCCAAGGGCCTCTGATGAGCAGGTTGCACCTGTCACTCTCTTGGAGGCTGTGTGATTGTGCCTTTGTCTGCGGCACTCAGCTGTCACTCTCTCCCTCAAGACCCTTTGTCTCTGAGGCTAATATCAAATCCGCTCAACCTCTCTCCATGGTCTATGCTGCATGGTCATTGCTGCCGTCCTTGCGACCGGTGCCCTCGTCAACACTGTTGATCGGGGAGCGGTCCTTGACTGGCAGCTGGGTCATCTCTGCCTCCTTCCCATCCACCTGCGCAGCAGCAAGTACCTGGTTATGAATTGCTTGTGACCTGAAAGGGTGGCACTGTAATGCCTGGCAACACGCACCACTGGCGCTCAATTTCGCAAGCTTCTCTGTTCACAACAAGCAAAGGGCTCCTTCATAAATCCGCCTCATGCCACCCATGCTGAGGCCAGGGCCTTATTCTTCAAATTCAAATCTTGGCACACAGCTGCTCACAGATGGGTTCACACGAAACTCATCAGAGCAGCATGAAACAGTATGTACCGCATCAATCACTGTGCTAGGCTCCTGAATGCTTGCGGAAACCCTCATATGTGGCTGCAGACGCCCCTGCGAGTATCCACCTCGGCCGGTTCCTTTGGACTTGCCGGCCTTGTATGACAACAACAGTATTCTGGGGATGAAAGCTGCTCACCGTGTAGGGGGCGTGGTCGGCGCAGCGCTCCTGCTTGGTGGTCACAAAACGGCGCCAGAACCAGTGGGTCCGCCACATCAGCTGCATCTCCTCAATCGGCACTCCCTGGTAAGCACGGCCACCACTCCTCAACATCTTTAATTGAGGCAGCAGGTCAGTGCCTGCGATGCGCTGCGTCCAGAAGTTTGTTCCCCTTGATCTTCACGAGTGCCACCAGAACATGTGCTCTCATGCAAGTTAACAATAGTAACATGACAAATCAACAGAGCTTGCTGGCACAGCCATTGGAGGTCAAAGTAAAATGTGACGCATGCATAAGATGGGGCAATGTTCTCTCCCCGTGACATGCCAAGGTCAGAAAATTATTTGTGTACCTTGGTCTCGGGCAGCAGGAAGATAGTGTAGATCGTCGCGATGCACACCCAGAACGCGAAGAAGAAATAGACCCCAAACTGCGGACTCCAAACCCAAGTCAGCGGACTTCACCCCACAGCTGATAGCGGTTGACTTTAGTACAGAAAGGCCTGACTGCGCTGTGCACTCACATGCTCTGTTTTTGCATGTCACAGATTAAATTTAGGTGAGCGGTAGAGTTTACGAGGACAGTTGCTGCGAGCGGTGAGAGGCGCACGCACCCGCATTTTGCAGAGCATGGACAGGAAGGCCTGCCCGATGACAAAGGAGAACAGGAAGTTCACGGAGACCGTGATGGCCTGCCCGGCACTCCTGGTCTCAATGGTGTGGATCTCAGATGGCACCTGTGATATTGCACATTTCACTTTTAAGACCCTTGGAGCTCACTGCAAGCAGGAAGACGGCAGAGCAGCTATCTCAGATGCTTGGGCATCAGACAGAGGAGGGGAGTTACCAGCCATCCAAGAGGACCCCATGACCATGCAAACCTGCGATGCATACAGATAAAATGCTCAAGCAACACTCCAAGAATGTCATATTTCTTAGCCAGGTGTAAGAGCAAAAACACACTTGATGCACTACTCACCCCGACACAAAGATGCAGATGAGGACCAGGACTCCCACAGCGGCATTGTTGGTGATCTTGGCCTGATCTGTCACACGACAGCAGCATGTCAATGCTTGCATGCGCCTTTTGCAACAGAGTAAGTCTTTGCCATCTCAACAGATCTGAATTGAAGGCAATCAGAAACAGCTGACATCAACTGTGGCGCCGAAAAGTTGCAGAGATGGTGGCTGATGGTTACACAATGATGGTGCTGATGGTCATGCAAGGGTCCTAGACAACGCTGTGCTGTTTGAAGCTGCCAGAAAGCCTGAGAGGTTGCTTACTGGTGTGGAAGGTTGCTGCCATGACAATGCCGGTGGCAATCTCAGCCACAATCATCTGAATGCCGCCCTCCAGAAACAGCTTCTTGCGCCCAAACCTGCACACCCATCACCTGATCACAGTCTGCACCAGCTTTTGACTATACCCATGAAGCTTGACGAATTCATGGGAGGCACAAAGAACCAATGGATCGGGTCTTTGGAGTCTTGGTTCTTCAATGCAGGCTAAGGCCATCCAAGAAGCAGCAAGCAAGCACCTGTCAACAGTGAAAATGGCAATGAGTGTGGCCACGCAATTGATGGCACCGATGATGACAGCTGACAGCAGCGAAGAAGACTTGCCCGAGCCCAGGGAATTGAATATCTGGGGCGCTGCGACACACATGGGCGCTAGTTTAGGCAACATGCTCTCAGCACATCGAGTGTCATAGACAAGACAACATCAGCTTCCAGGCAACATAAGACAGGCACTTGTTCAGCAATAGACAGGTGTTCAGCACCCGACAGAGCTGCCACCTTCAGGGTCAAGACTGTCTCCAGGCAGGTGCGTAGGTGTCAGAACAGAAAAGAAAAGACCCGCCCACCGTAGAACATGATGGCGTTGATGCCGGTGAACTGCTGGAAGAAGGGGATGAGCACGGCGGCTGTCAGCTGCGGCCGGTGCGTGCGCGTGAACAGCTTGCGCCAGTTGCCCTGTTTGGACAGCTCCACAGCGTCCTGCATGTCCAGGAACTCCGCATCCACATTCTTCGTCCCTCGGATGCGCTCCAACACCTGCATGGTTGCAAATTGCACTTAGGACATTCTCCCGAACAGCCGTCTATCTTGCAAGGACCCATGATCCAAGAATTTGCATGACATCATCGTTGGAAGGCAAGGGATTTTTTGTCCTCACAGGGTGCTGTGACGCCGCTGCAGCACAGTGTATCTATGGGGTCCTGATAAGCCCTGCCTAGTCGTCACATGGAGAACGATTTCCGTCGATCTGAGACAGAAACCCTTGACGTCTTTCGGTCGCACAAAAACTTCTGCAAGAGTGATTCAGTAGTAGTGTAGAGACTGACCTTGCGGCCCACGTCTGGGCGGCCTCGCTGTATGAGGGAGACAGGGGTGTCTGGCAGGCACAGGCCGCCCAGGAACAGCATCGACGCAGGCACGCCAGCCAGACCCAGTGACAGCCGCCAGCCCCACGGCGTGATAAATGATGTGCCTGCAGCACAAAGGCGCTGTCCCTCACATGAGTATGAAATGCTTGCTCCAGCCGTCAGGGACGGGTACGCCCCTCAGATCCACTGTCACTGTTCTACTCTCTTTCTGCCAGGAGGCAAGGTTCGTGTGCAGACAAGCTGAAGTTAAAGGCGCAGCAAGTCCTGCCCCTTGTTGAGCTCGCCAGATCCAAGCACCATGGGCACGGTGCTCAGTATTTGTAGCGCCCCACACCAGCCGGGGCAGATGTTGGCTCAAATTAGAAGGAAATCTCAGAAGGTTTAAATAGAAGGTTTAAGAAGGTTTCCATCCACCCTTTGGGGAGCACTGTGGGAGTTGTTCACAGAAAAATCACCATAGTTGATGCACTGGGCTGCGAGGATGCCAATAGTAGTCTGCGGGAAACGGCCACCTTCCTTAGTGTCTGGTGCAGTCGCCAAGCACATGATAAAGTTAAACAGAAAGCAAAGGGTGTGCATGGTACAACAAAGTCATTGAGACACGTACCGCCAGCTGAAAGCAGATGTTCAGGGCTCCTCGGATGGAGTGGGGTGCCATCTCGCTTAGGTAAAGGGGCACAGCCTGCGAAAATGGCAACTCATATTATTTGGAATCAAGGATGCACTTGAATCGCAAGCCCTGCCATGCACAAGTGCGGAATTGATTTGGAAGAGAGAGGCTCAGGAGCTGACCTGATTTGCAAATCCAACTCCGATTCCCAGGAACACACGGCCCAGAAACAGCATGCTGATGTGCACAGCTCCGGCCAGAAGCCCAGTTCCAATGAGAAATGCCAGGCCACCTGCGCCAGTCAGGCAAATGCACATCAACAATGCTGTGCTATTCTCTGGATCGAAGTTGAGATGCCTAGCACAGCTGCACAGCTGCATGCATGCCCGCACCAACGACCATGGTAAGACGCCTGCCGTAGCGTCTGGTGACCAGCGCGGCAATTAGACCTGCAGCACCAATCACAGTCTCAGACATCACTGCTGCACACACAGCAGCAACCCGAGGCAAAGCAGGTAAATATTTTGGCGAATTCAAAAGGGAGGGGAACTTCAGGCTTGACCTGGACTGCAAGGGAAGAGGCATGCGCACCGGCTATAGCGCCGGCAATGAACATCGTCGAAGTCCAAAGCTGCAGCAGCTGTGAGTCATACTGACAGTAGGGGTTCTGGGCGGCATTGGCCTTGCCCCTCACCACACTTGGGAAGAAGTCCTGCAGGGCATGCGTGGGTCAAAAGCTACCCTTGTGTTCCTTCATAGACAAGCATGCTGTCAACTGTGCAGAAAAAGTTCCCCCATGATATCAGGCCGATAGGTGCATGCAGCACCCACTCACGCTGATGAAGTCGTCAAGGGACGCCACTCCTCCAGTGACACCTGACAAGCACAGTGCAATCATCAGCTGATCTAGCAAGGTTTCCACCGGCACGTAAGCTTGAAATTTAATTCAAAGAGAGGCAAAATGGATGGCTCACCAAGGTCATACCCAAACAGCAGGCCGCCCGAAGCTGCAATGAGGCAGATCAGAATGACGGCTGGCGTGATCTTTGCCTCATACTGGGTTGCACGAGCCCCAGTAACACCTACAGCAATGCCTCCACCAGCCATGCGCTCTGGGCACAGGCCACAAAACCATTCAGCACAATGGTCAAAGACACCGACGTTGTAGCCTCGCAAAATAACCCTGCAGCCTTTTTTAATTTTCAAATAGTCACCATCAAAACAAGAGATACGAGAAACTGGTGAGGATGTGATGAAGAGAAATCCACAATTTGTGCACGTGACTATTGAGCTCGAAAGGAAAGTTTCATTCTCCTCGGTAGAAAACACTTTCGGGACGTATATAGATTGGGGATGACCATCGGCTCGCTTTGTAGCCTCCCAACAGGTCGGCAATCACCAGACGATGGCGGCTCACAGCTGACAAGATGAATGGCTGAAGCCACAAACTAACAGAGCAAAGACATCCATAAGGGTCTAAAGAATTGTGATGTAAGCAGAAAATGCACCTCAGCACGAAGATCGAAGGGAGGCGTCCACGAAGACGTATGACAGCTGAACGGATCCTTATTCACCACTGCAAGAGGACTTGATATCCGGCGCGTCTCAGTCACAATATATAAGTTTAATATATACTCAAATTGTTCCGAAACAATTTTGGCGGCCGTTGCGGCCAAGGCATTCCAATATCGGACACAATCAAGCGTCCAAGGTTACACTTCGTCAAGCTTCCTGGCAGGTGGGGGCTGGCTGAGTCATGCATTGGGCAGATTTGGGAGATCTCATTCTTTGCAATGAAAAGGATGCCGCTTTGTTGATCCAATCATTAGCATGGGATCCCAGCTGACATGAATGTTGGCATGTGGCATGCAGCAATGTTGCTGTTTTCATGCTGATCGGGTCAATGCTTGTCAAACTATCATCATGATTTGAGGCATGATGCACTGCAGTGACTGCTCATTGTGATTGGCGCAGCTGTGCAGCAGCAGCATCACAGAAATGCTTGACGTTTTAGATGAGCACTCCAGAAGCCAGTGAGGGAACCTTTGCAAGGCCTTGGAAGAGTAAAAGTCCTACTGCTGGCATGCCGGCTGGTGTGCCCGCGCCACCGATGTACCTTGAATGAAGCTAGCACCGCCGGGCAATCCGGAGAGCGCACATGCTTGACCACCATCCTGATACACCATCTCTCCCACATCAAAGGAGCATGTCCAACAGGATACCACTCCATCATACTACCATTGCTGCTGGCACAAATTTAGCACTGTATTGAGCTGGCCGATTAGTAAGCGTTTCATTGTCGACCTGGACAAGTGCATTTGCGAACTTACCTGGAATTGTCAATGTAAAAAGGGATTGATTTTGATACTTGCTCGATGAAATGTCTCAAAGAGAGGAAATGAATAAACAAATCTTCACGCAACACCTCCCAGCAAAGCCTGTATTCTGTTGAAGGTTGAAGTGATGGGCATCGAAAGTTCTCGTGCCTTTTGTCTGCAATAATGCGACTCAATTTATTCAGTTACTAGATCGTTTGATATGATTTTTGATGGATGAGGACTCGGAACAAGGCGTGTTGCTCTACTACAAGTATGTGGATCTGACGGAGGAGCAAGGGGCAGTCAAGGAATGGATGCAGAATCTGTGCCAAAATCTAGGACTTCGAGGGCGTATCAGGGTGGCACGGGATGGCATCAACACCACGGTATCCCTGCAGATGATTAATCTCACCACCAATGCAAGAGCTGGCAACCCTGTGCAGACTGTGTCTAAAAACTGTGCGTTGGCTCCCTGCACAGGTTGGAGGGACCATGGCTGCACTCAGAGACCACATTGCGGGGGTTGAGCGCCACGCACTGCTGGGCACCGGTATTGATTTCAAGCTGGCGAGCTCTCCGGGACCCAGCAGCAGCCAGGCAGCCCGTGAGACAGGATTTGACTCACTTGCTGTTACCATCTGCCAGGTCACTTCCCTGCTCACTTCCAGTGGATGCTTTTGAGCCAGTTCAAAGCCTGCAGATTTTGTGCAAGAGAATAGCAGGCAAAATATTTCTAAGAGCTGTAGAATGAGGTCTGTCCTTCGCAATGAGCAGGAGGTCGTGGCACTTGGTGGGAGCACGCAAATGGGCTTGGAGGAGCTAAAGGAAGCCACGGCGCTTCACGTCTCACCACAGCAGTTCCACAGCTTGCTAGACCAGTCAGTGGAAGACAGCACAAAGGAGACTGTCCTTCTGGACGTGCGCAATCTGTACGAGACGCGCGTCGGCCACTTTGACAAGGTGTGCATGATCCAGCACACGTTTAAGTCTGTATTTTTATGGCAAGAGGATAGAGGCCAACATCGCCTGCAGCACAGGCAGTCACACACGGAGTAAGCTCTCCATTGTACCCTGCTGGCTGATCTTAGTTCTCTGCATGTCTCATGCCAACAATTACATTTACAGGATGGTGTGCGCCTTGTGGACCCTCAGCTGCGCAGCTTCAGCGAGCTACGCGCATGGCTGGACTGTCAGGCCGCTGCGCTGGCCGATCGCCGGGTGCTCATGTACTGCACCGGCGGCGTCAGATGCGAGCGGGCCTCCGCCTACCTGCGCTCCAAGGGGCCGGCCTTCCAGGACGTGTACCAGCTGGAAGGTGCTGAGTCACTCTGACTCTGTCATGGTCCACATCATAATCGGTTCCTACTGCAATGGCTGCACCTTGATGCCTTGGTTTGAACATCTTGAACAGCCATCAATATTATCATCTGCTAGGGTCTAGATTGAATACTGCTAAGCCAGCCTATCTCAGACCACTGCTGATCTGCATGACAGTGCAGCTCAAGTGGCGCACCCCTGACTGGCTCTTACTACAAAGTACCTAGTTTAGAGGATCCCCTTGAGATGATATCACTGAATTCTTATGTTGTCGTGGACCAGGTGGCATCCAGCGTTACATGGAGGCGTTCCCTTCGGGCGGCTACTTTGCTGGCAGGAACTTCGTCTTCGATGAGCGTGTGACAGTGGCGGGCGGCAGCGGGCGCGTGGTGGGCAGCTGCTGCATGTGCGCGGCCCCCCACGACACCTACGAGCCGCGCTGCCGCTGCGGCCACTGTCGCATGCTCGTCCTCGTCTGCCCAACGTGCGCCTCACATGTGCGCGCGCATCCCTTTGTACTGGTAGTAGGAAACACCAACTTAAGTCAGTGCATTTGTTACCCCTACCCCTTGCAGCCAAGGGGTTGTAAAAATTCTCGAGTAGCGACCTTGTGCAGCCCGCTACAAGCTTGTTTGACCTTTGGGCACCACTACCTGGTGTGCTCAGTGTCAGAAACCTCTCAATGGTCTTGCATTTGGAGGAGATCCATATGGCAAAGCACTTCGGGGCCAGCCACAAGTGGTTTGCATTAGTTTTGACAGCAGTCTTGCTTGCGCAGGGGCTTGACGGCATAAATATTCTCTGTGAACTTTGCCGGCGGCGTGCTCAGTGTGAGGTCTTCCACAACGGGTGCACAGCATCATGCAGAAACTGTCAGCAGCAGGACAGTGGGGGGCCTGTCCATTCTTCACAGTGCAGATGCATGACATCTGGCAGTCCCCCAGGGCAGCCGGACTTGCACACCAAGCAGCCAGATTTGCAGCCGCATCCAGGCAGGCGGTTGCGGATACTCTGCCTGCACGGGTTCAGGCAGAACGCACATGTGTTCAGGGGCCGCAATGCCGGGTTGATCAGACGTCTGAGCAGCATAGCCGAGCTGGTTTGTGTGGACGCCCCTCACACACTGCCCTTCCTGGTGAAGGGATCCCCACAGCCGCCCAGCCCACTAGTGAGCGCTCGTGAAGGCTCCCAATCAGAGCATGAGGCAGAACCACATCTGCGAGGTAGCGAACCAGATGCATACCAAGAACGGAAGCAAAGTTCGGGTGAGAATGGCGCGGACCGAGCTGACAGCTGCGGAGGGTGCCAGCAGCGGAGGCATCCCCGGCGGGGGTGGCTGGTGGAGCCTGGACAGCTGGCAGCAGACAGGGTGAGTTGCATCCACCCTTGCCTGCGAGTTCTGCAACCGCCTGCTGTGCCATACTGCCTTGAGCAACCAGGATATGGAACAATCGGTTTTAGACTCTGGTGAAAATTGCAGGCACGCGCGGAGGGCCAATCCTGCACCTTCATGCCGACCACGGACGACAACCAGTACCTGCGGCAGACGGCAGGCTGGGCAGAGTCCTGGGCATATCTGCAGCAAGTTCTGCGTACAGATGGCCCCTTTGAAGGCGTGATGGGATACTCCCAGGTGGGCTGAGACATGCTTCCAGCAGAGTGCAGCAGATGATGCCTTCAATGCGGTACACCCCATCCCCTGCATGAGGCTGGACAAATGGAGTCTGCATATATCCCGCGCAAGTTGCTAAGGTGTTCGATGCTGTGGCGATATCTCACAGGGGGCATCTGTTGCAGCAGCTCTGTGCGCTCACCAGCAACTTTGCAAAGGCAGCGCAGATGGTGGTGGCTTGGGATGGCAGCCGCTGCGTTTTGCCATCCTGTGTTCCGGCTATGCATCGCCCGCTGCAGAGCACCGGCAGCTGCATGCGGATGCGGGCAGCATAAGCCTGCCATCACTGCACGTGTTTGGGAGCAAGAGCGAGGATGGAGGCATCACTGCCGTGGAGAGCAGGTCTCTGGCGGATCACTTTGACCCGAGCTGTAGACTTGTGGTGGAGCACAGTGGCGGTCACTACATCCCTGTCAGCAAGGCTGTCGTAACGCGCTTCAATAATTTTCTCAGACACTTTGAGACTTGATATTAGGTGTGGTGTGACCCATTCCAGAGGAAGCATCCTGCATGTGAAAAGGATGATGCAATTGCTAGGTCAGCTTCCAGGCTTTACTAATGCGAAAGCTAGCTGAACTGGACAGAATGTGCTGTGGACTCGTCCAAACTGAGACATTCCACTGGATGTTTCCAGGCAGTGTAAAAGGGATGTTGTAAAACCTTTGAATTCTTCCTTATTGACAATTCGGGGAGCAAGCACTTCTGTGAATGCTAGGTTCGGCTTGAGATCCCTTGTGTTCGATTCCAACGCCTTGCTTTCACATTAAACATCCTTTATGTAGGAGTATTTATTTCTGAGCGAATACCATACTAAAGTGAAGCGAAGGTGGCGGCCCCCTGGATGCGGCGAGCAGCACGTGTTTTGTGTCACTTTTACACCAGGGCGGCGCTGCCAGAGTTGCAACCTACTGCATCTGCTGCCTATATCGTTTCACAAACAACTGTACAAACAACCACCTCTAGCACCGGGGTCCACAAGCAGAACTTCAACACTGTCACGGGTGAGAATCGGATAAGGCACATGTCGACCAGCTTCCTTGAGGTATTTATGCAGACGATGATGCCCCTTTGCACCTTGATGGTATGCGAGTGCTATGAAGTCCTAAAGGGGTGACCTTGAAGCTGGTCTCGCAGGGTCATTCCTGCCTTGGCTTCTAGGCAATACCAGGGCTTCCCAGGAGGATCTTCCTCAGCAGAGCTGCCACCTTCACAGCAGTGAAGCCCGCAGCAGCAATGGACAGCCACAGCTTGCAGGTAGGGTCATGGCAGAGCCGCTTGCCCGTCAATTTTGTCAACTATGATCGTCAGGGGATGTCTGAAAGAAAGCTGTTCTTCTTGCAGAAGAAGACGCAGATCAAACGCAGAACAGCACAGGCACGGGGCCGCCTGACGATGCTTTCCTGCAGAACATCACTGCAGATGAAGGGCCGATGGCTCTGTACAAGGAGAACAGGCTGTCAGGCTTCTATCGGAGAGTACGTATCTCCCATTTCACCTGGAGTGCTGGCCTTCTACAAACATGCTGCCTCTGCTCACATGTACTGGGACGTTCCATCGGGCTTATGGACGGTACCAATAGGATGTGATCTGTGCGCAGGATCCAAAACAGGAGGTGACGATCCTTGCCCTTCAGCGACTGTACGATGAGCTGGCTGCAGCGCTGCGGCCGAGAAGGCCCAGCGGACTGACCGTTGTGGAGCATGTGGGCCGCACCAAAAAACGCGCCTCCTGGTCTGTCACCACCCCTGCAGCAGCCTGCAGGACAGAAGATGCTTTACTGCTTATCAACCTGCATTGAACAGATTAGAGTGTTTTCTCCTTTGGGGTGATGAGAGTATCACTGCAGGTGGGAGGGCTTGGAGCGCATGCTGGATGGGGGCAGCAGCAGTAATGAGCGGGGTCAGCCGGCTCCGCCAAAGGGCCTGTACATGCATGGCGGAGTTGGCACCGGCAAGACCATGCTCATGGATCTGCTTGTTGGATCGGCGCCGCCTGATTTCAAGGTGGGGAACCTGATGATTTACAGCGGAGTTGGATGCTCTTGGCACCTCCAGGGAGCACAGGGCATGCACTTCAAGCCAAAAAGGCTGTACTTACCACAGGCAGTCATACACAGGCAGCCATGTTGCTATGATGAAATGCAAATCCAATCCAATTGCTGTTCATTCCGATTGACCATGGAGGAGATTGCAAAATCTGAGCAATATTTATCGAGATACTTTATCTTCTGCCCCACCCTGGAGCCATACATTGGAATGTCATGACATTACCTGTGTGTCCAGCATTCACCCTAAAGGCATCTGCAGAAATGCGTTGCAGTCAATAATCCTGCTCTTTGTAATATCATCTTCTGCACTTTCTTACACCTCTTTTATAGGGACCTGCCCAGCCAGGCATATTCCTGCTCACATAGATCTCCATGTGCTGGTCTGTTGGTCCACATCACCATGAACATCCCTTGCTATCCGCAATGTGCAGCTGCGGCGGTCGACGTTCCATGACTTCATGCTGGACGTGCACTCGCGGCTGCACCGGAACGAGCGCGCGGCCGACCCGCTGTCCTACGTGGCAGTGCAGCTGATGGCGGACATGCGCGTGCTGTGCTTGGACGAATTCTTCGTGACCGACGTTGCCGACGCCACCATGCTCAGCCGGCTGTTTGGCCAGATGTGGGACCGCGGCCTCGTCCTGGTCGCCACCTCCAACAGGTGCGCTCCTGGCACCCTGAGTCCCAGCTGGAGATGCGCCACCTGTGTGCTGGACACTGCTTCAGGGAGGGTGCTGCCAGTGATGGCATGCACTGCAGAATTCAGCTTCACTCTCCTCATTCTCCATGTCATCATATTTTTGGTTTGCTTTGCTTTGCTCTATGGCGGAGATGCAGAGATGCTGATCCGCTGCGAGAAGCAGAGCAAACAACTGCTGAGGCAGTCCAATTTTGCACGCAAAATCTGGTTTTATATTTTGAGGCAAGTCTAACCATAGTAACGCATGCTGCAGGGCACCTGACGGGCTATACGAGAACGGGCTGCAGCGGGACCTCTTCCTGCCCTTCATCGCGCGCCTGAAGGAGCAGACTGTCGTGCACAACATCAGCTCCGTTACGGACTACCGCCGCCTGGCGCAGCACACCAACGGCCTCTTCTACACGCCGCAGGAGTTTGCCGACCCGGACGCGGAAGCGGCCGCGCACTTTGAGGCGCTCGCCGCGGCCTGCCACACGCCCATCGGCCCTGCGGAGGTAGAGGTCATGATGGGCCGCCACCTGCGCGTGCCCACTGCAGGTGCGCTCTCTGCACCCTTGCAGCTGGCTAGTGCAAGCATTGCGCTATTCTGTCCTGCGATGTCCTGTTGTGAGCTTCAGCTCTCGCTGGCATTCGCAGTGATTACATCACCTTCTGACAGCTGCATCGATGGCACACGTCCTTTCACGCATTCAAGGCAGCACACGTCATTTCACGACTTCAAGGCAGCTAGCAAGAACAAATGAGTACTTGATATCGAGATGGTACTGAGATGAGGAGGGCGGCTGCGCAGGCGGCGGTATCTGCATGTTCCCCTTTGAGGACCTGTGCGGCAGGCCAGTAGCGGCGGCAGACTACATCGCGCTCGCGAAGAAGTACCACACGCTGGTCTTGCGAGGCGTTCCTGTTTTCACCGGCGCGAATCGCAACGAGGCCTACCGGTTTCTGACCCTGGTGGACGTCCTGTATGAGCACCACATCCGCCTGGTGTGCTCGGCCCAGGACGACCCCATCGACCTGTTCCAGCACATCCTCACGCGCGAGCAGCTGCGCGAGTCGCAGTCATCTCAGGTACACAGCCCACTAGGTTGCTCCTTCATGTCAAACAGCTGTCATTGGACATATAGAGGCTTCTGCAAACCCCGCGCTGTTCTATACTGTGCTTTCTCCCCTAGTAGCTGGGATCTCGCGAGCAGCTGCGCAATTCGCAGGCTTCGCAGGTGCACAGCACACCAGATCTTGTCTCCACATGACATGCCTGTCCTTGGACATGTGGGACCTCTGCAGACTTTGCGCTGCTCTGTCCTGCACTTTCTTAGCTTGAGCTGGAGCTCTCGCCAGCAGCTGCAGATGTCAGTGGTGGAAGTGGCTATTGGCAAACCACTCTTCGAGGTGCTGCTGAAGTTGCTTGATCTCTCCAGACCACATGGGGTCGCTCTTCCTGGCATGGACAGATCCTTTGGGGCAGTCACGCTGCAATAAGATGCTACGCTGAAATGAGGTGCTGTGGGGACTGAGACGAGTGGGTTGTGCGCTGTGCTGCAGGATGAGGTCATTGTGGATGACAACCTGGGATTCTCCAAGGACCGCTGCATCAGCAGGCTGACGGAGATGCAGAGCTTTGAGTACCTGATGGCCCACGCCAAGAAGCACGCCCCAGAGCTGCTGCTGGCCCTGCAGGAGGCTGCTGCCAAGGGTGGCGAGGCCCAGCAAGCTCAATTGTGCAAGTGAACGCAGATCAAGCCTTGGACTTGCAATGATCACGTCAGGCTTTCCAGGAGACCAGGAATGTCCATTTCAGTGTATAGGAAGTGTATAGGAAGTGTAAATTAAAAACATGGCTGGCAGCTTGTCCGCGTATGTTGAGCAAGGTTGCTCCAGACTTACCAGGACATGCAGCTCATGGTTATGTCGATGCTACTATGGGATACAAGACATTTTTATGCCAGAAATATGTTTCAATATAACAGAAGTGTCTTTTGCACATGCCACTCATAGAGTTGACCGATTTGCTGCCTTGTGGAGGTCAGAACAGACCACACTGTGGGCCATCATTCCAAATGAGAAATCCAAGAGAGACCGCGCCTGTAGTATTTAGCCGCAGTTGCAAGAATCTCCAAATATGCAATCAAAGAAATTGTTGTTTGATGTGCCCAGGTGTGTAAGATTGTAAGAACAGAGCGGTCCCATCCAAGCATGAATTTCAGTGTAATAAGTCGTGTCGTAATCGGTTAAGAGTGTTCCACAGCTTTTAGCTCCTCAACCCTAGTCATCATCATAAAGCTGGACTGCAAGGGGAAATAATATTGCAGAGACAGTGGTATGTATCTGTTCCAAAATTGCCATATTTTTGGGCAAAATGAAACATTGCAGTATTTTAGCAAGCTGGGCTGGCTTCTTTGCCACCTGGCCTGTCGGTGTGGCCAGTGCTTTTCTACTTCCAGAACAACCAGTTGCAGATAGAGATTTGCGGTCAGGTGGCCCTTGAAATATTTTAATCCATGTAAACCTAGCTCAGCTCCCACTGATGTGCTGCAATATGCTTGTCAGTAACAAGTTGTTACTAAAGCATCAGACCCTGACTGGTTATGCAGGCAGCTTCAGAACTGTGCAATCATGTCATACTTTGACAGCGGATACATGTAGCTCAGAATTTGCTACATCCAGCGAGCACTGTAGAGTGCATATTGAATTACCTTGAACAATCAATGTTCCTGGCAGGTGCTCTTTGACGAAAGAACTAGATTATTCTGGGACAGATTATCGCTTTGCAAAATTTTCAAATAAAATCATCTCTGCTGCCTGGACACCCCCAAGGTTCTGTGGTACCCCTTGCCCAGCACCTGCATGCGGCAAACATACTTCAAGCCAGTGCATAACTCCCTGTCATCAACATCTGAACGCGGCAAATGACTGCTGACGTGGAGCCCAAGATGGTGCATCTGCAAGTATCACTCTGCAGTACACTGTCCAGTGCAATGAAACAATTGCTTGACTAATATGAATGCTCGCATGCTGAGAGCAGAATGCACACCGGATTCCGAATTGCCATCCGCTGCTTTGAGTTGGCCCTTCAGCGACTCCAGCTCGGCATAGAGGGGCTCATAGGCCTCCTCGCAGGCCTGAGCTCTGCTGAGAGCCGCTGCCAGGTCCTCCTGAGCGTTCGCCAATGCATTGTCGGCTCCACGGCTGTCGGTCTTTGTCCTCAGCAGCTGCTCCCTCAATATGAGAGTCTCCGACGCCAGCTGTGCCACAAGCACAAAGACTGAAATGAAGCTTCAACCTGGCATCATCCGCCAACAGCGCCGGAACAATATAGATGCCACCCCTTGATTCATGCAATCGACCTGTTGCAGAATGTCCGCGCATGTGCACGATTGCATGTGCACCGGACAGGACAGGTGCATTACCTGGTCCTTCAGCCTTCCAAGTGCACGGTCCTGTTGCTGCACGATAACGTGCTGGGCATCTGCATTTATACTGAAAATTCAGACATACAAGAGATACCACCAGCAGAGATGCTGGCATGGCCATGCGATGCATTAGGTGGCCATCAACGGACATTGTCAGCCATTCTGACATTTGAAATAAGCCTTTTCATCAAAAGCACACATTCTCTATACTTTTAGGCTTCGTGCCAGATTCAATGACTCGGGCATGTCACCTTCGAGTTCACGCTTCAGGTATAGGTTGTTGCGGAAGCATCCGCCAAGGAGGAGCAGGAAGGTAACAATTGCTAGTGCAAAGGCACTGAAGGCAGCGACTGTTTTGCGCGGTAGCTTTTCTTTTGTATCCACAGTGCCGAAGTACAATCCGCTAGTGCCTCTGTTACCATCGACAGCCTCTTTCCCCAAGGCCAACATAACGGCTCTCAAACGAAGTCCTCCTTTCCTCCGCGATTGACGATACACCTGCAAATAGAATGGAGTTGCTGGCATGGAAGAGATCGTGACAGATCGAACGTGCGAGGTTTCTCGCCTAGCTGCTGGTTTCCAGGAAGCTGCGAAGCTGCCCCGTTTGAAATCGGAGAAGGAACGCCGGATTGGCGAGATTTGGTCCGAAAGTGCCGGAGACATGTCTCGAGGACACGACGTTGTACCCTTCCTAGTGGATATCGGCTTCTCAAGCCAAAGAAGATTTCCAGATTCCTTGTGTCGCTTGTCAATATGAGCATAGATTGTGCCATACAGCGTGCTGAGCAGTCAAGCCGGAGCTTGATCTTGATTCCTGGTCTCCTCTGGTTTGTGTAAGAGCAGGTAATTGAAACAAATCTTGTGGTTTATTTTTTATTCTTGCACTTGCAAACTGGCACACAAACAGTGCAGGTCACGCATCACTAAATCTGTACAGCAAGTTTTGACAGGATTTTTCCGAGACCAGCAATGATACAGGTTCCAACCCAGAGCTTTGGACTAGCAGTTGCTTAAACTATTTATGTGATCGATTTTGTTTGTCTTGCAGGAGGTTGGACGCACCATTGCCTAGGCTGGCAACTTTTCTGACTGCAGCAGTTGCCAGGCAGTTGATGCGCAATATCCACTGCTGCAGCACTTTGCACACATCAGCACGCCTACATTCTCACGTGAGTTCATCAGCTGCAATCGTACAGGCCAGACTGTCACCCCAGAGTCTGGCCAGCCTTGGCCGCTTTGACAGGCTCTCAGTGTTGAGAGAACTGGCACTTGGACGAAGGGTACACTCTACCACAGAGAGGAGAGTTGCCCTTGCATCAGCGCAGAAGCCTCTGGCACACAATTCGATGAAGCAGGGATCTAGCAAGCAGGCAACAGTGCCCACCGTTTCAGCTCCTCCACGCAGCAAGGGTAGAAAACCTGCAGCAGCAGCCGTCCCTAACGCTGCCAGAGACGCTGGAAGCGCACAGATAAGCAACCTCATACTAGAGCAGCATCACATCAGCGAGAGTGCTGAACCCCCACAGCCTGAGATCGTTGTGGAGACGGCAGGGCTGGCCAAAGCTCTCGAGCTGACAGGCAGTGCAGAGCCGAAGAAGAAGCGCGCTAGAAAGGGCGCTGACACTGTCACAGTTTCCGCCCCAGCAACACCTGCTCTGGAGCGGGCGCGCAGCCGGCCTGTGGGCGATGCAGGCTCTCCCCAGCAAGCCAAGGCAGAGGCTCATGCTGCGCTGGCAAGTGCTATTAGGGCTATGCAGGTCGCACCCAGGAAGGGCAGCAAGCAGCAGCAGGAGCAGGGGACAGCTGTGGCAGCAGAGGACATGCCGGTTATCCCCCTGGCAGAGAGGGTGAAAGGCAGGGCCAGGCGAGCCAAGACAGCTCCCTTGGCTCTGGAGGCTGCTGTGAGGCCTGAGGAGGGAAAGGCTCTGCCGATTGGTGCAGCCGAAGAAGCAGCGCCAAAGAAAGCCAGGAAGAGGGCAGTCAAGGGCACTGCTGCTGCAACAGCCACGGAGGCAGAAGTGGCGCCGGCTGCTTCGGGCGTGGCTGTGCCTGCGAAGAAGCCGCGCGCACCAAGGAAGAAGCCCGCAGCAAACGGAGACGCTGCACAGCAGACAGAAGGAACGGTGAGCTTGTTGGGATGGGCTTCTTGACTCTTTCTGACTGTGACAGCATGTTCTGGAGGTATCGGGATTGTTGGCTTATGACCCATCCCTGTCGCATGTCAGGCTATTGATGCATGCAGACGCATCAGCTGAGGCTAAGAAAGGGCCACTGCATGTGGCAGGCTGTGGATGAGGTGAGGCCGAAGAGGGCGAGGCGAGCCAAGACAGCGCAGGTAGAGTCGCCTGCTGAGGTGGATGGCGGCCAGGATGAGGACGTGGCAGAGGTGATGGAGAAGCCCAAGAAGAGGCGCAGCAAACAGGTGGACCCCAACGCGCCCCCTCCCTTCGGTGAGTTATCATCACTGCCTTGCGTTCGCAGTCCCACATCGTTGAGCAAGTGTCTGCAGGCCAAGGACAAAGAAGGGCAAAGAAAGTCCGAGCAGCGCGTATATCGCTGTCATGTAAGACCAGCGTGCTGAATTCAGTGACGGCATGAGTCAACCACTGAGTGTTTGATAATTGTCAGGGATCAAGAATTGATCAGTTGAGATTGTGCGCAGAGATTCCTGGCCGGGACATTCTGGAGAAGGCTCTTGCTAGCACGCCTGGCCCGCGTCCTGTCCCGAACCTGGGGTAAGATCCTCATAGAATTCTAACTCATGTGTCTCCCATGCATGCCCTTTCCATTTTCCATACGTTTTGGGCACATTGCCTCATGTATGTAAGACATTCATCAGTGGCACTCTCGTCCACGGCTATATTTTTGCCAGTCATCTGCGTCAGTGGCCTCCAAAGACTTGCATGCAATGTGAGGTGAAATATCGCAGGTATTGCTGCTTGAACATGGAGCTGCGGGAGCAGAAGCCACCGATCTTCACAAACCGCGACTGCATCCAGAAGACCTTCCTGGACAAGGGGCTGCCCTACATCAGCAGCCTCGCCCTCGAGAACACCCGCGCCCTCGCCGGCATCATTCACTGGAACCACCAGCATGGCATCCGCTTCTTCCGGTGCACTGCTCTTTTCTCCCCTGAGCTTTGCTGTATTTTGCCTGATCTCTGATTTTTTATCTGTGCTGGAGTAATGCGTTGGTGCGTGCTTTATGACCACCATGTTGGCTTCAGATGGCCAGCATCATCAGTTGTTGAGCATTGGCTGATAAGATTTCAGCTGCTTAACTATAGCTACTGGCTTCTGTGTGACCTTGATGCAATGTCTGCTGTCTCAAACTGCAAAGAAAGTCTGGAGGTCCTGGATTGTCTGCAGCATGTTTGACAGTGTTGTGGGCCTCCTGAGACATTCACTCGTGTGTCATTATTACAGGCTGTCGTCAAACATTTTGCCCTGGTGCACGGAGTATGATCTGGAGCAGTTGCCGGACTACACCGCCATAGCCGATGAGCTGGCGTTTGCGGGGAAGCTGGCGCGCGCGTACGATCAGCGGCTGACATTCCACCCTCCCCACTTCATCAAGCTGGGCGCAGAGGACGGGCCCCTGGTGGACAGAAGCATCAAGGAGCTCGAAGTGCACTCACAGGTGCTGACGGCCCTTCATGGGAGCTGGGCAACATGCTGTGCAGTGAAATTGATGTCCACTGCAGCTTTCATTCAATACGCCAGGCAGCTGCAAAGGCTTTGCATGTAGCTGACGTGTGTGAACCTCTTGGTCCATCGTGTGCAGAACCATCATTGGAGGTGGCTTGCTGCTAGCGTTGCATTTGAGCCTCTAGAAGACAGCCAATTGCAAGTCACAATGCCTGATAAGTTCTCTAGAGAGCGTGTTGCCAGCTCCATGTTATATACCACTGTGGGCAACGCTTGCATGCATGCCCTAATGACTCTAGCTGTTTAAAGGGCTACCCCCATTGCATGAGAACCTGTTTATAATGCGCAGGTGTTGGATTTGATGGGCTACACGCCGTCGCATGAAAACAAGGTGAACATCCACGTTGGTGGAGTGTACGGCGACAAGGAGGCCACGCTGCAGCGCTTTGCTGCCAACTTCCGGCGGCTGAGCCCCGGCTGCCAGAAGCGGCTGACAGTGGAGAACGATGACATTCCCAACTCCTACTCCATGCAGGACCTCCTGCCGCTGCATGATAAGACTGGCATCCCCTTGGTGTGTTTCTTACCGTCACCTGCAAATAGTGAGATGTTCGTTGTTGGGTCTGTCTGCTCAACCAAAAATGGGTTGTAAGGTGGTGCATCAATTGGGACTGCCTTGGTTGACTTGCGTGCTGCATATTTTACCCCGACCTACAATTTGTGTTCTGCACCATGTAATTTGCTGCTGTATTTGTTTATGTGGCACCATGCTGGAGGGAATTTTGTCAGATGGGAATGCTGCCTAAATTGGCTGCTTCATTAAGATGACCTGTGTCTGGTCTCCTGGCTTCATAAAGAAGACCTTAAAAGTGCTGCACAGCGGTGAGCAGAGTGTTTGCGTGGATTTGCAGGTCTTCGACTTTCATCATCAGAAGTTCTGTCCGGGGACGTGGACAACAAAGGAGGCTGTGCATGCTGCGATAGCGACATGGCCAGAAGGCGTCCGCCCTGTGGTGCACTGGAGTGAGTCACAGGAGGGCCGAAAGCCGCATGCACACTCCGACTACGTTTCTGTGAGTGTCCTGACATTCACATTCTTGCAGCAACCTCACAGGGGCCTCAGTTTGTATTGTTTTGACAGGGCTGCTGCATGCATGCTTTGAGCAGACCGCGCAAGACACTTGGATCATTGAACGGTGCAGCAACAAATTGAGTTCATGAGAAGGTGCAAGACATTCTCCATTGGACAGTGCAGCAGCACAGTGAGTTAGTGATATGATGCAAGACGTGGATCAATGGGGGTCAGCAGCAGCAGTGAGTTGATGAGACGGTGCAGCAGCACAATAAGCTAATGCGATGGTGCTTTGTTGTGAGCAGGGTCCCATGGAGCTGTATGGGCTGGAGGACAAGGTGGATGTGATGATAGAGGCCAAGTGCAAGGAACGAGCCCTACTGCGCTTCAGAGAGGCACAAGCAGCCGGGCCGACGCCAGACATGCAGTTGGCAGTCAAATTTCTGTGAGCCTGCGCAGGCATGCAGCGTGATAGCACTGATATTTGTTAGTGGGACCGCTGTTTGATGAGGGACTCTGAGTTCAGCTGGTAGCATTTCTGTTCAGAATGACTTACTGGAGTGACAAATGATCCCCGAGTGTGCCTGTATGGTGCAATTGACCTGAGTAATAATGGACCTGGTCTAGAAGGCCTACAGATCTCCAGAGATTACAAGCTTCCCCTTCATGCTCTGCGCTGATCATGCATGCGTGGTGTGTCACGCCTGTTAAGGACTGCCTGCTGTAAAGATTGGTGTCATATGATATGGAAGGGGTAAAGCAATTCACACTGCGCACACTTCAAAACAACTGTGCACAAGTCACCTTCCATGTATATTGCCAAAAATACATCTGACTGTGCCTCATTACCCCAGGGGCCACTAGGTAAAAGAAAGGTCTTGAGCATATTTCATGGGGAGCACGTTCATTTTCCTGTGAGAGCGTCATTGCTAGCTAGACATCAAATGGCAGCCCTCTTTGAGTTTCAGCGGCCATTCAATGGGGGCCTCAGGCCACCTGGGTACCTGCTGTCGACATGAACAGGAAGGGACGTCCAGTCGCTCATGAGGCTCCAGTCGCTCCCTGATCAGGTGAGAAAGACAGAGCTGATCATGTTTGGGAGATCTAGATTAGCCCCTCAGACCATGTATAGACTCTTCACACATGCAGGATGGGCACTGCTCCAGCTAGCGCTAGGCGCACCATGTTGGCCAACAACAACGGAAAGACAAGGAAGAGCGTAAAGAGCTCCTCGGGCAGGGACGCAGGACCTGCAGTTTATTCAAGAATACAGATCGTGGAATCGGATGCTGAGACTCCCCAAACAGAGTGCGAACGACTTGCTTTCTCTGATGCAGCTTGTCTTTTCCCCTTAGATTGCAACCAAGATGGCATGCATGCAAGGTGATGTGGTGCATGCTCATGTCTATCTCTTTTCCATGTGGCTCAGCTCTGTGCCTGTGCAGGGAATTTGTTGAGCTGGTCTACTTCACTATGCCGGGTTCAGATGTAGCTGACTTTCAGCTACAAGCAAAGACACCAAAGGGAAAGCCTCGATTTCAATGCCACACAGTGCCATTAGGTGAGGCATTTTGCTTCCAAGTCACTGCCTGCATGCATGCATCCCTGTGCAGCAGCAGAATGGATCATGTGATGGTCACACCGCCCAATACTACAGAGCCCGACGCTGCAGGGATTCTTTTCAAGGCAGCCATGCCCTGAAGTGCTTGTGCATGCGCATGCGCAGAGGACTTGGTTGACCACAAGGACATGAACAAGTTGGTGGAGCATCTGACAGCCGCGATGAGCTCTTACCTGGCTGGCGACCCGGCACACAGATTGAAGCTGATGGGCGACCATGTGGAGGTGTTCGAGATCGAGGACCCAGATCATCCTGCCAAGCGGTGCAATGCCAACCTGCAGTGGCTGGGCCTGCGTCCCCAGGAGCGTGGCTTGCGCGCCAAAAAGGTCAGCCATCCCTTATCCAGGCTCCTTCACCACTGCTTCCGAGAGAGGTCTACATGAATATGTTAAGACCAGCCCAGTGACTGAAACAGAAATTTCGTTTCTGCATTCTGTGGTGGCCCTGGCTGGCGGGAGGCGGTATAAATTCTGAGCACCGTGCCCACGATTGAATGGGCCTTGCTTGGATCTGGCGAGTCCAACAAGGGGTAAGATTGCGGCAGCCTTCAATTGCAGCTTGTCTGCAGTGCGTACCTTGCCTTTTGGCAGGAAGAGCGTGTAATTCTCTGGTATAGCATGCAGCCTTGATCGTGGCAAAGATGGACGGAAGCAGCCCTTTCAGCATGAGTCACAGAATAATACAAAACACTTTGAAGAGCTTTGCTGCAATTGCACATGCGCATGCAGGATCTGGCGCAGTGGCATGTGCTTGGGGAGTACTGTGGAGTGGTCAAGACTGGCGCGCAACTCGAGTTGGATGCCATTGCCGCCTGCGCCAGCGATGAGCGGGTCACGGGCTACATCATCAAGGACAAGGTCGAGGCATTCGACACCGACGTGGCGCTGCCAGGTGTGCACAGCTTGGGCCTTCATCACTTGGTCATATCAGGCCTAGGAAAAACTGTGAGAAGCACCTGATCTGTCAAGGCATTATAGAGTCACAACACGATATAAGACCGGACAACAAGCAATGCTGCAGCCTGCCAGAGCAGGAGTTGTCACGCGTGTACACCCAGCTATAATGCTTGAATTCCAGGTTGTAGATGGATGCATCATTGAAAACATCATGTCAAGAGCGCATTGGACATCACGCTTTGTATGGCTGAAGTGAAGCCTTGTACCCAGCATGATTTTGTGGCTGCCCAATGCAGAGGGCCATTGGGCCATCGGCAGGGAGATCGTAATTGACGCATCCAGAGCGCGCAATTGCATGGCACTTATCAATGACCCGAGGGGCTTCCCTGGAGGGAAGACGGCCAATGTAATGTCGGTCCAGGTCCTCGACTGCGCGACCGGCCAGCTCCACCTGTTTATCATCACCAGGCGTCCAGTCAAGGCAGGGGAAGAACTGCTGTTGGACTATGGAAAGGTGCGCATGCATGCATGCATGCTCGCAGAAGCGATGATTAAAGTTCATACATGACTAAGCGCAAGGCACCGCTGTGCCAGCTAAGTCCTGACTTTTCCAGCTGTGCCAATCCTTGGCGAGTGCTGATGCGCGTTGCAGATTTGGCATGCAGCTTCATGTGAGCTTACAACTGGTAATCAGCATTGATGCTCACATCAAGCTGCGCAAACACTATAGGACCAGAGCCAGGCATTTCTTAAACAGTTTATTATGCTGCAGAATTACTGGGAGAACATGGATGCAAAGGTGGCCTGCGCAAAAAGAGCTGCGGTGCGCCACAAGAACCATGACAATCAATATTCCTGCTTTTGTGCTTTGAATCATTGGTACAGTTAGATGCATGGCTCCTTGATCTCAATTTAGGCCACTTATTGACTGATTGTGTGTCAGTCAAAATTATGCTGTGACTCCACATGTCTCTATCCTGGTGCCGCAGGCGGACAAACAGAGATTCGCAGCTCTGGAGGTAATGTGTGCAATTTCCAATTTCCCCCAACTTCTCCAATCATGCATGTCGTGTGCCGTATGATCTTGAGCGCAGATCACCGGAAGGCCATGTGTAGCTGGGGTAAATGAAGTAATTGGACTCAATTTTGTTGCACCATCCATCCTGTGCTCATGTAGTATATACGTCTTTGGGCGGATTCACACCTCAGGTATTGTGATCCAAAACGCGAGCCATGAGGAAAATTTCACGCGCAGGCTGCCCTGGGAGACGCCAAGAAGTTGGCGGATTCTGAGAACAAGCGCTGCCTGGAGGCACATTGCCGCCTGAAGCAGCGGGAAGAAGAGGTGCAGCGTTGTGGGGGAGAGCTGAAGCTGCGCGAGGGTGAGCTGAAGCATTGCAGAGAGGAGCTGAAGCTGCGAGAAGAAGAGGTGCAGCGTTGTGAGGGAGAGTTGAAGGAAAAGCAAGAAGAGCTGAAGCATCGTGGTGGAGAGGTGAAGCTGCGTGAAGGCGAGCTGAAGCAGTGCAGAGAGGAGCTGAAGCGGCGCGGAGAAGAGCTGATGCATTGCATAGAGGAGCTGAGGCTGTCTGGAGGGAAGCTGAGGCAGCGTGAGGAGGAGCTGAGGTGCATGTGGCACGCACGCGAAGCTCAGGTGAACATTTCACTGTACTAGCTTTGGGGTTTGTTGGGCGTTGGCCCACACAGATGATCTGTAAACACTCCTGATGAGTAAGTCTTTGTGGTGCTCACCTGTGGCACACCTTCATGTTAGCTCTGCACTTTGCTTGACATGGCCCATGGATCCAGGTGTGCTAGGCATGATGCATGATGCCAAGGAGTCCTGCACATGTCCAGGTGACGGAGGTGCAAGGGACTAGGCATGCGCAGGAGAAGAGCAACGCTGCACTGCAGGACTGCATGCATGCGCTGCATGAGAAGCAGGTAGAACTGACCCGCCTGCAAGCATCCAACTGCAGCGCCAACCTCCTACGGCAGGACATAATCGCTGCTGAGACAAAGGTAAGTTCCTTCTCGGCAGTCGATAAAGATGCATTGATGTGTGGGCAGCTATGTGGTTGATGGGTTTGCAGTGCATAATCTCTGAAATTTGTTTGTGGTGGTTGCCAGTCAAATGCCCTGAATTTCCTGCCAGCAAGCAGAGTCCTCACCCTGTGTGGCAAGCTTGTCGGAGTGGTATGCGGCACTTGCAGCACTTGCAAAAGAAATGAACTCCCTCGCTCCGAGACTTGACACTCCGTAAAAATGCACTGTCCTCTGTCCAAAAAGTGGTCGTAGCCCAGAAGAGCTCAATTTCTGTGTTGCTGCAGCTCCGCACACTGGAGCAACGGCACAAGGCCGAGTCGGAGGCGCGCATGCATAAGGAGGTTGAGCTGGAACGCCAGGTGGCGCACTACCACAGTGCAGCGGAGACCGCAGAGCGCCAGGCCGCCAGTCTTGCGTCGGCCCACGCACAGGACGTTGAGACCATCGCAACACTGCAAGCCGCCAATAAAAGCCTCATGCAAGAGCTGGCCCGTCCACAGAAGCGCGCAGTCTGTCCGCTGCCGCCGCAGCTGCCGACGATTGCGGCTGCTGTCGGACAGGTTGTAAATGCGCGTCGTCTTGATCATCCTGCAGCACCGGAGCCAGGGATCCCAGCCGTTGATGAAGCCACCAAGCATGGTGAGCCTTGAGCTGACATGATGCTCGTGAGCCGTGTCTTGTTCATAATAGCTGCAAGAAGTGCACAATAGAAAGACTATGGATGAATTTTTTATTATTCATCCCAGGAGCAGCAGAGGAAAACACCGCGGCAGAGACTGGAGAGAAGCAGCCTGACCTGGATGATCTTCTCGCGCGCATGAACATCGGCAAGGGGCTGCGCACGGGCCAGGAGTCTTCCATATTTGAGAAGCCTATCAAGGAAACACCTTCAAATCAGCCAGCCTTTGTCACCCAGGTGTGACCCTCAACAATGTGTACACACTGCGCTGACACATGGATTATCTCAAATGCCTGACCAAGATGTGCGCCCTTCCGTATGGTGGGCATGGGAGTCACTGTGTCCAAAAAAAATGCATGACATCCGTCTTGTGCATGTCTTTTCAGAAGCAGCCTTATGCCCCAACATGGCCGAGATTCTTTTTTGGCCCTTGCCAGGTGGCTTCTTCTGCGAATTAGTCACATTGCCTTATCTGACCATTATACGCATATTGCTGACAAGCCAGAACAAACATACAGCCAGACAACTGAGGGTCTCAGGGCACTGCAGGCCGCACTTGAGAGGGGCCTGGAGCTTATCGCCCCATCGCTGCCCACGTTAGCCGGTCTGCCCAATGACCGTACCAATGAGCTGCCCGGAGCAGCAGCCGCACACGTTCAGCAGGTGGCACACGCCAGGCAGGCAGAGGTCAACCAGAGGGATGAGGAAGAGGGCGCAGAAGTTTCGAAAAGGAGCTGCTACGACTGCTGCTCCAAGATGAGCATGCGCAAGATCAATGCAGCGGAGGCGCGCAGCCCAGCCGCCGGAAGCAAAGCCCACAAAGCGCACACCGGACGCGCAAGCTCGGGGCAGGAGCCCCGCAGCGGCCGTGACAGGCGCGAAAATCGTGCCGGGAGTAAAAAGCGCCGTGCCGACGGCCGCGGCGGAGATTACTGCAGGCGCTACTCCCCTGATAAAAGGGCCATCTATCGGGGCGGCTACCGCGGCCGCAGCCGCTTCCGCAAACGCAGCCGCGGCCGCAGCCCGAGCGTCAGCCGCAGCCGCAGCCGCACCGGTGAGATATCGACACCTGTCTCATCTCATGCCTGTCGACTGGGGGAGCATTGCAGGGGACGAATGCCATCGTGGAGGCTGATCTGGTCTGGCGTGGACTGCAGGAGGCCGGACAAGGAACTGTGGGCCGTGCAGGCCCCCTTGAGCATATCACCCTGGCATGCGCATCAAGGCCGCCGTCACAGATGGTCTCATGGCACGGCAGCAGGAGGAGTCCCGAGATCGGCAATGTTGTAAACGCAAAGCCGATCAACTCTCTCTCAGAGGCTTATAAAGGGGCTCGCATGGCTTGCACCCCCGGTGCTGGACCCATGCAGGCGCTTGAGCTTGTTGGAAGTCAGGTGTTAAATATCCAACGCCACTTGGACATTTTCAAACTTGAACTTTCATAAAAGTGTTGACCTTTAGTAATTCAGTGTCATTGATAGGGCATCCTCACTGGAGGGTTGAGAATTAGTTAGCAGTGATGTGCCTCCGTGCAATATGGCGGCTTTCAAAAGCTTGGCAGCGGCTTCATATATTGTGCACTGTGGATTGTATCGAGTTTAGTGCACTGCTGCGGTGACTGTGTGACTTGGACGCACACCAGTGAGCTAAAAACATGTTGTACAGGGTGTGAAGCTGCAACAACTGCTGGAAAGACTGATTGAAAATTTGCATAAGTGGACAGTTGGGTGCTCATGTGAGCACCTTCGATGCAATCATTCAGTCTTGTTGCATGTGCAGATTGAGAGAGGGCACTGCGAGATGATTGCCATGGGTGCAGTACTAGATTTGCTTGCCTGATACACCGAAGAATGCAGTCAGTATCATCTTGTTTGTGCTTCTTCGAAAATTTGTGGAAGTTCACTTCCCATGCATGTGATCATGCATGGTGGGATCATGGGGCGTTGTCCTCTTCATAGACGTTACACATGAGATGGTTTGCGAAGGTCCTATTTGAGACATCTTCAGCATATTTAACGCTTTGAGAATGATGGAAGCCCAGCTTCGCACGAGACGAAACGCTCAAGAAGCACAAGATTACCTTGCTGACCTCTTGAAATGGCAGGATGTGCAAAAAGGAAAGGATGACGAGTTGAGAAGGAAAGCAAGCGTAAATACAGTTGCACCCAGTAGAGAGGCCCTAAATCTTCCTGAGACTCATCCCGATCCTGTTGGAGTCAGGTGCACCTCCCACAAGCCATCGCTTTCATAGTTTGATAGTCAGATCAAGAAGGATCTGAGACTCTCCATCCAACGGACGTCTTGCTCGATACTAGTGGACGGATTTATACAATCATCGGCAATTGTTACGAGATAATGACGCATTTCCGGCATTCTGCAGGGATTCAATAGGCAGAAGGAGCACCCTGGCAAATCTGCCTGCAGAGGATGATCGTCCTCCAAAAACTCCTTCAGCAGGCGCAGAGAAATCAGCAGCTGCTCACACATATGATCGGGCGTCAAGAAAATGGGACAACTTTGATGCAGACTCTGCGCTGGCTGAGCTGTCTGATGATGATGGTGGTGGTGGTGGTGGTGGTGCAAAACACCAGAATGGCAGCAAAGCCTCCCTGCCATCCAAGGTGTTTTTCTCCCACTCATGGTCTTGCAGACATCGCATCCGCTTTTTATTTAACATGCCAAATTGTTTCTGAGCCTCATCTGTGTGATGTTCATGGTGTATATGCATCTGTGCAGATCAGGACAAATGGCACAAGTGGTACCTTGAATGGGACCGCCGATGAATCTCCTCGACAGCCAGAGTCCGAGAAGCAGATGACAGCTGTGCAAACACGCCGCCTTGACCAGAAAGAGCAGGCATTTAAAAGCACAATTGCACCCATCAGACAGATACCCGCCAAGCCAGCTGAGCCCACCACTGCGGAGGGGTGGAAGGACAGGGGCAATGCCCTCTTCAGGAAGGGCGACTGGACTGCCGCCAAGCGATCATACACAAAGTGAGCCCTTGTAAAGTAGTTTGGCTCATGCTTCCAACTGATCCAAATTCTACTGAGTGCCTGACAAAAAGTTGAGATGGTGCAGTCATGCGCTAATACCGGTACAGGAACACGGTTTTAATGCAGTCTGAGTGATCCTGGGTTTGCCGTGCCGCTGCACTGACCAACGTGTGTCTGCACAGTGGCATAGAGGCAGGGCCGAGCAGCGTGGGGTACGCAAATCGCGCGATGGCGAGCCTGAAGCTGGGGGAAGCTGCCGAGGCTGAGCAGGACTGCACGAGCGCTCTCGCCCTGGACCCGAGCTACCTCAAGGCCTGGCAGCGCCGTGCGGCCGCGCGCGTTGCATTGAGCCGCCACCTGGACGCGATCGATGACCTGGAGTCTGCTCTGCGGTGCGTGCCCTGTAGTACTGTTGGCCGCCATCCTGCTATGGTACTTTCCTTTTGTATTCCAGGGAGCACTGCTTAGCAAGCCTCAAGGGAGCTGTGCCCTGCCATGCCAATGTCTTTCATATGCTGTGTGAGTGGTTTTGCCCGAAGGACAAGAACACTGGGGGGTTGGATGGGGTAGAGTTGCCTTCAGAGACTAGTTTGTTCCACCGCAGGCTGGAGCCGACAAGCAAGGCGCTGGCAGCCGAGCGGCAGGATTTGGTGGTTAAGTATGAGGCAGCTGAGAAGCCACAGGCATCACCCAGGATTCAGATGGAGATTCAACCAGGCTCCTTGACTTCTGCAGTGCCAGCTGTAGACCCGGCCCCATTTCAGCCGCCCACAGAAAGCCGTCCTGCAAAAGCCGCCCTGCAAGAAGCGGTCATTAGCAGCAATGCTGCAACATCTCCAACAAGGGCTCCGCAGCAAAAGCAGGAAAGCGCTCCTGGAGTAGATGCTGCAGATGCTGCGACTGCTGAGCGTACCCCATCACCAAAATACCAGAAGGGCTCTGGAGAATTGGGGCAAGCTGCGAGCAGCAAGGAGAACGTCAAAGTGCTTGTGCCGAAGGCATCAACCAGGAGCAAGGCAGAGGGAGCTCTGGAGCCCGTCTCAGGACAGCATGCACAGGCAAAAAGTACAGCCGCGTCACAAAAGGAACCCGATGCATCATTAGCACCGAGGAGTGCTAAGGGGGCCGACCTGAGGGGAGGCTTTCTGGGCTCTGCCCTTGCAGGGAAGTTATCAAAGCAAGTTGTTCCCTCAGAGGCTCAGCCTGCAGCGCAGACAGACACAGGGCAGCAGCAGAGCAGTGCAGCTTCCAGCCACACCCAGAATGGCTCGGCAACAGCTGAAGAGAAGTCAAACCTTCAAGGAGGCTTTCTCGGCAGGGCTCTGGCAGGCAAGTCCAAGCCGGCGGCTGCTGCTATAGCTCCAATTGCAGCAAAGACAGAGGCCACTCAGGCCATGGGTCAGTCTCCGGACACTTCCACCCCCCAGGGGCCAGCCAGCCATGGAACACTGAATGGCACTGCCGCACCATCAAACAGCGAGCAAAATGGTGCAGGCAAAGCAGACACGAGCAGCAGTGAGGCAGCTGTAAAGACTGCACTGCCCTCCCCTGCACTGCCATCCACAGCGGAGAATGCTGATGAAGTGCCTGCAGAGAAGAGCACTGCTGCCGCACTGGAGGTCGCCCAGAGGGCGCTGGCAGCCAGGCAGGCCACCCTGCGAACGCCCACCTCAGGTATTTCCCCGCACATCCTTAATGCGGCAGAACCCACGCAGCGCCCAGCACGTAGCCTTTACAGAGTAATGTGGGGAAGTTATACCATTGCAGATTGCCCTTCATGGGTGTGACTCGTGCTTAGGCACGTCTTGAGAGGTAAAAAGATTCGTGTCAAATTCGCCCTCACTCTTTCAAATAAAATTATTCTCAGGCAGGACTTGAAGCTGTGGGCTGAGGTTTGAGACGTCCTTATTTGCAGGCATGGAGTTTGAGAAGGTGTGGAAGTCACTGGGGGCGGACAGTGAGCGCCAGGCGGCCTTCCTGCGCATGCTGCAGCCGGCCACGCTGCCCTCGCTGTTCAAGCACGCTCTGACCGGACCGCTGCTGTCATCCATGCTGGCAGTCCTGCTGTCCCAGGTCATCAGTGAGGACCCGGGCTTCAGCGTGCAGTTCCTGTCAGCGCTGAGCGGGGTGCCCCGGTTTGAGCTGACCGCTATGTGCCTGCCGGCGCGCGAGAGGCAGCAGCTGAAGGGGCTCTGGGACGGCGCTGCAGCGGCCATGAATGAAGCTGACGCAGCTGCCTTTGTGGGCCTGAGGAAGTCCTTCAGGCTGTAGCTGTGCTAGATCCCCCTTATGTGTATGTGGGCACGTTCATAAAAAGGAATTAAGTAGCACTGTCAGTTGCGCCTGCCATGAATGAGACAAGATGATGAGGTGATGATGTGGCATTGAATGAGAAAGTGCAAATATGAAAGAGGAAGTTGATGGATTAATTAATTCCTTCTGCAATCTACTATCTACTGGTAAGTCCATCTCATGTCCGCCAGCAGCCCCAAAAGCAGTGTCCTGTCAAACCTCCTTGTGCCGAGGAGTATGATCAGCAATGACTTATGGTATAAGCCGCTGCTCGACGATTAAGTTTAGAAGTGGAATTTCAAAAATCTGATTGGTCCCCAATTCGGCAAGCACATGATTCACACGTTTTAGGTCTTGCAAAGGATGGCAAAATTACCTTTGGGTGCACATACAGCTGGCACCTGCCACTTCATAAAGATCTACAACAATTTCTGGATCTGCGCTCTCTATGCTGTCATGCCAAAGTCACAGCAAATCGATTTCTCATTGAGTCTAGTAATAGCGCCAGTTGTAGCTTCAGAAGTCTTGGCATCATTCCCATGAAAGGTTGCTACGTTGACCACACTGGCGTTCCATCTGATACTGGCGGCAAAAAAATGCAGCGGCAAAAAAATTAAAACAAAGAAGAAGCTCCGCCGCTGAAGACAGCTAGATAGGGCAGTTTATATCAGGAGGTCTGTCATACCCAAGCCCGCCAGGGAATTCATCATGGCAGGATCTGGTGTACATGGTCATCCCAGGTCCACAAATTGCAGCTTCATTTGTCAACATGAAAGTGCCATATTGAGCAAAGTTAAATCCGTTGCAACAATCGCCCAGTATAGAATCCACTGGTCTGATCATCAGCGCAACTGAAGGGGTTCAAAATGTCAGATGAGTTCAACCTCCACAGCAGGCCCATCAGTAAATGTTCTCTCATGCATGCCAGTCTCATCATTGTACACCTCACCTACGGTGCAGCAGAGCGCAGTCAGGTTTGGGTGCAACCACCCTCTTCAAGAATCGTCATCAGCAACATTTACGCCACCAAGTGATCTCATCAACGTGCAAAAGTATGTCAGCACCCACCTTCCACAACATGCTTTCCCTTCTTGCTCTCTTGTTCTATTCTGTCTTTGATCTGCTTTACTCTCTCGGCGGCCTGCTCCTCCTGGTTGGGCAGGCAGGTAAGTGTTTCATATGGAAGCAGACAGAGTACTGCAGTTACATTGCGTGTTGAGAATTCTTCCATAAATGCACAAAGACACAGCGGTACCTTGCGAGAGTCTTCCTTCCGTTTTGTGACACGCTTCTCAACTTTCGCGCTCAACTGAGTCCTTCTCTGTTCCTCGAGCCCTTCAGGACCACCATGCTTCTTGTGCGCTGCCTCCTCGACCTGCGTGAAACGGTCTCGGACAACTTGATGGCTGGGTTTTCACAGCTGACATGGTCTCAAGCAAGTACCTAAGGGTGACTGACCTGGGAGAGTAGAAAGAGCCGCATGGGACTCCAATTCCTGCATGACATCCACTTCAGTGTCGAAAAGACCTCTGTAGTTGAGTAACCATGCAAAAATCATCCAGGAAAGCACTGCAACTTTGGAGGGGATGGTGTGACGTACTTCTTTTGAGGATTTGATTTCGAAATGCTTCCAAGTTTCTTCAGATCAGTGTCGGTCAGAAGGTACAACGTTTTGGCGTTGCCCTGAACGTAGCATTTCAGTCAGGACCTCCAAATGTAGGCTTTACCAAGCAGAGCAGGTCGACGTTGATCTGCATGATGCACCTTTGATATGAGATCATCATGACCCTTGCAGCTATTACATATCAAGACCTGCAACACCACAATTTAATCAACAATTTCTGTGTCCCTGCAGACGGTTGTAACGAGAAAGAACTTGTAAAAATGGAAGGATGAAACCTCGTTGCTGTAGCCACAGGACCAAAGCCCTACCTTGAAGGCATTATAATACTCATTGCTAAATGTTAATGAGCCGCAGTGCATGCAGCCACTTCTCGTGTCATAGCTGACACGCTCGTCTTCCATGCGATGTTCTGCAGGTGCAAGGGTGCGTATGCTACACGTGGTTGCTGTGCAGAAAACATCTGTCAGTCACACACGTCCCATATCGAGTCTCGCGCCAATACTCACCTGATTGATCTTGAGATCACCAGCTGAAGTAAGGAGCTCTACATTTAGCTAATAGCTTCCAACAGCTTCACCTGCAGGCGGGTAACCGCACGATCTACTCGTCAATACACCCATGCTGTGATGCGTTCCCTGTGTAGCATGCACGCCATCGCGGTACACTCCGTAATAATATCGCTGAGGCAATCGTATAAGAATGAGTGAAGCCGGTGTCGACGGGCTTCTAGCAATTCTTGGGGACTCAGGCTTGACCAGGGGAGCAGGTGCACATGTCCCTCTTGCCCGTGTCTGTGAAATGCATATGCCCAGCTGATCGTTGATGACGTAGCGTTAGTCGATCCATCGCAGTCATATACGTTTGTTTGAACAGAAGTGCTGCCTTGTGTCCATTGTGCAAGCATCACCTGTAGTGAATTGTGACGCCCTTCTCTGCACTATAGTGTATAGTGTCACTAGTAACCCCCCCTGACACGTTCGAGTGCGCTTGCAGCTGAAAGGCTTTTGCAGCAAGCTGAAGGTTCTGTGGAGACGGCTGTTGCTCTTTACTTTAGCTCTGATCACGCTGCGATTGTGCAAGAGGAGTCTGAATCTCCTCTGAACACTTTACGAGGAATCCTCGGGCCTGCGGTCACTAGTCATCAGGCTGAGCAGCTGCTAGCAAGAGCTCACAATTCCGTGCATCAGGCTGTCGAGCTCTACTACAACACAGCAGGTGAGAAGGCACCCTCTGTACTACTCTCGCAGGAAGGCCCTGTTCCATGAAAGCCCTTTCTTCATACTTCTTGAAATCCTTTTGAGTGAGATCGCATTACCCTTTTGAAAGCTGTACAGGTGGGACTGCAGTACAATTTGCAAAAATTGCATGCTTTGCATGGTATGCAGGTGGTGCTGCTCCGGGGTCTGGGGCATCCAGTGAGGCAGAGGATGCAGGGGTAGGGCCTTCATCTGGCGCGGAGTCTCTGGTGTCAAGCAGGGAGGGGTCACCAGCAGAACCAGAGATGGCAGAGGGCGCTGGCCAGGCAGGGCCGAGCAGTGACCCCAGTCCAGGCTCTGCAGGGCCCAACGGCGCAGAGCCTGTGCGCAGACCGCGCACTGCCACGCGGAGACAACCCAGGAGCGGCGCTCCTCGTGGCTTGGATGCCATAACTGGAGTGCCGGGCCCGAGCAACCCAAGAAGAGACAGGGCTTGGGAGCCCCCTCGCGCGCGCGACCTCGCATTCCTTGCCACTGCTGCTGGTGCCGACCCTGCTCCTGCAAATGGTGAGAGGCACATCACGTCAAAGAGTTTAACACATGTGTCTGATGAGCATGAAAAGTGTATTATTGTGGAGTACCTGTAGACATTGTGCTGACAAGTGTGGAACGCTGTCCAGGCTCAGGCAGGAGGAGGAGGCCTTCTCGCAGGAGTGCTGGCAGGCTACCACCAAGGTTTGCAGATGCGGCCAATGGCGGGGAGCCAGGAGACGACGATGATGACAGCGATGAGGATGAGGATGACGACGATGATGTCATGGTCCTCGACGAGAGCGAAGGCATGCCCTCGTTGGACTCACAGCTTGCACTCAAATGCCATGTTTTGACTGGCTGACTCAAGGTTCCTTGAGGCAGGTTCTGTCAGAAGAATAAGGGAGGCTGAGCTGGCAGTGGTGTGCAGATCCGTCCGTGCTAGCAGTGACAGAGGACGAGCCAGAGGCTGAGGCTGGCGCTGAGGCTCACGAAGACGAGGGTGAAGAGTCAGTGCCATTCCACATAGCCCGGCGTCAGAGGCGTGAGATGCGTGAACTGGGCACCCGACCCCAGATCTGTGTCCTCTTGCGGCTGAAGGTGATCCTTTGCTTTGCTCGGGGATTGGAGCCTTCAGCATGTCTGATTGACTCAGTTCTATTACAAAGGGTGTGAACCTGAAGTCTTGCCAAGCTGCTCAGAATTGCAACACATGTGAGGTCCCCACCAAATCTACGACATGTTGGACAGTCACAGCCAATGCATGTCTGATGGGCTAGTATTAGACACGTTGGGTTTTTATCTCTGCAGGAGCAGGCTCTGCAGGAGCAGGCTCTGCAGGAGGGCAGACAAGGGCAGTCAAGACGGGGCCTGCCCTTTGCAAAGCACAGGGACGCCAGCGGCCGCGTTTTTGCAGCAGAGGCCGAGAAAGTCCCGCCTATGATGCCACCCAGCAAGGCGCTGATGTTCCCCTTGCATCTGGGCGGCCTGGATGTGGACCTGCAGCTGCAAAATGTGAGATCCCGACTTCCATAAGAAACATTGACCTGCATATCTGCGTCATGCAAAAATCCATGTGTGCGCATGCATTGTGAGCGAGAGAGCATTCATTTTGCTGTTCAGGCTGAGACGGACGGACAGATCGCTGTGGATGTTCTGGAAGGGAGGCGGAAGCTTCTGGATGACCATTTTACATTCGAAAAGCATGGGTGAGCACATTTATCTGACATCTGCCACATCTTCTGGTATTTGTTTGAAGTTCCTGCCCTTATGCTCTTCTGTTTTGGTGCTTAAAATTGCAGATCCCTGAATATCTATATAGAAGGAATTGACATGTTCCTGTGGTTCTGGACAGGCAGAATGGGTGGCTGCTACAGCAAGCAGTCACTGGCGAAGCTGAGGAGGAGCAGATCAGCTGCGTCACAGATGGCCAGGATTATCGCCTGTTCTCTGTATTGGACAACCTGGAAAGTGCAGATGACATTGAGGTCCAGTATGAACTGAGGGTGGAGTCAAAGTCAGGTACTCACACGCCTGTGCTGATGTTCTCGAATTGCTCATGCTTAATTTCCAACACGAGGCTTTTGTCCTTGGGGCAGACGTTCTGAGAGTTTTGACACTTTGTGGCAGGTGAAATCAAGAAAGCAAAGAAGAAGAAGAGCAAGGCGAAAGATGCGCAGGTCAAGCTGAGAGCCCAAGTCTACCTGAAAGAGAAAGCCATCTCCAAGGATGTGCTGCAAGCCACAGAGCAGAAGAACAAAAACAACAAAAACAAGGTGTGCTTACTTCATTGCTCCTGCAACGACATTCTTCCTTCAAACTGTGCAGACAGGCCCATGTGCTGTGCCATGATGACACCTCAGTCAATCTAAAACATCACAGAAGTATGAATGAGTATCGTGCCTCTGACTTCTGTTGATGGTTGCTTGCAGCACATGCGCTTGTATGCGCTCATTCTGCAGCTGCTGGAGCGAGGAAGCGGCTTGTCACTGGGGCCAGATTCTGACGGGCTGCTCAACTTCTGTGATCCTGTGGAGTCCCAGACGCCCGAGCAGAGGCTGCTGGAGGCTGGCGAACAGAAGGCCGAGGACAAAGGCAAACAGAGGGCCGAAGAGCCCCTCGACGAGGAGTCCTCAGAGGTGCCATGCTCTACATCTGCTGCTGCCGTTTCTTTATCCTTGATGCATGTCTCTGAAGTAAGCAAGCTTCTGGCAGGGGTTTAAGAGCCACGTTGGTGCGCTGTAGGTGGAGGAGGTTCCGAAGCCAAAGTGGCAGACAGACATTGAGAAGCTGCTGACCTCTGGGAGACTCCCCAAGGATGCCCCTCTGGAGTCGGTGCCTGCGCAGCTCCAGTCCCACCCCAAGCGCTTCCAGCTGCAGGTGCTATATGTGCTCACCTGCCAGCATGCACCTCCACCTTCATGTGCCTGTCGGCCCCTTCATACCCTCATAATGGACAGACGACTCTCTGGCATCAGCAAGTTTGCGCCATAATGTGAGCCAGGACTGTCTTCAAGCACCCCTGCTTTGCATGTCATACATGGGACATCCGGGATTAGAAGTCATCTGAGGCCTAAGGGGTTTACAGAGATTCAGATCATGCTGGGATCATGAAGAGGCAAGATAGGGAGTATTTCGGGGTCCAGGGGTTGCGGTGGATGGTGGCGCGGGAGAGGAATGGCGATGCGGTGGGGCGGGGTCACCTGCACCTGCACCCAGCATGGCTGCAGCTGCTGACAGCAGACGGGCAGCTCATCTACGTCCACCTCATGCCGCCCCACCAGGTCACTGCCGACTTCATCACCTCTCCCACAGGTGGCACCTGCGGAGGTACTACTCTCTCCCATATATTCCCTGCCCTTTTTGTTCAATCTAAGACTTTTGGAGCTCTTGAGTGTTGGAGCAAGCCACACCTCAGCAGCCCCTGAGCAGAGCTTTGTGGAGTATCTCGCTTCCCGGATGTCAGTTGCATCATTTTTGTGTGCACGCGTGATTTTGCTGGCCTCTTTCGACCCTTCTGCCATGTCCCTCATGCCGTACAGGGAACCAGCTTGCGCAGCAAGGCTATCCTTATTAAAATTAATTTGGGCCCAATTTTGACAACGACACCGTGCTGAATCACTGTTCAATGCATGCTTATTACCAATCTAATGACGTGTGTGCTGCTCAGGCTTCCTGTGCGACATGATGGGATTGGGCAAGACGCTGGAGACGCTGATGCTGGTGCTGGCGCACCCGGCGCCGAGCGACTGGGCCGTGGCAGACTTGGACGGCCGCAGCCGCGCCAGCGACGTCGACCCGGTGCCCATCAAGACTACGCTCATCGTCATGCCTGCCAACCTGCTGACCCAGTGGCAGGAGGAGCTCCAGCTGCACGTCAACCCCGGCGCCCTCACCTGGTGCGCCCTGCTCCCCTGGGAGATTCTCCTCAAAATACTGCTGGTTGTCCACTTGCAAATGCGGTTTGATTCCGCAGATTTCTTGCTGGACATGTAGCAGATGAATGGCATGTGAAGTCAAGGCAGAGAAGGCTGCTTCACCGGTGCGATGGATAGTTCTGCAAGAAGTCCCGCTGCAGGAACGCATCGGCACCTGATTGTACTTGCCCAGCATTTAATTGACAAAATGATGTGCACAATGCATGGTGACATTGGTGGATGTGCAGGGGGGTGTACCAGGGGCAGGAGGCGTCATTGAGCATGCACATGCGGCGACAGGAATCTCATAATTCCATCGCAGACACGCGCATCTCGGGGCGGCCGCGCACAAAGATGAACCCGGCCAGCAACACCTGGACGCTCATGGTCACCGAGCTGTTCTGCGCCGGCCCCGAAGGCCAGCCGCTGCCGCTGCACCAGTGCGACGTCGCCTTCATGAGCTACGAGAACCTGCGCAAGGAGCTCGGCTATGCCGACAAGTGCGCGCCTCTGCACCCCTTCTCCTTGGAATATGTTCTCCTGGAGCAAAGGTTGCGTATTGACAGATTGCATCAGAGGTGGGGCAAGTGGTCAGTTTTGTTGGAGAGCTGAAGAGGGGTGATCGTGGCATGATCCTCTTCATCTTTCTGGCATATGTGACCATGCATCCTTTCAAAGGTGCAGCCTGCCTGTGACAGGGCCAGCCTTGACACTAAACATGCAGCATGCTGCACTTCCCGGAGATCTTCATTTACAACGAATAGGATATGCTGTATATGAGGAAGTTCTCTTCATTGCTGTTCTTTATACTGAAGCCTTAGTCACTCAAATTGTGGCGATTTATTGGAGGGTGCACGCGCGCAGGTCGCTGCTGCTGCAGTACGGCTTCTGGCGGCTGGTGCTGGACGAGGCACAGCTGGTGGCGTCCTCCTCCAGCGTGGCTGCGCTCATGACCTCTGCGCTCTGGCGCAGGCACGCCTGGGTTGTCACCGGCACGCCCATCACCAGCCGCGTCGAGGAAATCCAGGTGCCACCTCATACTTACGCTGCTTCTCAAAGGAACATGCATATGCCAGGTTGCATGCGCTGATTTTGCTCCCACCTGTCCTGGGCAGAACATTTTTGTCTGCGTCATATTACCAGGCCCGCTTGAGGAGATCTAGTACCTGCCTCACACTCTTATAAAAGTCTGAAGGAACTTCCTTACGATAGGTTGCATGCATTTGTCTCGCTCACCTCGGTGTTGGCTGCTTATTTAATTTATGATGTATTGTAGCCTGCACGAGCCTGTGATGCAGCTGAAGAGGATAAGGGAAGGAATGGTAATCTACAGTTTACCTAATACTAATGGTAGTGAGGAGGAATTTTGCAGAGTGCTGATACTGTGACTGGGACTGCGCAGGGGCTGCTGGAGTTTTTGGCATACGAGCCCTTCTACGACAACAAGTCGTGGAGCTCGCTGGTGCTGCGCAGGTACGAGACCGGCCCTGAGCGCCTGCTGCCCCTCTGCAGCCTGCTCAAGGGCGTCATGCTGCGCCGCACCAAGGAGGACGTCGGTGCGGTTCTACTCCCTCCATGCATACATCCTCCGTGCATCCTAAACTAGTTCTGTGCTGGCACCATCGTCTCTTCTTGACCAGACAAGGTTGATTAGACATGAGGGTCATCTACGTGACGGCATCCTCGGTCTTTTAAAATCAGAGGAGCCCAGAGTATTCTTGGCTGCACTGCAGCCACAGGGACTCTAGGCAGGCACTGTTTCGAAAAATGGCATGACGTGTTATTATCAGTGCTAAGAATACATGCTTCACCTGCCAGAGGCAAGATGTGTCTGCAGACAAGCCACATCTAAATGCCGAATAGTGTTAGGAATGATACGATCAACTTGTGTGTTGGCAGAGGGTGAGCTGGAGCTGCTGCCGTGCACGCACGAGGACGTTTGGGTGGCGCTGTCGTCGGTGGAACGCGCCATGTACGAGCGCACGCGACAGGCCGTCGACCAGGGCCTCCGCCATTCTGCCGCCCGCCGACGCGCCAGAGCCTTCAGCTCCGCTTACAAGAAGTGAGCCCCTGCCGCATGCTACCCTCCAAAACATACTCATTGCAATTTCCTGCCTTGCAATGCTCCTGCTTTGCCATGCTCAACCAAACAATCCTATATATCTGGATCTGCCTGTGACCTTTGGCCATTGACACAATCACCGCATTGCCCACTTTGCAAGAGAGTGAAGGGCTTTGTGAGAGATTGGGTTTTCCAAGGGAGCATGGATGAATTCCATTTCCCAGTCCACGGAAGTGTCGAATTTTCTGGAACGCGTTTCACCGGGAGATACCAAGAGGAGGCTTGTGTTTTGGTGGAGCATGTGCTCTTGGCTGGCCGTCATTTGGTCTGTCCAGGACGTGCTCCCTGCTAAAGACAGGGTTCACATCTGTTGATAAGCTAGTACCAAGAGGATGCTGTGTGCGGCGGCAGGGTGACGGCGAAGGTGGTGGGGCAGTTCACGCAGCTGCGGCAGCAGTGCTGCCACCCGCAGATCGTGCGCCGAGACGTATGGCTGGGCAAGACGCGCCTGAGCATGCGCCAGATCCTCACCCGCCTCGTCACCCGCGCATTTGGCGAGTACGACGCCGCCCTGCGCGCAGAGTACAACGCGCGCCTCCTGCTGGCCGCCGTGCAGCTCGATGACGAGCTGTGCAGGCCAGACTCCAATGGTGAGTGCACGCTCCATGCCTGGCCGTACGTGCCCCTGCTTCTGATTCACAAGCCTTGAGAGATTGTTGATAGAATAAAATTTTATTCTAACCAGGGTTTATAAGGCTTTGCTTTTGACAGTTGTTTAATGCTTTGCTCAGGTGTATTTTGCATAACACTCTTGGGAATGTAGTGGAAAGGTAGCAAATGCTTGAAGTGCTGTTGTGCTCCAAATGAAAAGGAGCTCAAATTTGAGCGCTCGTGTCTTGAGCAGACGTATCATTGCTGCGGCAGGGGACGCGTTTGAGCTGGTGCTGCGCCAGATTGAGCTCGGCATGGATCTGAGCGCGACAACAGACCTGCAGCAGCTGCTTGGCAGCCGTGACCAGGAGGGAGGCCTGCCGGCCCCCGACCTCTCCGCGCCCCACCCCTTCCGCGGCTCTGGCCCAGGTCTGCTTTTCAGCCATCTCATGCCAACTCTCTCACAATGTCCAGCTCAGAGATGATGAAACGCTGCTCCAGTTATAAGTGTGACTACAGCAGAGTTCGTGCTAGCGTTTCCACATGGGCCAGAAGAATTACAGGGATCTCGACCATTTAATGTGCCGGGTGGCCATCTGAGTAGGTGTGTCATGGAGCTGCCTGATCTGCTAATGCTTGCAGGGACTGGGCCAGGAGAAGATCAAGGTGACAGAGGACTGAAGCGAAAGGCTGAAGAGGCTGTGGGACCCAGCGAGGGCCGTGCTGAGGCTGCCAACAAGCGCAGCGGCACGCTTGCAGCGGTCACTGCATGCGCAGCAGGCAGGATAGAAGCCCAGCGACAGGGTGCTTCCGCGGTTGGCGGTGCAGGTGCCGCCACTGCCTCGGCGAGCGGCAGCCCTACAGCTGTGCAGCCAGGCTCGGACAATGGGGCGCCTGTAGAGGAGGCTGCACCCAGCTCCCTCCAGAATGTCAGCTCGAATGCCCAGGCGGCCGCAACTGCTCCAGGTGACCTTTCTCAACAACTGCAGTAAATAGCGCCACTCAAGCTGTCACGATGTCAATTGTTCCTTCCTGGGTTGTCACTTGAAATTTTGTCAGACTGTATAGTCTGAAATGCCGTTGCCATGAGTAATGGGTAGATGTGGTAATCACAGGGCCGGAGGACAAGGGCAAAGGCAAGGCTGTTGAGGAGCTGGAGGCGGCAGCGGAGGGTGCAGAGGCGCAGCAGCCGGCGCCGGACAGCGAGGCGGCGCAGGCGGCCAAGGCGGCGCGGGACCGAGTGCGCGCGTGGCAGCGGCTGCGGCTGGAGGGCCTCGCGCTGCTGGCGGACGTGCTGGAGACGTCCGAGGACGCGCTCGGCCGCAAGCGCAGCAAAAAGCCGGAAGATGCTGCCGACGCCGAGGCCCAGCTGGTCGCCATCCGCGACGACCTGCAGCAGGTCTGTCTCCCCTTTCTCCTCGTGCTCAAGGGGACCAGCCCATTGATTACCTCAGTTGCTTGTAGCCATCCCTTCCAGGGTGTGAGATTCTTCATATTCACATTTCTGTGTTTTGACCGCATGCACGATAGACTAATACTTTCGCAGATTCCAGCCAAGTGACTTCAGGAGCCGGGTACTATCCAACATCAAATCCCTGCCTGATCACATGCCTCTTACCTGCAAGCTTGGCTCTTGAGGGGTGATGATATCATTGCAGATGCTGCAATGAGCTGACAGAACGAGCAATGCATGCTGACATCTGGGGCTCAGATGGGGTTTTAATGACTTTGATGGCGGGTGCAGGTGCGGCTCGCGGCCGAGAGCCTGAGGCTGGTGCTGGGAGACGAGGAGGTTGAGGCGACGGCACTGGCTGCGGTGATGCGGTTCAGCCGGCGGCAGCGCAAGATGGAGGTGGACGAGGACCTGGACGCCGGCCGCGAACTCGAGATGCAGGAGGAGCGCGCCGCCCAGCAGAGGTGGGCTTATTTGGATTTATTTTGGTGCCTCTCAGGAGAATTAAAAAAAAGTCTCTTATGCAACTACGAAGGGTTAGTCAAGGGCAATCGGGGCCCTGCAGGGTTTAAGTACAGGTACCTTCCGTCCTGCATGCGTGGCGGCTTCTGATCTGTGTCTGCCTATGGCAGCCTTCTGTAAGCTTGGAAGCTTTTGCAGCTGGCCTATTGTCCTGAGAGAGATATTTGTTGCGCCAGGTCGACACAGCAGATGCTGCGGGCGTACAGCCACCTGCGGGGGCGCGCGCACCCCATCAAGGCCGCCGAGAAGGGTGTCGCGTCTGCGGCGGACGCCACCACCGAGCGCTGGCACGCCCTGCAGCATCTCGCGCACAAGCTGGCCAGCCTGGACGCCTCCAAAGAGCACCCCGCCGCCCTCGACGCCGACGCGGCCGGCCCCAGCAGCGGCGCTGGGCCCAGCACTGGTCAGCACACTATTCTTTCCCCCTGCTGCACCCCTTGATTAGGTCCCATGATCCTCTTTCATGGGTTGTATATACTTCTTTCATCTACTGACGTCTTCCTGGAGGGACAACAATGTGCAGTGATCATGCTTTGCTGGAGACTTGCTGGCCTCCAGACCTGCCCTGTAGCTATGCTGCGGTTGCATAGTACAGCTTGAATTGGTGGAGCGCTGAGCAGCGGATGGGGCGGTGCAGGGCCAGCGGAGGCTGAAGCGGATGAGATTGGCAGCTGCCCGATCTGCCTAGATGTGTGCGAGCGCCGCACTGTGACCTCCTGCGGCCACCACTTCTGCTCCGACTGCATCCACGAGTGCGCACCCATCCTTTCTCAACGGAAACATTCCTCCCAATATTAGGCTGATGTCCCACATGCAATGGGCTGCTACGACACGGGTCCTGTGGGCACGTTCACCTGTGGCACTCTGGCATTCGCACCGGCCTCGGCCCTGAAAAGCTGCTCTGCCTGGCTGGAGCTTCTGTCATGGACATTGTATTGAACAGTCAGAGCATGTGACCAATGAATGGTGCTGGTGCATCGCACACCGTCTCTGGAAGTTTTCTGCACAGTCTAACACATGCACTTTGGGCATGCTGAGTGGAATGCATGGCTGGTGCAGGTCGGTGCACAATCGGGCGGAATGCCCGATCTGTCGCGCGCCGCTGCGGCCAGAGGATCTCTACGACGCGGCCACGGAGGAGGAGGAGGAGACTGCACGCCTGCACCACGAGCACGTCGGCCAGTACGGCGCCAAGGTGGGCCCCTACTATTCTTATCTCTCTTCAAGGCCAGTGTAGCTTGGTCATGGATGACTGTGCCGTAGCTCCTGTGGTATGTGTGAGCCGTGAACGGAAGCGTCAAGAAGTATGAGACGTGCTTCACCATGCTGCGGGCAATGGAGTATTTTGCAGTGGCGTCGCGCACAAAGCGTCATTGTCCAATAAGTGGTCATCCGTTGAGTTATCCAAGGCTATTTTTTTGCAGAGCTTGCATGCTTTTCGGGAGGTACTTGCTCCTTTTGCAGGCAGGTGTGTTCGAAATGATCTCACAATAGGTGTACCTAATGGAAATGTTGAACGCATCTACCTGGCGAGGAGGTAAGCGCCTTACTGGACAGTCTTTTCTGCCTGGATAGCCCAGGGTCATGCAGGTGTCGCCTAATGTGGTTGCTAGAATGAGTCAGAAAGGAATCTGAGGGACCCTGTGGTCCCCCGTGCAGGTGACGGCGCTGCTGACTCAGCTGGCGGAGATGCGGAGCGCGGACCCCACGGCCAAGGCGGTGGTGTTCAGCGCGTGGGGGCGCCTGCTCAAGCTGGTGGGCGACGCGCTGGCTTCGAACGGGCTGCGGTACGTGAGCCTGGCGGGTGCACAGCCGCCTGCGCGCGCAGAGGCGCTGCGTCGCTTCATCCACGACCCGGACTGCGCTGTCATCCTCATCGTGCTCTCCACAGGCGGTGAGATATCTTCTGCTGCCCAAGTTCAAATTCAAAAGAGGGGTAAAACCAAGAGAGATGCGGTTCCCTGTGCTGGAGACTGAGGTGTGCACATAGATGATGCTTGCAGAGCCTGCCATTGTGAAGATTGCCCCGACATGCTGCCCCTGCTACAACATCAGCGCGTGTGAAGCCTGTGCCAAGAGCCGTCTTCCCAAAGGAAAGCCTCGAGCGCTGTGTGAAGCAAGCAATGCACGTGCAGTCAATGGCTCCCTCCCGCTGTATGCCGGCATTGAGCGTCATTATTTGCCTGTTGGGTGAATTTTCTTGCATGCCTCAGAATCATTGCTGAGGGGCAGTTGTGGGATGTGGGGCGCAGGCGGTGCTGCGGGGCTGACGTTGACGGTGGCGAACACGGTGTTCCTGATGGAGCCCGCGCTCAACCCGGGGTTGGAAGCCCAGGCAGCCGCGCGCATCTACCGCCTCGGTGAGTACCTCTTGTCCAAAAAACGTTGCTGAGAGTGTCAGGGCCCCTGCCCCTGTCAGGGCTTTTCCAGGAGAGATCCCCGACCCTTGTTGTCTCCTGCTTGAATCGCAGAGGCAGGAGCCCTGACCCAATGCTGTTACTGATGGAATAGAACACCAAGCGGTGCAAGCCGCTCCTTCAAGCCAAATGGAACACCAAATAGTTCAGCCTGCTTTATTATGTTACGTTGACACATGCTTGCCAAACGAAAACTAGGCTGCTACACGTGGTATTTATGGGCTTGTGCGTTGTCATCCTGCTGTTCTGGACGAGTGCTAAGCACGCCCTTGTGTGCTGAGTGCAGGCCAGACAAAGGCGACGCGCGTGGTGAGGCTGCTGGCGGAGGACACCATTGAGTCATCCATTCTCAAATACCAGCAGCGCAAGCTCAACGCCGGCGGCGGCGTCAGCGAGGAGGAATCCCTGCTGCCGGCGCATGACGTGGACGCCAGCACGCTAGCCACGCTCATGCGAGAACACCCGCCGCCGCCCGCGCCCGCCAAATAGGCCGGCCGCCGCATGTTTTCAATCACTTTTTACAGCGCTGGCATCTGTTTGTACAATTCTGGTCTGCAATGCACGCCGTTGTGCTTTTACGCAATATTATCTTGCGTTTTTGATTCAAGCAGTCGAGTCAGGGCTTGAGAGACGTTCTTTCGGCAGGAATCTTGTGCCACGTGCTGGCAGAGCAAGAGAGCAATGCAAGAACGTGCACAGAAGCGCCAATTGTTCAGAAAACATCTGTAGGCCTGCAATTTTAGAGCTTGAGAGTCCCTGCCATGTTATGCGGGACATATGCCGATGTCAGTTGACATGCGTGCACGTGTGCTCTGTGCATATTGTCTTGTCTTGTACAGAACTCGGCACGTTACGGTGCACTACTGGCAGGAGCTAAAGCAATGAGGGAACTTTTTAATATTATTTTCTTTAAAAGAAAGCTTTTACAGCGTACATGAGGCAGCAATGCCTGAAGCAATGCCACACCCAACTTTGCATTCTGGCAAGGTTCCTTTAGGAAACCCCTGCAACTTTGACACAGTAGACAATCATGCTCTGCCGGGCATGAGCAGGCAAGCCAACATCCAACTGGTGTTCACACCGCTATCATTTCTTAACTTCTGCCGTTTGGAACTTCACCCCTAATTATAACAGGTACTAAAGCTACTGTAGAAGCTACTGTAGATGACAATTTGGCTGACATCTGCTTGTTGTCCTGCAGTCCAACTGACTCAGAGCTGTAACTATATAGGTTTATCTGACTTGCAGGCCATCAATGCGCAGGACTTCAAGCTCGAGCTTGTGAAATAAAATGAAGGACGCTCTGATCTGCTAACTTTTTGCAGGACCTTCCAAGTGCTCAACAATCTTTTATTGCAGTCATCTTGGAATTCCAGAATTGAGGCCAACCTGTGATGTTATATGCGTGGACAATGTCCGCTGGACATCAGGGGAAAGCCCAGAATGCAAGAAAGGGCCACCGCCTTCATCAGCAGGCACCAAAATGCTGGATACTTTCCATAACACTTTCCAACAAAGAAGTGGTACTCTTATGGAAGAAGCCAAGCCCCCTCCCATCTGCCATGCAGCAATTGCCAGCATGTCCTTCCAGGGGTGGCATTTCCAGCATGTCCTGCCAGGGGCATTTTCATATCACTGGGGCAGGGCAGAATCTCTTGCAGCGTTCACACTGCTGGGGGTTGGGGATCGTCGGCAATGCGCGAAATGGAGTTGATGCGCCAGTCCGGCACATGCTCCTCGCGCATGTCTGCCGCGTCCTGCTGGGGATCGTAGTTCTGCACCCAAAATTACCCGTCAATTGAATGCAAGCAGCCCAGACAGCCCCCAAGCCAGCCCCCAGGGTTGTCTGTTGGAGGCCTATTGGGGCCAGTTGGGACAACCCATCGTTCTCAGAGTGCTAGCCACCGAGCCTCAACTGCTCAATCCCAAGGCAGGGCAGCAGCAGTCTTTGGGAGCAGCAGAACATATCGCGCACATTGCGAGTCAATCACTCTTGCACGCTGGAAAGCCCAAGCCAGCAGCAGGATGAGAGAGCGGCTGGTATTGGCATTCAAGGCAAGGTGAAACATGGCGCACAAGGCAGTGCGAGCGCCAAGAACGGAGAAAGGGCTGCCTCGCGGCGTGAAGGGAAAGCATCAACAAAGTGCGAGCAATAGTCACCTTGCCGACGCCCGTCATTTTCTCCCAGATGGAGAGGTTCTTGGGGTTGATGGCCTCGCCGTGGTAGACGCGCCCGCTCAGGATGTCACTCCAGCGCCTGTCCAGCTCCGACAGAGACAGCCGCAGCTGCGCACACCACAACCCATCTTACTCTGCTGATGCACTGTGGGTCCGGCGCATATTATCCATGCTGCCTCTCACTCACTGTACTCACAAAACCCAATTGAACCTCTGCAATAGCAGATCGAAAAGGCAAATCACGCTGCATCACAAGACACGACAGGGGGGCGCTGCCCGAGAGTTCACAGTGATACATGCTAAAGCAGCCATACATTTTCCCACTGATTGACGGTCAGGAAGAAAGGAATGAGCCTTTCTTGGCCACACAATCTATGGCAGGAAAGGCTGCAGCGCGCTTGTGGGTGAGCATACGCACCGGGTCGGGCATGAAGAGGGCCGTGAGCAAGAGGCCGCCGAAGTTGAAGGAGGAGGTGGTCCAGAACTTGGTGCGCGATGGCAAATAGTTGAACCAGACCGACGCCCACAGCGCCCCCACCTTGGCCACCCCCGCGCTGATGCCGTGCGCAGAAGTGCGCACCCCCGTAGGATACAGCTCGCCTGGTGCGCAGGGCAGTGAAGGAGCTCAGTGATTTGACTCTGTGCATTGCTGGAGATGTCTTGAGACCAGCAGTGTTGAGGAATATTTCTAGGGAAGAAAATTCAGTTGTTCCTCCCATCGAATCTGGAGTGACAGTACCTGCCAGCAGGAAGGTGGTGCAGTTGGGCCCAAACTGGCCCCAGAAGCTGGAGAAGAAGTAGATGAACTGGAAGGTGCCTGCGCAGACAATCAAGGCAACGTGTCAGTGAGGCAAGAGGGACCTGCATGCAGCCTTCCAAGCTGTAACTTGTATATCGTGCAGCTCGTCTGCGAAAGAATGCCAATGGCATTTGCGGTGAGGGTATGCTGGTGGTGGAGAATCCGCACCGAGGCCTCCCCTGGTGGTGAGTGGGTGGTACCAGATGGCGCTGATCATAAACAGAATGCCCACCATCGCAAATCCAAATATCTGGATGCGCAGACGCCCCACCTGCCACACCATACCACCCATATCATCAACCATGCGAAATACCTTATCTCACACGTCACACCATTGACAGTTCTCCACTCCCATCTTCAGGCAGAAGCTTGCCAATCCCTTTTTTTACACATGTCACAGCGTTCCTAACTCTTTATCTAGAAACCTGAATGTGATGCGTGGGCAAATGCATGAGGCCGAGCTTCAAAGATGGCATCTTCCCCGATTCCTCATCAGACCAAGAGCCAGCAGCCTATATCTGCAGGCCCTTCAGCAAGACACATGGATGGAGCTTGGGCAGGGAATTCTAAGCAGCACTTTGGGATTGTCGACGAGGGCGGCAGAGACATAGTAGCCGACGAGGGCGCAGCCAGAGTTGAGCAGGGTCCACAGCAGGGTGGTGAGGATGGAGGCGCCCGGGGACAGGATCTTGATAAAGGTGCTCTGGAACACCTTGTTGCCGTAGAAGCTGAAATCCCACAGGAACCAGGACCCAGCCGTCGCAAAGAGCCTGTGCTACCCCAGGTACTTTTCAATGATGTTATTGTCTAAAATTTGAAGCAAGAGTTTTATATGTTGTATACCATGCTGTTTCTGTCAAAGGCAAGGTGCGTCTGCATGCAAGCTGCACAAAAGGCTGCCACATGCACTACCCCTTCATGGACTTGCCAGGGCCATACAGGACCCATCAACCGTGGGCATGGTGCCCAGTTGCTAGCCGGGGCTGATCTGCAACATTTGCTGCAGAAATGAATACTGCAAAGACAGGCACTGTTGGACAGTAGAATGCACCTGGGCCAGAACATCTTGAAGAGGAGGCCGAGGTTCCTGCTGCGGTTGCCGCCTGCGCGCTTGTCGGCCTTCCACACAGCCGACTCGCGCAACTTGTACACGCGCCAGAAGATGATGAAGAGCAGCACGCCGATGCCCAGGCCAAAGCCTGTGCGCCACACGCTGTCCAGCCTGCAGACATCAGTTTAGTCATATTACGTCGCTTGCAGCCAGCTTCGGGCTGATTCGATGCGTAACTCTGATTGTCTGATTGTAACTGTAAGTGTCACCGCCCACCATGACATCCAAACACTTGGAAATAGATTTGGCAACAAGATCAGCCTGCCAGAAAAAGATATACGAGTGTGCGTGGACCAGAGGCAACCACCAAGACTGGCCCAGGTGCTGTGTTGAGATCATGCAGCTTGATGAACAAAAACAGTCGTCCTTATGGTGACTGGCAGCGCATGACGTGCAAGATAGACAGCACCTGTGAGGCGCGTAGGGGTAGGCCTTATTCTTGTAGTTTGGGATGGCGACCCTGTAGATGACCACGAGGATGCAGAGGACGGCCGTATTGACAAAGTTGCCCACGCCCTGCATGGAGAACGTCAGCACCACCTGCATATCCAGATAAAGATTAGATTTGTTTACTGCTTTTCTGCCATATTCTTTGACGTGTTTCCTCACAGCGTTACAAAGAGCTGCCCTCAGAGGAAGAAAGAGTTCTCACAGAGCAGTGTGTCATAGATTCCCGACATACAAGCATGCATGAGGTAGAACCTTTTCTGCGTTCTCTTGTCAAGACTCAATCAATTCAAGGATGTCCAGTGATCAGACTGCAAGAAGCGCCAGTGAAGCACACCTCCCGGCCGCGCTTCTTGGCGTGTGCGAGGCCGCCGGCTTCGGCGCGCTCGGCCGCAGAGCCGGCCGCCATTGGGTACTCGCCGCCCACGCCAAATCTGCACAAAAAGGAAGATAATAATTCACAATTGCACGTCAGCCTGCAGCCTGACCTCCTCTCATGCACATCTTTGTACCCATTAAATGACTTGCAGATGAACATTCACATCAATACCTGTGGCTCTAGGCTCATTCGGCTGTCTGGTGTTGCAAGCATGCGCACAACCAAAGGTATGTGAATTTGCACCCCTGGAAGATGCAACCCCCTGGGAGAACATATATAAATTGGGTGGGCACCCGAAGACGAGTTGGGAGATGAGGTACATGACGGTGAAGCCCTTGGTGTTCACGCCAAAGGTGCAGGTCAGCATGATGGCGCCCAGCAGCATCAGGCAGGCAGTTGTCACACTGCCCCACTTGCGCCCGATCCTGTCGCCAATCACGCCTGCAAATTTTGCATTACTAGTGTAAGGAAAGTTTTTCAGTAACTCTGTAGTAGTGAGCAATTATTCACAGGACACAATGTTGCTCAGATATCCTGCTCTTCAACGTCAAGCATTCCAACAGGATGCTTTCGTTGGAGCTCACATAGCTCTGCCAGCAGCAGAGCCTGGACAGGCAACGGTGTCATCATATCATAGAAGCATCAGTAACACGCAAATGACGAATAACAGGTGCAATGGACAAGGGCAAGCAAGCCAGCTCTTTTGAGACGAGTAACAATTTGCAGGTGCACATTCATGGGGGAAGGATGGTGCTGGTTGTGCTTACCCAAAAGGCACATGCCCAAGATGATGCCTGCAAATCACAAGACACCAGCCATCAGGGAATAAATTTCCAAGGGACGAAATGATTAGTTTCTATTGCTGAAAGCTCCTGTGCCACAGCTTCCTTTGCTCTCGTCTTTGCAAAATTGAGTCAGGCCGGACATGGGGTAGCACGCACCAATGATCTGGGTGTAGTCTGGCGCCTGAGTGAGTGTTTTCTCGCACTCCTTGTAGGTCTTCCAGCAGTTGGGGTACTCCGCTGTGATGATGGGCCGCACATTGCCAATGCTGAAAATGAAGTAAGCCTGCAGAAATAGATGCTTTGTTTCTTAAGACCTACAGTAATCTGCCGATGCATCTCCATGATGGCCTGCCCGTTGTATAATGCAAGCTGTGCGCATAAATAGTGAAGGTGTTAACCAAATAATAGTGGTGTGGTGGAATTTGAACAGGGGTAAGAAGTAGTACCTCACAGAACATGCCCAGCCCAGGGATCGCCCACTGAATGAGCCAGAACTGCACACACAGAAAGCAGCAGGTGTCAGGCAGGGTTGAGACTGCAGCATCGATTCGCAGCTTGTACACGGCGCAGCGTGCATGCATGCAGGAATGATATTTTGTCCTTTTGGAAGGCCAGGACAAGGTGTGCAGCTGAGAGGGAGGCTGAAGCTACCCAGGCCTCCTTAAAGGAGTGGAACCAGAAGAAGGGCACATCCTCATCCTCGTACTTCTGCAGCAACGTGCCAACCTGCCAGCATCCCAACGTGGTATGTAAGTGTGCCTTCAGAGCGATTCTCATCGAACGTGTCGTCAACAGGCAGGGGGATAGCAGAACGTCCTGTAAATCGTTAGAGGTGACAGCTAGCAGAAGCCTGAGGGTTAGGCATCAGCTTCTCAATGGCACGACACAGAAAATGCAAAGTCCAGATGTACTTGTCTCAAATCCGCATTGGAGAGAGAGAGTTGGACTGTTCACCATGCTGTTGCGGTCAAAGACTGGCTGGCCGTCCACATCCCTCTTCAAGGGGGTCTCCACAGACAAGGGCTGGGCAGGCCTGCCATGCCCATCCGCATTGGCCACTTCAACATACGTGTCCCCCATTCTGAGGCCAGCAGCTGCACCTGCACAGCCGGCGCCTGGCAGTCTAAGACACAGGCCTGGCTGACACGAAGATTTGCATTCGAGGGTACAAGAAAGAACATCAATAATGGTCGTGGTCTTCACGAATCTGCCGTGGCTGCTCAGGTAAAGAGCCAACGTTGACGTGACCTAACACGTCGAAGCTCTGCCTCCTGGAACAAAGCGAGAAGATCCTGAGGACCACTGCTGGCAATAAAGGATCTTTTTGGAGAGCTCTATGGGAATTACGGATGCATGATCCCCACGGTTCCCTGGATCAGCCGACGGTCGTCGTCAAGACAGCAGCCTCTGGTCATGTCTGCCATGCATCCAGGACCAGCAGAGTGCTCTTGCTCGCATTAGCTTCATCTAGAGATACAAGAATATGCCATTGCATGCCATCCCGTCCGTGATGCTGGGAGGCCGCACCTGCAGGCTGTCAAGCCGTCCCGTCGGCTGCTTCCACAGACGTCGACGCCCTTGCCTTTGTAGAAGAACGACTACCAGACAGGGCTGCAATTTCCTTGCTGGGTGAAAGATGACACGCGTTTCGAGATCATTCTTACCGACTTGGCATCTCCAACGCCATCCATGTTGCGATTGCTCAGAAAGCATATTCCCTCCGTGACCTTGGATATTTGGGGCATGCCACCAAATTTGGAGGGCCATGCATGGTAGGGATTTGGACAAGGGGTTTGAGGGTCGCTTGAGATGGGCGCTCATGCAGATGATCCCACGGAAAAGCACGATAGGTTACTTGCAGAAAAGTGTGGTGAATTTCAGCTTCAATCACTCAATCATTGATCGAACCAAATCTTGCTATTTGTTCGAAGGTCTTTGCTTATAGTAAAGACAAGGATCACCGACCTTGCACACGCAGATCGTTTCAATCTTGAGGGGCAGATATGTGATATGGTTATTGTTCCAAGCAATCTAAATTGTATAAAATAAATGTTGAGGACACGAAAAGCAGCTGAGAGCCTGCTGAACGCTTCTGCAGCATATCTCAAGCAGTCTGTCAGGGAGGCAAAATCCCACGTTCAGAAGCCCAACAGAGATCGATACACAGTCGTGCTTAAGAAGGTCAGAAATGAGATTGGAGATCTCAAAACACGAATAATTCTATAATAATTCGAATAATTCAAGCACGCTGACTCTGGGTGGTGCTCTTTTTCAGGATGTGGAAGGTGTAGGGCAGGAGGGTGATGTGCTTCGAGTACGGCATGGCTACGCAAGGAATATCCTCATACCGTCAAAGAAGGCAGTGCCTGGCACAACGAAAAACATTGAGTTGTATGGGAAACGAGTAATGGTAATCACCTCCCCGTCCCCCTGCTTTCCACTTAACTCTGCTCACTTGAGGGCGCAGACAATAACATAGTGTGGTGCCATGGCAGAGTTCAGACATCGAGCAGGCGCATGGGGTGGTGGAGGTTGCTGCAGAAGCGCTGGACCGGGAGGTTGAGCTTGTCCTGAAGCGCCTGGCAACCAACCCGGTGGTGCGTCCCTACTTGCCATGCTGACTCTCAGATCAGCAAGCTGCGATACCAAGCTCTGCTGCAATTGACCCTCAGCTTGGCAAGCGGCAAGGGCAAGCTCTGCTGGTCTTGTGCACAACCTTCTGATTTGTAGTCTTCAATGTAGTCTCCAGCAAGATGGTTGCTGCGGGCAAACAAACAATCGCACAATTCCCGTCAGAACGACGAAGACCCTACCAGTCAAGTCATCTGCAGGGATCAACATTCAACCACCTGTTGATGCTTTGTGCTTGTAGTCTCCAGCAAGATCTCATGAAGGGGGAGGAATGATTGGTATGTGCTGGGGCAGGAGATGAAGCGGGCGGTGGTGAGCAAGGAGAGGGATGGCAAGTCCCAGCGCACGAATGATCTGGTGGAGGCAGTCACGAGCGCGCATGTGGTGGAAGCCGTGGCAAAGCAGAAGCGAGTCGACCTCGTTGAGCAGCTGCTCTACATGGACCCCATCCGAGAGATAGGTACGCTGCAGACGGCACAGTCTTCACTAACTGCCTTGTATTTTGCACGCATTGCATTTACACGGCGAGGCAGCCCTAACTCTTAACACCCTGGCGCTCACACTGCTTTGATGTTTGCGTTCCTCTTCATCTAAATGCCAGCAACTGTCAGCAAGGAAGGAGCCTGTCAGAACCCGTAGCAGCTGACATGCTGGACTTGTGAATGTTGCGGATTCCCATTTGATCAAGTTGCAACCAGCAGTGACATTTTCGTGGGCTTGCAGGGGAGTTTGATGTGCCACTGCGGATGACATATGCGGATGGCAGAGCGCCTACTTTCAGGCTCAAAATCGTGCCTACTGCCTCATCGTGAAGGTGTTGGCTTTACTGGAGTATGGAATTGTGAACTGCTCCTGTAGGATGTGGCAGAATTGCATCACATCACTCATTGTTTGTAGAACTGAGGCATTGGCAGACACTGTTGGGCTCTCAGCTGGAAGTTAAAATTTCATTCACGATTGTTACACACTCACGTTTTAGGCATATACTTGGATACGCATGTTTCCTACCACGCATATATATATATATATATATATATATATAGCACCACTCAACATAATCACACTTTTGTGAAACGTCAAACAGAGACAATTTCTGCGCACAATAAAATAGCCTGCCTAAGTAGAAGCATACCTGACATGTGCATAATTTGCAACAAACATGGCACCCTTCTTGACGCCTTCAGTGCCGGAAATGCATTACAGCATGATACTTTATGGCCCACCGCTCATGTGCATAGTTCACTCATGACAATACCACGGCAATTGCAGTGAGCGCCTGAGAAAGTTTTGATCAATCATTCAAGCCTCTGACCACGTAAGTTCAGTTGTCTTGAAGGCCAGATCTGGAACCATCAAATATTCCCCGTTTGACGAGCCTCAATACACAGCTTGTCTGGTGACAGCTTGAAAAGCCGCCTATATGTTGTCGACATAGAGGACCCCCGGGGAGCGGGGGGTCCGGACGGGGGTGGTGCGCGCTGTGTCTTTGGGGGTCTGCCCCCCGCTCGGCCGCCGGCCCGTCTGCGGCAGGCTCAGCTTGGGAAGCTTTGCTCGGCGCGCCTCCAACGGCGACACCGGCTCCGATTCCGCGGCGGCTGGGGCTGCCGGCGCGGCCGCAGCCGCCGCAGCCGCCGCCGCAGCCGCCTTCTTTTTCTTCTCTGCCTCCTTGGCTGCCCGCTCGGCCTCCTTGGCAGCGCGGGCATCGGCCCGTTTAGCCGTGCGCGCCTCGCCGCGCTGCTTGCGGGCCGCGGGGGAGAAGGCGTTGCGCCAGAACTGGCCGGTGAAGAACGCCAGGCTGGCCTTGGGCTTCTCTCCCCTGCTGGCGCGCAGGTCGCCCTCCTTCTCCAGGTGCAGGAAGAACAGCGTGCCGAAGAAGGCGAAGATCGCCAGCACAGCCAGCACGGGGCCCACGATATAGCCAACAGTGTAGTTGAGTGAGATTGGTACTGGCACGATTGGCACCGTGGCCAGGAGCACCACACTCTGCACGTCCAGGCCCATGGACTGGCACGACTCCTGCTCCACCCCAGACAATAAGCCTCAACACAACTACATCAAGATTAAAAGACATTCTGACAGTAATCACAGTAAAAAGGCATTCAAGATAAGAAGGAATGCAGGTATCAAGGCAGAGCGCGCGCCGCAGTCCTTGCCGAGGCCAGGGAAAGCAGGCATCTGCAAGAGATGCAAATGATCATATCTCAGAGGCAAAGGTGATGGAATGTGGGAGAAGGCAGCGCACCGCAAGGGTGCTGGTGAGCATTGTGATGTTGGTGACGTTGCTGATGACCGGCTGCAGGTACTCCGCAGAGCCGGGGTCCAGCTGCACATTGGTCAGCACGGTCTGCGCCGCCGTGTTGTTCGCGTCCTGCAGCGCACACCCCATATGTCACGCTCACACCCTGCAGTCTTCCTCTGACATTGGCTATGGTGGGGCCTAATCACTTTTTCCCATATCTCCTGCTCTCAAATCTGCTGAATTAGCGATGCTGGGCTCATTATCATCTTACGGAGCTTGAGTGGTGTGGCCGCAGCGCACCTGCAGCAGCTGGCGGCTACGGCGGCGGGAGTTGTTCTCCAGGGAGGCCTTGGTCACGCGGATGTCGATGGGCTTGACCTGGATGTCATCGTACAGCGCATTGACAAGGATCTGCTTCTTCGCGTCCGTGAAGGGCCACAGGTCCTTGCCGGTCAGGTACATCGTGGCGTCAACCGCCGTCAGCGACGAGTCCTGCACCAACCCGATCTTCATCAGGCTAGGAACGACCTCTCTGACTTAGAGCAAATCCTCCCAGGCATCCGCCGTTCTTGCATGCTCACACATCCTCCCCTCATGCACTACAGCAGACACTGCTCGTCTTGGCGCTGGCCCCATCATCGGAAATTAGCGAGAGAGATATGCAGACATCAAAAAATTGTCACACATTGAATTGGAGAAAACAGGAGGCTGCAGCGCACCACTGTCTGAGAATTGCTAGAGGAAGACCCAGATGAGGATGAGCCGCTGCCGCTGGCGGTGCTGCTGCCGCCGTTGTTGCCGGAGCCGGAGGAGCCGCTGGAATAGAAGCCGTCGCCCGAGGCGGGGGCGACCGCGCCGCCGGCGACCGTCTCGGCCGGGCCGGGCGCGCCCGAAAAAGGTGCGGGTGCCGGGGCTTGAACCGGCGCGCTGGCTCCCGACGAGGGAGAAGATGCGAGCGTGCGCGTGGCGCTCGATGTGATCAGCGGCACAATCTGCGCAGATTGCATGCAAGCCGTCAGCTGTGTGCTCTGAGCTTTCACTGAGCTCTGCAATATCGGCATTGTTGTTGTGCACTGGCATAAAGACGAGTATAGGTGGCCTGGGGGTGCCCACCTCAGGGGCTGGCGCTGGGGAGGGCGTCACAGAGTAGGAGCTCACTGGCTTGCTGCCCTGCTGGCTGGTCTCCTGCGCACGGGGCACGAGAAAATTTCAAGACCCTGGAGGCTCAGCTGAACCAGGACTTTCTATTGTGGAGAGCACACAGTATCCACAAATATCAGGAACGATATCTTTTCTTCTTTCTGCAGGAGAAAGCACGAAAGGCACCTGGGGTGCTGGAGCTGCGGCGGGAGTTGCTGCAGGCGTCACAGCAGGAGTGGCAGCAGGGGTTGCCGCAGGCGTGGCCTCAGGCGTGGCCGCAGCTGTTGCAGCGGGTGTTGCAACCGGAGTTGCAACCGGTGTCGCTGCTGCAGTTGCTGCCGGTGTGGGGGCAGGGGTGGCAGCCACAGTTGCAGCGGGGGTTGCTGCAGGAGTTGCTGCAGGAGTTGCAGCTGGGGTTGCAGCTGGGGTTGCAGCTGGCGTGGCTGCAGGCGTTTGCGCAGGTGAGGATGGAGCCTGTGGGGGCGCAGCTGACCCAAACAGGGCTGAGTTTGAGAGTGTTCCAGCGCTGCTGGATGGTGAAGCAGAGTTTGTGCCGCTGTTTCCTAGGGTGCCTGACGCTGGTGTGGGGGTGGGCGTGGTCCACAGCCCAGTGCCCCATCCTGAGTCTCCCACTACATACTGGCCTGGACTCCTGGGCGATGGAGACTGCGCTGCTGTGAGCCCCGAAAACAGAAGGAGGCTTGCTGCTAGTGAGAGTGCGAGATGCTGGCGCTGCACTCCAGTCCTCCTTCTGCTGTCAGACTGGCACTGGTGAGCCTGTAATCAATCAGCACCCCTGCTCACTACATCGATCATCCAAACCAGGCGCTGAACACCCATAAGCAAATCCTAATATGCAAAAAATGTGTCTTCAGAACATATGAGAGCCGTTAGTAGAAGGCACTGCTGGGTGCACTCACTAAAGCAGCTAGGTAGTAGGGTTGACTTGGCTCGAAATTACTACTGATGTTCCCATCGATCATGCATACGGCAAAAATATCAACAAATGCGATATGATATGATCGACGAAGTACGATTGCAGATCCGACTACTTGAGGTGCACCTGCTTCATCACGATTACGAATGGCGGCAAGGCTGTCGACGATCCGCCAGCGCAGGATGAGTTTCTACAGCCCCTGCTGGGCTACTCCTCATCTACTTGTCATGCGGTGGAAGGCGCAAATTCTCCTGGATCAGAGCGGTACTGGGGAAAGAAGGTGGGTACGAGGCCGAGACGCTGCGCTCGAAGCCAGCTGTCGGGCTCATGTCACCCCTCAAACCCTATCTCACGTACAAGGGTCCATGTGGTGTGGCATTCCTGTAGATTTTTGCGATGAGCAGGCCCTGGGACGCGACTGGTCCTCTCCCTGTTTCACTACAGGAGATGCGCTGCAGCCAGTGCTACAGCTCTATAGTGTTCCAGCCACAGAGCACCATAACAAATAGGCAACTCATGCATGCATGCATGGCATATGCCATTGGATGGCTGGTGCCAGCGCTGGTGCTAGCAGCTAGTACTGGACACTGTCTACCCTCAACTTGAATGATATGATCGATCAGAGCGTGCCTTCGATTTTGCCTTCACTTTGAAGGCCCTAGTACAGATGATCACGGTCGCATGCATATGCTATCGCGCCAGCCGGCTGCGACACCTTGAATTCAGAGGGTTGGCATCAGCTAGACAGAAGGGCCCAGTGTTTCGTAGAGCACACGAAACGCATGCGCATGCATGGCCATGCTGCAGCTGCTTACTATCTGGTAGCTCGTCAGACTGCCAGTGTGCCCAGATGACATAGAGCAACGCATGCATGCACATATGTGATGCAGGAATTACATTTTATAAAGTGTTTGCGCTGCAACATACAAGTGTCTGGTCGGATATCCATTTTAACATCAGTCCATCGTAGCAGTTACCATTTTATTTGGAGAGATCTTAACGGCGGTCAGATCACTGGTTCAATGGAAATTCTTTGGAGGCTCGGTTCTGGTGATTAGATTGTCCTCATATGATATGACTTGCATGATCATTCTCTAGCATGGAGTACTATGTATGCCAAATTACAGTGCTGTACTTTAGATAGCTGTGTCAAAGCCCACCCCTCTAAAATGGTTAAATTGGTCAAATATCTCAACTGCAGTCGTTCCACAACATGGGAGAACCACTGCAAAGATTTCTCAAGTGTTTGGGTTCTACAAAACACATTCAAATTGAATGAGTCATGCAAAACTGGCTGTGCAAGCGCACCAGCATGAAATGTGCACAATCAAATGGAAAAGCAACGTTCTCAAGTAACCCTGCTCCAATTTCTTGCTTCTCAATGCAAAGACTGGGCGCCCTACTGTCTTCGAAGAGAATTCTCCGCACACCTCCAAGTTGATTGGCATGCCCCCTCTACCGTGCTAGCCCTTGACGCCATCACAAGTGGCTCCGTCTGCAGCCCTCGGCTCTTGCATGAATCTGGCCACACAGTGCTGTTCTTACCGGTTCCCAGTGACCACTTGTTTGAACCAGGCCTACCAGGCCTGCAATTACTGCTGCCTAATCTGGCCATCATCTCAGAGACGGTCTTCAGAGATGATTCTACTCAACCGCAGCCCTGCCAACTTTGGCGGCAGTCTCAGGAGCCTCTTGTCAGAGGCATTCCCCGCCTACTTCATCCCCGCCTGATCTGGCATCTGTTTCAGGAGTCAGTCTCCAGAGGCGTCCCTCGCCACTTCAGCCCTGCCTGATCTGGCCGCCGCGGCCGCCGTCGGCGCGCGCGCGGTGCATGGCCGGGGGCAGCGGGGGCCGCTGCTGCACGAGGCTGGGGGCGCGCGCGTATGTCTGCGCAAACTGCGGCGCCTCGTAGAAGGGCTTCACTCGCGTCCCCTCCTTCGGAGTCGCCGCCCCCTTCGGCTGTTCCGCGTCCGCCGCCGCCGCGACCTGTGTTTTTCGCCCATGGCACGCGTCAGGAGACATGCTTTGAGACACAGGAACGCCTTGGAGTTCACAGAGCAGATACCAAGGCAGCAAAGCAGCAGAACGGTCACTGAGCAGGAAGCCACTGCACTGGGCACAATATGGCCTTATGGTGAGCATATGAGTGCCTTCAGGGTGGTGCGGCTAATATAGGAGGAGTCCAAGGAACCACCATTGCAGATTGAGCTACAGCAAGGCAGAACCAACTCACTTGATACGGTCAGTGTGCTGTCACAATGCAAGCGGGCAATGCAACGCACCCGGTTGGACCAGGACAGGCACTGCTTGTGCACGCAGACATAGTACGCGCCGGCAGCCAACAAGACGGCCACAAACGCCGCGACTGACAGCCCGACGATTGTGCTGGTCATCATGCCTCCACTGCTGTCCTTTGGAGCTGGAACAACTGCTGTTGCCGCCTGCAGCTGCACGCCTGTCACTCCCAGTCCCGCCGCCCTCAGCGCTCCCTACACCCGCGCACGATGCCCATGAGACACATAAGGCACAGACTCCTTGCGGGTCCCGGACATTGGATTCTTTGTTGGTTTCCACCTAAATTCAATCACAGAGAAGATCGATATTTGAGTCGTGCAAGGAGTCATCCCAGTGAGGCAAGGGGTACAACAAAACAGGTAAAAGGCAAGGATTCCTGCGCTCTTCTTGCATGTGCTGGGCTGTCATTTCTTATAGATCCAGGAACAAAGAGGTGCCACATGTTACTGCATTGGCCAGGGCTTGTGCGGCTTGCCTGCAGCTGGCCGCTGGATGTGGCGTTCTGCAGCTGCTCGCGCACAATAGGCACCCGGTCCGCAGAGCCTGCATCGATCTGAGTGTCCACCAGCGCACTCTCCTGTAAAAGGTGCAACGCCCTTCAGAGCTTCTCAGGAGCTCTACACACCTTGTACCTCTGATGCTGTGCTGAATCTGGACGCAGCGGTTTGTTCTCGCTGGGCATCAAGAGATGTCCAAAGCATGGAGGCATCTCCTACTTCTGCCGAGGCTGTATTTTTGTTTTGCCTTGCTGTTTTGCTTCCAGAATCGCTATGCCGAGTCTTGCTGATCAGACTGTGAGCCACGTACCATGAGACAAAATTTGCACCACAGCACAGCGGGATAAACACCTGGAGCAGGCGTCTGCGGAAAGGCGCGCCACTGCCGGTGATGGACACTGCGCCGGGGCCGATGCCGGGCAGCACTGACGCAATGGCGCTCACGAGCAACGCCTGCTTTGCGCTGTCAAAGGGCCATACTCCAGGCCCCTGCAGCAACAACTCTGCCGCCAGCGCTGTCGCCGCCGGATCGCGCACCACCTGAGCGCCGGCACACATTACAATTATCACAAGATCGGAAAATCCAAAGCTGAAGGCCATACGATACGCAGATACGGTAAATACGGTGGATTGCGCCGTCGGCTCACAGCCAGACTGGTTGTCACCTGCCCTGTGCAGCATTCATCTGGGGTTCCCAATAAATACAGTAAAACGCCATCTTAATTAACGGCAATGCAGATATAGCTGAAGGCAAACATCTGGCTCATTGCAAGATGAGGGCAGCAGCACCACAGTAGAAGCCCCAACAATAATAAGTTATTTGGAAGGCGGATGAGAGAGGCAGGTGCGCACATAGGGGGCGGGCGGGGAGGGCGATGGGGAGCGGGCGGTGGCCTTGGAGGAGGGACTGAGCAGGGGGGCCAGCGCGGCCGGCAGCGGCACCATCGCCAGCGGTGGCGGTGGAGGGGGCTGCGCAGGGGGAGGACTTGCCTGCAAACACAATCAACTGCCGCATCAACCGCCGTGTCAGGCCACATGGCGCTGGCCAATGACCGGCAAAACAATTGGAATAATTTGAATCACATTTACATGATTTAGATGAGTTTCGTTGTAAGAGGGAAGTTTCACACCACTGGAGGGGGAGGACTGGCGGCGGTGGGGATGGGGGGCCTGAGCGGGGGGATCTGCGGGGGCATCGGCACCATTCGGGTCCCAGCAGGAGTGATCACCACCGTAGACCCTGCACAGCAGCACACCCTCCGGCATCACTTCATAACCGCCACAAAATCATGCACTGTCAGAGACAAATCTTGTGTGAGCACACAAGAGAAGGCAGAAGTTTCCTGCAGCACCTCTGAGAAAAGGGACCTGTGAAAAACTGGGCGCAGGAGGAGATACCTGCAGGCGTGGGTACAGGCGTGGGGACAGCCTGGGGCAGCGGGACAGCCGCAGCAGCAGCCGGCAGCGTAGCTGCAGGGGTGGCTACTGGAAGCGCATTCGCAGGAGCCACAGTCGCCACTGGGGCGGCCGCCGCCGGCTTCACCGTGGCAGCTGGCACAGCCACCGCCGCTGGTGTGACCGGCACCGCTGCTGGGGTGGTTGTGACTGCAGGCACAAATGTCCCAACCGCCACCGGGGCCGGTGTGGTGGCCGGCTTGGCGGCAGCTGTGCTGACAGGGACCGGGGTGGCAGCGGCTGCGGCGGCGGGTGTGCGCAGCGGCGCGAGGTCGGAGGAGGTTGCTATGGTTGCTTGGGGTGAGGTGACTGCAGAGGCTGTGGCTGGGGTCATTGTGCGGGTGGCTGGTGGCGGAGAGGGGCTGTCAGTGCTGCTGCCGATGCCAAATGTGTCCAAGAGACCTCCGAAGAAGCCCAGTGGGGGCATGGGCGGTATGAAGCCTGGCTGCGCGCTGACGTGCGACGTGGAGAGCAGGATGCTGAGCAGACAGAGGAGCAGGGCTGGCTGTGAACGCTGCCCCATCCACCTTTGCTGGCTCCTCCTTCCATTTTCTTTGCGGCAGATGGCCGACGGTCCTCCTATATCAATCCCTTGATTGCTAAAGTGTGGTTTTTGGGCAACTTGATGGACCATCCTGCGCAAGGAAACAACGCGAAGGTGACTCCTCAGCTCGGCATCGTGATAACCCTACTACCCATTGCGTCCACGGATTCTCTTAGCATTGATCATCTTTTAAGAGTTTTCAGTCTCAATTAAAATCTGAATGACTACCAACAATGACCGATGCACCAGAACGCGCTTTAATATTGCATATGACACAGGTCGACCAGCGCTCTCACAGCTGGATTAAAAACAAATCGGACGTGCGATGGTTCGCGACACTGCGCCAGTACACTGGTCTTTATATTTCATCAGTTATAGCAGGCTTAATTATAAATTTGAGGCCCTCGATCATCCAAATTTGAGGAGCGGATTGAACGGCATCTGGGTCACGGCGATCGCTCACCTAGTGGAATATCGGTGTCCTACTCTTTGTCGCCATTACAATCAGATGCATGTCCCATCTTGCGATGGGCCTGGCAAGTCCAGGTTCCCAGGCCTTGATCCAACAATCGCTTCGAAACTGTCGCTGTCTTGGAGGGCCTGCCAAGTGGCGACGTACCTGCGATGACGTCAGTGATGCCAGTTCTCAGAAATGCATGCAAGGTTCTGGCAGTGGCTTGATCCCTCAATTACGTTTTAGTATGTGATTCGCAATTTGCCTTGGATGCAGTGCACCGCCAGAGCACCATCAGCATGCTGATACCCATCTATATAGATATCAACTTTTACAACTCTGTGCGGCGCCCGCCCGCAGCCGATTTTCACATGCTTCTAGCACCGACAGCAGCTCTCTGTCACACTCCTCATCGTCCTGCATGCCCTCAAAGATCCCGAGGCCACTGCCACACGCCACACTGGCTACCAGCTTGTCAATGCCTACACTTGCACTACTAGGCTGCACACTCGTGCGAGCGCCATCACAAGGCTTTAATGTGTTTCCCGAGTGACAGGTCGTTGCTTGAAGAAGCGCCACGTCATTGCATGTCCCTTGCACGGCTGCGCCAGCTGGTTCAGGGTGGGCGACTGCTGCTTGATGCTCTGACTGCAGCCGAGCCACAATTTCCTTCGGCAGCGGCATCATGTCAGACCGGTAGCCCCTGCACTCCGGGTCATAGCACTTTTGATACCACGCGCCCTCCTGCAGCAAAACCACTGCCCTTTTGAAAACTGCCACACGATGTTACTTGCCCATTCTGACATCCCCAGCAGGAGCTGATAACGTCCTCAATCTGCCTTGGCTCACTTTGCCTATGCCAAGGGAGCTCCTTTAGTGCTCCTCAGCAGGGAATCATTGCATGGTGGCTGTATCATGTTCACATGCGAGTCAGTCCTTGCTCTCATTTCTATCCCTCGGTCTGCCTTGATGTCCGCATCTTTCTTTGACTAATTTGCCAAGGGAGCAATGTGGGCGGCAGGGGATGAGCGCGTGCCTGCAGGGAGATGACATAGAAGATGCCGTTGCTGCGGTGGGGCCGGCCGATGTTGGCGCACCAGCGGTTGCGCTTCATGTTGAGGAGCAGCAGACCCGCCTCCGGCCACTCCACCCACGACCTCACCTCCCCCTGAACTCCCCCCTGTGCCGCGCCCGGCCAGCAACATCTCTTCCTCTGCCCCTCAGCGTATGCCGATATGTAGCCTGCCCAGTACCATGTGATGCAGCCGAAAGTACGGCGCCGGGATCTTTATGGGGACTCAGGCAATATTTGCTTAAATTTTATCAAGATATGGCCCGCCCAAACAAGATCGCGCTGCAGAATCTGCGGCTGGAGAGCTTGAAACAACAGCATATTCATATATAGATCTGGAAAGGAGACTTACATGCTGTCAAGCAAGTGCCTAAATCCAGACCATCTTTAGTGTCTGCTCTGAGCTGCTGCAGCGCATCACTGGGTGCAGCATGATTCCAGAAAGGGGCTGATTGGAGAAGGAAAGGGGTTGTACCATGTTGCACACAGAGGTGATGAAGCGCTCAATGTCCGGGTGGCGGGATGGCCCAATCTGCGGCTGCGCGCATCTCTCGATTGCCGCCTCGCTGTCCCTCAAGCGGCCTCCAATTTGTCCATGCCTGACGCAACAAGGAAAATGGCTTGGAGCAGATCTTTTGTTCCTGTAAGTGATACTGGCAATCCAATGAGAGAGCATCCACGGGTCAAAATGAGCACTATCTGTGCGCGTTGATATGTAAGGATATGCGGTGCGTAAGAGGGACACTAGGGCAAAAGCAGGAGAGCACCTGGCCCAGGAGAAAGGAACTCCATCCGCTTCCTCATAGCAGCGCAGCAGGCGGCAATCCTCAGACACATTGCAGATGAGGGACGCAAAGAATGTGTCTCTGTGCGAGAGCTTGGCACCCTGGAATCGTGCTGCACCCACAAATACAACGCTGCCATGACAAATTGTGAGAGTGAAACCATTAACTCGCAAAAGAGTCTCACTCCCCTAATTGGTATCTCTATGCCAACACAGATGAAGACACACATTGTTCTGGGCTTGCCACCGAACAGCGAGCAGTGGGATGGTTGTATACCTGTGGGCTGGAGGATCCACTGCTTGCCAGCCTTCGAAGACAGGAAGAGCCGAAAAGCCCTGTTGCGCGTGTACACTCCACCATCGATGAAGAGTGTTCCGCTGCCGTCAGCATCCTGCAATTAACACACTCACTTGGCCTGCCCCTGCATGAAGCCTCTTCACACATGCATTCGCATCCAGGCAGTCTCTTCATGGTAGTCCATGCATGTCATGTGGCCATCCAGAAAGCGCTGATTGAGGTTTCACCTTGTTGATGAGTAATTGGTGGACAGGACTCGCTGGGTCTGTGCCCTCCTGGGCAGCGCACATGTCCTTGACAAAGGCGCCAACGTGGAAGTTGTTCTGGAAGGCTGCGCCGGGGATTTTCACAATGACATGGCGCGAGAACTTGCGCGGCGAGGATGAGTCCATCTCCAGCACCCACGAGTCTTCCATCTCCAGCTGAAATTTCTCCTGCATATGCAGCCGCTACCCACTTTGCCTTGAAGCTAGTTTGTACTCGTGGCAATATCCTGATGCTTGTGTGCCGTGCAGGGAGGATGGCAGAGCTGAATCAACCTGGAGTTGCTCCGCACAGAGCTTGAGCACAATGCCCACAAGGCTGTCCCCATCCACACCCGCATTGAAGTCCTTGTGATACTCCAGGTCTATCAGCAGCAGCAACACAGGTCAATCTAGGGGTCCCTGGCAATACAGGCCTCATAGCAATTCCTGGTCAAATGGTCTCTTGGCAACACAGACCTCATGGCCAACTCTTGGTATGAACTTGTGCAGAGGTGCAGCAGCAGAAAAGGTGCAAGTGCGAGATGCACCAAAGTAGAGGTGGTAAAGCTTGACATAGTCCTTGTATAAAGGTGCAGCAGAAAAGGTGCAAGTGTTTAACACACCGAAGTAGAGGTGGCAAGGGTATCCCTGGCGGATGATCTCATAGCAGTGGCGGTGCTGGGGCAGCATGTCCCTGTAGCGCTTCCAGAACCCCTCGAGGGTGGTTGCTATAAATGAACGCTTGCCCTCTGGGCCCCTCTCTGAAGAGAAGATCCTGTGCAACAGCACGATGCGGTCTGACCAGGCACACACAAGATCCCCGATACACAGAATATAAAGTGTTGGTGGGACCAGGTGTGTTGGAAAGGTGTCCACCTGACATCTGGAGCATCTGGGTGGTTGTCTGCCCATTGAAAGGCTGGCTCTTGCAGCGGAAACACCTGCATCAAGGCACTAAAAGTAATGTCCAATAATTTGACCGCGAATGGAATGTTCCCGTGACGTTGTCTGCTGTCAGGTGCTGTGTGCAGTGCTGAGGCTAGGATTGCAGACCCACTTTGTATGGATCAGAGGCGCCTCCATGCAGCTTCTGTCTGACTGCAGCCAGCAGCCGCAGGACACAGCGCTCCACTTCCCCCAGCCGCCACTTGCTGTAAAATATCCTCTCCCCAAGGCTCTGCAAGCCTGCACAAAAGAGAAGCACGGTCATCTTAACAGAAGCGGGGGCGAGTAAATTGGCTTTTCTGTGTCAGATGCGTTGCATGTATAGGTAAAGGTTGAGCAGGGTTGAAAACGCTTGTCATGAAGCTGCTGGTTGAAGTAGGAGCTTGCCTGGTCGTCCTGATGTCGAAGCATCTTCGCCCCGACTTCTGCGCCCTGGAACTGCACCTTGCTCCTCGGCCGCACTGATGTGCTGTTCAGAAGCTGTGTCCTGCAATGCCTGTCCTGTGCAAGACTGGCCTGTATTGTTGCACTCTGCTGGCAGCGCTGCTGACTTTTCTTGCGCATCGTCTTTTAAACGGATTTTTTTGCTGCTGGATCGTTGAGGTTTCAACACTGTGCCTGGCGTTCTTTTGCTGGGCAAGACTCGGTCTGCAACACATCAGTGTCTTACTTCAACATTGATCTCATGGGTTGCAGAAGGTCAGAAACAGATCAACTCTACATGCAACATACCTGGTACTTTTAAAGTGCAGTTTTTGGTATAATTCGTCACACACTGCAATAGAGATATGTTTTTAGAATCTCCATCTGCCATCCTGCTCAGCCCTGCTCTCTGGTCCTCACTTGGTATTCTGGAGAAAGCGCATCGGGATCATTCCAGAGAAATGACACAATAGAAGCTAATACAGCAGATAAGTGCTTTGCGGAAGGAGGAAAGACTGTCCTTTGCGATCCAAGGAAGTGCGTTTGAAAATGAGGTAGCGCATCTGACGAAGCAGCTGTTGTGGGCTCAGCCGATTCACAAGTTTAAATTATCACTGCCCTCAAAATTTACCTCGATCGATTCACTGGTAGCAATGCATATGTTGTGGAAGGACTGAACGGCGCTTATTTATCACGCGAATATTTATTTACAAAATCTCCATCCCAAACCAACAGCAGATGGTCAAATTTGACCTGTCTCGATGCTCAGAGATTTTCAATAGTTAATCATAATGGGGAAAAAGAAGATCCAATATGATGGAGGTCACTACTCACGGGGCCCATACCACAAAGACCAACTCAGACCTCCTTCAGCAGGTAAGTGTTTGAAAGGCTGCACACATCGAAAGCACAATGCCTGGTATTGATGTCACAATGTCGATGTGACAGTGGGGCATTTAACCTCTCTTGAGGCCCCAATGTCTGAATCTCTTAGACTGCCCCTGCACTGCCAGGACCTGGAGAGTATGGCGGGTTGGAGCGCCACGCCCTGTATGAGAGCGCGGTGCAGAGCCCCCAGGGGGACATCTCATACCTGCTGCGCTTCTACAAGCTCTACGTGGGCATGCGGGTACATGTTCTCATGCAAATTACCCACCACGGTTTCCAACAATTTTATGCACCTCTGCTTGGCCTTCCTTTTGGCTATCACTTCGCCATCGATGGCTAACAGCTGCATGTCACGGCGCAGGTACCAGAGCACCTACGCGAGGACTTCTGCGGCACAGCGCTGATCTCAGCAACCTGGTGCCGGGGGGATGTCAGGCGGACAGCCATCGGGCTGGACGTTGACCGCCAGGCGCTCCAATGGGGACTCTCACACCACGGCGACGGCCTAACAGAGGATCCCCGGCCGCGGCTGAGCCTCTTCCAGGGGGATGTGCGTGAACCTCTGGATGCTGGACAACTGGTCACGCCGCCATCTGCGCCCACGGATGCAGCTGAAGCCGTGGGTCGCATGACAGTCACAGCGAAGGTCGACGAAGAAGCTAATGGGAGCAGTAGCGGCGGTGGAGCGCAGGAGGCAAGTGCTGCTGAGGTGCAGCATGGGAGTGAGTCAGAGGATGACGGGGAGGAAGCAGAAGGCAGTGGCAGCTGCGCAGCAAAGCCGGTTGATATAAGCTGCGCCCTGAACTTCAGCGTCTGCCTCCTACACCTGCGCTCAGATGTCGTGGTGGGGCCACTTCCCAACATTTTCACCACCCTTTCATGACCAACATCTGCCATGTGAATTTACCACTTGTCACATCTAGCTTCTTCCCTCCCCGTGCCAGCATCGCTGGGAGCAATGCGTGAGAGATGTGGTGTGGTGCGCAGAGGTATTTCCGGCATGCGCGGCAGGCGATGAATTCGCAGGGGGGCATCTTTGTAATGGATTTGCTGGGCGGCCATGCGGCAGAGTCGACGGTGTCCATCCCTCGCCACAACGAGATTACGGGCGCGCACTTTGTGTGGGAGCAGGAAGGATACAACCCCTGCACGCGCCACATCCGCTGCTACATCCATCTCAGAGACCCCGCCACGCGCAAGGTACCCTGCTTGCCCACTCTTGCCCCTGCTTGGGATCCGTGTGTCTCTGTGAAGCTCTGGACAGAAGGGTCTCAGTGTTGATACTAGGATGGTGAGCGGGCGGATTTGCTGCAGGTGTTGCGGCGGGCGTTCAGGTACGACTGGCGGCTGTGGACGATCCCTGAGCTAGCTGAGATGCTGGAGGAGGCAGGCTTCGACGGCATGAGAGCCTGGCTGCGGCCGATGAAGGTGCAAGCTCTGACTGCTCCAGACCTTCCTTTCTTTACATTCTCTGTCAATATAGCTAGCTAAGTTGAGCGCTCAACCTGGAGGATTACATTTGCAGTGATGACAGCTGGTAGAGTGCAACCCGGCAGATGTTTTCATATTTCATTACAGAAACTGCGAAGTGAAGAGTTGGATGTGTGCTTGGCAGGAGGGACTTGATGATGACAGCGAAGAAGGCAGCTGCAGCTCTGAGTCTAGCGAGGATGGAGAAGCAGACTTTGTGGAGTACACAAGCAAGGCATTTGATAGCAGACAGATGGATATGCTGAGCAAGGGTTGGACAGCTTTCATTGTGGGCATTGTTGCCCCTTGAGTTTCTGGCGACGTGTGCTTGCTCGAGAATATTGGTGTCCTCTTTAAATGGCAGGAGCAACAAGGAGTGTGCTCAAACAAAACAGACCGAAGCAGCAGTCCGTGCCATGCAGGACCTACATCATTCACAACATCTCTGGATATATTCCCTCCAAAATTGGGTTCCGTCTGCGCACGATCACAAAAGGCGCCTGCATGTGTAATGCACTAGTTCATGAGCATAGATGCAAAATTCTTACTGATCCTGGTCCATGCCTCCTGACGTCTACCGACAGTCTGGGAGAATTTCCAGAACGAGAGCTGCTCCCAGCTCAACTACCTCTTCCTGCCCCCCAGGAAGCACATCCGAGGCTCCAGACACAACTCTTTCACAACGCCAAGGCATCGGCAGGTCAACTTGGCGCAAACCCACACCATGCAACTACATCCCATCAGCGCATGCCTCGTAGCAGCAGCTTTGGCAGCATCTCAGCAGGGGAATCCAACCTAATTAGAGAGTCCCCTTTCCCCAGCAGGATCAGGGACGGCCTGCAGGGGTCTGGGAGGTGACTCATCGGCGGCCAGTGCGCGCTCGGTTCTTGACCTCGATGTCCTGGGGCTTGTGCAGCAGGATGTGGTGCTGCGCGTTGCTGGGGTTGTATTCTGCGTAGCCGCGCGACCAGTCGTAGCTGACCGCGTACGCGTAGATGGTGCCGTCGCGATTGAAGGTGCTGCAGGCAATTGGCTGGCTGCACTTGAGCATCGCCTTCAGCCGCTGCTTGCTGTCCTTGTCCCAGAAGTTGAACGCGCCGTCCGAGCCCGCCGTCACAAATGTGCCATACCTGCATGCGATCAAAGCAAGTGAATCCATGCACATTACAGTCCTGCGCCTTGCTTTTGCTGGCATATCACAGGTTCCATGGATTTGAACAGGCAACGGAGAGTTTTTCAAGGTGAAGATGGGGCGCACTGGGGATGGAAAGCGATGGAGTTGACTGCGTAGATGTCGTTGCCGTCTCGATGGCACTTGAACGTGAAGTTCTTGGACTGCATGTTGTCTTCCACATGATGTACTGCCACACGCCCCTCAATGGAGCCCACCTGCGTCGAGACAACTGCTTCAGATGACATCACTCATGTACCGGCAAAGGTCCATTGAAGTATGCATGCGCACATGTTCACTACTGTGAGATTGCATCGAGTTCACTGAGAGGGAGTTGGCCCTCACCAAGTAGCCTGTGGAGTCTGGGAAGCAGGTCACACAGCGCGTCTGGAACTTTAGGGGCGACTCAAGGTCCTTGTACACCGTCTGAGGGTTGCTCATGTTGAAGACCTGCGCACAGAAACACGGCAAGGTTGCCTCCTTGGGCTGCGCCAAAACTATCATGAAATACTTCCGTCTCTCTCCGTTGATTTGTTGGAGCTATTTAACCAAGGGATCACAGCATCTCTGTATGCAGGTAATTGAGCACAGGTGGCCGATGGCAGCATGCCATGCAAGGTGTACCTGTATCCGCCTGTTGGCCATGCCAACCACCAGCAGCGGGTGTGTGACATCCATGGCATAGACCCGCTCCGGCAATTGTTGTGTGTGCACTGGGTTGGGCTGGCGCAAGTCCCAGTAACGGATGGTTTTGTCCCAGCTGCCTGTCACCAGCATGTTGTTCATCTCCTTCACGGAGAAGAGGTGCCGGATGGGCGCGTCATGCTTAGCCACCACCTGGGTCTGGTTTGTCTGCAGGTTCCACATCTTTGCAACATTATCGCAGCCACCTGCACAACAGCAACTCCCTATACCTGAGGAATTTGTGAATCTCAACCTCTGGGAATCTGTTTGAGCAAAATTTGTTCATGATGTCAAACAGGATCTGGCATTTTTACCTGTGAAGACGGTGGATCCATCGGCGCTCCAATCAGAACACAGCACAGGCTGGTCATGGCTGATTGCTGCCTTCCCTGCTGACTGCCCATTGGCTTGTACCTCGTAGCAACGTACTTGATTATCCCAAGATGTTGCTATCAGATAATTTGCTGCAGGGCTGAAGCTCAGGCTGCTGATGCTGTCCGATGGTGGAGAGGCAACTTCGGTATCTTTGTTTGCGTTGTAATTAGATGATGCTACGGCTAATCCGCTGCCAAAGGAAGCCCCGAAAGCGGTCATGAATTCACTAGAACTAGTCACTACCAGCAATATGCAGACGAGCCCTCGACAAATCACACTCAGATGATCTTACACTTCTGAATACAATCCAAATGTAGGAGCCGTTGAGAGAAATATGTTGTGTCTGCTGCAATGAGCAGTTTGCCCAGAGAGGGATGCTGAGCCCTCGCCCCAAAAAATATAATAGATGGGTCCCAATCTGTCAAGGTTCACTTTCATCCTTTAGACTATAATTGCTGCGATTGTCTAGTAACAATTTTCCTCCTCCTTCTTATACCAAACCCTGCAGTCATATCCCTATAAGATCACACTCTGAAAGGGAGAAATTTATCTACACCGAAGCTCTGTGAATTCCAGGGGCTCGTCTCCTGAACCCCGAAAATATCATGTTGTTAAGGAGCAACTTTGACTTGTAATTCTTTTAAAAGTTCTATAGCGACCACCGAAGTTGCAAGATCGGTTGCTGGGCTCGAATTATGAGCATATCAAACACTTGTTTCCCACTCTTTTCCCTGGGGAACACGTTCTATTCTCAATAGGAAATTCTTGGAATGCATTATAACTCACAGGCGGTTATTATTTATGTAAATGCACATTGAGACCTGAACGGACACTTGGCATACCTCTTTCCGAGACAGCTGTTCCAGGCTTCCCCGAAGTCGGAAGGAGACCTTAGAGTAAATATAACGGGAAAGAAAGCTAAATTATGTTCGGCACTCTAAAGAAAGCAAGATAACAAAACAAATAAAGCACGGCCCTTGGTATGAACGACCGCTCATCGAGGGAGCATGGAGACAAAGAACTGCAGCCAATACTGGAAGAAGAGGAGGAAGAGGAGGAAGCAAAGCCACAATCACCTCATGAAACAACCAGCAGTCGTCTTAGAAATCTAGCACACAACTCGCTTGTCCGCACAGCAGCGAAAAACCTGGCCTTGATCTGCACTTGGTGAGCTGCCTTCTCTGTCTGATCGCAGCTGAGTGGGGACAATATTTGATGGCCATTTCAGGCCGTCCTAAATAACAATAGTACAGCCTTGCTTCTTGCTCACATATCTTCCTCCTATATCCCAGTTTTCCTCATTTGCAGTCTCTGCTGCAGGTACTTCTTCAGCACTCTACTGAGCCTTTGGAATCGCACACTCCTGGGAAAAGGGCATGGCGTGTTGGGCAAAGGAGCGTTTCCAGGTGTGCTATACCATGTGACACTCTTAATGATCTGATGAGAGCTGCATTTGTTACAGGATGCCGAGAAACAAACTGCTAACTGCTGTGTGTGCTTGCAGCTCCTATGCTCATGAGCAGTTTGCAATTTGCAGCACAGATCGTCATGGCTAAAGCAGTCCTGAGCTTTGGTATAGTCAAAAGGCGGAAACCAGCTGAGCTGACATGGCGGGATTACTTTGTGCATGGTATGTCCTGGAGCTGGATTCCGTTGAAATTGCTGGGTTACATCGGCTTTTGTAGCGCAGATCTTATGAGTGGTCAAGATTATGAGCGGTCAGCAAATGTTTGTTTTGGGGATGCAGTTGTGCCCAATGGTGCCGCCACTGGCTTAGACATCGGGCTGTCCAACTTCTCACTGTCTCTCATCACCCTTTCTTTTTACACAATGTGCAAATCGACCACGCCAGTCTTCCTGCTGGGGTTCTGCTTCCTCTGGGGCATTGAAAGGTGCGCATCTCCTTGCCACAGTCCAGTAGCAATGTAGACAGCATGCTTTCTTATGTCTCCAGTTGACGATCTGGTTTCCACTGAATTTCCTGGCCACTATCATCATTCATGGACCAGTAGAGGGACACTCAAATGAGGTCAACTCTTCGTTTCCTGAGTGCAGGCCGAGCTGGAACCTGGCAGCAGTTGTGCTGGTCATCAGCTGCGGCCTAGGCCTGCTAGTGGCTGGAGAGACAGATTTTAATCTGGCTGGGTTTGTCATTGTTATGGTGGCCTCAGCGCTGTCAGGCCTGCGCTGGACAATCACTCAGGTGCTGCTGCAGGGCAGTGATGCCCATGGGACAGGTGAGAGCACCCTGCCTCTCATATACCGCCAAGTAAGTATCTGCAAATCACAGAGATATCTGCCGGGAACTTTCTGCGGTATATGTATGAGATGAAACATCTGGTATCTTGCAGGGGCTTCTGGGGGTCCTGTGGAGGTGCTACTAGCACTGATGCCAGGTAAGATGTCTGAGCACCTACAACATAAGAAGTGTCTCCCTCAAAAGAGAACATTCTGGGACCTGGAGAGCTTCCAAGCTGTGAAGGACCCCATATTGCTTGATGACTGACAGCTCTCTCTTGTGGTGCAGTGATGTCGATCACAGTGGCATTCATGTCGCTTGTGATAGAGCGCTTGTGGATTGTGCTGCCGGGGTCGCCATACTTTGACTCCCTCCAGTCCCTGGCGACCACAACGATGCTGATGCTATTCGGCGGGACCATTGCCTTCTTCATGGTCTGGACGGAGTTCACCGTCATTGCCGAGACTTCTGCGTTGACCTTCATGGTAGCGGGCACATTTAAGGAGATAGTCACAGGTAACATCCTCCATTCTCTGACCTGGAGTGATCTCCGATTACCTTGTTCGTGCATGCATGTGTCTTTCCTTGCTCAGCTCCCAAGTCTGACATCATGTTGACCATGAAATTGGGCAAGACGTGAGAGCAGCGGCAGCGGGCATTTCATATTCTTATTGCATGTGTGCTTGGTGTTGCAGTGATGGCGGCGGTGACGTTTCTGGGGGAGAGCTTTTCGTTCATCAACGGGGTGGGCCTGGTGGTGCTGATCATGGGGGTGGCGCTGTTCAACTACAACAAGTACCAGAAGATCCTGACAGGGAAGGCCCCGGGCGGCAGGAAGCCTGCGCCGGCCGCCGCCAAGGAGAGCCCGGATGACGAGGAGAGCGCCCGGCTTGTCAACGGGGGTGTGCGCTTGCCCGTAGGTGCAGCCTGTACATTCACACCCTGCCACATGCTGCGCACCTTCCCAGATACAGGATTACCATGAAAGTCTATTCATCACCCCTACCCATCACTGCAGCACATGATGCAACGTGCTGTCACAAGCGCAGCCTCGCATCACTGCTAGACATGGATTCTTTCGTCCCTGTCATGCTGGTTGAGGAGTGTTGTGCAATCATGCAAAGTTCCTTGCTGACACGGCAGTGTTGGCGATCATGAATGAGCCTGTTATATTCTGCTTGCAGGAGCAAGTCCGAGGGCCTCTCCCCGCGCCAGCCTGAGCGCAGCGCTGGAGCTGAGCAGCCATCGCAGCCTGCAGCACCAGGGAGGGAACTCACATGCACCCAACCCCCGCTCTGGCCTGGGCGGCCCTGGTCCTGTGAAGTGAGAAAGGACCGCATTCTGCTTAGGGAATTTGATCAGAAATCCGGTCTGAATCAGCATGTAATGTCGCATAGGACGGCGGAGTGGTTGTTTTCAGACGTTTTTACAGCCTCGAGGTGAGCTCAGTGAGTAGCAACATGTGTAGGAATCTGGACATGTGAGACTTGATTTGGTATAATGGCTGTGCCTATGTCCCTGGAGCATGACAAAGATTCGTAGAATTAAGTTACATGGAACCAGAAGTCCTTTGTACAAACCCACAATGAATAATCCCATGCTTCGACTCGCAAGCGACGAATGATGCAGGCAATGATATCAATAACATTCCGCAAAGATGCTGACAGCAAAGCAACAGCATGCTTTATTCGGTGTTTCTGCCCAGAAAAATGCTGTTGCCATGAATCTATTAGTTAAGGTGGACACGACAGCCGAGTCTTGGAAGAAAACTAATTCGGCATCAGTACTAGCCGATTAGGTGAACAGTTCGCTGTGCTCTGTCTTTTCTGTGCCTTGTAGGATCCATGGGATCTGCAGGAGGATCCAACGCTGATCTGTGCGCCCTTCAAGTCTTATTCCGGAAAGCTTGTCAAGAAACCAATGGGGATGGAGAGAGGTGCCTGTACGCAGAAAAGCTTGCCGAAATTGCTATGGATGCAGCTAGATCAGGGAACAGCAAGAATTGCGAAGCTCTTCTGGGCTTTGTGATCTCGTGCTTTGACTCGCCTGAGGGCTTCACAGTCATGGACAGCATCCTGTTCGAGGTCTTCAGCCCTCTCCTAAACTGCTCTCACGTCTCACAGACGTGCCACGAGAGCTTCCAGCGTCTTATTGGGATCATCACGGAAAGGTGCACCGCGCGGGAGGTCATTGTGCTTCTCCTGGCTGCTCTGGACGACAGGCCTGGGTACTTTCTCCCAACCAATGGTGTTCTACACTCGCTGGCCATTGCCAATCTTCCTGAAGGACCCTCTAGGAAAACCAAGTTGGATGCACATTGAGTTTGGCTGCTTTGCAGGGATGAGGAGCATGACTGGCAGAGGAGTGATGCCATGCTCATGGGGGCGCTGGTGGATGCACTGGGAGGTCTGCAGCGGTTGCAGTGTCAGATGCTGGAGGACTGCTTGGTACTGGTGTTCAAGCTGGCCAGGCGGCACACACGCGCACACACTGAGGCAGTGCCAGCCCCGAGCGAGGCACCGGTGATTCCAGCATCAGCAACTCACAACAGTGGCTCTGGCGGGGGCAACAGCCAAACGGCAGCTGGCACAACCGCGCCTGAACTTCCTGCTGATGTGGCGGAGGGACATGGCAGCCAATCTAGCAGTGATCGTCAAGAGCATGGCAGCCATGCAGCACAGGGCGCACACGTGCAGTTCGCCAACAGCCTGGCAGCCTTTGCTTTGGCGCTTCCATCGGTCATCAAAAAGTGGCCAGGAACAGTGCAGAGCAGAGCTGCAGCGATGCTGTGCACCTTCTTGCACCGTTGCTGCACCTGCACGGCTCAGATCAGTATCCCCGCGGACGCCTTCGCACTCTCCACCCTGGCGTCGCACCAAAGGCGGGCCATCTTTGGGGACACGGCCCCAGCAGCAGAGCCGGCGGCAGCTGCACTGCGCGTCCTTGAGGCCGCGGCTGCAGCATTGAGGGAGCTCAGCAGTGAGGGCAACCAGGATAATGTTGGAAGCGAGAACGAAGTGGAAACAAGTGCCTTGTGGGAGGCGGAGGAGGTGGCTGTGGCTTTGGGAGAGCATCTGCTCACGCATGCAGCGCTGGTTCGGGAAGGGATCACGACGCGATTGCAGGTGTTGGACGATCCGGCCAGTCTGCTGTCCCAGGCTGAGCGCTCCACTCCGTTTCTTCTTGACGCAGCTGGCCAAATCAGGGTGTGTCGCGTCCCCCAGCCCGTGCTAATTAATTGTGGCACACGTCGATTGCTCCCTCCTGCTGCACTCAAGCCCTCTGGGAAGCAGATTACCAGTGTCTTGTGGTTGATGCTTGCGAAAGAAGCTCCGTCCATTGAACCGGTCTTGTACAGCCAAAGTAACTTCACTGTGAAACCCGCTGGCAAGGACGCTGAGAGAATATGTGATGGTTTGTTGCGCAGTCGGAGGCGCTGGCCATGAAGGGGCTGCAGATTGCAGCGGCGGCAGCATGCCGGGCGGGGACGGCCAGCGGGGATTTCGGCGGCGGCGTGCGGCGGCTGCTGCAGGCTTTGACCACCACCATGGCCGCCAACCCGCTGCAGCCCGTGCGCAACGCTGCGCACTACTCCGCCAACGCAGTGCTCAGTGCTCTCACAGTCAGTCTTCCTGCCCCCTGTATCTCTGCCCACCGCTACAATAGAGCACGCAGTATTCAGACATATATTACAAGTGTTTTGTCGGGAAATATGTGGCAGTATTTTACTTGAAACAACCAGAGGGGCATACAAGACAGCGCCTAACTTCGCAGGTGACAGCGCGGCTGGCGGCTGTGGAGGCATTGTTCGAAGAGGGCCACCCTGGAGTGTCTGCACTGGTCATCAACAGGGTGGCCCACGACGCGCAGGCGCTCTGGCCAAACCCTGACGAGGATGCACCCCCACTGGGTGACCTTTAAACCACTGTTTTGTCAGTCTCGCTTTCTGATTAGTGTATCCTGTGACAAATCTTGTGGTTTCTGCGGCAAAGATCTTGCAGAAAAGCTGTCCATGTGGTGTGTGTGCGAACAGCGCTGATTGTGAAAGTGCTGGGACAGAGATGCAGCAAGGGTGGCGAGAGCTGGAGCCTGCACTGCTGCCGCTCATCCGCGGCTGGCTGGAGCCGCATGGGTCCCACGGCTGGCATGAGCCCTCAGGCCTCATGCGCAACGCAGAGCCCATCTCCGCCGCCCTCAACCTCTACATGCTGCTGCTGCTCCGCGCCAGCAACAGTGGGTGCATGCCAGGTAATTTTTTGCTGCCACTGTGAAGCTGTAATGCCGCCTGTTTGCCAAGTGGGTGTCAAAAGCTCTCAAATGAGTCCAAAGGATCCATTACAAGTTTCCAGATGGAACATTCTTGGAGCTCTTTAAGGATCACACTGGCCTAGAAAGGACAGCCGATTGTGAGGGGTGGACACTGATGGAGCAGGGATAATGGAGAAGGGAGCGCTGAAAGGAGTGATGGAGGATTGCCTGAAGCCACTCAGAGTGGCAGGGTTGCAAACTGTGGGGTTCCTCAAGGGAGCAGAGGATGCAGGCAGCAGCGGGAACACTGATGCCATGCTTGCGATTGAGAGAGTGCTTCTTGTCCTAACATGGGTTATGGGCGCTGTAGAAATGAAGCTAGCAAGGTAGATGCGTTGAGGTCTCCTTTCTTGCACTTCTCATAAATGAAACTGTACAACGGTAAAGAAATCATGTTTGGCTTACATTGCAATTGGCTGGGATTCTATACACAATTAGCCAGGACTCAGCGACTATTTGTGCACAAAGGCCTGACGCTGTCACACTTCATTGTGTCATTGTTTCGTCCTTGCAACTGCTCTCCAACCAATGTCACGCCTGCAGAAGCCTTCAGGCCAGTCGATTGCATCCACAGCCTGCGAAACAAAATCGTTTGAATGCCAACTTTCTCACACCTTTGAAGACCCCCTCCTTTGAATGCGTAGTTGTCTCCCTGTGTCCTCCCTCTCTCCAGACAAGGCTTTTACGCACAAAAGTCACAATATAAAAGGAAGACACTCTGCAGACAGCGCATTTGACAGAATGAACCTGGTAGGCTTTCTTCTGGGCCTCTTCCACATCAGCACTCGTGGCAGTCACCCCCAGCACTCGGCCGCCAGTGGCCACCACCTCGCCAGCATCATTGCTGCTCGTCCCAGCATGGAATACCTGCATGGTGTCATCATCCCCTTTGCTGCCAGCATTTGCTCTGAGGACCCTCATCCGCCATTAACTTAAAGATAAGTGAAACGCCACAATGCCAAGCATGTCCTGGGAATGCTTGCCTTTGCAGTGCTGACACTGTCCAGGTTGCGGATGGCAGTGCCCTTTGTGTAGCTGCCTGGGTACCCACGAGCCGCCATGACAACCTGCAACGCACCCATCCTTGCCTTCATTTCATGGCGTCACATGCACCCGTCAACGGTGCTGGCCTCCAGTCTCGAGCAAACCACCTAAGCATCAGACACCAGCTGAAGGAAGGGATCTGTATCACCCATGCTGGGCTATTGACAGCAATTTTCTGCCAATAACTTTTTTCTGAGATAAGAGATGAAATGAAGGCCCCAAATTCCTCAAGCTACGACAATTGCAGTGCTGCTCACCGTGAGGGCAGTCTCGGGTGACCACTGCAAATGCGTGCCTGCCAGCTTGCCCTCAGCCGCAGCCAGCAGCACTTCCAGCAGATCACTCTGCAGCCGCATCATCAGGCACTGGCACTCCGGGTCTCCAAACCGCACATTGTGCTCCAGTAACCTCGCCTGCATGACATCTTACACTTGTGAGTGCCCCGGCAACTTTTCGCTGCCATTCCTGTAGTGGTGCTGCTCCTCATTGTCGCACTCTTGGGGATATAGGATGTGGTGCAGCATCCTGCGCTCACCCGGCCGTCTTTGATCATGAGCCCCGCAAAGAGAACACCGGTGAAGGGAACCCCCCTTTTGACCATGGCACTTGCAGTCCTCTGCACAATCTCATCCATGACCTGGAAAACCCCACGATTTCATCAGCTGAAGTCCACTTCTGAAAATGCGCACAGTTCATGTTATGTGTCCATGCAACACAGTTTAGCTTCAGGAGTGCAAAGGGGAAAGATGTAGAAGCTACTTGCGACTCTACAGAGGACGTGACAACAGGTGCCGGTGAGTAAGCTCCCATGCCGCCTGTGTTGGGCCCTGTGTCTCCCTCCCCTACCGCTTTGTGATCCTGTACAGCTTTTTCCTCATTTAGTACCTTCCTCGAGATACACGCATCAAATGAACGGCCAATCAATAATATGCAAATACTGCATCTGTCATCATGGCTGGCAGGCAGCTTCACCTGTGCAGACGCCAGTGCAACGCATGTTTCGCCATCCACAAGAGCAAAGAAGGAGGCCTCCTCCCCGTCCAGGAACTCCTCCACAACAATCTCATTCCCTGTGCCATCAACCAAGTTCAACGAGCAACAAGCGTAATTCAAACGCAAAAAATGCAACGCCTCCCAAAATTTATTGAGTACGTGGTGGTCTTGGTCAACAATGCTCCAGCAGCATGAGCTGCTGAGGCATGGTGGACCAATATCATCACGTCTTCAATTCGCAGCAGATAAGCAGGAGCGACCCACGCACCGGCCTCGCCAAATTTCCTGTTGACGAGCATGTCATCAACGGCTGCCAGCGCCTCATCCACACTTTGCGCCACGACAACCCCCTTGCCCGCAGCCAGACCGTCTGCTTTCACCACAATGGGCGCCCCTCTTGCCCTGATGTACTCCTTGGCTGCCTCTGGCTCTGTGAAGGCCTCATAGCTGCCCGTGGGGATGTCAAAGTCTCTGCATAAGTCCTGCAGGCAGCAAAACAAGCAGTCGACATGCGTCACTTCTGGAGGGCCATTCTGAAGAGGCATCCTCTCTTGGACGGCAGCAGACAAGCCTTGTTAACATAGTCATACCTTTAGAAACTTCTTTGACCCCTCAAGCTGGGCAGCAGCAGCGCTGGGCCCAAATGCCCTGATCAAACCACACCTTTCATTCAATAGCAAAAGCGACATTTGTTCAGCTTGCATGCAGCTGCCTTGACAATATATGGAGTGCCTCTGGGTTCTAAAGAAGTTGCATGCAGGGCTTGCCTGATCCCCCCCGCTTTGAGGGCATCGATCAGTCCGCTGACCAGTGGTGCTTCTGGGCCAACCAACACCAAGCCAATGTCCTGGTCTTTGCACCATCTCACAACCTGGATCACCAATGTGAGTCATCAGGACAGGTATAAACGGCCAGATTGTCCCAGTCATTGAGGACATGCTGAACATTCAACATTTTGCATGGAAGTGGCCTATTCATGCAGTTGGGGGCATGCATCTCTACCTCTTCCTGGTATTCTACGTCCAATGCCAGAGATCTCACGCTCTGTTCCCTGGAAATGCCAGGATTGCCCGGGGCACAGAAAAGGGTGTCACACAGGGGTGACTGTGTCAGCTTCCAAGCCAAAGCATGCTCCCTTCCACCCCCTCCCACTAGAAGGACATCGACCTGTACGAGCCTTGATCTCAGATAGCTATCGAAGGATTAAGTTTAGTAAAGGTGGTCTCACACTTGATTTCGGTGTTCTGAGCCCACCTTTCCAGGAGCAGCCGCTACCACGCCTGACTTGTATATGCGAGCCCTTTGAGGAGCTACGGTCTCAGCTCTATGTAGTCGAGTTCCTTCCAGGACGCACAGGAAACGGCCGTGAACCATTGCACTGGAATGGACTCTTTGCATTCCAGTGAATGTGCAAATGGGGGCCATCGTTTCCTTGGGCGTGAAAGTATTTGATGCTCGTGAGCGTGATGATACACCAGCTGTTCTTCAATTTATTCGAACATCGAATTAGAAGCCCCCCCTCAACTTCAGTGACTGCCCCTTTAATCCAACAGCTAGATGGAAGTGTTCAATCTCTAATCTTTTGGCTAGAGATACCACTACAGGCAATTTGTACGATGCGTATCCAACAATTGCAGATTCGTGAAATTCAACTAAAACATCAAGTCGTTGGACGCTGAAAGAGAAGAAGGAAGATTCATCGCATGCATTGAAGGAACCAAGGAACGCCGCCGTCTGGCGATGCGTTACTATTTATAGGTCACACGGCTGCAGCACATTTCAACAGACAACTTGTGTCCACCACGCTGCAAGGAGCTCTTATAACACTTAATCCTTGATATCAATTGATTATGGCAACCGAGTTTTATCTCAACGCAGCAACTGGTGTGTTTTCTCTCCTGGTCAGAGTCAAGGGATGGACGTGCGACAGCCCTGTCAAATTGTTTCAAATCGAGTGTCACTTCGTTTACAATGATATTTCAGACCTTTGAATCCATCCAAGTCAGATGCTCGAAATAGATGCTTTCTGGACGCTCCTGGATCTTTTAGTGTACTAGAAATTGAGCTCATATGAGGGAGCAATGCACTGCAGGTCGACCAGACACACCATGCTATGACAGATGGTACAAATGGACGAAATTCGGACTGAACATTGGTACTACAATACTGGGCGTGGGGCTTCTAATCATCAATGGAGGAGACATTTCATCTAGAGAATCGGTGGAGGGATTATTTGCGTTCATAGTGGTCCTCAGGATCCTGGAAGTTATTGCGGACACCGTGCCCCTGGTGAGAGGCCTTCGGGCTATCTTACAACCTGCCCAGATGGGAGAAAGCACTGCTCACATCATGGCATTGATGTCAGAGCAGGGAGGCAAAATTTGTAAGCATCATGCAGGTCAGGAGGAGAAAAGATCCCACAGCCTTGCAAGAGGGCTATGTGAAGGTCCTGTGGTTCACCAGATGCTGCGCTCGACATGAGAAAGCTGAGAAGGTTGACAAATGGATGAAGTACTTCAGCAGTGTGGTCATGTCCCTGACCCTCACTGTCCTCGGCTTTTACATCATGGCCGATGAGGTGGGCTTTTCTGACACATGACACCCACTCACAGAAATCACATGTTGGGAACAATGAAAAGGGTCATTGCCTTACTCTAAATGTCTGTTTGTGACAGACCGTCTTCTGTGCTATAACTGCAGTTCCACATAGGGGCATTGGTGCTTGCGTTTGTGGCTGCCGCGGACTTCTTTGTGGGTTCGTACTGCCTAGTCCTTGATGAGATTGTCAAGGACCGGCGCCTCGTGCGGACAAAACCATACCAGATGGATTTGGACGATGCCTTGGCTCTGACGGATGACGATGCACTTGCGAGAGACATGTTTGCTAGAAGCAGCAATAGGGATGGAAAGAGCTTTTATATGGAGGTAAGCCAACCATGGAGTGCTCAACTTTGCCGGGACCAGAGCATTCAAGCATTGATATTCGTGTTTGCTAAATGCTCTCTTTCCAGAGATAGAAGTCAGATTCTGATCATTAACATGCAACACGTGCAGGAGTCGTCATCACCGCATGCACAGGTGCAGCTGCATGATGTGAAAGTAGAGGGTCAGTGGAGGAGAGTCAAGGAGGACATGTATAATCCTGTGCCAGTCTCAGCCCTGCCCAGCGGCCCCATATATGGCCAAACAAAATAAAGACCCACGTGATGCTGCGGTCGGCTCATACCCATAGATGCAAATAGCTTATAAGCTTCATTTAGAGAAGGGAGAAGGGCAACACATTAAGGCATTGCAAGCGCCAAAGCAGGAGAAATGGCTGCCTCACGGTGTGAACATAGATGCAGATATAGAATTGGACCCCCAGTAGCAATGGAATGAATGGCACACCAAATTTTTAAATTCACAGCTCTTACATGTAGAGGCAACGATTGATATTGGGATTACATTACCACAACTGTCAATTTGAATATATACCATGCAGATTTATTCATAGATACCGAATAGCAGAACTGCTCATAGAATGACATCTAGAGATCTAGCAATATGTGCGCATGCATGCGCAATCTGTCAGCCCGATTCTCCTGTGGATATTGCTGCATGTCACTGCAGAGCCTCAACAGCTTCTGCAAGGTGCTGCAGAGCCTGCTCCGTGTCCCTTTTAGCCTTCTGATTTGCCTGCGGTTCTGCCTGGCGGCTCAGCTTTGCTGCCGCTGCCTTCACCGCCTCACACGCCAACCTCACACCCCTGCAATCCGCCCATACTCCATTAGCTTGCCAGAAACTGATGCCCCACTGCTTCAGAACAGCTATGCTGGCAGCTGGTAGCAGCTGACGCCTGAGACGGTTCCATATTCTCCACAGCACAACAGTGATTCTGCTACAGGGAGGGAAAATTTGCTCAAGATGATCTGAAAAGTGCAGCAGCTTCGGTACCATTAATGCCAGTCAGGTAGCAATTGAAGCCAGTCAGAATGACCCAACAGGGGCGCATGTCAGGCTGTCTCGTGATCATCAGAGTGCAACAAGACATTCTGGCTCACATCGCAAAATATTACAGAACGCAGGCATTGTAGCATCTAGAGCCACTCGGAAAGATGCAGACAGGGGCGCACGGCAGGGCGGCCGTGTCGAGCCCGGCGGCTGCCAGGCGCGCCAGGGTTCCCTCCACAGCCTGCCCGCACACATGGGCCACACGCCGCTGCTTGCTCGCCGCCAGCCGCCCCTTCTGCCGCGCCAGAAACGACACCGCCATCCCTGCGCACAATATAAACGCCTCTTAACTTTGCTCGCTGCACCCCTTGCCCCCACACATGATTGTTTGGATGTCACGGGACCTTACAGCATCACTCGGCCCCACGCACATCTCTTTGTAGCCCTTTGGGCCTCAAGGCAGCAAATGGGCTCTGTATGGGGCAGCTACCTCCATAACATGCTAGGATGTGCAGACAGGCCTGGTTCATTTTCCTTTCGAATTCTCATCCCTCTGCAGCATGGGAAAGTAGTTTGGAAGGGAGAAAGATGATTCCAATGCAATACTGATGGAGAAAGATGGCATGAGGATCGCACCCATGGGGCCTGCCACGCCGTCCTCCTCGAAGTCGGCCTCTCCCTCGGAGTCCTCGCCGTCGTCGGAGGTCCCCCACTCGTTGTCATCGCTATCATCATCGCTCGTCAAGCCCAGCTCCTTCAGCTCCCCGCCGCTGCCGCGCTTGCGCTTCTTTTTCCTCGACCCCTCCGGCGGCCCCGCCCCATCCTGCCACCACAAACGGTTTTACTTGCTTACTCTCCAAACAACATGCTAATTCCACACTTCCTGTACTTATCAAGCCTAAGTGAGTGACAGAATGCCTTGTACACATGCAGCAGATTGGAACCAGCTGAAGAATCTACCGTCAGGAAGCTGTCAGAGAGAAGCAAAAGGCGGCTTCCGGCTATGCACGTGCACTGCCAGATAGAAGTGTTCATGGCTATGGGTTTCCTCAGCAAGGCTGATCAGGAGGGGCGGGGGACATGAGAGAGGCACCTTGGGGCCAGCGACGCGCTGCCGCGCAGTGCCGCTGATTTTGATGGAGGGACCAGCGTCTGGGGGCGCTGGTGCGGCAGCGTGCCCTCCCGTCGCCATACGCAGCCGGCTGCCGCCGCGATTGGACCGAGGCGCGCTCGCCCTCTCCGTAACTACACCAGGCGCCTGCACAGCATCGTAGCATTCACGTAGCGGACACGGCCACTGATGCGCCATGCATGCATGCCATGTACAGCAATTGCTCTGCGCAAGCAAATCCCTTGCTCTCCAAGTTGTTTGATGAAAATTTTTAAGCTGACTGCCAGAGACTGCGCTGATGCGCGCACCTGATTGGCGGGCACATCCACATCCATGGGCACTGCCTGCGCGATCTCGGCAGCCACTGCATCCGCCGCGCTGTCCGGCACGATTGCAGCAGACGGGGCTGCGACGCCTCCGACACCGGCCCCCGGTGACAGCAGGTTCTGCGAAAGCGCTTGAAGGGCGCCTGAAGCACAACCACACACTCATTAAACATCCATGCCACGCACACAGCCTTTACAAATCCGAAGGTGATGGAACCGATGACAGTGCATTTAATACAATCAAAGAGATAAATGCTGCATTGCCCTTAAATGCTGTGTAAAATCAGTGATAAGTGAGCAGGTAGAACAGACTGGCAGTGCTCATGTACCGAGGGAGATGCCGGCAGGAGTGGGGAACTCCAGACGGCGCCGCTCGTTGTCATTCGCCGACAGAGGAGGCGTGAAGGCAGGGTTGTTTGCCAGCACATGGCTCAGCAGCGCGCCCGGTGTGATAGGCTGATTCGACTGGCTCCCTCCCGCCAACCGCTCTGCAAACAAAGCATCCAATATATTCAGCACTGGCCAGAAGTTTCACAGTATCACAAAGCATTACGAGCGACAAGAAGGGGAGGTGGCAGAGCAGATGCAGCAGTGGAGGAGCAAGGAAGACACACCGGCATGTTCCTGCAGCAAGGCGAGGATGTGTTGCGGGGCAGAGCCGCTAGGCGGCGGGGCCTCGGGCATGCTCAGCGCAGGCAGGCTCAGAGCGCTCGGCAGCGCTATCGGGGCGGTGACACTTGCGTCAGCAGCCTCGTTCGTGCGGCCAGCGATCAACTCCCCTGCAGCAGAAGCCTCTGGGAGGCTGGAAGGCATATCCTGCGCAGGAACGGCTGGTGCCGGCTGCAGATGGGTGCCGAGGCTGGGAGTGGCGGAGCTGGCCGGCTTTTCGCGGCCGCGCCGGGCCGCGCCGACGCGGTCGGCAGCCGCCTTGAGCACGGCCTGCGCCTCGCGCCGGGGGTCATCCACAAGGTGGGGGTCCAGCAGGACGCGCAGCTGGTGCCCGCACACCCGCACCCAGTTCTGCAGCGCCGTCCTTGCCATGCTCCCTAGCGCCGGCTCCTGCGTCACCGGCCACTGCATGTCACTTTGTATTCAGGTGGTATGTATGCACCATCAATATCCACTACCTTGCAAGAAGGTGAGGTGAGAGTCCCGCATGTAACACATCTCAAAGGCAAGAGTAAGGACGAGGACATAAGGACGTAGACATACCGGGTGGGCAGCGAGGCGTTTCAGGGTCGGCAGGATCTCTGTCGAAGCCAGCAGGGGCAGCGTGACATGCAGGGAGGTCAGCTCCCGGAGCGCATCCAGGGCCTCTGCCAGAGCAGCCGGGTCCGCCCTGCGCAAAGGCCCAACTGCCAAACCGCCGCCATCCTCGGCCGGCGCAGCTGGAGCAAGGCCGCCGTTCGCCAGAGTCGAGTCTCCAAGCGCCGCTCCAATCGGTGGTACCTCGCCCGCGAGGGTGATCACGCTGCCTGCACCGTCGTCGTCTGACGGGTAGCCATCCGCGATGCTGGCGAGCGCAGGATCCAGCGCCTGATCAGGCGCCATGCCAGGTGGCACCGCAGCGACAGCCGGCGCGCCCTGCCCGTCTGGTGGGGCGGCCGCGCCCGGCAGGTTCCCGGCCGCCGCGGCACCGTTGCCGCCGCCGGGATCGGCGGCAGGCGGGTGGAGGGCAGTGAGTGCGTCATGCAGGACAGCCAGCCACTCGTTGACAAACTCGGCAGTGCCGGCGGGCACCGGGTGGCGCAGCCAGTCGAGCGCCGAGCGCCGCGCCGCCGCCTGCCAGGACGCGCGCGCGGCCGCTCGCTTCTGCAGCTCGGCCGTCACCGCGTCCTGCGCAGCCGCCTCGATAGCTTCCTCCTCCTGCAAATTCGCACTACACATGTCAGGTACTCCGGCTTAGATGTGATAATCACCTAAACCCCGTCCAGAAAAGCTCACAAGAAGTGCCATCATATCTGCCAGCAGCCTAGTGAGGGCCATAGCAAGCACTCTGTCTAAGTATGCAGCTCAGTGACAAGGAGCGCACGTTGAGTGAGCGTCGCCGACCGCTGACGCCGTCGTCTCCCGGCTGGAAGGAGAAGCTGGCGTTGCGCTTCATGCCGCCCTTGCCGGACTTGGAGCCCTTGCCGCCCTTGGATGTCTTGCCCCGCAGGCTGCTGCGCATGGCCTTGGACTGGCTGCCCCACCCAGTCTTCTTCCCAGGCGCGCTAGTGCCCTGCCAACCCCGGCAGATAGTTGGTTGGACAATTACACAGCATCAATGAGCCATGGAGATTCAGGAGAATGCAGTAATGCGTTGAAACGTGGGCTCAGGCCATAATGTGGTTTATCTATTAAGTGGCACAGACTCACTGCCTCATTTGCGCTGCCGGGCTGCGAAGGGGCAGGTGTGGAGGCGACAGGTAGCGGGGGGCGCACGGCTGGCGGCTGGGAAGTGCTGTCCCCGTCAGCAGGTACTGCACCAAGCACACACTCGATATCAGTCACTCAGTCGTTGCAAGTACAGCACGAAGACATTTCCAATATTGCAAGTACAAGTTACATGCAAAGAGGGGTCCCTGACAGGACCAAGCACACACCTGTGGTGATATACGTCCTTGGCTGCGAGCGGATGGGCGATGCGACTGGGCCGCTGTCATGGACGTTCTGCTGGGGATGCGTGATCCACTGCAGACGCAATGATCAGAAATTTAGAAAATGCTCGGCAGCCCAGTGGCATGCATCGAGTGATACAGGCAAAATTCAAGTCGCATTCAACAGCATTTTGACAGGACAATCATAGCAGGAGCAAGCAGCGGCAACGTTGGGAGCAGGCACCTCCTCTAGGTAGCTGGTGACCCTGGCCTGGTTCTGGCAGGCGAGAGGCCGGATCAGTGAGAAGGGCTTCTCAGCTACGTAGCTGTAGTGGCCATCTCTGGGCTCCCTCTCATCCCCCACCACTGCCAGGTGCTCGTGGCCATTGTCATCCACCAGCCACCACTTCTGGTGCCTGCACCCATTCTCATCCTGCACCTTCTGCTGCCTGCACCAGCCATGCATCAAACTCATTCTTCCTTGCTGGTGCGCCTAGGGCTTGCTTCAATTCTGGCTTTATGGCTTGAATTCAGCTTCAAAGTCCAGCCCCCAATAAAGAAGATATGACCTTCAACACCTTCTTTGTATGCAAGTCCAAAATGATGAGAAATACAGTGCACCAGTGACAGGATCAGCAGGTAGGTGAGTGGTGTGGGAGAAATACCTGAAGGTGATGAAGGTGGGCAGTTGGACAGGTGAGCCTGGCGCCACGCCAGCGCTGAGCACGTCCTCATCATCGCTGACCAGGTGGAAGTTGTGCGCGCGCTGCGTGTCCTCGATGATCTTGTCCAGCCACGACAGCAGCTCCTTCCGGTTGTGCACCGACATCTCGCCGTACCTGTCGAAGGTGGCCACGTTCCGGTACGTGTAGTGCGCATCACCTGCTACATGCACAACCGTGGTGAGTCTTCCAATCCGCTGTGCCTAGCTGTGGCTCTGCTTCATTCAGTAGAACCACCCCATACAAAAATGTATCCTAGCTTTTACGCTAAAAACTGAGTACACACGTGTATGCATTGACCCTTTATGGCCAGCAAATTGTTTTCATGGGTGCAGATGGCACATAGCCCAGTGAGGCGGCAATGCTAGGCACGACAACGCCATACAAGAAGGCATTAGCAGTGCGTCGCTGCTCAGTGTGATGCACACCTTGGTCCTCCCCGGTGGCCGCAAGCGTTTCATAGCCATGGTTGTCGACCAGGTAGAACTCCAGGAAGTACATGGACTTCTTGCTGGTGCCCTTGCCCGCATTCTTGCGCACCTCCCGCTTGCTCACATAGATTGGATCATCGGCTGCAGCCCCTGGCACTGGCTCTGGCGCCTGATTACCCTCTGCTGCAGCACTGGGCAGCTCTGCAGCAGGTTCTGTCAGCGGAGCAGGCCCGGGTGGTGGGGCAGGGCATGGCTCTGGAGCAGGGCCTGGCTGCTCGTCAGCCATGCTCAAATGGCCCGAGCTGTCATCAACATGCAGATTGTGGCTGGGATACGGCGTCCTAAGAGCTCTGTGATGCCTGTGTGGGCGGCTTCAGGGTCACGTACGCCTGCAAGCCCCATCATATCAGTTTGCCCAGCATCCACGACCAGCACAAAGGCTCCAACTTGTAGTGAAGCACCGAAGGCAGGTGCAAGTTTAAAAGAGTTTGGGAGCAATCTCGCAGATCGTGAATGGGATTGCAGGGCTGTACCTTTTTGTATCCTGGTCGCAGGAAGTAGCCTGTCTTTCGGCGTTTCTTCTTGCCCTCGTAGTTGACAGTTTGGATGGCAGCTACCTTCAACCCGTACACTCTCTCCAGGAATTGCTTAATTTCCAGCTGCATGAGACCCTCATCAGAGTTCAAGTTGCTGAATTTTGATTTGGCACCCGGAGCGACTTCAGAACCTCTCTTCTGACAGAATAACTTGAAAGAACAAACGAGGGTGTCGCAACCAGGTTACCTTGCCCACTCTAGGGGTTGTCTTGAAAGCTACTTCGCTGACGTGACCTGTTGCTTCGAATGCTTTCTGCTGCTGTTCGGTGAAGGGCATCAATCTAAGGGGCAGATTGGCAAGAAAGGTTGGCAACCTCTTCCAGCTCATTGGTTGCGCCGGAAAAAATTGCCAACTCCAACCAAGGATTCGTCGGATGTTTCAGATTAAATAAGACGAAATTCTTTACATGCACCGTCCTCCTTGGAAAAACTGTTCTGGCCTAATTCCCTGCCTGCATGTGCTGATGGATGTTTCAAATCACTTTGCTGACAGGGGCATTGATGCAGATGCTATCTCCATTGAAGTTTCCTTGGCGTCCTGACCTATTATGTAAATAGGAATAGAAACTGGGCTACGGAGGACGACTTATCTGGGCATGCAGTGGTGATTGAGTTGCGCGTGCAGGGCGTTCCCTCCTGGATCCAGGAAGGTCGCCTTCATGTTGATCGCCAGATCTGGGAAGGAAGACAATGTGTTCCTTTTTTGTATGATTCTGAAGCTTTGAAATAGTATTTTAGACTTTCAAAGTCTGTGATCTTCAGCCCTTAGAGCTGACTGGTGCTGAGCGTCTTGGCAGCCGCATTGATCTGGAAGGAGCATTGGTCTTGGGGAATAATATCTTGTTGTGACATCACCAAGGTTTCAAGCTTGATATAGGTCCTGAAAAACGCCGTGATTCTATAAAACGTGGCAATGTCTGCTTTGGAGAGACTCATCTTGCAGACACTAGACAAGGATGGAGAAATCGGTGATTCGGGAGATTTCGCGAGCACTTCAGGCTATGATCACAAGGAAGTCATTGGAAGCATCAAGAGCCTCCAATCTTACGAGATGATTATATCAAAGGCAAGAGTGCTTTTCCCAGGTTGTGCTCTGTGCAAAGTGGTCAAAAGTGTCACAGTATAGCTTAAGGCGTCAAAAAATGCGCAGGAAATCCCCCACTTTAGAAATGTGCTGACGGAGGAGGCACAGGGCTATAGGGATCACGGATCTCCCGAGGCAAAATTGTTTGCAGCACTTCCGCCTGAAGGGATATTAATGAAGGATCTGACGGTGAACTTTGCATTCCCATGCTTTGTAGCTTGACTGATTATCGCTGGAGCAATTCACAACCCTAGGTGCTTGCCTGCAAATAAGTCACCTCCACTTCTTGGTGCTGAACGCAGGCCAAGTTCGGAGACAAAGCCTTCGCGCCAGCAAGGAAGTATGGATGGGTAGGCATGAAAAAGGTGGAAGATGGACAACAAGTGGTTGTGCGCGAGGTGCAGCCTGTGCTAGTCCAAACTTTGTAATGTCAAATCAGTCATGATGTCCTGTCGGCTCCCAAGTGCCTCCTTGTGACCAGGAGATGGCTCGGATCTTTTATGCTGCAGAGATACCTGATGGCAATGTTTGTCTTCTGTACAGACAGAGGCAATTGAGGACACCACACAAAACCTTCTGAAACAGATCTCAGAGGGCCAGGTGAGGATGTTATGCTGGAGACTGTAGGAAATCTCAATGATGATTCCGAGCAAACCTCTCACAGGAATTATGGCAGCCCACTAACAAGTCCAGCATGGCACTCATGCCCAGGCGGTGAACCGGAAAGACTTGGAGGCCCTGGGAAAGAGGAAGCTAGTGAAGGCAGAAACATGGAAGACGTATGCCTTGAAGAAGGGTGTAAAGTTTGCTTTGGAAAAAAAGAAGCCAGCTACAGAGCTAACACATGAGATGCTCCAAAAGTGAGTTGGTCGCTAACCTCCAGGGATGTTTCACTCGACAATTGGAAGCGCGTGATGCACACTCCCAATATCTTGAAATTATACACATTGTGCACTTGTGCAGCATTGCTGCTGTTTGCATGAGTTTGCTGCTGCTCAGGGGCTCCTGGAAGGATGCCGACTTCAAGCCATATAACTTCAATGCTCTTGGGCAGCCCACCAATGGAGGCCACTTGCATCCACTGCTGAAGGTAGATTCTTAATATTTATCCAAGGCGTAATTGTACTTTGCTGAGTCAGGCGATATCCAAGACACAGTTACGCCATTCTGTCCTGTTTCAAATTATTTTTATGCTTGCAGGTGCGGACCCAGATCAGAAAGGCCTTCACCAGCATGGGCTTCGAGGAAATGCCCACCAATAATTATGTTGAGAGCAGGTGCCCACTTGGACCCTATCAATTCCTTCGTGCGAAGCACATGGGGACAGTAATCCAGCTCATATTCTTCTGCTATGCCTGCAACCTCTCCTTTGAAATAGGAGCACTGGATGAACCACTGAACTGATTGGTGGGGTGTTCTGCAGCTTCTGGAATTTTGATGCGCTATTCCAGCCACAGCAGCACCCAGCTCGAGATGCGCATGACACCTTCTTCCTCACAAGTAAGCCCAGAAACTTCCTCGGAGTTGAAAAGGCCTCCTGTTGAACTGCCCTCACCGCCCGAGGATTCTTGATGAGTTTCTCTTTGCTACTGCAGATCCAGCAGCCACGCCGCTTTCAAAGCAGCCACAGGACTATGTGCAGCGCGTCAGGGAGACCCACGAGAATGGCGGCTTTGGCTCCATCGGGTGTGCATAAGGCCCCCATATCCAGTATCCTTACATTGCAATACCGCACTATCAAGCTCACTGCACTGCCGATTGCATTGCAAGGTTCATTCACTCACAATGCATCACGTGTAAGTCAAGCCTTGTGTGCACTGTGAAGGTACGGGTCGCACTGGAAGGAGTCAGAGGCGGAGAAGAACCTGCTGCGCACGCACACGACGGCAGTGTCTAGCCGCATGCTGTACAAGCTGGCGCAGGAGGGTTTCAAGCCCGCCAAGTACTTCTCCATTGACCGCGTGTTCCGCAATGAGGCCATCGACCGCACCCACCTCGCTGAATTCCACCAGATTGAAGGTAGGTCTTGGAATCTGGACCGCTGATGCCCTGCCTGTCACTGCCTTTTTTGCTTGAAGGCTTCTCCACCAGGGTAGTGAATACCATAGCAACAGAAAAGACCCTGCCTCACATCTTGCTCCTCTGCCCTCTTGGCTGCACTGCAAAGCTGCTTTTGGTGAGATTTAAGCGGTGCAGTTATTGTCTCTGGTCAAGGTTGCTAAAATAAGGTAGCAGGCAGGCTGTCTCACTGATGAGTGCTTTTGTGTTAAGACGTGCATGCGTTATTGCTGGTACGCACAGTTGCCAGGCAGCAGCACGTCAGCGAGCAATGACATATCATGTGCATGCGTGCAGGCGTGGTGTGCGACAAGGGGTTGACGCTGGGGGACCTGATAGGCACGCTGCACCTGTTCTTCAGCCGCCTGGGCCTGCCCAAGTTGCGCTTCAAGCCGGCCTTCAACCCCTACACGGAGCCCTCCATGGAAATCTTCTCCTACAGCGAGCAGCTGGGCAAGTGGGTGGAGGTGGGCAACTCCGGCATGTTCCGCCCAGAGATGCTGCGCCCCATGGGCCTCCCAGAAGACGTCAATGTCATCGCCTGGGGCCTCGGCCTGGAGAGGTGCGCACCAGCACTTCCTAGTTTGGGCACATGCTAGCAGCACAGTCATCTCCGCTCTGCCGTGCTCTTCGGCTCAAGTCATGTATGTTGACGACTGGTCTGACAGCACCCCACCTGCCCCCTGCCCATTGGCGTTTGTGCAGGCAGGACGGAATTTTCTCTCGAGTGTTGCTGGCGGCTGCAATGTATTTAACAGTGCTGAGGATGTCAGCTATGTTGAATTTGCAGGCCCACCATGATCCTGTACGGCATTGACAACATCAGGGACCTGTTCGGCCACAAGGTGCGCTGGGACAGGGCTATTCATATTTCTTGTCTCCTGAAGATGCTCTGAGCAACATTGGATCTTTTCTGGACGATGTCGGCTGATGCATATTGCTGTGCTGTCCAGGTCAGCTTGTCAGTGGTGAAGAAGAACCCCATCTGTCGACTGAATCTGTAGGCCTCAGATGCTGCTCATCATAAAATTTATCATCCATTGTTTATAGTGGTATCTTGCTAGGAGCGCTGTTAAGCAAGGAAGTGGTTTAGTTGTGCTTCTGCATTGCTTTTGACAGATTTATAGATTGCATGTTGGTTGACATGTTGGAACTGTACAGACACGTTAATTCTGCTGTACAGAAGGACTCGGCTTGTAAAGTCACTGAGCGGCATTTTGTGCTCGGTGAGCACGTTTTCTCTGTGTCGCCATGATTACACAGTTTCAGTTTTTCAATGCACTCCCAGACGGGCTCTTTCAACCTATATGTTGGGCTTATTGGACCTGGTTCAAAATTCCGGTTGCTGAAGCTTAAGAAGAGTTCGTGAAGCTTTTTGAGAGAGTTAAAAGATCATATTCAGGAGTTCATACTCGTGGTACCAAACCGGTTTGCTAGCGCTGCGCTGAGTTTTAGCAGGATAAGTGATTTATCCTAAGTCACCCTGCTACTCTCCATCAACACACTCAGCCACTCCTCGCTCACTTCAAAATTCAGGATGCTGCCTGATAACAACAGTCCTGCCTGCCTCCCTGGAGTGTGAAGAGTATGGCACAGGCTGCAAAGAAGGCAGCTGGCAAGACTACAGTATATCATACAGGCGGCTTCAGCACATGTCTGATTGACTCTGGCAAGGGAAAGTGATGATTATACACTGCCCTCACGCTCTCTAAGCCGCCATCTATGTAGATAGCTCCAAGGGTCTGCAAGCACAAAATCACTCCATCGCTGACATCATCCGAAGTGATCACAAGATATTAGAGCTGCTCGTGCTTGTACTTCCATCATCAAAATGAATCGAAGGAAGAGGCTTACCGCTTCAAACATCTCAGCGATCATGGCATCACTCATCCCCGTATTTGACAGCACTGACTTGCCAACCTTCATGTATTTATGTAGCTGCATTGCTTTGGCCCTCCTGCAAGCAGAAGACCTAATAAAACAAGCAAGGTCAACCTGCTAATCCACAAAGCCAGGCTATTGAGCAGCGCGGGGTGCGATGCAAACAATACTCACTCTGTGCATGTCTCCCGTGATATCAGTCGTGCACGGGCCATTGTGAGATCTCCCACATCTGCAGTGGAGTAGGTGGCTGTGAGCTGCTCAGTGACCACCATATGGAGGGCTGCATCTCCCATCCATGCCAGACTGCTTGCAGCGCTGTTTGAGTACAAAGAGCAGTGCGTGAGAGCTAGCCGCAGAAGCCACTGGCTGTTTTGAAAGGTGTACCTGCAATGAGCACCAGTGTCAGCGGTGGTGCGACTCACCTACTAGGCTTACACAATAGTGTCAGCTGTGAAGAGTGTGAGCTGTGAAGAACGAAGCAGCAGGAGTGTTGCTCACCCCAGAATGACTTCCACCTCGTCCAAGTTCTCCTTGCTTGGGAACTGTGTATTGGAGGCCTCTGCGTCCCTTGCACACTTGGCAAGGTTCTGCTGCAGGACATATCGCGGGTGTGCTATACTCTGGGCCCTCTTCATTGCAGGAGAATTGGACTGACTGCGACAAGAGCTGGAATACCCTGAAGAGTAGTTGAAGCTGAAAGGCCGCCTACTGCTATGGAATGATGGTCGGGCATGGTATGTCAGCACCATTTTGCTGGTTGGTGTAAGGCATACATGCCCTCCTTTCCAGCCCCCTTCTATCATATACGGTGCATGTGTGCCCCTCAGATGTGATTGTCTGCGTGGTGCACTGGCAATAAGGGTGCAGTCCAGCAGCTGCCGCTTCAATCCTTTTAGAAGAGCAGCTCTTGGTGCCCAGGTCGACATACGACATTCAAGATAGCTGGTGCTACAGCAGTGTTACAGATCTTCCAGATCTTGATGTTCTGTCAATACATTCATTTCGTTTCCTTGGAAAATGCCTGAAGCAACATGACATCGGCGGAGTCAGCCGCGTTCCTTATCGGGGGGTCCGCATGCAGTGGGGAAGGGCTAGGGATCCTCCGATAAAAGACAAGAGTCAGGTTGGAGAGTGTCTTGAACTGCTCAGGGGGCACCAGAACATTCAAAATCAGGCATAGTGCTCTTTAAGCTGCGGAATACTTGTCCAGCCTCTTGTTCAAGAGCGCTCTGGGGCATATTCCTTTTGTGAGGTTGACGGAATAAAGCGATTTGCTATAAAATATTTCTCTAAAAAGAAGCAACATTTGATGATGTGGGTTCGCACTCCATGAGGTCAGATGAGTAAAGATCAGGAACAAAAGCTATGCAGCAATGCTCAGGGCTGACAAGCAGGCAGACCAAGCCTCTTGCCCCTTTTTATTCACCGATGTCCTTTCTGATCAGATCAGGACGAAAAGCAACTGCTATCCACCGGGGACTAGAGGCACTTCCCATCTTGTTTCTGCCTAGTCTCAGGTGTGAATGCGGTCAAGCCAGGACGTGCTCTTCACTCTTCCAGGCTGTACAGCCAGAGCTGCCTGCGTTTTGTTCTCTACCATGAGGTGCAACCTGAGTTCGCAACGAACAACATGTGTGCGCAGAGCTGAGGGCACGTCACCATCGAGGAAATTTGTCCAAGGAACTAGGTGCATGACGTCTCTAGGGGGCAATGTACAGCAGACGCAGGACAAACCTGCAGGCGGCCCGCAAGCCATTCTGAAGGTGACCCATCCTAGCATATTGCATGCGCACCCCGCACCACCCTCGCATTCTGGGTGATCACGGCTATCAGAATGCATGTGACATGAATTATGCAAGTCTGGAGGAGCGCACGCGCCTACAGTCCAGTGAGATCTTCCCCTGTGTTGTGCAGCCATTGCACCCGGGATCTGGGCACATGCTGCCGCCGCCGCCGCCACCAGTGTCGGAGGACTATCCAGCCTGGTGGGATGAGGTGTGGGCCAGCCCGCTGGATGTGCGCCGCAGGATCTTCTGCAACCGCTCCCTCAACATGGCCCACATCAAGGCAGGCTTTGTACTCATCCACTGGCGGTGAAATGAACTCTTCGATGGAGGAGACTTGAAATGCGACACCTGGTGTGAGCGGTGCCCTTTTAGGAGTGTAAAGTGCAATTTATCTTGTTGCCTGCAGGCCATTGGATTTGACATGGACTACACCTTGTCACAGTACCGACCAGAGACCTTCGAGGTGCTCGCCTACAATCTGACCATCAACAAACTCATACACAATTTTGACTACCCAAAGGTGCGCAGCACTGCTCTTTCCCTTCTTCTTCTGCACCTGATCAGCCCATGTACAGGCTTCCATGCGGACACAACTACCCGTGTTGTCCTCTGCGCTCTTGTTCTGCAGCTGGCGTTGCAGAATGCAAACCTAGCGTCATTCCTGCAGGAGCTGCTGGACTTTGAATTTGACTTCCGGTACATGATGCGCGGCCTGATCATCGACAAGAAGCGCGGCAACATCTTGAAGATGGACCGGCACAAGTATGTCAAAGTTGCCTTTCATGGCTTCCGCAAACTGACCAGGGAGGAGCGCCTGAACACATATGCCCACGCGCGGGTGAGGCAGCTCCTTCTGAACCTCAACAACTGCATACTTTTCTGGGTTGTCCAGCTTCTGTCAATTTCCATGCTTGCGTGCCATGCCCATGATCAGCCCTCCAGGAGCACCAGCAAATACCATCATGTGTGAGAAGGGGCCATGGCAATCTGTCGCCTTCAGGTACCTCATCTGCTTGTTGTGCTCAGAGGTGCAGAACAGAAACAAGATGAAGGCTACAGTGAGATCGTGTTGCATGGTGCAGGAGAGGACAGAATTTGACGAGCCGGACTATGCGCTGATAGACACGCTGTTCAGCCTGGCAGAGGCGCATCTATTCATGCAGATCATCGAGCTCATGGAGTCCAAGCCTGGCATCATGCCGCCCAACAAAACCTTCGCTGACATCTACAGGTGACCCAAACGCTTTTGGAAAATGCCTGCTCAAAAGCACGGCATGCACATGTTTGTCTGAGCAGAGAATCTGTAAAGTTCGTTGGGCTGTGCAGGGATGTCAGGGCGGCTGTGGACTTGTGCCACAGGGACGGCAGCCTCAAGCGCAGCGTCGCGGAAAACCCAGCAAAGTACATTCACGAGGTGCATTTCCATCCCTGAGGCCTCTAATCTTTGGACCTACACTGAAGGTGGCTTGCTCATGATGTTAAGTAATATGTTCTGTGGAGGCGTGCGTCCTCTGGGTCAATTCTGGCTGTGGCTTGTGTCCTCTTCAAGTTGTGACCAAGAGCACAACCACTATGGTCCAGAGAATGCACTGACAGGGTACGACTATGCAATAATGAGCACAGAGCTCTGCATTATATTTCTTGATGTCAGGAGAGATGATTCACTTGAATGTGGCGCAGGACCCGCGGCTGCCCAAGCTGCTGGAGGAGCTGCGCGCGAGTGGGCGCAAGCTGTTCCTGGCCACCAACAGCCTGTGGGACTACACCCACGTCGTCATGAACTTCCTGCTCGCCGGCCGCACCGGCGCCGACAAAAATTTCGAATGGCTCGAGTACTTCGACGTCGTCATCACAGGTTTCTCATGCTGAATCCCGGTCCTGCTCTTGTGATGCTGCTGCCAGTGCACCCCTGATGTCACCATATCCGACTCTCGAAGAGTCGTTTCATGCTGAATCTGCCATACACCTCTGAAGTGCATTCAGGGGTTTAATACCGTAATCTCATGCGCTGAAAGGGGCCTTTACTGCAGGCTGCGGCAAGCCGGAGTTCTTCATAAAGAAGAAGGCGCTGTTTGAGGTGCACACGGAGACAGGGATGCTGTGCAACACAGACGGTGGGACGCCCATGGTGCCAATTGGCGAGGAGGTAATTCTTTGCAATGGCCTTGCAAGTCATCACTGATGCATCATTCAACGTCATTGCCAGCCTTTTCTTTGCATAAGCTGCCACTCTTTGGGCCTCTGCTTGGCATCCAAGCAGGCATTGACTCCTCTGGCCTTGTCCCCAAAGAGGATGATGTTATGGTGCACGACATGATATTTGAGGCTCTTTCTGCAATGCAATCAGGACCTGCCCGCGCCGGGGTTCATGTCGAGTGCGCCGGGGGGACTGGGGGAGCACGAGGCGGGAGCACAGTGCCGCGTGTTCCAGGGCGGCTTCTACCAGGATCTCCACAAAATGCTTGACATCTCCTCCGGCGGCGAGGCGCGCCCCACCCGCCTGATGCACCCGTGCTACTGCCCATACCGTCTTTTACTGCGGATGACGCAAGCTTGTGCCAGAAGCTTAGCTTGAGAGGGTTAAAGGTTGACCATGTATTGACCCTCCCACACTGGGTGCAAGCCATTAAAGCCGCAAATTGTTCTTTTGCCAGCATTATGTTTCTTCATTCTCGAGCAAAGTGCAGGAGCGTTTGTTTTCGAGGGATGTCCCAACTGCAATTTTGGTCGATGACCCAGTGTAGACCAGTTCTTTCAAGGAGCTGCAATTTCATGCAGGGCTACCCAGTCTGATTACATATGCGAAGCTGACGGGGCGGCATGTGCCCGCAGGTGCTGTACGTGGGGGACCACATCTACGGGGACATCCTGCGCAGCAAGAAGACGCTGGGCTGGCGCACCATGCTGGTCGTGCCCGAGCTGGAGACAGAGCTGGAGATCCAGGCCGCCAGTGTTGGCGTCGGCTGCGAGCTCAAGACGCTGCGTCAGCAACGCGATGGCCTCGAAGACCAGATACAGCGCCTGGAGGCCACCATTGCCCGCTCCCGCGGTGCGCTACCCCTATGTATAATGCGCACCCCTTTCCTTAACTAGCCGGAGCTCTTTGTGGGAAGTAATGTCGCAAGGCGGTGGAACATACCATTTTGACATAAAGAGATTTGACATCCAGCTCTTAGAATAGAGCTGCATGCTGCTGCCCTGAGTGAGGACCTTCTGCCAAGCACCCAAGAAGTAGTCCACTTTGGGGAGGCTGTCACAATCTCCACAGCTGATATACTGTGACACTGTGATGGGATGTGATACCTCACTGCATTGCGGAGAATGATCATTCGTGTACTGTAGTTGCGGTAACAAGTCTGTCCCTTGAGGCCGGGAAGGATACGCATGCCCATGTTGTGGTCATGGGTGCTAGTGACGGCTGCTCTGCGATTAGTACAAGGGCGCTTAGGCGCTGGTTGTGTGTGCCTGCAGCTGCGGGTCTGTTGGATGGCGATCCTGATGAGGAGGACCTGGAAGAGGTGGTGGCCAACCTGAGGGAGCAGCGGGACAAGGTGTGTGCCTTTCAGGTCTCACAGTTCTCAAACAATTGCCCCGCTGGCAGTGCATGTGCCTTTCTCAGACCCGTGCTCGAGCTGGGATGGGGCTGCTGGCATGCACGTGATTACCTTCCTTGACAGTCACGACATCCCTTCAGCGTGGGGGGCAGCATGACACTCTGTAGGCAACCATGGTGGTGTTCTGCTTCAGTGCTACAATAGCCCTTTAGAGCAGGGGCCAGCAGGCACTTTGCAGGAAATATTGGCAATGGCGTGCTTAAAACCGTGACTGAGTGCGCTGTGGATCTATTGCAGGTGCGGGAGAGGCACAGCGCGCTGCTGCAGGAGCACCACGAGCGCTTCCACAAGGTGTGGGGCCAGCTGCTCAAGACGGGGTACCAGAACAGCCGGTTCGCGCACCAGGTCGAGCGCTTTGCCTGCCTCTACACCTCCCACGTCTCCAACCTCTGCTTCTACTCCCCAGACAAGTCCTACAGGTGCGCCCAGCCGTTCTGCGGCCTTGTGCATGTGTTTGCATGATCAGGCATGCTGTCAAGAGGGGACATGCCTCGTAAACACCTTCCTGAAGGTCCCTGTCAAGGGGTGGCAGGAAGATGTCATAGGCGTGCCCAGCAGGGGTCAAAGAGAGGTGACAGTCATGGGTAGATGTGTAGGTGCAGATTGCCCCCTGGTCTCGGCCTTGCTTTGGCTTTGGGCGGCAGATGTGCCACCGTGAGGCTTCACAGCAATGTGATGGTTCTGTGCGTGAGCATCTGCCCCTGTCGCACAAGCTCTGGCCTGACCAGGGGGTGATGCTGCTCTCTGTTTGTTGCGCAGGTATTGGGGTTCCCTTACTGACAGTCCGGGCAGAGAGCAAGCATTCCTAGGCGCAGCTCACATCAAGTACTCCAACTGATGTCGCCGGATTGTTTTTGTGCAGAAGTCTTAGGCCATCGTGCACAGTATGTATCATTTGTCTGTGAGCAGCTAGTCCCTGCTGGGAGTGTGCAAATGCTGCTGTAAAAGCCAGTCGCTGTATGTAACTTTAGTGGCTTCATGCCGTATTTTCGGGAAATCTTCTTGCTGCTAGAAGGGTCAGTCGGTGCTTGGGAAATACGTGGAAGTGTGGGATGCCCCTCACACCTGTAGGGCAGCAGGGAGGTGTGAAATTGTACATGCACTGTTGTTAAAATGTGAGGGAGGGAACGCGCGTGGACAGGGGCCGGATGGACCACATGGCGCATGAGGAGGAGCCTGCCTTTGTGGAGCCCCCTGCTTGTCCCCTGCCCAACCCACGACGATCTCAGACTGCTGACTCATGAGCTCAGGCTGGGGTGGCCATGAGCGGCGCTGTCAACGCAGCGCTTCTGCGATGGTGTCTCGGCTTGGCATCTTTGAGCAGTGATCACCCATTACGCAAGAGATTTGTTGTGGTTGGAAGAGTTGTATCTGGAATGACAGCTGTCGCACTGCTCACCAGGGCACGAGCCAGGCAATTATTGCTACGGGTGATGTGCTGATGGGAGCAGCTTCGAATTGTGCTTGAAAGAGAAATAAATGAAAGACAAACAAATAAACCGCATGGACAAGCACTTGGACTGTTACAGAGTGTGTGAAAGATAGGACATGACTGTATTGTGATAATTTTGCTGATGAGATGGGACATGCAGCTCCCTCATAAGGTGAGGTATATGGCAAGCCTTACGATCTTTGTGACCAGGGCTCATGGTCACCTGTAACATCAATCGCAGTGCAGATATATTGTCCACAATCAATATCCGGTCATCAACACAGGTTTGCCTTCACAGCTTGCACATGGAAGTTCAAGAAATTGTCACAAATAGTCCGGCTTGATCAACTCATACCAGGAAAGCAGGTCTGCAATATAGCAATTCTCAATTCTTCGGTTCAGCGTACGGTTTCATTTCCCAGACACTGACTATCGCTAAGTACATCAAATCTTGGGAAGCTCCCGAGCTTGCAGCAACCAAAGCCCTGCGCTGGTATCCGCCTCCTCATCTGCCTGGACCACCAGGAAGTGAAGGCCCCTGCGCAGCAGCATAATACTCAGGCCACCCATGCCCCCCTCCTCTGATTGCCACATTTCTCTGCTTACCTTGCCGGCTAAATAAGCCACCAGTTGAGCGTGTCACGCATGCTATTCCCACTTTCAGTCCCGCACGTAAATCTTAAGATGGGCATCCTTTGCGCCGAGGAAACCAGCCAAACAGAGGCTCCACCCGTACTCATGGTGTTATCTCCCCCACACAGCAGCACGCAAGCGGCAGGTAGGCATGTGCGCGCACCTGGCGGCTATCTTGGCGGCCTCCCATGCGCGCGCATCCGCGGTGTTTTCTGGGGTGCGCTGGTAGTTGCCGTATCTCCACCTCTGGTTGACGCCCGTCTCCAACACCAGGCATGCCCGGTCAGCGTCTGCCGCCACATTGGCCACCTCTAACCCCGACGTCCACGCTGCCAGCGGCACCGCCCTCCGGCTGTACACCGCCACACCTGCAATCCAGTAACAGCTGATGTACACGCGCCACCTTTATAAGAAGACATTCTGAGGCCCGTTCAACAAAGAACATCTCCCCGTGCCATCCCAACAGCAAAATAAGTTGCTCAATAGCTGTCCTCAAGAGTAGAACTGCTCATGGCAGGACAGCTGCACATGCATATATGCACACTTCCACAGCTTGAAAACTGAAGAAAATCAAAGCAGACTCAGGAAGCAACAAGGGCCTGTAGAGCATAGAGACAGGCAAAGCACCGGGGACGGGTGTGTCATCGGGCAGGTCGGCAAGGCCAGCGCTGGCGAGCGCAAAGTTGGCACCAAAAGTCTGCCGAGTGTCAACGGCGCGCAGCTCCTCGCGCAGCAGCCCGAGCGGCAGCTGCACGAAGAGCCAGGACTCGCCGCGCAGCGCGTCCGGCAGATCCTGCGGCGGCCCCAGGTCCAGCGTAAAGAGGCTGGTCGCCTTGTCGCTGTAGCCCGCTGCCCGCTTGTACACCGTCTCCAGCCGCTCCTCCAGCAGCCCTGCAGCACAGTAGGTACCACAACTGAGCCCCGGCCTACAATGTTCCCTTGCATCTTCACCAATACATCCATACGTGCAGGATGAAAGTGTCTCGTCATTCCCCTACAGCATGATATGATACAGTTTTGCACTGTGCGGTGACCCCATGAAGAAGCCAGGTCGATGCCCGGCGAGCCTGGCTTTGATTGCATGGCCAGACAGATCAGCCGGGAGGCGAAGCAGCAACAGGTAAAGAGGTTCATCTCGAATATTGCTGGAACTTGATACAAGTCTTTGAGGCATTGACAAGGTCATGCGCGGACCAATCAAGCTGAAGCAGCGTCTGCTGGGCACGGGCTTGATGTCCAGGTCAGCCAGCGCTCGTGAGATGATGGTCTGCATCTGACCCCTGAAAAATCTGACTGTCTGTGGCTTTACCGCCCCTTCCGCCTCGATGATCTCCTGAAGGGCTGCTTTGAGCTGCAGGAATGCACACACAGGCCTCAGATGAGCAACTCGACATGCATGAACGTATGAATGAGCAGTGTGCACTGTAATTGGGCCACATGTGCAGCATGTATTGCACTTCACCTGTGTGCTGTTGATTCTGTTGTTTGGGAACCATTTGGAGTACAGCCAGCTGCGATCCGGGCTGCAAATGAGCAGTTCCCAGCGTTTCTTGCCACGGGCGTCCAGGATAGGTCTGGACGAGAAGTCGAGCTCCCAAGTACTGAACGTGGGCACAGATGTAGATGGTGGCTCTTCCTCTTCTGGCAGCTGTGCAGATCGGGCCTCTGCTGCCGTGGAAGGACCCACATCAGTATCGATGGCTTCACATCTCAGTATTGAGGCCCTCCTGAATGGCTGGCGGTTTGTGCTCCTGACAGCGGCCGACACGCGACTTTGTGACGATGCAATATTCAAGTTTGTGCTCGCTGGTCTCCTGTGATCGTCTGTATGTGTTCTAATAAGCGCACGAGTCTCATTTCCTAAAGAAAGCATAGCTGCACAGGAATTTGCACACTGTGAACACCCAACAACAATCCCTGGCAGTGTTTCACAAGCAGTCGTCTTGCAAATGAACTCTTATAATGTCCAAGAACATCATCTACGCTGCCGCAGAAGTGATAGGATAGGCAGTCAGGAGGGAACGCCGGGTTCTCGGTTCTCCGATACAAAATTTTGGGCGTTCTACTGAGAGATGTCAAAGGTCAACATTGCGATTGGATTTGGTCCCAGAATTCGTGCAGAGGAAGTAGATTTTGAATAATATTCAGAAGCTGAGGCCGTCGAGGCGTTCGGCATCAGACCACTCGGCAGATCGGATGCTCGACTTTTGTCTCTTCCGAGTAAGGTTAGCACCTCTCGAAGCAGGAGTTGCACGATGCGACTCATTACTTCACAGTAGGAACATCAATCACATATTGGACGGTGAAGTCGACCTATAGAACGGGGCGGAACCCTTGCCATTGAGCCAAACCTTAGGTGTCGATGGACCTCATTGTCCGCAATTGGGTGTAGTGATGGGCGTCCGCTGCAGCGTGAACAAGTAAAATGAATACTTTACAATTATTTCAAGGGTTAGTTCTTTCATCATGCTGCAAAGCTGGGAAAGAGGCACCCCCTAGTACAAGACCCCGCCGAACAGTCAGCACAAAAAATGCCGAGCTCTGTTGGAAGTAGACGAACTTTGGTAGGCAATCTTGACATTTTGTCATTGCTTGGGACGCAGGAATGATGCACTGCAGCGAGGAAGGATGGACTGTGAGGAGTTATAAGCCTTAAAGGTGCAAACAGACAAGGTGGAGCCTAGGATGAATATGATGCCCCATGGGACGTTTGTGGGACTTTCTGAAACTGACATCCCATGTGCACCTCCCATTGGGGGTAGGCCCATCATACCATGGGATGCACTGGGATGGTGTCGGGACATGTGGGAGGAGGGTGGGATGGAACGCCCGTTCCTGGAGTGCCAGCTAGGAATAGGTGATTGGGAGAGCCTGCCACCAGAGCTCGTGGCGCAGATCTACACCCACCTGCCTCTGAGGGAGCGCAAGCTTGGTGAGATGCACATCCATTTTTGCAGGGTCATCTGGATGCAGTCAGGCATCTAGCTTCCTTCTGAATTGCTTTGAAGGATGCACAGTCATGGCTGCTCATGTCCCAACGTGTGCTGTATTATCCTGCAGGTCGGAAGATATGCAAGGGGTGGAAAAGGGGCTTGGATACGATGGTGAGCAAGTTGCGCGTGGGGCCGCACAACCGAGAACCGAATGTGTGGAATCGTCAGCTGCTCATGATGAAGCGGCTGCAGCATCTCTTCCCCTGCCTACAGGAGATCGACTTTGACCAGGTGCATCATCTATGACCCCTTCATGCCCCTTTACTGAAGCTTTCACTGCATGCTGAGCATTTTCAAGTCCCCCCTTTTCTGTTGGTAGTGTTGGGCTGTGGTAGTATTAGCTGTAATTTGGGGCTGAGAAAGACAACGAAACATATTTTGCTGTCACTGTGACGTTGACACACCTTGCAGCCATCATACTGGACCGAGCGCCACGTGAAGTCCTCAATTTGAAGCAACTCGTTTGTGCAAACTTCAATGATGGTCTTTCTGGGGCTGCCAGGGCGTGGGTAGCGACCTGTTGGTGCGCGATCCGGGCCTGCCGCACAACCTTAACATAATTCCGCGAGTGTCGCGCATTGGGGTGACATCATCGCGCACCGCGCTGCATCTGGCGGCTGTGCATGCGCTGGCCGCGCGGCCCGAGGTGGCCTCTTTTTCGCTGAGTTTGCCGTCGCCCATCACCAGTGCGGACCTGTGCGAACTGCTCTCCGAGCTCGGGCCCAAGCTCACCTCGCTCGAGGTGCAGCAGGTGAGACATCAGCTACCTGTCCACCTTGCCACGTGATCCATGGAGCACAGAAGTCTTGCCTGTAGTACTGTGGTACCCCCTGCTGCTTGATCCAGCTCAGTACACATGGTGCCAATCTCACCATTGCAAAATGTTGAGAAGGACTTTCAGCAGCCTGCTCTCCTTTGGAGATGATTGGGGATCCCACTCCCCAAGTTGGCTGAAACTGAAAGCACCATATCAGTCCTGAGTGGGAGCCTGACAAGAGAACAACAGATCAAGGCTCGTGCATTGCAAAGGAAGAGACGCTGCCGGCAGCGCACAAAGCAGGAGTGCAAGGTGTTGCGCTGAGTATTGAAATATTTACTCCTGTGCAGGCGCACGAGCTGAGCAGCGCGGCGTTGAAGGGCCTGGCGGCCAGCAGCCGGCTGGGGGCGCTGAGCCTGGAGGGCATACCGCGGATGGGGAAGGAGGGCTGGCGCGCGCTCTCCTCCCTCACCGCCCTCACGCGCCTGGCTGTCCGATCGCGCGGCGATAACGCCGGCCTCGCGCAGGCAACACCCCCTCCCGCATGCCTCAAGCAAATCTCCTTGCTGTATCCGACCAAGTGCACAGGCTTGTTTGTTGTGCTTAATCATGCTGGGAGGCTGTAGAGCAGACCACACCGAGATGTGCATCATGGGCGGGCCAGGGACTCACATTTTCTTTGCCAGCTCATGTAGTAGAGTCTTGATTAGTCTGCTCTTCGGTCTTGAATTTGTGTAACACGAATATGAACAAACAAAAAATGGTATCATCAGGAGTCTGCTGTCAGGAAGAGCATTGCTGACAGCAGTGACTTGACTGAACCCTAAAGTCTCTTTACTCTGCTGTGGGAGCAACTGCTGGCAACTTTGAGGCCAGAAATTTGACAGTGTGTGTGGAGTTGCAGATCAGCACGCTGACGCGGCTGCAGGACCTGCGGCTGAAGGTGCGCGAGATTGACGCGGATGGCGTTGCAGCGCTGCAGACGCTCAGAGACCTGCGCTCCCTGGACCTTGAGGTACCTCTCAAGCTGCACATCAACCTCAGGGCTTGCTCTTACCAGTCATTCTTCCCTTCAATACTATTCCATGCCTGGAATGGCTGGGTTGCCCGCATGCGTAGATGGGGCTTTCCAGCCAACGTCCCGATCTGTGAGCAGCAACTCGTGATTTAAATTTGACAATCGGTGTGTCAACAGCTATTTATTTGATTTTTAGACAAGTGAAGAGGGGCGCGCCGAGCGCAGGTGTGGGTGTCGCCAGTGCGGCCGCGGGTGATTGAGGCGCTGCTCAGCTTCACCCGGCTGGAGGCGGTGCGGCTGGAGGCATACTCCTCTCTAGAGACGGCGCGCTGTTTTTGTGCGCTGCGGCACCTGCCGCGGCTGGCGCACCTCGACCTGCGCCTGTCCGGCTCCTCATTTGCCCTCGATGACAACCTCGAGGCTCTGGCATCCCTCTCCGCCTGCTTAAAGCTGGTGGGCTGATTTCCTGCTTCTTGTGGCGTGCTTATTGCTGCAGGAACATGTGGCAGCGACTTGTGATGTGCAGCCTGGATGGGATTCGAAGGCAGTTTGATGAATGAAGCTGGAAATAGCAGGGCAGGGAGGCATATTTAACAGACTTAAAAACGTGGTGGGAAGGGAACTGATGAGCTGTGCTGTTGTGAAAAGCCTTGGGAGGTTGCGTGCGGTCCCAATGTCATGTTTATTGTTTGCTGTGATGTGGGCCCTGGGTGGAGGCAGTGTGTACAGCTCCTGTCAGGAAGAATTCTCTAATATTGGCCTGCTTGAGAGTTGCAACGTAAGGGGAGCAATGGGCTGAGGGGCATCCCCTGATAAAGAGTGTACTGTGTTGCTGCAGGCGTCTCTGTCACTGGCGGCGCCTGCTCCGGCGCTGTCGGCACTGTCGGCGTGCAGCGGCATCCAGAAGCTGCGACTCAGCGACGCATCAATGCTCAGCAACCGCATCACAGGTGCGCGCACAGTTCCATCGCTGCTCTACATTTCTTTGTCCTCCTCTGCTGCCCAGGCCATTTGGCACACTGGTGAAACATAAACAGACAGCTGCAATCAGGCTGCATGAACAATCGCTGCAGTCTGCAGAGCTGCAGTGGATCAAGAACTTCATGTTTGCCCACTAGCTTGAATGCTGGGATGGAGACAGGGAGTCATGGCAATCATATAGTCTCACCCTCGAAGAGCAGCGGAGCTTAGCATGCAGTGTTGCGGGTGATTATCTGGCAGTCCAGTCCTGAGCACAGCATGCTGAGGGTGTGTCAAAATTCATGTGCAGGCACGGAGCTGCCGCGGCTGCCGGAGTTGCGCCACTTGAACCTGCTGCACTGCAGCGCGCTGACAGACGCCGGCCTGGCAGCGGTGGCGGCACAGTTTCCACTGCTGACAGGCCTACAGCTCAAGTCGGGCTCTCTTTCCGACGCCGGCTTGACTGCAATCGCTACTTTGACGTCCCTGGAGCGACTGGATCTAGTAGACTGTGAGGCCCTCAAGGGGGAGGGTCTGCGAGCCATCCTGGCCTCTCTGCCATACCTCCAGGTGGGACCTCCTTTTCCCAAGCTGCCTGCACACTTCATTCATACGAGCAGCTGTGGCTGTTCGGCAGAAGATTTGGTCCTGGCCGTTGTCAGCCTGGCTGAAATGTCAGGTGCATGCACGCATGGCACCTGATGTGCAGCCATTTGCTGTTTGCAGCGCGCTGCCGTGGCATGCGAGGGCTTGTAGCCAGCACCACTTCTCTTCAAGAACTCAAGAGGTGTAGAGACTCGAGGCTACTTGTGTGAGAGGTGTGTTGTGTGGGTGCAGGCAGTCACAATCACAGGGAATGACACCGCCCTGGAGGAGGCGCGGATAATTACCCGGACGACCTCGCCCCACGTGGAGGTGGCTAAGGGTAGATACCCCTTTGAGTTGGAGAGTTCGTTGAGACCGCTGCAGGACCGGATCTACTCCTGAGTCCCCAACGATAAAGTTTTGCCGAAGCGCGCGTTGAGAATTGTTGAGCATAGGGTCTGCTCGGGGGTTTGCTCCTGTTGGCATGAATGAGAGAGTGTTGAGATGAACGCAGAAGTGAGCTTGGTTGTTGGCGGCAGGAGAATGATGGGTTGCTCAGTTTTCTGGACTCTGCGCACCAGGTTTTGTTTTATTTTCCTGCTGAGTTTCCAAACGGTTGTCAGATCAGCTCTGGAACATGTTCTACAAATATGTCAGTGTTCACCCAAACACTGTGGCAACATGTGCCTCTTGATGGCCATGTTTAGCTACAGGGAGGGAGGCAGCTACCAGTACCACAGATTGCAGAAAGAATTGCAAACACAGATTCTAACAGATTTTTGGCCCTGTTTTTCTTGCAAGTGCCCTAGGGGCCATTCCCCTTCCATCAGGTATATATTTAACTTCTCCACCATGAATTGCTTTGCGGCTGCTGTAATGCAAGATAAGGCCATCTATGTAACAGGAACGTCCTACCAATAAGATATGTCTACATGCAATCTTTGAGATTCACAAGTGTACAGGTATGTACTCAGGCCCTCCCACGTGAAGCCACGCTGCTCTACATGTGCGACACAGCTATTCTAGCATAAAATCAACTGTTCAGAGACATGGGTGCATGCATCATTGATCAGGCCGGCAGTCAGCGGAAGCAAGGGTCATCCACCATCTTCCCAGACTCCATCAAGCAGCTCAAGCACGCACCACATATGCACCTGGGGTCCTCAGAGTACAGGTTGGCGCCCTTCACAAGGCACTTCCTGCCATTGCACAGCTTCTTGCTCTTGCTGCATGCCCTTGCAGTGGATGACTGCGATCCCTCAAGGGAGCTGTACTCAAGGTAGAAGTCCGAGCAGTACTCCAGTCTAGGGTGCTGCCAGCTGTCAAGAACAGGTGATTGGTGACGAGTGACATGTGGCGCCATGTGCCACCCCAAAGATCCATGCAAGCAACCCAGCAGCGGATGCTGACTTTGACGTTTGGCTGAAACACCTGGAACACCTGCAGGGGGCGTCTGTCGTCCCCAATACACTGCAGGTTGAGCTCAATATTGGTGAGGTTGCCAGCCCTCTCCACAAGATCAGGCATCTCCCGCATGTCACCATCAGGATCGTCCCACGTGAAGCTGCGCAGCATTGGCAGAACTCTGTCCCACACGCTGTCATGCGCGGCCTCCCAATGAGTCACCGTAACATGCAGGGCTGCGCCAGGTGGCAGCGTCAGCCTCGAGGGCACCAGGCCAATCAGATTCACATGGCGCAGGTGGCGAAGAGGGCAAGCGCCAACTCTGGGCGATCCGCATATGCTGCACATGACTTGTCCTCATCCTCGGTGTCGCATTTGATGAACAAGGTCTTCAGAGCCGTGAGTTCCAGCAGGCTGCGCGCGATTGCTGTGATTGGCATTGAGCCCTGGTCCAGGATGAGGTGCTTCAGGCTTGGCAGCTGCGGCAGTGTGGGCAGCTTGCTGCTGGTCAAGCAGAGCAAGCGGAGGCCCTCAGCGCGATGAGCCAGGTGCGCAAGCAGTCTGCCTATAGTTTCTTGTGAATCTGCATCCGTCTCAGTGTCTTCGCAGACCATCTGCAGCTGCAACAGCTCCTGGGGCCTGTCGGTGCCTCCATCCTCATGCAGGAGGGCAGCAAGGAAGTCTACCATTGCCTTGTTGTCCATCTCAATGCACATGCTTTGAGCATGGCCCCATCGAGCGGAGATCCACTGCAGGCCTGTAACAATTTTGGGCTTTGTCAGCAGTTCGTGATGAACATGCCCGATATCGCCTTTCAAAAATGAATCTTGTTTGCGTTGCTGCCTTTCAGCGATCGTCAGCTGTTTTTTTACCAACACCACTAAAGAGGTTGATGCAATTAATGACACTGTGGAGCACGTGAAATCCTCGCCATACTATGGGAGTTGGGGATGCAAGCAAGGAACAGACGTCAGGCTGCGATGCTCACCTGACAAGCTGAAGCCTTCATAACCTGATAATTTGATTGACTGCAGCTGCATTCCCCAGGTTGTCTTGCACAATCCTGATGCCCTTGCCCAATCTTGCACATCCATGCAAGACGCTACCCTCTTCCATATTTCCTCCGGGAGGCTCAACGGGGAGCTAGTCTGCAAACAAGCACGCGTCGAATAAATTAAATCCAGGAAATATGATACAGAATCATTTGAAAGTACCACTCTTGGCCGCACTTACCCTTTGCCTGCGAGTCATGGTGGCACTCTTCTTTCGTGATCATTGTCTGATCAGGATATCTATCACGAGCACTGCGAAGAGGTTCAGCGCAGTAGTGGATTCACGATTGATGGAGATTTGTTTGAGAAGCAAAACCAATGAAGTTCTCGTTTCGAAAAGCTCATAACGTTATTACCATCCACGTGCTACTAGGAGTCCGCTTCCCTCCTCCCTTAAAAATGCTATCTTAACACACGAACTTCTTGCTTGCCTCGTGGTTGCGCATTCGAGACACAGAAGGTGTGCTGTCCGCAATAAGTTGCTTCCAAAGCCTCTGCAGTTGACTTTTACATTCGTTCGTCATCTGCTGTGTGAGGCATCAAACTTACTAGAAATTCTCCTAGAGTTACTCCCCCTGTGTAAAGAAATCAATCCACGTTTCATAATATGATTAATTTCATCAATATGAAAAAATGGCCCTGCCCAGCGGGTGACCATCATGAAGACTTCAATTACTTCCCCTAGAACTTATATGTTCAAGGACTAAGTATTCTCAGAGTACTAATTAGCTTGTATCTTCAAGATGAAGTCTACTATAATAAGGTAGCACTTTCGATGGACATGTCCACTGTACAGTGCTTTCTCTTTGTAAGAACTAATAGAAACTAATGCGACTGGTCAATATGGACTCTGGCACCCCTTCATGATATAGCACATTTGAAATACTCAAGAGCATGTGAGTGACTGCATTTTTTTACCATGTATACGAGGCTCACATGCCAAACGTGTAAACAGAGTAACCTAATTCAGGTTCCCACGCACTCTCCCCAGCTAGCTGCAGTCGACAACCTTTACAAGAGACTATAAGGCCAATTGTTTATATGCACTTATTTAGCACCCAACAAAGGTCTACTCAGTGATCACCCCTGAATGAATCAATACTTGTGCATACCCGAACCACAGCGGCCAACCAGAGCAAATTCTGAAGTAAACAACCTAATCAACATTGAAGACAATCAGATGAGTCCCCTCAGCTTCGACAGGCAGCTTGGATGGACACAAGTGCACACAGATCGGAGCGCAGCATGCAGCACGCCACTGCGCAAAAGTCAGTAATCCTCGTCATCGCCGTCCACTGACAGCCACAGCGGCCGCGCAGGCAGCTCCCCGGGCGCCCAGGGCTGCAGGGATCCGCAGGAAACCAGCTTGCTGCTGCCGGTGCGCACCAGGTCCACGCTGCGCGTTGCCTGCGGCGATTGCCCCAGCTGGCGCGCGCGCGGCGAGAGCAGGATCAGTTGCGTTGAGCCGTCATTCCACACCCTGCAGCCGCGCGGAGAAACACTCAATTGATCACCAATCAGAACACCCTGGAGCTTGAAGCAATCATGCGCATGACGTCCTGCATGCTCACAAGCACACGGCAGTCCACAGAGAAGAAAGATACTGCAGCACCGAAGAGGGAAATGAAGCACTCCATGTGAGAAACAAGTTTTGTTGCTCACATGCACAGGCTTGAGAAAAGACAAGTCCGCAGAGAAGGAAGGTTCTACAGCACCAAAGAGAGGAAAGCTGCAAACTTGCAGAGAAGCCGATTTAAAAGCAGGCATGTGAAGGCAGACAGGAGTGGGCACCTTTTGGCTGAGCGCAGCTCCTCGCCCTCCAGGTTGACTGTGAAGTCGATGGGCTCCGAGGCAGAGTCTGGCACGCGGTAATAGCCGAACAGGATGCGCCCCACAGACATTGCACGCGCCTGCGCACAGCAGACAAACGTTTCCTGTGAGCTGCCTTGAAAATGTTGCACCGCTGCAGAAGCAAACAAGTACGCAGGCCAACTATTTACTTTAGTGTGTTGATGTTTACAACAGTACCGGGTGATGATGTCTTACATAGCCTGGTTTCAAAAATGGTCTCACCTGGAGCTGCCAGTAGGACAGGACCTCCCCCGGCTTTGCGAAGGCAGCGGCTGACTGGACGTCCAGCTCATTCCCATCACCCATCTGCACCCAAAGGAAACCCCATTTAGTACAGGTGCCTCATTTGACTGGACGTGACTCTTGTGAACACTGATCAGAATTACTAGCAAACATCCAGTGACTGCATCCCTGGCAGCCATTGCTGCTGCATTAGATTTCATGCTGTCATGCATGAGAGGCAACACTGCACTAGCTGTGACACTGTCAAGAGTCCAAAGTCATTTTCTAATTTTTACCTTCCTGGAAGAGGACTGGGCAAGCTGTTCAAGGGAAACAGATACAGCTGCGCATAATTGCCAATTCCTGTGCGGGAACATGTTGAACCTGCAAATCAAAGCTCAATAAATTGACAGGTGAAGAGATGGGGCCACCTGTGCAAAGACGAGGACGTTGCGCGGATTGTAGAGGGTGGAGGTGAGCAGCTTGGCGGAGAAGGAGGTCATGTTGACAGATATGCCGATGGGCAGCCGGTACCGGTCCTCAAACCGCGTCTCGCCCTCCGCCGCCACCTTCTCGCAGATTATATTTATGTCCGGGTAGCCCGCCTCCTGCTCAAACGCCCCACAGTATTATCAGACTAGCAGTTACTCCAAGAGTACAAATTGCCCAAGTGGGCTGTTGTAATAATTTCTACCCTGCAGTCAGCAGGCCTGCTGTTATGCTCGTGTCTTCTGCCACCAAGCTGTTCCTGATATGTTATGGACATGCAATTCCTTCCCATCAATCATGTGACCAAAGCTGGCATCCTTGCATGCTGACGCCAGCCCAGGGTCACATCAGAAACAGGACTGTCTTCAAGCATCCCTGCCTCGCCTGTCATCTAAGATATTGCCCCACTTCAATGTCACGTGAGGCCTTGGGCTCCGGAGAAGCACAAAGTGCACAATGCCACAGCCAGGTGGCAGAGACGAGCTTAACATGTGAGAGAAGAGGAATTACGGGCGCACCATGAGGGATTTGCGGATGTGGAGTTGGACGAGGAGGATCTGGGATTCGAGGCGCAGCATGTCGCGCTGCTCGCGCACCTGGATCCCATTCGTGTCGTCCAGGTCAGGGTCCACCCAGCTCTGGTCGCACAGCACTATCGCAGTCGTGTACCTGCGCATTGTGGCAGAGTGTCAAACAATGTCCAATAAATGAGGACTCTAAAATGACAATGAAAGTAAGTGGTTGACTGCGGATCCATTCAGTACCTCAGAGGCAATGTCTGAGCTCATTGGCATGAATTTCATGAATTCTTGCTGCCTCTTCACATGGAAGACATTTGCAGGATGCTGTTGGCAGACTCTGAGAAGAGCTGATGGGCAGGCCAGATCCAACTCAGTACCCAAGGGGGTCAGCACATATCATGCCAGTGCAGCAATCTTGCTGCATGTTCATGCATGCAAGAGTAGGATTGCATTCCACGACAACAATGTAAAGGCACCTGTTTTAGACAAAGGACTGAGTGGATCACCTGGTGACGTCTATCTTGGCCGTCAGCTCCACATAGTCCAGGGGGTTGCCGCTCACATACTGCACATCCAAATTGCGCAACCTGCCCACACATGCTGCTATCGTCAGCACAAAAGATGGTGCTGGCAACAGCTCCACAATATTTCAATGTCATGCAGCAATGGAATCATTGAGCTCCGGTTGACCTAGACTTCTGCAACAGTGCAGGTAGTTTATGAAGTTGAGCATAGAAGCAGTAAGGGCTTCTGCATTTATGGGCCTGTTTCTGAGCAGTGACTCCACAGGTGGGGCCCTTTCTCCTTCGCTTCTAAAAAATCACAGGCGTTGGCTTATTTAACAAGTCTCTGCAGCAGGGGCAGCACCGGTTGCGCTTCTTGACACGGGCAATGACTTCGTCTGTGGAGGTGTTATTGAAGAGCGTGAGCGAGCTGCCAGCAGGCAGAGCCGAGGGCCCGTGGTCCATCTCCCTCAGCAAATCGCTCATGAATGCCTCCTCCCGCCACCCACATATCAGCACAGTCTGCAGCATGCCACAATGCAAGCTTTGACCACTTCAATAAAGGATCTTTGGCAGAGCACGGAAGCGATCTGACTTGCTCCGCTTGCCACCCACCAACCAAAGCGTCTTCAGCACAGAGAGAGACACAAATGTAAGTGAAGGCAGCCACAGAAAGTCAACATACAATCGAAGGCAGTTGGCAAAGTTTTCAGCATTGGACGCACCACCGCACAGGAGTTTTCCTCTCAATCAGGGGCAAGTCAACATACAGCAATTGTGTTCTGAAGCATCCATGCTCTCAGGCATGCAGGGGCCGCTCATTGCAAGTAGTAAATTTATCCTCCTAAGTCATGCATGCACATGCCAAGGCAGGGCCGCACCTCCTGGGACTCGCGGTAGGAGGAGTGCTCCTGGGGCATGATGTACATGTAGGAAGTCTGCCGCTCCTGAGCCAGCTGCGCAGAGGCGGCGTTCGCGCGCACGCGGCCGCTGAAGCCCACCATCTGCAGCTGCCGCTCGTCTATCCCCATCTCACTCCAGTCCTCGTCGGTGCCGCTCATGCTCATCCCCGCGCGCGACCGGTACGCCTCCGGGTCCCACTCCCCTGCCCACAGTGTGCCAGGCTGTGCATTCAGAACTATGCAGAAATTGTGGCGGGGGACTGTTTCAAGCTTGACAAATGTGCATGTTGCACTCATTGAACGTGGGTGTCTTCAGTCACCAGTAGTGCATACGACGTGCACTGAACACTGCACTTGACATGGTGGGAGGCACACCGGGGTCGACGGCGACAGGCTGCGGCAGGGGCAGGACCTGGTCCTCGCGCAGGTCGGTGGATCGGATGAGAATGATCTCGTCCAGGTCGGCCACGCTCGTGCCTGGGGGCGGGTTGAGCACGCAACGCCGCGTCGCGTGCTGCACCAGCCCGTATACTGTGGCGCGCGGCAGGTAGAATTGCAGCTCCCCGAACGTCTTGCCCACCAGCTGCGGCAGCCGCTGCAGGTACACCTGCGCAGACGCGCCCCGCCGAGCCGCTCAGCATTATTTATTGTGAGCCGTTTGAGGCCTTGCAACATCTATTGCCAAGTGGCATTTACGACAGTCTCTGTCAGCCCAAGTGCTGTCCAGGCCCCCACAGAGACTGGCTCAGATATTTGTCTTTCAATGATGTCAGGTTCAGGCAAACATGCAGACATCCCTGGCGGCGAGGCAATGCCAGCAGCAACTCATGTCAAGCCACGCTGTGCAAGCGGTGGCAGAGCGGCAGGTAGGACCATAGGAAGTGGTGATGCAGGATAATAAGAGGCTGGGGTGCACCTGTGGGCGGCATGCGAAGTTCCACACCATGTAGGATATGGCCGCCACGATGGGGGACCTGACCATGCGCGACAGCCTGTACAAAGCACACCCCAGGATATTGTTGTCTGTGTCGCTCTGTCTCGCTCTGCTCTATCAATCACCTGAACTCACACATTCTTCCTGCTTGACAGTACCGATGTAAAGATGCTCAAAATGCCTGATGACTTCACAGAACGCCAGCAGTGGGGGTGCATGCATATTACAGGGCGGCCGGGAACACTTCAGCTGATGGATACAGCATGCATGCCTCCTATGCAGGGGGCACAGGCAAGCCATCAAATTAGAGACAGCAAGCCGCTTGAAGATTCCCTTCAAACTTCACAGATTGCATGCCGGCTATGCGGCTGCCACAGGCAAGCTTATGTGGGAGACAGTTGGCCACACAGCAAAGATGGTCGTACGAAGTTCAGGATGCATGCCGGTAGTACAGCTGCAATAATATTACATGAAAGGGAGGCAGGTGGGTGCGCGCCTGCGGGCGTTCATTTCGCCGGTGTGCAGGGCCATGACGCGCACGGAGCAGGAGTACTGCAGCACGGCCAGCGCGTTGAGCGTCTTGACCTCCACGATAATGCGGCCCCCGCGCGACGCAGCCGGCGCCTCCATCTCGTCCAGCAGAATCGCGGCCCGGATCGCCTCCGCGTCAGCCTCCACCGGCGACCTGTCCGAGCCGGGATTGGCCTAAGCTCTTTCATCGATCCAGAAACTCAGCGGAGAACCAAAGTTTATGATGCTCATTGGCGTCATCTGGGGGCCACGGCGCCAGCAATATGTGCCAACCTGTATATGTAATGATATGCCCGTTTGCATGATGCTTTTATTCCCAAAAGTAGCTTGAATGGTATCTGCACAGGAGGCAATGATCTTCCCCAGTAGCAGCCTACTATACGCTTGTCATGAGATCAGGATAGACGTTCCTTACCTTGAGGAGTCGGAGACAATGACTGTCGCGGCTGCACTGGACGCAGCAACCATCTTCAGGTCTGAAGGTACCAACGGGGATCCCTGCCATATATCAGGCATCAGACATCATTGAGCCTAAGCCATGCATGCAGAGAAGGAGCACCAGTTGTCTTTTCATGTAAGCACCCCCGGACTCAAAAATCACCTGGCGGAAAACAAAGTTGCAGCCGCAGCGCTTGTGCGGGGGAATGATGCGACGAAAGAGGGTCTCCATCCCGATCTTCTCTCTCTGAGTCATCACCACAATCACGCGGCCGCCATCCGAAGCATACGCCTGACACGTCTGCAGGAGCAGCACAATGTTCATCAAGCAAGATACGGTACTCACATTCAGTACAATTTCATTTGTAAACAAGCTTGATTGTGAATCCTGTGTGGGGCAACGCATGCTTATGATTCCCATGCATGAGCACATGCTGACGTAGACAAGATTTACAATCAAGCATGTGCTGACCAAGGGTCTTTGATTCACAGTCAATGCAAAGCAGCCGAAAAGCATGTTCCTGACCTGTGACAAAATCTTCTGCACCACCTCCAGGTCACGCTGGCTGTCACAGAAGCCGAGCACCAGGATCTGCGCACAGCCAACAGTTGATTAGTCAATGGCGGTGCCCGTGCATCAGCGCATCACTGTATTATCAGCACAGCAACAGTATGCTCACAGCAACAGTATAAATACAGCAATTTATTGAGACTGCAGAAGGGGCGCACATGCCCTGTCTCGAACACCCTCGAGCCGCGCGCAACATTCTCGTCCACCACCTGCAAAGCCTCTGGCCTTCGGTAACCACGTGACCTCTGGGTAGGGCACCCACTTACAGCATGCAGAGCAGGGATGCATGTAAAAGACAGGCCTGGATCAAGCAGAGGAGGAAAACAGCAGAGTGAGTGTTGATATCACCTGCAGCACGACCTGCTCCACCAGAGCCAGGACCAGCGCGAATGCTGCCAGCCCAATGGCCGCCACGCTCACTGCGAAGGACTGCTGCGCGAAACTGGTCGCCTCGTCTGGAAGCTGCTGCCCAAATATCACTTGCAGGATCTGCGCAAGGAGCACCAACATCATCGTTGTCAGCAGTACACATTTAGTTCACAAGCATGCCACTGCAGCTGCCATTGTGAGTTGATGGTGGGTGTGCAGCGGCCCTGCCAGGGAACAAGCAGTGCCATGGCGGCATCCCAAGGAGCTCATCCATACCTGGTAGATGCTCAGCCAGAAGGGTTTAGCGTCGAGCTCTTCCGGGGACATGCTGTCAGATGCATCTACGAGGTGGGTTTTGAGCCACCCGAACAGAAATATGACGCCCAGGTTGACCACCGCAAACAGCTGCAGATCGCTCCATGTGTCTTGCCTGCACACGCACGATAGATGCTCAACTCGTCAACAGCCAGGACATAAATTTTGCTGCACCGTGTGTGTGCTGGTTGACAGTGTGCACCTCCAGCAGAAGTACTTGTATGCGATCCGCTCCCCAAGGTCCTTCCAGTGCCAGGAGCCCCAGTTGATCAGCTGGGACCGTGACTGCCGCTCTGAAGTTGGCAGATCAAAGGCATCCACCCACTCATCGACATCATACTGCCTTCGTTTAGCAGCCCTGCCAAGGGAACACGTCAATAAAGGCCCGGTATCCCAGGTGGGTCAATTGTGCTGTGATGCACAGACCAAGACAGCTGCAAAGGCAGTGCCCCATACCAGTCGTTGTCGGCATTGGGTGTGCTGGCTGCGTTGTCAGACCCTCCTGATTCAGGTCCTGTGCTTGTGCCATTTGTGGTGTGGCCACCTCCTGACCCGTTAGGGCTTGATGGGCATGATGTCTGTCTTGGACGCCTTCTGGTGAAAGCCCTTATGACAAGAGGATCCGAGCTCTTATGAACTCGATAAATCTTCTGAAGAGCCCTACCTAGAGTGGGATATCGTAGATTATGCTTAATAGCTGGGTTGGCCTGGCTGGTAGGTTTTCCCGCAGCATCCAAGAAAGATACTCCGGAAGACCACTTATCAATTCGCGATTGCATCTGTGTCATTCCATCTCTGACAGAGTGACATCCTCCGTGCCCCCTTCAGTGTTTTGATCTCATTTGGACAAAATAATCCGCCATCTGAACATCGCGGACATTCTCCCTAATCGTTCGATGCCTGGCAACGTTTCCATTGACGTTTCATTAGATCCTCTCAGAATGGTTTAGAGAAGTTATATATGAATTTTAGGTCACTTTTGGTGCATCCAAAGCTGGGCATTGACCTTGGATCTTGACCCCATGGCCCACGTGGCACGTGGCTGACGTGTTACAGATCATGATCAGTCATCATACCATAATGCTCCTCCGACAGTGTGCTGGACCCCTCTCGGCTAGGCAATGCAGAGAAGGCTACACAACTGCAGGGGCTGCTGAAGGCCTACGTGCCCTAGGAAGTGCTGTATTGAACGCTTGATCGCCTATGAGACTTAGAAATCGGCGAAGGCATGGGGGCTGGAAGGAAGACATTCACATACGATGCAGACCACCGTGTAGAACCATTTCCTCTTTACGCTTTCGAGAGTTCCCAGCGAAACTTAGGCGAGGAGCTGGGCGGCTGCATCTTCGGTGCGAAGTGTAACTCTTACTGGTGGATGGAGCCCTGCACGCTTGGAATATCAGAATGTTTACGTAGGCGATGCATATCTTTGTTTCTATTTAGTTTATCGTCAAATTGCATGCGCTATCCTTGATGCTGTTCACATCTCGGTGTTGCTGGTCAACAGGGTGCACGCATGAAACCTATGAGGAGTGCGTTACTGGACTTGTTTTTGGGCTGCCACGTCCTCACTGGTGCTATGTACAATACATAAAGAAAGGGTGCGTGCCGCTAGATATTGTCTGTATGCTTGCCAAGGTTCATAACATCTACCCTTCCAGAGATTTCCAGACTGGATCGCATCAAGTGCCTCGATCAACATCTTGTGCCTTGTTTTCCCAGGATGCCCATCTTCTTGTTCAACTACAACAGCCGCCAGCTTCACGGCATCTTCCGTGCGGTTTCTGATGGCGACTGGAAGATCAACCCACACGGTGGCTCACGCACCTGCTCTGATGCATCTGTAATGATTTCAGACAGAGCTTGTTCCGCGGTGGCCACAATGGACAATCGCATGAAGTAGCAGATGCGCTGGCATCTATTGCTCAACAGCGGAACACTGTGCGCTTGCAGGCTGGGTCGGAACCACTAGCCGCGAGACACTGTACCCTTCTCAGGTGCAGGTGGAGGTCTACAGCAAGTGCCCTCCCCTCGACCACGCGTACGTCTTTCCCTTCGTGAGATGCTTGACCATCAGGGCATGCATGCACAGTCTTGTTCTTGCTTGACCATGGATGACAGGGTCTCTGTCAAATAGTGACTATCCCCGTCACTACCCTTAAGATGGTCATTTTAGCACTTGAACCCTGGGGGTGCAAGCAGCGCTGATCACTCATTGCAAGGATGATCGCCTTCCACTACACCTGGCAGGAGCTGCTGTTAAATTCATCATGAGAAATGTCATAGGATTTGACTCTGGACAATTTCGATCAGTTTCGGGAGGGTGTGCTTGATCTGTGTGCGCTGGTGCTCCCACAGGGACTACAACCAGATCATCAAGAACTGCTACCACCAGGAGGGTACCGGCCACCGCAACAAGATGATGTTTGAGCTGAAGAAGGTGGAGGCACAGAACCTGTGCCGCGCATTCGACCGTGCAGCCGGAGTAGTCAATGCCAACAGCCGCCCTCAGCCTGTCCCGCGCAGTATGCCCCCTGCAGGGGTCGCGGGTGCCAGCAGCTCTGCAGCCCCTGCGCCCAAGCCTCCAGCAGCTGCTGCTCCAAAGGCTGCACCTGCCGCCGCTGCTCCTAGACCTGCTCCTGCTGCTGCTGCTGCCTCTGCCGCTGCCGCCAAACCCATGGAGAATGGCACAGCACCGGTGAGTAATAGTAATAGCAAGCAATGCTACCATCTCACCATCAAATTGCTATCTGCAGCATCAAGCCTGGTCTCAGTTTAAGCGTCAGTGTATTGGACATGTAGAGCTGAGCCGGGTCTGTGCTGACTTGCAGGGCGCCTGGGAAGTCATGGCAGGGGGCAAAAACCCCAAAGCACCTGTCTGGGGTGCCGGCGCAGAGAAGGTGCTAAACTTTCACGATCTGTGTTGTGCTGTTGCACATACCAATGACTGAAAGCTTGCACTGTTTTGCTCGAACCCTTGAGAGACGTTGCCTTGGAGTGATCATTCTACTTCGTCTAAGATAAAAAGCAAAGCTGTTTTGATCGGCTGTGTTTGCGGTGTCAGGCAGCACCTGAGCCTGTCAACAATGCAGCGCCAGCTACCAGCAAGGCTGCAGCTGCGAAGGAGCCGGCGGGCCCTTCCACTCCCCCAGCCACACCAAAGGCATCCATACCTGATTCAGTCTACAATGAGGAGGTAGGCAGATATGTCACTGATTGTTTTTTCTGTCAGTAGCCCTCCAGCAAACCTTGACAGCGTGGCATTTCCTTTGTCAGCAGCCTTCTTGTTCGTTGTATTGAGGACGTTCCCACAGAAAATGCTTAGCTGTGGTATGCCTGCTGTCTGTGCAAGTGCTTAAGTGATGTCTGTGGAAGTGCACAAGTGTATGACACATGGTGTGGCTGGTGCAGAGCAACTCAAATGAGGTGACGTCAAAGGCATCAACTGGGTCTCAGTCAGGTGCTGATCCCGGGTTATCATCGCAGCGCACATCAACAACACCCCCGGTGAGTCCCCGATGCTTTCGCACTTGGAGGCACCTTGTTTCCAGGGTACAAGGTGCATGCAGACTAGTCCAGGCTGGGGTTTAGTAATGCTTTACTAAGGCAATGTGCAAGCCCTAAAAAGACGCCAGGATTTCTCCCAGATATGCGCAAGCAATGGCCAATTTGGAGAATGTGAGGCTGTGTTGAGAATTTTCTGGGAAATGGGTATTTTGGATCGTATGTATTGTCTCTATTCTATTGCGTTTGTGAGCGTTGGCCGCTCCTGATCTGGCCGGGCCGTGCCCGACCCTTGGCAACGCATCGCTGTATCTCAATAGGCAATTTGTTTAGTTTTCCATCAGACTTGATGGCGACAGCGAGAGAAGAGGAGGTTTACTATTGTGATCCTGGGAGCATCGAGGTTGGTTCTCGAAGTGTCGGCTTCCCTTATTGCTTCCGGACAAATCTAATTGTTAGCAGGATGCTCCTACCTTAGTAAATTTCATAGCAGTGAAATGATTGGATGGACCTTGTGAGGAGCGTTGAAGATGGGCTGCACCATCTCCTAAACCTCAACATCTGGTGATGTTATGGACGATCTTCTGATCTCTTCGGTTGTGCGCATCAGGTTGCACACCAGGTGAATGGAGCGTCAGCAGACTTAGAAGGCAAGCTGTCAGCCGTCCATGCTGCAGTGTCCGCAGTTGACAAAGCTGCTGCAGATGCCCTCTGGAACTGCCTGACTTCCATGACCAACCAGATGCAGAGCTGCATGAGGGAGAACGCCATGCTGCTGCACGGCATGCGAGCTCTGAAGGTGTGCCTTGTTGCTTCCCAACACACGGGTGATCCTTACTGATACATACCATGCAAGGAACGTCTTGTTCCAAGCCTGTTTGCACGTTGAAATTAGTTGAAAATTGAGTAATGGCTGTATCTTCAGGTGGAGAACTCCATATTGAAGAGTGAGATAGCAAATGTACGGCGGGATACATCGCGGGTGGGTGCGGCAATCAATCTAGAGATCGCCGCAGAGTCCCCTGCTCTCAGCAATCTACCGCACACATTCATGGGCAAAAGGATCCAGGTAAATACCAGCACACTTCCTGCAATGCATGCGTCTATTGCCTGCAATTAAATGCAGAGCTGGGTCTGCCATCCTGGGGCCTCCTTGCATGCATGCATGCATATAATGGCTTGATTTACCAGCTTGTGCTTGGAGAGGGAGAGCTGCATGCAACTATTGCACTGTTGCTGTTCGGATCATAGAAACATGTCATCTTCTGTAGACTGGCAAAGACACAAATTCTGCTCAAGTGCAGACCATCTTGCAATTGTCATTTGTCAATTGCAGGACATTTTTCTGCTGGGAGGCCACAATGGTGGTGCCTGGCTGGACTCCATGCACCTGTACACGCCGGCCTACAGGTCGATCTCGGACGTGGGCAAGATGCCATTTGCGCGCGGCTACGGCGGCGCGGCCATCATCGGCCGCTCCATCTACATCGTGGGCGGCGGCGACGGCGCCTCCTGGCTGCAGACCGCCGTGCGCTACGACATCGACACCAAGGAGTGGTTCCAGGTGTGCCGAGCTCCCCTCCACCACCCCTACTGTCCCAATCCTCCTAACGTGCATGCATCCATGGTCCCCTGTTCTGCTTGGCAATGCGGGTGCCCATTTGGGGCAGCCCCGATCTGCTGACATTCATGTCTTCTTCTCACATGTGTGCATTGCACTAGACATGATGTCTTCAGCCCATGTTCCTTAATCGTCCCAGTGTTAAACAAATGGGGCCATGAGATTGTCAAGCTTGGCAGCTGGGCCTGACATGCGCTGATGATGCAAAGCCCATTGTTTTTTACTGTCCCAGTGTGGACAAACTGGGCCATGAAAGAATTCGCTCACCAATAGGGCCTGACATGCGCTGAGGGGGTATATGGCATGCAGATCCCAATTGTTCTAGTGTGAGAAAGAAAATGAATCTGTCAGCTTAGCGTCCGGCCCTGACATGTGCTGACATGTCGCGCAGATCTCGGACATGGAGAAGGTGCGGGGGTCGCTGGCGGTGGCTGCGCTGGACGGGCGTATCTACGCGATGGGCGGCGGCCAGCCGGGCATCAACCATGACTCCATTGAGATCTTCTCCCCCGACCTCAACACGTGGGCACCAGGGCCCAAGATGGCCGCCTCGCGCTTCACCACGGCCGGCGCCACTCTCGGCTCCGCCATCTACATCACCGGCGGCTTTGACGGCTCCTACCTCAACTCTGTAGAAATGCTGGACCCCCGCGTCGGCCGGTGGCAGCCTGTGCGCCCTCACCCCCCAATCCCGTGAGGGCACTGGTACAAGATATGGCGGTTCCCTGGCACATGCCTCGGGCATTCCAATTCTGTGGCATTCTGTAGTATGCAGTTTCGCGTTGTCCTTTAGCTCCAAGCTATCTGCAGGAGGTCATGGAACTGGTGTCCCCAAAGTCTGTGAAGGGGGCCCCACTTCTAATCAGGATGCATGGGATCGTTTTCCAGGTCTTGATCGCTGCTTTGAGTTCGGACAGCTCCATGCGGCATTTTGTCAGTGTTGCAGGCCATGACGGGGTGTGCCTTGGATGTATGCAGGACCCCAGACCCTCTAGCACTGCATTGCTCAGGAGGTGGGTGGAAAGAGGCTTGCATGTTACAAACTGAGGCATGCTTGACATGTCGTTGTGCGGGTTTGGTGCAGGTGGCGCCAATGGCGCACAAGCGCGGCAGCCACGTGTGCACGGTGGCGGACCAGGACCTGTATGTGATCGGCGGCTGGGACGCCAAGGACTACCTGGCGGGAGTGGAAATATTCGATGTGCGCTCCGGGGGCTGGCGCACCGCGGCGCCGATGGCGGCACCTCGCGCGTACGGCGCAGCCGCCACCGTCGACGGCTCAGTCTTCACGCTGGGCGGCATGCAGAGCCAGGTGCCCGCAGCCTTTCCAAAGGACTGCATGGTTCGATTTCTTTTCTTCTGTTTCTCCTCTCCTCTTGCTTCCCCTTTCTCTTTTCTCTCTTCTGTCTTGCTTCCATTCTGTATTCTGTATTCTTTGCAGTTATAGTCATTATTCTTCGCAACTAAGCATCTGTGGAGGATGCCGGATTTGTCAAGCGCCGCTCCTACCATTTTGCCAGGGAGGCAAGAATGTTGCTGGTGGTGTGCCACTGTTCTTCCCGAAGCCTTCAATGGATATGGTCAGATTGCGCCAGATCTTGGTGCTTATTCCAATGCGTGCAAGCAGGTGCACAACGAGACTGTGGAGCGGTACGATGCGGCCAATAACAAGTGGGAGATGCAGACTGTGCCGGTGCCTGATGCTGTCAAGCGCGCATTCCTATCGGCCTGCGTGGCGGATGCGTACTGAGAGCAGCCCATGCTTCCCCAAGTCTTTTTAAGTGCACCGCTTTCTAGAGGAGCGCTGCTTTTGTGCTGTCGATGTCATTTTGGTGAGTGGTTTGGGCTCCTCCCGTTCATCCTTTGGGTCAGGTGGGGTCTGGAGTCTGACAGACTGTGGGTCTGAGTTCTGGGTACCTGTACAAGTGATTGCCTGTATTGATCAAGAGCCTGCAAATGGTACATCATCTGAGAGGGCAATTTTCTGTGGGTTTCCTTTGACAATTTTGCGGCGGCATGCTTCTGTCTGTTGTGTTCATACGTGAAATTGGCCTCTCATGTTCTTCCAATCTGACCTTGCTGTGCATTATGTGTAACGCGGTGCTGGACGAAACTTTACCAGTATCATGCCCTCGCATCTCAGTATTGCAGACAATGTCCTCGCATACATTTCAGGCTGTGATTGTCACTTCACAATAGAATTGGTTCAAAATGGTCAGAACCTTCTACGTTTAGCTCATCCCAGGCCAGTAGCCACAGCCGCTCAAGCTCCTTTAGACTGCAGACAGCCTGACCACCCCTCAAGTGCAATCTGGCCTCGCAAATGCCCTCACAAATAGAGACACACAGAGCACAAATACTGGAATGTACATATGTCTTCAACAAAGCCGCCCTGGTGTAGCACATGTGTCGATAAAGTAGACAAGACATAAAGGTACAGCTGCAGCAGATATGAAGACGCATAGAATTAAGGCGGAATGTGTCTTTGCAGCATCTGACTGGTCATGGAGCTTAGACATGCAGGCGGCTCAGCAACCCTCCACACAAATCCATGAACAGGAATAGCTCTCCGATTAATCTCTGCGCAGCATCCACAAAACTTGTCAGCAATATCCAGGAGCCGATGAATGACCGGTTTTAGTTTAGGCCGTGTAGGAAGGCGAGTAAAGCCACTGACCTGGATGTCTATGCAGTACTCGCCGTCTCGCATCTTGTACATTTGCAGCTCAAACTTCAGGATGCGCTCTGTGCTGCCGGGCAGGCTGCTGGTGCTGCCGTGGTCGCTCTGCACCCCGTTGTGGTTCTCCCGCGCCAGCGCATCCAGCCGCACTTCAGCTGCGCAACCACACCCTCGAAAGTCAGCTCACACCAACTGCGCTGATTTGCACACATGGGAACAGCGTTCCTCTAGCACCTGTGAACCTGGTGGCATCCGTGTGGACTATGACGCCAGAGCATGCAGATCACCAATGCACACCAGCCAGATGGACCTCAAGATGATGGTGCAGTGCGGCAAGGCATCTTGTTCCAGCAATTTTGGATATATTGGCATGTGTATTTATGACAATGATGCCACAGCATGCAGCCCTTGCCATACATACCAGCCTACTACACCTCAGGATTACAGCGCAAACCATGCATCCACCAGCATTGAGGATAAACTCAGTGCCGTCCAATGCTGAGGCGGTGCACAGGGCAGGGAGTGGGGTGCAAGGGGGCAGGGGCGGCACCGAGGGCAGGGTAGACTTTGCGGCACTTGTAGTTGTAGGGCGCCATCTTCTTGTAGGCGACGCTGTGGGCGGCCAGCGCGCGCAGCAGGTCCTCGATGATGCGGTGCGGGTGGCCGCGCGAGTGCACGCCCAGACGCCACCGCCGCTCTGCCACCACGCGCTGCGCCGGCGCCGGGCCCCCCGACGAATTCCCCGACATCATCCCCGCTGCAGCATTAAAACACCGAAGTTTGATCTTTTTTTTCTGCAAAAACACTCTACGATCTCTCCCAGGCCATGACTCATCACCAGCGGCCTGGCAAGGCAGGGTGTGGCACCCTTGCCAAGTCGGGCTGCAATGCCCCCCAGGCCACGACTGCCCAGATCCGGCACAGCAGGACCTGTGCTGCTATTGTGTCACCAAATGATGCAGGTGCTACAATGCCCTGGCATGCCACAGGCTCTGAGCATGAAGCTGCATGAAGCTGCGCTCTGCTCACAGAAGTCTGCATGCGAGGCCGATGTCCTGGAAAAGGCAACAATGCTTCTTGCGGCAGACAAGGGCGAGGGTTGAGCCTGTTGCAAGATTGTCACAGGTGGGGTGCACCTGAGGGGTAGGCGTGGGGCGGCGTGTGGGCCTCTGTGAGCTCGGCGCGCAGGTAGGCGCTGCTGGGCATGCGCCGCCTGTTGTCCGACATCAGGTAGTACGCCACAGTCGCCTGCAAAAGACACAGGGCCCCAAGCTGGCTCTGAGCAGCCGCAGACCTCAAAAACATGGGACACCCATTCCCAAGGAAAGAAGTGGATTCAACCCCGAATCACGGAGTATTGCGGCAGTATCAGGGGTTCCTCTCCAGACTTCCGGCGGTGCTTTGATGCCAGGTAGACTGTTATTGAAGAGTCGCTGAAATGCTGACATTACAGAGTTGGTGGGTATATACGATGCGCAAGTCTCTTGTGGAATGTTCCAACCACCGACAGGGGCGATTCTGTGGCCCACCTTGTTCTGGGCCCTGGACCTGATGGAGTCGACCACCTCGTGGCGCCTGAAGCCCAGCTTGACCACCTCGTGCACGATCTCATCGTCGATCATGGCCGTGCTGGCGATGGTGTCCGCCTGCATCACCGCCAGGTAGCGCGGCAGGTGCAGCGTGAACCAGGGATGCTGCCTGCCCCACACCAGCAAACCCCCACTGTTAGTGACTCGCCGAAGACTCTGCCTGTTGTCCCATGCGACGCAAAAGCGGTAGAATAGAGTGCTGCTATTATCCTGTTCCCAGGGACCACCAATGTGCACAACCTCATGACATGTGCAAGACGTGCGACTTAGCACTACTTCAGCATGATGGGGAACAAGTGAAGTGAGCATGCAGTGAGCATGCAAGGCAATAAGGCATTTTCCAGCGCAAAAGGAGTAAGACTTCTGGGTTCTTTTCAGCGTCAGTGGCAGCATAGGGCTGGGATTGGGTGGACCCAATGGATGAGGCGCACCTGATCTCAGGAATGGTGATGCGTTTTAGGGGGTCAACGACGAGCATGCGCGGTATGAGATCGCGCGCGCCGTGGGACAGGTGGGTGGGCAGGTTGTAGATGCCTCCCTGTGAAGCGCCACATCAGACAACCATCAGCTGTGCGCTTGCGCGTGGTGGGCACAGACTGACACCAACAAGGCAGCATTGTGTAGCACGTTGAATTGATGATCTGTAAAGTGTGATGCTGGAGAGTGGTTCCTGGTCGCAGGCTGGTATGGCCTGGAGGGAAGGTATGTATATGCAGGAACAAACCTTGATCTTCCTGAACAGATTGGGGATGTTCTCGTCATCGAACGGCAGGCTGCCGCACAGCAGTGCATAGAGGATGACGCCACAGCTCCACACATCCACCTCTGGTCCTGAATAGAGCTTCCCTGAGATCACCTGCCACAGCACAACCCGACTCCCATTTCATTTCAAGACTTGCAAAAGGACCCATTACGCAGAAGCATGGCACATATTTGCAATCACCTTTGCAGCTGATTGGTCAACTTCTGGACACTGTCATGGGGAGTGAAACAAAGAGCAGCAGCAGTGAGAGGGACAGTGTCACAATGTGCATTTGGCTGAAACGATGGAAGAACTCACCTCTGGAGCGGCGTAGTTGGGGGAACCGCAGGAGGTTTTGAGGAAGTGGCCGTCGCGCATGACGTTGGAGAGGCCAAAGTCGGCGATCTTGATGTTCATCTTGGAGTCAAGCAGCAGGTTCTCGGGCTTCAGATCGCGGTGCACCACCATGTTTCGGTGGCAGTACTCCACCCCTGAAATAATCTGCTGGAAGAAGTGCCTCGCCTCGTCCTCCAACAGCCGCCCCTTCTCCACTATGTAGTCAAACAGCTCCCCAGCCTGCGCCATGGCAAAATCCCTATTTTCAGCCATCGCCCAGCTAACACTTGCCCAACAGAAATGCCTCTTCTGTAACTACAACTCCCAAGTTGGAATCTCCTCCAGCTCTTGCACTCCCCTCGCATCTGCCGTGACAGCAACGACGGTGCTGGGAAAACCCCAAGATGAGTACCAAGCCATATACAGCGCGGGCTAGTACCTTGACAAACTCCATCACGACGTAGATGTCATTGTCCGTCTCGATGACCTCATAGAGACGGATGATGTGGGGGTGCATGAACAGCCGCAAGATCTTGATCTCCCGCCGCACTGCATCATTGCTAGGTCAACAATATGGGTACAACAACAGAATGTCTTAATGTACTAGACAGCTGCACAGTGCTATAGAGGAGGAATACGAGGAAGGGCTTGTCAACAGGCCTATTATAGAGCCTGTGCTCACCTTTCTCCTCCATATCCTGCTGCTTTATTTTCCTCTTGTTCAGAATTTTGATGGCCACCTTGTGCTGCGTCAGCACATGCTCTGCTATTTTCACCTGTACAGAGACACCAGTATCAACTGTCAATTGAATGGGAGTCTGACTCCATTTGCGTTAAATTTTCGAAGCTACTCCTTCTATTTACTGAAGGCAACCTGGCCAGGTAAAAGGTTGTGTAGCTGGTGGAAAAGAGACACACCTTCCCAAAAGAACCATTGCCCAGCGTTTTGCCCAATCTGTAATTCGACAGGAAGAATGCTGGGGTCTGGTTCCCACTCGGCTGTCCTTCTGCCACTCCATCTTGAGTTGCATACGACATTGGCTGCGGCGGGGTCGCCATGTCAACCCCAGGCTACCTCAACTGCTTTACTTTGCTGTGGCTCATGAAGGATCACATAGCGGCTTCCTTTCGTACGTGAATCCTAGCCCTCAACACCGAGGTGTGGTTGATTTGAGCAAATTGATGGCTACGCCAGAAATTTGGTCTGATATTCTGCTTATTTCAAAGCAAGAATTCCCTTCAGGACGCTGCCGATTCCACCTGACTTCAAGATCGCTCAGGAACACGATTTCTTCCACCAAATTCCTGAAGCCACAAATGGGGTGCTTGGTATGCCTTCGCGCAGATCCAGATTTTGCTAGACTACCACTGTGTCTCTGAAAGTGTTTCGCTATTCTTCCAGGTACATTTGCCGACTCAGCTCCTCCCGTGATCCAGCAGGAAGCCAATACTGGCCCTTCATGAGCAGAAGGGCCCACCATAATGCATGAAGCTTCCATTCCTCTCCTGGAATGCATTTGCGAAATTTGGTTCGGCATTCATTCAGCAGACTGCTGATTGTCCTTTGCTCTGCAATCAAGTCGCCCATGAGGGCGGTGCGATCCTTGTGTAGGTGACCCCTGCATGGCATGCATGTGCACTAATTAGCATGCATGCATGCATGTGGCCATGAAGGATGCCAGTATGCAAATTCCCAACATTGGTAGTCATCACCTGGGCTTTGCGACACAGCATGATGCTGCATCTGCGATGGGGGACGCGGTGTGCTGCGCCCACAGGGAATACTAGTATACGTCACCAGCCTGGCCAGGCTGAGCAGCACCTTAAAAGTGATTGATTGCATGCGATTGCCGGATATTGCATATGCATGGCAGCCTGGATTCATAGCATGCGCAGAAGGATTCAATCTGAACGAAAAGAGCGTGCTGACAGTCCTGTCAGTCATTCACGTCATTGATAAATTAGGATGGGAACTTCCCTTGAAGGCCCAAGGGACTCTTAAGAGCCCATGAGTCTACACGTAGATGGCCGGCATGCCCTGCACACTCGGCTCCTCAACTGACCCCTTGGCCTGTCTGCGTGCAGCTGCAGCATCAGAGGGTCCGCAGCAATTCTTGTAGCGTTTTCTACTGCCGCACGGACACTCTCGGTTCCTGGCAGGCTTCTTTCCTACAGCAACCTGCAGCTTGGACTTCTTCTGCTTTGCATTCTGCGGCCCTCCTTGCTGTTGTGCATTACTGTAAATATCAGCAGTATTGCATGCATCCAGTGGTGACGTTTGACTGTTGCTATACGCTCTCTCCCCGTCCACTTCTGAGCTGCATCGCAGACTGTCAAACTGTGCTGTGATGCCCTCCAGATCTGAGGCAACTCCAGTGAGGCTTTCACAACCGCACACTATCTGCATGTTATCACTGCGAGGTACTAACTGTGAATCTGCAGGTTTCACGCTGCTCTGTGCCACTGCGCCTTGACCGTCCTTGTTTATTCCAGATTGGCCGCTGCTCAGATTGATTCCTTCTGCTTCACTGAATCCTGAGCATGGTTCTCCAGCACTGGAGGGCTGCTCTGTCTGTGCTGGCACCTCAGTGGCGGCAGCAGACGTGCTGTTCGCAGTGTTGATGCAGCACACCTCGATTCTACACTCTTGGCCCTCCGAGCTTGGAACTGCCGCTGAAGCCAATTGCTCAATCAGGATCTCGATTGCCTGCAAGAATAGAACGATTCATTTATTCAAAAAAATTGGACTGCCCCACAGTTCCTTCTGCTCTGGACCATGGACCATGTCCCAGTTTGACTGAAACAATGCCAACAAAAAAAAGCCACCAATCACCCTTGCAGTTCTGTAGCGCCTTCCATTATCCAGAACCACTGCGCGAACCTGGTCTGGGTTTCCATGCGCGGCCTCCAAGGCCTGCTGCACGGCTGCAGGGTCATCATAGCAGCCAGTCCCCCGCATCACCAGCTCCTCCTGCGCCGGGCCCCAGCTGCGCGCAGCCGCCTTCTCCGCGCTCGTCGGGAGCCGTTCTGCAATGGCGATAGGCAGCGGCGGCCCGCTGGTGTGGTCATCCGCGCGCCGCACAGAGTTGTAGTGCTCGCCGTCGTGGTAGCTCACATGGATTGCCGGCGAGTCCTGCTCAACCAAGATCCCCTGAAAACTCATCACCAGGCGTATGACCACCTGGGAGTGGGTGCTGCAAGCGTCAGGATGACAGCAATGATGGGGTATATAAGTGCGCACCTGCGGGAAGTCGGGGTACTCTGGCTTGATGGTCCAGACCGGCTGTCCAGCCTGGTAGACCCGGATTGCAACACTGCATTGCCGAGCTAGCGCAACCTGCTCCTGATACCCTGCCCAGGTCCCGTCCTGGTCCAAGCAAGTTGGCAAGCTGACTGTGGTGTGCGGATATGATTGTGTGGTTTTCTTGAGTGTGAGAGGAAATGCAGGAAGAAGATGTCACCTCTGACATGCGTTTGCAATAGCGGTCTAAGGTCTCGCCGTCCTCCATATACGGCTCAAAATCGTCGACATGGCTTCTAATGAAGGTAACAACCTTCTGTCTCAACGCCATATGATCTCCACTTGCACCCTCAAGCTGATCAGCTGCAGCTCGGAAGAAACAATTCCCGTCATCTTTCACCTGTGCGATCCTCAGATTCCATCTTTGTAACTCAGCAACAATGTCTCCACTGCTGTAAGAAGATCGCTTTCTTTCCTTCTGATCAGATTTCGCTCGCTGAGAAGCCACTGATGTGGGCTTTGCAGATTTCTTTCCCATCAACGCTTGAAATGTTAAAAATTAGCCTTCCTGTCTTTTGTTACTCTCTACTGTGATCTTTTGTATCATATTGTATGTTGAAATATGCTCGAAGCTGCAGGAGCAGGCCCGAGCGTCTTCCAGAATAACGGCACGTGCATGTCACGTTCGTCCACGTGAAACTTGGATCGTCTTTCCGCAATCAAAGAAGGGATCCTCGCCATTTACATCGGTGCTTGCGAAATTTGTGTCGAAACTGTGGTCTGTTGTGAACACAATCTACAAGATGCTCGATGCATCACGCCTAGCGACCTTTCTACTCGTCCTAGTATATACGTCTTCTCTCGCAAAGATCTGCGCAGGAACTGGGGGATCATTCCTCAGAAGCGTAAAGGAAGAAGCTGCCAGTATTCAGCCATGGCTTGTTGGCTTGAGGAGGCAATTTCATCAGGTCCCTGAGCTGATGTATGAGGAGATTGAGACAGGGAAACTTATCAGGCAGACGCTTGATGATCTGGGAATCACTTACAGGCAAATTCATGATTCTTTTGTGCAAATAATTTCTGCTATACTGAAGCATCTTGCGAAACAAAGACTCTAGTCCTAGCCCATGGAGCTAAACAGGGTTGAAAGGACTTGTGGCCATGCAGGCACCCTGTCGCAAAGACAGGCATTGTAGCCAGTATTGGGCCTAAGTCACCCTCGGTGCTTGTTGCACTGCGGGCAGACATGGATGCGCTTCCCATCAACGAGCAGACTGGGCTTGCATTCTCGTATGCACTTCTCCTACGCCCAAATCTTCTGATCCCATCACATGCTGGCCATCAGAATGTCCCCCCAATGACCACTCTTCCTCCATCGCCACACAACAGAGGGAATCGATACCTCATGTAAGACGCCAGCAATAAAATGGGCAGGATGCATGCACCCCAGCAACTGTGTGGCATGTACATGCAGGAGCAAAGTGCCGGGCAAAATGCATGCTTGCGGGCACGACTCCCATGTCACCATGTTGCTCGGCGCAGCCAAGCTCTTGAAGGCCCATGAGAAAGATCTTCCTGGCGGAGTGCGCCTCATTTTCCAGCCAGCCGAAGAGGGGGGCGCCGGTGGTGATCTGATGGTGAAAGAAGGTGCATCTCAGCGCTCATATCTATGGGATGACAGCTGCAAGTTTTCATTGATGCATCTCAGGACACTAGTAAATGCTATCTTAAGACACAGTCAGACGATTTGTTGTGCTTGCAGGTGCTGTGAAGGATGTGGCAGCAATCTTTGGTCTGCATGTGTACCCCTTTCTGCAGTCGGGGGCTTTGGCCTCGCGCGCAGGACCCCTTATGGGAGCCTGTCAGCAGTTTGAAGTTCGCATCACCGGCGCCGGCGGCCATGCAGCCATGCCCCACTTCACTGTGGACCCAATTGTAGCAGCTGCCAACACAATCTCGGCACTGCAGGTCTGCTGGACACACATCCCAGAGAGACACACTCTCAGCACCATAGGCAGCAACTGGCTGCATGCAAAATTATCTTTGAAGCAGGATTGCAGGATGGCGCCCTGATAAGCTCCATGGACACTGCAGGTACTGGTGTCCAGGGAAACATCGCCCTTGGGAACGGCGGTTGTGAGCGTTACCAAGATAGCAGCCGGAGAGGGCGCCTACAATGTCATCCCAGACAGCGCCACTTTTGGAGGCACTCTTCGCTCCCTGGCACACGAGCACCTGATGTACCTGAAGCAGCGCATGGAGGAGGTGAGACTTCCACACTACTGGAATCTGCTTGAATGTGCTGCTCTAGGAGACATGTCCACAATTCTTGATTTGCAACAAATTGTTCTGCAGTGTTTCAGCAAATTCTCAAAGGCGATCAGATTTATTCAAGATGAGGCTTGGACATCTTGCAGGTGGTGAAAGCACAAGCACAGTCGCACAAGTGCTCTGCGACTGTAGACTGGCTGGAGAAGGAGGAGCCTTACTACCCTCCCACAGTCAACGACAGAGCCATGTACAATTTTGCAGTCGACGTTGGAAAAAGGTATATACTTATTCGCTGCCTGTTTTACTGGAGAAGTGAGGATCCAATCTTGTCTTACTTAAAGCAAGGCCGGATCGAGAGATATTTGTGTTGGGAATGGACTGCTTAGAGTTGCTTATGGCACAGGTTGCAGGGGGACTTCTTGGAGGACTTTGAGCCCACACTGGGCGGCGAGGACTTTTCATTTTACGGGCATGCGGGTGTTCCGGCGGCCTTCACATTCCTGGGGATTCAGAATGAGACAGCTGGGTCGGTGCATGGCCTGCACACCCCGCGCTTCATGCTGGATGAGGAGGTCCTGCAGACAGGGGCAGCCTACCTGGCGAGTTTGGCGTCAGAGTATTTGGTGCAGCACCAGGCGCCTGCAGGGAATGAAGAGCTCTAGAGTTTCGACAGGCATGCAATGCAGATTAAGGTCTCAGATTATTTTTTGATAGGAATATTTGGAGACCGCCTCAAGTCAACTTTTTCTCCTGAAATGTTCTCCTGAATGTAACATAGTATGTAAGCAAATGTGACAACTGAGGGATGGGTGTAGAATTGAGGATGCTTTGTAGAAAAGGCATACTATAATGCATGTGCTGTGGAGCAACTTCTGGTCCATGTTACAATTTCTTCCGCTTGAGTGGGACATTATAGAAAAGTTCTCCATCATTGAGCTTGAGCGACATGAAAAGATATGTATTTACAGCACTGAGCTAACAAATTTCTTTCAGATGTGGTGTCCAGGACTGAAACTGGTACTGAAGCTTGGGGTGCAATTGCTGTTCCGCAGTGCAAAACACAGACTGTGCTGCTGCACTCTCTTCAGGCTCGAGTTCCCAGTACGTACTGTAGTATTCCGTATGTGATATTCTTGCTTCCTGTAATCTAAATCAAACTCATATCAATTCCCGCCAATGCTGGGTCGTCCCAAGAGCTCAAAACTCTGATCAGAGTAACATTAGCTGGCTTCCCCCAAAATTTGCACGGTCAGCTGACTCTGAAGCCACAGTCTCATTGCAGAGACGTCTTGAGGGAAAAATTCTTTGCCGCTCAAGACTGAATGCAGTGACTCATTATTAATATTCCACTAGAACATAGCTTGGTCGGCGCTGACTGAAGGCAAAGGCTCATCGCGAAGATGATGTCAGGCCGGGCTGTTCCTCGTCCGGCTGCATGCGTGCAGCTGCCATCATGGCGTTGGCCGCGCGCCGCCAGCGCCGCCGGTGGATGTTGTGCAGCCCGTAGCGCGAGATGGTGTGGTTGGGCCTGCGAGGTGCCAACATTGCTCTTCAGATAAATCCAGATTAAGCTGAGCAGCTGGGCAGCAAAACTACTATGGCTAAAATGGGTGTGTAAATATGGCATATGAAATCATTTATCAACATACCAACAATACAATATACGGTAATCAAGATACCGCTGTATATGAAAACATTGAGCATGAAGACCATTGTGAGCATGAAAACTGCCAAATAATTTGTAATGCATGAAAGGCATTGACACAATGGCATCTCACCTGAAGGTGGGCCGCCTGGCAGGCCTGGCGTCCGGCTCCTGGTGCTCCTCCTTCTCTTGGTCCTCCTCCAGCTGGTCCCCCCGGCTGTAGATCAGCGTGCCCACCACCAGCACTGCAAAGCCCGCCGCCTAAACATACACACACACACACATGACACATCAAGAATGTACCCTTGACCATACAGTCTCTGCTATAAGTGCTATTGACAGGTTGATTTTCTGAATTGCAGGAGGGTGCATTGTTGGGCATGATCAGGCTTACATGTACTTTTTTACTCAGTTGAGCCAAAAGATCTGCCGGATATCAAGAGCGGGGGATTCATTCAACTCTTCAAAGAGTTACAACCACGAATTGTCTATGTCCTTGAATATTTGAGGCAGCTTTTCAGATTTATACTTGAATGGCAGCCCACCTGCAGGTAGCTGCTGCGGTCCCAGCCCTCGCCCAGCCGCCCAAAGCCGAGTGGGGTGTAGAAGAGCAGCAGGTCGCCCAGCCACACAAACAGCGTCCGCGCGCTCTCAAACACCGTCCGCGACACCGCCCCCAGCTCCTCCGTCACAAACATGCCTGCAAGCATTGTCAGCAGTATGTCATTGACCTTTCTAACCCAAGGCATGTAAGGGCTCTAAAAGGTTTAATGAATGCAAAGCACGTACTGGGACACTGAAGGGCCAACATTGAGTTGAGAAACCATCATGCGGGATCGTGCAAGCTTACCAGCAACGTTGTAGAGGAGAAGGGAAAGGCTGTTGGCCACCAGAACTGCCGGAATGGCCCAGAAGGGAATCGAATGTGCAATCTGCGCAGCAGATTACAGATCAAACCACCAAATTCACACATGACATATTGCATCGCCATTCACAGGATGTCCCGATGTGGAACAAATCATGCCAGCTCACTTACCATGTGGAATGACTCGATGGTGTCTTCATGGATGCCTTCACCATCTTTCCCTGGGAGGAACTGAACTATGGTGAGCAGGATCGCCAAAGCAATCACACCCAGCACACCCTCGTACCCAACGACCTGCATGCACATATACAGCTCAGTCAGACCTAGCTAACAGAGTCGGCATGTTTTGCAACACAGAACAGGTAGATGAAATGGAACGCACCTGGAGAGGTGCCAGGCCCACATTTGACATGGCATAGTCTTCCATCACCACCTGCGCTGCCTGGACTGCCTGTGCAATTCACAATGGAGAATTAATAACTTTGCCCAATGCAATCTGAGCCAGCAGCACTGCACAAGTTGATGGATGGCCTTCCCACAAATTGCCAAGAGGGTCTTCTGAATAATTACCAAGAGGGTCTTCTGAATACGTGAGCACTGGAATCAGCAGTCGTGAGCAATGGAATCAGATGTGTCTGCTGTAATTGATGAGCAGCCTTGCAGCAGATGACAAAATGAGCTCCAAAATCTTGAATCAGACATAACAGAAATGCGGAGAGGTTTTGGGTGTGCTGGCGTGCCTGAGCAACGACGATGAGAGTCATGCCCAGCAGGACCTTGCCAGCATCACCAGATCCGCCCTCAGTCGGCTTGAGCAGGCTGGAAGCGCCGACCATGCTGATGCCCACCAGGCAGAAGGCTATGCCGATGTAGTGGCGCCTGTTCAGGCTGCGCTTCAGGAACGCCACAGCAAAGATGGCCGAGAACAGGATCTCAGCACCTCGCAGCATCTGGTACACTGAGGCTGTCACGTACCTGCCACACAGAGAAAATTTCAGAGGTGAACAACTACTGACATCTTGCCAATTCGTTGACATGTGAAGGAGACGTGCAGCAGGAACGAATGGAACTTACAGGAGCCCAACGCTCATCAGCAGTGTTGCAGTGAGATCGAAAGCCATGGGCAGGCCCAGGATCATGATCTCCTTGAAGGAGGCTGACTTTGCGGCCAGCTTTGATGCGACTCCTGTGTGCACAGGACAAGCGATACAAGTGTGCTTTGAAGGGCTTGCAAAGTACTATGGTAAGAAAAGACAATCTGATCCTTACCAGCGTCTCCCGAATTCTCCCCCTCGTTACTGAGCAGTGGCTTATGTTCGCTGCTTGCAGCTGACTTTTTACGCCGTGACTCGATCAAGCTTGCGCCCCAAGCGATGGGCAGGCACATTACCATAGCAACAAACATAAGAGCTGTGGAAGCCCAAGGCTTCTTGAAAAACTTGACATGCCCACTGAGGTCCTCCCCTTCGGTCTGATATACTGCACAGACATGCACACAAGTCAGGCTTAATGGTGTTTATACTTAGAATATAAGTCCAAGGACAACACCACGGCGGCCGTCCAATAGTCTGGTATGTACATCAAAAAGGACGGATGACGCACTCACCGACTTTGGAGAGGATGGAGGAAATAGTCCCAAAGAGGAGCAATCCAATCACGCTCACTGTCACAGAGCTTTGAACCATCCTGCTCAGATGCTGAGTCACAAAACGATCCAAGGGCACGGATGCAATCAACAAACCCCGATCCCTCACAATACAAGCAAGTTCACAATGCAAGAATATACAATATTTGATCCCGAACGGAAGATTCCAGAATCCCTCACTACATGTTCTTCTGAGCTTAGATCCTTTAATTCGGTTAGGAACGTGACGCATATAGATTGTTCGCTCCCTTGCATGCTAGGATTCAAGGGGAAACGACATTCAAGGGTTTGAAAGGATTCTTGTGCTTGCATGCACACTGTGAGATCCGTAGAGATGCACGATCCCTCGAATGCGTAACTGTATAGCATGAAAGTTGATCGTTATAGCTGCTGGGACTTGCACAACATTGACGCTCCTGCGCATTAAAATTGATGCTTATGGAAACGATCTCTACAGTCATAAGTAATTCAGATCTTTCGCAGGCAGCGATGTGAATGATCTCGTTTTCTTTATAATGTGAAGATGTCATTTGTCGATGACAGTTAAGAAAATAGCCGAGACCAGAGCTGCACACCGATGCCATTGAATTTAGCACAAAACCGATTGTCTGCTGTCTGATTACCCCATGGCTGCAGCGCTTCCTAACTACAATGAGGGTCCCTTGGCTCTTGGACAACTCAGGTATGTCGTCATGCAGAGCTTCGCTGGTGCCAAGTCACTCGTTTGATCTGGCCACACTTAGACTGTAGTCCACGGTGTTTACAGCAGTGGTGCAACTTAAGAAATTCTATATGATCAGGGAGGAAGCCAGGCGTCTACTGATCGAGCTTCTCGATTCGGTGCGTGCACATGCTTGGTAGCAGCAAGGCCTCAAACGTCTTCGGGACTTCCCACTGCATAAACCTGTAGAATTTGCAGAGTCAAATCAGAGCCAGATAATGCTTTTGCTGTGCAGCGGCGGGGCAAAAAGGTCCTTGTGCTCGATCCCAAAGTCTCAGGCTTTCTGGGCCTGCTTGCGGAGGTGTCTCTGCTGAAAGAGCACGGCATAGAACAGTGAGTTTCATGTGCAATCTCTCGTGCTTCGCCGAATTTGCCGACGTGAGTCAAAAACACAGCGTTAATGCATACCGGTTAATGACCGTGCGCGAGAGAAATTGACTATATTGCTTGCACAGGCTCCTGCACCTCTCTACAGAGCCCCTCGGCGATCTGGGAGTGCGAAATGTCATCTACCTCGTAAGGGCGAGTATTGAAAATGCAAAGCAAATAGCTGAGCAGATAAAGGAAACTAACAGGTCTGCAGCTCTTTGACAGGACAGTGGATCATGCAAATACGTCATGCATCACTCGGTCTTCCCTGGACCCCTCTAATTGTGTGCAGGCAATTTCACTGACAGAACGCTTGGTTTGCAGGCTTAGGGCAGCAGCAGGCTTTGAGTATGCTGTGTATTTCCTGCCACGGAGGACAATTGCATGCGAACGCATCTTTCAGGAGGAGGGTGTCTATGGGGACATTGTAGCGGGCGAATTTCCACTTGGATTCATCCCCTTCGACTATGATGTGCTGTCCCTGGAGCTTGGCACTGCCTACAGGGTGAGCACACGTTTTGCAAGCCCTCATATTGGATCAAATTTGGGAAAGTACATAGGGCTCCTTGGGATTTCCAACCCCAAGAGGAAGCACATGCATGCTTGTGCCTTGTGCTTTTGCAGGCCGCGTAGTTCTGCAGCAAGGCATCAGTGCTGTCAAGATGCTATCCAGAGTGGAAGGACAAGTGTGTAAGTCATACAAGACGCATGCAAGTGATAAGACTCATGCACTTCATATAAGACTCTGAAGCATGCGCTGCCTCACTGGCTGCAAGCAGGAACTGGTGGCGGATGGGGATCGCAGCAGCCTGTATGGAGTGGCGCGAGCTTTGACGCGGCTGCAGGCGCTGTACGGGGGCGCAGCCGTTCTCAAGGGCAAGGGCCCCGCGGCCGCTGCTGTGCGCTCGCTGCTGCTGCGCATGCGCCAGGAGCTGGGAATGGAGGCTCCCATCACCGGTGCTCGCTGTCCCGTCATGGATTCTCTGTTTGTATATGAGACCGAGGCACAGCCAAAACTTGCCGGTCATTTGCTGCACCTATAACTGCTACTTTTTCAGTTTTCCAAAAGGCTACTCTTGATTTAATGCTGGCCAAATGACATGTGCCACTTATGCAAAGCGTCTCATGGTGGTGGTTGTGTGGGGCACTGCAGGCGGGGGACCCATAGATGAGATCATCCTGCTGGACAGGGAAGTGGATGCTGTGACGCCCATGTGCACCCAGCTCACTTATGAGGGGCTGGTGGACGAGACCATGCAGATAAAACATGGCGCCGTCAGCATCGACAACCCCTCAGGCACGCCCTTGGCACACGCCTTCACGGTTGCAATGTTCTGCTCACTTGCAGAAGGCAGGCAGTTCTCAAGAGGTAGCAGGCATCTGTGAATGCTGGTGGCTGAAATGTGAAGGGAACGCACATCCAGGTGGGCGGCAGAGGATCGCGCTGAACAGTGCGGACAAGGTCTTCCGAGACCTCAGAGACCTGAGCTTCGCGGCCGTGGGCCCGCAGCTGGGCCAGCGGGCCAAGTCCATCCAGTCCGACTACAAAACCTCCAAGGTCGCCCTCCCATCCACACAACAATTTTCTGATATTACGGCAAATGCTGAACACCATGCCAATCCAGTTATAATTAGTGTGTTTGCATGCCTGCCACACCCTTGATACAATCACATATTGTGCTGAACCAAATATAGGAGAATGCAAGGACAACCAGCGCTGAAAGGTATCCTTGCAGTTTGCAATCCGTAGTAATAATCCGTAGTAATATTAGCAGTAAAGTCATAGATTTGAATCTGGGCGCTGGCGTGCAGGCGGCGGAGAGGAGCCTGGCGGAGCTGAAGGAGTTTGCGGCGCAGCTGAAGGCGCTGCCCAACATCCAGCGCCACATTGGCCTGGCTGAGGCCGTCAACCGCGCCATTGCCGCCCCGGCATTCCGCGCGCGCGTCTCCGTCGAACAGTCCCTCCTCGACGGCCACGGCCTTGACGCCTCCGCTGAGTCCATCGAGGCAAGCCCGATACGCCGAGCCAGGACTGTCCTCAAATTGTTTTGCATGTCATGTTGTAAATTGACCCACTTCAATTCCATAGAAAGACAAAAAGAGAATCTTTGCTCCATTCGAACCTTCTGCAACTGCGTCCCATCCTTCTGGCTGCATGTTTCTGTGGCTGTGGAAGAATGTAAAGCCGATGCATGGTGCCGGATGTAATGTTGCGCAAGGTGCTGGAACAGTGCAGCTCAAATGCGGAGCAAGCTTGATCGTGACAACAATGTTTGTATGATGCGCAGGAGATGATGTGCAATGAGGAGGACTTGTTCGTGGTGCTGCGCCTGATGTGCCTGTTGTCGCTGACCCAAGGCGGCGTCCCCAAGAAGTACTTTGACGCTCTGCGCAAGGAAATTTTGCACAGCTACGGGCACGAGTACATGCTAATGCTGTCAAAGCTGCAGGATGCAGGTGTGCACTCATTTTCACACCCCACTCACATGAACGACCTCTGTACGCGCTGCCATGCCCTATGCCTGTTCAGCAGTTGTGATAGGAGCGTGCTGCACTGTGCAGGTCTCTTGATGAGGCATGAGGGTGGCAAGGGGAACTTTCCGACGCTGAAGCGAGCCTTCCGGCTGCTGGTGGACGACATAGACGACAAAATTCCCACAGACGTCGCCTACGTCTTCTCTGGCTATGCTCCCCTGAGCGTGAGCACAGCTGCCTCATGCACTTCGGCTGCTTGCAGACTTGTTTGCACCCTCAAAGTTGTAGGCTCTCTATACATTCAGCTCGTGAGTTTCCTTCTCTAATGACAAGACACATCGAAGCATGTCTCTTTCAATACCAGGGCCTGTATATGTAGTTGCTGTGATGTAGGTGCGGCTGGTGGAGGCGGCAGTGAAGGCGCCCGGTTGGGGTGTGGGCGAGGAGGTGCTCCGGCTGCTGCCAGGGCCAGCTTTCGAGGTGGAGCAGACGTCTGATGACAAGGGCCTGCCTATTGAGAGGCCGGTCCAGGACAGGAAGCTTACAGGTCTGCGCCGAAGTATTTTGCCATCTGCTACTCCAGCTGCTGATTCATTGAGTGCAGTGTGGTCCCTTCGTTGAACAGCATCCATCAAGGGAATTTTTTGTTTCACAAAGCTGAGATCGTGTGACATGGTGCAGGTGTCAGCAAGAAGCGGAGAATTGTAGTTGTTGTGTTCATTGGGGGCGTCACCTTTGCAGAGATTGCTGCGCTCAGATTCCTTGGGACCCGGCCAGAGGTCAATTGCTCATTTGTCATTGCCACCACAAAACTGATCAACGGGACCACGCTGCTGGAAAGCATCGTGGATGACAGCATAAGGACTGCGAAGGAGACTGCTGCATTGTAGTGGGCTGTGCGCCGTAGCATGCATGCAGATCTCTGTTGATGGTTGTGTGACACAGATCACTAAGTAGGTCACTGAAAAAGCCGTGGGGGTCATGCAAAGCGACTGCACTGTGCCTTTGACATGCTTGTATAGTAGCTTGTGACCTGAGCGCAGTGACCCACCAAACGTTCCCCCCACCAACTTGGTAGTACCAAATTGGTACCGTACGAGTGCGAGCGCATTAGCTAGTCTTTGTGCATGCAAATGCAGATCTGTAGGGGTGAAGAACCTCTTTGGCAGTCTCTCTCACGCCTTTCCTGACCTTCTGGCCAGGTGTGCCGTTCTGTGTAAGGGAGGGCAACAGCATGACCAAAATCGCCCAGCTGGCCAGCTGTTGATGGATCGCCGTTGAATGAACGACACCTCATAAATTGCACATCATGCACATTCCATCGGAGAGAGGTGCAAACCATTGTCAATACAAGGTCCCTGTGCTCGTTAATTGGTTGAGTTTAACTCCCCACAGGAAGTGCTGAGTGGCATTCGCAAGTGTGACAGCTGTTATTTGACACTGGGAATGACCTGAGCCTTGGTATTCCTCACCGAACATCGCGATTATATATTCAGAAATAGCACCTTAAAGTCGTAGATCAATCTTCAATATGGGAGAATCTCAGGTCTGTTCTCTTGGCATTCTTGGATATTGTTCGATTGCGTTGGATGTCCGCTGATGGCCTGCCAAAAGTTACTGAAATCAGAATTTCTTCTTGCAAAAGATTCAAGCATTGAACATCAGATGATCACGATGGATAAAATGTACCGTGTGCGCTTATCTGCAGTATTCTTTCTCCCTGACAACCTTCAGTCCCAGTGGAAAGCTGGTGCAGATTGAGTATGCCCTCAATGCAGTCGCTGCTGGGGCAACCTCGCTTGGAATCAAGGTAAATCATGTTTTGTTGGTGACGCAAAGTGCTCAGCAGATCTTGCTGTTAGCTTTGTTCTTCTTGAATCGTCATCAGGATCACCTAGAAGAAACTGCTTTTGAGCAGGCTACCAATGGAGTTGTGTTGGCAACGGAGAAGAAGTTGCGGTCCACATTGATAGATGATTCAACCGTCAAGAGAATATCTGTCGTCTCGCCAAATATTGGACTGGCTTACAGCGGCATGGGTCCAGACTCGAGGCTGCTGGTGAGGAGAGCACGAAAACAAGCACAGGTGCGGTTGATGCTACTCATTGCAACTATCTAGATATGACCATCTCTCCCAAATAGCTTTGTGCTGTTTTGTGTGCTCTCTGAGCAGTATCCGATGTGTCCTCTGCCCTTTATTGCTGTGCACTGATGCAGGCATACTATCGCGTGTACAAGGAGCATATCCCTGTAGCCCAGCTCTGCCGAGAGACAGCAGCAGTCATGCAGGAGTTCACACGTATGTCGCATCCTCCCTTCAGCTTCATTCATGTCGCACGTGACCACTAACAGGCAGAGAGGGGGGACTTGGGACTAACAACAGTTCCGCAGATGCGGTTTGCCGCAGCTTATCACATGTGCTGCTTTGTGCAGAGTCTGGAGGTGTGCGGCCCTTTGGCGTGTCACTGCTGATGGCGGGGTATGATGACAACGGCCCGCAGCTGTACCAGATCGACCCCTCTGGCTCCTACTTTGCGTGGAAGGCCAGCGCCATCGGCAAGAACATGACCAACGCCAAAACCTTCCTGGAGAAGCGCTACAGCGAGGTGCATTTTTTTTCATGCAGATGCTTCTCTCCCCGTTGTGAGACCGCGCAATGAACTGTTCATTCCTGCTGACTGAGTGCCAGTATGAGTTTCAGTGTTTTGCTTGGAGGACAAGCAGCAAAATCTCTGTGTCACACCTTGCTGCGATTTTCTGCATGTATGCAAGTGGTTGTGATGTGTGCAGGACATGGAGCTGGAGGATGCCGTGCATACAGCATTGCTGACGCTTAAGGAGGGCTTTGAGGGGCAGATCTCAGGTCACAACATCGAGGTCGCCATTGTGGGAGAAGACCAGAAGTTCAGGGTGCTGACGCCTGCTGAGGTGTCCGACTACCTGGAGGAGGTCGAGTGAAGTGCAGCGACCATCGGAGATGCCTGATGGGATCGAGAGGTGGTGCTGCCAAGCAGTGCCATGATTGCTTGTTCCTGCGAACCTGAGGCAGGATGCGTGCTTTCAAAAGATATATTACTTCCTCAATTAAGTGAAGCCACAGCAATCGTAACCAACAAAATGTGTACGGGAATCTCTGTGAGTCAATCGTCTCGAACAAAATCCTCAGCAGCTTCCATCCCAGCAAATTTGGGAACACAAAAACAGTTCACAATGGTTCTCTCGTTTGGCAGCTCAAGTTGTCTTACACAGCGAATGGCTGCGATGCCAAGGCAGCTTCCTATACCCGGCTCAGGTTTTCCTTCAGCGTCCTAGCAGTGGCCTCCTGTTGTACCAAGTTGTGGCCTAATCCTCTGGTCCAAGACTTTCACATGCATGGTTTGATCCAGCTGGCATATTCCTCATGAATCGTTGGCTTCCTCACAGGCATCAATCCATTCGCTGTACACGTCAATAGCCTCGCTCAGCTTGTGGATCTTTGTGTTGAACCGCTCGCCACAGATGTTGCAGGAAACAGAGCCCACCTGAGCATCCAAAATTGTGGTGAAGCCATTCAAACATCATTAGGCCGTTTTCATCGGAGCAGTGCTTCATGACACGCCAGACAAGGTGACATCTGCACTTGGCAAGCAAGGTGATATCAATGGGTGATAGGCTCACGTCACTGTCCCAGTCCATGATGGCACTGACGCTCTTGTTCGAGTTGCAAAATGGACAATTGAATGCGACATCAAGCTTTGGTTTCAATTTCTTTGGGGGAGGCTTGGATGACTTTCGTTTCCCCATCCTGCCTTTGTTTTCTGATCTCTTTAGCCCAGCATTCCCTTTTAGTTTATCACCGAATTGAAGTGCTTCAGACTTGATTACCAGCCCAACAAAAGTGGATATTGTCTGCCTCCTTGTCCGCAAGCGACAAGTCTAGATTATGGCTCCTAGTGTGACAGGCCAGGTAGCTTTTTAAAGACTTGGACAGATCTTGCGTGTGCGACAGCTCTACAGAGCGTTGTCAATATTCAATCCACTCCGAATGTGCAGACTGCATGTTCACCGCTGCAGAATGGGATCGAACGGTGCACGTGATGGCAGCATGCAGATCATGACCCTTCCTTCAGGGCAGAGACCGAGCTTGCAAATTCACAGGCACTCTCCTCGCAAGAAAGGCGTGCTTCTGAACTGCCTCAATGACGCACTGCACCAGTGACTTGCATGCACGTGTACATGCACGCAGTCCAGCAGGTTGCCTTACCGGTACAATGCATAGTATGCCTGGCCGTACGGACAGAAGCAAAGCGCAAAAACTAGCCAGTAGCTTCAGCCTTTCAGCTGCAACAAAATTTACATCACAAATCCCAACTTGAATTGTCGATATTTATTAAATCAGAACTGCTCTTACGTTTCAATAATCAGAGCTGCTTGATAGTATATGCATGAAAAGTGGCAGGATCGTCACAATCTTTGGATTCAATCTCTTGCTGTATTGACCACTGGTAAGCTTGGCAAATTCAGATATCCAGGCTGTGCAAGTATGCAGCCCAGCAGCAGGCGCCGCCACAGTGTCAGCTGGCATATGGTTTTCGAGGGTTGCCCAGAGGATTAGGCCTGCACGGCAGTCATTCCGTGTCAGCACATGTTCTTACCGTTGGGCATGGTGCAGCAACAAGCAGCCACACTCAAATGTAAAGAGCAAGGGGACTACACTTCATGAAAGAACAAAATTAGATGCAGCAGGCTCCCTGAAAACAGGATGCGAAACTTGATGCAGCCTGCCACGTGTACCTGTGCTTGTAGCCGAGCATCATCCGCTTCCTGTACACCTCGAACTCATCATCGCCCTCTTGGACGTCATGCTGCCCCTGCAAAAAGTAAATATCACAGTTAATAACAATCCCCTTCCTCCCACCCCTCGCCTCCTCATCGCTGACAGCCTTTCATGCATTAGCGTACAGTCCGTGCAATCATGGCCAGAGTCAGATCAGTCAGCATGCATCCGATAGCAGGTTCTCGAGGGACTGCCACAGTCACAGTGGAGCTGCTCACTACGCGGGACCTTTCCTGGTCACTAAGCGGCAGGAGCACCCCTACTATGGAGCCCAAACGGTCTTATTTCGACACCATCTTGTGCTGTGAGTGAAATATAAGGGCAGTATTGTGGAGGGAAGGCATGCCTTGGTGCCGAGGCCGCCCTTGTCAACGGGCTGCTTGGCGCCGGCGGCTGCGATGGGCGCGGCAATGCCGGAGGCGTTGGCTCCGAGGCCCTGCCCTTCGCGCCAGCCCATGGCCTGCAGCATGCGGTGGCCCACGTTGTCCGCCTGGATCTTCTGCGCCTCTTCAAGTGCCGCCGCCTGCGCCTTGCCCGTCTCGCTACCGCTCTTCGACAGCAGCTTCGCCAGCTCCTCCGGCGGTATGAAGTCCTGCAGAGACCGTTAAAGCTGTCAGCTTGAGTGAGCACCATGCATCAGCAGTGACGATGACTACCTTTTCATCCCAAAAAACCTCATGCTCAATGCGCCACAAGTCGTTGCTTTGAAGTTCATTTCCAATCTAGACACACAAACGGCTCAATTTAAATCGCCTCCATTGTTTCACACGTCAATGGACCCACACCCATGTCTCAAAGGCCCTTGCTACAACTGAGAAACAAACATCTCTGCCTCTTCTGCTTGCGAAGAATTGTCTAAGCTCCCGGGCTCGGGACCTCGACGCTACGGCGTTGACAAGGGGACAGGCTCACGTGCCTGCATGTGGTGGCCGCGCTTGCCGTCAGTCTTGTAGACTGCGAGCTGCCGTCGCCGGTCGAAGGAGGTCTCGTTGAGCAGCGCGACGCGCGGTTTCTCCTCCTCCTCTTCAGCATCCTTCGGCCGCGCCTGCTCCTTGCGCGCTGCCAGTTTGGCATACGCCTCCATGGCCGCCATGCTGTCGCCCTTGTCCAGTGCCGCCTTTGCCCTTGCAGCCTCATGCGCGTCTGCCGCAGCCCACAACAACAATCAAATGACAATCGAGTGGATCCTACTGAAGTTCAATATGTGCAGTGAACCAGCAAACTGGTCCCATGACAACGTATGTCTGGAGAAATTCCTCAACATGCCCTGTCAGGTACATGCCCTGGAGAAACCATGTGGACGGCTGGACAAAATCCAGGACTTCCAAGACCTTCAATCCGTCCAGACAAAGTCTTCAAGGAGCTCTGCTGGACACACTGATTGCAGAGAGGATTTTGTGGGCAGCTGAAGTATGGCATCAAGAGAGGCAGGCCGCTCACCGTCAGGCTTGCTTTCGCTGAAGCGGTTCACCCTCGGCAGGGGCTGCGATGGCTGCTGAACAGGGGCCGGCGGTGGTCTGAGGTGCGGCTGAGAGAGCGGGGGCCCAGGCGCTGAGGCAACCTTACTTCCTCCTTCCAACTCCCGGACCCGCGACTCATAGTACAGGTACTCTGGCGATGTCTTGTGATACAAGAACCTGCCAGGCACCACACCTCCCCCGTCAATGCTGCTCTGCACCGGCCTATATGAAGTGATGGAGAACAAGCAATGAGATCTGCAGGACGCGCGCCTGAATGAGCTGTCCTCTGGGTTGCGCTGGCGCGTGACATCTTCAAAGTTGCGCCCGTTCTTCGCCACAAACTCAGCCAGCTTCTCCACAACCTTCCTGACGTCGGGGTCTTGCGGGGGCGAGGGGCCGGCAGAAACTGGAGGGCAACGACTCAATGGATGGGTTAGCTCAGAGCAAAGATATCAGGTTGTCCAGAGGATACAGTGCAGAGCTGCCAGTTCACTGGCTTGCTTTGTCTTGAGCAGCTGTGCCATCATGGAGGGGAAACGACCCCACGATGGTGGACATTTAGCATGCCATAAACACTGAGCGCATCAGCTAGTCCAGCCAAATGAGAACCTGAAGACTCCAAGCGTTGTCGTTTTGCACTGTGATCCACGACCTCCTGCTCTTCGGTATCGCTGTCATCTGCCCCAAACACGGCTGAGATTGGGGTGACTTTCTTCGGAGCCTTTATACCGAAGCCAACCTTTGCAGCTGGGGTGCCCTTGGCCCCACCACCCAGTGAGAAGGAAATACTACTTGTTCCCATCTTCAAGATATCCCACTCAATAAAGGTCTTTTCAGTCACGTCCCAGATATGTTGTGAGGTAGCACTACAGCAGCATCAAGCTGTGCCAGACAGGGAAAATACTTTACGACCTGCGGGAAAGGAGAAGCTCCAAAGGGCATCTGGGATGGAACGCCGTCAAGCGGGCCTGTCCAAGCTTTCGAGCACGTCTTGAACGACAGATGAGAACCCAGTAGCCTCTCATCGTCATACTTAACATTCAAGTTACCAAGCACCTAAATGACAGCCATCAAGGCGATTACCGCTCCTCCATCGGACGTTGATCTGGAGAAAGCGGCGCAGGTGGAAGAGAAGCTATCTAGGGCACTTGCTGCTTGCGAACATCTCACGCAGCGCTTGAAACAGAAAAAAGAAGCAGGTACACGCGTTCAATATATCAATTTCTGAAGCAGTCTTGCTTCTCATGTAGCAGACCAGGCATGCCTTTCTGGTATTGGCAGAGCTCGGTTTCACATGCCGTAGTGTGTTTGTGGGGTGGCAGGGGAAGAGCTGACAGACGAGGACAGATATGAGATGCAAAGCTTGCTTGACAGACTGAAATATGTGGAGAAACGACAAAATACATTGAAAGGAGCAGTCGACGCTGACCTGATGAGGGTAGGAAGCAGTGACCACTCTCACAGAAGGCTTCCTGGTGAATAATGAGATGTTCACCAGAACGTGAGAAGCAAAGTAAGGATATTAGATGCCCTTGTTCTGCGCAGAAACGTGAATTGAAGCAGAAGCTTGAGGCGGAAGCAGAGGCGCGTCGCATAGAGGCCATGAAAATCACGAAGGAGAAGCCGGCCGCAAAGCTGCGCATGCAAGAGCTGAGGGACATGAACCAGACAGAGCTCACCCAGGACGACAGAGACAAACGCCTGAAAGATGCCAATGCCGTTACCAAGGTACCCTCTACATTCACCATGGCAGAAGTCCAGGGTCACACTATTTGCATCATCTTCCACTCAAATTGTGAGGTGCCTTCACCAGCTCAATTGGCATGCTGTGTCTGTTGCAGATTGTTCCATCTGGAGGCCTCGTTGGTTTCCAGGTGGCTGAAGATCTGCTCGTCAAGGACTATGACTATCAGAATGATGATACCAAAAACCCATGGGACGGAAAGAACAGAGAGGACTGAGCTTGCATTGAGCTTGCACTGTAGCAAAATGCAGGATCATTGTCCCTGACTGACATACATCCAGTGAACTCGTTGTCTGCTGTCCACATCCTGTTCTTATTTCCTCTGCCATTAAAAATACATACCCCTGTGAGGAGGTTTGTCCTTTTGCAAACAAATGCTGCTATCTGAACATCAGGGCTCCATATCGGTGCTGTGAGCTGTCAGCCCACAAACACAGCCTTGCCGGCCTGGGTCATTCTGAACCGCTGGTCAATGATGAGGCCCCTAGGAATGATGGTGTCTCTGTAATATGCGCTGCATTGGTACCCCACACGCGCCGGGATGTGCGAGGCAAACAGGCCCCACTTGTCGCCCACGCCGTGCGCTCTGGCAGTCTCCAGGAACAGCTCATGCTCCTCCTCTGTCCAGTCACCCTGAGCCTGCTCAGGAGACACCAGACACCTGTTATCGGTTACCCTCTATCAGATACCCTTCATCAGATACACACCAAAGACTATCAACAAGCCCTGACAACACAAGTGGAGATGGTCCAGACGCAGGCGGTTGCTTGCAATTGTTCTGTTCTTCATATGTCTGTGAGTTTCCTCCTGATTCGAGCTCCTTGGCTTCTGTTTCTGCAGCTTAATTTGGATTTGGGCATTCGGCGACCACTTCCTCAGGATTATGCAGACTAGAATTGCAGGGTCACAAGCGGCTGGTTTGTGTGTAATTACCTGTTCCTCGTCAGGTTCCACATGCCGGTAGAAGTATGCGTTTGGGTTGGTCCTCAGCTGCGTGGCAGAGAACGCGCGCGCATTGCTCCAGCCGTGCATTTTGCCTGCTGACAAACCCACCCAGGTCCTTAACCCTTATGCCCACACGGATGAACAATACAAAGCATGTCACACATTCTCTGGCAGATGTAGAAGACTGGTGGTGCATGCACCTGACTTGGCACCCTTCGCGCCAGCTTTGGAGCCTCCTGCACTTGCGAATGCCTCCTCCTCCGATTCCACAATGCCATACTTCTTGCAGACGGCGGGGGACACCCACCTGCAGGACAGACCTCGCTCACCACATATCATACTGGTGCTGAGTGCTGCACATAATTTGAGCATGTGAAGACATTTCAGACGGTCTACAGTGCGGTCGGCCTTACCCATGATAATGCCCATCAACAGCAAAGCCCGTGACCACCTCTCTTTTCCATTTGAAGTATTCCCTCAGAGTCATCAGCTCATTGTGCTCTGCAAGAAGCAAGTCTACATGTCAGCTCCATAAAACAAGGAGCTGTAGGAAGCAAGCTATTTGCCAGGCAAACGCCAATGCAACTATACACAGAGATGCAGGGTCACAAGGAGGTGGACTCCAGCAGCATAATGTCTCTTGTCACCTGAGTCCAGGGCTTTCAGACTCTCTGTCTGCGGCGCTGGCTGAGTGTCTCTGCGCAGTCGAGTGCACTTTCGCACAGCACCCTTGGCAGCCACCTTGCGCTTGTGTCGCTGAGGAAGCCTCCTGCCATGGCTCGCTGCCACTGCCTGGGCTGCAGTGTGCACTCCTAGCTGTTCCAGGATAGCGTTGTTGCGTTTGATCCTCTCCTCACGCTGCACAGATGCGAACATACAAAAACCTTCACTTATGGACAAGAGCCCATTCTGTCTGCCTCATGGAGGCCCTGTTAAACTCACAAATACGCTGATGGCCTTGTTTTAGCCAGGGAAGGCACACCTGGCGCTCATAATCATTCAGAGGTGCTGTAGGAGGCTCTTGTGGTACTCGCGATCGTCCTGTCATCATAAGGACCAGCAGTGCTGCAGGGACGTTACGAGTATGTCAGCAGCAAATGTTGAAGATTATATGAACTAGAAAATTGTAAACTATGCCTGGTGAGCCCACTGGATAGGTGCGTTGATGGATGCTTTACCGTTGCAGATGACAGTGAGTATCGATTTGTCTATGCTTCAACGTTTTTAATTACAGTGATTCCATCTCAGGCAGCTTGAATTTTTTTTTCCGTGGAAACTGCGGAGAATGCATCGCTCAATCTTGCTCTTACAGCTTCAGCTGTCGTCTTCCGGTTCATAGCCGTTAGCTGAGTCACCTACCTCAATTTTGTTTCCATTTGCTTGATCTGCCGCGATCCTGATTCATCGAGTTTCTTGATCCCATGCAACAACTTGAAAGATGATACTGTAATCATCGCTTCAAGTACTGGCCATCCGAAACTTGTTTTCCAAGCGATTTGCGCATGAGCCTGGTGCATCGGAATTCACCATTGCAAATCGCCAGTTTCGGTACCGTAGCTACACTTCAAAATACTGTGCTCCATAGGAAGGTGTCAAGATGTGTCGCCAATAAGACAATTACCGGAGAGAAGAGTCAAAAGTTAGTTCTTGTGAAGGATTATAGTGGCCACCTCATGCCTTACGAACAGGTGAGATCTGATCATCAAAATAGGGAATTCCCATTTCAAGTCAATCATCCATGCCAAGATCCAGCATCTGAATTCTGCAGGCATGGAGACTGCAGAAACGGCTTGTGAGAGATCTTGCTCCTGGAGGTGACGCTCGTGAGGACGTAGCAGGCTTTTTGCTGCTTGTACAGCACCCTCCAGTATACACCTTGGGATCTGGGAGCTCCTTGGCTCACCTTGGCTTCGATCCGGCCTCCCCGCCTCACCCCCTCTTCCGCACAGAGCGAGGAGGAGAAGTCACTTTCCATGGTCCAGGCCAGCTAGTCATTTATCCCATCATCAACCTGCGGCGCTTTCAGACTGACCTCCACTGGTACCTGCGCAGCCTGGAAGATGTCATCATCAGGTGGGCACGGCCCTGGTCAGCACTCTTGTATCCGTGCCTCCCTGCATTCGACGCTGATGCTCTCAGCTTCAAATTGGTGCTAATTAGGGGTGTTATGGGATGGCAGGGCATTGGATGAGGTGTCTGGGCTGACCGGGGAAAGGATACCTGGCCTCACAGGGGTTTGGGTGGGTGGCCAAAAGGTGGCAGCCATAGGCGTGCGCGCACAGAAGTGGGTGACATACCACGGACTGGCAGTCAATATAACGACAGATCTCACCCCATTCCGGTATATCACGCCGTGTGGGATTGCTGATCGCCCCGTGGCAAGTGTGCAGGTGCGCACGCGTGTACTGGCTGATGTTCCTGCACCTGTCCATGCTGTGGGTTTCTTAAGAGTGTGCAGCCTGTACATTGCTGATTTCTTGGCTTCCGCGGACAGACGCTGCTGAGTAGAGGTCCTGAGGGCTCATGCTCGCCAGAAGCATTGGAGAACACATGGTCTGGAGCGCAAGGAGAACAAGCAAGCCCAGAGGAGGAATCACATGAAGCAACACTGCTCATGCAAGAGTATGCTTTTGCAATGAAGTCTGCTTTCGCTGATGTTTTTGCGGCCTCTCTTGAGGAAGACACAATAGAAATGCTTCCGCGGTGAGCTAAACAATGTATACCAAGGTCCTTTGGGGCAAGCTTTGGGAATGGGAAAAACTGATCTCACATTGTCAGCAAGCCCTGTTTGAGTACACATCGAGGTCACATGCTCATGCAAGAGTCTGACTTGCAAAGCTGAATTCAAGTTGCTGGAGACCCACCAAAAACAGAGTGAGCGAGCATATGCTTTGCTGTGGCTGTAGGGGAAAAGACTGCCAGATTTCAGTGGCTATATGCAGGCACAGGTATAAACTTCTCTAGGCAAGCATGCTGACACTGTCGGCTGGCAGCGCATGCGTGCTGCTGGCATCGTGCATGCATGACAACTATGATAATCATTAAGTTCAACTATGATAGTTGACACATTATCTGAACACACAAATCAACCGAAATGCTTACCGACACTCATTGATCCCAGACTCTGACGTGAAATTGATATTAGAGTGAGAGCGTACTAGGTAAGCGGCCGCTGCGGTGACCCGGCCGCCTTCTGAAGCTTGAGCTTCACCAGAAGGTACATACTAGTACTTAGGTATACCTACGTAGCGACCGCTGCAGGCGGGCTGATGGATGGGGCAGTCATTTGTATTCCATGTTGTTTCCTGTGTTTCTACTTCTCCCTTCAAGAACCGGGCCTCGTCTCAAGACAAAGGATGTGCAATGTGCAGGAGCAGAAACGAGGGGTCGGCCAAATTAGGCAACTGCATGTCGCTAGGAACGCCTCCGCGCAGCCGAACACGAGAGAGGAGGGGCAGCCGCCTGCTTCTCAGATCTGCCTCACAAGCGGTGTGGCAGAGGAGAGAGAGGTCATTCAAGGTGCGAGATAGTTTACGATAATGAATGTGCATCCTTCTGTGCCCATGGCACGTAGATTGAGAAGGGAGGAGTTTAGAGGCGGTGCAACCAGCATTTCTCATCTTCTATCAGCATGCCAGAGTTGACATCATTTTCATCACCCAGACGGCTGAAATGCATAGATTGTTGAACGAAGAGCAGTCGGTGCAAGCAGACCTCCCCAGAGCTTGCGTGTCTGTCGGTGGCTACTGAATCGTACTGAGTTACTTTATTTGTTTTGGAATACAGATGGGTCGCGTGATCCGCTCCCAGCGTAAAGGTAGGGGGAGCATCTTCACGTCCCACACGAGAACACGCAAGGGACCTGCACGTCATCGCACACTTGACGCAGCAGAGCGAAGTGGCTACATCAGGGGAGTTGTGACAGAGATCATCCACGATCCTGGTCGTGGCGCACCTCTGGCGAGGGTGCGTAATCCAATTTGCTTGGGAGAAGCAATCGCCTGAAAAGCTCATCCAATGCTTTCCAGCAACTCTGTCAACTGGGAAGTAAGCAGATCATCAACAGTGAGCTTTACCTGCGCAGGTGACGTTCCGCAACCCCATCCGGTATGGGCTGAAGAAGGAGCTCTTCATTGCCCCGGAGGGTCTCTACTCAGGCCAGGTGAGGAAATCTCTCATTCTGGCATATGACACAGCAAGGTTCCTGAAAGTGAAGATGGTGTTTCCCGGAGCTCCACAACTGAGACGTCTCTGTTGCGCGCTGCAGGCTGTGTACGCCGGCAAGAAGGCAACTCTGTCCATCGGCAACATCAAGCCCGTTGGAGAGATGCCTGAGGGTGCCATCATCTGCAACGTTGAGGAGGTGGGTCTGCAGTCTCAAGAGTACCCAGTCCCAGGCTACTGAAAAAATGACCTGCCTGAACCGATGCATGTGATCAGTGGAGATGCTGGTCCAAGCTTGTCTGCAACCGCTTTACCTGCGCTCAGCCTGGCAGATATGATGTTGACTCAGAAGCATGCCGGAAAGCTGGGTTCATGTGATGGCGGATATACCGTGCTGACATGGCTGCGCATGGCGTGTGAGCAGAAGGCGGGCGACCGCGGCGCACTGGCGCGCGCATCAGGGGACTACGCCATTGTGGTGGCGCACAACCCAGAGGCAGGCATCACCCGCATCAAGCTGCCTTCCGGCTCCAAGAAGGTCAGCCGCTGGCCTCCCACTGCCAGAGCTTCTCTCCCTGCACCGCCTTGACTCTTCTCCCTGAATGTCACTGTGGGCACCAGGAGTGTCACTGGGCATGACTGGCGCATAAGTCAGCACTGGAGTAGTAAAAGACAGCACAGCAGGATGTGATCAAGCAGTGGCAAGCGCGGCGATTTACAGGTCTGCAGGGATTGATGGGTGGGTGTGGTGCGCAGGTGATCCCCAGCACATGCCGTGCGATGGTAGGACAGGTGGCAGGCGGCGGCCGTACAGAGAAGCCCATGCTGAAGGCCGGTAACGCCTACCACAAGTACAAGGCCAAGAGGAACAGCTGGCCCAAGGTTTGCACCGTACCTTTCCCCTCTGCATCTTGCGTTCAATTCTTTGCATGGTGGCCAGCAGCTATATATATCTGGACCTCGACGAATGTATTGACATTGTCTTCCTGTTCCAGCAATCTTGGGTGCACCCGTTGTGCTTTTGTCTGAGGGAGATGATAATGGATACCGAGAATAGGTTGCATGTCTAGTGTCTCATCGGTGGTAACTGTGTGTGTCAGGTGCGTGGTGTGGCCATGAACCCTGTAGAACATCCCCACGGTGGTGGTAACCACCAGCATATCGGTCATGCCTCCACTGTGCGGAGGGACGCGCCCCCCGGCCAGAAGGTTGGTCTCATTGCTGCCCGCCGCACCGGTCGCCTCAAGGGTACCGCCAAGGTCCTCGACAAGGAGTGAGAAGCCTGTCGCGCTGTGCAGCAGCGTGCCTGTGCGGCTCAGTACAGGGATTATGGCGCACGCACTCTTTGCTTCAGGCTGTGCGAGAGCACTGCATTGCTTTGTGGTCGAGGTGGGGATGAGCAGGGCACCCGACGAGGAAGTCAGAGGGCTGTTCGGCATAGCTTCATGTGTACACTGTCCAAGACTGTCTCGCTTGATCTGTGTGCTGCGGTGCTGTGTGGAGAGTTTTTTGCACCAGACATCCGTTCGGGGCACTCGAGCAGACTGCTGATCGATCTCACAGTAGCATAAATGTAATGCGCGAGCAACGCAGTGTATTCCCCAGGGTGGCCCTCTACAGGAGGCCAAGTCATGTCCAACGAACATTTGCAGTGCTCTCTCTTGCAAGCATGTAGCAGCTCTGCCTGATTCTTAAAAGGAAAATATTCTTCTGCACTGGCTTCAGCCCACATGTGACTTAATATGTGCACATATTATTGAAACTGGCACTTGTCTTGAGCATAATTGCATACTTCTCAATCATGCATAGCACATCATGGGACTGCAGTGCCTTCAAGGCACTATCTTTGCTTCATGCAGATCAGGTCTTCACTCCACGGGCATCAGCAGGTGTGCGGTCGCAAAGGGCCGACAGATCTCCGGTTCCATCAACATTTGTGGGTCCGCCCTTCGCATAGACTCCAGTGTATGTAGACTGCATGCAGAACGGATGCAAAACTGAGAACCAATATGCGTATTTATATGGAGCAAGGAATGTGATGTCAACACTAAGGCTTCAACTTTATACTCTCAAGGCTGTGCCAGAGGAAGTCTTGCTTATCTCAGCAGCTGGCAATGGCTGAAACAGTACCTTGTCATCATGAAACTTGACAAAATCAGCCTTTGTAGCCTGTGTCTTAGGCCCCTCGCTCGCCAGAAGCCTCTTCTCCAGCTCGTCCCTATCTATCGCCTGTGCAGTGAATCAGGCAGCCGTCCTCATGCTGTTGATGTCTTCCACACACGGTAGCCTCACAGCACTATGTGTGTTCAAATGCTGCTCAAGCAGTTTTTGAGTGCTCGCAGAACTTACCTTTTTGGTTGCCACCAGGTCCAGAGCCTTCTCAAACTCGGCGAATTGGATCTTGCGTGCACCCTTGGTTTTCACCTGCAGCAAGCACTGGCTTAGCCTATTGGTATCGTCATGCTGATGTCATTTTGTGTGTCTCAAGGGCAATTTTATGATTTGCACATCGTCAAGGGGATGACTACCTTGGAGTAGATGATGTCAAGGTCTGTAGCAATGAGGCCGTTGCCCACCAGTCCTGTGTCCTTGAAGAGTTTCACAAACTTTGCGCCATCCAATTCGGTGGTCTTGGTCCTGGTCCCGTAGTTGCAGTAGGCCAGGAAGAGCTCATTGAGAGACTACAGAGCAGCAAATGAAACTCAATCCACGTTTCCCAGGATACTGGACGGGTCCGGGTGGGGATGTCGGCAACTAGTGGCGTCTATTTTTAGATCGCCAGAAAATTGCAATCGGAGATAAGAATAGGGGCTTAAGGAGATTTATTTCGACCTCAATAATAAGAAACAGCATACATCCAAGAATTTGATATATTAAGATATATTTAATTCAGACTTGGCCGAGCAGCCGATCACATGTGAGCAACCCCCCCCCCGAATGTGTGGTGACGATACAGGAAGGAGCCGAACAACCCAGACTTATCATACTACGAAGATACATAGGCGTTTAGTTGGCTATCTAAACACTTGCATCAGACTCTTCTGCAGATTGCTGACGGTGTGAAAGCTCCCAGACTGCAAGATGGAAATGGCTTGCGCACGTACCTGCACCATCTGTGGCAAGCGTTTCTGGGAGAGGACCCGAGATGCCTAAAATTTGTCGGTAGCTGCAATTCAACAAATGATTCTGATCGTTTCCGCGTGCACCGGCTCCTCAAGATTGCCGACCACACAGACACGGTGGGAGGCGTTCCTGTTCAGAGGAGAACACGCAGTTGGACAATCTTAACCAAGAAGAGGACCAGGTGCAGCCCCAGAACACATCCCTGCATGCTAAAGGGACGCTTAGGATGACTTTCGAGTCCGGTCAGGCGCACTCCATCAGGAACAGGGTCCGGCAGGCAGCTATATTTGAGTGAGTTCACTGGCACCCATACTATGTGTCAGCAGTAAGCAATTTACCGTATGTGATACGCAAGAGGCTGCTCATAATGAGGCACTGTTGGCACCAACACACCGATACATCTGCTCCAATTTCCACCCACCAATTATCTCGAATGAGCAGCATATCATACCTTTCGGCTGACTGAAAATTGTGCCACGTGGCACTCTTCAATAAATTGTAGATAGATGGCAGGGCACGTGCTTCACAGGACTCAAGGAAAGTATATGCAGCACCAATCATGCTCACACAAGATGTCCACCATCTGCAGCACAGAATGTCCTATCACCTCTGGCGCCAGCCTTGAGCTGCTTCACGGCTGCCCCTGCAGAGTCCAGTCCATGTTGCATGATGGTCCCAAAAGATAGTACATGATGATACAAGGCCCAATACAATGCTGCTAGCACCAGCATGGCACGCCTGGCGAGGCCCTCTGCAAGCACACTACTTCAGGGACAGGCGCAGCGCTTGCATCCACAATGCTTGCCAGCCTGCCTGCCTACATCATCTTGCAGCAGGAATTTGTCTTGCGAGCCTGCTTGTAGAACATCTGGCTGGCCATGGACAGGTCCGAGGACTTGTCGACTAGCGTGTCCAGCTTCTCTCCACGTTCCAGCATGCTCTCAATCGTCTTATGCAGCACCACCTTGGTCTCGTCCAAATCGCGCTGAATCTTTGTGAGCTTGTCCGCCTGGGCTGGATCCTGGGCACCACCACAAGAAAAGCTGTCAGCACTTCCTTCTCAGCTAGTGCACTCTCTTCTGCCACCCATGCAGAAGCAGGCCTTCCCTCAGGTGGGTCCCTGTTGCTGCATCAGATGGCACCCCTTGGATGGAATGCTATGTCATGTATCTGTAGGAAGCATGCAGGCACAACAAGGGTAATGTGCCAGAGCCTTGCCTGGTACTTGGACACAGCTGCTTCGAGCATGGGAACTGCATCGTTCGTGTCCGCTGTCGCTGTTCGCCAGGCATCCCTCGACTGGTCTGAGTACTCGTCCAGCACCCTGGTCACTATCCCAAACGCTGCCCGAGCTGGGTAGTCCTTATCCACAAATGCTATGCCAACCTGCAGTGTCACCGTAGGTGAGAGACAGAACCTGTCTGACTGAGTTGAGGCACAGAGGAGTGCGCAGTTGAATCTGCTGCAAAAACTTCCAAGCTCAACTTCAGGAACAGGTGGAAAGTGAATCTGAGCCCTGTCAAGAGGGTCAAGATATAGTGAAAGGTGGTACATTAGCATATTGACACTCACCAGGCCATCTCTGTTGTAGGCATGGCAGTAGTACTCCTCGTTTTGGACTGTCTGGCGCTGTCCGACAAGGGTGCGCTTTGATACAGTTCTGGAGACAAAGGTCAGCATTTCCTTGACGCTGCCACGCTGGAAAAATCCGAAGTTGGACAGGTCTGCTGCAATGCCGAACAGGTATGGTTCCCTCTCTCCATTCCACTTTAGGAGGGCTATTGCAGTCAACTTCATCGCCAGTGCCTTTGCGCTGCGTTTGTTTCAACACAAAATCCAGAAAAGATTCTAAGATTATGATCAATACAAGGTATCGAGGATCTGACGCTGGCAGACAGTAGCCTTCAGATCTAGAGAAGGGCGTCGTGACAAGGAAGTTGCCGAGCTCTAGACAGTCTCGCAAAGCTCCAATCCAGTGACATGCAATATAAACCTCCAACTTTACTCTTTTATATGGATGAATCACACCACTTCCACCAATTCATGCCTGAAGAATTTTCACCAAGTAGCAATGCCAGACTTGGCAATTGCAGGGACGTGCATGCAGAAATGGCTTCATGAGTGCAGCGCACCGGACTGAAGAACAAATTACATCCCAGCATATGTGTATCAAGAGATTGTGGTTCATTTAACCCAAATTTAATATTATGATTACATACACTATTGAAGTACCGACCGCTACACAATTCTATCCGATCCGTTGCTGTTTGACGAGACAGTGGCAGCTGATAGATCATTGAACAGGCCACATTCGATATACATCAAGTCCTTTATTGCTTTACACCCAGAGATCATGAGGACGAAGTCCAAGGGTGGCAGCTCAGCATTGTTGTTCAACGAAATACAGCAGAGAGCTGGACAGCACGTGGCATCTAGTGGGCCAAAGCCCATGGTTGAGGGGCCAAGCATCCCTATGAGTGTCACTCTGGATAGAGAAAACGCCAACAGCATCCGTGAAGACTTTCTCTGGAGGCTGAAGGGTATGCTCCCAGCACGGTGGGGCAGAGACAAATTTACAACTGGGATCCGCATCGATACCATGGCCTGTTGAATGGTTGAGCACATCGAAACTGGTGATGACCATGAATTTTGCTGTTTGTCTTGACAGAAACAGCTGGGCGGAGCAGTGCAGCTGCAGCAAAGATCTGTCATGATAATGGCTTGCTTCCAGCGGCGTATGAAAGGCATGTTGATCTGAACTTTATGTTGCTCACCACAGGCTAATTGCCATAAAAAGAAAGCACTGACTGGGCACGGGTGTCAGCTCCCCACAAATCATCCGTCTCTACAACTCAGTAGTTTTGATGCTCCCCTGAAGTTCCCAATGCCGTGTGCTGCAGAGATATTGCTCACATGATCGACAGGAGTCTCCAGGTCTGTTCGGTGGGGAGATGTGAACCCCCTGCTGGGAGCCACACAAAGGTTCTTGAGGTGTGCTACATGATTGATTTTAGTGAACATCCTGAACATGCTTGAGCACAGCTGATATCAGATGAACAACCTGTGATGCAGACATTGCTGTAACCAGGTCAGCGTGACACTCGGCGACAGGCTTTTCCAAGATAAGGTGGAGTGGGCCATTGCATTGCCGCAGAACTTGCCAGAGCGCTATGCCGCCAGCGTTTGCAGCGAGCTGGGCCTTGACTGGCAGCATGCCCGGGCCATCGCTGGCGCTTTGCGAGAGCAGATAAGCTTGCATCTTCAGGTGAGCGGGCTCCTCCAGTGTTGTTTCCCAGTTTGTGAGGTTCTGTGGCTGTTGGAATTGTTTCCCTGTTTCGCATTGCACAGGTGGTAGCACTTTATTGCATTTCTCAGGTGAACAGTACTGCTGGTTTTCAGGACTCTGGAGATGTCAGGCACAATGAGCCATCCCCACCCAAGGGGATCCACAGGCATCAAATTCGCAGAGAGGAGGAGGCGTGTTGTTTCGCTGGCTATCCGCGGCTGGTTGCAAGAACTGAATGAGTCGTTTGAGCAAATCCCAAGGGATCATCTTTGTAAGTGTTGACTTTGTAGATGCTGATGTGGGATATCCAATGACAGCAGTTGCATCACAATGTGCATGTGCCAGGACCGTGACAAATGCAGGCTGTATGTGTGCCAGTCTGTGCGCTTGTGCTCTCAATGGTGGATAAAGTTTGTGCAATATAGCATGATCTGCCCAAGTGCATGAAGCTACTTAATGTGACGCTTGTAGTATTCGTGACGTAGATCTTTGATGATCACAAGTGGGGCACTATGCTGACTGATTGTGTCAATTGTTACTGCCATTACATAAGCAGATCTTCAATAGAAATCCACTTGCAATTACCGGAGTCTGAAAATCCGGAAACTCACCAGTCTTCCTTGACATCCTGAGCTTTGACTTTTTCACAATTGAGGCAAAAGCAATTCACATGATTTAAACAACTCTGGCATTACCGATAGGTCTGATGTACACGGCCCTGAGGTAGGCACTGCTGGACAAACTCATCACTATGGAAACTCACCGTCCCTCAAATGGATAGAAGTACACGAGGATCATACTTGAAATTGAGTAGGTGGCCAAAGGGCAGTCTTGTCTTGGTTGTGGCTTATCATGCTATTCTGGAATATTGCTGGCAACACTCAATGTTGTTCTCTCAATTCCGCTCTCACACACAGTCGGGTAAGACAGTCAACTCCTCTCATTAAAGCTCTGCCGGATGAGCGTTTCGATTAGCAGCAGAGCTTTTCTGCTCAACACTGTGCTACAGTGCCACTGTCAACCCTCCCTATTCCCAATACCCTTGTGAAAATTGGCTTGCTGGACAAAATTTTATTCCTACAGCTGCCGTCAGCAAGCCAACTTTCAGCGAAGACCATAGTTGCAACGGCGATCACCACACTCCTTGAATTATGTAATACCATAAATGGTGCCTATGCTGCAACTTTGGGAAGGAGCCAGCAACTTGAAAGAAAAGGGGATGCTGCTAGCATCCTGAAAAGAGAGGAGCCAAAAACACATTATGGGATCAGGCGCGCAGCCTCATCAGAGGAGTATTGCACCTCTGCGGTGAGCACTTGCCACCACTAGCACTTCTGCTATTTTACACTACCAACCTTGCGGTGGGCTATTTACCACCGGATATATTAGCCATCTTGAGGCTTCAATGGTCACCCTGAGCCGTGACATCAGATGTTGGTCGGCTTGATCATCTGCATCCTAATAAGGGAGCCGGCAGGCCAGTCACGCATGCATGCGCAGCTGAATTGGGTGGACGGTGTTAGGCATCATGTGATGCGGCAGGCACACTTGGAACCAGGCATCAGCTGCCTGCAGCAAAAGGAGTGCCTCATCAATTTAGCTTCTTGGTAAGTATGCAAGTAAAAAGTTGAGCATTGCAAAGGAGCAGGGTTTGGAAATGTGTTGTACATACCTGCATAGAGTTGTTCAGCAGCCAGGATAAGTCCTTGCCAAGCCCAGTGGAGGGCTCCGCTGTCGAATTGTTGGAATTGAATTCACAGGACTTCCTCTGTCGTTTAGATGGCGGCTGCGTGCACTCGCCAATCTCCTCATCGCACTGCAGTGAATTGCAAGCTCCTTTTAGGTCTAGAAAGTCAAAGGAGGTGGATCCCCCTAGTACAGGTTGGCTCTTCAGAGCTCGTGCTGCCACGAATTTGACTGCGCCGAGCTTATATGATCTCGTAGATGAGTGAAGCACGTCCAAATTGAGCCAAGTGCGCACCATCAGAGACTCCTCGGCCGTGGGAGAGGCGCATCGAGCCGCCTTCGAGCTGGCACTGTTGGAGCTCGCGGTGTCTTCATCATCCTCTGTCGAGGCAACCCAGTGACCAAAGGAAAGATCGGCAGCCTGGATCGGGGCATCACATGTTTCCACGGCTTCTTCCTGCAAAGCTTAACCATTTCAGCATCAGCAATACATAACCCCATGAGCAATACAGAACCCCTGACAAATTGCTAAAATCGCACCATTTCGTGACAAATTTGGGTGCAAATTACCTTCGCAGAGAGTGATCTTTGCGCAAATCGGTTGTGGCGTTTCGCGTTCTGACGTTGGGCACTCATTTCGGATCGTTGTGGGACACGTAAGGCTGGTGGTGGCAGTGTCCTCGGTCAATACGCGACCGTGCGTATAAGCCTCTCTTAGACTAGAGTTATTCTTATTTACAAACAGCAAGAGTCTGACTTGCAACGCCTCAATTGCTGAAGACTCACTGAAACAGCACAATGTGACAAGCGAGCGTTCGCCTTGGCGTGGCTCTAGGGTAGCAGGACTGGAGACGATCAGGTATTCCAAGGTCGGATCGAAAGTCCCCAGCGATAGCTAGCAAGGTAAACAGCAGATCACTGTCGGGGTGAGATCACCTCGAGAAGAAAAGTGAAGAAAGAAGACTTTTCGTGTGCCTTTATCCTGAGTCTGGCGGTTTCCCGCCGAAGTTTCAGTGCAATACCTCCCTTCCCGTTCTTATCCACCCTTTTGGCTTGCCCACTACCAGAAATGCATGAGGTACACTAGGTGCCCCGCCAAAATGTAATGCTGACTATTCGGATCATCCAAAATTTTTGCCTACTTCTTCCTAGCTGCGCCAAGCCCATGTCCAGCTCATAAAAGGATGGATAAGAAGCCGCGTGAAGCCGCTCCGCTGGAGCTTCGGAAGAGCCACGGTGCATACTATAGTATTATATTATTATATTATATTATTACACGCTTTTCCTGCCGAAGGCAAGGTGCGTCTGCAGACAAGCTGCA